>Ga0207712_10000012_pt1 | contig 392363 bp, 367 predicted proteins | sample KBSS44metaG_FD_184402 | JGI IMG/M metagenome (GOLD analysis project Ga0207712, IMG submission 184402) | Switchgrass rhizosphere microbial communities from Kellogg Biological Station, Michigan, USA - KBS S4-4 metaG (SPAdes) (version 2) | ecosystem: Host-associated > Plants > Roots >... | reverse complement strand
TGATCCGCCGCGCCCCTACCATCGCACAGTTGCGCGCAGCCGCCGACAAGATGAGACGACATCTACGCGAACCACCACGAAAAACCAGGGAATATCAACGATTTAAACTCCAATGTTAGCGCCTATGCGCCTTCGCGGGGGCAGGCTTTTCAATTTCCTGGGGTTCACGTTCATCTGCAGTCGATCACGCCGGGGCGGCTTTCTCGTCAAGAGGAAGTCCCGGCGCGACCGCATGAGAGCCAGACTCCAGGCGATCAAGGAAGAGTTGCGACGACGAAGACATCAGTCCATTCCCGAGCAAGGGGCATGGCTGGGCAGGAATTCTGGCTGTTCTTGCTGCTTTCGTTTCTCGCTCTGGCTGCGTTCGCCTTCTGGATTTTCAAGATCCTTGTTGAGATCGGGAGGCAAGGCGACACTGGGCACGTTGTTGGGGATGCCGCAGGTCCTCTAGCCAACGGCATTGCCTTGTTTGGCGTCTTCATGCTCGTCACGTTCATTCCATCAATCGCGGTGCAAGTTCGCCGCTTTCACGATCAGGACAAGTCCGGCCTTTTTGTGCTGCTGAATCTGGTTCCTGTTGTCGGCGGCTTTATTGTGCTGGTCTTCATGTGCTTGGAGGGGACGAAGGGTAGCAATCGATTCGGACCAGACCCGTTGGCAGCACACGCCCGCATGCCGTCTTGAATCTGCTTCCACCGACATGCCACCACCCTGTTTCACCGTTTCAACGCCTAAGGCGTGAAACGGTGAAACAGCGCGTAAGGTCGGTCCACCGGCAAGGGCTGGCGGCCGGACTTCGTAGGACAGGCCAACGCCTACCATGTTCACACATCTTTCGTCGTCGGTTGAACGGGTTAAGCCCCTCCCCTTCAGGGGTGGGGTTGGGGTGGGGGCGAGCGAAGCGAGCTTTTTGCGTTGGAGATCAATCGCTTAATCCGACATTGCGTGCGGCAGCTGACTGCCCCACCCCAACCCCTCCCCTAAAGGGGAGGGGCTTAAACATCTCAGATTACGCCGAAAAATGTGTGAATACGGTAGGGCCAACGCCGGGAGAGGCAGACTGGGTCGATCCGCGACGATCCGCGTCTGGCCCCGACGCCGCTCGGTCCGCCGCGGCAAAATGCGCCATCTGGTTCGCATGCGCCTTGATGAAAGCCGGGCGGGCCGTGGCGCACGCAAGATCACCGGCCATCTGCCGGTGGTCGACGGCGGCCTCAGCGCGATCAACCAGGACGGCTTCCTGCCGCCGCCGGGATTGCTCTGACGGCGCTTCGCCCGGCGCGTTTCGTCGTTCAATCCCCTACCACCCGAAACGGTGAAACGCGCCCGCGAAGCGGATCGGCACGAATCCGCGTTGGCCCGGACCCGCCTGGTCAATCTCTCGAAACGGCTCTTGTTTGCAGGCAGGCGTCCAGCGCGGAGGCGAAGAAGCCGGGCGGGCATCGGCCGAAAAGGAAGCTGCCTGATTTGTCGATGGCACGCAGGTCGTGGCCCACCCAATCGAAGGCGTTGAGTTCGCCAGGGACAAGACTCGATCCGGCATCGCCCCGCAGCCCCATCGCCTTGGCGACGGGATCTGGAATTGGCAGCGATGACGCCGGATTGTCCTCGCCTTTGGTGGTAAGCGGCATGACGGTAACGCGGCGGCCGACGACCGACATCACCATCACTGGCCTGGCTTTGGCGCCTTCGTCGCGGCCCGCTTGTGCCTCACGGGCGAAAAGGAAGACGTAGTTCAGAACGTCGCCCACTCTGGGCAGCGGCGTCCCCGTCGTCGTCCCACGTGTCGGCGGCAATTTCTGCGGCGCCTGGCCGGGCAGCTTCAAGGTGGGCCTTTTGCTCATCGGTCATCGTCTCGGGGGTTATGACCTCACGGTAGCCGTGGAGGGCGTCCAGGGCGTGCTTCAGAAACTCCATGCTGACGATCGCGGCACGCGGCCGCTGATGCTTCTGCAGGATGATGGGCTCACGCTGGCAGTCATCGACGATCTGGCCGAGCCGATTATGGGCTTCGGTCAGTTTAACCGCGGTGAAATTCGAGAAATCCCTTTCGCTGGCAGCGATCGTCATCGTCGGTCTCCCGCCCGCGCCTCGGCCAACCCCCAGTCCCCGGTTTGTGGAGACGGTAGCGCATGCACGGGCATTCTCGACAAAATAGCCATTTTATATAAAATGGCAAGAGGCCGCTGCGGCAGCGCTCAGTCCGCTGCTGCGAGGTGCGCCATCTGGTCCGCATTCGGCACGGCGTCGATCTGTTGCACGCGATTTTGCCCCTGTTGCACGGCTGCATGGTGGACAGGAAGATCCGACGTAGACCGCGATCGAAAGATGCGCGGAGGCAAAACCGCTCGCCAGACATCGTCAAACGCCGAAAGTGACATGCCCATCATCATCGATCGTCCAGGCGGGGTTCCACGCGATTTCCCACGGATGTCCGTCGGGATCGGCGACATAGCCGCGGAAGCCCCCGTGCGGAGGCGCGCTCGCGGCGCTCATCAATGTGCCGCCGGCTGCGACCAGCTGTTCGATGAGCGGTGCCACCTGCTGCTGTTCGGCGACATTATGCGCCAGCGCGTAGGACGATGATCCTGACCGTTCGGTTTCGTTCATGTCGCCGTTCAGCGCCTGGCGTAGCCAGGTTCCGAGCATGAGCCCGTTCATCTGGTAAAAGACGATCTCGTCCGTCTCGAAGACCGGAGACCAGCCAAAGCCATCGCCGTAAAATCTGCGGGACCGCCCGATGTCGTCGACGCCCAGCGTGATGATGGAAATCTGTTGCTGCATGACCATCACCCTCCGATCGCAACCGCACCAGATCGTGAGCAGCCATGGGACTCGTCGCCAACAGCGAACGCCAGGACCTGCGAGGCGGGGGCCGGGCGAACCGCACCGGCCGATCCTTTTCTGACAAGGATGAAGATAGTGGCCCTGGCTCGACCGTCCAGCGTCTGCGATCGGGTGACGCGTTCGGCCGTGCCGAATGGCGGACCAGGAGTCGATGTCTGTCGATCGGGGCAACCGCGTCTGCCGCCGCACGCCGTTTCATCGTTTCAACGCTCAAGGCGTGAAACGATGAAACGGCGTGCGGACGCGTCACAACCCTGGTCGGTTGGGCTATCGCGACAAGGCGACTGGTGCCTTCGCTCAACCGCGCAGTCATGGTATCCCACCGTCGCCAGCGTGACGGAATTGGTAGACGTATCGCGACAGCGATCCCGGCAACGGGCGCGGGTTCGATCCCTGCCGTTGGCAATTGTAGCACAGGAGGGCGCATGGACTTCGAGAACCGAGACTTCACGCTCCTGGTCAAGAGCACCCGTGAAAAGTTCGACGTGAGCATTGACGAAGCGCACGACCTCATCTTCGCCGATCCCGAGATGCGACGCCTCATTGCGTGGCGCATCAATCGAGATGCCGCATGCCGCAAACAGGCGCTCCGGGATGTCCGGCAAAAAGGCGAGCAATCGCGTTTCGTTCTGGACGGTGACCGCATCAGATTTCGTGAGACCCTGGCCAAAGCATAGGGTTCGCTTGCGGGCCGTCAGGAGGGGACAAGCCGGACCATGTCGTTCTTGCACGCTGCGTGGCGGAGGACCGCGTGATCGTGACCGAAAACGCAGTCGAAAGCCAAATCCGCTATGGTCGATCCGGGCCGCATTCACCGATGGATCTGCGACAGCGTGCGCCCAGGGAACATGGTTCCCCTCACCCCCGCGGTTCGAGCACCACGCCGCGCTCCAGCAGATCGGCGACCTGCGCCTCGTCAAACCCCTGGCCAGCCAGGATCTCGCGCGTCGATTCGCCGATCATCGGCGCCGAGCGGTCGGTGCCGGCCTGCGAGCGCGAGAAGCCGACCAGCGCCGCCAGCTCGTTGATCACGCCGAATTTGGGATGGGTGGCGGCGCGGACGGTGCCGCGGGCGAGCAGGACGGGATCGGTGAGAATCCTTTGTTCCTTGTCGTCGTCGCAGATCTCCACCCACACGCCGCCAGGCACCAGCAAGGCGACGAGATCGGCGGCGGCGTGGCCGGCGACCGCCGCGGCGATCGCATTCTCGGCCGCATCACCCCAGCTGGCGACATCGTCGTCGAGCGCCAGGCCCAGCCGGTCGCGCAGCGCCAGCGCCGCGGTGTCGCCGCGCGCGACAATCGCCACCCACTGGTCCTTGGCCTCGTACAAGGCCTCGGCAGGATGATAGCCGCGCAGGCTGCCGCCCAGCGCCGCCGCGCCCTCGAAGCGGCCATCGGGGCGCTGGACCAGTTCGGAGAGGCCGAAGATGCCGGCGTTGACCAAGGGCGATTCGAGCGAGACGCCATTGCCGGTGCGCGCGCGGTGGACGAGCGCGGTCAGCATCGCCACCGCGCCCAGCATGCCGCCATGGACGTCGACCAGATTGGTGCGGTTCCACAACGGATCATTGCCTTTGCCCGCCGCCTTGGCCTCGTGTCCGCACCAGGCCTGCATCACCATGTCGAAGCCCGACTTCAGCGCCAGCGGCCCGGCGCTGCCATAGGCCGGGCTTTCGAGCACGATCAGGTCGGCCTTCAGCGCGCGCAGGCTGGCGGGGTCGACGCCCAGCCGCGCCGATACGCCGGGGCGGAAATTGTTCATCACCACGTCGGCGCTGGCGCAGATGCGGTCGACGATCGCGCGGCCGTCGGGCGCCTTGAGGTCGACCGCAATGCCCTTCTTGCCGCGATTGGCGGTGGCATAGGATTTGAAGATCGCGCGATTGGGATCGCCCGCCTTGGCCTCGACCTTGATCACCTCGGCGCCGAGATCGGCAAGGAAGGAACCGGCCAGCGGCCCGGCGACGAACGCGCCGCAATCGACGATGCGGACGCCGTCGAGCGGCCGGATTGCGCCGGCCGCCGGCGTCTTCGGGGCGCCGTCCGGTACGATCTCGAACAGGAAGGGCAGGCCGACATGGCGGGTGCCGTCGGGATCGGTGACGATGATGCCGTTGCGCGCGATCTGCGCATCGTCCCAGCACAGGCCGGGCGCGAGGATCGGCTCGGCGGGCAGGCCCAGCGCCCAGATCGCTTCGAGCAGATCCTTGCTGTCCTTCTTCGCGACATGTTCGGCGAGCAGGTCGTAATCGCCGAAGAAGTTGCGCGCCGATCCGCCGGGCTGCGGCATGCTGTTCGATTCGGGCGTCGCGCTGGGGTCGTCGATCTCCAGCGCCTTGTACATGCCGTATTTGGAGCCGGCGCCGCCGATCACGATATGGACGAACACGCCGTCCTTCGCACGGAACACCAAGGGCGAGACGCCGCACGGGATGACGAAGTCGGCGGCCGGCGTCGGCTTTTCCAGCCGCGCCCAATAGCCTGCGATCCACACCAGGCTGCCCTCGAACAGCGAGGTGGTGACCAGTTGGCCGCGGCCGCTGCCCTCGCGTTCGTAGAGCGCCGCGAGGATGCCGATGATGCCGTGCATCGCCGCGCCATAGCTGGCGGGTTCGAAGCCGTTGACGATCGGCCGGTCGGGCCGCTGCTCCCACACCAGGCCCGTGCGGATCTGCGCCAGCAATTCGGTCGACGGCCCGGCGGCCAGATCGCAGCCGGCCGGTCCTTGCGTGATGTCGAGCACGACCAGCCGGGAAAAACGCGCGGCGATCGCGGCGGCGTCGCTGCGGCGGACGAGAGCGGGATGATCCTCGCCGCCGATCACGCAGACGTCGGCATCGGCCAGCAGCGCTTCGAGCGCCGACTCGTCGGCCGCGGCCGCGCCGCGATGCCAGACATCATAAGCCGGATAATGCGCCGCGAACGGATCGCCGCCCGCCGGCGCCACGCGCGAGACCGCCGCTCCGGCATCGGCGAGATATTTCGCCACCAGCGCGGGCGCCATGCCCGCGCCCAGATCCACCACCCTCAAACCGTCGAGCAAACCGGTCTCAGCCACGTTCCATCATCCTCTGTCGAATGATTGCCGGCCCGTTCGGGACGGGCCGGGCCGGCGGACGCCGTGCACCGATAAGGTTCGTATATGAACGATAATCGTCGCGTAACAATGTCGCAAGTCCCGGCCTGGCAGCGGCACGCTCATGCCGCTTCGGCGCGCATCAGCACGACGATCCGGCCCGTCGCTTCGCGCGCGGCGAGGCGCGCCAGCGCGCGCGGCGCGTCGGCGAGGGCGTAGCGCTCGGTGACCCAAGGCCGGAGCTTGCCGTCGCGGAACCAGCCATACATCCGCGCCATCGCGCCGGTGACAAGGCCGGGCGAGCGCGTCCTGGGGTCGGCCGGCTGGATGCCCAGCAATTGCGCATTCTTGAACAGCAACGGCCCCAGCGAGACCTTGGGCACGCCGGCCGAGAAGCCGACCGACAGATAGCGGCCTTCCCAGCCCAAGGATCGCAGCGCCGGCTCGGCGTAGCTGCCGCCGACCGCGTCGTAGATCACATGATAGCCCGCGGCATCGTCGACGGTGCTGATCGTGCCGATCGACTCGCGGGGCGGGCGCTTCGCCAGCGCGAGCAGGCTGGCGACCAGCGCCTTCTGCTGCGGCAGGTCGAGTTCACCGCACGGATACAGGATGAAATCGTCGGCACCGGCCCGTTTCGCGAGCGCGAGCTTCTCCTCGATCGAGGCGGCTGCCACCACGCGCGCGCCGATCGCCTTGCCGATCTGCACCGCCGCCATGCCAGCGCCGCTGCCGGCGCCCAGCACCAGCAGGATCTCGCCGGCCTGCAGCCTGCCGCGCTCGACCAGCGCATAGTCCGAGGTCATCGAGGCGATGTAGAAAGTCGCCGCGGTCTGCCAGTCCATGTCGTCGGGAATCTCGGCGACGTCATGCTCCTCGAACACCGCCTGCTCGGCGAGCCCGCCGTTGAGCGTGTGGCCCAGCACGCGCTGCCCGGGCCTGATCCGCGTGCAAGCCGCGCCGACCGCGCAGACGATGCCCGCCGCCTCGACGCCGGGGATCATCGGCAGCGCGCGCGAGCTGCGAACGGCCCGTGACGCTGAGCACGTCGGTGTAATTGAGTCCGGCGGCCTGGATGTCGACCAGCATCTGGCGCGGCCCCGGCACCGGTGCCGCGACGTCCTCGACGCGCATCGTTTCGGGCGGCCCATAGGCGTGACAGACCAGTGCGCGCATTCGGATCCTGCTCCTGCTCCTGCCGGTTGCTCTGCGGATCGGTGCCGCTGGCCTGCTATCGTGATGCAACGGACTATAAGCTAGCTAAAGACTTCGGGCAAGAGCAAGGCGCGGCAAAGGCGCGTTGCCGGGCGTATGGGCGATCCGATTCTTCTGCGTGGATTGCCGGCCCGGCGTCATGCCGACGCCGGCGCCAGTGGAGCGCTGCAGCCCGGCTTAGCCTGCGCTGCCGCCAAGTGTTTGAAATTGGATGCCCCGCAAGGATTCGAACCTTAATTGACGGAGTCAGAGTCCGTAGTCTTACCGTTAGACGACAGGGCATCGAAGGCGCGCGAAATAGTGAGCCTCGGCGGCGATGTCAACGTTGCAAGGGCGCCGATTGCGTCGGCTTGCCGCGCGGGCGCCCAGGCACTAGACTGGCCTCAAGTACGGCGGGATTCCCGGCCGGAGAAGAAAAGTGACGTACGGCATGGCCGAGCCCTTTGCTCCCCTGCCGCTTTATGCCGGTCATAAGCCGGCGGCAGCGGCTCCCCCGCCGGCGCGGCCGGCGGCCCATCCGACCGTCACGTCGCGCCGCACCTATGCCGCACTCGATCTCGGCACCAACAACTGCCGGCTGCTGATCGCGCGCCCGGCGACGACGGGCTTCGTCGTGGTCGACGCCTTTTCGCGCATCGTCCGGCTGGGCGAGGGGCTGGCGGCGACCGGCAAGCTCTCCGACGCGGCGATGGACCGCGCGCTCGCGGCGCTGTCGATCTGTTCGGACAAATTGCGCCGCCGCCATGTCCATATCGCCCGTTCGGTCGCGACCGAGGCGTGCCGGCAGGCGGTCAACGGCTCCGATTTCGTCGAGCGCGTGCGGCGCGAGACCGGCATCGCGCTGGGCGTGATCAGCGCCGAGGAAGAAGCGCGGCTGGCGGTGCTCGGCTGCCACGTGTTGCTGGAACCGGGCAACGGCCCGGCTTTGGTGTTCGACATCGGCGGCGGATCGACCGAACTGGTGCTGATCGACGCGTCGGGGCCGCTGCCGGTCGTGCTCGACTGGTACAGCGCGCCGTGGGGCGTCGTGTCGCTGACCGAGAGCGAGCCGTGCGATGCGCCCGACCGCGACGACCGCATCGCCGCTTATGCGCGGATGCGCGCGCGCGTGCGCGACAGCTTCGCCAATTTCGCGCCGCGCTTGCCGGCCTTCTGCAGCGAGGCGGGGCCGGGCCGGCTGCTCGGCACCAGCGGCACGGTGACGACCCTGGCCAGCCTGCATCTCGGCTTGTCGAGCTACGACCGCTCGGCGGTCGACGGGCTGGTCGTGCCGGCCGGGGCGATGCGCGCGATCAGCGCCCGGCTGTCGGCGCTGTCGCCGGCCGAGCGCATCTCGCTGCCCTGCATCGGCAACGAGCGTGCCGATCTGGTCGTGGCCGGCTGCGCGATCCTCGACGAGATTCTCGCGATCTGGCCCGCGCACCGGCTGGGCGTCGCCGACCGCGGCATAAGGGAGGGCATATTGCGATCATTGATGTCGTGTGACGGGACCGCGAAATGAGCCGGGGCGGTTCCGGCGGCCGGCAGCGCGTGCGGACGGCGCGCGGACGTTCGGCGCAGTCGACGCGCTGGCTCGAGCGGCAGCTCAACGATCCCTATGTCCGCCAGGCCAAGGCCGAAGGCTATCGCAGCCGATCGGCGTACAAGCTGATCGAACTCGACGAGCGCTTCGGCTTTCTCAAGGGCGCGCAGCGGATCGTCGATCTCGGCATCGCGCCGGGCGGCTGGGCGCAGGTGGTGCGCAAGCGCTGCCCGAAGGCGATCCTGGTCGGCATCGATCTGCTGCCGACCGACCCGATCGACGGCGTCGAGATCCTCCAGCTCGATTTCATGGCCGACAGCGCCCCCGGCCTGCTCGCCGATTCGCTGGGCGGCCCCGCCGACCTGATCCTGTCGGACATGGCGGCCAACACCGTCGGCCACACCCAGACCGATCACCTGCGCACGATGGGGCTGGTCGAGGCGGCCGCCGATTTCGCCGCGACGATCCTGCGGCCGGGCGGCGCGTTCGTCGCCAAGGTGTTCGCGGGGGGCACCGATCATGAACTGCTCGCGCAGCTCAAGCGCGATTTCTCGATCATCAAACATGCCAAGCCGCCGGCGAGCCGCAAGGACAGCTCCGAATGGTATGTGATCGCGCAGGGCTTCAAGGCCAGGCCGGCCGCAACCGATTGACGGCATCCTCGTTGTGTGATGTTATCACCTCACAGACAACGGGAGGATGCGATGCGCAGGACGGCCAGGATCACCGACGATTTCGCGCCGCTGTCGGGCATGAACACGACGCCGCTGATCGACGTGATGCTGGTGCTGCTGGTGATGTTCATCATCACCATCCCGCTCGCGACGCACAAGGTGGCGGTCGATCTGCCGTCGGAGAAGCTTGGGCCGGGCGTCCCGCCCCCGGTGCGTCTGCTCGAAATCGATGCGGCCGGCGGTCTGGCGTGGGACGGCGCACCGGTCCCGCCCGCCGCCCTTCAGCCCAGGCTCGCGGCCATGCTGGCCGATCCGGCCGCGCCGGTGCTCCACCTCAAGACCGATGCCGCGACGCGCTACGAGCGATTCGACGAGACGCTGGCGGTCATCAAGAAAGCCGGCGTCACCAGGCTCGGCTTCGTCGGCAACGAGGCGTTCGCCAGGGCGATCGACTGACGGGTCCGGCGGCAGGCGCCGCCGGACCCTCAGCTCAGCGGCAGCGCAGCCCGCCGCGATCGAGTTCGCGGCCGAGCAGCGCGCCGATTCCGGCGCCCAGGATCGTGCCGCCCGAACGGTCATAGCCGCGATCCGCATTGCGGCCGATGATCGCGCCCAGCGCGCCGCCGACGATCAGTCCCGTCGTGCCGTTCGAACGCCGGCAATAATAGCGGCCGTCGCGTCCGCGCCAGTAGCGGCCGCCATAGCCGTAACCGTAGCCCGACCCGTAATAGCCGTAGCTCGACCCGTAATAGCCGCCATAGCGCGGGCCCGAATAATAATTGTAGCGCGGACCGCCATAGCCATAGCCGTAATAGCCGTACCCGCGACCATAGCTGCGATAGCGGTCGCCGCGATACCGGTAATTGCCGTAGCGCTCGCCGCGATAATTGCGGTAGCGATCGTCGCGATAGCGGTCGCCGCGCCAGCTATCGCCGCGGCGATAGCCACGATCGGATCGTCCGCGGTCGCCGCGCCACTCGCGACGGCCTTCGCCGCGATCGCGATGATCGCGGATCTGCTGGTAATGGCCCGATGGCGGATCCGCCAAAGCCGGCGCCGCCGGGACCGCAAACGCCGCCAGGATGGCGGCGATGATGAACTTTCGCATGACCTTCTCCTTTGCATGCCTGTCGGAAACACTGGCGACATAGTGCGACAGCTTGCCTGAACCTGACGCTACGGGCCGTTCAGCCAGCGTATCGGGAACGGACCTGCCCGGCCAGGGGTTCTGCGTCACACCTCCGGCAAGGATCTTCGCATGCCCGACATCGACGACAGCGCACCCGAACTCGACAATAGCGAGCAGGACGACGCCAAATGGGATGAAGGGAGCCAGGCGCAGGACGTCGCCGAGCAGGCCCGCGTCCGAGGCACCGACATGTCGGAGGAGAGCGAGCATGGCGGCAGGCCCAATCCGGCCGCGATCACGCCCGACGATACACCCGACCTCGTCGATCGCATGAACGAGATGGTGCGCAGCGGCCGCATAGACAATGACGCGTTTGCCGGCGAACCGCAGCATGACGACGAGGAAGACCGGCTCGGCAATACCGACAGCGACGATGGCGACGCATGAAGGAGGCTGACGTCAGGCCCACCCTGCGTCAGCGACGCAGCGTGGATCAGACGAAGACGTCCAGCGCGTGCAGCAGCAGGCCGACGAGACCGCCGACCAGCGTGCCGTTGACCCGGATATATTGCAGGTCGCGGCCGACCGCCGCTTCCAGCCGGTCGGTGATCGTGTGCGCGTCCCAGCCGCGGACGGTGTCGGACACCAGCCGGACGATGCCGTCGCCATAGCTCGCGGTCGCGCCGACCATGGCGCGCCGCGCGAAGCGGTTGATCGTCATGCGCAGCCCGTCATCCTGCTGCAAGGTCGCGCCCAATTGCCTGAGCGCCTCGCCGAAGCGGCCGGCGAGCGCCGCCTCGGGATCGCGCGCGGCCTTCAGCAGGCCGGCGCGGCCCTGTTCCCACAGGCCGGCGATCCAGCGCTGCATCGCCGGATTTTCGAGCATCTCCGCCTTGATCGCGGCGACGCGCGCATTCATCGCGGCGCTGTGCTGGAGATCGTCGGCCAGCGTCGCGAGGCCTTCCTCGGCCTTCGCGCGCAGCGGATGACCTTCCTCCTCGGACATGTCGCTCAGCAATTTCTGCAGGCCGGTGATGATCGCATTGGACAGCTTCTCGTCGAGTCCGGTCCAGCGCATGATCGAACCCGCGCGCTCGTGGACCATGTCGCGGATCAGATGCTCGTTGGCGTCGAGTATCTTGCCCGCCCAGCGGACGATGCCGCCCAGCAAGGGCACGTGGCGGTCTTCGCGGATCGCGGCGGCCAGCGCCTGGCCCAGCACCGGCGCGATGTCGAGCGCGCGCAGGCGTTGGGCGAGCGCCGATTTGACCATGCCGCCCAGCCGCTCCTGGTCGAGCGCATCGAGGATGTCGGCGGCGAGTCGCGACGCGCCCTGGCGCAGCCGGCCCTGGCCGCTGGTGTCGGGATTGGCGAGGAACCGTCCCGCCGCCGCAGCGATGTCGACTTTGGCCATCCGCCGCGCGACCACCGAGGGGGTGAGGAAATTATCCTTGAGGAACAGCGCGAGGGTGTCGCCGATCCGGTCCTTGTTGCGCGGGATGATCGCGGTGTGCGGGATGGGGATGCCCAGCGGATGGCGGAACAGGGCGGTCACCGCGAACCAGTCGGCGAGGCCGCCGACCATCGCCGCCTCGGCGAAGGCGCGGACGAAGCCCCAGGCGGGGTGGACCGGCTGCAGGCTGCGCGCCAGCGCATAGACCGCCGCCATCAGCACCAGCAGCCCGGTCGCCACGATCCGCATCCCGGCGGCGCCGGGCTGGACGGGATTCAGTCGGTCGAGCCCGGTACGGGCGAACAGGCGCATCAGGCTAGAATGAGCGCCAGGCGAAATGGTTCAAGTGAAATGCGCGACTTTCATTCCGCGGGCTGCGGCTGGGCGTCGGCCGGATGCCCGTCCTCGCCGCCATTGGTGAAGATCCGCATGAGCTTCGGACCCAGCCAGGTCTCGAACCCGACCGCCAGGCTGAAGCCGGCGGGCACGATGACCAGGGTCAGCGTGGTCGACAGGATCAGTCCGCCGATCACGAAAATGCCCATCGGCGCGCGCCAGCTGCCGTCGCCCGACAGGCTGAGCGCGATCGGCATCATGCCCGCGATCATCGCGATCGTCGTCATCACGATCGGCTGCGCGCGCTTGTGGCCGGCATCGATGATCGCCTCCAGCTTGGGAACGCCCTTGTAGATTTCCTCCAGCGCGAAATCGACGACGAGAATCGAGTTCTTGGCGACGATGCCGAGCAGCATCAGCATTCCGATCAGCACCGGCATCGAGATCGGATTGCCGGTCAGATGCAGCGCCAGCGCGCCGCCCAGCGGCGCCAGCAGCAGCGATCCCATGTTGATCAGCGGCGGCATTACCCGCTTGTAGAGCAGCACCAGCACCGCGAACACCAGCAGGATGCCGGCGATGACCGCGACGATGAAGTTGGTGAACATTTCGGCCTGCCATTTGGCGTTACCCAGCACCGCGCGCTCGATGCCCTGCGGCATGTTCGCCGGCTGCAGCGATTTCATCGCATCGATCTTCGGCTGGGCGTCGCCGCTGACGAGTCCGGGCGCGAGGTCGGCGCCGATCGAGATCCGCCGCTCCTGATTGTAGCGGCGGATCGCGCTGGGTCCGGCACCGAAGCCGATGTCGGCCACCACCTTCAGCGGCACCGATCCGCCGCTCGTGGTCGGCACCGGCAGATTTTCGATCGTCGACAGATTGCGCCGGCTATTCTCCTCCAGGGCCACGCGGATCGGGATCTGCCGGTCGGAGAGCGAGAATTTGGCGACGTTCTGGTCGATGTCGCCCAACGTCGCGATGCGGATCGTCGTGCTCAGCGCCGACGTCGTCACGCCCAGGTCGGCGGCGAGGTCGAGTCGCGGCTTGATCGTGATTTCCGGACGCTGGAGATCGCCATTGATCCGCGGTGCGCGCACCTCGGGCAGGGTCGCCAGTTCGGCGACGATCTTCTGGGCGTGATCGTTGAGCTTGACCGGGTCGCTGCCGACCAGCGTCACGTTGAGATCGCGGCCGTTCAGGCCGCCCTGCGACTGGAAATTCACCCGCGCGTCCGGGACCGCGCGCAATTTGGGCGCGGTCTCGCGCTCGAACTCCACGCTCGTGCGCTTCCGGTCGGGGCGCAAGGTCAGATAGATGTTGGCCTGGCCGACCTGCTCGATATCGGCAAAGGCGGCGGCGACATCGGCGTCCGCGCGCAGCAGCGCGGAGACCTTGTTCGCGGTGTCGAGCGTCTGCTGCAGGGTCGCGCCCGGCGGCAGTTCGATCGAGACCTGGCTGTAATCGGTGTTGATCGTCGGCTGGAAGGTGACCGGCAGCGTCGCGAACGCGCCGATCGTGGCCAGGAAGGCGAGAACGCCGATGCCCATCGTCCACCACCGGTTGCGCAACGTCCAGCGCAGCACCGCCATGTAGATGTCCATCAGCCGGCCCTCGCCATGGCTGGCGGCGCCATGGGATTTGAGGAAATAGGCAGCGACCATCGGCGTGATCATGCGCGCGACGGCGAGGCTCAACAGGACGGCGACGACGACGGTGAGGCCGAAATTCTTGAAGAACTGCCCTGAGATGCCGGGCATCAGGCCGACCGGCAGGAAGACCGCGACGATCGCCATCGTCGTCGCCAGCACGGCGAGGCCGATCTCGTCGGCGGCATCGATCGAGGCCTGATAGGCGGTCTTGCCCATCCGCATGTGGCGGACGATGTTCTCGATCTCGACGATGGCATCGTCGACCAGCACGCCCGCGACGAGGCTGAGCGCGAGCAGGCTGATCCCGTTGAGCGAAAAGCCCATCAGGTCCATGAACCAGAAGGCGGGGATCGCCGACAACGGGATCGCCAGCGCCGAAATCACCGTCGCGCGCCAGTCGCGCAGGAACAGGAACACCACCAGCACGGCGAGGACGGCACCCTCCCACATCGCGTCGATCGCCGAATGATATTGGCCCTTCACATAGTCCACCGACGTGTACAGCTGGGTGAACCTGATCTTCGGATTCTCCTTCTTCAGCTTGTCGAGCACCTTGATCGCCTCGTCATAGACGGTGACGTCGGAGAAGCCCTTGGCCTTGGTCATCGCGAAACTGAGCACCTGGCGCCCGTTCATCGTCGAGAGCGCGCGCTGTTCGGCATAGAGGTCGCGGACCTCGGCGATGTCCTTGAGCTTGACGGTGCGTCCGTCGCCGACCGCGATCTGCCGCTCGCCCAGCGCGAAAGCGTCGGCGGCGTTGCCGAGCACGCGGACCGACTGTTCGGAACCGGCGATCTCGGCGCGGCCGCCGGCGGCATTCAGATTGACCTGGCGCAACTGGTTGTTCACCGCCGCCGCGGTCAGTCCATAGGATTGCAACCGGACGGGATCGAGGATGATGCGGATCTCGCGGCTGACGCCACCGCCGCGCCGCACCTGTGCCATACCCTCGACGTTGAGCAAGCGCTTGGCGACGGTGTCGTCGACGAACCAGCTCAATTCCTCCAGCGTCATGTCGACGCCTTCGACCGAGAAATAGGCGAGCGGCCCGCCCGCAATGTCGATGCGGGTCACCTGCGGTTCGAGAATGCCGTCGGGCAGGTCGCTGCGCACGCGCGACACCGCCTCGCGCACGTCGTTGACGGCGCGATCGACCGGAGTGCCGATCACGAACTGGACGGTCGTGGTCGACGTGCCCTCGCTGACGTAGGAGATGATCTCGTCGACGCCGGTGATGCCGCGCACCGCCGCTTCGACGCGCTGGGTGACCTGCGTCTCGAGCTCGGTCGGCGCCGCGCCCGGCTGCACGACGACGATGTTCGCGGCCGGGAATTCGATATCGGGATTGTCGTTGACGTCCATCTGCAGGAACGAGACGATGCCGGCGAGGGTCAGCGCCACGAACAGCACGATCGGCGGCACCGGGTTGCGGATCGACCAGGCCGAGATATTGCGGAAGTTCATCTTGCTCTTGCCCTATACAAATCCAGCCCGGCGCTTCCCGGTCAGCCCGCCGCCCTGGCGCGGACCGGGATCACCTTGTCGCCGGGATTCAGGAAGGCGCCGGCCGACAGCACCACCTGCTCATTGCCCGCCAGGCCCGAGAGCACGGCGATGCCGCTGTCCGAAACCGGCCCCACCTTGACCGCGCGGCGCTCGATCTGATTGCCCGCGCCCACCACGAACACGTAATTGCCCTTGGTGTCGCTCTGCACCGCCGATTCGGGCAGCAGCGGCGCCTCGACCGCGCCGCCGCGGATCATGGCCGCCGCGAAGCCGCCGGGGCGCAGCGCCGGATTATAGGCCAGAGCGATGCGGACGATACCCTGGCGGGTCTGCGGATCGATGATCGGCGCGAGCTGCCAGATCTGACCCTCGAAGCTCGATTTGGTGCCGACCGGTGTCACCGTCGCACCGAACCCGACCGCCAGCCGCGACAGATCCTGTTCGGACAGCCGCGCCTGCAGCTCCATCTCGCCGCCCTTGGCCATCCGGAACAACATGCCGCTGCCGGACCCCACCACCTGGCCCGGTTCGGCGCCGCGGGTGAGGATCAGGCCGGCAGCCGGCGCGCGGATGTCGAGCCGGCTGGTGCGCGCCCGGCTTTCGCCGAGCTGCGCGCGCGCCACGCGGACGCGCGCATTGGCGGCGTCGCGGGTGGCGGTCAGCCGGTCGACGTCGGCGGTCGACACGAATCCGCGCGCGACGAGCCGCTGGGCGCGCTCGAGATTCGACTGCGCCAGCCGCGCATCGGCCTCGGACACCGCGATCGACGCCGCCAGCTGGCTGTTCTGCTGGACCATCACCGAACGGTCGATCGTCGCCAGCACCTGGCCGGCGCCGACCCACTGACCCTGCTCGACCAGCACGCGGGTGACCATGCCGCCCTCGCCCTGGACGCCGACCGGCATTTCGCGGCGTGCGGCCAGCGTGCCGGTCGCCGAGATCAGGCTTTCGACCGACTGACGGCCGGGCACGATCACCGTGACCGTCGGGATTTGCCTGGCGGCGTCATCGCCAACGGCCGCCTTGCCGTCCTTCGACAATGTCTTGAACGCAATTGCGGCGATGATCGCGATCAGCACCAACGCGCCGGCGATCCACAGCAGGCGGCGGCGGCTGCGCGCGCGCTCTTCGTCCGGCTCGTCGACCTCGACCGTCTTGTCCCGATCGAAATTGCGTTCGAAATTCATCTCGCTCAACGTCCCGCCCTGTTTCCGCCCCGCCCGCGCCCGCCGATTCCCTGTCCGAGAGCCGGGCACGATCGCCTTCAGCTGTGTTACATGAATAAGGCACTGGCCTCAAGCCGCCAATTCCAGAATGTTTCGATCACCCTGCCCGGCGGTGGCGGCACGTACAAGTGCGGCTCGACGAACGACGGGACATTGAGGCTTGCTTATGGTTCGATCGAGGGGAACTATCAAAGGGATCGCGCATTTCGCGATCGTCATAGAGAGAATGGGAGTGGTTCGATGGGGGGTAGGAGCTTTTTAGGCTGGATCGTCATCGGTCTCGTCGCCGGGGTACTCGGAAAGCTGCTCATGCCGGGCAGGGACCCGGGCGGTTTCATCGTCACCATCCTGCTCGGTATTGCCGGCGCCCTGCTCGCCGGCTTCGTCGGTCAGGCGATGGGCTGGTATGCTCAGGGCAAGCCGGCCGGCTGGATTGCCGCCACGCTCGGCGCGATCGCGCTGCTGGCGATCTATCGTGTCGTCATGCGCGGCCGTGCCTGACCGCAGGTTGCTGAACGCCGGCCGTCGGCCGCGTTCAGCCAATTTGCAGGCCGGCGGATGCTATGGGCGTCCGCCGGCCTTCGCATATCTGTGAACCGGCCAGAATGAAGGATCATGTTTCGATGAAGGCTTATCCGTTCGCCGCGCTTGCGATGGCCTCGGCGCTGTCGTTATTGCCGTCCACCGTGACGGCGCAGACGATCAACATTCCGGTGCAGACGATCTCCGGCACCCGGCTCGATATCGTCGCCCGCGGCGAAGTGACGCGCGTGCCCGATCTCGCGACGATCAGCGCCGGCGTGGTGACGCAGGCGATCACCGCCGACGCGGCGATGCGCGACAATGCCGGCCGCATGGCGGCGGTGCTCGCCGCGCTGAAGAAGGCCGGCGTCGCCGATCGCGACGTCGCGACCGCCAGCATCAATCTCAGCCCGCAATATCGCTATGCCGAGAATCAGCCGCCCGAGATCACCGGTTATCAGGCCTCGAACACCGTCACGATCCGCTTCCGCGACATCGCCAAAGCCGGCGGCGTGCTCGACGCGCTGGTCAAGCAGGGCGCCAACCAGATCAACGGCCCGACTTTGTCGATCGAAAAGCCGCAGCCGGCGCAGGACGAAGCGCGGATCGCGGCGATGAAGGACGCCCGCGCCCGCGCCGACCTTTATGCCAGGGCGGCCGGCCTGCAGGTCAAGCGGATCCTCTCGATCAGCGAATCGGCCGATGGCGGCCAACCGCCGCCGGTGTTCTACGCGCGGGCGCAATCGGCGAAGGCTGCGGACTCCCAGGTGATGGCCGGCGAGCAGGATGTCGGCGTGACGGTGAGCGTCAGTTTCGAACTGGAATAGAGCGGTTCAGCGATCGAACCCGGCCGGCTTCGGCCAGCCGGGGGCGATCACTGCCAGCGCCTTGAACAGCGTGCCCATCGCGTCCGCCGCGGTCAGCCGGCTGCGGGCGGCTTCGATCTCCCGGACCCGCTCCGGTTGCGCGCGCGACAGCGCGGCGGCGCGGGCGGCGATGCCCAGCGCCGCGAGCCATGCGCCCTGCGTCACCGGGCCGCTCACGTCTGCGCCGGCGCGCACGGCCGCTGCCGCCAGCGTGGCGAAATCGACATGCGCGGTCAGGTCGTGGTCGCCGGGCGCCTCGAACGGATTGACGAAGCGATGCGCCTTCATCGCCTGCAAGGTCTCGCCCGCCGCCGGCCCTTCATAGCCATAATCGACGACGATCATCGCGCCGCCTTGCGCCGCCAGCCGGCGCGCGAGCGCATCGACGATCGCGACCGCGGCCGGGCAGGTCTCGACGATGCTGCCCGGCGGCGCGTCGGTCAGATCGGCGGGCACGATGCCATCGAGCGGCTGCTGTCCGGCGACCGGCAGGAACAGCAGATCCTGGCACGCGACCAGCCGCTCGCGCCAGCCGGCGCGCGCGCGCACGATCTGCCGGATCGGCAGCGCGTCGAAGAACTCGTTGGCGACGATCAGCAGCGGCCGGTCGTCGGGCAGGGCATCAACCTCGTCGTGCCAAATTGCGTCGGGCACGCGCATCCGCTGCGCGTCGCGCAAGGCGGGACTGGTCTCGACGAAATGGACGTCGGGCCTCATCCCGGCCTTGGCCATCGCCCGCAGCGCGTCGGCCGCCAGCGTGCCGCGGCCCGGCCCCAGTTCGACATAATGCGCGTGCGAGCGGCCGGCGCGGTCCCACAAATCGGCCAGCCACAGCCCGATCAGTTCGCCGAACATCTGGCTGATCTCGGGCGCGGTGGTGAAGTCGCCGGCCGCGCCCAGCGGATCGCGCGTGGCATAATAATGGGCGTTGGCGGCGGCCATGTAATGCGCGATGGGGATCGGGCCGGCGAACCTGATCGCGCGCGCCAACCGTTCCGGCAGATTGGCTTCGCTCACCGTCAGGCGACGCTCGCCTCGCCGGCGACCGGCTCCACGCGCTTGCGCCGGCCCTTGGCGGTGGCGATCAGGTAGATGCCGCCCATGATCATCGGCAGGCACAAGGTCTGTCCCATCGACAGGCCCCAAGAGAGATCCTCGAGACCGGCGTCGGGCTGGCGGAAAAATTCGACGAAGAAGCGGAACGCGCCGTAGCAGGCGATGAAGATGCCGACGAGCTTGCCCGGCTGGTAGCGCGCCTGCGTCTTCCAGAAGAAGAACCACAGGATCACGAACAGCAGGATGCCCTCGAGTCCCGCCTCGTAGAGCTGGCTGGGATGGCGCGGCACGCCGTCGCCCGACCCCGGGAAGATGATCGCCCACGGCACATCGGTCGGGCCCTTGCCCCACAATTCGCCGTTCACGAAATTGGCGAGCCGGCCGAAGAACAGGCCGAACGGCACGCAGCAGGCGACATAATCGTGGATGCGCAGCCAGTCGAGCTTCTGGCGCCGCGCCATCCACAGGATCGCCAGGGTCACGCCGATCACGCCGCCGTGGAACGACATCCCGCCCTCCCACAATTTCACGATCTGCACGGGATCGAGCATCATCTCGGGCTTGTAGAACAGGATATAGCCGATCCGGCCGCCGAGGATGATGCCCAGGGTCGCATAGAACACGAAGTCGTCGGCATGGCGCCGCGCCATCGGTGCACCGGGCTGCGCGATCAGCTTCAGCAGGTACCACCAGCCGAGGATGATTCCCGCGATATAGGCCAGCGAATACCATCTGATCTGGAAAAAACCGAGATCGAGCGCGACCTTGCTCAATCCGAGCGTCTCGAAATGCAAGGCTGACGTAGCGGCGGCGGCGAGTGGCAGGATCAAGGCTTTTCCCTTCGTTTCAGCGCCTTCATAGTGAGGGCCAATAACAAGACCAAGAGGGAGAGACTCGATGGCGTCCGCACTCGATCTGCGTATGGAAAAGGCGATGGCGGCGCTCACCGCGGACGGCGCTCCGCTGGCGTTGACCTCCGTGCCGACGCGCTTCGGCGTCGACGTGCCGGCATTCGCCGCCGCGCCGCCGTCGCTGGGCGCCTATTTCGATCATTTCTGTGCGCTGCACGGCGATGCCCCGTTTCTGGTCAGCGGCGACGAGCGGCTGAGCTTCGCCGAGACCCATCGTCTGGCGCGCGCCGCCGCCGTGGCGCTTGCCGGGCGATTCGGCGTGCGCAAGGGGGATCGCGTCGCGATCGCGGCACGCAACGGCAGCCCGTGGATCATCCTCTACATGGCCATATTGATGGCGGGCGGCGTCGCGACCCTGCTCAACGCCTGGTGGCAGGGCGACGAACTGGCTGACGGCCTCGACGATGCCGGCGTCACTCTGGCCTTCGCCGATCCGTCGCGCGTCCACCGGCTGGCCGGTTGCCGGCGCGCGCTCGCCGCGCGGATCGTCGCGATCGATATGGACCTGCCCGCCGCTACGGCGCTGGTCCCGGTGCTCGCCGGTGCTGCGGGGCAGGCGGGCATATTGCCCGAAATCGGGCCTGACGACGACGCCACGATCCTGTTCACCTCGGGCTCGACGGGGCGCAGCAAGGGCGCGCTCAGCGATCATCGCGCGGTGGTGCAGGGGACGCTCAACTATCTCGCGCAGACGCTGATGATGCTGCAGATCATCACCGAGGATGGTGAGGGACCGATCAACCCGCCCGCGACCCTGCTCACTCTGCCCCTGTTCCATGTGACGGCCGAGATTCCGATCCTGCTCCAGAGCTTCGCACAGGGCCGCAAGCTGGTGCTGACGCCCAAATGGGACACGGTCGAGGCGATGCGGCTGATCGAGGCTGAAAAGATCACCTATTTCGTCGGCGTCCCGCTGATGAGCTTCGAGATCATGATCCATCCCGACCGGGCGAAATATGATCTGTCGTCGTGCCGCGACTTCGCCGCCGGCGGCGCGCCGCGTCCGGTCGAGCATGTCGGCCGGCTGAGCAGCGAGATGGGTGCCGCCAAACCGCTGATCGGCTATGGCCTGACCGAGACCAACGCGGTCGGATGCGGCAATTTCCGCGAAAATTATCGCGCCAAGCCCGACAGCACCGGCCGCGCATCGACGCCTCTGGTCGAACTGGCGATCGTCGACGATGCCGGCCGGGCGGTGCCGCAGGGCGAACGCGGCGAGATCGCCTTCCGCACGATCTGCAATTTCAAGGAATATTGGCACAACGAGGCCGCCACGCGTGCGGCGTTTACGCCCGACGGCTTTTTCCGCACCGGCGATATCGGCTATCTCGATGCCGACGATTATCTGTTCATCGTCGATCGCAAGAAGGACATCATCATCCGCGGCGGCGAGAATATCAGCTGCCAGGAGGTCGAAGCCGCGCTCTACGCGCATCCCGACATCGCCGAAGCCGCGGTGTTCGGCCTGCCCGACGCGCGGCTGGGAGAGACGCCGGGCGCCGTCGTTCATGCCCGTGACGGCGCGGGGCTCGATGCCACGGCGCTGTGCGATTTCCTGAAGGGCCGGCTCGCGGCGTTCAAGGTGCCGAGCCGGATCTGGATCGATCCATCACCGCTGCCGAGGTTGGGAACCGAGAAGATCGACAAGGTGGCGCTGAAGGCGAAATATCGGGCGATGACTAACCCCTAGCATCGCGTCCCCCATCCCCCTATCACCCCGCCATGACCCGCGCCGGAGACTGCCGACCATGACGATCGACCGTCGTCGGCTGCTGATCGGCGGCGGCGCCGGCATTGGCCTGCTGGTCGCCTGGGGCGTGTGGCCGCGCGCCTATGCGCCGAACCTCGTGGCCAATCCCGGCGAGACGATCGTCAACGCCTTCCTCAAGATCGGCGCCGACGGCCGCGTGACGGTCGCGGTGCCGCAGTCCGAATTCGGCCAGGGCAGCTATACCAGCATCGCCCAGATCGTCGCCGACGAGCTGGGGGCCGACTGGCGGACGGTCGGTATCGAGGCGGCGCCGATCAATCCGCTCTATGCCAATGCGCTGCTCGGCATCGAACTCGGCCTGATCCCCGCGAGCGAAAAGCTGGGCGCCGCGGGCAGCTGGGCCGCCGCCGAATATGCCGAGCGCGAAACGCTGATGCTGTCGGGCGCGGGCACGACCATCCGCGCGTTCGAGGCGCGCTGCCGCGAGGCGGGTGCCGGCGCGCGCGCGCTGTTGTGCCAGGCGGCGGCGAGCATGTGGGACGCCGACTGGCAGGCCTGCGACACGCTCGACGGCTTCGTCGTGCGCGGCAATGATCGCGTCCGCTTCGGCGACGTCGCGGCGCAGGCGATCGGCTATGATCTGCCCGATCCGATCCCGCTGCGCGAGGGCAAGGAAAACCGGCTGACCGGCCAGCCGCTGCCGCGCATCGATCTGCCGGCCAAGGTCGACGGCTCGGCCAATTTCGCCGGCGACGTCCGCCTGCCCGGCATCGTCTATTGCGCGATCCGGCAAGGCCCCGCCGGCGACACGCGGCTGAAGGCGGTCGACAAGGCCGCCGCCACCCGGATCACCGGCGTGCTCGCGGTGGTCGAACATGAGCGCTGGGTCGCCGCCGTCGGCACCAATTGGTGGGCCGCCAACCGCGCGCTCGATGCGATGCATCCGAGCTTCGAGACACGCGGCGCGCTGGCCGACGACGGTATGATCGCGGCCGCGCTGGACGGCGCGTTCGCCGCACCCGGCGCCCGCATCGCCGAAGCCGGCGATCTCTCCTCGGCTTTCGCCGGGAAACAGCTGTTCACCGCCAATTACAGCGTCGCGCTCGGCGTTCACGCGGCGATCGAACCGCCCGCAGCTGCCGCCGATTTCAGCGACGGCCGCCTGCAGCTGTGGATCGCCACCCAGGCGCCGGCGCATGTGCGCCGCGCCGCGGCCGCGGCGATCGGCATTTCCGAGGACGCGGTGATCGTCCATCCGATGCTGGGCGGCGGCACGATCGGGCGGGCGTTCGAAGTCGATGTCGCGGCGCAGGCGGCCTGGCTCGCGAAACAGCTCAAGCGGCCGGTGCAGCTCGGCTGGTCGCGCGTCGAGGATCTGCTGCAGGATCGCTATCGGCCCGCCGCGAAGGCGCGGATGGCGGCGCGGATCGGCGTCGGCGGGCGGATCGAGGGCTGGCTGGCGAAGATCGCGACGCCGCCGGCCGCCCGCGAACTGCGCGCGCGGATGACGGGCGAAACGGCGCATGCGGCGCTCGCCGCCAATCGCGGCAAAGCGGACGCGCTGGCGATCGACGGCGCGATCCCGGCCTATGGTATCCCCGCCTGGGCGGTCGACCATCATCCGGCCGATATCGGCGTGGCGACCGGCCATGTCCGCGGCGCCGGCCACGTACTGAGCGCCTTCTTCACCGAATGTTTCATCGACGAGCTGTCGCACGTCGCCGGTATCGAGGCATTCGGCTTCCGGATGCAGATGCTCAACAGCAATCCGCGGCTCGCGCGCTGCCTGTCGATCGCGGCCTCGCTGGGCGGCTGGGAGGGCGGGGTGCCCGGCTCGGGCCAGGGCATAGCCTGCCACATGATGCGCGGCAGTTGTATCGCGGTGCTGGCGGAGGCGCATATCGACGCCACGCAGCGCGTCGTCGTCGACCGGCTGGTCGCCGCGGTCGATTGCGGCCGCCATATCCACCCCGACATCGTCCGCCAGCAGATCGAGGGCGCGCTGATCTTCGGCATGGCCGGCGCGACCGGCGCCGCAACCGGCTTCGAACACGGCATGGCGACCGCGCGCCGCTTCGGCGATCTCCGACTGCCGCGCCTGCGCGATACGCCCGAGATCGTCGTCGAACTGATCGCCAGCACCGAGCCGCCCGGCGGCGTCAGCGACATCGCCGTGCCGCCGGTCGCGCCCGCGATCGCCAACGCGATCCGCGCCGGCGCGGGGCAGCGCCTGCGGTCGCTGCCGCTGACGATCGGCGGATATGCATGACTCCGCTGCCGGGCCATCCCGCCATCCTGCCCGCGAAGGTCGGCGTGCTGCTGGTCAATCTCGGAACGCCGGACGCCCCCGATGCGGCCGCGGTCAAAACCTATCTGCGCGAATTCCTGTCCGATCGCCGCGTGATCGAGATTCCGCCGATCGCCTGGCAGCCGATCCTGCGCGGCATCATCCTCAATACGCGCCCGGCGAAATCGGCCAGGGCCTATCGCGAGGTCTGGACCGAACAGGGTTCGCCGCTCGCCGTCATCACCCGTGCGACGTCCGATGCGCTCGCCGGCGCGTTCGGCCCCGGCGTCATCGTCGACTGGGCGATGCGCTATGGCAATCCGTCGATCGAAAGCCGGCTGGTCGCGCTCAAGGCGGCGGGATGCGAGCGGATCCTGTTCGCGCCGCTCTACCCGCAATATTGTGCGGCGACGACGGCCACCGCCAATGACGAGGCGTTCCGCGTGCTGGCCGGCATGCGCTGGCAACCGGCTTTGCGCACGCTGCCGCCATGGCATGACGATCCCGCCTATATCGCCACGCTGAAGGCCTCGATCGAGATCGCGGTGGCGATGCTCGATTTCGTCCCCGATTTGATTCTTGCCAGCTTCCACGGAATGCCGCAGCGCACGCTGGAGCTCGGCGATCCCTATCATTGCCAGTGCGTCAAGACTGGCCGACTGCTGTCCGAGGCGCTGGGCCGCGAGGTCAGGCTGAGCTTCCAGTCGCGTTTCGGCCGGGCGAAATGGCTGGAGCCGGCAACCGACGCCACGCTGGCCCAACTGCCGGGCGCCGGCGTCAGGCGGCTGGCGGTGATCTGCCCCGGCTTCACGGCCGATTGCCTCGAAACGCTCGAGGAAATCGCGCTGCGCGGACGCGAAACATTCCTGGCAGCGGGCGGAGAGAATTTCGCTTATTTGTCCTGTCTCAATCACAGTCCACAAGGACTCGATTTATTGCGTCATTTGATCTTCCGTGAGCTTGAAGGCTGGGTGCGACCGACCTAGGCTGCGGAGAAACAGTGGAGGATATCTGATGGTTAAGGTTGCAATCGTCACGGGCGGATCGCGGGGCATCGGCGAGGCGATCAGCCTCACGCTGAAGAAGGCGGGGTTCGTCGTCGCCGCCAATTACGCCGGCAATGAGGAGAAGGCGAAGGCCTTTTCCGAAGCCAATGGCATCGGCACCTATAAATGGGACGTCGGCGATTACGACGCCTGCCAGGCGGGCGTGGCGCAGGTCGTGGCCGATCTCGGCCCGGTCGATGTACTGGTCAACAATGCCGGCGTTACCCGCGACGGCACGATCCTCAAGATGACCTACGAGATGTGGGACGATGTCATGCGCATCAATCTTGGCGGCTGCTTCAACATGGCGAAGGCGGTCTATCCGGGCATGCGCGAGCGCAAATGGGGCCGCATCGTCAATATCGGCTCGATCAACGGCCAGGCCGGTCAATATGGCCAGGTCAATTATGCCGCCGCCAAATCGGGTATCCACGGCTTCACCAAGGCGCTGGCGCAGGAGGGGGCGAAGTCCGGGGTGACGGTCAACGCGATCGCGCCGGGCTATATCGAAACCGACATGGTCGCGGCGGTGCCCGCCGACGTGCTCGAGAAGATCGTCGCCAAGGTGCCGGTCGGCCGGCTCGGCCAGGCCTATGAGATCGCCCGCGGCGTGGCTTTCCTCTGTTCGGAGGATGCCGGCTTCATCACCGGATCGACGCTGTCGATCAACGGCGGCCAGCATATGTATTGAGGTCACGCGCGGTGGCGGCGCCGCTCAGCGCAGCGCCTCCACCGCGTCTTTCGCTTCCTTCAGTCCGAGACCCGTGCGGCCGCGGACCAGTTTGATCGCGGCGATGATCTGTCCCGCGGCAAGCAAGGCACGCGCCTCCGCCGCGAGGTCGGGCGGCAGGGTGGTCGGCGGCGGTGGCGCGACCGGGGGCTGTAGGATGCGCGGCTGTATGTCGTGTGTTCGGGGCGGGCCGAGCAGGTCGCGGTCACGGCCGCGGCGTCCGAACGCCAGCCACGTCACCAGACAGATGATCGCGGCAATCAGGATCAAGACGGGCATCGGCACGAACATCGGGCATCTCCCTCCGGCACGGCCCTGCTATAGCGCGGCGATGCCTTCCGACCCAGATATGCTTGCGAGCGATCATGACCGGCGCTGACTGGCGCGGTCCGGTCAAGCGCTCGATCACGATCGCCGGCCATCAGACCTCGATCAGCCTCGAACCCGTGTTCTGGGAGGCCCTGCGCGACGCGGCCGAAGCCGCCGGCTTGCCGCTCAGCGCATTGGTCGCGGCGATCGACGCCGAGCGCATCATGGCCGCCGACCCACCCAATCTTGCCAGCGCGATCCGGCTTTGGCTGTTTGAAAAGGCGAAGCGCTCGCAATATCAGTAATTGACACTCTGCGAGTGACTTGCAATAGCGCCCTCGACCGACGCCGCCACGGCGTTTCCTGAGGGGGATATTATCGTGCTTCGCTCCGAACTCTGGGCTTCCGCCGCCGCATCGGCCAAGCCGGCGCTGCTCGCTCTGTCCGCCGGACTCGCCTTCGCTACACCCGCCTATGCGGAAAATGCCGCCGCGCTCGGCGCAGCAGCCGACGCCGATCGTGACAATCCGATCGTCGTCGACGGCAAGCGCGAGGCCGAAATCGCATCGCCGAAGGCGACCGCGCCGTTGCTCGACACCCCGCAGACGATCACCGTGGTCTCGGCGCAGACGCTGCAGAAGCAGAATCTGCTGACCCTGCGCGATGCGCTGGCGACGGTGCCGGGCATCACCTTCGGCGCCGGCGAAGGCGGCGGCGGCTATGGCGATTCGATCAACCTGCGCGGCTATTCCGCGAACAACGACATCACCATCGATGGCGTGCGCGACAGCGCGCAGTACAGCCGCACCGATCCGTTCAACCTCCAGCAGATCGAGGTCTATAACGGCGCCAACAGCGTGTTCAACGGATCGGGCTCGGTCGGCGGCACGATCAACCTCGTCTCCAAGACGCCGACCGGCGAGACGCTGACCGTGGCGCAAGCGGCGATCGGCACCGACGATTATTATCGCGCCGCGATCGATTCGAACTGGAAGGTCAGCGACCTCGTCGCCGTCCGGCTGAACGGCATGATCCATCGCAACGACGTGCCCGGCCGCGACGTCGAGCGCTTCAAGCGCTGGGGCATCGCGCCGTCGGTCACGATCGGCATCGACGGGCCGACCAGCCTGACCCTGGCCTATGTTCATCAGCATGACGACAATACGCCGATCTATGGCGTGCCCTTCTTCAGGAGCCAGTTGAACGACGGTCCGCTCGCCGAAGCCGACGACAGCGACTATTTCGGCATCGTCAATCTCGATGAACAGAAAACCAGGATCGATCGCCTAACCGCAACCTTCGCGCACCAGTTCAGCGACACACTGTCGATCCGCAATCTCACGCGCGCCCAGCGCGTTCACCAGTACAGCCAGACCAGCGCGCCGCAGGGTACGTTCTGCCTGACGGCAACCGGACGGCAGCCGATCGGCGGCAACGGCTCGACGACGACCGGACTGCCGTGCACGGTGACGATCAGCGGCGTCGCGATCAATGTTCCGCCCGGCTTCTTCCAGCCCAATGGACCGCGCGGTCTGGTCCGCGACCAGACCAACGATCTGCTGATCAACCAGACCGATCTTCGCCTGAATTCCGGCAAGAAAGGCAGTCTGCACAATACGCTGGTGGTGGGCGCGTCGGCGAGCTGGGAAGGCTATGAGATCACCACCGCTTCGCTGCCGCGGACGGCGGGCGGCGTCGCGATCACCCTGCCGCAGTTCAGCATCGCCAACCCCGATACGGTCTACACCGGGCCGATCAACTTCACCGTCACGGCCCATTCGAAGGCCGAAACGACCAACACGGCCTTCTACGCCTTCGACACGCTCGAGATCGGGCCGATGTTCGAACTGAACGGCGGGGTGCGCTATGAGATGAACCGCGCCGAATTCCGGTCGATCCCGCTGACCTTCGTACCGCCGGGCACCGTGGCACTGACCGAGGCGCAGCAGGCGAAGCAGGTCAGCGACGAGACTCTCTTCTCCTACCGGTTCGGCGCGGTGTTCAAGCCGGCACCCAATATCAGCCTCTATGGCGGCTACGCCAACGCCAGGACCCCGTCGTCGGCGACCGTCCGCCTCGGCTGCGGCGTGCCCGCGTCGACCGGAGCCGCCGATCCCTGCGCCGTCGCGCCGGAAAAGGCCCGGTCCTACGAGGTCGGCGCCAAGGCCGACCTGTTCGGCCGCAAGCTGCAATTGACCGCCGCCTTGTTCCGCAACGAGCGCAGCAATTTCCGCGTGCCGTCCAATGATCCCAGCCAGCCCGCCGGCCTTCAGGTGCTCGACGGCAGGTCGCGGGTCGACGGCATCGCACTCGGCGCATCGGGTAACATCACGCCCGATTGGGCGGTCTTCGCCAATTACACCTATCTCGACAGCAAGGTCGTGCAGAGCGTTTCGGACGCCTGCCTCGCCAACCCCAGCGTTGCCTGCCTCAACACCTACACCAGCCCGGGCCCGAACCCGGTCACGACGACGATCGCCGATCCGCAAGCGGGTGACGATCTCGTGCAGACGCCGAAGCATTCGGGCAGCCTGTTCACCACCTACACGCTGCCGTTCGGTCTTCAGGTCGGCTATGGCCTCACCTATCAGGGCAGCTTCGCGCTTCACCAGAGCACGTTGCTCAATCAGCACCAGTATCGGTCGGACGATTATCTGATCCATCGTGCCTTCCTGTCCTATGCCTTTGCCGGCGGCCTGACCGCGCAGCTCAACATCCAGAACCTCACCAACGAGCATTATTATACCGGCATCCGCAACAACATCAGCACCACGCTGACCGGAACCAATCCCAATAACGGCGCGATCACCGGCGGCTGGGCGACCCCCGGCGACGAGCGTTCGGCGGTGTTCAGCCTGTTCTACAGCTTCTGAGACAGCGACAGCGGAGCTATTGCATTTGACTGGCAATAGCTCCGCTGCCATCGGTACTTCAGTGACTCGCGTCGGGGACGAAATGTGGCAGTGACCAAGATCGGCATGCGCAACGCCTGGTTTCAGGTGCACAAGTGGATCGGGCTGATCCTCGCCATCCTGATCATTCCGATTTCGATCACCGGTGCGGCTTTGGTCTGGCACGATGCGCTCGACGAGGCGCTGAATCCGGCCCGCTTCGCGCCGACCGCCACCGCGGCGCTGCCACCCTCGGCCTATGCCGCGGCGGCGCTGAAGGTGCTCGACCCCGGCGAGACGGTCAGCCAGATCCGTTTCGGCGACGGCGGCAAGGGCGCGGTCGTCGTCAGCGCCACGCGGCCGCCGCAGCCGGGTGCCGGCCGGCCGGTGCGCGAGATGGTGTGGCTCGATCCGGTCGACGCCCATGTCATCGATCAGGCGGCGAGCGATGCGGGCATCATCCGCGTCATGCACGGCCTCCATGGCAGCTTGCTGATCCCCGGAGCCGGGCGCCAGATCGTCGGCTGGATCGGCGTCGCGATGCTGATCTCGTCGCTCAGCGGCCTCTGGCTGTGGTGGCCGACGGTCGGCCGCTGGGCGCGCGGGCTGCGCTGGCGCCGCCACCGCAATTTCGACACCAATCTCCATCACATGATGGGCTTCTGGATCGCGCTGCCCTTGTTCGTGCTGTCGCTGACCGGCGCGTGGATCAGCTTTCCACAGTTCTTCGCGGCGATCTCCGGTGGCGGCGGCCAGCAGCAGCGTGGTCCCGATCGCATGGCGCTGATGCGCGCCCGGCCGCTGGCGCAGCCGGCGCAGTCGCCCGATATCGCATTGGCCAGGGCGCAGGCGATCGAGCCGGGCGCCCTGGTGTCCCTGACCTGGCCGACCGATCTCAAGGCGGAATGGACCGTGTCGATCAAGCCGGAGAAGGGGCGTCCGGCCGAAATCAAGGTCGACGATGCGCGCGGCACGGCCGCGGCCGGCGAGCAGCGCGCCGCGCCGCAAAGCGGGATCGCGCGGACGATGCGCAAGATCCACGACGGCACCGACATGGGGCTGGTCTGGCAGGTCATCATCTTCCTCGGCGGCATCCTGCCGGCGATTCTCGCCATCACCGGGATCATCATGTGGGCGCGTGCGCGCAGCTGGCGCGGCGAGCTGGCCGCGCGCCGGACATTGCAGCAGCAATCATGACGATATGATCCTTCACGTCGAAAAGCTGCTCGATGCCGTCACGCTCGCCCGCTTCCGGGCGACTTTGGCTTCGGCGCCCTGGGCCGACGGGAAGGTCACGGCGGGCTATCAGTCGGCGCTCGCCAAGCGGAACCTGCAATTGCCCGAGGATTGCGCCGCCGCGCGCGAACTCGGCGCCGCGGTCGAGGCCGCGCTCGGCTGCAGCCTGATGTTCCAGGCCGCGGCGCTGCCCGCCCGGATCTATCCGCCCTTGTTTAACCGCTACGAGGGCGGGCAGGATTTCGGCACGCATGTCGACAATGCGATCCGCATCGTCGCCGCCACCGGCGAGCGCGTCCGCACCGACCTGTCGGCGACCTTGTTCCTGACCGAGCCGGATGATTATGACGGCGGCGAACTGCTGATCGAGGATGTCTATGGCGCCCAGTCGGTCAAGCTGCCGGCGGGCGACATGATCCTCTACCCGGCGACCAGCCTCCACCGCGTGGCGCCGGTCACCCGCGGCGCGCGTGTCGCCAGTTTCTTCTGGGTCCAGAGCTTGGTCCGCGAAGACGGGCAGCGCGCGATCCTGTTCGACATGGACATCGCGATCCAGCGGCTGCGCGGCGATGTCGGCGACGACCACCCGTCACTCGTCGCGCTGACCGGCTGCTACCATAATCTGTTGAGGCGTTGGGCGCTTTAGCAAGGGCCTTACTTCGCCGGCCGCTGCTCGATCGCCGTCACCCAGCTGAACTGCCGCACCCCCGCCCGGCCGATCGCGGTCGGCGCGCTGCGCGTGAAGCCCGCGCCCTGCGCGCCGTCGATCAGCGCCGCGAGCCGGCCGGCGGTGCCGCTGATCGGCGCGGCGCGGGTGCTGCGCGCGCCGCCGCAGCCATTGGCGGCCTCGCAGACGATCGGCCCCTGCGCGATCTGCTGGCCGAAGGCGAGCGGCACGCGATCGTCGCCGACCTCCTCGATCGCGATCAGCACCAGATCGTCGCGCGCCGCCTCGGGGCCGGGATCGGTGGTCAGGCGATAGGCGCCGGCGCCGCGGCGGCCGGGCTCGTAGCGGATTGTCTTCTCCGGCTGCAGCGGCAGGAAATAGATCGCGCCCTCGGGCGCCAGGATCAAAGGCGTCACCGCCACCGTCGTCGTGCCCTTGTTGGTCACTTCGACGAAGATCGTGTCGCAGCGCCTGAGTTCGGGCGTGCCGGACATCGTCACGCCATAGCTCTCGATCGGCTTCGCCCCGTCCGGAATCGGCCCGCCCTCGCGGAACGCCAGGCGCCTGGGGCAGGGATCGCCCGCCTTCAGCGCTGCGGGGCGCAGCAGATAGAATTTCACGTCGAGCGCGCTGCCCGGATCGGCGGCGGCGGTCTCCGCCGGTCTCGCCATATCCTCGAGGATCGCGCGCGTGCGGTAATATTGTGCGGCGCGCACGATCGCCTGCGTCGCCTTGCCCAGCAGGTCCGCCTCCGGCAGCCCGTCGAGCGCGATGCTGCCATAGTCGCGCGCATCGGCGTGCGACGAGGCGCGGACGGCGAGCGCATCGCCTTCGAAGGTGAAGACCAGGTTTGCGGCGGCCGGATCGGTGACGATCTCGCCGCCCAGCCGCTTCGGGTCGAGTCTACGCAGCGACGCCAGCGCGGTCGCCTGTGCCGTGGTCTCTGCCTCGCGCGGCAGCGCGATCCGCAGGTCGATCGGGATCGGGCGTTCGACGATCCGCGCGATCAGCCGGGCCTCGCGATGGAAGCGCGCGCCGGCATCGTCCTTGATGTCGGTCCACGCCGCTTCGGTCAGGGCGCCATGCGTCGCGGGCACCAGCTTCGCGGTCCACGCCTGGACGTCGGTGGCGCGGCCGTAGAGCAGCACACGCTCCTTGTCCTTCTCCACCACCGACAGGCTGATGATCGTGCCGTCGACGACCCCGGACAGCGAACCGGCCGGCAGGTCGAGCGCATCGACCTTCGCCGGCTCGCGGAACGAAATGCTCCTGGGTTTGAGCACCGACCAGGCGTCGGCGCTGTCGGCGCTGCCGATCAGCGCGCCGCCGAGCACCGCGTGCGAGAGGTCGCCATCGGGACCCGGCAGATAGAGCGGGGGCACGCCACTGCTCTTCTGCGCGATGTTCTGCGCGGAGATATAGCTCTGCACGCGCCGGAACAGCTCGGCATAGGTGCGGATCGCGGGATCGCCGAGCGCGACGAGGGTATAGGCGGTCAGCGCACCCTGCGGATAGGGATCGCGCTCCCAATAGGGCGCCGCGCGCTGGCCGGCCTGGATGTCCGCCGGCACCGCGAAGAAGGCGACATAATCGCCCTTCTGGCCTTTTGCCTTCGACGATTCGAACGCCGGTCCCGGATCGGGCGGACTGCCGCCCAAAGTCGGCTTGTTCTTGTTCATACCCGCGGCGCGGGGACCGCCGGAACGCGTCGAATCGCCCGAATGGCAGAAATCGGCGACGAAGAAGACATTGCCGCCTTTGGCGCGGATCGCATCGAGCGCGACGCCGATCTCGTCGTCGATGATCGCCCGGTCGATCTTCCGGCCGCTGACGGGGGCATACCACGTCCCCGAATCCGCGGGCAGGAACAGCTCGTCCTTGCCGTCGGGCTCGTTGCCGGCGACGGTTTCGGGCTGCTGCATGCCGTGGCCGGAGAAGACCACCATCACCTGGTCGCCCGGGCGGGTCGTATCCGCCAGCTGTTTCAATGCGGCGAAGATGGCGGCGCGCGTCGGCTTCGCCCTGACCGGCAGCGTCGTCGACCGATCGCGCAGGCCCGGCAGCGCGGGCGCGTCGCCGATCAGCAACATGATGTCGGCCGGCTTCGCCCCGCGCCGCTGCAGCATCTCCGCCATCACGATCGCATCGTTGCGCGCGCCGACCAAAGGCGATTTGGCGATGTCGGGATCGTCATAGACCGCGATGCCGACAAACAGCCCGCGCAACCGCGGTTCGGTTTTCTGGGCGTGGGCGGGGAGGGACAGGAGGAACATCGCCGCCAGCGCAATGCATTGAAGTAAAAATCCTCCCCGGAACGGGGAGGGGGACCGGCGAAGCCGGTGGAGGGGCAGGGGCAGGGCTGGATGCTCCCGTCGTGGCACCTGCCCCTCCACCATGCTGCGCATGGTCCCCCTCCCCGTTCCGGGGAGGATTTGATCCCAGCGAACCCGCATCACGGCTTCGCCGCCTTGCGCGAAGCCTGCCAGGCAGCCGCCACCTCCCAGAAGAAGATGCTGCGCGACCGTTCGAAATTGCCGCGGGCTGCGTCGTCGGTCGCCGCGTTCGCCGCCAGTCTTTGCAGGATGGACCCGGCGCGGCGCAGCGGCGCCATCGCGCCGACGCCGTCGGCCCGGCCGTGGAGCAGGAAGGATCCGAAATCGCCATAGGCCGCCATCAGTTCGAAATGGTCGGCCGAAAGCGTCCGCTCGCGGATCGCGATGGCCCGCCGGAAGAGCCTGTCCGCCTCGCCGGCCTGACCCGACTGGCGAAGCGCGCCGGCGAGATTGAGCGCGGTGCGCGCGACCAGCGGGTGATCGGCGCCGACCGATTTTTCGAGCATCGTCAGTGCGATGCGGTATTCGGGCACGGCTTCGGCGTAGCGTTGCTGCCCGGCGACCATCGTCGCGATCAGGTCATGCGCCTTGGCGACATAGACGCCATCGGGTCCGCGGATTTTCTGCTCGATGCCGAGCACGGCGCGTGCCAGCGGCTCGGCCTCCTTGGCGGCGCCCAGCGCGGCGAAATTTTCGCACATGTTGGTCAGGATCAGCGACACCTGCTGATGATCGCGACCGAGCAGGGCGACCGCGAGTTGCAGCGCACGCTGAAAGATCGGGATCGCCGCCTCGCCCTTGCCCTGCGAGACCATGACGGTGGCGAGCGTCTGATAGGCGTTGATCGTCTGCGGATGGCGATCGCCGACGGTGGCGGTCAGCACGCCGATCGCGCGCCGCTCCATCGCTTCCGCGTCGCTCAATTTACCGGTGCCGGCGAGTGCGATCGCATAATTGCTCTGGATGATCCCGGATAGCGGATTGTCGGCGCCCAATGCGCGTGCCGCCGACAGCAGGACCGCGAAACGCTGCTCGGCGCCGGCGAAATCGCCGCGCGACGATGCGTTGGTGGCGGCATTGGTCGCGATCAGCAGACTCTGTTGGTGATCGGCGCCGAACAGCCGGACATAGGCCGCGCGCGCCGCTTCGAACAATGGCGCCGCCTCCTCGAACCGGCCCTGCGCCTCGAGGTTCAGCGCGATATTGTTGCGCGTCGCCGCCACGTCGACGCTGTCGGCGCCGTAGGTCGCGAGTTCGATCTTCAGCACGCGTTCGAAGATCGTCCCGGCCTCGGGAAAACGGCTCATATTGGTCAGGTTCTGCGCGCGGTCGGCCAGCGGCGATGCGGTCTCGATCCTGTCGGGACCGAACAGGCTTTCCGCGCGCGTCACCGCCGCCGAGAGAATGGTGTCGGCCTCCGGCAGCCGGCCCTGCTGCGCGACCACCCGGCCGAGATAGGTCATCGCCCGGATCGACGACGCGCGCTCGGAGGGATCGGTCTGTTTCCAGAACAGGTCGGCGGCAGGCCGAAGCTGCTTTTCGGCGTCGGCCGGATGCCCGGCCAGCATCGATGCCGCACCATATTCGAGCTGCGCGACGGCATAGCGCGCGCCGTCGGTGCCGACGTTCGTGCGCACCCAGGCTTCGAGTTCCTTCCCCTGCGCGATCGAGTCCGCCCGGCGATCGAGCCAGTAGGAATTGCGCGTGCGATAGAGCAGCACCAGTCCGAGATCGACACCCTCGGGTTTCGCGGCGGTCCGGATATCCTTGTCGAGCTGCTCGAGCACCGGTTGCGCATCGGCATAGCGGCTCAGTTCGACCAGCGCCGCACCCAGATAGAAGCGGGCGAGCAAGGTCAGATTGTTGTCGCCGGGCAGAAAATCGTCGACCCCGTCGAGCGCCTGCCGCGCGCCGGCTTCGGCCGCCGCCATATCGCCCTTGCCGAATGCGGCGACGGCGGCGGTGAGGATCTCGCCGGCCTGTTCGATCTGGACGATCTGCGCCTTGTCTTCCGCCGTCAGTTCGGTCGGCGCCCCTTCATCCTGCGCAGCCGCCGGCAGCGACAGCGTGACGGCGAAGGCCGCCGTCAGAATCGAAAAGGCCCGGCCAAACGTCGGGCGACGCCGGTCCGGGCCTTTCGTCATCGGATCGATCTCAGTTCGAGATCAGGCGGACATAGGTGGCGGCGCCGGTCTTGTTGATGACCTTGGCCGAGAACACACCGGTCCAGGCTGGGGTCACCGCGCAGACCGGGGTGGCATCGCCGTCATAATCCTTGCAGACGATGTTGCCGTTCTCGTCCTTGACCTCCATGTCGATGTCGGCGGCACCGTCGCCGATCGCGGCGATGCGCAATGGCTGGCCGCCGGCAGCCTGCAGCTCATAGGTCCAGTCGGTATAGCTCGGCACGACGCGGCCAAAGGCGATCGGGCCGCTGCCGGTGGCATGCGCGACGACGCCCTTCGACCCCTCCGACTTCACCGCGTCGATCTGGGCCAGCACCGCGGGATCGTCGCCGCCCAGCGCTTCGGCCTCGGCGAGCAGCGAGTCGCGCGTCACCGGCACATCCTTGGCGCCCTCCATCGACGCAGTCTTGCCTTTCTCGGTCGCGAGCTTGCCCTCGCCGGGCTTGCTGTCGCGCATCTCGACCTGGCCGATCATGCGCGCGGCGACCAGCAGTGCCTGCGCATTCCTGTTCTCGCGGCCCCAGGCGGCGAGCGCGTGGGCGGTCTCGACCTGCTGGACCGACGCCACGGCCGGGGTCAGTTCGACCTTCTTGTCGGACTCGTTGTGGCCCTTCCTGTCCTGAGCGACCGCGGCCGCCGAGATCAGGCCGATGCCGGCGACGGTGGCGATGACGAACTTGTTCATGCTGATGCTCCCATATGCTTCATGACACCGCCGCTCGCCCCACGGCCGCGGCTTCTCCTGCAGTCCGGCCGCGGGCTTGGCGCCCTGGCCTCTCGACGCGGTCTAGCGATCCCGAATTGCCGCATCCTCTGTCGATTTCTGTCGTCTTTTCGCGACTTTCATCTGCCCGTGCCGACCAGCACGAAGGGGGCCCAGAAGGACGGGGCCGACCACGCATCGGTCTTGCGGACATGTTCGATCGCGGTCTGCAGGGCGATGGCGCGGTCGGCCACGTCGCTCTTCTGCGCTTCCGCGAAGGTCGTCTTGATCAGTTCGGCGGTGGCGGCGTCGTTGACCTGCCAGTGCGACACCATCAGCGATCGTGCGCCGCCGACGAAGAAGGATTTGGCCAGACCCGACAGCCCGTCGCCGCCTTGCGTGCCGTCGGAGGCCGCGGTGTTGCAGGCGGACAGCACGACGAAATCCGCCGACATGCCCAGCTTGGTCGCCTCCGATGCGGTCAGCAGGCCGTCGTCCAGGGCGGTCTTGTCGGCTTCTTCGGGTGGCGTGAACACCAGCCCCGGCTCCCCCTTGATCCTCGTCTCGCTGGCCAGCAGGCCATGGGTCGAAAACACCACGAAGCGCGCCTGCTTGAGCTCGAGGCTGCCCTTGACTTTGGTCTCGGTCGCGTCGGCACCGGTCCTGATCAATGCCTTGCCGCTCGCGAACTGCGCGCCGATCGCTTCCAGCTCGCGCTTGGTGCCCGGCAGGCTGGGCATCGAGCGCAGAAAATCGGTGTCGGCGAGATCGCCAGTGTCGAACGCTTCGGCATAAGCGGTCGGTGCGCGCGTGCGGGCGCCGCGCTGCTTGCCGTCGGCGGGTGAATCGGCCGGCTCCTCGACCACCGGTGCCAGGATCGGCGAGCCGAAACCGACCAGTTCGACCTTGCGCTGATTGGCTTCGCCGCGTGCAACGGTTCCTTGCGCGGTGCCGCAGCCGGGATGGCGGCGCGGCGCCGGCGGGATCAGGCAGCGCAGGGCCCTGAGGCTCGACACCGCCGGCAGCGTCGCCAGCGCATAACGGTCGATCAGCCAGTGGGTCTTCTGCAGCCCGTCGACATTTCCGACCGAATCGGCCGCGGGCGGATCGGTGACCAGCAGCGACAGCGGCAGCGAATTCAGCGGACCCGAACCCACCGTCATCACCACTTTCTTGCCCTGCAGCACGCTTTCGACCGGCTTCACCAGCTCGGCATAGAGTTCGTAGGCGATCGCGCGGTCGAAGGTCGCGGTCGGGCCGGTCTCGACGTCGGTGCTGATCACTTCGCCGCGCGTGAACTGCGTGCCGAGATCGGTCTCGATCTGGGTCCGGAGCTTGTCGACCCGGGTCTTGAGATCGGCTTCCTTGAGTGTTTCGCTGCGCGCCCATTCGATCCGGTCGCGCGACACCGCCCACACATAGGTGGCGTCGTCGCCGACCATCAGCAGCAGCAGCGCCTCGTCCGCGTTGAGCAGTTTCTGCGTATCGGTGACGAGCAGCGCCGATGGCCGCGTCAGTTCATAATAGGCCGGATCGATCGTCTCGATCTCGCCTTCGATCGCGCTGATCCGGGTCTGCAGTGCGTCGCGCGTCTTCGCGGCCTCGTCACGCGCCTTGATCTGCTCGGCCCCGTTCGGTCCGGACGCATCGGCGCCCAGCAGGTCGATATAGCGTTTGTCGGCGGCGTCGCGCTGTTGGATCAGATCCTCGCGCTCCGATTCGAGCTTGCCGATCCTGGTATTGCCGGTCGATTCCTGCGCGGCGACCTTCTGGAGCGCGCCGGCGGCTTCGGTGGTGATCGCCCATTGCGCGGCCTCATAGGCCTCCGCACGCAGCGAAACCGGGTCGTTCTTATACACGCGCGGCGCGACCTTGGCCGTCTGCGCCAGCACCGGCGCGGACGCACACAACAGACCTGCCAGTGCGAGGCCGGCGCGCCTTCTCGTCAACGCCACGTCGCTATCCCCTCATCCCGTCCGATAACCTTGTCGGCTGATCGCGTGATTGTCCATGCGGAAAGCCGATCTTCTCCCAGATTCGCGACGCTTAGCGTGACGTCGTCCTCCCATGGCGCGGTCCATCCGCATTCCGCCCCGCCGCCCTCGCCCGTCGCCGAGCAGAGGATCGCGCCTTTGCCGTCGCTGACGGTCAGCCGGATGCGCACCGGCAGCGAGGCGGTCACGCGCGCCCGCACGCCGCCGCTGGCCACCCGGCTGCGCGTCGCGGCCTGCTCGCCAGGCGCGAGGCTGATCGGCGCCGCCGCCAGCACACCCTTGCTTCCGGCGGCGCGCACGGCTGTGATCGCGCGCAGCAGATCGGCATCCTGTCCCGCCGCGCGCGTCGCCAGATCGAGCGCGCGATCACGATCCTGCGTCGCGCCCAACGCCGCCCAGAACCGCGCGGCGAGGATCAGCGCGTCGGGCGCGGCCGTCGCCTTGCCGAAGCTTTCGACATCGCGCGCGAGGCGTGCCTGGTGTTCGGCGGCGAGGCGGCCGACGCTTGCCGTCGCCGGATCGGTATCGGCCTGCTGACCGGCACGGCCATCGCCGCCGGCACCGGCGACGACCAGCAGCGCTGCCATGATCCTGGGTGCGGTTCGGCGCATCGGGCGTCATCCTTGGGGTTTCGCCACGATGTGCCCGCAGGCGCCGGCGCGTGCCATTGACGCTTTCTGACGCGCGATATGAATTGGGCCGTCCGGTGGCGGATCACCGACCGGTTCCAGGCGTTCTTCGGGCCACCTCGACTTCGCCGTATCAAATTGACAGTGCGAAATAATGTGGTTTAGGCACTTGCTTTACAAACGAGTCGCATCGCGTTTTCGCGCAGCGCCAAGGTTCGGTCACGGAACCGCTGCGTCCAGAGAGTAGCGAGCCTGGGGCAGGCTCGATTTGGGGGATGTCTGCGATGCGATCGGCCATGCGGCGCCACCTTTCCGCCCTGCTCGGCGTCACCGCGCTGGCCGCCGTCAATCTCGCTGCGCCCGATCCGGCGCGCGCGCAGGACGTGCCGGATGTCCGCACGCCCGGACGCGATCAGCTCAAGCAGCCCGATGTCGGTCCGCCGCCGCAATCGACCGCCACCGTCCGCAGCGACGGCGCGTTCGCGCGTGGGCCGTGCCCGTTCACCGATCCCGCCTTGACGATCAGCTTCGACCGCGTGAGGTACGAGATGGTGCCCGAGGCCGACGGCAGCGTGCCGCCGGTGCCGGCCGAACTGGCGGCTTTGCTCGCCAGGGTCGACGAGCCGACCGGCACGCAGCCCTTGTCCGCCGTCTGCGACATCCGCGACATGGCGAACGCCGCGTTGCGCGGCGCGCATTATGTCGCTTCGGTCGTCATTCCGCCGCAGCGCGTCGAAGGCGGCGAACTCCGCATGCAGCTGGTGGTCGCGCGCATCGTCGAGGTGCGCGTGCGCGGCGACGCCGGCCCCTATCGCGACGTGCTCGAAGCGCGGATCGCCCAGCTCAAGCAACTGAATCCGCTCAACGAACGCGACGCCGAGCAGATCCTGCTGCTGGCCAGCGACATTCCCGGGCTGACCGTCGACCTGTCGCTGAGTCCGGCCGGCGGGCGTGCCGGCGACGTGATCGGCGATCTCAACATCGGCTATCGGCCCTTCTCGCTGTTCGCCAACGCGCAGAACTATAATTCGCGCCAGCTCGGGCGCGAGACCGGCTACCTCCGCGCCGAATATTACGGCCTGACCGGCATGTCCGACGTCACCTATGTCGGCGCCTCGTCGACCGCCGACTTCAAGGAGCAGGTGATCGTCCAGGGCGGTCACATCATGGGGCTGACCGCCGACGGCCTGACCCTGGGCGTGCGCGGCACCTACGCCTGGTCGCGGCCCGATCTCGGGCTGCTCGATCTCGAGACGCGCTCGCTGGTCGCCGGCTTCGACCTCCGGCAGCCGCTCGAGCGCAGCCTGCTCGGCAATGCGGCGGCGGCGATCGGCTTCGACTATATCGAACAGCGCACGCGCTCGGCGACGAGCACGCAATCGGTGCTGATCAACCGCGACAAGCTACGCGTCGCCTTCGCGCGGCTCGATGCCGACATGCGCAGCCGGCAGTCGATCGGAGACTCCGGCGGCGTGGCGTGGGAGCTGCGCGGCGATGTCGAGCTGCGCAAGGGGCTCGGCATCTTCGATGCGACCCCCAGGGACATCATCGGCAGCGGCAGCACCGTGCAGCCGACGCGGATCGACGGCAACAGCCGCGCCTGGGTGATCCGGGCCGACCTCGAAGGGGCGATCGGCCTCGGCCCCGTCTTCAGCCTCTATGGCCGCGCCGAAGGGCAATGGGCCGACGACCCGCTGCTCAATTTCGAGGAATATTCGATCGGCAGCCTGACGATCGGCCGCGGCTATGATCCCGGCGCCAACAGCGGCGACCGCGCGCTCGGCCTGCGCGGCGAGGCGCGTGCGCAGCTGTGGCGCGCCGATGGCGGCTCCGGCCGCTGGGGTGTCGAGGCGTTCGGCTTCTACGACCAGGTCTTCCTCGACAATCTCGATCGCGGATCGAGCGAAACCGATCGCGGCCTGGCGTCGGTGGGCGGCGGCGTGCGGGTGCGCGTGCCGGGCCTCGCGCTGCTGGAGATGATGTATGCGCGTCCGCTCGACAGGGCGCTGACGATCGACGACCGCAAGCCGGCCGACCGGCTGCTGGTATCGCTGACCGTTCTTTATTCGCCCGGGGCACGCTGATGCCACGGCGCAGGGGAGACGATGGGATGCGCTCGACGGCTTTCAACGGCAAGCGCCCGGCGGCCAGGCTCGTGCGCGGCCGCCTCGCGCTCGGCACCGCGCTGGCGGGCGGCCTCGTGGCGCTGGCGCCGTCGGCAATGGCGCAGTCGGCCCCCGCGCCGGTGACACAGCTTCCCAACCTCAACAATGTCGGCACCAGCACACCCGGCGTGGTGGTGACCGGCGGCGGTGGATCGTCAACGCCCGATCGCCTCAACATCGCCTTCGCCAACGATCGTTCGGTGGTCAACTGGACGCATTTCAACATCCCGGCGGCGAACCAGCAGGCGAATTTCCGATACACCGGGCCGTCGCCCGAGGCGGCGATCCTCAACCGCGTCGTCGGCTTCGCGGGCAATCCGACCGCGTCGTCGATCATGGGCAAGATCAACGCCGCGCCCAATGTCGAAGTGTGGCTGATCAATCCCGCCGGCATCATGGTCGGCGCCACCGGTGCGATCAACACCGGCGGGTTCATTGCAAGCACGCTCGCCATCGCCGACGGCAGTTTCGCGAGCGGCGCGCTCGGCGGCGACCGCAGCTTCGTGCTGAACGGCGCCTCGAATTTCGGCGTCACGGTCGCGGCCGGCGGCTCGATCCGGACCAATGGCGGCGCGCTGCTGCTGGTCGCGCCCAAAATCGCCGTCGACGGGACACTGAATGCGGCGAAGCCGGGAGAGCGGGGCGGCGACGTCGCACTGGTGGCGGCGCGCAATGCGCGCTTCACCTTCGCGCCCAACAGTCCGCTGTCGGTCCTCATCGCCGAAGGCACCGAGATCGCGGCGCCGATGGTGGTCAAGGGCACGATCAACGGCAGCAATGTCTATTTCGCGGTGGCGACGCCCGCCAACATGATCGACAATTTGCTCGTCGATGCCAATGTGACGGCCACCACCGCCTTTGCCGACGATCACGGCATCGTCTTCGCGGCCGGTGCGGCGGCGCCGGGCGTGCGCTTCGGCAACACCGCCGCCGTCGGCGGCCAGGTGGCGATCACCGCGAACGGCGCCTATCGGACCACGGGTCCGGCGACCGATCCCGACATCACGCTGCGGGCGTCGCTGGGCGTCAACGCGGGCGCGACGATGATTTCGGCCGGCGCGATCGACATCGGCACCACCGCCCGCTCGATTCAGTCCACTGCTTTGATGCGCGCCGATGACGCGGTCGTCCTGACCTCCGACAATGCGATCTCGATCGGCGACGTCCGTGCCGCGTCGTTCCGTGCGACCGCGCCGAACGCGATCAGTCTCGGCAGCATCGTCGCATCGGCCGACATCCTCGTCGACGGCGGTTCGATCGTCGCCGACAGCGCGCGCGCGATCGGCGGACGGCTGGCGATGAGCGCGGCGACCGGTGGCATCCGGCTCGACACGGGCGCGGCCGGCACGACGATGACGCTGACCGCCAATACGGCCGGCACCGGTGCGCTGGTGCTCGGTGACCTTGCCAGCACCGGCAAGCTCACAGTCCACGGCGACCGGCTGGCCGGCGGCAGCTTCGCGGCCGGCGCTGCGATCGACATCCAGACCGCCTCGAACGCCACTTTCGAGTCCGCGGTCTCGCGCACTGCGTCGGTGCGCGTCGGCGGCAGCGCGGTCAAGCTCGACAGCGCCCGTGCGGCGACGACGCTGACGCTCGCTGCGACCGGCGGCGATGTCACCATCACCACCGCCGGCACCGCCGGCGGCAAGGCGAGAGTGACGGCGACGGGCAATGCGCGGCTCGCCGCGTTGACGTCGACCGGCGGTGGCATCGACATCGCGGCCGGCGGTGCGTTGCTGGGTGCGGGAGCGGCGCCGGCGGCGACATTGCGGGCTGCCGCGACGGCTGGCGACGTCGTGGTCACGACCGGCGGCGCGGCCAGGGCCGAGACCATCGTCGCCGGGCGGGGCATCGCCGTCACGGCCGGCAGCATGGATATCGGTTCGGCGACCGCGGGCACCACGCTGGGCTTGACTTCGAGCAATGCGCTCAAGCTCGGCGGCGGCAGCAGCGGCGCGGCGACGACATTGATGGCGGGCGGCGCGGTCACGTTGCCCGGATCGCTCAAGGCCGGCGGCAACCTGGCGATCACCGGCAGCGCGGTGATGCTCGGCGTCGATCCCGGGCTCGCCGCCGGCGATGCCGGCTTCGCCGAGACCATCACCGCGAATGGCCGAATCCTCGTCACCAGCACCGCCGGTGCGATCACCGGCGGTGCTGGGCTGACCCTGGCCTCCGATGCCAATGCGAACGGCGGCGAACCGCTGCTGCTGCGCGCGGCCGGCGGCAATATCGCGTTCGACGCCGCGTCTGCCATCGGCCGCGCCGGTTCGGCGATCGGCATCCAGGTCGATGCCGGTCGCGACCTGACGCTCGGGCGGGTGACCGCGGCGCGACTGACCGGCACGAACGGCACGCTCGCGCTGCTGCCGACCTTGACGACGTCGGGTGCGATCACGCTGGCGGGTCCGACCAGGCTGGGCAATGCGCTCGCGATCGTCTCCAACGGCGGGCCGGTGTCGCTCGGCGACGTCACGATCGCCAATGCCGGCCAAGGTATCAGCGTGTCGACGCAAGGCGGCGGCGGCGCGATCAGCGGCGGCACGCTTTCCGCCAAGGGCGGCATCAGCCTGCTCGCGGGCGTCACGGCATCGGCTGGTTCGATCGTCAGCGATCAGGGCGCGGTGACCGTCCAGGGCACCACATTGACCTTGGGCGACGTCAAGGCCGGGACGACGCTGTCGCTGACGGCGACCAACGGCAATCTGACGCTCGGCAATGGCGCGGCAGGCAAGGACGCCACTTTGAACGCGACGCGTGCCGTGCGCGTCGGCCGGCTGGTGACGCGCGATGGCGACATCGCCATCGGCGCCGCGGCCGGCGTGACCGGCCTCACAGCCGGCGATCGCGCGACGCTGGCGGCCGGCGGCACCGGATCCGACATCAAGGTTACGGGCGGTACGCTGGCGCGGCTCGGCCCGGTCACGGCCAGCGATTCGGTCACGGTCGGCGGCACGCTGGTCGATGCGACGAGCCTGACTGCCATCGGCGGCGCGCTGACCGTGACCGGCGGCGATATCGGGCTGGGTGGCGGCAAGGCCGGCACGACCGCGACGGTGACGGCATCGGGCGATGTCGACGCGGCCACGCTGGTGACGACCAATGGCGCGATCATGGTCGCGGCGGGTGGCGCGATCAGCGGCGACAGCTGGTCGTCGGGCGGTGCGGGATCGGCGCTCGCGGCGACCGGCGACGCCATCGTGCTGGGCTCGGCGAAGGCGGGCGGCGCGCTCGCGCTCGATGCCAAGGCCGGCGGCATCCGGCTCGACCGGGGTCAGTCGGGGACCGGAACGACCGTGTCGGCGACCGGCGCAGTGACGGCGACGCGGCTCGTCACCACCGCCGGTGCGATCGCGATCGATGCCGGTGACGCGATCGTCGGCACCGACTGGCTGGCGGGCGGCGCCTTCGGGCTCGATGCGTCGGGCGACAGCATCACGATCGGATCGGCGAAAGCCGGTACGACGCTCGATCTGACCGCGAAGGCCGGTGCGATCACCATCGCCAACGGCCGGTCGGGCACGGCGATGACCCTCGATGCGACCGGCGCGATCATGGCGACGCGGCTGGCGACGACGGCGGGCGCGATCGACCTCGACGCCGGCGGCGCGATCACCGGCGACAGCTGGACCGCGGGCGGTGCGGCCCTCGGCGCGACCGGCGCACGGATCACGATCGGATCGGCGCAGGCCGGGACGGCCCTCACGCTGAAGGCGAAAGCCGGCGACCTCGCGATCGTGAACGGACAGGCCGGCACCACGGCGACGCTGGACGCATCGGGCGCGGTGAACGCGACGCGATTGACCACGGTCAATGGTTCGATCGCGGTGACGGCCGGCGGCGCGGTCACCGGCAACGCCTGGGCGGCGAACGGCACCGCGGCCACGCTCGCCGCCACCGGCGACAGCATCGCGCTCGGCACCGCCCGATCGGCGACGACGCTCGCGCTGACGGCGACCGGCGGCGATATCCGCCTGGTCGACGGCCGGGCCGGCACGGCGATCACGCTGAGCGCGGCGGGTGCGCTCGCCGCGACGCGTCTGGCGACGACGGCCGGCCCGATCGATCTGGCGGCCGGCGATGCGATCACGGGTACCAGCTGGAGCGCCGGAACCGCCGCGCTGACGGCGAACGGGGACAGCGTGTCGGTCGATACCGTCGACGCGGGCACCACGCTGGCGCTGACGGCCACTGCCGGCGGCATCACCGCACTGACCGCCCGGTCGGGCGGCGCCGCGACACTGACGGCATCGGGTGCGGTCGACGTGCGGATCTTGCAGACGATTGCGGGCGCGATCGACGTGACCGCCGGGATGACGATCGCCGGCGACGCCTGGTCGGCGGGCGGTGCCGGTTCGGCGCTGACCGCCACAGGGGGCGGCATCGATCTGGATTCGGCCAGGGCGGCTGGCGCGCTCGATTTGTCCGCGACCGCCGGCGACGTCCGGCTCGGCCAGGGTCATTCCGGCGGCGCCACGACGATCGACGCGACAGGCGCGATCGTCGCGACGCGGCTGACGAGCATTGCTGGCGCGATCGATCTCGCTGCCGGCGGGGCCATCACCGGCGAGAGCTGGACGGCGGGCGGTGCGGCGTTGCGCGCAACCGGCGCACGCGTTTCGATCGGTTCGGCCAAGGCGGGAACCGCGCTCGCGCTGAAGGCCAATGCCGGCAGCGTCACGCTGGACAACGGACAGGCCGGCACGACGGCGACGCTGGACGCGTCCGACGCCGTCGATGCGGCGACGCTGACGACGGCCAATGGGTCGATCGCGGTGACCGCGGGCGGATCGATCACGGGCAGCGCCTGGACCGCGAAGGGCGCCACGGCGGCCATCGGCGCAACCGGCGACAGCATCGCACTCGATTCGGCGAAGGCGGCGGCGACGCTCGACCTGAAGGCCACGGCCGGCGATATCATTCTGGTCCATGGCCAGTCCGGCGGCGCCACGACGTTGGTCGCGACGGGCGCGATCGCGGCGACCCGGCTGACGACGATAGCGGGCGCAATCGACATCACCGCCGGCGGCGCGGCCACCGGCGAGAGCTGGACGGCGGGCGGGGCCGGACTGAGCGCAGCGGGCGCGCGGGTTACGATCGGCACGGCGAAGGCGGGCGGTGCGCTCGATCTCGCGGCGACGGCGGGCGACATCATGCTGGCGACCGGTCAGGCCGGCACGACCGCGACGCTGGACGCATCCGGGGCGGTGAACGCGGCGAGTCTGACGACCGCCGGCGGCGCGATCTCCGTCACTGCCGGCGGATCCGTGACGGGCACGTCATGGCAGGCAAATGGTGCCGGCGCGGCACTGACCGCGCGTGGTGCCAGCATCACGATCGGTTCGGCGCAGGCTGCAGCCGCGCTCGGGCTGAACGCGGTGGCGGGTGACATTGCGCTGACCAGCGGCGTGGCGGGCGGCAATGCCACCTTCGTTGCGAGCGGCGGCGTCCATGCCGGCACGCTCGCGACCGCCAATGGCGGCGATATCGCGATCACGGCCGGCGATGCGATCACCGGCGGCAGCTGGGTCGCGGCCGGCGCCGGTGCCTCGATCACGGCCACCGGCGACGCCGTCACGATCGGCACGGCGCGGGCGGCGGCGACGCTCGGCCTCACCGCCAATGCAGGCGACATCGGGCTCAGCATCGGCGAGGCGGGTGGGGCGGCGATGTTGCGCGCGAGCGGCGCCGTATCGGCGGTCAGGCTCGCCACCACCAACGGCGATATCGGCGTCATCGCCGGAACCACGATCAGCGGTAACGACTGGTCGGCAGGCGGCGCCACGTCGCAGCTGACGGCATCGGCACGCGACATCGATCTCGATCGTGCGGCGTCGGGTGCCGCCGCGACGCTGACCGCCGGCCGGTCCGCCGCGATCGACACGCTGACGACATCCAATGGCGCGATCGCGATCACTGCCGGCACCGGCGTGACCGCCACGACGCTGACGGCTGGCGGCGCAACATCCAGCGTGACGGTCGACGGCGGCACGTCGGCGGTGATCGGCACCGTGACCGCGGGCGATGGCGTGAGTGTCACCGCGCAGCGCGTCATGCTGGGTGATGCGACCGCGACGGCCGGCGACCTGTCGGTCACCGGCGGCACGCTGGCTGTCGGGACGGCTACGGTCGGCGACGCGTTCTCGATCACGGCGTCGCAGGATCTGACGCTGGGCACCGCGATGGTCGGCGGTCAGGGCCTGTTGACGGCCGGCGGCACGGCGCGCGTGATCGGCGATCTGAGCGCCGGCACCGCCACGCCCGGCGCCGGACTGACGATCCGCGGCGGATCGGTGCTGCTGGGCGGCATCGATCCCGCTGCCGTCACGATCTCGGCGACCGGCGGGGTCGGCATCGTCTCGACCGGCGGAACGATCGGCGGCGGCAGCAATCTGACGGTGCAGTCGAACGCCGACGGTGTCGGCAGCGAAGCGTTGATCCTCGATGCGACCGGCGGCGACATCATCTTCTCGCCGGCGTCGACGCTGATGGGCGGGCCTGCCAGGCAGTCGGACGTCGATGTCGTCGTGCGGACGGCCGGCAGCGACGTCACCCTCGGCACCGTCGTCGCGCACGGCCTGCTCGGCGCGCCCGATGCGCAGGCGCCGGGCATATTGGCCACCGCCGGCGACATCGCGATCAAGGCGATCGACGTGATCGCGCCGCTGGCGCTGTCGACCACCAACGGCAACATCGCCGTCGCGACGGCGCTGAAGAGCGGCGGCAACGTCAATCTGCTGGCCCGGGGCGGCAGCATCGCCGTGCGCAACGTCTCTGCCGGCACCGCGGCATTGCTCGACGCATCGGCCAATGTCACCGTCGATGGCAGCCTGACGGCCGGCACGACCGTCGCCATCACCGCCGGCCAGACCGCGACGCTCGATGCGATCACGCTGACCGGCACGTCCGGCACATCGCTGGCGATCAAGGCGGCCGATGCGGATATCCGCCAGACGCAGACAGCGTCGACGATCACGATCACGCACAACGGCGCCGCGACCGCGGATTTCGTGTTCGGCGATACGCCGCCGGCGGCAAACGCAGCGCGCTTCGGCACATCGGGCCAGTTCGCGCTGAGCGATGCCGAGTTCGATCGGCTCGGCTCCGATACGCTGACTTTCGTGGCCGGTGCGCATGACGTCACCTTCGGCAAGCTCTCGCTTGCCGATACGAGCGCACGAACCAGGTTCGACCTCGCGACAACCGGCAACATCGCCGTCCTCGGCAATGTCGGCGCCAATGCCCTGCAATCGGCGCGGACGGTCATTTTCGGCGGTGCCGGCAGCGGCCGGGCCGCGTCGCTGACGCTGTTCGCCACGCCGACCGGCGACGGTGGCGCGCTGCTGCTCGGCAATGCCGATCTCGGGCTGAACGCCGCCAGGATCGCGGCGGGACAGAAGACCGGCTTCCTCGACGATGTCGGCGCGCTCGACGGCAGCGCCATCGGCCTCAACATCGGTCTGCTGAGCAATGCGAGGTCCACGCTCTACAATGCGACCGGGCAGGATCGGAACGGGCAGCGCCCCGGCACGGCCTATGTCGGGGACGTCAAGCTGGTTTCCGCAGGCAATCTGACGATCGCCTTCACCGACTATGCGCTGTTCCAGAATACCGGTGCACCGGGGGTCAATAGCGGGGTCGATGTCGGCACGATGGCTGCCCCCAAAAATCTGAAGCTCCTGGGCGACGGCGATGCGCTGGGCGCCAATGTGTTCGCCCTGTTCGGCACGATCAACGGCGTCGCGGATATCGAGACGGCCTTGCTCGGAAATCCGCCGCTTGACGTCGGCGCCAATGATCGCGCCGCCACGCGCATCAATGGCTGCCTCGTTGGCGGCGGCGGTTGCATCGTCACCGTCATCAGCCAGCCGACCGTCAACATATTCGATGCGAGCCGCGTCGACATCCTGAAAACGCCCGACAAGCTGCAGCTGCAGTTCGATCCGCTCGTCGGCACCAACAATGAATCGCTGTTCACCGGCGTCGGCGCGATCGACACCGCGATGGAACCGGGCGAGTGCGCCAAGCGCGACAAGGACGGCAATTGCGTGCCGTCCGAGGGGGATCAGTGACGATGCACCGCCCACACCCGACGATCGCGCGCCCCAGGTTCTGGACCATGCTCGCCGCTATCGCGTCCATGCTGGTCGCGGCGATGCCCGCAGCCGCCCAGAACGGGGCAGGCGCACGCGTGCGCCGCGCCGCGCCGGACTCGGTCGTGATCGGCCGCAACGGTACCGGCGAGCCCTGCACCGCCAGTCGCGACTGGACCGAGCAGGCGCGCGGCGAGGTGCCCGAGACAGTCTATGTCTATGCGATCATCTGCCGCAACGACGTCGCCGCGAGCCGGGTCGTCGGCAAGATCCATATCTTCGAACCGAACCCGGCGGTCGAGCAGATGCTCGCCAGGCTGCAGAGCTGCGGCGCCGAATCGACCGTCGCCGTTCGTGGCCTCGGCAATGTCCGGGCGCAGCGCTGCGCCGATGCCAGGTTCGGCGGCGAGGCCGTCTCGATCCGCTATCGCAAGGGCCGCGACCTCATCATCGCGTCCGCCGTGCCCGCGGTTACGGGACCGCTCGAAGAGGCGCTGCGCGTGATCGTCGATCGCGACCGTCCGACCCCCGACTCGGGCGGGCCGCTCGACCAGAGCATCAAATCCGCCGCGTTGGCGGCACCCCCCGCCGCCGAGATGGCGGCGATGGTCGATACGCCGTTCGATCCCGCGATCGCGCTCCAGCAGGGCGTCGCCTACAATCACAAGGGCCTCCACGTCGATGCATCGCGCGTGCTCAACGATGCGCTCAGCCGCCTGCCGGCGAACGCGCCGGCGGCGACCCGCGTCGAACTGCTGCTCGAAGCCGGCCTCGCCGATTCCAACATCCGCTTCGCCGACAGCGCGCGCGACCATTTCGATCGCGCGGCCGAACTGCTGCGGATGCCCGCACTGGCCGACAATGGCTTCCTGATCGGCAAGGCCGACACCTATCGCGCGCTCGATCTGCTCAATCGCCGGCAATATAATGCCGCGCTGGCGGCGCTCGACCGGCTCGCGATCGACGTGCCGACGGCCGACGTCCCGCTGCTTGATCCGATGAAATTGCGCAAGGCCAACGAACGGACGTTCCGGCCCGGCGATGTCGGCAATGCCGTCACCTTGCCCGATATCAGCGCGCTCAAGCCGCTGGTCGTCAATGCCCAGGCGCAGTGGGCGCGGAGCTTCGCGCTGCTCGCGCTCGGCAAGCCCGTCGACTCTGCGGCGGCCCTCGCCAGGGCGCGGGCGGATTATGACGCGCTCCGCCAGGAACCGATCGATCCCGGCCCGATAGCGTGGCTCGGCGCGCGGATCGATCGCCAGGCCGGGCGCCTGCTCGCCGCCGATGGCAAATATGACGAGGCCGTCGCCATGTTCGATCGCGCGTTGGCAGGTCTGCGCCTCAACGCGCTGCAGACGACCGCCGGCGGCGCCGAACCCGCCGTTGCCGAAACCCTGCTCGAACGCGCCGGCATCATCGCCCAGCGCGGTGGCGATCCGGCGATGATCCGTCGCGAATATGACATGGCGATCGACGCGGTGATCGCGTCGGGCGCGTCCAACGTCAACACCGTCGGTCTCGAACGCTATCTCGATCTGCTCGCCGCCGATCCGCCGTCCGACGCGGCGTCCGAGCATTTCTTCAAGGCGCTGCAGGCGGTGGGCGAACCCGACATCGCCCGCCAGATCAGCCAGTTGCGCGAGGTGGTCGCCAGCGACCCCGCGCTCGGCGTCAAGATCCGCGATCGCAACGATCTCGCCACGCAGATCCGATCGCTGGGCAACCGCATCTTCCAGGTCGAGAGCAAGGCCGAGGGCGCCGCCGGCGAGACGCCGGTCGCCGAGCTCCGTCGGCAACTGGCCGAAGCGCAGGCGAAGCTCGATGCGGTCGAAACGATCCTGTCCGCCAACCCGCGCTACAACACCGTCGACGAGAAGCCGGCGACGATCGCCGAAATCCGCGCGCTGCTGAAGCCCGACGAAGTCTTCTTCAAACTCTCGGCGCTCAACCGCCGCGCCTTCGGCGTCGTCATTTCCGCCGGGGAGACGGTGATCTATCCGGTCAAGGCGCCGCTGACCACGCTCGAGACGCTCGCGCGCTGCGTGCGTTTCTCGATCGATGGCGGCCTCAAGCCGGCGTCGCCAGCCTTCCTCGACAAGATCAGCCGCGATTGCGGCAAGAATTATCGCAACGTCACCGATCGCACGCTCGTCGACTATGACGTGAGCGCCGCGAGTCTGTTGTACAGCCTGATCACCGACGCCGCAGCCGACAAATTGACCGCAGCCGCGTCGGTCATCGTCGATCCGGCGGGGCCGCTGGAGAGCCTGCCGCTGGGCGTGCTGGTGACCGACGGTGCCAGCGCCGAACGCTATCGCCAGCGCCGCGCCACCGATCCCGCCAATCTGTCCGATATCAATTTCCTCGCGCGCAGGGCCGCGATCTCGACCGCTTTGTCGCCGCGCTCGTTCGTCGTCGCACGCAAGCTCCCGCCGTCGCGCGCGACGAACCCGTTCATCGGTTTCGCCTCGCCCAGCGCGCCCGCGGATGTCGTGCCCGACGTGCCGGTCAACGTCGGCTTCGGTTGCCCGGCAACCGCCAATCTGCTCCGCAATGCCTGGCGCAACCAGCCGGTCATTCCCGATACCGAGATTCTCTATGCGGTCGGCGCACTCGGACTGACCGAAGCGCCGCTGGTCGATGGCGCCGCCTTCACCGATGCGGCGATCGCCGCGCGCGGCGACCTCAACCAATATGAAGTGCTGCACTTCGCCACCCACGGCTTCGAGGAAGGCGTATGGGGCTGCCCGAAATCGCCGCCGGCGCTGATGACCTCGTTCGGCGACGCCGATTCGGATGGGCTGCTGAGTTTTTCCGAGGTGGCGGCGCTCAATCTCGACGCCAATCTGGTCGTGCTGTCGGCCTGCGACACCAGCAGCGGCATCCGCAGCGAGGCGCTGGCGCGCGCCTCGGGCCAGGAGCAGGTCGGCTCGACGCTGGAGGGCCTCGTCCGTGCATTCCTGACCGCGAACAGCCGCGCGGTGATGGCGACGCACTGGGAGATCGCCAACACCGAGCAGACCGAAAATCTGATCGGTGATTTCTACGCGGCGGCGCGCAACCAGCCGATCGGCGTCGCGCTGCGAACGGCTCAGACGACGTTGATGAACAGCACGCGCTTCTCGCATCCCTTCTACTGGGGGGCGTTCTTCGTCGTCGGCGACAGCACCAAGATGATGCTGTCGCCGCCGGCGACGGCGCAAATGGTGCCTGCCGCGGCCGGCATGCCGGCCGGCAGCCGGTGATGGCCGTCACAGACCGGCGTCCTGCCAGCGGCTAAGCCGGCCGGGGGCGAGCAGAAAGCGGAGAGGGAGCGATGGGCCAGCCGGCGGCACGGATCGGTGACATGCATGTCTGCCCGATGGTCACCGGTCTGGTGCCGCATGTCGGCGGACCGATTCTTCCGCCGTGCATGGTCACCGTGATCACCGGCGGCATGCCGCAGGCGCGGATCACCGATATGGCGGTGTGCGTCGGGCCGCCCGACATCATCGTCAAGGGCTCGGCGACGGTGCTGGTCGGCAGTCTCCCGGCCGCACGCATGGGAGACATTACCGCGCATGGCGGCGTGATCGTCATCGGCTTTCCGACCGTGCTGATCGGCGATGCCGGCGGCGGTGGCGGCGGTGGCGGGGGCGCCGGCGGCGGCATGGGCAGCAGCGTGCCGGCGGTGTTCGGCAATCCCGGCGCGCAGGCGAAGGCGATGATCGAGGCCGCGAAGTTCGGCACGCCGTTCTGCGAGCGCTGTCAGGCCGGCGCATGACGGCGCTTGCGCGGCATCGGCCGACATGAGTGGTCCCGGCGGCTGGTTCGCGCTGATCGATACCGCGCAGGACTCGGCGTTGTTCGGCCTCGTCAAGCGCTGCCGCCAGATTTCCTGCCTGTTCGCGGGCGATGTCCCGCTCGAAATGGCAGCGGCCTCGCCCTGGCTGGTCCGGATCGACGATCGCGACCCGCTGATGCCGGCGTGGCAGGATCACGGCGCGGGCTGCAACTGGGGCTGGCTGTGCGAGTCGCGCGTCGACTTCGACGCGTTGCGCCGCCACTTCCGCAAATTCCTCCAGGCGCGGCTGCCCGACGGCACGGTGGCCTTGTTCCGCTTCTACGATCCGCGCGTCTTCAACACCTATATCCGCGCCGCCACGCCCGAGGAGCGCGCGCTCTGGTTCGACGGCGTCAAACAATATTCGGTCGAGGGGGCGGAGGGCGTGATCCACAGCTATCGGCTGCTTGACGGACGGTTGCATGATGGCGATGCGCCGATCTGAGATCGTGTGGGGCCAGAATCGCGTGGAGCAAAGGGTCGGGAAGCGGCCGTGCAGAGGGGGTGATCGGTGTCCAAGCCTGGAGTGGTTCTGCCAGTCATTGTCGTACCAGTCGTCGTGCTGGTCGCCGCGGTCACGCTCTGCGCGATCATCCTGCTCTACGGTCCCGACCTGGCCGAAAAACTGCGGTCGCAGCTGTCCGACTCGCAGGCGGCCAATATGCCGCTGGTCGAAACCTTGTTCACCGGCCTGATCTTCGGCGCGCTGCTGGTCACGGCGGCGGTCGGTGCCTGGCTGTCGGGTGGCAACGCCTTCGCGATGGGCAGACATCCGGGGCAGATGCTGCTGATCGGCCTGCTGACCGGACTGTTCGGCGTGGCGGTCGCCACCGTCTATGCGGGCGTGGCGGGAACGCTCGGCGGCGGCGCGTCCGGCGTCGTCGGTGGCGGGCTGCTGATCTGGGGGCTAAGTCTCGTCGTCGTGCAGGCGGGCGCCGAGGAGGTCTATTTCCGCGGCTGGCTGCAGCCGGCGCTGCAGCGGCGCTGGGGCGCGATCGCGGCGATCCTCGTCACCGCATCGGCCTTCGCTTTGCTCCATTATGCCGGCGGCACACGTGCGCCGGTGTCATTGCTCAACCTGTTCCTCGGCGGCGTGATGTTCGGCGTGTTCGCCGTGCGCGGCGGTGGCATCGCCGGCGCGCTCGGGCTCCACATCGGCTGGAACGCGACCGAGGAGATAGCGGTCGGCCTGACGCCCAATCCCGGCGTCGGCAGCTTCGGCGCGCTGTTCGACTATGACCTCGTCGGCGCCGCGCTCTGGGGCGGCACCGAGGAGGGGCTGAACGCCTCGATCGCGATGACGGTGGTGATGCTGGCGATCGTCGTGCCGATGATCATCCTGTCGCGGCGCGCGCTGTTCGGCGATCGCTTTACTGTCCCTGCTTCGCCCGGCTCCGGTCGATCCGGTCCCGCTCGGACATGAACGCCTTCAACGCCGGCCCCGACAGCGTGACGCCGGTGCCGGTGTCGATGCCCAGCGGATCGACTTTCTGGCCGTCGATCAGCACCTCATAATGGAGATGCGGCCCGGTCGAGCGGCCGGTCGTCCCGACCGCGCCGATCATCTGGCCCTGCTTGACCCGTACGCCCACGACGATGCCGTCGCCGAACCGGCTCATATGGAAATAATGCGTGACCCAGCCATTGTCGTGGAGGATCTGGACCATGTTGCCGGCTGCCCCGCGCAGGCTCGCGACCTGGACCAGGCCGTCGCCGGCGGCATAGATCGGCGTGCCCGCAGGGGCGCCGAAATCGGTGCCCCCGTGGAGCTTGGTGTAGCCGAGGATCGGATGCACCCGGTAGCCGAATTTGGAGGTCACCCGCGCGCCGTCGATCGGCGTGCGCATCAGCGAGCGGACGATGCTGCGGCCATTGGCGTCGAACCAGCCCGGCGCGGTCTCGCCGGGCGGCGTGAAGCGATAGAATTGGCGCGTCTTCGCGCTGGTGTGGAGATAGGCATAGACCAGCCGGGGATCGCCGAACGGCTCGCCCGCCGCGTTGACCGAGCGTTCGAAGCCGGCCTCGAACACGCTGCCTTGCGGGATCTCCTGCTGGAAATCGAAGTCGAAGCTGAACGCCGCGGCGAAATCGCTGACCAGGCTGTCGATCACGCCCGCCTTGACCGCGGCGTTGTAGAAGGTCGAATTGTCCATCTCGCCGCTGCGGATGTCGATCTCGGTCTTCAATGTCGACTTGATCGGCTCGGCCTTGAAGATGCCCTCCGGCGTCGCCGTCAGGCGGACGCCCGATCCGTCGCCGCCGGTCGCCTCCAGCCGGGTCAGCCGCGCGCCTGCACTGCCGCTTGCGGTGATCTGGGTGAAGGCGAGGCGGATCTCGCCAGGCTTCTTGCCGAGCACCGCGGTGACGCCCGCCGCCGCCGACTGCGCCTGTTCCGGATCGATGCCGGCCGCCAGCAGCGCGTCGGCGACTCCGGCCGCATCGGCGACCTGCAGCGTGCGGCTGCCCTCGCCGCCGGGCTCCGGTGCGGCGGGGACCGGCGCGTCGGCGACCGGCGTGGCGGCGACGGGCGCGGCCGGTGGGGCGCGCGTCAGCACGGCCCCGGCGGCGCCGGCGCCCAAGATCGCGATGGTCGCGAGCATCGCGGCGGCGATCGTCGCACGATCGCGCGTCTGCGGGGGCTGCGAAGGCGGCCCCGCTGCGAATGCCGGTTCGGACGGAGCCTTCGGCGGTCCCGGCGGCACCGTGGGCGGTGGCGCCGGTGCAGCTTTGCCCCAGCTGCGCGGATCGAACGAGTCGCTGCTTTCGGACGTCCTGTCCGATGGCGGCGGCGCGGCCTTGCCGTCCCGGCCGGCCCAGGTGCGGGGGTCGAACGAAGGCCCGCCGTCGCCGTCCTTCCTCATCTCCGCTCCGCCAGGTCCAACCGGAAAAATACGCGCGCTGCCAGCGCTTTCGTCTGTAACGCAGCTTTATGGCAACGGGAAGCTGTGCTTAGATGAAGCGCGGAGAGCGGGGTACGATGTTGTATGGCGGGTAAGAACCGGGTGGCCTGGCGCGAGGGAATGTTTCTGCGTCCGCAGCATTTCCAGGCGCAGGACCGCTTCATCGATTCCCAGCTTCGCGCCCGCGTCGACAGCATGCGTCCGCATCCATGGGGATTCACCGATCTGGTGATCGACGAGGATCTCGCATCGCTCGGCAAGTTCGGCGTCATCCGTGCCGCCGGCGTCATGCCCGATGGCACGCCCTTCTCGATTCCCGACGAATTGCCGCCGCCGGCGCCGCTCGACGTGCCGGGCGACGCGCGCGACGCGATCGTCTCGCTGACCCTGCCGGCGCAACAGGTGGGCGCGGTCGAGTTCCGCGATGCCGATACCCCCGCTGCCGAGGCCCGCTTCCTCGTCGACGAGGGCGAGGTCGCCGATGCCTTCTCCGACGATCGCACGACCGAGCCGATCGAGTTCGGCCGTCCCAATCTCCGCTTCGGCGTGACCCGCGACCAGACCTATGGCCGCGTCACGATCGGCGTCGCGCGCATCCGCGAGGTTCAGAACGGCCGGCTGATGTTCGACGATCGCTATATCCCGTCGACGCTCGACATGAATGCCGCTTTGCGCCTGCGCAACGGACTCACCGATATCGTCGGCCGGGCGCAGCAGCGCGCCGAGGAACTGGCGCTGCGCGCGGTCGAGGCGACCGACGGCGGTGCCGAGACTTTCGCCAGCTTCCTGCTGCTGCAGGCGCTCAACCGGCTGGTGCCTTTGCTCGAGCATCTCGAGGGGCTGCCGATGGTCCACCCCGAGCGGCTCTACGAACTGCTGATCGGCGCGGCCGGCGAACTGGCGACCCTGGTGCGGCCCGAACGCAAGCCGCCGCCGATCCCGCGCTACGACCATATCAACCCGCAGAGCTGTTTCGAGCCGGTGTTCGATCTGCTGCAGTCGATGCTGTCGGCGGTGTTCGATCGCTCGGCGATCCAGCTGCCGCTGGATGGCATCGGACCCGGCGCCTACAGCTCGACGATCACCGACCATAATCTCTACAAGACCGGCTATTTCTATCTGGCGGTCAGCGCGGCCGCGCCGGTCGAGGAGATCAGGCGGCTGTTCCCGTCGGTCGCCAAGGTCGGCGCGGTGCAGAAGATGCGCCAGATCGTCGATTCGGCGCTGCCCGGCGTGCCGCTCCGCCATACCCCGACCCCGCCGCCGCAGCTGCGCGTGCTGCCGGGCTTCGTCTATTTCGAATTCGATCGCGGCGCGCCCGACTGGCGCGACTTCGCCACGGCACCTGCGCTCGGTCTCCACGTCGCCGGCGACTGGCCCGAGCTTCGGCTCGAACTCTGGTGCGTGAAACGAGGCAACCGATGAGCGGCGGCGACGATAGCAGCCATGGCAACAAGACGGTGTTCCGGCCGTCGCCGCTGCAGGGCCGCAAGCCGCCCGGGCAAAGCGGTGGCCAGGCGCCGCCGCCCGCTGCGCCCGGCGGCGGCTGGGGCAGCCCGCCGCCGCCACCGCCGGGGCAGGACGGTGGCTGGGGACAACCGGCATCACCCTACGCGCCGCCGCCTTATGCGCCACCCGCGCAACCCTACCAGCCTGCCCAACCCTATCAGCCCGCTGCGCCACCATCCTATGCCCCGCCGCCGGCTTATGCCCCGCCGGTCAATCCCGGCGCCTATGCGACGCCGGGCGGCGGTTACGGCGCGCCGCCGCCCTTGTCGCAGCCCGGCATGGCGCCGCCAGGCGCCGGCCTTGCCCCTTCGCGCCTGTCCGAAGACGATGTGCCGCTGCCGGCCACGCCGCGCGCGGTGCGCAACATCATGCTGACCGAGGCCGGGCCGGTGCTGGCGCTCGCCGCCGGCGTCCGCGCCGGGCGTGTGCGCACGCCGATGCCGCAATTCCATCGCCAGGCGACGCAGGCGATCGCCGCGTTCGAGCGCGCGATCGCGCCGCATTATTCCGAAGAGACCCGCCAGCGCGCCAAATATGCGGTCTGCGCCGCGATCGACGACATCGCCCAGAACCTGCCCGGCCTCGGCACCGACGGCGCCGAATGGGCGCGCCGCAGCATGGTCGTGCAATTTTTTCATGAGAATATCGGCGGCGACCGCTTCTGGCAGCTGGTCGACGACATGCTGCGCACCCCCTCCGACAATCTCGACCTGATCGAACTCTACCACGCCTGTCTCGCCGCCGGTTTCGAGGGCCGCTTCCGCGAAGGGGTGATGGTCGACGGGCGTCGCCGCCTGCAGGAGATCATGGCGCGGCTGCAGAGTGCGATGACGCATGTCCGCTCGCTATCGATGGTCGAGATGTCACCGCGCTGGCGCGGCGAGCGCGCGCCCGTCGCGAAGGTCGGCTTCTGGGTCTATATCGTTTTCGCGGCGGCCGCCGCGGCGGCGCTGCTGCTGCTGATCTATATCGCGCTGCGGTTGATCCTGCTGCAGACCGGCGACGCCCCCGGCGCCACTTTGGCCGCGGTCGCACCTGCCGACCGGCTGAAACTCGCGCGCGTCGCCGCCGACGCGCCGGCCCCGGCCGGCAGCGCGCAGGCCAGCCGGCTGCGCACTTTCCTCGCCCCCGAGATCAGCGAGAAGCTGGTCACGGTGGTCGACGATGCCCAGACCGTCCGGGTCCGCACGACGGTTGGCCAATTGTTCAAATCGGGGTCCGATCAGCTCGAGCCCGGCCGGAAGGCCCTGTTCGAGCGGATCGGTCGCGCGATCGAGCAGGAACAGGGCAGCGTCACGATCGAGGGCCATGCCGACAGCGACAAGGTCAGCGGCCTCGCCTTCCCCGACAATATGGCGCTGTCGAAGGCGCGCGCCGATACGGTCGCGGCGATCATCCGCGCGACCTTGACCGACGGCAGCCGCGTCACCGCCATCGGCAAGGGTGAATCGGTGCCGATCGCGTCCAACGACACCGACGCGGGCAAATCGCAGAATCGCCGCGTCGAAATCGTCGTGCCCAGGCGCTATTGAGGGGCCGGCGGCATGAAGCGCTTCTTCACCAGCTGGTGGACGCTCACCATCCTCGCGGCCCTGATCGTTGCGCTGATCCTGTCGGTCGGCCTGCCCTTCTTCGTCGCGTGGATGCGGCCGTTGTGGGTGCGGATCGCCTTCGCGTTCGGCGTCGTGGCGATCTGGGGACTGTGCGCCTTCCTGCGCTGGCGCAGGGCGAAGCGGGCAGAGGCGGCGATCGCGGCGGAACTGGCGGGGCCGAACGCCGCCGACGAGGAGAGCCGCGCGCTGGCGACCCGGATGCGCGAGGCGCTGGCGGGCCTCAAGGCCGCGTCGCGCGGCAATCGCAATTATCTCTATGCCAAGCCCTGGTATGTGATCATCGGGCCGCCCGGCGCGGGCAAGACCACCGCTTTGCTCAATTCGGGGCTGCGGTTCCCGCTGGCCGAACAGGCGCTGGGCGGCGTCGGCGGCACGCGCAATCTCGATTTCTGGTTCGCCGACGAGGCGGCGATGGTCGACACCGCGGGCCGCTACACGACGCAGGATTCGGATCGCACCGTCGACGCGCGTGGCTGGACCAGCTTCCTCGCCTTGATGAAGAAGCACCGGCCGCTCCAGCCGATCAACGGCGTGATCGTGGCGATCGGCGTCGACGAACTGATCCGCTCGAGCGTCAGCGGGATCGACGCGCATGCGGCGGCGGTGCGGCGGCGGCTGGCCGAGCTGCGCCGTGAACTCGAGGTCGCGGCGCCGGTCTATGTGCTGCTGACCAAGGCCGACCTGCTGGCCGGCTTCACCGAATATTATGCCGATCTCGACGTCGAGGGGCGGCGCGCGGTGCTGGGGTCGACCTTGCCCTTCACGCGCGACCGCCCGCGCGGCGATGCGCTCGCCGCCGCATTCGATGAAATGGCGCAGGCGGTCGCGGACCGGCAGGCGAAGCGGCTGTTCGAGGAGAATGACGCCGCGCGGCGCGCGCTGCTGATCGGCTTTCCCTCGCAGCTCCAGTCGCTGCGGTCGCGGCTGATGCGCTTCCTCGATGGCGCCTTCGTGTCCGGCGACGAACCGGGTGGCGTGCTGCGCGGATTCTATCTGACCAGCGGCGTCCAGCAGGGCGCGCCGCTCGACCGCATATTGTCGGGCATGGCCGACGTCTATGACCGGCCGCAGGAGCCGCGCGCGGCGGGATCGGGCCGCGCTTATTTCCTCAACCGCCTGCTCGCCGAGACGATGTTTCCCGAAGCCGGGCTGGTGCGCGCCGATCCGCGCGCGCGGGCGCGCCGCCGGACGCAGCTGATCGGCGCGGTCGCCGGGTTCGCCGCGATCGTGATCGCCGTCACCGCTCTGTGGGGCATCAGCTTCGTCCGCAACCGCGCCTTCCAGGCCGACATGGCGGTCAAGGCCGCAGCGGCGCGGGATCTGGCCGGCAAGAGCGGGGTCGATCTCAAGGAGGTCAGCGGCGAGGACGCCGATCTGACCGCGGCGCTGCCTTTGCTCGATGCGCTGCGCGATCTGCCCTGGGGTTATGCGGCGACGCGCCAAGGCGGGCCGCCGCTGACGATGCGCTTCGGCCTGTTCCAGAGCGGACTCGCCGCGCAGGGCGAGAATGCCTATCGCGATGCGCTGCGCCGCGTGATGCTGCCGCGGCTGCTGCTGCGGCTCGAAGGCGTGCTGCGCGAGAAGAGCAATGATCCGCAGGGACTCTATGAGCCGCTCAAGGTCTATCTGATGCTCGGCGGGCAGGGGCCGATGGATACCGGCACCGTCAAGACCTGGGTCACGACCGACTGGGCGACGGCGCAGTTCGTCGGCGCCGATCGCGGACCCGAGCGCACGCGGCTGCGCAAGCATCTCGATGCGTTGCTCGAGGACAAGGACATCTCCACCGTCTGGGCGGAGTCGCGTGCCCCGCTCGACGGCACGCTGATCGCCGCCGCCCGCCAGCAGGTGCAGACGATGTCGCTGGGGCAGCGGGCCTATGCCGTGCTCAAGCAGAAGGCGGCGGGCTCGGGCGGCGATCCCTGGCTGATGGCGGATGCGCTGTCGCCGGGCGATGCCAGGGCGTTCGCCAATCCCGATGCGGTGATGGCGATCCAGATCCCCTATTTCTTCACCCGCAAGGGCTATGAGAAAGCCTATCTGCTCGGCCTGCCGACGATCCAGGCCGACATGAAGCGCGACCTGTGGGTGATGGGCGAATCGCAGGACAGTTCGAGTATCCAGGGCGAACTCGGCAATCTGCGCGGCCAGATCGCCGGTTTCTATGCGACCGAATATAATGATGCCTGGGAGAAACTGGTCGCGGCGCTCCAGCCCGCCGCTTATTTCTCCGATCCGGTCGCGCTCGGCGCCGCCACCAAGAGCCCCTCGCCGCTCAAGAAAGTCCTGTCCGAACTGCGCAAGAACACCTCGTTCGAGGGCGGCGGCGCGGCGGTGGTCGGCCGCCTCGCCCGCGACCGGCTCAACCGCAGCCGCGCCGGCATCTATGTCGGCGAGGCGGTCGACGGCAAATCGACCGGACTCGACGCCGGCGCGCTGATCGCGGCGAATTTCGCCGACGTCCACGAATTCGTCGGCGACGGCAAATCGGCGGCGCCGGTCGACGATTTCTTCGCCGCGCTCAAGCAGGCGGCAACCGCCAAGGGCGCGGTCGACGTCTCCAACGGGATCGCGGGATCGGAATCGAACCAGACCGCGCTCGCCCAGGCGCAATCGCAGATGCAGACCGCCGCCGCCGGCGCCCCGCCTCTGCTCAAGCCGTTCGTCGACAGCGCGGCCAAGGGCGGCGCGGCGGCGGTCGTGATCAGCCAGACCGGCGCGGTGACGACGGACTATACGATGGGCGTCCTTCCGGCCTGCAAGGAGGCGGCCGAGGAGCGCTACCCTTTTTTCGCGGACGCCGTGCAGGATGCGCCGGTGCTTGAAACCATGCGCGCCTTCGGCGGCGGCCAGATCATCGACACGTTCGTCCGCACCCGGTTGATGCCTTTGCTCGATCTCAGCGGGCCGATCTGGCGCTGGAAGGCCGGCAATCCGGTGACCGCGACCTTTGATCCGACCTCGCCCGAGCAATTCACGCGGGCGCGCCAGATCGGCGATCTGCTCGCGACCGGCCTGCCGCTGAAAATCTCGCTGGTGGCGCTGGGCACCGAATTGAAGGCCGCGGAATTCTCGACCAATGGCGTGGTGCTGCGCTTCACGCGCGCCGGCACGGAGCCGAAGGAGGTCACATGGACGCTGCAAGGCACGCAGGGCGCCGCGGTCAACCTCTATGTCGATCCGGCCGCCGATCCGGCCAGGAGCTTCACCGGCAAGGGACCGTGGGCGCTGTTCAGGCTGATGGACCAGGCGGAGACCGGCAATCGCGGGGTGCAGGGCACGCTGGCGACGTTCGGCCAGGGCGCACAGGCGGTGACCTTCCTGATCGAGCGGCCCTCGGACAGCAATCCGCTCGAACAGAAGAAAAAATTCTGGAAATTCCGATGCCCGATGACCCTGTGATCCCCGGCTTCCTGTTCGGCAAGCTGCCGGCACATGGCGATTTCGTCGCGCGCGGCCTGCCGGCGGCCGAGCGCGACGCGCTCGACGACTGGCTGTCGACGACCCTGACCGCGGCGCGCGATGCGCTCGGCGCGGCCTTTCCGGCGCGGTTCGATAGCGCGCCGCCCTGGCGTTTCGCGCAGCGCGAAGCGGCGGGCTGGACGGTCGGCGCGCTCGTGCCGTCAATCGATTCGGCAGGACGGCGCTTTCCGGCTATGGTCGCGCGCAGGGCGGTGGCGGCGCGAAATGCCGTGCCGATGGCTGCCGCTTGCGAGGATGCCTTTTACGAAGCATTCGCTGGGGGGTGGACGGCGGACCGGCTGATGGACCATGTAGGGTCCGTCGTCGCGCACGCCGCCGACGCCGATGATGTCGAACCGGGGGGGCCGGACGAAGATGAATGGTGGACGCTGGGTGGTGAAGACTATCCGGAAGCACGCCTGCCCGGCGCGCGGCCGCCCGGCTTGATTCTCGCCATGCTCACCGCGCGCGCGCCAGACCAGGAGGGGGCAGGATGACCGCTCTTCCGCTTCGGATCACCAGCCATGCCACCACGCATGAGGGCAAGATCCGCAAGAATAACGAGGACAGTTTCTGTTCGCGGCCCGATGTGGGATTATGGGGTGTCGCCGACGGCATGGGCGGCCATGAGAATGGCGAGTTCGCCTCGGCGGCGATCGTCGAGGCGCTCGGTCGCGTCAACCTGCCCGACCGCTTCGAAACCGCCTGCGCCGCGATCGCCGGTGCGATCCATTCTGCCAATGCGCTGATCCATACCAAAGGCGCCGACGGCAAGGATCAGATGGGCTCGACGGTGGTCGCTTTGTTCATCCGCGATCGCCAGTTCGGCGTGTTCTGGGTCGGCGACAGCCGCGCATATGTGCTGCGCCACGGCGAACTGCATCAGCTGTCGCGCGATCATACCCAGGTCCAGGCGCTGATCGACCGCGGTTTCATGAGCGAGAAGGATGCCGAAAGCCATCCGATGGCGCACATCCTCGCCCGCGCCGTCGGCGTCGAGGACACGCTCGAACTCGACGTGATCGTCGATGAGGTGCTGCCCGGCGACATCTTCATGCTTTGCAGTGACGGACTGCACGGCACGATGGGTCAGGACGAGATAATGGCTTTCCTGGAAACCGCGGCCAATGGTCCGGTCTCGGAGAAAATGGTGGCGCGCACGCTCGAGCTGGGCGCGCCCGACAATGTGACGGTGGTGATAGTGGCAGCGCATGAGCCCACTTTGCTGTCGATGGGCACTCCGATCGAGACGGTGAGATGATGACGGACGACAACGACAAGCAGCCGCCCGAGACCAGTGGCGACGACGACGAGCCCCGCACCGTCGCCCTCCCGCGGCGCTACGCTGCCGGTGCCCCGCCGTCGCCGGCACCGGTGCCGGCCGACCAATCGACAAGCTTCCCGCAGGCGCCGGCCGCGCCGTCGCTGGCCAAGCAAGAGCCGGCGCCCGAGCAGACCAGCTATGCGCCGCCGCCCGTTGCGCCGTCGCTGGCGAAGCCGGCCGCACCCGAGGCACCGAGCCATACCGTGCCCCCCGCTGCACCGCCCGCGCCCGTGCCCCCGCCGCCGCCAGCCGGCCCCATGCCGCCCGAATCGTTCACCACCGATTTCCAGCCGCGTGCGGACGGCCGCTCGATCAAGGTCGGCGACGTGCTCAACCATATGTTCGAGGTGAAGCGCTTCATCGCACGTGGCGGCATGGGCGAGGTGTTCGAGGGCATCAACGTCAACAGCGAGGAGCGCGTCGCGATCAAGGTGATGCTGCCGTCGTTGGCGGCGGATCCGCAGGTCCAGGCGATGTTCCGCAAGGAAGCCCGCACCCTGACGCGGCTGCAGCACGAGGCACTCGTCCAGTATCGCACGATCGCGCAGGAACCGCAGCTCGGCGTGCTCTACATCGTCACCGAGTTCATCGACGGCACCAATTTGTCCGACGTGATGGCGACGTTGAATCCGTCGCCGCAGGATCTCGCGATCCTGCTCAAACGGCTCGCCTCGGGCCTCGGCCTCGCCCATTCGCTCGGCGCGATCCATCGTGACATGTCGCCGGACAATGTGCTGCTCAACGGCGGCCGGATCGATCAGCCCAAGGTGATCGACTTCGGCATCGCCAAGGATGTCGCCAACAACACGGGCACGATCGTCGGCGCCGGCTTCGCCGGCAAGCTCAGCTATGTCGCGCCCGAACAGCTCGGCGATTTCGGCCGCGACATCGGCGAATGGACCGACGTCTACAGCCTCGCTCTGGTCATCCTCGCCGCCGCGACGGGCAAGAATGTCCAGCTCGGCGGTTCGCTGGTCGATGCGGTCGACAAACGCCGCGCCGGCATCGACGTGTCGGGCGCGCCGCCCGAACTGCGGCCGGTGCTGACCAAGATGCTCAAGGCCAACCCGGCCGAACGGCTGCGTTCGATGGCCGAGGTGGTCGCCGAACTCGAAAGCGGCCCGGCGCGCGTATTGTTGTATCCCGGCGGTGGCGGCGGCGGGTCCGGCGGCGGTGGAGGCGGTGGTCTGCCCAAGGCGGCGATCTTCGGCATCGTCGCGCTGCTGCTGGCGCTCGCGGCGGCGGCGGGTTGGTGGTGGATGCATCGCAGCCCGACGATCCCGGGCGGCGGTGGCGGCGGTACGTCGAGCAGCGGCGGCACCACGACCGGCGATCCGATCGACGTCGCGCGCGGCAAGATCAATTCGGCGCTGCCCAACGTCAATTGCGCCTGGCTCGACATCGTCGCGCTCGAGGAGGCGGGAGACAAGCTCAAGGTCAAGATGACCGGCGTCGCCGGCAATGTCGCCGATGCCAGCAGCGAGATCGCCCGCACGCTCGACAACAAGGCCGATGTCGATTTCGGCGAGGTCGCGCCGATCACCCAGGCCGGCTGCGCGGTGCTCAACGGCTATAAATTGTTCCGCTCGACTGAAGGCCATCGCATGTCGGTGCCGCAGCGCGAATTCACGATGACCGAACAGGGCCCGGGCAAGGCCTATGCGGGCAAATACGCCGCCAATTCGATCGTGACGCTCAACATCGGCGATCCGAAGCTCGATTTCACATTGATCGGGATCGAGCCGTCGGGCGCGATTTCGGAGATCTTCCCGAACCGCAAAACGTTCGAGGCGATTCCCCGGACCGGCTACCCGATCAAGGATCTCGGCAACGACAAATATGAGATCAGCATCGATCTCGACCATGAAGGCTGGTCGGGCCTGATCCTCGTCACCGGCAAGGGGCCGTTCGCAAAGGCCGTCACCGAACCGGCGCTCGGCGCGCGCGGCGCCGACTGGGTCAACAAGCTCGCCGAAAGCTCCGCCAACGGCGCATGGCAGTCCGAGATGATGTGGTTCAAGTCGGTCCGCAAATGAAGCGCTGCCACTGATCGCGCGAACGGAGACCGCCTCCCGACCATCGGTCGCGAGGCGGCCACAGCTTCCTGATATGCCGGCTTTCAACCGCCGACGATGATGATCGATCGCGCGGTGAGGGCGTTGTTCACGGGCGATTTGAACCCCGAATGACCGCCGTAGCGCGGCGGCAGCGGCTGCGGATTGAGTCCGCCCGCAATCGCGTCCAGCGCGGTGTCGTTCAACGATTGCGGGCAGGCGATCTGATGGTCGGTCGCGGTCAGCATGGGATGATCCTTTCGTGGGGTTGGTGAACCCGACGATATTCCGGCATATCGATCCCGGGCGCGGTGACCGAAGGCACAGGCCGCGCAGCATTTCTCCATATGCCGGAGTCGGTGGCGCGTCAGATGTCCGGCAAACGCTGCGCCGCCTCGCCCCAACCGCGAAGCGCGGCCGAACCGGCGCGCCGGAGCAGCAGCTTTGCATCCTTGACGCTGTACTTCGCCGGCGAATCGATCTTGCGCAATTCCTCCCAGCTCACCGGTACGGCGACCGGCGCGCCGGGGCGGGCGCGCGCCGAATAAGGCAGGATCGCGGTCGCGCCGCGCTGGTTGCGCAGCCAGTCGATGAAGATCAGCCCCTTGCGCTTCGCCTTCGACATCGTCGCGATGAAGCGGTCGGGCGCGGCCTGCGCCAGCGACAGTGCGAAACGCTGGGCGAAGTCCTTGACCGCGGGCCACTCGGCGTCGGGCGTCAGCGGCACCACGACATGCACGCCCTTGCCGCCCGACAGCAGCGGGAAGCTGGTGAGGCCGACCTCTTCCAGCAAGCCCCTGATGTCGCTCGCCGCCTTCTTCACATCATCGAAGCCGATCAGGGGATCGGGATCGAGATCGAAGATCAGCCGGTCGGGCTGCTCGATCGCGGGCACCGACGATCCCCAGCCGTGGAACTCGATCGTTCCCATCTGGACGCAGGCAATCAACCCTTCGAGATCGGCGGCGTAGAGATAGGGCTCGATGCTACCATCCTTCTCGCGCACGTCGACATGCGCCATCGCGTCGCCGAAGCTGCCGGCATCATGTTTCTGGAAGAAGCATTTCTTCGCCCGGCCCTGCGGACAGCGGACCAGGCTGATCGGGCGGTTGAGCGCCCAAGGCGCCATCGCCGGCCCGATCGCCGCGTAATAGGCGGCGAGATCGCCCTTGGTGACCTTCGCTTCGGGAAAGATCAGCCGGTCGGCATTGCTGATCTTCACGGCCGGACGTTTCGGCACGGCCCTGGGCATTTCGAGCGTCACGGCGTCGGCCTCCTTGTCGTCGCGCAGGCCGAGGAAGCTGGCATGACGGACCACGCCCTCGGCGGTGAATTCGGCGAAGGCGATTTCCGCCACCAGCTCCGGCGCCACCCAATGTCCGCCGCGCGCGACGGCCTTCGGAATTTCGGCAGCGGGCGTCTTGCGCGCCACCGCTTTCAGGCGTGCGATCAGATCGTCGGAATTGGCGGCGTTGAAGCCGGTGCCGACCTTGCCGGCATAGCGCAGTTCGCCCTTCTCGCGCGTGCCGAGAAACAGCGAGCGGAGGCTCCGGCCGCCGGCGCTGCTGGGGAGCCAGCCGAGGATCACGAACTCCTGCCGCCGCGTGCACTTCACCTTCAGCCAGGCCTTGGTGCGGGCGCCGCGATAGGGCGCATCGGCTTTCTTGGAAACGATGCCTTCCTGGCCGGCCCCGCACATCGCGGTGAACAATTGCTCGCCCGATCCCAGCACATGGTCGGCATAGACGATCGGTGACGCGGCATCGCCCAGCAGCGCTGCGAGTTTCTCCTTGCGGGCGATGTTGGGTAGCCCGGCCAGATCCTGGCCGTCGAGCGACAGCAGGTCGAAGGCGAACAGGGTGAAACCCTGGGTTTCGTCCTTCAGCGCTGCCTGCAGCGCCGAGAAATCGGGATTGCCCTTGGCATCGAGCTTGACGATCTCGCCGTCGATGAGCGCCGCCGGCAGGCCGAGCGCAAGCGCGGCATCGGCGATCTGCGAGAATTTGTCGGTCCAATCGAGGCCGCTGCGCGTGAAGATCCTGGCCTTGCCGCCGCCGATGCTGAGCAGGCAGCGATAGCCGTCATATTTCATCTCATGCAGCCACGCGTTGCCGGCGGGAACATGATCGACCAACGTCGCGAGCTGCACGTCGCGAAAGGCCGGCAGCTTGCCCATGTTCGCGCGCCGCGCGGTTTTGGGTGGCGGCGCTGCCGCGTCCGCCGCCACCATCGCCGTGTCGAACGCCTTGCCTTTCTTGCCGGCGAGCGACGTCGCCGGCGCCCCCGCCGCGATGTCGGCCATCGTCCGGCCCGATTTCACGCTGGTCAGCGCGCGGCCGACCAGATCGTCCGAACCGCCCGCATAAGCATCGTCGATCTTGCGCAGCAGCCAGTTCTCGCGCTTCTCGCCTGGCCGCGGCTTCAGCCGGATCAGCAGCCACTCGCCCTTCATCCGCTCGCCGTCGAGCGTGAAGTGGAGATGGCCTTCGGCCAGCGTCTTGCGCGGATCCTTGCCGGGCACCGGCGTCCATGTGCCCCGATCCCACAGCATCACCGTGCCGCCGCCATATTCGCCCTTGGGGATCGCGCCCTCGAACGTCGCATAGCTCAACGGATGGTCCTCGGTGCGGACCGCCAGCCTCTTGTCGTCGGGGTTCGGACTCGGGCCGCGCGTCACCGCCCAGCTCTTCAGCACGCCGTCCAGCTCCAGCCGCAAGTCGAAATGGAGGCGTGTGGCGGCGTGCTTCTGGACCATGAAGCTGTTGCCGCCCGCCCGCCCGCTCTTACCCGCCGGCTCCGCCGTCTTCGTGAAGTCGCGCTTGGCATTGTAGGTTGCGAGCAGGTCGGCTGCGGCCATCGATCAGACTCTCGGCAGGATTGACGTCATGAGGCCCGCTTGCGCGGCGCCGGCTTTTTCGCGGGGGCCTTCGCCGTTGCCGCCTTAGCCGGCGCCTTGCCGGCGGGCCCTTTCGCAGCGCCGGGTTTCTCCAGCGACTTCTTCAGCGCGGCCATCAGGTCGACCACGTTCGACCCGCTCGGGCGCGCCTCTTCGGGCTCGGCGGTGATCTTGCGGCCCTTGGCCTTCTGCTTGCGCGCGACCAGCGCCTTGACCGCATCGGTATAATGGTCGGCGAACCTGCTCGGGTCGAACGCCGCGCTCTTCTTCGCGATCAGCGATTCGGCCAGGTCGAGCAGTTCGGGATCGGGCTTGGCCTCGCCGATCTCGCGGAAATAGCCCTGCGCGCGATTGACCTCGTCGGCGTAGCGCAGGGTCTCGATCACCATGCCGCGGCCGCACGGCTTGAGGCTGACGACATATTCGCGCCCACGCATCGCCAGCTGGCCAAGCCCCACCTTCCGGCTGCGCTTCAGCGCGTCGCGCAGCACGATATAGGCCTCCTCGGCCAGATCGTCGGCAGGCACGACGAAATAGGGTTTCTCGTAATAGAGCACGTCGATCTCGTGGGCATCGACGAACTGGGTGAGCTCCAGCGTCTTCCGGCTTTCGAGCTTGACCGCGTCGATCTCGTCGGGCGAGAGCAGCACATATTCGCCCTTCGCGACCTCGAATCCCTTCATGATGTCGTCGGTGTCGACCGGGCCGATGCCGGGGACGACCTTCTCATACTGGATCGGCTTGCCCGACGGCTCGTGGATCTGGCGGAAGGCGACCGACGCGGTCGATTTCGTCGCCGGGTAGATTTCGACCGGGATCGAGACGAGCGCGAGCTTGATCTGTCCCTGCCACCAGGCGCGCGCTGCCATCTGCCGTCTCCTCGTTGCGGTGGCGATTCAATCCCCGGACGCCGGAGTGGTTCCCTCGACCTGGCCAGCCCACACTTGCCCGGCCTCGACTTGACCAGGTCCCGCGATTACATCGCGGGCATGACCGAAGACCCGTTCAAGCTGTTCGACCGCTGGTACGCCGAAGCGCAGATGGGCGAACCCAATGATCCCGGCGCGATGGCGGTCTCGACCGTCGACGGGGCGGGGCGGCCGTCGACCCGGATGGTGCTGCTGAAGGGCCATGGTCCCGAGGGTTTCGTCTTCTACACCAACCGGCAGAGCCGCAAGGCGGGCGATCTCGCGGCCAATCCTTTTGCCGCCTTGCTGTTCCACTGGAAATCGCTGCGCCGGCAGGTCCGCATCGAGGGCGCGGTCGGCACCGTCGCCGACGACGTCGCCGACGCCTATTTCGCCACGCGCACCCGCCCGTCGCAACTGGGCGCCTGGGCGTCGGACCAGTCGCGCCCGCTGTCCGACCGCGCCACCTTCGAGGCGCGTTTCGCCGAAATCGAGGCGCGCTTCGCCGGCGGCGACGTCCCGCGTCCGCCGCACTGGTCGGGTTATCGCGTCGTGCCGGTGCGGATCGAGTTCTGGCAGGATCGCGAACATCGCCTGCACGAGCGCCGGCTGTTCACCCGCGCGGGCGATGGCTGGAGCGAAGGTCTGCTCTACCCATGAAGTCGCGGCCCGTGAAGCCGCCGCCCGCGATGCCGCAGCGATGAGCGCGCATCGCGCCGCGCTCGCCAGCGTGGCCACGGCCACATTCCTGATGGCGCTGAAAGGCTGGGCAGTGACCGCAACGGGATCGGTCGCGATGCTCGGCTCGCTGGCGGATAGCGCGCTCGATCTCGTTGCGTCGCTGGTCACATTGCTCGGCGTCCATGTCGCCGCGCGCCCGGCGGACAGAACGCATCGCTTCGGCCACGGGAAGGCAGAGGCGTTGGCGGCGCTGTTCCAGGTGATGGTGATCACGGCGTCGGCTTGCGGAATCGGCTGGCGTGCGATCGACCGGCTGATCCGCGGCGAAATCACGGCCAACGCCGAATATGGCATGGGGGTGTCGATCGTCGCCATTCTCGTGACATTGCTGCTGGTCGCCTATCAGCGGCGGGTGATTGCCGCGACCGGCTCGGTGGCGATCGGTGCCGACCATGTGCATTACCAGTCCGATCTGCTGCTGAACGGTGCCGTCATCGCCGCGCTGGCGCTCGACCAGTTCGCCGGCCTTCCGGCGGCGGATCCCCTGTTCGGCGTCGCCATCGCGTTCTGGCTGCTGTGGGGTGCCTGGCGCGCGTCGATCCAGGCGATCGACCAGTTGATGGACAAGGAATGGCCCGAGGAAAAGCGTCGCCGCTTCCTCGAGGTCGCCGGCACGCATTCGGAACTGATCGGCATCCATGACCTGAGAACCCGTACCAGCGGCACCACGGATTTCGTGCAGTTTCACGTCTGGGTCGATCGCGACATGTCGGTTGCTCAGGCCCATGAGGTGATGGACCAGATCGAAGCCAAGCTGATGGCCGAATTTCCCGATACCGAAATCCTGATCCACCCCGATCCCGATGACCATGTCGATCCCGGCCAGCCCACTTTGGCCGGCGCCGCCGAAACATATGCGATGGAGAAGCCCGCATGAACCGACTGCCGATCACCCAGGTCGATGCCTTCGCCGACCGGCCCTTCACCGGCAATCCCGCCGCGGTGATGCCGCTCGAGACATGGCTGCTCGACGAGGTGCTGCAGGCGATCGCGGAAGAGAACAACGTCGCCGAGACCGCATTCTTCCTGCCCATCAAGGGCGATGTCGAGGCCGACTTCGAACTGCGCTGGTTCACGCCGGCGCTCGAGGTGGCGTTATGCGGCCATGCGACCCTGGCGACCGGCCATGTCATCCTCTCCGCCGATCCGCGCCGCGACGCCGTGCGCTTCCGCACGCGCAAGGCCGGCGTGCTGACCGTCGCGCGCGGCCTCGACGGCGGCTATGAACTGGCGCTGCCGGCGTACAGGCCCGAGCCGCTGCCGCTGCCGGCGATCGTCGCGGCGCTGGGACTGGAAGAGAGCGCGGTCGAAACCTTCTGGCATTCCGGCGGCTATGCGCTGGTCGTCCTGAAGGACGCCGCCGCGGTCCGCGCGCTCGATCCCGATTTCCGCAAGCTCGGTGCCGAAGGCGATGTGCTGACCATCTCCACCGCGCCGGGCGAGCAGACCGACATCGTCAGCCGCGTCTTCGCGCCGGGTGCCGGCATCGACGAGGATCCGGTGACCGGCTCGGCGCACGCGGTGCTGGTGCCGTGGTGGGCCGAGCGGCTCGGGCGGATCAGCTTCTCGGCCTGGCAGGCATCGAAGCGCGGCGGGCGGCTCGCCTGCCGGCTGGCCGGCGAGCAGGTGGTGCTCGGCGGCCGCTGCACGACCGTGATCGAGGGTTATTTCAGCCTCTGACCCGAACCTCGGCGCTTTTGCGCTCAATCGGCGCGATCATCATGGCAGTTGGCCTCGCCCTGCCGGCCGTGGCGACGGCGCAGGCGGCGGCGGCGGCCTGGGCGGTCGCTCAGCGCTGAACCACCGCCAGCGGCGGTGTCGCGCCGCGCCGCACGGTGGACGGTGTGACCGCGGCAAGATGATTGCGACCGCGCCCGGCGCGTTTCGCCGCGAACATCGCCATGTCCGCGCGCTCGATCAGCGCGGCTGGCGAAACCGCGGCGTCGGGCGTCAGGCTGAATCCGCCCAGGCTGGCGCCGACCGTCCATGGGCGGCCTTGCCCGACCAGCGCGATCGCCGCCTGCAGGCGTTCCATTGCATGCGTCAATTGCGCGGTGTCGGTGCGCGGCAGCAGCAGGATGAACTCGTCGCCGCCGATCCGCGCTGCGGCGCTTTCCAGCCGGGCGCCTTCGCCCAGCGCTTCGGCGACCTCCAGCAGGCAAGCGTCGCCCGTCGCATGGCCGTGGCGGTCGTTGACCGACTTGAAATCGTCGAGGTCGAGATAGATCAGCCCCAGCGGGGCCTGGATGGCCGCGGCGCGCGCGATCTCATGCGTCATGCGCTCGATCAGGCCGCGCCGGTTGAGCAGTCCGGTCAACGGATCGAGCAGGGCGTCGGCCTGCGCCCGCTTGATGTCGGAGACATCCTCGATCACCGACACGAAGAATTCCGGCGCGCCGGCGGCATCGCGGATCAGCGATACCGTGAGGTTGATCCACACGACGACGGTGTCACTGCGGATATAGCGCTTTTCCATCGAATAGCGATCCGCCTTGCCTTCCAGCAACTGCCTGACATGGACGAGATCCGACGAAAGATCATCGGGATGCGTGATCTTCTGAAAGCCATGTTCCAGCAAGGCGGCACGGCTGTGGCCGGCGATGGCGCAGAACTGGTCGTTGACCAGCAGGAAGCGCCCGTCCGGCGCGACATGGGCAATGCCCACCGGCGCATGCGCGAACGTCGCCTCGAAACGCTGGTCCGAAACGCTTCGGCTCGGTCGGACTTCGCTGGCGCGGGCCTGGCCGAGCGCGATGCCGAGCGAACCCGCCAGCAGCGACGCCGTCCGGATATCGTCGGTGCCGAAGGCGTCGGCGATCTCGGAATGGACGATGAGCACGCCGGCAGCTTCGCCCGCCTGCATCAGCGGGATCGACACGAACGAGCGGATATCGGGCCGCAGCCAGGCGAGCCGGTCGGTGCCGGTCTCGCGGCCGCTGTCGCGGCACAGATAGGGCCGGCGGGTCAGGATCGCCCGATCGGCGAGGCTGCCGCGCACCGCGTTGCGGACATGGCGACAGACCGAACTCGTGCCGCTGCCCGCTTCGGTGACGAGCACGCCGCCTTCGCGCAGCTTCACCATCGCCCCGTTCGCATGCGGAAACACCCTGAGCGCGCCTTGCGCCAGCGCATCCGTCGCGGCGGTCAGATCGGCGCCGGCGTCGACGATCGCGCATTGAATTTCGATCAGATCGCGCGCCATCTCACCGTGATCGCGCAAGAACGCGTGGGAGAGATCAGACATTGGGACCGGTCATCCGCAAACCCGCTTCATCCTCGAGATGTCGGTGCAGATTAGCGACTGTTGGTTAAGAGAGAATTGATCGTGTCGCCAAAATCAGGCGCCAAATTCAGGCAGGGGCGGCGTGCGCCGGCTCGAACGCACCGGCCGCGGCCTCGGTTTCCTCGATCCAGCCGCCACCCAGCACGCGCTCGCCACCATAGAGCACCGCCGCCTGGCCCGGCGATACACCATATTCGGGCGCATCGAACACCACTTGGTCGCCCTCGATTCGTGCCGGTACCGGCTTCGCCAGCGAGCGGACCTTGGCGGTGACGGGGCCGTCATGCGGTCCGCCGATCCAGTTGAGTCCCGAAATCCGCGCCGCCCCGATGCCGAGCGCACGGCGCGGGCCGACGACGACACGGCGCGATTCGGGTTCGAGCCGGACGACATACAGCGGCTCGACGAGCCCGCCGAGTTCGAGTCCGCGGCGCTGCCCGACGGTGAAATGGATGAAGCCCTTGTGCCGCCCGAGCACGCGGCCGGCGAGGTCGACGATCTCGCCGGCGGTCTCGGCATCGGGCCGCAGCTTGCGGACGATCGCCGCATAGTCGCCATCGGGGACGAAGCAGATGTCCTGGCTGTCGGGCTTGGCGGCAACGCCGAGGCCCAGTTCGGCGGCGATCCGGCGAACCTCGGGCTTGGGCATGCCGCCCAGCGGGAAACGCAGATAATCGAGCTGAGCGCTGGTCGTCGCGAACAGGAAATAGCTCTGGTCGCGCGCGGGATCGAAGGCGCGATGCAGTTCGGGACCATCGGCGCCTACGACGCGGCGGACATAATGGCCGGTTGCGAGGCAATCGGCGCCGAGTTCGCGCGCCAGCCGGAACAGATCGGTGAACTTCACGCCCATATTGCACTTCACGCACGGGATCGGTGTGCGGCCGGCCATATATTCGGCGGCGAAATCGTCGATCACCGACGCGCGGAACGCGCTTTCATGGTCGAACACATAATGGGCGATACCCAGCCGGTCGGCGACGGCGCGCGCGTCGCGGATGTCCTGGCCGGCGCAACAACTGCCGATCCGTCCCACCGCCGCGCCATGGTCATAGAGCTGCAAGGTCACGCCGATCGTCTCGGCGCCGCTGCGTGCCGCGAGCGCCGCCACCACCGAGCTGTCGACGCCACCCGACATCGCGACGACGATGCGCCGGGCCTTCATCGGGCCGGAAAGCTGGAATTCGGGGATCATGCTGGGCCTTTACGCTGCATTCAGCCTTTTTCGCTAGGCCCGGTCCTGCATTTCTCAACGAGTCACGTGGCCGCAATATGGATCTTTCATTCGCCCGCAAGCGTCGACGTCGCTCTGCAGCATCGCCCGAACAGGCGATGCCGCCCGATCTGGCGTTGCTGATGGCCGATCTCTCGGCCAGCGCGACCGCGAGTCCGACCGGACTCGCCCAGGCGACCCTGTCCCGCGATGAGCCGAAATCCGACGATATTGCGACTCCGCAGGTCGCGATTTTCGGGCAGGCCGGCGCCGAAGTGACGGTCGCCGGCAGCTTTCACGAGGCGGTGGCGGATCTGCTGGCAGGGGGGAAGGCAAAGTGAGCGGAGTGTTAACCATACCGTTTTAGCGTTCTTTCAACGCACCGCTGATAGAGCGGTGGCACTGTAAATTGCTGACAGTCGGAAGCGGCTGATAGTCGAGGGTTGTAGATGATCGAAAACCAGAAAATTCGTCCAGCCCAGGTGATCGGACCGCTCGGTGAGCCGTTGACGCTCGATAGCCTGCCGCCACCGGGCACCAGCCGCTGGGTCGTCCGCCGCAAGGCGGAGGTCGTGGCGGCGGTCAATGGCGGCCTGTTGACGGTCGACGAGGCGTGCGCCCGCTATCGGTTGACGATCGAGGAATTCGCCGGCTGGCAGCGTGCCGTCGATCGCTCCGGCATGCCGGGGCTGCGCGTCACCCGCATCCAGCACTATAAATCGCTTTACGAACGCCAGCAGAAATATTGAATCGCAGCCGCCACGCCGATCCAACAGCCTGTCCTCGCCCTCAGCCATCGTTTCGTCGGTCGGGAACCCGGCGGCCGGTTGCGCGTCTTGCCTCTCGTAGCGCCGCCGGCAGGCGGCCGTTCAGGAGGCAAGACAATGAATCTCATTCTGTGGCTCGTCATCGGCGGCGTCATCGGCTGGCTCGCCAGCATCGTGATGCGCACCAATGGCCAGCAGGGTTTGTTTCTCAACATCGTCGTCGGCATCGTCGGCGCGTTCATCGGCGGCCTGATCTTCTCGGGCGGCTCGATCAACAGCTATAATTTCTCGCTGCCCGCTTTGCTGGTGTCGTTCGTCGGCGCGGTGATTCTGCTGGCGATCGTCAATCTGGTTCGTCGCGGCTCGGTGCGCTGAAACGCGACGAAGCCGATGCGAGGGGCCGTGCCGACCATGTCGGCGCGGCCCTTTCCATATCCGCCGCGGATGCTAGTCAGCCGCATGACCGCTGCTCCCCCCGTCTTTCGCACATCCGCGCTCGCCGCCGTTCCGCATGGCTTCCTCGGTCGCAAGGGCGGCGTATCGACAGGTGTCGTCGCAGGGTTGAACGTCGGTCTCGGCAGCGGTGACGATCCTCGGGCGATCGCGCGGAATCGGCAGCGTGCCGTCGCAGCGGTGATGCCCGGCGGCCGCCTGGTCACCGTCTATCAGATCCATTCGGCCGAAGTCGTGACCGCGACCGGGTCCTTTCCCGACGACAGGCGGCCGCACGCCGATGCGCTGGTGACGGCGGTGCCGGGGCTACTGCTCGGCATCCTCACCGCCGATTGCGTGCCGGTGCTGTTCGCCGATGTCGCGGCCGGCGTCGTCGGTGCCGCCCACGCCGGCTGGAAGGGCGCGCTCGGCGGCGTGACCGATGCGACAATCGCGGCGATGGAGCAGCTCGGCGCACAGCGTGACCGGATCGCGGCCGCGACCGGTCCCGCGATCGGCCGCGCCTCCTATGAGGTTTCCGACGATTTCGTCGCGCGTTTCTGTGTCGACGATCCGGCCAATGAGCGTTTTTTCCGCGATGGCCGTCCCGGCCATGCCCAGTTCGACATCGCAGCCTATGTCGCCGCGCGGCTGGCTTCGGCCGGGATCGGCCATGTCGAGATGCTGGGCCGCGACACCTGCGCCGATCCCGACAATTTCTACAGCTTCCGTCGCGCGACGCAGCTTGGCGAGCCCGATTATGGTCGTCAGATCAGCCTGATCGGCCTGCCGGAGCGCGGTGGCGGCTGAGGCGCTGCGACTGTCATCCGGTGCCGATCCCGGCTAGAGCAACAATATTGCTCATGTCCGCAGAGGACCGAAGATGACCGACATCGTAGACGAAGCCGAACTGACCGGCACGACCCCCCGCAAGAACCCCAAGCCGCCCGTCGATTCGATCGAGGGGCGCAAGCTCAAGGCGTCGACCTTGATGATGGGCTATGGCTATGATCCGATGCTGTCCGAAGGATCGCTCAAGCCGCCGATCTTCCTGACCTCGACCTTCGTCTTCCCCAGCGCCGCCGCCGGCAAGCGCCATTTCGAAGGCGTCACCGGCAAACGGCCGGGCGGCGCCGAGGGCCTCGTCTATTCGCGCTTCAACGGCCCGAATCAGGAGATTCTCGAAGACCGGCTGGGCGTGTGGGAGGATGCCGAGGATGCGCTGAGCTTCTCGTCGGGCATGTCGGCGATCGCCACCTTGTTCCTGTCGATGGTCCGTCCCGGCGATACGATCGTCCATTCCGGACCGCTCTACGCCGCCACCGAGACGCTGATCGCGCGCGTGCTCGGCCGCCTCGGCGTCCACTGGCTCGATTTTCCGGCCGGCGCGACGCAGGACGAGATCGAGGCGGTGATGGCCAGGGCCTCGTCCGGGCGGGTCGCCCTGATCTATCTCGAAAGCCCGGCCAACCCGACCAATGCGCTGGTCGATGTCGAGGCGGTGGTCGCCGCGCGCCAGGCGGTGTTCGGCAATCTCGCCGAAGTGCCGCCGATCGCGATCGACAACACCTTCCTCGGGCCGCTGTGGCACAAGCCGCTCGCGCATGGCGCCGATCTGGTGGTCTATTCGCTGACCAAATATGCCGGCGGCCACAGCGATCTCGTCGCCGGCGGCGTGCTCGGCCGCAAGTCCCTGATCGACGTGATCCGGGCGATGCGCAACACGATCGGCACGATCACCGATCCCAACACCGCGTGGATGCTGTTGCGCAGCCTCGAGACGCTGGAACTCAGGATGACCCGCGCCGGCGAGAATGCGGCGAAGGTCTGTGCCTTCCTCAAGGATCAGGACAAGGTCGAACGCGTCGCCTATCTCGGCTTCCTCGAAACCGAACCGGGCCAGGAACGCCAGGCCGACATCTATCGCCGCCATTGCACCGGCGCCGGCTCCACCTTCTCGCTGTTCCTCAAGGGCGGCGAAAAGGAGAGCTTCGCCTTCCTCGACGCGCTGCGGATCGCCAAGCTGGCGGTCAGCCTCGGCGGCACCGAGACGCTCGCCAGCCATCCCGCCGCGATGACGCATCTGTCGGTGCCCGACGCGCGCAAGAAGGCGCTGGGCATCACCGACAATCTGGTGCGGATCTCGATCGGGGTCGAGGATGCCGACGATCTGATCGCCGACTTCGGCCAAGCGCTGAAGGCGGTGTGACGCTTTAAGCCCCTCCCCTTCAGGAGCATCGGGTCGGCCATGCCCCCGGCATGGCCTGAACAGCGTGGGGCGCTGTTCACCCGATGCTGGGTTGGGGTGGGGGAGGTGAAATGCCGCGGTGCCGGTGCCCTCCAGCGTCCGCCGCAGCGCCCGACCTCTACGAAAACCGGTCTCACCGTTCAAAGCGAAATCGATCCCAACGCATATCCCAAGCGCCGGAGCGTCACTGACGGGAAAATGGCAGCCCTCAACATCCATCGCGATGATTTCCGCAGTGAATGGAACTATACAATCAAATCCCGATTCCAAAAGTAGACGCTATTTCTCAACGGAACCCTGGTCCAGGCTGGATGAAAGCTGCGGGTCACCTCAACCTAAAGACGGGTCCCGACTCGGCGATACTCGGAGGGCGTCATGCCGATCCACTGGTGAACGGCGCGTCTCAAGGCATCGGAGTCGCAGAAATCCAGGCGAACGGCGATCTCTTCGATCTGCAAATCTGTGCGGCGGAGCAGATTGAGCCCAAGCTGGCGCCGACAGCTGTCCTTGATGCTGCTGTACGATGAGCCGGCGTTCTTGAGCTGGCGACGGATCGTGTCACGGTTCCGGCCCATCTGCGCCGCCAGCGCATCGAGCGACAGGAGAGTCCCATTCCGCCGGAGCGTTCTGAACATCATGAAGCGGGCTTGATCGGCAAGGTCTTCGGTCGGCAGTTCGCCTCTCGAATCCGCTATGAAGTCAATGCTGTGCGCCTCGTAGTCGGTGCCATTGCGCATAACCGGATGATCGAGATACTGTTCAGGGAAGCACATGGCGTTATACTCGCCTCCCATTCTGATCGGGAAGGGAAGGAAGAACTCCACCCACTCGTTGGCGCAGGCTTCCCCATAAGGCAGCACGACCGTGCTGACCGGGATCGCATCGGCCACCAGCCACCGCAGGAGACCAAAGATGTTCGCCATTCCGATCACGTCCAGCAGGAGCGACAGCGTGTCGTAGGTCTTGTGCAGACACTGGAAGCGGAGTTCGGCGGTGCCGCTCGAATTCACTTGCAGGCTGGTGAAACCGCACCGGCCATCGATCGCAACGAAGAAGTCCTTCATGCGCAGAATGGCATCGCGCAGCGAGTTGCAGCTGAGCAGGCAGAACACCAGCAACTGCCAATCCGCATGCCGTGGGGCTGCCAAGCCGTCACGCTCGCGCACGATGCGGCTGAGTTCGTCGATCGCATGGAAAGCGACGCGTCGCACGCCGGCGTCCGCGAGTGCCGGGGCGTTACGCTTGAAATCCGCAAGCGAGGTGAACTTTCCGGCCCTGAGGATATCGGCGATATCGATGCCGGCGGCGGCGAGCACTTCAAGGACGTAGACCGCAGTGCGCAAGCTCTCCGGTCGGCTGGCGCGTTCCACGTCGATCGACAGGACACTCATCGGTCGCGATGCTCCATTTTACCTGCCACAAGTCCATATATGGGGTGTTATATGGGAGTCAACCTGACATAAGTGGACGTGTGAATGGCCCGCTCGGTGTTGAAAAGAAGGGGGCTCACGACGGTATGCGTGCGCCGCGACGCGCATCGGCCGGCATGACAGGAGACGATGAGCGTGGGCCATGCTATTTTCAGACGGGCGATGGTGGCAGCTGGCGCCGTTGGCGTCGCGGCGGCCGCGGGCAGCGCGAGCACCGGAGAGACGCGCAGTTTCATCATCGGGCCCATCTATATGCCGTCCGTTGAGGTCGATGGGAAATCGTGCCCGGTGAAGCCCAAGAGCGCGTTGCAGGCGTTCCATGATTCGTTGCCGCCGCAGGAGCGGGCCAAATATTCCGATCCGGACAAGATGCGCGAGCTCCGGGCGCTGATGTCGGAGCGGTTCGGCTTCAAGCGCGGTCCGTTCGACGACACGCTGACGCGCGAGAACATCGAAGATCGTCGGCGGGCGAGTGGCTTTGCCCCGGGCAAGGGGGCGATCAGCTCTTATCCCCGGCGCCATCTCGCCTACGATCTCTGCACCAACCCGAGCGATTTCCCGAAACTGGCGTCCGGTCATCAGGATTACCTGGGCAAGGTTGGCTACGGCATCAATCTGGACGGCAAGGTCAGCAAGGACGACCTGGTCGGTGTCGACGGCGAGGAAGGCGTCGACAATGCTTGGTATCAGGCGGTCGGCTGCGCCAACATCGCGCGCTCTTTGGGCGATCCGAAGGTGGGCGACAACGTCATCGTGTCCCGCCAGGTCCCGACGCTTATCGAGATCACCGGCATCGATGACGAGAAGAACGACGATGCCGTGGAGGTCAACGTCTATGCAGCCGCCCGGGCGCTGGATTTGGACGCCGTCGGCAACGCGCTTGCCTGGGGCAGCTTCAGGCCGGTGTCGGATACACGTTACGTCGCCCGCGTGAAGGGCCGGATCGTCAACGGCCTGTTGTCGACGGAGCCGTTCGACGTGAACCTGCGGATGCAGGAATCGATAATCGACGCCTCGCGCGAGTTGCGCGGCGCGCGGCTCCAGGCGACGCTGACCCCCGGCGGCGGCATCGAAGGCGGCTTCTACGGTTACCAGACGCTGGCGAGCTTGGAAGATGCCTATGCGCAGGCCTCGACCATCGGAATCGACATGCTGTCCTGTCCCGCCGAGATCAAGTCGCTGCGATCGCATGCCGACGGATATCGGGACCCGAAGACGCGGCGCAACACCGCTATATCCGTCGCGCTGCGTTTCAAGGCGGTGCCCGCATTCGTCGTGCATCAGCCGACGACCACTTCGAAAGTCGCGAGCCGATGAATCGTATGAAGGCGATCAGCCGACTTGTTCTGGTCGCTTCGGTGATCGTAACTGGGGGCACGCTGATGGGGGCGGCTGCCCCACCCGAAGGCGAAGCGACCACGCCATCGGCAGAGGCCCCGGCGTCGACGCCGCTGCTCCGCCGGCTGACCGAGGCTCAATATCGCGCCAGCATCGCGGACATCTTCGGCGACGACATCAAGGTGGCCGGGCGGTTCGAGCCGGACCTGCGCGTCGGGGGATTGCTTGCCGCCGGGGCCAGCGCGGTTTCGGTCACGCCCGGCGGGTTCGAGCAATATGAAGCCATGGCGCGATCGATCGCCGAGCAGGTCGTCGATCCCGTTCATCGCGATCGCCTCGTCGGGTGCGGACCGACCGAGGCCGATCCGACGGGTCGCGCCTGCGCCAGGGCCTTCTTCGAACGGGTCGGCCTCAGGCTCTATCGTCGCCCGCTCGGCCCCAGCGAGGTCACGCTCGCGCTGACCAATGTCGAGACCGCGCGCAAGCAGCTTGGCGGTGATTTCTACACCGGCGTGGGGGCGGCGCTGGCCGGGCTGCTCTCCGGCATTGAATTTATCTTCCAGATCGAGAACGATGTCGCCGATCCCGCGCGGCCCGGGGGCCGGACGCTGGACGCATGGTCCCGCGCGTCCCGACTCAGCTATCTGCTGTGGAACAGCACCCCCGACGCCGAATTGCTGGCGGCCGCACAGTCCGGCGCCTTGATGACCGAGGTGGGCCTCGCGGCGCAGACCGATCGGCTGATGGCCTCGCCGCGCATCGTCAACGGAACACGGGCATTCTTCGACGATTATCTCAGGCTGGAGGATCTCAACACCATCTCGAAGGACGGGCTGATCTATCCGGGCTTCCGCGCGGGCGCGGCTGCCGATGCCCGCGAACAGACCCTGCGGATGCTGACGGATCTGCTGGTCACCGGGCGTGGCGATTTTCGCGACATGCTGACGACGCGCCAGATGCCGATGAACGGCATGCTCAGCCCGCTCTACAGAGTGCCGGTCGGCCAGCAGGATTGGACCACGGTTCAGCTGGGGGAGGATGATCCGCGGGCGGGCATTCTGACGCAAGTCGCGTTTCTTGCCGGTCATTCGCATCCCGGGCGAAGCTCGCCCACGCTGCGGGGCAAGGCGATCCTGGAGATATTGCTGTGCGAAGAGGTTCCGGCACCGCCGGCCAATGTGAACTTCACCGTCGTGCAGGATGTCAGCAACCCGCAATATCTGACGACGCGCCAGCGCGTGCAGGCGCATCTCGACGATGAAGAATGCGCTAGCTGCCACAAGCGCATGGACCCGATGGGACTCGCGCTGGAGAAATTCGATGGCGCGGGCCAGTTCCGCGCGCAGGAGAACGGCGTCCCGATCGACACAAAGGGGGAGGTCGACGGCGTCAGGTTCGATGGCGCGGTGCAGCTGGGCCGGGCTCTCCGCGACAATCCGAGGGTGCAGTCGTGCCTGGTGCAGACGGCGTATCGCTATGCCGTGGGACGGCAGCTGATGCCGTCTGACGACACCATGCTCGGCCGGCTGAACAAGCAGTTTGTGGCGAGCGGGTTTCGCGTGCCGGACCTGATCCACGCCATCGCGACCAGCCCGGCTTATTATTCGGTCTACCGCGCCGCGGCGAGGCCGGTGCGCATGACGCACGGCGGCCAGGTTTCCGGAGGACAATTCTGATGGCATTGAATACCACCCGCAGGGGGTTCATGCTGCGCGGCATGCTTGGCGGGGGCGCGGTGGCCCTGAGCCTGCCGTTTCTCGATTGCTTCCTTGACGGCAATGGCGCGGCGATCGCCGCGACGCTGGGCGGCGGCCGGCTGCCGGTCCGCTTCGGGACCTGGTTCTGGGGCACCGGCGTCATTCCGGATCGCTGGAACCCGAACAAGGTCGGCCCGGACTATGATCTGCCGGCGCAGCTGGCGGCGCTGAAGGACGTCCAGCAGCACGTCTCGGTCCTGTCGGGGTTCGCGGTGCCGCTCGACGGGCAGGCCAATTCGCCGCATTTCTCGGGCAACATCGCCGTGCGCACCGGCACGCCCGCCGAGGGTTGGCAGAAGATCGTTGCGCCCTCGTTCGACGTGCTGATCGCGGACGCGATTGGCGGCGGATCGGTGTTTCGATCGCTGGACGTGACGCCCGACGGCAATCCGCGCACCAGCTATTCCTATCGCGACGGCAACGCGATGAACGCCAGCATCCCGACGCCGATCGAGATGTACCAGAAGCTGTTCGGCGCCGACTTCCAGGATCCGAATGCCGCGACGTTCACGCCCGATCCGCGCTACATGGTGCGCAAGAGCGTCCTGTCCGGCGTCACCGACGAGCGGCGCAAGCTGTTGCAGCGGATCGGCGCTGCGGATCGCGTGCGCGTCGACCAGTATTTCACCTCGGTGCGCGAGGTCGAGCAGAAGCTGGCGATGCAACTGGAAAAACCGCCGCGGGCGGAAAGCTGCCGCGTGCCGACAAAGCCTGTGGAGATCGCCGCCAGCACGGACATCGCCAAGCGGAGCGCCGCGCACAAGGTCATGGCCGACTTGCTGGCGATGGCCTTGTCCTGCAACCAGACCAAGGTCTTCAACATGGCCTATTCCACCGCGCTGTCGGATCTGCGCAAAGACGGCTCCGCGACCGGCGTGCATCAAAACACGCATGAGGAACTGACCGATCGCAAGCTGGGCTACCAGCCGACGGTCGATGTTTTCGTCACGCAGACGATGGCGGCGTGGGCCGATTTCGTCCGCGCAATGGCGGCGGTGAATGAGGGCGACGGCACCCTGCTCGACAACATGCTGGTATTCGCCCACTCGGACGTCAGCTTCGGCAAGAACCACGCCGTCGATGGCCTCCCGATGATGCTCGCCGGGCGGGCAGGTGGCAAGGTCAGGTCGGGCATACACGTCAAAAGCAGCGGCGATCCGGTGACCCGGGTGGGGCTGACCCTGCAGCAGGTCATGGGTGTGTCCGTTGATGGCTGGGGCACGGGGGCAACCCGCGCGACGCGAGGCCTGAGCGAGCTACTGGTCTAGACGGGCGGCCAGAGGCGCTCGCGGGCAGGATGTCCGGTACAATTTCTGAGGGGTGATCATGACGAAACAGAGGGAGAGCAGCACGCGGCCGTGGCGGCTGGCCGGCGTCGCCGGATTGACGTGGCGGCGCATCGCCGGTGCAGCGCTGCTGACGCTTTGCTGTCTGTCCGGCCCGTCGCACGCCCAGCCGCCCGCGGCGCCGAGCCTGGGGTTCGTCGGACTCGAGGTGGCCGAGATCGAGGCTGCGATGAAGTTCTACATCGACGGCGTGGGGATGAAGCAGGCGCTCGTCCTCAGCAAGCCGACCGATCCCTTCCAGAAGATCGGCCTGAACTTCACCGGCGATCCGCGCTCGGCGGGGCCGCTGCTCATCCTCATCCACTACGACAAGCCGAAGGCCGCGCCGAGCGGCGCACCTCCCGGCGTGCTGGTGGGCGTGCTGGTTCCCGACACCCATGCCGCGGCCGCGCGACTGCGCAGCCGGGGCTATCAGGTCCTGAGGGAGCCCGCCGCAACCGACAAGGGACCGATCCTGACCAGCATCGCCCGCGATCCCGATGGCCGGACCGTCGAGCTGAGCGAGATCCGGGGCGTGCCTCCGACCTGACGCGCCATCCCGAGGCCGGGAACAATCGTTGCGATCGAAGACGAATCAAATGCGTGTCGCTGCACGCGGTGGACGCCTCATGCCCGAGTGATCGGCAGCAATGAGCGTAATCTGCACAGCTACCGTCCACTGCAAGTTCTTGTTCATCATGCAAACGACGCCCGTTCAAAAGCGGGTCGTCGAGGGGAAATACCATGAAAACTCGGTTCAACTGGCATCGCGCAATCCAGTGTTCAACGGCGATCGCCGCCATCGCCGCGCCCTGTGCCGCGTTCGCGCAGGAAGAGGGTCCCGTCGTGCAGGAAGAACGTCTCAATCCGGACCTGGACATCATCGTCACCGCCAACAAGCGCGCGCAGGCGTTGATCGACGTGCCGATGACGGTGAACGTCGCGACCGGCGAGCAGCTCGAACAGAATGCCCTGTTCACCTTCGAGGACATCGACCGGCTCGCGCCGGGGCTCGAGATCACCGATACCGGGCGGAACACGAACACCGTCTTGCGCGGGATCAGCTTCGATCCCGACATCGGCGGGCCGAACACGATCGGCGTCTATTTCAACGAAGTCCCGATCGACATCAACGCGATCAGCGTAGGCACCTTCGACGTCCAGCAGATCGAGGTGCTCCGCGGTCCGCAGGGCGTCCTGCGGGGCCGGACGGCGCCGGCGGGGGCAATCACGCTGACGACGCGCCGCGCCGATCTGAACGAGGCCGACGGCCAGATCCGCGGAACATTGACGGAAAAGGGCGGACGCAATCTGCAGGGCGGCGTTTCGGCACCGCTGGTTGCCGGCAAGCTCGCCCTGCGCGTCGCGGGCCTGATTGATCGCACGCGCGGCAATTTCGTTCGCAATCTCACCACCGGCCGGCGCTCGTCCAGCCGAACCAATGCGATCCGCGGTACGCTGAGCTTCGCCCCGACGGAGGATTTCAGCGGCTCGATCGTCTATCAATATTCAGATAGCCTCACCAACCAGACGACCCAGGTGGCCGGCACCGGAAACCGTCCCAGCCTGTTCTCACCCTTCGTGAACGGCCCCGCCATCCGCCCGTTCGATCGTCTCGGGGTGCAGGAGGCCCCATCGACGTTCGGAATCAAGACTCACGTCGTCACCACCGATCTTGGCCTCGATCTCGGAAGCCATGACCTGCGCTTCGTGGGTGGCTTCATCCGTAATACCGGATTGAACCGCGATGATCTGGATACCGGCAACGCCGTACAGAATTATTCGCAGTTCCTCACGGTGCCGATAAACAGCAAGGAATATACCGGCGAACTGCGACTGGATTCTAAGCACGACAGCTTTTTCAACTACACGCTTGGCCTATTCTACAACAAGGTCGACAATACGAGCATCTCGACGTTCGACGTGACCGCCTTCTATGCGAACGCCAACCCACGCACGCCGTTCCCCGCCACGACCGCGTCGCTGCCGCTCCTGGCACTGGTCGATATCACCAACGACACCCGCGATTTCGCGATCTTCGGGAACACGCGGTTCGATTTCACCGACAAGCTTCACGTCGAAATCGGCGCGCGATATACCATCAACAAGGCGCACGCGATCAGCTTCCTCACCGTCCGCTCCACGGGCGGCGTCGGGTTTCTGGCCAGCGTGCCGCCGTTCACCAACCCGCTCAACCAGCCGACGGTCCGCCCCGATTTCGTCGATCAGAAAAACAAGCCGCTCACCGGGGTGGCGAGCGTGAGCTATGAATGGACGCCCGACCTGACGACCTATTTCAACTATGGCCGCTCGTATCGACGCGGGTCCGCTGCGCTCGGCGTCACCTCGACGCTCGATCCCGATCTGCTGGTGATCAAGCCGGAGCGGTCGGACTCGTTCGAGGTCGGCGTCAAGGCGCGGCTGTTCGAACGGCGGCTGTCGGTCTCGCTTGCGGCCTATTACCAGAAATTCGACGGCTTCATCGGCCGGCGGACCGTCCGCACATCCGCAGCGCGCAACGGGGTCGTCGATTCAGGCCCGTTCGGGATCAACTTCAACGGCGACGCCGTCACCAAGGGCGTCGAGGCCGAGATCGCCGCGCGAGCGACGGACAATTTCGACCTCAACCTCGGCGCCAGCTACAATAACGCGCGCTACAGCAACGCGCTGGCTCCCTGCAACGATTTCAACTTCGACGGCATCCCCGATACCGTTGGAACACCGGCCGTGCCGGTCGGTCAGCAGGTCAGCTTCTGCGTGCTCAACGACCGACTGAACAACACGCCCAGCTTTTCGTTGACGGCAAACGCCGATCTCCACGTCCCGGTCGGCCCGGTCGAGGCTTTCCTGCGCGGAAACTACAAGCATCGCCCAAGCTTCGCGCAGCAGGGTACCGTGCCATTCACCACGCCCGCGCAGAACCGCGTCGATCTGTTCGGGGGCGTCCGGGGTGACGACAATCGCTGGGAACTGTCCATGTTCGTCCGCAATGTGTTCAACGAGCGCAAGCTTCTGTCGCAAGGGGCCGAACTTCAGGCCACCACGTCCTATCTCGCGCCGCAGCCGGCGGGATCGCCACGCTCTCCGTCATTCCTGTCGGGATATACGGCCGTGACCGTGAGCCCGCCGCGTGAATTCGGATTGACCGCTTCCTTGAATTTCTAGATTGGCGTGTAAGATCGCCGAATATTCTGAATTGCGGAACAATCGCCATGTTGCTTGCGAAAAAGGCCAAGGCGAAAAAGGGTCATCGATTACGACGGCCACGATTTATAAAACATGAGCCCGGGTCGCTGGGATCGTCCGGGATCGATCAAAACGGGCAACGCTGATGGTTGCTCACGCTGCGGAGTTTCGAAGTATGAAAATGGTGTGCCAGTCCGACAATGCGAGGCGTGCGAAGTTGTCGGCGATCGTGATGCTGACGCTCGCCGGGGTAAGCTGGCCGGCGGTCGCAGCGACGCCTGCCGCCGTCGCGGCGGTGAATGCGCGCAAGGCCAACTACAAGGAGATTGGCGGCGCGTTCAAGACGATCAACGATGAGCTGAAGAACAGCCAGCCGGATCTTCGCACGATCCGGCCGCTGGCCCGCGAAATCGTCGCGCGTGCGTCGGGCCAGCTGAAGTTCTTCCCGCGGGGAAGTGGCCCGCAGCCCGGTCTGAAGACCCGCGCCAAGCCGGCAATCTGGGCCGCTCAAGCCGAATTCAAGAAGCTTCATGGCGACATGCTCGCGGCGGCCGGAGCATTGCAGGACGCCGCCATGCGAGGTGATCTGGTCGCAATCACCGCGGCGCGTGGCAGGCTGGGCGCCAGCTGCAAGGCATGTCACGACAAATTCCGCGAGGCCGAGTAGGGCATGGCCATGGTCGATCTCGACGGCGTCGCGCCGGTCACCCGCCAGCCCGGCTGGGATCTGCCCGTCCGCCTGTTCCACTGGAGCATCGTCGTGCTCGTCGCCTTTTCCTGGTGGTCGGCGGAGGAACGGTTGCTCGATTGGCATCGGCGCTCGGGCTACGCTGTTCTCGCCCTCATTCTTTTTCGCCTGGCTTGGGGTGTCTGCGGAAGCCATGCCGCACGCTTCTCCAGCTTCGTGCGGGGACCGGGGACGGTCGCGCGCTACATCAGGCGTGACTTGTTCAGTCGGACCGCGCCGGTCGCCGTCGGGCACAACCCGATCGGTGGGTGGAGCGTTCTCGCGATGCTGGCAGCGCTCCTCGTCCAGACGCTCCTCGGCTTGTTCGCGGTTGATATCGATGGTATCGAATCAGGCCCACTCTCCTCCTGGGTGGATTTCGAAACCGGTCGTCTCGCATCGCAGGCGCACGGCATCCTGCTGAACATCATCCTTGCGCTGATCGGTCTGCACGTTCTTGCCATTCTGTTCTATCTATTGCGGAAGCGCGCCAATCTGGTCCGGCCCATGCTCTTCGCGAGCACGCCGGTTACGCGCGTGACCCTCGCTCGCTCGGCCGGTCTTCTACTGCTTTGCAGTGCTGCCGTCTGGGCGCTGGTGACCTTCGGAGGATGACACATAGTTGATGGGCGTCGCGGCGTCACCTCCTGTCGCACCCATCCGATCGGGACCTCTCACGCAATCGTCGGCCGGAACCGGCCGACCCAACGCACAAGGACTTCTATGGGCAGGTTCACGGACAAGGCCGTCGTCATCACGGGCGGATCGAGCGGCATCGGGCTCGCCACGGCACGACGCGTCGTCGACGAGGGCGGGCGGGTTCTCGTCACCGGGTCCAACCCGGCCCGGTTGGCGGCTGTGCGGGCTGCCCATGGGGCAATCGCGGTGCTGGAGAACGATGCATCGCATCCCGAGGCTGCGGACGCGCTTGCCGCCGAGGCGCGCCGCCTGTTCGGTGAAATCGATGCCGCATTCCTCAATGCCGGCGTCGGCACGGCCGTGCCACTCGGGCATGTGACACCCGAAGTGTATCGCAGCCTCATGGACATCAACGTCGGCGGACCGCTGTTCGGGACGCAGGCGCTTGCCCCGATCATGCGCGACGGCGGGTCCATCGTGATCACCGCCTCGATCGCCAAGGACAAGGGACTCTTCGCCAGTGCGCTCTATTCCGCCAGCAAGGGAGCGGTGCGGGCGATGGTCCGCGGGTTCGCGCGCGAACTGGCGCCGCGCGGGATCCGGGTGAACACGGTCAGCCCGGGGCCGATCGAGACCGACTTCTTCGCGCGGCTCGGTCTCCCGGAGGATCAGTTGGGGGCGGTCCAGCGGCACATGGCCTCCACGAATCCGTTAGGACGCGTCGGTACGGCAGAAGAAGTCGCCGCGGTCGCCGCGTTCTTGTTGTCGGGAGAGTCGAGCTACGTGACCGGCGCCGACTATTTCGTCGATGGCGGCGAGGCGCAACTGTAGGTTTCAGGCGAGCGGGCGTCAGCCCGGCAAGCCGGTATTTCCCAGGAGAATGACATGAAGAACAGGCTGCAGGATCGTCGCATAATCGTCTTCGGCAGCGCGACGGGTATCGGCGCGGCCACCGTCAGGCGGCTTGCCGAGGAAGGCGCGCGAGTCTGCGCGGCCGATATCAATCTCGAAGGCGTGGAAGGTGTCGCCTCGGAGGTGGGGGATCGCGTCTTTCCGATCTATGTCGACATCGCCGACGAAGCGTCCGTCGGCAAGGCGGTCGACGCTGCCGTCGAGCGCTTCGGTGGTCTCGACGGTGCGCACGTCAACGCAGCGGACCTGCGCGTCATCATGGACGATTCGGACGCACTGGCGCTTGATCTTGCGGTGTTCGACCGAACCATTGCCGTGAATCTGCGCGGCCACCTGCTGTGCACGCGGGCCCTGCTGCCGCATTTGCTGAAGAACGAAGAGTCGGCGATCGTCTACACCAGTTCGGGGTCGTCCGTGGGTGCCGAACCGACGCGACCGAGCTACGCCATGTCGAAGGCCGGGGTGAACGCACTGATGCGGCATGTCGCCGCGCGGTGGGGCCGCGAGGGGCTTACCGCCAATGTGCTGCAGCCCGGCTTCACCTTCGCAGGCAAGCTGAGGGAGGACATGGGCGTCGAAGGCTCGGAGGCCCACAAGTGGGCGCAATATTTCAAGGAGCGGACGCCCCATACGCGTCTCGGCGATCCCGAGGATCATGCGGCCGTCGTGGCGATGCTGCTCTCCGCTGACGGACGCTGGATCAACGGCGCCATCATCGACGTGAATGGCGGTTCGCTCATGCGCGGCTGACGCGGCGGGATCTGGTTGCCTGCGGTGGTTTGCGGCGTGGCCCCGGTCCACCGTGCTTTGCGAGCCGGGACTCGCCCTGGACGAAACGAGAGGTCACACTTCAATGCTGTCCTGTTTGATTAAGGTCGGGCTTGGCGCGGCGCTCGCCGGGGTTGCTATCGCTTCGGCTGTCGCTGCAAAACCGCCCCGCCAGCTCCCTACGGCGGACTATTTCAATGACCGCTTCACCGTTGAACGCGTGCTCGATTGGGGCAGCCGACCGATCTGGTCACCGGACAGCAAGCGGATTGTCTTCACGCGTGACGATAAAGATCCCGGTCCGGCTTACGAACTCGACCTTCGTACCCGAAAGGTCACCTGCCTGACCTGCCGCTGGGGCGATGCGGGGCGGGTGTTTCGGATATACTACCTGCCCGACGACAGCTTCCTGATCCTGGGGCCGCCAGGCTTGGCGCTGACGAAGGACGCGCCGAGCGCCACCACGGCGAAGCCCCAGAGCGGGGCGAGCGAACTCTACTGGATGCCAGCCGACGCATCGCGGCCGCCACAGTCGCTGGATGCGCCTGCATTTGGCGAGATTGCGCTCGACTATATCCCGGGACCCAAGGGTGAGGCGTGGATCGCCTGGGGCGAGTTCGTCCCCAATATGCGGATGTCCATCGGAAGCCTTGTCCATGACGGCGCCAGCGCTTCCCTGACGAACCGAACCGTCGCCTATACATATCCCCCGGCAGATCCGGCGGCGTTGGTGACGTTCACAGAGACGTACGACTTCCTCAATGACGAGCACGCGATCCTCTTCTTCACCATGGAGAAGGGGCTGCCGAACAACGGTATGTACAAGATCAGTCTTTCGAGCGGGCGGCTGACCAGGATGCCGACCGACGGCCAGCACAACGAAACGCACGTCTTCCCAAATCTGCGCTACGGCCTGGAGGAATCAAACCGGGCGTCGGATCCCACGAGCCCCATCAGGGGAATGTCCGCTCACCCCAAAGCGGTGACGAGCCTGTTGCTGACCCATAATGGCATTCCCAACGCAGCCGAACTCGGCGAGCGATATGGCGGCCGCACCTTCGACCTTTTTGTCGTGGATTGGCAAACCGGTCAGCGCCGCCGGCTGACCCGGGTCAGTGACCTGGGAGGCCAAGCGCATCAGTCTTCGACCGCCCGTGACGGAAAGCATATCGCCTTCGAGATGATGGCTCCGCCGACTGGGCCGTATGCGGGAAAGGGCGGCCTCTACATCGGCGCCTTTTCGGCCACGAAATGAAGCCGGGCGACCCTCAGTCTATCAAGCAGGTGAAATCCAATGCCGCGATGTGCGATGTCTCGACTGATCCTGGCCGCCACGATTTGCGCCGCGGCGGCGCTTTCGCAGGGCGCGCACGCGGAGGACCCGACGCACCACACCTTCGCGCTGATTCCGGAAATGCCATCGTCGGTGTTCGTCGACGCGACGGCGACTGACGTGCCGATTGCACCGACCCTTCATGCGACCGACTCGGTTCTGGTCGATGTTGACGGAGACGGTGATCTGGATGCGGTCCTCTCGGTCGAGTACGGTGCCAACCGGCTTTACGTCAATGAGGGGGGCGGCCGACTGACCTACCGTTCCGGCGCGTTCGGCGACAGCTTTCACGACAGCGAACATGTGCGCGCCGCGGACTTCAACGCCGATGGCCATATGGATGTGGTCTTCGTAAGTGAATCCGACGAAACGCATCAGCTCTTTTTCGGCGATGGCCGAGGCGGCTTCACCGACGTCAGCGAGCGCCTTCCGGCCATGAGCCAGGGCAACGGCCTGGCGGTGGGCGACCTGAACGGCGACGGGCTGCCCGATATCTTCGTTGGCAGCACCGGCGAGATTAATGATGGCCCGAACTTCGAGCCGGCGCGCAATCTGTTGTTCCTCAACGATCGGGCGCGTCCCGGCCATTTCATCGACGCCACCCAGACGCATCTGCCGGCGGGCAACGACCAAACCGAAAGCGTCGCCTTGGCGGACATTGATCAGGATGGAGATCTGGACGCGGTCCTCGCGAGTCCGTCTCTGACAAATCGCCTGTTGATCAACGACGGCCACGGGCGCTTTTCCGACGCGTCCGATCGTCTGGACCTGCGCGTGCCGCTGGAGACTCGCGAGGTGCATGTGTTCGACGCCAATGGCGATGGCCGCAACGACATCGTCTTCTTCAGCATCACCAGCAACAACCATGGTTGGAAAAAGGACCCGCAGACCCGATTGCTGATTAACGATGGAATGGGCAGGTTCCGCGACGAAACCGCAGAACGACTACCGGCCCACACCTTCTCGGCGTGGGCGGGCACAGTCATCGATTTCGACGGCGATGGCGACAAGGATCTGCTCGTCGGCGCCATCCAGGTCCCCGGCTTCGTGCCGCTTCAGTTGCGCGCCTGGCGCAACGATGGAAGGGGGCGGTTCACCGACGTTACCCTCGACGTCGTACCACAATCGACCGTCGGGCGAAGCTGGAGCATGGGACAAGGGGACCTGGACGGCGACGGCAAGCCCGATGTCCTCATCGGCGGTTGGGGCACGCAAGTCCGAATGCTACTCACCGATCGCGGCGCCTATTTCAGAAAACTGCCGCCGCTTCGGCGACTGACTCCCAAGCGCCGACACGATCGCCTCCCGGCGTCCAGTCTACGTGACGGACGTCGGCCGGTTCGCGCCACCGAACCGGTAGAGGATTCCGTCGTCTCGGTCAGGGTTCGGGAGTTCCGGTAAGCCCACGTATCGGCCACGCGCTGCGCGGCCGACCACCATATTCGCCCGAATTGTTGGTCGGAGGTGGCCTGAGGAAACCGGACAGAGGGTCAAGTGCCTTCGAAAGGGCCTATCAATCTTGGCGCGTCTTTGACCGGCGCCCAGATCGGCGCCCAGATCGGCGCCCAGATCGGCGCGGCGTCGGCGTCCCGGATGACAGCGTTGATGGATGCCTCCTGCAGGCTATCGGAAGCCGGTGCTGGCGGATCAGGAAGATTATCAGCGTAAGCTGACATCGAGTCGGAAAGGGATCACATTGAAGGAGATCAGGGAGGCGCTGATCGATCGCGGCATCGAGGGTTGCTCATTGACGACGATCTGGTCGACGCTGCGTCGCATTGATTTGAGCTTTAGAGCTGATCTCCGGTAGAGCCGAGGTGAACGCGCGTCCAGACGTGGGCCGCGCCAATATGGCGTGGGGCGTCCACCATTGGGTCTCTCGCCGACCGCCTTCAAGCCATCAGGCGCCCATCGGAGGAAGGGGCGCGGTTGGCACCCTATTGCCTTGGGGTACGATTGAGGAAGTCCCGCCTCAGAACCGCATGTCCACGCCCAGCCGGACCGTGCGTGGCCGCAGCGGGGTGATCTGGTCCTCGCGGTTGAAGGTGAACGGTGAGCCGAGCGCGAAGCGGTTGCCGACCGAATCGAACAGGTTGGTGGCGGTCAGCGACAGGCCGAACCGCCGCCAGCCGAGCCGCGCGAACAGCGACGTGTCGATCGTGTCGCCCTGGGGCATGCCCAGCACCGGCCCGACGCCCAACCGCGACTTGCCGACGTAGCGGACCGAAGCCGAGAGGCCGAGGTCGAGCGCGTCCGACAGGCTGGTCCGATACTCCGCACCGGCGCGTGCGCCGATCCGGGCGACGTTGGGCAGCGGCGCGCGCGCGGTGATCTGCAGATTGGCGACCGGATCGGTGACCTTGCTCTGATTGAAGAAGGCGGCGGCGTCGAGTTGGAGACCGTCGAGCGGCTGCCAGCCGATCCGCGCATCGATGCTGTAGATCCGGCCATTGCCGATATTGGCGGTGGCGGGCAGCCCCTGGCTGTCGATGATGTCAGCCTGGATGTTGTTCCAGCGGGTGAAGGCGAAGGCGGCACTGATGTGGAAACGGGTCAGGCCCGGCGCGCCATAGCGCAAGCCGGTCTCCATCGTCGCGACATCGTCGTTGCGGAAACGCTCGATGAAATCGTCGCGGATTGCGAGACCGCCGGGCCGAAACCCTTCCTGATAGCGCGCGAACAGGATGAGATCGCCGATCGGCCGCGCCGAGACCGACAGCGACGGCAGGAAACTCGTCTCGCTGCGCCTCGCCGCCACCGCCCGCGCCGCGAACGCCTTGTCGGCCGCGACGTCCAGCCCGGCGCCCGCCAGCCGGACGTGTCCGACCCGGCCGCCGGCGGTCAGGCTCAGCCCTTCGACCGGTTCGACCGTCGCCTCGCCGAACAATGTCGCTTCGGTCGCCACGTTGCGCACGCCGGTGCGCGGCATCTCTTCGTCGATCTCGCCCAGTTCGCGCGTGATGCGGGCGCGGTTGCGGATCAGGCTGGCGCCGATCAGCCAGCCGAAGCCGCCGTCCATCGCCCGGCTCAGCCGCGTCTCGGTCGACCACAGGAAAATGCGGTTGTGCTGGCGGAACGCGCGCGGCACGCCGTCTTCGGCGGCGCCGGCGGGTATGGGCCGCGAATCCGCCGGCGCGTCGATCGCTCTGGCGGGGAGCGTGGCGTCATAGGTTTCGTCGAGATCGTGGCGCACGACGCCGCTGGTCAGCGTGAAGCGCAGCAGGTCCCAGTTGTGCGCGATGCTGATGTCGCCCAGCAGGAAGTCGTTGGTGAAGTCCTGCGCGATCGCGCTCTTGCGAGTCAGCGGCGGACCGTCGCGCGTCGCATATTGGCTGTCGTCGCCCTCGATCCGCTGCCATGCGCTGCCGATATCGATCGTCCAGTCGCTGCCCGGCAGCACACGCAGCGCGCCGCGGCCGCCATAGGTGTGCGTGCGGTTGACGTCGTCGAGGCCGCGCTGGAGGTCGTCGATATAGCCGCCGTCGCTCGCACCATAAGTGAGCAGGCGGATGCCGACTTTGTCATAGACGATCGGCAGGTTGAGCATTGCCGATCCGTCGGCGCTCTGCGCGCCATGCGCGGTCAGCGACGCGCCGGCCGAAGCGGCGCCCTCGACCGTCTCGAGCTGCGGCAGGTTGCGGACGATGCGGATGATGCCGCCCAGTGATCCGGCGCCATAGAGCGTGCCCTGCGGCCCTTCGAGCACCTCGACCGCCCGGATGTCGTAGAGCCTGAGATCGGGATCGGGGGCATTGTAATTGAGCCGGGTGTCGCCGAGATATTGCCCCGAGGTCGCCTGGGTCGGGCCGGCGAAGCTCGAATCGGCGATGCCGCGGATGAACAATTTGTTGCGGCCCGGCCCGATATGGGTCGAGGTGATCGTCGGCACGCGCGCGGCGATCGCGTCGCTGCCCTGCGCCGCGCCACCGGGGGCGAAGCCGGCGCCGTCGATGACGGTGGCGGTGCCCGGATAGGCCGGCAGCGAGGTGTCGCGCTTGCTCGCGGTGACGACCAGATCCTCGATCGGCGGCGTCGGTGGCGCGCGCTGCGGCGTGGCGTCATGTCTCGCGACCGCGAATGTCGCCGGCGGCGCGGCGCCGTTGGCGCGCCGCACGATCCGCCAGCTCGATCCGTCGATCGGCAGCGCCGCGGCGCCCGTGCCCTCCAGCATCCGCCGCAGCGCCTCGGTTGCGTCCATCTCGCCGCGCACGGCGCGGACGCGGCGGTTGGAGAGCGCCTGATCGGAAATGCCGATGCTGATCCCGGTCTGGCGGCCAAGCGCGATCGCCGCGTCGGCCAGCCGGCCCGCGGGGAGATCGACCGGCCTGCGGCCGGACGCGTGTGCGGCCCCCGCGCCGGTCAGCGCGAGGGTGGCCGCAAGGGCGAGGGTGACGGGTTTCACGGCTTGCTTGTCAGCATCCACCCCTGATCGTTGCGGTTGACCTCGACGCCGAGCAGCGGCCCCAGTCGCTGGAACAGCTTCTGATTGCCGCCGTCGAGCGTGATGATTCCCGAGAAGGCCTGGCCCGCGATCGCCGGCGCGACACCGACATGCTGGCCGGTGTTGCGCGACAGATCGGCGGCGACGTCGCCCAAGGTCGCACCGTCATAGACCAGCCGCCCTTCGCGCCAGCCGGCGACCGCATCGGTCGCGACCGCACCGACCACCGGCGCGCCGCCATCGGCCACGCGCAGCCGGCGGCCCGGCGCCAGCCGCACTGCCTCGCTCGCGGGGTTGTAGATCACGAGCCCTTCCGACACCGCCACCTCGGTGCTGCCGTCGATCCGGCGGACGTTGAACGCGGTGCCGGCATCCTGCAGCAGCGCGTCGCCGGTTTCGACGACGAATGGGTGTTGCGCATCGTGGACGACGATGAAGGCGGCCTCGCCGGCCTCAAGCTTCGCGAAGCGCGGCCGGTCGGGGTCGGTCAGCAGCGTGCTGCCGCCATTGACCTCGATCAGGCTGCCATCGGCGAGCGTGATCGTCCGGCGTTCGCCTTGCGCGGTCCGGATCGTCTGGAAGGCGCCGCCGTCCGGCCGCAACCAGCTATAGCTGGTCAGCGCGAGCAGCGATGCGGCGACGGCGAAGCCGATCAGCCCGCGCCGGCTGGTCCGCGCCGGCCGGTCCTGTACCGGCTCGTCATTGGCCGGTGTCGGCAGCGATACGATGGGGGCGGGCGGCGCGCTCGCCAGCAGGGCCGCGGCATCGTCGCCGGCGAGCATGACGATGTCATAGGCGTCGCTGTGCGCCGGGTCCGCCTCCAGCCAGGTGGTGAAGCCGTCCCAGTCCGTGAATCCGGGATCGCGGCTGCGCACGGCCCAGCCGATCGCTGCCTCCCCGATTCCGTCATGTCGCTGGTTCATCGTCATCGCCCTGCTGACAGGACGGCACGGCGATCCTCAACCCGCATCGCCATCCCCATATTCACCGGAGTCCATGCGCAGCGCCACCAGCGCGCGATACGCCTTCTGCAGATGCTTCTCGACCGCGCTCAGGCTGATGCCCTCTTCGGCGGCGATGTCGCGCTGGCCGAGTCCGTCGACGCGATGGCGCCGGAAGATCGCCGCCGTCCGCGCGCCGAGCGCATCGAGCGCGGCCTGGACGCGGCGCAATTCCTCGCGGCTCGCCAGCACGCGGTCGGCCGACGGCGCATCGGACACGCCGGGTTCGGCACCGTCGGCGGCTTCGCCCCAGGCATCCTCGCGTATGGTTCGGCGCACCGCCGATCGCCGCCGGTCGAGCATCAGATTGTCGGCGGCGCGATAGAGATAGGCGAGCGGTTCGGCGACCGGACCCTGCGCCGGCGCCGCTTCCAGCTTGAGCCAGAGATCGTGCAGCACGTCTTCCGCCGCGTCGCCCGCGCCGCGTGCCCGCAGGAAACGCAACAGCGCCGCCTGCTGCGCCATGAACACGGCATGCAGTCCGCCCGCGGTCACGATGCCGGCTCAAACAGGAAAGGGGCGAGCGACATGCAACTCCGGAACGCGGTTGTTCGGCTTATCCCGGGTCTGGCGGTCGCGGACACGGATATTCGAAGGCCATTTATAGGATCGCATGACGCCAAGGGGAATAGCGTCGGGCGAATCCGCCGGGGCAATCGGGCGAATCGATCGGCGTCGCCTCGATTGTGATCCGCTGCCGCCTGGCGGAGAAAGGTCGATCAATCCCGGGGACGCGTCGCTGTTCTGCAAGGATGTCGACCTGTTACGACATCGAAACCGACCTGTTCTGCACGGTTTTCGACCTGTTATGACATCGAAAATGACCTGTTATGCAAGGCGATCCACCTCACCCGCATCTGGCCGGGAAACGCGCTTTGGTCCAGGCAAGTCTATGGAATGACGGTATATATCATCAAGGCAGCGGCTCGGACCGGTCCGATTTCCCCCTTGCTGAACGGGCGAAAACGCGAAAAACGACCTGTTCTGTTGCGATCCAGCCTTCATGCCAGCCCTCATGAACGTCGGCGGCCGCCGCTCAATGCGACGCGGATTCCACCAGCGCCTGCTGCACGATCCAGTCGTGGAACGCGCGGATGATCGGCCGCTGCATCGCCTGATCGGCCGCGACCATGTAAATGGCGCGCGCATATATCCCGAAAATGGCGCGTCGCTGCTTCTCCGGCCAGCCAGCCCATATCGTTCATCCCCCGTCGCATCGGCTGTTCGTCGCTTCACGACGGTGAGCAGGCGACCTGATCCGTGCGATCGAGGAGACGACCGAAGGCGCTTTTGTGCCAGGTCCCGAAATGGTCTACCCCACGCTGACGCTGCTGAGCGAAATGGGTTTCATCGGAGAGCAGCCCGCCGAAGACGGTGCCAGGCGGTTCGCGATCACGTCCCAGGGACGTGCGCATCTCGAAGCGCAAGCCGCCGACGTGTCGGCAATCTTCGAGCGACCGGGCGTGGCGCGCGGCCGATCCGAAGCCGTCCCGATTCGCCGCGCGATGCATAATCTGCGCAACGTCCTTCGGCATCGCCTCGTTGACGGTCTGGATGGAGACGGTCTGCAGGCGGCGGTCGCGCTGATCGACGAGACGGCGCAAAAGATCGAGCGACTCTGATATGGGCCGTCTCGACCTGATCCGACATCGCCTCGGCATCGCCGGTACGCAGCAACCGCAATCGACAGGGAACGACAAATTGGACCGACATCCCATCACCCGCCTCCGCCACGAAACACGCCGGCGCCGGCTCACAGTCGCCTCGATCGAGCAGCTGACGCCGCGGATGCTCCGGTTCGGTTTCACCTGCCCCGATTTCGGCGATTTCGTCAGCGCCTCGCCCGACGATCATGTCAAACTCTTCTTCCCGGATCCAAACGCCGCGGAGGGCGCGAAGCCGCCGATGCGCGACTTCACGCCGCGGACGTTCGACGTTGCGGCGGGAACGATCGAGATCGACTTCGCCCTTCACGAGGCCGGCCCGGCCACATCGTGGGCCGCGGCCGCCAGGGGCGGCGATCTTCTCGAAATCGGCGGTCCGCGCGGCTCGGTCGTCGTGGCCGACGATTTCGACTGGTATCTGCTGATCGGCGACGAAACGGCCTTGCCCGCGATCGGTCGCCGGGTCGAGCAACTCCGCGCCGGCGCGCGCGTTGCCACCTTCGTCACCGTGGACCATGACGACGAGGCGCAGAGTTTCGACACGCCGGCGGACTGGGTGCCGAACTGGATCATCAGGGACGGGGCGACCGACGACGCCGTGCTGCTCCGCGCGGTGCTGGATCAGCATGAACTGCCCGCCGGCGACGGTTTCGTCTGGATCGCGGCCGAAGCCTCCGTCGCGCGGGAGGTGCGGAGCTACATGCTGGACGTCCGCAACCACCCGCGCGCATGGATCAAGGCGGCGGGATACTGGAAGCGCGGCGAAGCCGATGCGCATGAGAAGATCGAGGATTGACATGATCTGCCCCCGGACCCGCTCATGCCGCCGTTGAACGATCGCCGCGCCGCCGATCCCGATCCCGGCCTCGCCGCACCAACCGGCGGTGGCGCGACCGCGGCGGCGTCTGCCCCGCCGGTCTCGCCACGCGAGCTGCGGATTGTCTTCGCCGCGCTGATGCTGGCGATGATCCTCGGCGCGCTCGACCAGAGCATCGTCAACACCGCGCTGCCGCGCATGGCGAGCGACCTCGGCGGCCTCGCCCACATCTCGTGGGTGGTGACGGCGTTCATGCTGACCTCGACGATCGTGACGCCGATCTACGGCAAGCTCAGCGACATGTATGGGCGCCGGCGGCTGTTCGTCGTCAGCATCTCGCTGTTCCTGCTCGCGTCGGTGCTGTGCGGCGCGGCGCAGACGATGGCCCAGCTGATCCTGTTCCGCGCGCTGCAGGGGCTGGGCGCAGGCGGTCTGATGACGCTGGCGCAGACCGTGATCGGCGATCTCGTCGAACCCCGCGAGCGCGGGCGCTACCAGGGGTTGTTCACCGGCGCGTTCGCGGTGTCGAGCGTCGCCGGCCCGCTGATCGGCGGTGGCCTCACCTCGGCGCTGTCGTGGCGCTGGGTGTTCTTCGTCAATCTGCCGGTCGGCGCGCTCGCGCTGGGGTTGATCCTGATCGGCCTGCGCCGCGCGCCGCCCGCCGTCCATCACCGCATCGACTATGCCGGTGCGCTGCTGCTCGCAGGCGCCGCCACCTGCATGTTGCTGCTGCTCGGCTGGGGCGGATCGGTGCTGGCCTGGGCGTCGCTGCCCGCACTCGCGCTCGGCCTCGGCAGTCTCGTGCTGCTGGTCCTGTTCGTCCGGCAGGAGCGGCACGTCGCCGAGCCGATCATGACTCTCGAACTGTTCCGCATCCGCAGCTTCGCCACCGGCGTGTTCGCCAGCGGCACGATGGCGTTCGCGATGCTGGGCACGCTCGTGTTCCTGCCGCTCTATTTCCAGCTCGTGCTCGGCCTGGGGCCGGCGCAGACCGGCCTGATGATGCTGCCGCAGATCGGCACGATGCTGTTGAGTTCGGTGATCGGCGGCCAGCTCGTCTCGCGCTTCGGCTGGGTCAAGCCGTTCCTCGTGCTCGGCGTCGGCCTCGAAGCGGTCGCGCTCGGTTCGCTCGCGCTTCTCGCCTTCACCGGCACCGGCATAATGACTTTCCTGATCGCGCTCGGCATGCTCGGTCTCGGCATGGGCATCGCCATGCCCAACGCCACCGTCATCGTCCAGAACGCGGTCGATCGCAGCGCGCTGGGCGTGGCGACCGCGACGATGGCGTTCGTCCGGTCGCTGGGCGGCGCGCTCGGCGTCGCGGTGTCGGGTGGCGTGATGGCGATCCATCTCGGCAGCAGTCTCGCCGCACTGGGGGCCCATATCGATGCGCATGCTTTGATCGAGGGCGGCATGTCGAGCATCGCCGCGCTCCCGCCCGCCGTCCATCTGGCCGTGATCGACGCCTATCGCGAAGCGATCGCCTTCAGCTTCCTCGTCGGCGGCTGCGTGATGACGGCGGCGTTCGTGCTGACGACGACGCTGAAGAACGTGCCGGCACGAGGGGAAAAGCCTGGCCCCGAATGATCGCGTACGCGCTCGAACGCGCTGATTCAGGCGGTCCGATTTCGGATCGGCAAATGTCGTTAGATCATGACTCTGCGAATGAACTGATCGAACAACGGGACGGTGAATCCGGTGTCGCCATAGGCGGGGCTGTATAGCATTCCCTTGGCGATCAGGCTGTTGCGAACGGGCGCAACGCTGCTGACGTTCGTTCCGAGCGCAGCGGCGATATCGCCGGATCGATGCGGTCCCTCGCCCAGATCGGCCATGGCGCCGATGTAACGCTTCTCCGACGGCGTCAGACGATCGAACCGCACGCGGAAAAAGCTCGCGTCCAGTTCGGCCAGTGCGGCGGCCGTGGCATGCTCCGCATCGTCCCTGTCGATCGGTGAAGCATCTGCCATGTCCCAGCTATGCTTGCCCCATTCCTGGAGGAAATAGGGGTAACCGCGGGTCTGGATCGCGATCTCGGCGATCGCTTCGTCGGTGATTTCCGCCCCCTCGCGCTCGATCGGCTTGCGGATCGCGTCGCGCGTCGCCGCGGGATCGAGCCGGTCGATCGGCGTGAATTCGAATAGTCGTTCGGCGTAGGATTTTGCGCGTCCCATTTGCCCCAGCAATTGCGGCAGCCCCGCACCCACCAGCGTGACCGGCAATTGCTTCTGGGCGGCGCCATGCAGCGCACTGATCAGCGAAGCGAGTTGTACCTCTTCGACATATTGCAATTCGTCGATGAACAACACGATCGCCGTACCACGCTCCTGCGCTGCCTGCCCGACAGCTTCGAGCAGTTCGGCCAGGTCGGCATCGAGATCACCGCTGTCGGCAAGCCCGGACTCGGGCTCGAGATCGATCGCCACCTCGACGTCGGCGTAATTGACCTTGAGCTTGGCAAAGCCCGCAAGCGCACGAAGTGCTCGTTTCGCTCCCGCGCCGGCCGCCTGGAGCCGGTCGAGCTTGAGCAAGGTCGCCCGCAGCGACGGAACCAGCATTCCGGGCAGCGAACGTCCTTCGGGGGCATCGATCGTGACGATTGCGATACCATTGTGCTCGGCGTCGCGTTTGATGGTGTTGAGCAGAACTGTTTTGCCGACCCCGCGCAATCCATAGAGAATCAAGCTGCGGGCAGCGCGCCGGTTGCGAATGCGATCGAGTGCGATCGCCGCTCGTTCGATCACGGCGTCACGTCCGGCAAGCTCGGGCGGCGGGGTGCCGGCGCCCGGGGCGAATGGGTTGGCACGCGGGTTCATAAGGAGTTTATGCAAGTTTATCGTTTTTTTGTAAACTAGGATAAACTTCCTAAACTTTGGTTCGGCACCACGTTTTTGCCGTCACGGAAGCGATTGCATCGCGCGCCGCTTTCCCCCAGAGACCCGCCCATTCTGAGCGGGAGCCGGACATGGCGGTGATGCAGGCCGAACGATCGCGCGACAAGGCGAAGACCGGGAAAACGAAGCCCGGGAAAGCGAAGACCACCGGGGCGAAGAAGGTCCAGGACAAGCAGCCCATCCCGCAGGGCTGGAACAGCACCGATGCCGAGGAACTCGAACGGCGCCAGTGGCGCGGGCAGACCGATATCGCCGGAGTCGTGGCGCTCGAACCCGATCAGCCCACGTTCGGCGCGTTCGCGATCCGCTCGACCAGCGGTTCCACTTACGATGTCGAGATCCGGTCGCTGGTCGCGCGCGAGAATAGCTGTGCCTGCCCGGACTGGCGGGTCAATGGCCTCGGCACCTGCAAACATGTCGAAGGCGCCCTCGCGGCACTCGGCCGCAAGGGCAAGCGCGCGCTTGCGGTTGCCGCCCGGGCCGGCAGTCCGCGTGTCGAGGTGTTTCCCGCCGGCGATGGATCGGGCGCCATCCTCGTCCGCTGGCCGGCCGACGCGACCGCCGTCGCGGCGATCCTCGCCGATCATGTCACCGCCGAAGGCGTGCTCGCCGGCGACCCGCTGACCAGCTTGCCCGCGCTGCGCGACGCACTGGCCGACGCGCCGTCCGGCAGCGTCCGCTTTTCGCGCCATCTTGACTTCATCCTCGAGGAGGCCTCGCGCCGCCGGCGCCGCAGCGACGATCGCACCGCCTTCCTCGCCGAGGTCGCGGCCGGGACCGCGACCACCGACATCGTCCGCCACCCGCTGCTGCCCTATCAGGTGGAGGGCATGCTGCATCTGGCGTTCGCCGAGCGCGCCTTGCTTGCCGACGAGATGGGACTCGGCAAGACCGTCCAGGCGATCGCGGCGTGCGAACTGCTGCGCCGCCGGCGCGACATCAGGCGCGTGCTCGTCGTGGTGCCGGCATCGCTCAAGGCCGAATGGGAAGACCAGATCGATCGCTTCACCGATCTGACGGCGACGATCGTCTCGGGTCCGCGCGCCGAACGGCTGAGGCACTATGCGTCCGACAGCTTCTTCATCATCGTCAATTACGAGCAGGTGCTGATCGACTGGCGCGAGATCAACGACATCATCGGCGCCGACGTCGTCGTGCTCGACGAAGCCCAGCGCATCAAGAACTGGCAGACCAAGACCGCGCAGTCGGTCAAGCGGTTGCGCAGTCCTTATGCGTTCGTGCTCACCGGCACGCCGCTCGAGAACCGGATCGACGAGGTCTATTCGATCGTCCAATATCTGAACCCGGCGCTGCTCGGCCCGCTGTTCCGCTTCAACCGCGACTTCTACGTGCTCGACGATCGCGGCCGCCCGACCAACTACAAGAATCTGGCGTTGCTGAGTGCGCGGCTGGCCCCGGTGATGCTGCGCCGGCGCAAGGACGAGGTCGAGGATCAGCTGCCCGGCCGGACGGTCGACACCTATTATGTCGCGATGTCCGAAGAGCAGAGGCTGCGCTACTCGGATTATGAAGCCCCCGTCAGCCGGCTCGCCGCGATCGCCAAACGCCGGCCGCTGACCAAGCAGGAGATGGACCGGCTCCAGCAGTTGCTCGCCTGCATGCGGATGATCTGCGACACGCCCTATATCCTCGATCAGGACTGCCGAATCTCGCCCAAGCTCGACGAACTTGAGAATATCCTGATCGATCTGCTCGCCGAACCCGATCGCAAGATCATCATCTTCTCCGAATGGGAGCGGATGCTCCAGCTCGTCCGCGAACGCGCCGGCGAAATGGGCGTCGATCACGCCTGGCACACCGGCAGCGTGCCGCAGGACAAAAGGCGCGTCGAGATCCGCCGCTTCAAGAACGACCCCGCCTGCCGGCTGTTCCTGTCGACCGACTCGGGCAGCGTGGGACTCAACCTCCAGGTCGCCAGCGCCGTCATCAACATGGATCTGCCGTGGAACCCGGCCAAGCTGGAGCAGCGCATCGCTCGCGCGTGGCGCAAGAACCAGCTGAAGACGGTGACCGTCGTCAACATCGTCTGCGAGGATTCGATCGAGCATCGCATCCAGCATCTGCTGACGCTCAAGCAGGATCTCGCCGACGGCGTGCTCGACGGGCGCGGCAATGTCGGCGAGATCAAGATGCCCTCGGGCCGTGCCGCGATGCTCGAACGGTTGCAGGGCCTGCTCGAGCCACCCGCACCCGAGCAGGCGGCGCTGCCGACGCCAGCACCGGCCACGCGCGAGAGCGTCGCCGCCAGCATCGTCGCGCGGCTGGGCGAAGCCGTGACGTCGATCGCGCGCTACGCCCGCGACGGCGGCGGCGAGACGTTGGTCGTGGTGATGGACGGCTCGGCCGCAGCGCTCGACGAAGAGCGCGAGCGGGTCGCGGAACAGGCGCAGCAGGCCGGTTTCGCCGAAGTCCAGATCGTCGATCGCGCCGCATGGGACGCCACCCGCCGGCTGGCGGCGGCCGGCATCATCCGGCTGGCCGAACCCGACGAGGTGCTGCACCGATCGGCCGCGCCGGAGGAAGCCGGGGAGCCGGCCGATAGCGCCGCGCGAATACGCAATCGCAAGGCCGCGCTCGAATGGCTCGACCAGGCCGATCGCAAGCTGCGCATGGCGATGCTGCTCGCCGATGGCGGCTTCGCGGCGGAAGCGATGCCGGCACTCGGCGATGCCGCGACGCTCGCCATCCGCAGCCTCGCGCTGACCGGTGATTCCGCGCTCGAACCCGAGACGGTGGCCGCGACGGCGGGCGCCGAACTGATCGAACTGGACACGGTCCGCGGGCAGTTGCCGCCGGGCAGTGTCGCCGATTTCGCGGCGCTCGGCGGTACGGAAGGTGATGCGGCAAGTTTCAATGCGGGGAAGGCTGCTGCGCAGACTTTGCTCGACGTTGCGCGCGGGGCCGCCGGCTGAAGGTTGCGAACCGGAACAGGGAGCCTGGAGTCTTGGACATCGGCGTCCAGAACACTGTCCAGCCTCTCGCAACCAGATTACAGACGCAGCGCGCGCTCCAGATCGTCATGCTCGAACGCACTGACCATCCGCGCGATCTCCGCGGCGCCTGCGCCAGCCATCCGAGCGACGCCGCGCCAGGCGGCCACCACTTTTGCGACCTGCCTGATGATGTCGTCAGCCTCGCGCGCCGCCATCCCGAAATAGCCGGCGACCGATTGCGCCAGCCCGATATCGCACGTCGCATCGTCGATATCGATCGCCGTGCTCAGGATGCGCGGCTTCATGTCGACCGGCGTGGGATTGAGATCATAGACCGGCGACAATATCCAGCCGCGCGCGTCCGACCACAGAAATCCATGGTTGCGTAGATGATCATCGACATTCGAGACCAGGATATTGAAGACCATGCGGCGAAACAGCTCGGCGGCATCGACGACCGCATCGGCACCGAACCGGGTCAGTGCATCGACGAGTTCGGGATAGCTGGCGCGCTGGCCGTCTCTGAGACCCAGCATCGACAGCGCGGACAGAAACGGAATGCGCTGGCCGTCGCGGCGATCGAAGCGGCGCGACAGCAAGACGGATTTTCCGGCAACTTCGCGAAGCTGGTGCTCCGACGTCCTGATCCCGGCAGCCTGCGCCAGATCGAGCGCGACATGTTCCCACAGTTCGATCCGGTAATCGTCATCGGCCTTGGCGAACTTGGCGATGGCAAGATGGCCCTGCTGATCGACGACTGAAGCCTTGGGGCGCGCGCCGCCCAGCGACGATCCCGGTGCGAAGATGATCTGGAGGTCCTCGTCGCTATCCTCGTCACGCGCGATCCGCTCGGTGATCGACAGCAATCGGCCAAGCTCCAGATACCCCGGTACACCACTCTCGATCGGCGCCTGGAAGCGACCGTCGGCCGCGTTGCGGAAGCGCAGTGCGCCCAGACGGGCTATGTCGGATACGCCGAGGAGATAGTCGAGTTCGCCCAGCGTACGGACCGCACGCCCTTCGCGCTGCGCGCTGCGACGTTCGCGCCGTTGCATCAGGCGTCTGCCCCAGGTGTCGGGCGCGGAATCGCCGATCGACCCGAACAGCGTCAGCCCATGGCCCGGTGCGAAGGCACCACGGTCCAGTGCGAGCGCGGGTTCCAACGAGAAGCGCGCAGGGTCTTCCAGCCACGTGGCATGATATTCGAAGGCGATTGGAGCTCGTCCGCGATCGGGCGCATATAACGTTCCGACCCGCCGAACGACACCCTCGAGATCGATATGGACCTCGATATCAACCGCCATCGTCGCTCGCCTTGCGCCGATGCAGTCTCACGCGCTGTGGCAGTGCCTCAGCGGCGAGCGCCAGTCCGACGCTATCGTGGACCGGATCGGCGACGTTGGCGAGGCCGTCGAGCAAGCCCAACGCCTGGAGCACCGCCGCGTAAATGCCCATGCCCACCGACGAATCCCCGGCTTCGATCCGCCGCAAGGTGGGCCGCGACGTAAATGCACGCTTGGCAACAACCTCCGCGGGCAGGTGCCGCCGTCTGCGGGCATCGTGAATGTCGCGTCCCAGCTTTCGCAAGGCACGGCGGACCGCGATCGACGGATAGTGAGGTGTCGGCATGGAAGCTTCGCTTTACACTAAACCACCCTTATGTAACATGATGTTTACAAACGGCCAATGTGGGACCGCGATATGCCGGTTCCGCGCCATCGACCACGATGGCGCGCTCTGCCCCAGCGGATAGGGCCGCGGGCCGCCGTGATAGCGCCATTCGGGCCCTGGTCGCGAAATTTCGGAAGCCGCATTCCCTCCCCTCATTGCCCGGCTCCATTATTCCGAAGCGCTCACGCTGCCAGCAGTTCGTCGGCAGGGCCGAAGAACTCATAGTGGATGCGATCGAACGCCACGCCCGCAAGCGACAGCGCGGCGACGAAGGTCCGCAGGAAAGGACCCGGACCGCACAGATAATAATCCGCGTCTCCGATTGGCGTGTTGGCCGTCAGCCATGTTTCGTCGATCAGCCCGTCATGATCATAATCCCGGCCGGCGCGATCCTCGGCGCGCGGCGTCTGATAGAAATTGGTGATACGGATGTTCGGACGACCGGCCGCAAGCGCGCGGACATGACCGGCCAGGGCGTGGGTCGCGCCATCCTGCGTGCCGTGAAGATAGTGCACCGCCAGGTCGGGATGGTGCTGCACGATCGCCTCGAGCATCGCCACCATCGGCGTCAGGCCGACGCCGCCCGACATCAGCACCACGGGCCGAACGGGATGGTCGGACAGGAAGAACTCGCCCGCCGGCGCCGCCACCTTGAGCAATGTGCCCGGCCTGGCCTGATCATGCAGCCAGCCCGAGGCCAGGCCCAGCGGCTCGCGTTTCACCGAGATGCGGTAAGTCTCGCCGTTCGCCGCCGCGGACAGGCTGTAGTTGCGCTTGACCGGCGGATGGCCGGGGATCTCCAGCCAGAATGTCAGATACTGGCCAGGCTTGTGGCGGATGACCGGTCGCCCGTCGGTCGGGCGCAGGACGAACGACGAAATGGCGATGCTCTCCGGGCGGACCTCCTCGACCACGAAGGTGCGCCAGCCGGTCCAGCCGCCCTCCGCCGCGCCATGCTCCCCGTACAGACGCGCCTCGCGCGCGATCAGAATATGCGCCAGGAACCAATAGGCTTCGCTCCAGGCGGCGAGGATCTCTTCGGTAGCTGCATCGCCGAGCACCGTCCTGATCGCGCCGAGCAGCGCTTCGCCGACATGGGGATAATGTTCGGGCAGGATCTGCAGGCCGACATGCTTCTGCGCGATCCGTTCGACGGCGGGCGCCAGCGCCGCGAGATTGTCGATGTTGCCCGCATAAGCGAGGATGGCTGCGGTCAGCGCGCGCGGCTGCGACCCGGCGTCGCCATGATGCGACTGGTTGAACAGGTCGCGGATCTCGGGATTTTCGAACATCCGCGCGTACATCTCCCGCACGATGTCGAGGCCATGGGCTTCGAGCGCGGGCACCGTGGCTTTGACGAGCGCGATCGCGCGCTCGCTGAGTGTCTGTGACATCAACGTCTCCTGTCATGATCATGGTCGAGGGCTGGACTGCGGGCCGGACTATCCGCCCGGCGGCTCGTCGTAGAAATCAACCCGCATCTTCATGGCGCCGAGCGGTTCGACGAAATGCGGCTGCCCGGGCAGCAATTGTCCCGGCGTGTCGGGGTCGAGCAGGATTTCCGAGGGCGGCTCCAGATAGGTCAGCTTCACCTGGCCTTCGAGCACGCGGACCATGCCCCAGACACCCGCCTTGGTATTGTGCCGCGCCCTGAGTGCTGCCGGCAGGCTGGTCTCGTCGAACACCGGCGTGGAACGATAAGGTTCAGCCATGTCGGGCCGCGACGCGTTCAGATCCGGATTTCGGATCGAGCTTGAAGAAGAGGGCGAGTTGCAGGCTCTCGGCGATCCGGGCGGCCTTGGCCTGCAGCGCGGCGGCCGCGTCGGGCGCCATCAGCTCGGCGGCCGTCCGGCCCCAGAGCGCCAGCCAGCGCTGGAACAGTTCGGGGCTTATGCGCGCCTTGTGCTTGCGGTGGGCGATGATCGGATTGCCCTTGTAGCGACCCGTGGTCAGCATCACCGACGACCAGAAGGCGGTGAGCGTGTCGAGATGTTCGGGCCAGTTCTCCACCGCGTCGTTGAACACGGGACCCAGTTCGGCGTCTGCGCGAACGCGGGCGTAGAACAGGGTGACGAGCCGCGCGAGCGCGCCCTCATCGATCTCCATCGCCCCGTCTATCGCCGCGTCCATTGCCCGACCTCATTCATGTATTATCGATGCATCTATAGCGCCCGTTTGAAAGATGCAACAAAAATACATATAATCGGCCGGGGAGATTGCATGCGGCTGACGCGCTACACCGATTATGCCTTGCGGGTGCTCATCTATCTGGGTGCGCGGCCCGACGCCCTGTGCTCGATCGCGGAGATATCGCGCGCCTACGACATCTCGCAGAACCATCTGATGAAAGTGGTCAACGATCTGGTGAACGCCGGCTATCTGGCGAGTGCGCGCGGCCGGTTCGGCGGCATCAGACTCGCCCGTCCGCCGGCGGAGATCAATGTCGGCGCGGTCATCCGCCACACCGAGGATGGCTTCGACCTCGTCGATTGCAGCGATTGCGTCATCGCCCCGGCCTGCGGACTCACCGGCGCGCTGCGGCAGGCGCTAGCCGCGTTCCTCGCCGTGCTGGACGATTATGCGCTGGCCGACCTGATCATGAAGCCGGTCGAACTCGGCCTGCTGTTCAGCGCGGCGCGCGACCGGGATCTTCCCGGGGCCGGCTGACGGCTCAGCCGCCTTCGCCGGCGATGCATTGCTGCACGAGCCGGATATTGTGACTGTGGCTGGCCTTCATCTCGCTCAGGGCGGCATGCAGGACGTCATCGCGCACGCGCGGCAGCAGGTCGTCGAGCTTGCGCACGACCCAGGCCTGGCCCCGGTTCAGAAAGGCGAGCCGCTCATCGGCATCGGCGATGGCCATTGCCTTGCCGTAAAATGCGCCACAGCGCTGAGACGGTACGGCACCGATCCGCTCTCTGGCTGGCGAGCATCGCGCACCATCGGGCCTCGTCGCCATGGATCGTCCTGATCAGCCGCGACATCGCCGGATTGCCGGCATCCTTCATGCTGTCGAGCGCGACGCGCGCGCCTGAGCGCTCGGCCTCCAGCAGTTCGTCGAGCGCGGCCGCCACCTCATCCCGGCCGGCATAGCCCATATCGGCATCCTCGCCCCGCGACGCATAGCATGTCGGGGAAGCGGGATCTTCGCTCATGCGCGATCACCGCTGCCGCGCGCAGGCCGGTGCGGATGCGATTGCTTCAAAGCCAACGCCATCATGGCGGCGGCGATCGTCCGCCACCCTCGATCTCCGCCGACACAGCCCGCCGGGGCCGGGCGCGGCAACTACTGCACGACGATCATAGCCGTCATCCCGAAGGTGGAATGCATGAAGTGCGAGCAATGCGCATCATACCGGCCGGCGGCCGGCGCGACGATGTGGACGTCCGCCTGGTCGCCGCCCTTGAGCGCGACGCCGCCCTTCGCGATCTTGCCCCGATCGGACGGCGCGACCGCCGCTGCGGCAAAGAAGGCTTTCGCGATGAAATCATGCCCGCCGCTCGCGCGATTGACGAAGTGCAGCGTATAGGCATGGGCGTGTTGCAATGTGATCGTCGACGGCTCGAACCGGAAGTTCGACAAAGCGATGTCGATCTGCGGCTCGCTGCCGGGCGATTGTCCCGATGCCGACGTCGCTGCCGGCAGCGCGGCGAGCAAGGCGAGTGTCGCAAGGCGCATGGCGCGGCTCCTTGACCAAGGCTTCCACATACGCCCTTTCGCTGCGCGCGTCGCGAGGAAAACGATGCACGCGGGCCGGCCGAAAGCCTGGGGCATGAATGCCGATCATCGCCCGCACGCCATCGTCGCGCTCGACTCTCCTCAGCGCCGCCGAGGGGCTGGGTTCATCTTGTGCAACCTTCGGCTAGCCCCTCAATGACCCGTCACGGCTTCACGAATCGATAGACGAAACGATCGGTCTCGCCCTTGATGGAGGGGTCGAACACCTTGATCGAGTGCGGATCGTCCCTGTTCGTGAGCATGGTGCTTTCCGCGTCCAGCACGAAGCCGGCCGACTCCGCCTCCTCGCGGACAGATGCAGGGTCGATTCGGTGCAGCGACCGGGTGTCGCTCGTGCCTGACCCTGCTGCTGCGGCGTGGTCGACGATGACATAGGACCCACCGGGCTTCAGCCTTTCGTAGACGGCTCGATTGAAGACGGCCGCCGTCGCGCCCCTGGCCTGGATCAGCGCGGTATGGAGATCGTGGTAGAACAGGTGCAGCCACAGGACATCCGCCGGCTGCGTGACCTCCGGCATCGCCACGAGGTCCGCCGAGACGGCTTCGACATTCTCTCGGCCCGGCTCCTTCGCGAGCGTCTGCATGCGGCCAACCGGATCGTTCTTGAAGTCGGCGACTTCGGCCGCCGGTCGGATCAGCGGGATCGCCGCACCCACGTCGAAGACGGATATCGCGATCGTGACCGAGAGCGGGCGGATCGTCGGTTAGTCAATCGTCTGCGATCATCCGCCAACAAGCACCATTATCCGCCGTACGCCTTTGGCACGAGCTTGGGCTAGACGCGGTTCGCGTCGCTCTTATCAGCTTGTTTCAATAGTTTGGGAAACATAATTGGCGGAGACGGAGGGATTCGAACCCTCGGTAGGAGTAATCCCCCTACGGCGGTTTAGCAAACCGCTGGTTTCAGCCACTCACCCACGTCTCCGGCTGCGGCGAAGGCGGGCTATAGCGGGGGGCGGCGCGGCGATCAATCCATCGATTTAACCGCCTATCGTTTCGGTCCGGCCCGAATCGGACTCGGTTCGTCGCGGCGTTCATTGCGAAGTCATCTTGTGAAGCATTAACCACAAGGGTCTGATTTTCGGGGGATTGCCATGCGTTCGCGCTATCCGGGCTTGAAGGCGGTCTTGGCCGCCACGTTGTTCTCATTGGCGGCGACGCCTGTATTCGCACAGATTCGCTCGATCGATCCCGATACGGCGATCGATGCCGATCTCGTGCCCGGCGCCCCGGCGAGCAAGGCGGCGGAGACCGATACCACCGTCGCGCCGGCCACACCGCCCGCACCGCCCGCCGCCGATGCGCCGTCGGCGCGCTACGAACCCGAATCGTCGATGCCGACCGACAGCACCGCCACGGCTGGCACCGAAGCCGCCCCCACCACCGGCCGTCCGTCGGCCGAAACCAGCGTCGTCACTGGGCCGACCTACAAACGCGACGATCTGATCGGCGCGGCCGAGGGCGTGTTCGGCAAGGGCGCCGAGGGACTCGCCGGCATCCTCGAGAAGATCCTCAAGGACCAGGGCGAGCCCAATGCCTATATCGCCGGCCGCGAGGCGTCGGGCGCGTTCGTCGTCGGCCTGCGCTATGGCTCGGGCACGCTGCACCACAAGGTCGAGGGCGAGCGCCCGGCCTATTGGACCGGCCCGTCGCTGGGCTTCGATGTCGGCGGCAACGCGTCGAAGACCTTCGTGCTGGTCTATAATCTCTATGACAGCCAGGAACTCTACAAACGCTTCCCGGCGGGCGAGGGCAGCGCCTATTTCGTCGGCGGCTTCACCGCCAGCTATCTGCGCTCGGGTGACGTCGTGCTGATCCCGATCCGGCTCGGCGTCGGCTATCGGCTTGGCGTCAGCGCCGGCTACATGAAGTTCAGCGAAAAGCAGAAATGGATGCCGTTCTGATCGTCGTCGCCTGACTCGGATCGCGCCGGCGGTCCGGCGGCGATTGCAAATCCCCGCGGCCGCGCTTGATTAGAATGGCGCGTGAATGGGCGTGAAGCCCGTCCAGCATCGGAACCGTCATGGTCGCCAGCACTTTCGACCTCTTCAAGATCGGCGTCGGCCCGTCGAGTTCGCATACGATGGGGCCGATGACCGCGGCCGCCGATTTCGCAGGCCGGCTCGCCGCCGCCGGCACGCTCGCGCAGGTCGCCCGGATCGATGCCGCGCTCTACGGATCGCTGGCGCTGACCGGCAAGGGCCATGCCAGCGACCGCGCGGTGCTGCTCGGGCTGTCGGGCCAGACACCCGACGGCATCGATCCCGACGCCGCGGACCTGATCGTCGCGCGCATTCGCGCCACCGGCCGGCTCGATGTTGCCGGCACTCACGAAATCGCGTTCGACGAAGCGCGCGACCTGCGCTTCCTGCAGCGCGAACGGCTCGAATTTCACAGCAATGCGATGATTTTCACCGCCTTCGATGGCGGCGGCGGCGAACGGCTCCGCCGGACCTATTATTCGATCGGCGGCGGCGCGGTGCTCGACGAGGACCAGACCGGCCGCAACGCGCCGGCCGAGGGCGGCTGGGACGTGCCGCACGGCTTCAGCTCGGGCGACGCCCTGGTCGCGCGCGCTGCGGCGACCGGACTCACGATCGCCCAGATGATGCGCGCCAATGAGGAAGCGACGATGCCCGCCGCCACGGTCTCGGCGCGGCTGAGCGCGATCCGGGCGGCGATGAACGCCTGCATCGATCGCGGCATCGCCGCCGACGGCATCCTGCCCGGCGGCCTCAACGTCAAGCGTCGCGCGCCCGGCATCTATCGCACCCTGATCGCGCGGCAGGAACGCGCGCTGTCGGACCCGCTGAGCGTGATCGACTGGATCAATTTGTGGGCGCTCGCGGTCAACGAGGAGAATGCCGCCGGCGGCCGCGTCGTCACCGCGCCGACCAACGGCGCCGCCGGCATCGTCCCCGCAGTGCTGCGCTATTATGAGCGCTTCGCGCCCAAGGCGACCGATGCCGGCGCCGAGGATTTCCTGCTGACCGCCGCCGCGATCGGTTCGCTGTTCAAGGAAAATGCCTCGATCTCGGGCGCCGAGGTCGGTTGCCAGGGCGAGGTCGGCGTCGCCTGCTCGATGGCCGCCGCGGGGTTGGCGGCAGCGCTGGGCGCCACGCCGGCGCAGATCGAGAATGCCGCCGAGATCGGCATGGAGCATAATCTCGGCCTCACCTGCGATCCGGTCGGCGGGCTGGTGCAGGTGCCCTGCATCGAGCGCAACGCGGTGGGATCGGTCAAGGCGATCGAGGCGACACGGCTGGCGATGCTGGGCGACGGCACGCATCGCGTCAGCCTCGATCAGGTGATCGAGACGATGCGCAAGACCGGCCTCGACATGTCCGATCGCTACAAGGAGACGTCGCTGGGCGGACTCGCGGTCAACGTCGTCGAGTGCTGACTTCGCTGCAATGCATCATGGCCGGCTTGCAACGCAGCCGCTTCGCCGCCATCTGACGCGCATGAGCAATGCCGAACCCCCGATGCGCGTCGCGATCCTGCCGGTCACGCCGCTCCAGCAGAACTGCACCCTGATCTGGTGCACCGCGACGATGAAGGGCGCGTTCACCGATCCAGGCGCCGAACTCGGCAAGCTCAAGGCGGCCGCCGCCAAGCTGGGCGTCGAGGTCGAGAAGATCCTCGTCACCCACGGTCACATCGATCATTGCGGCCAGGCCGGCACGCTCGCCAGGGAACTGGGCGTGCCGATCGAAGGCCCGCACGAGGCCGATCGCTTCTGGATCAGCCGGCTCGAGGATGACGGCCGCGCTTACGGCATCGACGGCAAGGTCTTCGAACCCGATCGCTGGCTGGTCGACGGCGACACGGTGACGGTCGGCGATCTCGTGCTCGACGTGATCCACTGCCCCGGCCACACCCCCGGCCATGTCGTCTTCCATCACCCCGCGTCGCAGGTCGCGATCGTCGGCGACGTGCTGTTCCAGGGCTCCATCGGCCGCACCGATTTTCCGATGGGCAATCACCAGGATCTGATCGACGCGATCACGCAGAAGCTCTGGCCCTTGGGGGCGGACACCAATTTCGTGCCGGGGCACGGGCCGACGTCGACCTTCGGCTACGAGCGCAAGACCAACGCCTTCGTGGCCGATCGCGTGCTCGCGCGGTAGCGGCCGGGATCAGATTGCGGCTTCGATGTCCGTCAGGGCAAAGTCGTTACCTTTGTACAGAAGCGGCGCATCGCGCGATTTTGCCAGCGCATAGGCCATGCAGTCGCCAAAATTGAGCGCGGCGGGATGGCGGCCCTTGCCGAAACGCCAATAGGTATCCTGCGCGATGGGGACGAGCGCGGCATCGAATGGCGCGACCTCCATCCTTACCGTCGCGATGATGATGTCCAGCGCCTGGATCGCAACCGGGTTTCGGCGCGACAGCACCAGTCTGGTCTCGAACAGATTGGGCGCTCCAATCAATGATTGCCGGCTGACCAGCAGCTGTTCGAACCGTGGCGATTCGGGTTCGGAGAGGATGACGGCGACCAGCGCCGAACTGTCGACGACGATCATTCGGATCGGGCGTCTCGATTCGACGTCTCTGGAATGCCGTCCGCGTCATAGCCGAGGATGTCGTCCTCGCTGACCGACCAGTCGATCTCCTCGCGTTTGACGAGCTCCTGCAGCTCCTTGATCTTCGCCCGCATTCGCGCGATTTCGTCGGGCGTACGGGTGCTGCTGCGCGCGATCTGGTTCTCCACCGCAAGCCGGACCGCGCCGGTCAGGCTGCTGCGCTCCATCTGCGCAAGTCGCCGGATCAGCTGTTCGGTTGCCGCGTCCTTGATGCTCAGTCCCATGATCGTCTTTCTGGAATTTCGCGGTCAATTCTATAACAATCATGCTTTGCCGCCAATCCCCCCTTCCACCGCCGCCCATGGAGTCCTAACAGGGCGCCTCCATGTGGCTCCTCTTCCAATTCCCGCTTTGTCCCTTCTCGCGTAAGGTCCGGCTTCTCCTTGGTGAAAAGGGGATCGGCTATGAGCTGGTGCGCGAATCGCCGTGGCTCCGGCGCGACGAATTTCTCGACATGAATCCCGCCGGGCAGACGCCGGTGCTGGTCGAGCGCGAGCGAGGGCTGGTGCTGATGGATAGCCAGGCAATCTGCGAATATATCGAGGAGACCGAGGCGAAGTCGCCGATGATCAGCGGCACCTCGCAGAACCGCGCCGAGATCCGCCGTCTCGTCGCCTGGTTCGACCAGCAATTCTATGGCGACGTCGTCGCCCCGCTGATGCACGAGAAGATGCGCAAGCGTCTCGTCGAGCGCGCGACACCCGACGCCAAAGTGCTGCGCGAGGCGATGAAGAACGCCATCAGCCATCTCGACTACACCGATTATCTGCTCGATCACCGCAACTGGCTGGCGGGCGCGACGCTCAGCCTCGCCGATCTCACCGCGGCGGCGCACATGTCGGTGACCGATTATCTCGGCGGCATCGACTGGAAGGGCCATGAGCTGACCAGCCGCTGGTACGCCGGCCTCAAATCCCGCCCCGGCTTCCGCCCGCTGCTGAGCGAGCGGATGGAAGTGATCGCCCCGCCGGCGCATTACGACAAGGTCGATTTCGGCTGATGTGAGGCGAATGCCCCACCGATCGGTCACTTCCCTCGACCCACTATTTCGCCGTCCCAGCGAACGCTGGGACCTCCCTTTTCTTCGAAGGGCGATGCGACGATCATAGCGCGAATATGAGCGCCCTCATAAGCCGCGCGCTCCCTTCGCGTCTTCGCGTCTTCGCGTGAAAATGGCAGGCTGTCCGCCAGACAAAGTCGCGGTCGGAAGCGCCGTTTGACTCACGCGAAGGCGCGAAGACGCGAAGGGAGCACGATGGAAATCAAAGCCACTCTCTCCGTAGCCGCACATGTTATGGCTGGCCTGAAGGCAGTGAGGTCCCAGCGTTCGCTGGGACGACGGAGAGGGAGGGTGGTTCAGGCTGCGCCTGACGTCCATTCGGTCGATACCGACCTTCAGCCCCGCACGGCCGTCAGGAAATAATCCAGCTTCAGATCGTCCGACAGCACGAACCCCTTGCGCGGATCGAGCGAAAGGCCGCGGCGGTCGATCACCGTCAGCCCGGCCTCGCCCAGCAGCGCGGCCAGTTCGTCGGGCCTCAGGAACTTGCTCCAGTCGTGCGTGCCCTTCGGGACCCGGCCGGTCCCCTCGCCGATCGTGATCAGCGCCAGCCGCGACAGCGCGGTGCGGTTGGGGGTCGAGACAATCAGCAGGCCGCCCGGCGCCAGCGCGGCGGCGAGGCCGGCGACGAACGCCGCCGGATCGGTGACATGCTCGATCACCTCCATCGAGATGACGAGGTCGAAGGTCGCGCCGCCGAGTTGGTCGAGTTCGCCCGCACGATAGTCGATCGCCAGGCCCTGGCCTGTGGCATGCGACCGTGCGGCCGCGATATTTTCGGCCGCCGCATCGATCCCGGTGACGATCGCCCCCAGCCGCGCCAGCGGTTCGCACAACAGACCCGCGCCGCAGCCGACATCCAGCGCGGTCCGGCCGGCGAGCGGCTTCAGCGTCGCGGGGTCGCTGCCGAGATGCCCGTTCACCCGCTCGCGGATATAGCCCAGCCTGGCCGGGTTGAGTTTGTGGAGCATGGCGGACGATCCCTTCGGATCCCACCAGTCGGCGGCGAGCGCGCCGAAATGGGCGGCTTCACGGGGGTCGATCGTCGCGGTTGCGTTCATGGTGCCTCATCCCTATCAGGGCGCCGCCGTTCGCGGAACGGCCAATATTTCTGGGGAAAACGCGGTTCCATGGCCCGTATCGTGATGAAGTTCGGCGGCACCTCGATGGCGGGCATCGAGCGCATCCGCAACGTCGCCGCGCGCGTGAAGCGCGAGGTGGAGGCTGGCAACCAGGTCGCCGTCGTCGTGTCGGCGATGGCGGGCGAGACCGATCGGCTGGTCGGCTTCTGCCGTGAGGCCAGCGCGCTCTACGATCCGCGCGAATATGACGTGGTCGTCGCCGCCGGCGAGCAGGTCACCAGCGGACTGCTGGCGATCGCGCTGCAGGCGATCGGCGTGCCGGCGCGCAGCTGGCTCGGCTGGCAATTGCCGATCCACACCAACGACGCCCACGCCTCCGCCCGCATCGGCACGATCGACACCGCGGCGCTCGACGCCGCGCTGGCGACCGGCGAGGTCGCGGTGATTCCTGGCTTCCAGGGCGTCGCCGACAGCAATCGCGTGACGACGCTGGGCCGCGGCGGCTCGGATACCTCGGCGGTCGCGGTCGCGGCGGCGATGAAGGCCGATCGCTGCGACATCTATACCGACGTCGACGGCGTCTACACCACCGACCCGCGGATCGTGCCGCGCGCGCGCAAGCTCAGCCGGGTCACCTATGAGGAAATGCTGGAACTGGCGAGCGTGGGCGCGAAAGTGCTCCAGACGCGCTCGGTGGGGCTGGCGATGAAGGAGAAGGTGCGCGTCCGCGTGCTCTCCTCCTTCGACGATGGTAAGGACATTGACGGCCATCGCGGCACATTGATCGTCGGCGACGACGAAATCGGGGACACGGCAGTGGAACGGCAACTCATCACCGGCATCGCACACGACAAGAACGAGGCGAAGATCACCTTGACAAGGGTGCCCGACCGGCCCGGCGCGGTCGCCAGCATCTTCGCGCCGCTCGCCGATGCCAGCATCAATGTCGACATGATCATCCAGAACATCGCGCACGACACCGGCTCGACCGACGTCACCTTCACCGTGCCGGGCGCCGAACTCGTCCGCGCGCTCGACGTGCTGGGCAAGGCGCAGGCCGTGATCGGCTATGAGCGGCTGATCCACGACACCAGGGTGTGCAAGATCTCGGTGGTCGGCGTCGGCATGCGCAGTCATGCCGGTGTCGCATCGATCATGTTCAAGGCGCTGGCCGATCGCGGCATCAACATCCAGGCGATCACGACGTCGGAGATCAAGGTGAGCGTGTTGATCGAGGAAGATTATACCGAGCTCGCCGTTCGCGTCCTGCATACCGCCTACGGGCTCGACGCCGTGGAGGATGCAGCTTGAGCCATTCGGCCCGCCTCTCCGCGCTGATGGCGCGGGGCTGCGAATTCCTCGGCTCCGACGTCGCGATCATGGCCGGCGCCATGTCGTGGATCAGCGAGCGCCATCTGGTCGCGGCGATGTCGAACGCCGGCGGCTTCGGCGTGATCGCCTGCGGGGCAATGACACCCGCACTGCTCGATACCGAGATCGCCGAGACGAAATTGCGCACGACCAGGCCGTTCGGCGTCAACCTGATCACGATGCATCCCGATCTGATGGCGTTGATCGCGGTCTGCGCGAAACACGGGGTCAGCCACGTCGTGCTCGCCGGCGGCCTGCCGCCGGCCGGCAGCATCGATGCGATCAAGGCGTCGGGCGCGAAGCTGATCTGCTTTGCGCCGGCGATGGCACTGGCGAAGAAGCTCGTGCGCTCGGGCGTCGATGCGCTGGTGATCGAGGGCATGGAAGCCGGCGGCCATATCGGTCCGGTTTCCACCAGCGTGCTGGCGCAGGAGATGCTGCCCGACCTGGCGGCGCAGCTGCCGGTGTTCGTCGCCGGCGGCATCGCGCGCGGCGAAGCGATCGCCGCCTATCTCGAAATGGGCGCCGCCGGCGTCCAGCTCGGCACCCGCTTCGTCTGCGCGCATGAGTGCATCGCCCACCCCAATTTCAAGAAGGCGTTCATCCGCGCCTCGGCGCGCGACGCGATCTCCAGCGTCCAGATCGATCCGCGCCTGCCGGTGATCCCCGTGCGCGCGCTGAAGAATGCCGGCACCGAAAGCTTCACCGCCAAGCAGCGCGAAGTCGCCAATCTGCTCGATTCGGGTGCGGTCGAGATGGGCGAGGCGCAGCTCCAGATCGAACATTATTGGGCGGGCGCCCTGCGCCGCGCGGTGATCGACGGCGACGTCGAGGGCGGGTCGCTGATGGCCGGCCAGTCGGTCGGCATGGTCAAGACCGAGGAGCCGCTCGCGGACATCATCGCGACATTGATGCGCGAAGCCGATGGCGCACTGGCGGGGCGGGGGATTGCGGCGTAAGCGTCGAAATAAAGTTGAAAGTTAGTATTGCCCGCGATATCATCGAGCTGTGAGATGGGTTCTCGACACAGCGGTCATGGTCGCGGCGATTCGAAGCGAGTTCGGCGCATCACGAAAGCTCCTCGTCGGGGCGCTTGAGGAGCAGTTCGTTCTTTTGGTTTCGACGCCATTGCTGCTTGAATATGAGGCTGTGATGACCCGGCGGGAACATCTCGATGCCGCAGGCATTTCGGCCGCCGATGTGGTCGCCTTGCTGGACGCCATCGCCATTGTCGCCAGGCCGGTCAGATTAGCATTTCTCTGGCGCCCGGCAGTGCGAGATGCGAACGACGATATGGTTTTGGAAACGGCGGCAAATGGACAAGCCGAGGGAATCGTTACTTTCAATCGCCGGGATTTTGGCGGTGTGACCGACCGCTTCGGCATCCCCGTCCTTTTGCCGGGAGAGGCGCTGTCGCGGCTGGAGATCGAGAAATGAAAAAGAGCAATTTTGCCTTACGCCTGCAACCTTCGCTGCTCGAGGAAGTGCGCAAGCTCGCTGAAGCCGAGGGCGTGGCACTGAATCAACTGATTAATGTGGCCATTGCCGAAAAACTGTCGGCGCTTCGTACCGAGAGCTATTTCGCCGAGCGGGCTGCGCGGGCAGATATCCCCAAAGCACTCGCCATTCTCGCACGAGCCGGCAAGAATCAACCGCCGCAACCCGGCGACGAACTTCCGCGCTGACCGCGCTTCCTCGTCGATGCCGGCGACCAATTTGATCGCGCACCAATGCGCAACCTGCCCCCTTCGATCCTGAGGTTCACACAGCTTATACGAATTGTGCAGGCGAGATCTGGAGGTAGCCATGGCACAGACGACAGCCAAGGAATTCCAGCGCAGGTTCGGTGAGTTTCAGCATGAGGCACGGCGCGAGCCAAACGAAATCACCCGGCACGGTCACCGCGAACTGATATTGATGTCGGCCGATCATTATGACTGGCTCGTCGCCTCGGCGCAGCGCAGCTTCCGCACCGAGGATGCCCCGGATTTCATCGTCGATGCGGTGAAGCGGGCCGAGATAGACCTGGGCCACGCAGCACTAGATGAGCTTTTATGACCCCCGTGATTCCGGAAGCAGGCATTCGTCAGGCGATTACAACGCTTCCCCGTTGGCACGGCCGCATCCAATCTGATAGCGCACATCCATGCCCGTAAGTTCTGCCGCCTCTGCCGCCCGGGAGATCCTGACCCGTCTTCACGACGTGATGGCGGCGCGCACCAATGCGCAGACCAAGCTTAACCATGTCGTCAACATCATCGGCGAGGCGCTCGATAGCGAGGTCTGCTCGATCTATCTGTTGCGGGACGGCGTGCTCGAACTGTTCGCGACCCGCGGTCTGAACCAGGCGGCAGTCCACGTCACCAAGATGGCGCTGGGCGAGGGGCTGGTCGGCACGATTGCCGAGGATGTCGCGACGCTCAACCTCGACGAGGCGACCAGCCATCCCGATTTCGCCTACAAGCCCGAGACCGGCGAGGAATTGTTCCACAGCTTCGCCGGCGTGCCGATCGTCCGCCGCGAGGAATCGGTGGGCGTGCTCGCGGTCCAGCATGCCGCCCCCCGCCGTTATGGCGATGTCGAGATCGAGGCGTTGCAGACCGTGGCGATGGTGCTCGCAGAATTGATTCACAATGCCGGGCTGATCGACGAGACTTCGGCGCAGGCCGGCCGCGTGCAGAGCACCGCCGCGGTGCGGATGGCCGGCCAGAAGCTGGTCGACGGCATGGCGCAGGGCGTCGCCGTCTATCACCAGCCGCGCGTGACGATCGAACATACCGTGGCCGAGGATACCGAGGCCGAGCGCCAACGGCTCTATTCGGCGTTCGACAAGATGCGCGAGCAGATCGACCGGATGGCGAGCCAGGCCGAGTTCGGCATGGGCGGCGAGCATGAGGAGGTGCTCGAGACCTACAAGATGTTCGCCTATGACGAGGGCTGGAAACGGCGCATCAACGAGGCGATCGACAGCGGGCTGACCGCCGAGGCGGCGATCGAGCGCGTCCAGCAGCGCACGCGGATGCGGATGCGCCAGATCGACGATCCGTTGCTCGCCGATCGGATGCACGATCTCGAGGATCTCGCGAACCGGCTGCTCAGGATCGTCTCGGGCCAGCTCGGCAGCGCCGCCAAGATGGGGCTGCGGCAGGATGCGATCCTGATCGCGCGCAATCTCGGACCCGCCGAACTGCTCGAATATGACCGGCGGCGCCTCAAGGGCGTGGTGCTGGAAGAAGGGTCGCTGACCGCCCATGTCACGATCGTCGCGCGCGCGATGGGCGTACCTGTGCTCGGCCGCGTCCGCGATGTCCGGCGGATGATCGGCGAGGGCGACCGGTTGCTGCTCGACGTCAACGAAGGCGCCGTGTTCGTCCGGCCGACGGCGTCGATGGAGGAAGCGTTCGTCGCCAAGAATGCGCTGACGCAGAAGCGCCGCGCCGCCTTCGCCGCGGCCCGCGCCGACCCGCCGACGACCAGCGATGGCGTCCGCGTCACGCTGATGATCAACGCCGGCCTGCGCGACGACATCGCCGCGCTCGACCTGACCGGTGCCGACGGCATCGGTCTGTTCCGCACCGAATTCCAGTTCCTCGTCTCGGCGACTCTGCCGCAGCGCGAGCGCCAGCAGCGGCTGTATCGCGATGTGCTCGAAGGGGCGGGCGACCGGCCCGTGGTGTTCCGCACCGTCGACATCGGCGGTGACAAGGCTTTGCCTTACATGCGGCTCGACGCCGGCGGCGAGGAAGAGAATCCGGCGATGGGCTGGCGCGCGATTCGGGTGGCGCTGGAGCGCGACGGGCTGATGAAGGCGCAGGCGCGCGCGCTGATCGAGGCCGCGGCCGGCCGCACGCTCAACGTGATGTTCCCGATGGTTTCCGAGCCGTGGGAATATGAGGAGGCGAAGGCGCTGTTCGAGGCGCAGCGTGCGTGGCTTGCCTCGCGCGGGCGCCAGCTGCCGCTTGCGATCCGCTACGGCACGATGCTCGAAGTGCCGGCGCTCGCCGAGATGCTCGACCTGATGTTCCCGCAGCTCGATTTCCTGTCGATCGGCACCAACGATCTGACCCAGTTCCTGTTCGCCGCCGACCGCGCCAACCCGAAGCTCGCCGAACGCTACGACTGGCTCAGCCCCGCGATCCTGCGCTTTCTGGCGCGCGTGATCGGCCAGGCGAAGGCGGCCGATGTGCCGGTGACGATCTGCGGTGAAATGGGCGGCCGCACGCTGGAAGCGATGGCGCTGATCGGACTCGGACTCGAGCGGCTGTCGATCACGCCGGCGGCGATCGGACCGGTCAAGGCGATGATCCGCTCGCTCGACGCTGCGGCGCTCCGCACCGACCTGCCCGCGCTGCTCGCGAAGCCGCCGCGCGACATGCGCGCCGCGCTGACCGGCTGGGCCGAAGCGCATGCCGTCGAGCTGAGTTGATCTCCGGAACGGGCGCGTCCGCCGCTTTTGGAAAACCGCCTGGTCATCCGGAAAAGCGCGCATTTCCGCCCGTTTACGATTGACAGAAGTCAAGCCAATCGGCGACAAGGCCGCGCACCGGGCAACACGGAACGATGCCGATAACGGGGCGCACAAAAATCATGGCAGACGGCGAAGACGAGGACGCGAACCTCTTCCCCAAGCGTGTCGGGGAAAGGCTGCGCGACGCCCGCGTTGCGGCGGGGCTGGACGTCTCCGACATCGCGAACCGCACGCGCGTGCCGCAGCGCATGCTCGAGGCGATCGAGGCGAGCGACTATGCCGCGATGCCCACCGCGACCTATTCGATCGGTTTCGCCAAGGCGCATGCCCGCGCGGTCGGGCTGAGCGAGGTCGACATCGCCCGCGCGCTGCGCGCGGAAATGGTCGCGGCCGGCACCGGCAGCGCCAGGCGCACCGAATTGCAGCCCTACGAGCCCGCCGACCCCGCGCGCGTGCCGACGCGCCTGCTCGCCTGGACCGCCGCGGCGATCGCCCTGCTGATCCTCGTCGCTTATGGCGTCTGGCGTTCCGAGCTGCTGTCGGGCGGTGCGAGCAGCGACGCCGATCAGGCGGTCGAGGCCGTGATCGCGGGCGCCCAGCCCGCCACCGGCGGCCCGGCCGTGCCGCAGCCGGTCGCGCCACAGTCCGGCGCGGTCGTGCTGACCGCCATCGAACCGGTCTGGATGCGTGTCTATGACGGCACCGGCAAGCGCCTGTTCGAAAAGGAAATGGCTGCCGGCGAGCGCTATGAAGTGCCCGGCGACGCGGTGAATCCGCAGATCATGACCGGCCGTCCGCAGGCGCTGAGCGTCACCGTCGGCGGCGCTCCGGTGCCGCCGCTCGGCGAACCCGACAAGCGGATCAAGGATGTCGCGATCAGCGCCGCCGCGCTCGCCGCGCGTGGCGCGCCGGCGCCGGCCGCCACGCCCGCCACCGCAGTCGCGCCGGCACCGCCGGTCGCCCAGCCGCTGATGCCGCCGCCGCAATCCCGGCCGGAGCCGCAGCGCACACCGCGCCAGCGCACCCCGCAGGCGGCGGCGCCGCAGCCTGCGTCGACGCCGACCGGATCGACACCCGACGCGGCCCCGGCGCAGCCCGTCGCACCGCCGGCCAGCACTTCGACGTCGTCCCCGCCCGGCCAGCCTTGAGCAGGGGGCGACAGGCGGCGTCGGGCAGAGTAGGCTCGCAGCCTCGTCAGGAACGCAACCTGAAAAAGGGATTTGCCAAAGGGGATTTGACTGCATGCGAAAGACGCTGATCGCCGCCCTCCTGCTCGCGTCGACCGCCGCGACGCCGGCCCTTGCGCAGGAAGAGGTTTTGACGCGCCGCGTGGACAAGCTGGAGCGAGAGGTCCGCGCCGTCCAGCGCAAGGTCTTCCCCGGCGGCACGGGCCAGACGATCGAACCCGAGATCGGCGCCGCGCCGACGCCGACGCCCGCTGCCGGCAATCCGGCGACGGCCCCGCTCGCCGATCTGTCGGCGCGGGTCGACGCGCTCGAATCGCAACTCGCGACGCTGACCGGCCAGGGCGAACAGAACGCCTACAAGCTGCGCCAGCTCGAAGAGGCGTTGGGCAAGCTCAAGACCGACACCGATACGAGACTGAAGGCGATCGAGGGGCCGGCTCCAGCGGCCAGCACCGACGACAGCGGCGAAGTCGCCCCAACCGCCCCATCGTCGACCGCCCCGCCGTCCACGGCATCGCAGGCGACGCCCAAACCCGCGCCGACGCCCACCGCCGCGGCCTCGCCGGCTGCGGGCACGGCGCGCAAGGCCGCCGTTGCCGAGATCGCCAAACCGTCGTCCGACGATGCCGGCGAGAATGAATATACCTATGGCTATCGGCTGTGGGAGGCGAAATTCTATCCCGAGGCGCAGGTCCAGCTGAAGGCGACGGCCAACAAATATGGCACCCACAAGCGGATCAGCTTCACCCGCAACCTGCTCGGCCGCGCCTATCTCGACGACGGCAAGCCGGCGCTCGCGGCGACCGAATTCTATCAGAATTATCAGAAGAACCCGAAGGGCGAGCGCGCGCCCGACAGCCTCTATTATCTCGGGGTGGCGCTGACGAAGCTCAAGAAACTGGCCGACGCGTGCAAGGTCTATGACGAGTTCAGCGACGTCTATGGCGCCACCGCATCGGCAAGCCTGAAGACGCAGGTCGCCAAGGGCCGCACCGAGGCGAAGTGCAAGGCGGCCTAGTTTCTCGAGTTCCTCGCCTGCAGGGCCAAGAATTCCTCCCCGGAACTGGGGGGAGTTTGACATCGGCGACACTCACAGGGCAATCGGGTGAATATCCAATTCTCCCCTCTACCGCTTGCGGGAGAGGGAAAGCCGCCGAAGGCGGCGAGGGTGAGGGCCTGAAGGGCGGGCCACGCACAGGCCCTCACCCTGACTCGCTTCGCGAGTCTGTCCCTCTCCCGCAAGCGGTAGAGGGTAGGGCGTGATAGCCGCGACATTATTTTTCGCTCCATTGTCCTGGCGGCACGCCGATCTTGGCCGAACTTCACGGCTTCGGGGTCAACGGCGGCCGTACCAATGACCACCACCACCGCCCGCTTCACCCAGAACCTCACCCGCCTGATCGGCGACCACAATACCGCGCGCCTCGGTATCGCCGTCTCCGGCGGTCCCGACAGCCTGGCGCTGCTGCTGCTGGCGCACGACGCCGCGCCGGGCCGCATCGCCGCTGCCACCGTCGACCATGGCCTCCGCCCCGCAGCCGCCGACGAGGCGGCGATGGTCGCCGCCGTCGCGGCGGATCTCGGCATTCCCCATGCCACGCTCCGCCCCGACTCGCCGATCACCGGATCGCTGCAGGCCGGCGCCCGCCGCACGCGCTACAATTTGCTCGAGACATGGCGGATCGGCGCCGGTCTCGACTGGCTGCTGACCGCGCACCACGCCGACGATCAGGCCGAGACCATGCTGATGCGGCTCAACCGCGGCGCCGGCGTCGGCGGCCTTGCCGGCATCCGCGCCGTCAACGGACGCATCGTGCGGCCGCTGCTCGATTGGCGCCGCCTCGAGCTCGCCGCGATCGTCGAAGCGGCCGGACTCGTGGCGATCGACGATCCGTCCAACCGCGACGCCCGGTTCGATCGGGCCCGGGTGCGAACCGCATTGCAGCACAGCGGCTGGATCGATCCGCGGGCCTTCGCCGCCAGCGCGGCGCATCTCGCCGACGCGCACGACGCGCTCGACTGGACGGTGCGGCGGCTGGCCGGCGAACGGCTGACCGGCGACGGCACTTCGCTCAGTCTCGACCCGGCCGACCTGCCTGCCGAACTCCGCCGCCGCCTGCTCGCTTATACGATCGATCGTCTCGATCCCGGCCGGAACCCGCCCGGCCCGGACATCGACCGGCTGCTGGAGACGCTGGCGGCAGGCGGCAAGGCCAGCATCGGCGCGCTGGTCGCGACCGGCGGACCGGTGTGGCGGCTGGCCCCGGCGCCACCAAGACGAACGAAATAGCGATCGGATCGGGGATTCTGACGCCATTCCATTGTCATTAATCCCCTATCGCCTATCTTGAGACGATAGAGCGGAGATTCAGACGCAGATGAGCGACGACAAGGAACCGGAAACCAATCCCTGGATGAAGAGCCTCCTGATCTGGGTGGGCATCCTCGTCGCGCTGGCGCTGTTCGTGTCGCTGCTCGATCGCCCCGTCCCGGGCACGGGCAAGACCATCGCTTATTCCGAATTCCTGGCCAAGGTCGACGAGGGCTCGGTCAAGCAGGTCGACATCGCCGAGAATGTCGTCAGCGGCACCTTCTCGAACGGCGATCAGTTCCGGACGCTCGCGCCCAACGACCCCGGCCTGACCGAGCGGCTCTACGCCAAGAGCGTCAAGTTCACCGCCAAGCCCGAGGAAGCGCCGAACTTCTGGCTGCTGCTGCTGTACCAGTCGCTGCCGTTCGTGCTGATCCTCGGCATCGCCTTCTTCGTCATCCGCCAGATGCAGAAGAGCAGCGGTTCGGGCGCGATGGGTTTCGGCAAGAGCCGCGCGCGCATGCTCACCGAGAAGCAGGGCAAGGTCACCTTCGATGACGTCGCCGGCATCGATGAGGCGCGCGAAGAGCTTCAGGAGATCGTCGAATTCTTGCGCGACCCCTCGAAATTCGCGCGGCTCGGCGGCAAGATCCCCAAGGGCGCGCTGCTGGTCGGCGCGCCCGGTACCGGCAAGACCCTGCTCGCCCGTGCGATCGCGGGTGAGGCCAATGTGCCCTTCTTCACCATTTCGGGCTCCGATTTCGTCGAGATGTTCGTCGGCGTCGGCGCCAGCCGCGTGCGCGACATGTTCGAACAGGCGAAGAAGAACGCGCCCTGCATCGTCTTCATCGACGAGATCGACGCCGTCGGCCGCAGCCGCGGCGCGGGTCTCGGCAACCAGAACGACGAACGCGAACAGACGCTGAACCAGCTGCTGGTCGAGATGGACGGCTTCGAGGCGAACGAGGGCATCATCATCATCGCCGCGACCAACCGGCCCGACGTGCTCGATCCGGCGCTGCTGCGCCCGGGCCGCTTCGATCGCCAGGTCGTGGTGCCGCGTCCCGACATCGACGGCCGCGTCAAGATCCTCCAGGTCCACATGAAGCGGGTGCCGCTGGCGCCCGACGTCGATCCCCGCATCATCGCGCGCGGCACGCCGGGCTTCTCGGGCGCCGATCTCGCCAACCTCGTCAACGAGGCGGCGCTGCTGGCGGCCCGCCGCGGCAAGCGCCTCGTCGCGATGAGCGAGTTCGAGGCCGCCAAGGACAAGGTGATGATGGGCGCCGAGCGCCGGTCGATGGTGATGACCGAGGACGAGAAGCGGATGACCGCCTATCATGAGGCCGGCCATGCGCTCGCCTCGATCTACGAGCCGGCGTCCGACCCGATCCACAAGGCGACGATCATCCCGCGCGGCCGCGCGCTGGGCATGGTGATGCGCCTGCCCGAGCGCGACAGCTACAGCTATCATCGCGACAAGATGTATGCCGATCTGAGCGTCGCGATGGGCGGCCGCGTCGCCGAGGAGCTGATCTTCGGCTATGACAAGGTGTCGAGCGGCGCGTCCAGCGACATCCAGAGCGCGACCAATCTCGCGCGCAACATGGTGACGCGCTGGGGCATGTCCGACGCGGTCGGCCCGGTCCAGCACAGCGAGGACGAGCAGAATTATCTCGGCTATGGCGTCGGCCGGTCGAGTTCGATGTCGAACCAGACCGCGCAACTGATCGATTCGGAGATCAAGCGGATCGTCGAGGTCGGCTACGACCGCGCCAAGGCCTTGCTCAACGAGCATATCGACGCGCTGCACAAGCTCGCCGCCGCGCTGCTCGAATATGAGACGCTGACCGGCGACGAGATCAAGAAGCTGGTCACCGACGGCGATATCGGCCGCGACAGCCCCGGTGCCGCCGGCCCGATCGTGGTCAAGCCGGGCGGCACGTCGATCCCGAAGACCCGCCGCAAGGGCGGCTGGGGCGACCCGTCGCCGCAGGGCGCGTAAATTCATTCGGGTGCATTCTGTTCGAGGAATATATGCACCCGAATGGCTTCGCGATAGGCCGCCGGTGAAACGCGTCACGGTCGCGTGATAGCATCGCCGCGATGGCCGAGTCGCTCCGTGACAATCCGCTTGCCACCCGCGACGACGTGTTCGCCGCGATGATGGCGCTCTATACGCCGCTCGTCGCCCATGCCGCGCCGGGCGGCGCGCGGGTCGAGATCGAGCCGCATGCATCGACCGCCGATCCGGTCGCGGCGGCGCTCGAGGGCTTCGCCCGACCGCTGTTCGGCCTCGCGCCGGCCGCCGCCGGCGGCTACGCGATCCCCACGCGCGACCTGATTCTGCGCGGCCTGACCCACGGCGCCGACCCGGCCCATCGCGAATATTGGGGCCTGCCCACCGATCGCAGCCAGCGGCTGGTCGAGGCCTCGGCGATCGCCACCGGATTGCTGATCGCGCCCGACGCCTTCTGGTGGCCGCTCGCCCCCACCGCGCGCGCGCATCTGACCAACTGGCTCGCGGCCGCGCGCGACGCCGAGCATTTCGACAATAGCTGGCTGGGCATGCGCGCGCTGACCGATCTCGCGCTCGCCCGGCTGGCGGGCTGGGGCGATGCCGAAGCGCGCAGCCGCTGGCGCGACCGGATCGACAGCTTCCACATTGGCGACGGCTGGTATCGCGACGGGATAACCCGTCGCGCCGATCATTATAACGGCTTCGCCATCCATTTCGATGCGCTGCTGCTGGCGGTGTTCGACCGCGGCGACGGCGCGCGCGGCGACCGGGCACGGCAGCGCGCCACCGCCTTCGCGCCGCAATTCGCCGAATGGTTCGCCGACGATGGCGCGGCCCTGCCGTTCGGCCGCAGCCTCGCCTGGCGCTTCGGCTGCGCGGCGTTCTGGGGTGCGCTGGCCTTTGCCGGCGTCGAGGCGCTGCCGTGGGGCGAGATCAAGGGTCACTGGCTGCGCCATTTGCGCTGGTGGGCGCGACAGCCGATGACGCGGCGCGACGGGCTGCTGACGCTCGGTTACGCCTATCCCAACGCCGCGCTGGTCGAGGATTATATGTCGCCCGGTTCGCCATGGTGGGCGTTCCGGACCTTCCTGCCGCTGGCGCTGCCGCCCGATCACCCGTTCTGGCGTGCCGAGGAGGCGGTGCCGAAACGGACTGCCGCGCCCGTCACGCTCGCCGCGCCGGGCATGCTGGTCTCGCATCGCCCCGGCCAGACGATCGCGTTGAGCAGTGGCCAGCAGAACCGGCAGATCCGCCACGGCGCGGAGACATATGCCAAATTCGCCTATTCCACCCGCCACGGTTTCTGCACCGAGGCGTGGCCGCATCGCGCCGACTGGGCGGCGGTCGACAACATGATCGGCTTCACCGTCGACGGTCGCGACCTGCGCGTGCGCACCACCTGCGAGACCGCTTCGGTGGCCGGCAACCTGCTCCACGCACGCTGGCGGCCGTGGACCAACATGCTGGTCGAGACCTGGCTGTGGTGGGCGGGCGACTGGCATGTCCGGCTGCACCGGATCGAGGCGCCGGTGGCCATGACGGCGATCGAGGGCGGCTTCGCGATCGCGCGGCCCGACGACGACGCGCCCGCGATCCTCGCCGCCCGCCGCGCGCAGATCCGCAGCGGCGACGACGTCAGCACGATCGTCGACATCGGTCCGGTCGCACGCCGGGCGCGCATCCAGCGGGTGGCGCCGAACAGCAGCCTGATCCACCCGCGCGCGCTGGTGCCGCAACTGGTCGGTGCGATCCCCGCCGGCGAGACCTGGCTCGCGGCGGCGATCCATGCCGGCCTCGGCGATCCGTCGCCTGCGCCGATCCTGCCGATCTCATCCGATCTGGAGGAAATTCTTCGCACGAAGCGCGTGGCGGTGCCTGTTCACGTCCTGCCACTGTCGTGAAACGACGATCCGCATAGAACGGGTTTCTCCGCCGTCCGCCAGTGCCACCGCATCGTCACGGTCGAGGGCGGCGCGATCACCGAGGAAGGCACCCACGCCGAACTGCTCCGCCAGGGGGCGGCCGCTACGCCCAGCCCCACGCCAAGCAGATGGGGACGGCGGCATGATCCCGAACGCGAAGGCATTGCACGCAGCCTGTCCGCTGTCGGGAGGCCAAATTCCTCCCCGGAACGGGGAGGGGGACCACCCGAAGGGTGGTGGAGGGGCGGGGGCAGGTCTCGATGCCCGAGCCGTCCGGACGAGCCAAGTCGGAAATATCCAACTCTGCCCCTGCCCGTCCACCAGCTTCGCCGGTCCCCCTCCGCGTTCCGGGGAGGATTTGCTTCGGCGCATCATTGAACCTGTGCCCGGCACCTCGCTCCAACTCCCTCCACCCGTCATCCCCGCGAAGGCGGGGACCCATTTTCGGCATGGATCACGATAGTCGCCGAACGGATGCCCAAGTCCCCGCATCTCCCGTCAGGGCAATCGGGCGAAGATATCCGCAAGCACTCTTGCTCTTTTCACCTCGTCATCCCGGCGAAAGCCGGGACCCATAAACGCTGAGTTTTCAGAAAAGAGCGCTCGACCTTCCAGTTCATCAGTCGATCTAGGGTGTTTATGGGTCCCGGCTTGCGCCGGGATGACCAAGAAGGAAGGATCAACCACTCACCTAAGTCCCCGCATCCCCCGCGCCCACGCGCCCAAAAAGCACCCCACCCCATGCTAGCCACACCCCTCCACCGCCACTGGACCATCCTCCGCGAATCCTGGCGCCAGCAAAACGCCGCCGACGCCGCAGCCCGCCCGCGCACCGACCACGAATTCCTCCCCGCCGCCCTCGAAATCATGGAAAAGCCAGCCAGCCCCGGCGCCCGCTGGCTGATGCTGACCCTCTGCGCCCTCTTCGCACTCGCTCTGCTCTGGTCGTTCATCGGCCGGGTCGACGTGGTCGCGATCGCGCAGGGCAAGGTGATCCCGTCGGCCAACGTCAAGCTGATCCAACCGATCGAGATCGGCTCGGTCCGCGCGATCCACGTCCGCAACGGCCAGCATGTCGAAAAGGGCCAATTGCTGATCGAACTCGATTCCACCTTGTCCGGCGCCGACGAAGCGCAGGCGAGCCAAAGCCTGATCTCCGCCAACGTCACCATCGCGCGCAACGATGCGCTGCTCGCCTGGCTCGAAGGGCGATCGGGCCGCTTCGTGGCGCCGGCCGACGCTCTGCTGGCGGTCGCCGCGAACCAGAGCCGCTTCGTCGCGGTCTCGATCGCCGAATATGAGGCGCAGCGCGCCAGCCTGTTCCAGCAGCGCGCCGAGCGCGCCGCCGAACTCGCCTCCGCCCAGGCCGAGATCGCCAAGCTCGAACAGACGCTGCCGTTCGTCGAACGGCAACTCGCGGCGCGGTAGGAGCTGTCGGACAAGGGCTATTTCTCGAAGATCCGCCTGCTCGAATATGAGCAGCTGCGCGTCGAGCACATGCGCAACTTCGACGTGAAGGCCGCCGCCGCCGCCAAGGCGCGCGCGGCAATGGGCACGCTCGACGCCGAAATGGCGAAGCTGCGCGAGACCCTCGCCGCGTGTCAACTGATCTCCAAGCTCTAGCGCGCCAGGCGCGGTTTGGTGACAAGCAAGCGCAACTGGAACTCGGTATACGTTTTGAAGAAGGCCGGGGAATCGTATCTGACCTCGTTCGCGCACGGAAACTCTATATTCGCGCTGCCGCCTTATTCGACGAAAATTTGTACATCTTGTAAATTACCTTTTCGATATATTGACTTATATATCGTGGCTGATAGAAACTGTGGTCTGGAAGAGGAGAAGATTTTTCGGTGAGTCTGAAATGGGGCCTCTTCACGATGTGCGGCGGCAGATTCATTCTGGCTGCAGGTCCGGCACTGCTGCTGGGGGGCGGCGCCAACTATTCCTACATGGGCATTCCGCTTGCACGCGGCACGGTCCGGCCAGAGCTGCAGCAACTCGCAAATCTGGCGCGAACAGGTGACAAGCAGGCGCGGCTTAATCTTGGTATCCGTTTCGAAGAGAGGCGCGGCATGCCCGTTAATGTCTCCATTTCCAAGAAACTATATCGCTCGCCCGCTACGGATAGCGGCGGGACATTGTGGATATGTTCACCGCCGGTTGGAAATAGAGCAAGCGGCAGGGTTGTTCTGGTCGAGGGCGAGCCAAAAGATCCGGTCTTGACGACGCGCGACTACGCCTAACTCGCTTGGAAAGCCTCAGCAAATGAATTCTGCAATTGATCCCGAGAAGACCGACACGGATAATGACGGTAGAGCAATCCAAGCGGTGAAGCGTTATCGAAAATGGAGTTTTCATGGTGCAATTTGTATTGAGTCATTGAACTATCTCCGAAATCCAGAGTACGTGAATCCCGCAATGTACCGATATATTTCGATTATACTTACCTCTATTATAGCACTCTATATCAGCGCGCCGGCCGAGAGCGAAACGCCAAAAGCTATTGTTATTTACGACAAGCAAAAAATGGCAGATACCTGCGGAGATTACAGAAATAACGCGGCTTATCAGGATTTCTGTACAGGTTATTTGATTGGTATAGTCGAAGCAAAATCTAGGGACTATAAAGAGCGCGATCGAATTTTATTATCATGTGCTTTACCTATGCGGTATAAAGTTTTTGAAAAATTTCGTGAGATCGCGAGTCAACGTGATGATTTGTCAAAACCGTCTATTATTTTGATGAAATCCATAAAGGTGATCTGCGAGTAAAATCTTTTCGATCATGATCAAGAAGGACGGGCTATGCCTTATCAAACAATTTCTCCAACAGGTAAGATGCGTCTTGACGAGATTTCTAAGGCTGCCGATCTTAATCAGTCCAATTCTCAAAAAAATATTTTCCAATATCTATTTGCGTTGAATGGAAACGGAGTTACCGATCTTCCAACCTACACATGTATAGTATTGAAATTATGGAAATTATGGCGACAGGTGCAATAACCCCTAAACCCTGCGATCGAAGGCGCTCGGGCCGCGCCGTGGCGCCGGCCGACACCTTGCCGGTGGTCGCCGCCAACCTGAGCCGCTGCGTAACGACCTCGATCGCCAAATATTAAACGCGGCGCGCCAGCCAGCTCCAGCAGCGCGCCGAACCCGCCCCCGGATCAGGACGACGCGGTCCTTGCACGATCGCGGCGGCAACGGCCGGATGGGCGGGATCAACGAGATTTCGTGCGTTGCCGACAAGGCAGGCGCGAAGACCGACATCGCGGGGCTGCGCGCGTTCGACACCAATTGCGACGGCAGGCTGACCGCCGCCGACGGACCTTCGCACAGTTCAAGCTGTGGTTCGACAACAATGGCAGCGGCACCACCGGGGCCGGCGAACTTCTGTCGCTGACCGATCTCGGCGTGGCGGCGATCCGGTGGGCGCGTCGTCCAGCCCGGCCGCACGGTCGGCGGCAACCGCATCGACTATCGCACCAGCCTGACCAGGACGGATGATGACGTGGCTGCTGTCGCAGTCGCCGCTGCACCGCGCCTTCGCGATCGGCGATCTCGAATGGCTGGTGATGCCGGCGCTGATCCACCAGTCCTTCTATCTATTCCGCGATGGCGATAAGCCGGTCGGCCTCGCGCTGTGGGCGAAATGCGGCCCGAGGGCGAGCGCAAGCTGCAGCGCGGCATGATCGAACCCGAGAACCGGCTGACGCTCGAGGAATGGATCGCGGGCGATCGCATCTGGCTGGTCGATCTGATCGCGCCGTTCGCGACGCCCGAGAACCGCCATCGCGAGGTCATGATCGCCGACCTGATCTCCGCGCCGCTCAAGGACAAGGCGTTCAGCTTCCACCAGACCGATCCGGTCACCGGCAAGCGGACCGTGCAGCGCGTCGCGGCGGATGCGGGCGAGAAGCTGAAGGCGGCGATCGAAGGGGCGCTGGCCGAGTCCTGACCCGGCCCCCCGGCGCCCGGTCGCCTCGCCTCGGCCGCATTGTCATGTGGACCTGTTCCGCAGAAAAACCGACCTGTTCTGCAGCAGGATCGACCTGTTATGCAGATTGTCTTCCCCTGTTCCGCACGATAACAGGTGGCGCCGATTTTTGCATGCTATGGCCTTGTCATCGCTGGAAAAATTTCGCCGTCTATTCCGCCGCAAGGCCATTTTTCCCCTGTTTGCGGGGCCATATCGCGAGAATCGCCCTGTAACAGGTGAATTCGCCCCGTCGCCGCGCCGCTGCCTCGCGCTGACCGCCGCCGTGCTCAGGCCTGCCGCCGAGCCGAAGCCGGTGTCCGATCCCGCCTCCACCCTTGCCATCGCCCCCATCGCCGGGCCATGGCTCGGCAATGGCCACGGCCCCACCCCCACCCCCATCCGCATCCGATCCCTGGTTCACCGTCGACGGCAATCGGCTGCGCCTGCTCGACAACGGCCCGCTGCGGCTCGAGGCCTTGCTGCGGCTGATCGACGGTGCCACCGACTCGCTGCGCATCCTCTATTATATCTATGAGGATGACGATGCCGGCCGGCAGGTCCGCGAGGCCTTGTTCGAGGCGCATCACCGCGGCGTCGCGGTCTCGCTGATCGTCGACGGTTTCGGCAGCGATCATGCCGCCGACAACGACTTCTTCACGCCGCTGGAGGAGGCCGGCATCGCGGTCTGCCGCTTCATCCCGCGCTTCGGCCGCCGCTATCTGCTGCGCAATCACCAGAAGCTCGCGCTCGCCGACGGCCGGCGCGTGATCGTCGGCGGCTTCAACGTTTCCGACGATTATTTCGGCACGCCCGCCGACCAGGCGTGGCGCGACCTCGGGCTGCTGGTCGATGGACCCGCGGTCGGCGACCTCGCGGGCTATTTCGACGCGCTGTCCGCCTGGTCGCGCACGCCGAAGCCCAAGCTGCGCGATCTCGCGGCGGCGCTCGAAGGCTGGAGCGGGTCGGCCGGCCCGGTGCGCTGGCTGCTCGGCGGCCCGATGCGGCGGCTCAGCCCGTGGGCGCGCGCGGTCAAGCGCGACATGCGGCGCGCGCGGCGGATCGACATGATCGCCGCCTATTTCGCGCCCAACCCGGCGATGCTGACGCGGCTCGACCGGATCGGCCGGCGCGGCAAGGCGCGGATCGTCACCGCCGCCAAATCGGACAATACCGCGACGATCGCGGCGGCGCGCTTCACTTATGCCGGCCTCGTCCGCAAGGGCGTGCAGATCTTCGAATATCAGCGCACCAAGCTCCACACCAAGCTCTTCGTGATCGACAATGCGGTCTATATCGGCTCGGCGAATTTCGACATGCGCAGCCTCTACCTCAATCTCGAACTGATGCTGCGGATCGAGGATCGCGCCTTCGCCGATCGCATGCGCGCCTATGTCGATGACGAGATCGCATCGAGCGACCGCGTCGATGCGGCCTGGATCAAGGCGCGCGGCGGCCCGATCACGCGCGCCAAATGGGCCCTCGCCTATTTCCTCGTCGCGGTGCTCGATTTCAACGTCACGCGGCGGCTGAACTTCCGCGTCACCGAGCAGTGACCTGAACGCGACATTCCCCGCTGTCACCCCACCCGCTTCCATGCCATGATTCGCCGCACATGACCCCCGCCCTCAACATCGCCCATTCGATCCTCGGCCAGCCCTGGCGCTGGCGTGCGCGCTCCGCCGACGTGCGTGACGACATCCTCGGCAGCGACGATCTCGTCACCCAGTTGCTGCTCGCGCGTGGGTGCCCGCCCGAAGCGCTCGATGCGCATCGCGCGCCCAGCATCCGCGCCTTCATGCCCGATCCGTCGATCTTCCGCGACATGGACCGCGCCGCCGGCCGGCTCGCGGATGCGGTCGAGGCGGGCGAGCCGGTGACGGTGTTCGGCGATTACGACGTCGACGGCGCGACCTCGGCGGCACTGCTGATCCGGCTGCTGCGCGACCTCGGGCTCGATCCCAGAGCCTATATCCCCGACCGGCTGATGGAGGGCTATGGCCCGTCGGGCGAGGCGCTGGTGCGGATCGCCGAGGGCGGCGCGCGGCTGATCGTGACGGTCGATTGCGGCGCGCAGGCGTTCGAGGCGCTGGAGATGGCGCGCGCGGCGCAGGTCGACGTGATCGTCGTCGATCATCACAAATGCGCGAGCGCGCTGCCGCCGGCCTTCGCGCTGGTCAATCCCAATCGCCTCGACGAGGATGACGAAGCGCGGTCGCACGGCCATCTCGCCGCCGTCGGCGTCGCCTTCCTGCTCGGCGCCGCCCTGATCCGCACCTTGCGCACGCGCGGCTTCTTCGCCAGCCGCCCCGAGCCCAGGCTGCTCGACCTGCTCGATCTCGTCGCGCTGGGCACGGTGGCGGATGTCGCGCAGCTCCGCGGGCTCAACCGCGCGTTCGTCGCGCAGGGCCTCAAGGTGATGGGGCAGCGCCGCAACATCGGTATCGCCGCCCTGATCGACGCCGCCCGGCTGGAGCGCGCGCCGACCTGCACCGATCTCGGCTTCGCGCTGGGGCCGCGGATCAACGCCGGCGGCAGGGTCGGCAAGTCCGATCTCGGCGTCCGCTTGCTGACGACATCGGATCCAGACGAGGCGCGCGCGATCTCGATCGAACTCAATCGCCTCAACGAGGAACGCCGCGCGATCGAGGCGGCGGTGCAGGGTGAGGCCGAGGACATCGCGGTGCGCCAGGGCAATCGCGCGGTCGCGGTGATATCGGGGCAGGGCTGGCACCCCGGCGTGATCGGCATCGTCGCCGGACGCCTCAAGGAACGGCTGGGCCGCCCGGCGATCGTCATCGCGGTCGACGCGCATGGCACCGGCAAGGGATCGGGCCGGTCGATCTCGGGCGTCGATCTCGGCGCGGCCGTGCTCGCGGCCAAGGATATGGGGCTGCTGGTGGCCGGCGGCGGCCATGCGATGGCGGCGGGGCTGACGATCGACGCGGCGCGGATCGATGCGCTCGCCGACTTCCTCGACGAGCGGCTGTCGGCCGACGTCGTCCGCGCGCAGGGCGAACGCGCGCTGCTGCTCGATGCGATCCTCGCGCCCGGCGGCGTCACCCCGGCGATCGTCGAGGCGCTGGAGGCGGGCGGGCCCTATGGCGTGGGCTGGCCGGCGCCGCGTGTCGCGACCGGGCCGGTGCGGGTGGTGCGCGCCGACGTGGTCGGCACCAATCACGTCCGCGCCGTCGTCGCCGGCGACGACGGCCGCTCGCTCAAGACCGTCGCCTTCCGCTCGGTCGAAACCGCGCTCGGCCAGGCTCTGCTCGGGGCCGGGCCGCACCGCCGCCTGTGGCTCGCCGGCCGCGCCCGCATCGACGACTGGGCGGCACGACCTGCGGCCGAGCTCCATCTCGAAGACGCGGCGTGGGCGGATTGACCGATTGCCGCCTTGACCCGGGCGGCCCGAATGCCTAATCGGCACTCCGCTCTCAGCGGCCCCTTCGTCTAGTGGTTAGGACGCGGCCCTTTCACGGCTGAAACACGGGTTCAAGTCCCGTAGGGGTCACCAGCGGCGGAAATGGCCGGTGGTTTTCGCGTGGCGGGCGCCTGTCCGGATCGGCGATCAACTCGCGCGCCTAGTTCAATAACAATCCAACGCCAAGCGGATGACGATACGCAAATGCGCGCCGTTGACTCGCCCCCTGCCATCGGCTCCACATTGCCCCGACCAGTCCGCCTTTCGACGGACCATCCACCAGCGGGGGTCCGCAGACCATGGTTCGATCGGCATGCGCCGCCTTGCTCTTCGTCCTGCTGACCGCGGCCGCTGAGCCGCCGGCGCCCACCCCCGTCGTCCTCGACGATGTCCATCGCCTGCAGAGCGTCGCCGAGCCGAGTTTCTCGCCCGACGGCAAGAGTGTCGCCTACAGCCTCTCGATCAATGATGCGAAGCGCGACGAGGCGACGAGCGATCTCTGGGCGGTGCCGTTCGCGGGCGGCGAGCCGGTCCGGCTGACCGCGACCGAGGCCAATGAGTCGCAGCCGCGCTACAGCGCCGACGGCCGCACGCTCTATTTCCTCAGCGATGCCGGCGCCAGGCGCCCGGCCGGCGCCGGTGCCGATGACGACAAGGAAGAGGAAGACAAGAACACCCAGCTCTGGCGCATGGCGGCCGGTGGCGGGCGCGGAAAAATGGTGACCAGCGTGCCCGGCGGCATCAGCGCCTTTGCGCTAGCGCCCGACGGCAAACGCGCGGTGGTCGTTGCCGAGGTCGGCAAGGCGGTCGGCAGCAAGGCCAGGACGCCACCGCCGGTCGAGACCGAGCGCTTCTTTTTCAAGGAGGACGGCCGCGGCTATCTCGACGATCGCACGCAGCAACTGTTCATCGTCGATCTCGTCACGGGTAAGGCGACACAGCTGACGCAAGGCGCGCGCGACCATTGGCATCCCGCCTGGTCGCCCGATGGCGCGCTGATCGCCTACACCGCCAAGGACCAGGGCGAGACCGATCGCGACAATAATTACGACGTCTATGTCCAGTCGCCCGACGGCGGTGCGCCGCGCCGGATCAGCATGTCGCCGGGCGCCGATGCCGATCCGGCCTGGGGGTCCGGCCCCGCCTGGTCGCCCGATTCGAAGCGGCTCGTGTGGCTGGAGGGCGGCGAGGACAAGTGGATCTATTATGCGCCACATCAGCTGACCGTCGCCGATGTCGCGACCGGCGCGATCAGCCGGCCGGCGCGGACCGACCAATGGTATTACGTACCGCGCTGGATGCCCGACGGCAGCCTGATCGCACTGATCGAGCAGGACCGCGCGACCTGGCTGGGGAAGATCGACCCGGCCGGCGGCGCAATCACCTGGCTCAATCGCGGCGAGCGCACCGGCTATGATTATACGGTGGCGCCGACCGGTGCGATCGCGCTGCTCGACAGCGACGATCGTGCGCCGGCCGAACTCTATGCGGTCGGCGAGATGCGCGCGCTGACGCACCATAATGACTGGACCGCGAAGCGCCTGCTGGGCGAGGTTCGCGACATCGCGTTCAGCAATGGCGATGCCGAGATCCACGGCCTGATCATCTTGCCGCCCAACCACGACCCGGCGAAGCTCTATCCGCTGATCGCCGATCTCCATGGCGGCCCGGTCTATCAGCACGCCCATGAATTCGACATCGACGCGCAACTGCTCGCGGCGTCGGGTTACGCCGTGCTCAAGGTCAACCCGCGCGGTTCGTCGGGCCGCGGCTTCGATTTTGCGCGCGCAATCTATGCCGATTGGGGCAATCTCGATGCCAAGGACATCAGCGCCGGGATCAGCTACGCGATCGGTGCCGGCATCGCCGATCCCGACCGCATCGGCGTCGGCGGCTGGAGCTATGGCGGTATCCTCACCGATTACATGATCGCCAGCGACAAGCGCATCAAGGCGGCGGTCTCGGGCGCCGGCGTCGCCAACGTGCTCGCGACCTGGGGCGTCGACATGTATGCGCGCGAATATCTGCTCGAACTCGGCACGCCGTGGGAGAATTTCGCCACCTGGCGCAAGCTCGCTTACCCGTTCCTCGAGCCGCAGCGCATCACCGCGCCCACCTTGTTCCAATGCGCCGGCGCCGACGACAATGTGCCATGCCCCGGCGCGCAGCAGATGTATCTGACCTTGAAGACGCGCGGTGTGCCGACGAAGCTGATCGTCTATCCCGGGGAAAATCACGGGCTCAGCGTGCCCAGCTATCTGATCCACCGGATGCGCAGCAATATCGGCTGGTATGACCGCTGGCTGAAGCCGCCGGTGGCGGATGGCGCCCCGGCGCCTGTGCCGGTGCCGGAAGGGCGGCGGGTGCCGTAGCGCCGCCTACCGCGCCGCCAGATCCGCCCGTCCGGCCGTCCCCGTCAGGTCCACCCGCGCGACCTCGCCGATCCGCCCGGCCGTCATCCGCCCTTCGACCAGCTCGGTGCCCATCAGTGCGAAGATCCGGCCGCCGGCGAAGATCGGCCGCGAATTGCCGTACCAGTCGACGCAGGAAACCTTGCAGACATAGCGCGCCGCCGGCTTGCGACCGGTCAGCGCGAGTTCGCCCGCCGGGCTCAGCGCCTTGTCCGCGCCGATCGCGACGAAGCTGAGGTCGGAGCTTTCGCTGTCGGACCAGCCGCGATCGGCGCGCCAGTCCTTGCGTGTGGTGGGGAGACCGATCACGCCGCTGCCGTCGGGCCGCACCCAGGCATTGAACGCATGGCTGCGGCCCTCGCTCTCGAAGCGCTGCGGCAGCAAGGTGCTGCCGGCGATGCGGGCACGGTCGCCGGCGAGGCTGACATAGCTCAGCGAAAGTCCGCCGCTGTCGCGATAGCCGGTCACCACCGTATCATTGCCGGCGCGCTCGATGCGGACGGCATTGTGCGGCAATCTCAACCGCGTCGCCTGCGTCGGGCGCGTCAGCGGCACGGCGATCAGGCTCGATCCGGCCGGCTCGCGCGTGTCGTCGGGCGCGAGCCCCGACCAGGTCGCCAGCCCCGACCAGGTTGAACGCCCGCCATAGACCAGCCAGGACCCGACGAACCGGTTCTCGAGCTGGCCGCCGTCGATCGCCGGCAGCGGCGTGTAAGCGCGCGGGGCGACGCGGCGCAGCGACGGTGCGAACGCGCTCAGCGGAATGTCGAGCAACGCCAGTGGGTCGGCCGCATCCGACCGCGCACAGCCCGCCGCCGGCTGCGACAGCAGGGCGCGAAAGCGGCCTTCGCGGCTGTCGAAGGCGAACTGATCGGCGGGAATGCCGTCGACGCCGACCGCACCGATGCCGCCGCCGTCGAGCGGCAGGCGGTAGAGCAAAGCGGACGCATCGGCCGCGCCGCGCCACGACTGGTCGGCCGCGCAGGACGTGCGCCGCTGGTTGCGATAGTCGATCGACCAGGGCAGCCCGTCGGGCGCGCCGATCCACAGGAAGGCGTCTTCGGGCGAGACATAGAATTCGCGCATCGCCGGCCCGACGAAGGCGGTCGTGGTACAGTCGAGGCGCGTCTTGAGCGGGCAGACCGAGATCGTGTGCAGCACCGGCCAGTCGACCCTGCCCGGCGGCGCATAGACCTGCGTCGGGCCGAACAGGGCGTCGCCGGCATCGGCCTCGCCGTCGCCGTCGGCGCGGCGCAGGCGCGGCCATTCGAACCGCCCGCCATAGCCGCCCAGCGCGAAGGGCGCGTAGAAGACGAGCTTGTCCCCCACCAGCCGCGTCGCATAATTTTCGGTGCTGTAATAATCGTTCGAACTCAGCAGGAAGCGCCCCTCGCGCCGCATCCGGCCATCCTCGTCGAGCCGCAGCACCGTGATCTCGCTCGCCCGCTCGTTATAATTATAGGCGGTGACGAGGATGCGATTGCCCAGCACCAGCATCTCGTCATACCAGCTCGCGGCAGTCTCGGCGCTGCGATAGACGTCGATCCGGTCGGCCAGCCGCAGCGGCGCGCCCTCGCCGCGGCCGAGATCGACGCTGAACAGCCGGCCGTCCTGCAGCACGACCAGATAATGCCCGATCTGCTTGACGATCCCGCCCTCGTCGACGCCGATCGTCTGGTTGTTGGTGATCTCGGGATTGGCGGTTTCTGCCGGCGCAGCGGACGGCTGCGCCTCCATGGCCGGCGCGGCGACTGCGGCCGGAGGCGGGGAGGGGACGGCCATGTCGAACGTCTTGGCTTCCCTGTCGCGTCGCCGTTCGAGCGATTTCAGATAGCGATCGAAGGCATGTGCGGATGCGAAGCGCTTCAGCGTCGGCCCCGCGCGGCCCTCGACAGCTGTCGGCGTGGGATCGTCCGCCACCGCGATCGCCAGTGCACTTGCCGATCCGGCCAGTGCCAGCGCTCCCAGCATGATGAGCCGCGACATCGCATCTCTCCCACATCTGTTTATGGGCACAATCTAGCATGTATGTTATAGTATAACAACACGAACAAGGCAGGCGATCCCGCTCGATCCCCGGCAATGAAGTCGCCTATCGTGGGACACCGCTCGAAATCAGCGGGGACCGGACTCGAACTCTCGCGCCGATGGTGATATGGTCGCCACAGCGCTCCAATCATTCACGCAGGTGGATGGCTGGTTAAAGGCCTCCGCGCCCGTGTGCCGCCTTGCCGGCGACGGTGCTGCGGCTCCGATCCTCGCCGAAACAGGAATCGGAGCGCCTTAACCTTCTTTCGTGGTAAACGCCCTTTTCATCTTTGGACTCCTGATTCATAGTCGGGATTCACAGGGGCCGTGGATGCATGGCAGAGGGGGGATACAGGCGTTGACTGCACCATTTCGATTCCCCCGCTTCTTCGTGACGAGCCCGTCGCCATGCCCTTATCTGCCTGGCCGCACCGAGCGGAAGGTGTTCACCGAACTCAAGGGTCCGCACGCCACCGAACTCAATGACGCGCTCGGCCGCATCGGTTTCCGGCGCAGTCAGGGCGTCGCCTACCGGCCCAACTGCGTCGGCTGCAGCGCCTGCGTCTCGGTCCGCGTCGTGACCGGCGAGTTCAGGGCCAACGCCACCCAGCGCAAGCTGATGCGCCGTCACGCCGATATCGAGATCTCGGCGTGCAAACCCTGGTCGACCGACGAGCAGTTCACCTTGCTCAGCCGCTATCTGTCGACGCGCCATCCCGGCGGCGGCATGGCCGACATGGACGAGATCGACTATGCCGACATGGTCGAGCAGACCCCGGTCGACTCCTATGTGATCGAATATCGCGAGCCCTCGGTCAACGGCGTGCAGGGCCGGTTGATCGGCGCCTGCCTCACCGACCGCCAGGCCGACGGTCTCTCGATGATCTACAGCTATTTCGACGCCGAGAGCGCGAACCGGCCCGGACTCGGCACTTTCATCATCATCGACCATATCGAGCGCGCCCGCGCTGCCGGCCTGCTTTATGTCTATCTCGGCTACTGGGTCGAGGGCGCCAAGCGCATGCGCTACAAGACGCGCTTCCGCCCGATCGAACGGCTCGGCCCCGGCGGCTGGACCCGCTTCGAGCCGGCCGACGAATCGGCGCCGACGATGCCGCCGGTGACCGCCGAACTCGAACGGGCGATGGCGTAGCGCCTCGCCTCCCTTGCCTGTCGATGAGGCAAGGGATGCACGGCGGCCCCGTTACAAACCCGCCATGAACATCGGCACCGGGATCGCCGCGCGGCTTTCGTTGAGCAACCGGCCCCAGGTCGCCGACAGCATGTCGTAATATTCGTCGTCCTCGCCGATCCGCAGGCGGATGTCGCGCTTCGAACGGTCGGCCGGCACCACCAGCAGATCGAACGGGCGGCCGACCGACAAATTGGAGCGCAGCGTGCTGTCGAACGAGATCAGGGCGACCTTGACCGCCTCGTCGAGCGCGGTGTCGATCTGCAGCGCGCGATCGAGGATCGGCTTGCCATATTTGAGTTCGCCGATCTGGAGGAACGGGCTGTCGGGGCTGCACTCGATGAAATTGCCCTCGCCATAGACCAGATAGAGGTGGAGCGGCCCGTCGCCGATGCGGCCCCCGAGCAGCAGCGAAATGCCGGCGTTGATGCCGGTGCCGTCGAGCGTGTTGCCGATGCTGCGCCGCGCCGCCTTGACTGACTCGCCCACCAGCTGCGCGGCGCGGAACATCGTCGGCACGCCGGAGAGCTTGCGCGGCACCGCGCCTTCCTCCAGCGGCGGCAAGCCCTCTTCGAGCATCGACAGCATCGACTGGGTGACCGAGAGACTGCCGGCCGACGCGATCACGATCAACCGGTCTTCATTATCCTCCATGATGTGGAGCTTGCGATAGATCGAGATATTGTCAATGCCGGCATTGGTCCGGGTGTCGGCGATCATCACCAGCCCCGCCTGCGGCAGCAGCCCCACGCAATAGGTCATGTTTTTATCCTCTCCTTGGCCGGAGAGGTCTTATCGCGTTTTGCCGGGGCCAGTCAGCCTCATTCTTCGCCCTGCGACTGGCTGTCCACTTCCACCGCGACATCGAGCATCTCGATGCCGCCGCCATCGCGCGCGCCCGAGATCGGGGTCGCGTCGCTGGCATCGAGTCCGGCCGCGACGCGGACATAATCGATCTCGGCATGCGTGCCGAAACAGGGATCGAACGCCATCCAGCCCTTGTCCGCGATCATCACTTCTGCCCAGCTGTGCGGCTGCGCGGCGGGTCCATCGGTGCAGGCGAGGCAGTGGCCGGCGACGAAGCGCGCGGGATAGCCGGCGGTGCGCGCGGCGGCGACGAACAGATGCGCGATATCACGCGACATGCCTCGGCCCTCGGCCAGCGTTTCGGCGGCGGTGCGGCCGAGGGTCGGGCGGCCGGCGGTCAGCCGAATCCGCTCGTGGATCGCCCGATTGAGCGCCTCGGGCGTCGGCGCTGCCTGCGCCAGCGCGACGATCGCCGCATCCGGCTGGGTCAGCGTGGTCGACCGCGTGAACAGCAAGGCCGGCAATGGATCGGGTGCGCCGGCGACGAGGCCGTTGCGCGGTTCGGTCAGCACCTCGCCATGGACCGCGATCTCGAAGTCGGTGACCGGCCCCTCGATATAGAGCATCGTCGTGATGTTGCCGAAGCCGTCACGGCCCTCGCGCAGCCGGCAATCATGGTCGATGTCGATCCGCCAGCCGGCGACGGTCTGGCCGTCATGGTCCTGGGGTGTGACCCGCAGCAGCTGGACGATCCGCGCCTGCGGTTCGGTGAAGCTGTAACGGGTGCGATGGTCGATCGTGAGGCGCATCGGCTGGTTGACCTAGACGAATTTGAACTGGCGGGCGATCGCACCGTTGAGTTCGGCATTCTCGACGATGAAGTCTTCGAGGAATTCGTGGAGGCCGCCGCCGATCACGTCGCTGACCTTGGTCGCGCCCAGCTTGCCCAGCCGCGCGCGCGCCATCCGGTCGGCCTCGCCCTGCAGCCCGGTGCGCTTGCCCAGCGCGCTCAGCATCTCGACCACTTCTTCGGCCGCACCCGCGATCGACAGCGGCAGTTCGCGGCGCAGCACCAGCAATTCGGTGACGCGGCTCGGCGTCAGCCCCTCCGAATAGAGCCAGCGATAGGCGGTGACGGCGGACACGGTCTGGAGGATCGTCGTCCACTGATCGCGGTCCATCGTGCCGCCGACATATTCGCCCTCGGGCAGCAGGATATGATATTTGACGTCGAGCAGCCGCGCGGTGTTGTCGGCGCGCTCGAGCGCCTGGCCCAGCCGGATGAACCCGCTCGCCTGGTTGCGCATCATCCGGTGGACCGCGCCCTCGAAGCTGCGCACCTCGGCCTTGGTCTGGTCGACGAGGTTGAGCGTCGCCTGCGTGCCGCCGGGGCTGGCGCGGCCGTGGAAGATCAGCCAGGCGCGGTTGATCGCGCTCCAGGCCTCGCGGGTCAGGGCGGTGCGCACGGAGCGCGCATTGTCGCGCGCGCGATCGAGGCAGTGGATGATCGATCCGGGATGGTCGGCCGACAGCGTCAGGAAGCGGCTGACATTCTGCGGCGTCAATGTGTCGCCGGTCGCCATGAACGCGGCGTCGGCATCGGTGACGAGCAGCGCGCTCATCCACGCGACCTCGCCCGCCGGCTGGGCCGAGAGCGCGTCGAGCCGGACGGTCGCCTCGACCAGGCGGGCGGTGAAGTCGGCGCGCTCGATATAGCGGCCGAGCCAGTAGAGGCAGGCGGCAGTGCGTGACAGCATCAGTCGGGCGCCCCCTCGTCGAGCAGCACGAAGCTGTCCTTGGTGCCGCCGCCCTGGCTCGAATTGACCACCAGCGATCCTTCTTTCAGCGCGACCCGGGTCAGGCCGCCGGGCACGATGTCGACGCCGTTGGCGCCGGTCAGCACGAACGGCCGGAAATCGACATGGCGCGGCGCGACGCCCGACTCGGTCAGCGTCGGCACGGTCGACAAGGCCAAAGTCGGCTGCGCGATATAGCGGTGCGGCTCGGCGATCAGCGCCGCGCGGAACGCCTCGATCTCGGCCTTCGACGCGGTCGGCCCGACCAGCATGCCATAGCCGCCCGAGCCGTCGACCAGCTTGACGACCAGCTCCGCCAGATTGTCGAGCACATATTTCAGCACCTGCGGCTCGCGGCAGCGGAAGGTCTCGACATTGGGCAGCAGCGCCTCGCCGCCCGAATAGAAGCGGACGATCTCGGGCATGTAGCTGTAGATCGCCTTGTCGTCGGCGATGCCGGTGCCCGGCGCGTTGACGAGCGTGACGTTGCCGGCGCGATAGGCTGCCATCAGCCCGGGCACGCCCAGCATCGAATCGGGCCGGAACACCAGCGGGTCGAGGAAGTCGTCGTCGATCCGGCGATAGATCACGTCCACTTTCACCCGGCCGGTGATCGTGCGCATCCAGACGATGTCGTCGTCGACCACGAGGTCGGCCGCCTCGACCAGCTCGATGCCGAGATTGTCGGCGAGGAAGCTGTGCTCGTAATAGGCCGAATTGAAGCGGCCCGGCGTCAGGATCACGCAGACCGGATCGGCGGCCATGCCGCGCGGCGCCACCGATCGCATCGTCGCCAGCAGCCGGTCGGGATAGGAATCGACCGCGGCGACGCGGAACATGCGGAACAGTTCGGGGCACAGCCGGATCATCGCCTCGCGATTTTCCAGCATGTAGGACACGCCCGACGGCGTGCGCGCATTGTCCTCGAGCACCCAGAAATCGCCGGGTCCGGTGCGGACGAGATCGATGCCGCAGATATGCGAATAAATGCCGTGCGGCGGCTTGGCGCCCGCGGCTTCGGGCCGGAACTGCGGATTGCACAGGATCAGCTCGGGCGGGATGATCCCCTCGGCGAGGATCCGGCGCTCGCCATAGACGTCGTCGAGGAACGCGTTGAGCGCCTGCACGCGCTGGACCAGCCCGGCCGACAGCTTCGACCATTCGCTGCGGGTGAACATCCGCGGCACGATGTCGAACGGGATGATCCGCTCGGCCGCATCTTCCTCGCCATAGACCGCGAAGGTGATGCCGAGCTGCCGGAACGCCGCTTCGGCGGCCTGCTGGCGCCGTTGCAGTTCCGCGGACGGTGTCTCGTCCATCCAGCGGCTGATCGGGGCGAAGCCCGGACGCGCCTCGCGCCCGGCTCCGCTGCCCCAGATTTCGTCGAACGCCTTCGGTCGTGCCATGCTTCCCCGTCAGCGAAATGGAACCGCCATGGCGACAGACTGCGATGGATTGTTGCGTTGCACAAGGGGGTGTGGACTCAAGCGTCGGCGGGAACCGAAAAGGGCCGGCGGATCGCTCCGCCGGCCCTGCTCGGTGCCCCCACGGGTAACGGGTAGATCAGGCGACCTGCTGCACGTCGATCTCGTCGGGATCGCGCAGCACATAGCCGCGGCCCCAGACCGTCTCGATATAATTGTCGCCGCCGCAGGCGAGGCTCAATTTCTTGCGCAGCTTGCAGATGAAGACGTCGATGATCTTGAGTTCGGGCTCGTCCATGCCGCCATAGAGATGGTTGAGGAACATCTCCTTGGTCAGCGTGGTGCCCTTGCGGAGTGACAGCAGTTCCAGCATCGCATATTCCTTGCCGGTCAGGTGGACGCGGCTGCCGTCGACCTCGACCGTCTTGGCGTCGAGATTGACCGCCAGCTTGCCGGTGCGGATGACCGACTGGCTGTGACCCTTCGAGCGGCGGACAACGGCGTGGATGCGCGCGACCAGCTCCTCGCGGTGGAACGGCTTGGTGACATAATCGTCGGCGCCGAAGCCGAAGCTGCGGACCTTCGAATCCATTTCGCTGATGCCCGACAGGATCAGCACCGGCGTCTGCACCTTGGCGACGCGCAGCTTCTTGAGCACGTCATAGCCGTGCATGTCGGGCAGGTTCAGATCGAGCAGGATGATGTCGTAATCATAGAGCTTGCCGAGATCGAGACCCTCTTCGCCCAGGTCGGTTCCATAGACGTTGAACCCCTCGGTCGTGAGCATCAGCTCGATGGCCTTGGCCGTGGTCGGCTCGTCTTCGATCAACAGCACGCGCATGTAGCAACCCCCTGTCCTCGACGGCCACCTTCTGGGTGGGTCGGACCAATGCATTAACCAAAAGAGGTCTGAACGCAAAAGGTTAATTAGGGATTAATCGGCCTGAATCCACGAGTCGCGACCCGCAATGCCTTAAGAGAAGCTTTAGGCAACCGATTCGGATGCGGTTGCGACTCGTTTCCGATGAATTTCGCGCTAAGCTTTATGACGGTTTGGGAGACGATGAGATGGGGACGGCTCTGCGCCATGCGGCGATGGCGATGACGGTGCTTCTGGCGACGGCCGGGTGCGGCAAGGCGGCGCCCGACGCTATGGTCACGGGGGACGGCATCGCCGCCAACGCCACAAGGCTGGCGGCGGCGAACAACGTCGCCGCGATGGCCGAAGCGCCGGCCGGCAACGCCGCGTCCGATGCCCTGGCCGATGCCGGTGCCGAAGCCGATGTCCGCGCCCTCGTCGAGCGGGTCTGGGGCTATTATGGCAAGCCGCTCGGCGCGGGCGGCGCGCCCAGGTTCGAGGCGGTGATGACGCCGGGGCTGGTCGCGGCGCTGAAGAAGCAGGAGGATCCCGAGGCCGGCCTGGGCTTCGACCCATTCTGTGCCTGCCAGGATTATGAGGCGGCGCGCCACACGATCCGCACGGTTTCGGTCAAGGGTGGCAGCGCGCGCGTCGAGATGGATTTCTGGACCTTCGGGTCCGAACAGGAATCGCGCCGCTTCACGATCGAACTGGTGCGCACGCCGGAGGGCTGGCGGATCGACGATATCGTCACGCCTGATGGCGGCCTGCGTGAAGGATAGGGCGCGTGAGGGATAGGGCGCGTGAAGGATAGGGCGCGTGAAGGATAGGGCGCGCATGCGCATGGGACAGCACTGGCGATTGCCTGAACGGCGTTGCGGGGCCATAGGCGCGCGATGCTTGCAGACAATGTGCTCTTCATCGACGCCGAGGCGTTAGTCGTCGACAAGCCCAGCGGCTTGCCGGTCGACCCCCCGCGTGACGGCTCGCTCAGCGTCGAGAATCATCTCGAAAGCCTCACTTTCGGCTTCAAACGCTGGCCGACCCCGGTCCACCGGCTCGATCGCGACACCTCGGGCTGCCTGCTGCTGGCGCGCCACCCCAAGGCGCACAAGCGCTTCGCCGCGGCGTTCGAAGCCGGCCAGGTCGAGAAGGTCTATATCGCCGTGCTCGATGGCGTGCCGGCAACGCGCGAAGGGATGATCGATCTCGCGCTCGACAAGATTTCGAGCAAGGAGGCGGGATGGCGGATGACGCCGTCGCCGAACGGGAAATCGGCGCGTACCGCCTGGCGGATGCTCGCTGAACATCAGGGCCGCGCCCTGATCGAGTTCCGGCCCGACACCGGCCGCACGCACCAGATCCGCGTCCACGCCGCAGCCGGGCTGGGTGCGGCGATCGCCGGCGATCCGGTCTACGGCAATGGTCGCGGACCCATGCTGCTGCACGCATTGCGGCTGATCGTCCAGCGCCCCGACAAGCCGCCGATCGATGCGACCGCGCCGTTGCCGATCCGCTTCGCCGAGGCCGGCTTCGCACTCCCCGTCGCGGACCCTGTGGCGGATCGGGCGGATGCCTGAACCCTGGCCCGTCCCCGAGGAGGCGATCGAGGAGAAATTCCTCGCCGCCACCGGGCCGGGGGGCCAGAACGTCAACAAGGTCGCCACCGCGGTGCAGTTGCGGTTGTACGTCTACACGCTACGGCTCGATCCGGGCACCTATCAGCGGCTGAAGACGCTGGCCGGCAGCCGCTTCACCGAAGAGGGTGAGATCGTCATCACCGCGCGCAGCTATCGCACGCGCGAGGCCAATCGCGCCGATGCCCGGCTGCGGATCGGCGAACTGCTGCGCCGCGCGCATGAACGGCCGGTCAAGCGGGTCAAGACCAAACCCAGCCGGACCGCCAAGCTCAAGCGGCTTGAAGGCAAGGCGATTCGATCCGATGTGAAGCGTGGGCGCGGAAAGGTCGCACCCGACTGAAGGGCCAGCCATGCACGAATTCGCCATCGCGCCGACCGCCGACGCCGCCGAACTCTGGCGCGAAGTGGCGCAGGCCGCCGACGCCGTCACCGCCGGCGAGACCGATGCGATCGCCAACATGGCGAATGTCGCGGCGCTGCTGTGGGACTATCTGCCCGACATCAACTGGGCAGGCTTCTACCGGCTGATCGGGGACGAACTGGTGTTGGGGCCGTTCCAGGGCAAGGCGGCCTGCATCCGCATCGCGCTGGGGGCGGGCGTCTGCGGGACGGCGGCGGCGAGTCGCACCACGCAGCTCGTGGCTGATGTCCACGCCTTTCCCGGGCATATCGCCTGCGATTCCGCTTCGGCCTCTGAACTGGTCGTCCCGGTGATCGCGGGTGACCGGCTGGTCGGCGTGCTCGACATCGACAGTCCGACACCGGCCCGCTTCACGGATGTCGACGCCCGCGGTGCGGAGGCGCTGGTCGCGCGACTCGCGACTCGGCTCGCTGCCCCCAAACGGGACACTATTTAACCTTTGCGACATTGGTGATTTGGTTACCGGGGTGTTAAGGAACGCTCCTGTCAACGGCTTGTTTCCGCCCGTGAAACAGTCGGATGCAAGGGGAGTGTTAACCATGCGAATCCTCGCTTTTCTCAGTGTCGCGGCGTCTTCGGCCGCACTGATCGCGGCGACGCCCGCACTGGCCGACTCGCGGCCCGCGCCGCGGATGGGCGGCGGCTGGCAGGGCGGCAGCATGCCGCGGCCGACGACACCGCGCCCGGGCGGCTGGACCGGCAGCACGCCGCGTCCCGGTGGCTGGCACGGCGGTACGCCCCGTCCCGGCGGCTGGCATGGCGGCACGCCGCGGTCGGGTCATGGCTCGGGCCATGGCTGGGGCGGTCAGGTCGGTGGTCGCTGGTGGGGCGGCAGTCAAGCGCCCGGCGGCTGGGGCGGCTATCATCGCCCGTTCCGCGGTTTTCGCGTGCCCAACTACTGGATCGCGCCGAGTTTCTATATCGGCAATTATGGCAGCTATGGCTGGCCCGCGCCGCAGAGCGGCTATGGCTGGTCGCGCTATTATGACGACGCGGTGCTGATCGACGGCAACGGCAATGTCTACGACACGCGCTATGGCGTCGATTGGGATCGTTACGATCGCGGCCCGGTGCCGAGCTATGTCGGCGACGGCGACGGCGGCTATGACGACGGCCCCTATGACGATGACGCCCGCGACGATCGTGGCGCGCCGTCGCGGCCCTATCCGATCGAGACGACCGGCAACGGCACGTGGCGCGGAACCTGGCGGGGCACCTGGACCGGCAGCTATGACAATGGGCCGGTCCAGCAATATGAGGGCGAATATAGCGGCGTCTATGATCGCAACGGCCCGCGCGACGACGATTACGGCGATGACCGTCCCGGCGGCTATGGCGCGCCCTATGCCGCACCCGGTCCCGACCGGGCTCCGCCGCCGCGCGTCGACTATGATTATTCGGGCAGCAGCTACAGCTATGGCTATGGCGCGCCGACCGTCACGACCGTGACCGTCCACAGCGCGCCGGTGGTCACCACGACGACGACGACCTTCGTCGAGGAAGTCGTCTACACCGCACCCAGGGCCAAGCCGGTGCGCAAGTGGAAGCCGAAACCCAGGCCGCGCTGCACTTGCCGGTAAGCGGCGGTCGAATTTGAAATCTGCAAGCGGCCGGTCGGAAGCGACCGGCCGTTTCAGCGTGGCGCCGCGCCCGCGAAGGTGGCGATGCTCTCGGCCCCCGACGCCGACAGCGCCGACACCGCGACGAAATGATCGTCGACGATCAGGCCCGGCAGCACCAGTCTGGTCACGTCGCCGGCCACATCCTTCGATTGCTGCCAGTCCTGACTGTCGTTGCGCCGCCAGCGGATCCGGTAGCCGGCGGCGCCGGGCACCGCGTCCCAGGTGACGGTGGTGTCGGTTGCGACCGCGCCGGCGATCGTTGCGCGTTCGGGCGCGGGCGGCGCCGACGCCAGTTCGCGCAGCAGCGCGACGTTGAGCGCGGTCACCTTCGCCAGATAGGCGAAATCCATCCGATCGATGGTGTCGCCATAGGCGCGCCCGGCTTCCGTGCGCAGATCCTGATGCTGCGCGTCGTAATTCTCGACGCCCACCGTGATCCGGATCGCCGGATGGCCGGCGTCGAGCATCGGCAGATGATCGCCGCCGCGTCCGAACCGGTCGGGCCGCCGCGCCGCCAGCACCTCGAGGCCGATGTCGGGATGCGCAGCCGCGACGCGCAGCGCCGCCTTGGCCAGCGCACGCGACGGGCCGTCATCCTCGCCGCCATTGCCGCGGCGGGCGGCGGTGTCGGCCAGATCCTCCGAGGCGCGGACGCCCTCGCTGAATACGCGCACCAGCGTGTCGACGCGGCGGCCGTCCTGGCCCACGCTGTTGCCGACGATATCGTTGTTGAGCACCGCCGCGACCTTCCAGCCGCGCTCGCGCGCGATCCGCGCCATCAGCCGGCCGCCCCACAGCCCCTGCTCCTCGCCGGACAGCAAGGCATAGACGATCGTCGCCTGGAATTTCTCCTTCGACAGGATTCGTGCCGCCTCGAGCACCAGCGCGCTGCCCGATCCATTGTCGTTGGCGCCGGGCGCATCGCTGACGGCATTGGCGACATCGGTCACGCGGCTGTCGATATGGGCCATCACGATCACGACATGCCGGCTGTCGCCGCTGCCCGGCTGGACCGCCAGCACATCGAACACGTCGACGCCGTCCGGCGCGCGCGGCCCGGAAAAGCGGTCCGAGACCGTCTCGACGCGCAGGCATTTGCCGCACTGCTTCGCCGTCGCGGCAAAACGATCGCCCGCCCACGCTATCGCATCGTCGATACCCCGTCCGTCCCTCGGCGTGCCGCCGGACAATGTATGCCGCGTGCCGAAACCGACGAGCCGCTCGACCGTTGCCCTTAACTGCGCGGGGTCGGGCCGTTCGGGCGGACCGGCAGCCAGCAAGGCGAGCGCGGCGGCGGAAAGCAGAAGCGGTTTCAACATGATGCCAAGCTGGCCCGACGCGTCGCGCATGGCAAGGAGGGCGATTGCCTAGCTCAGCCGGTCGATCGTCTCGCTGTCGAGCGAGCCGGGCACGATCATCACCGGGCAAGGCAGCTTGCCGGCGTCGGTGCCGGCGAAATGGCTGACCAGCGGACCCGGCGCGCCGACCGCGGCGGCACCCAGCACCAGCGCGGCGATGCCGGGATTGTCGTGCAGCATCGCGCGGACGACGGCGACGGCTTCCCCGCGGCGGACGGTGATGGTCGGCCGGACGCCGGCCTCCTCGACCAGCGTGCCGGCGGCACCGGCGACCAGCGCTTCGGCGCGCTGGCGGGCCTCCTCCTCGATCGTCGCCTGGACGCCGCCCCACTGGACGAATTCGGCGGGCGGAACGAGCGCGAGAATCTCCACCGTGCCGCCGGTCTTGGCGGCGCGGCGCGCGGCGAAACGGAGTGCGACGCCCGATTCCTCGGTCTCGTCGATCACGACCAGATAGGTCCGCATTGTGTTCACTCCCCGATGGTTCATGAAAATGGGGCAGGGTTGCATTCCATGCAAGCCTGCGGCTTGACCGCGGCGGGTGCTTTGGTCGAGAGGTGCGAGAGGCCAAGACGCCTGACAGACTCGCGCGAAGGATGCACCCGCCCATGCCGATCGAGCTCAAAATGCCTGCGCTCTCTCCGACGATGGAGGAGGGCACGTTGGCGAAATGGCTGGTCAAGGAAGGCGATGTCGTCAAATCGGGCGATCTGCTCGCCGAGATCGAGACCGACAAGGCGACGATGGAGTTCGAGGCGGTCGACGAGGGCACGATCTCGAAGATCCTGATCGCCGAGGGCACCGACGGCGTGAAGGTGGGCGCGGTGATCGCGCTGATCGCCGGCGACGACGAGGGCGCCGCACCGGCGCCGGCGGCTCCCGCCGCCGCGCCGGCGCCCAAGCCCGAGCCCGAAGTCGCCGCGAAGGCGGAGCCGGCCAAGGCACCGGCACCCGCACCCGTTCAGGCGGCGCAAAGCGACGGTGATCGGGTCAAGGCAAGTCCGCTCGCGCGGCGTCTGGCGGCGTCGAAGGGTGTCGATCTGGCGTCGATCGCCGGGTCCGGTCCCAACGGCCGGATCGTCAAGGCCGACCTCGACGGCGCCAAGGCCGGCGCCGCACCGGTCGTGGCCGCCGCCCCGGCCGCTGCTCCGGCACCTGCCCCAGCCCCTGCTCCCGCTGCAGCCCCCGCACCCGCTGCCCCCGTCGCGGTCGCCGAGTCGACGATTCCGCACGAGGCGGTCAAGCTCAGCAACATGCGCAAGGTCATTGCGCGGCGGCTGACCGAATCGAAGCAGCAGGTGCCGCATATCTACCTCACCGTCGACATCCGGCTCGATGCCTTGCTCAAGCTGCGCGGCGACCTCAACGCCGCGCTCGAGAGCCGCGGCATCAAGCTGTCGGTCAACGACATGCTGATCAAGGCGCTCGCCGCCGCCTTGATCGAGGTGCCGTCGTGCAACGTCTCGCTCGCCGGCGACACGCTGCTGAAGTTCAGCCGCGCCGACATCTCGGTGGCGGTCTCGATCCCCGGCGGGCTGATCACGCCGATCGTCGTCGGCGCCGATGCCAAGTCGATGTCGGCGATCGCGACCGAAATCAAGGATCTCGCCGCGCGCGCAAAGGCGGGCAAGCTCAAGCCGGAGGAATATCAGGGCGGCACCGCCAGCCTCTCGAACATGGGCATGTACGGCATCAAGCAGTTCGAAGCGGTGATCAATCCGCCGCAGGCGATGATCATGGCGATCGGTGCGGGCGAGAAACGACCCTATGTGATCGACGATGCGTTGTCGGTGGCGACGGTGATGAGCGCCACCGGCAGCTTCGATCATCGCGCGATCGACGGCGCGGACGGCGCCGAACTGATGAAGGCGTTCAAGGCGCTGGTCGAAAAGCCGCTGGGGCTTGTGGCGTGAGATGGCGCTCTCGCAGGCCATCATTGCCGGGGCAGTAGCCGGATTCGGCGTGCCCATGGCGATGAAGGCGAGTCCGCCATCCGAACTGGCCGATTTCATCGCGTCGCAGTCGATTCATTTCATGATTTTCGATATCGGGATTCGCTGGTCCTGGTCGATCTTCGCCGTCGTGACGCTGTTCGCCTGGGTCGCGTTCAAGGCGGCGCGAGGGCGATGATGTCGATGCGTGCGCTGGGGGGCGCTCGAAAATGGCCGGGGCCTGTTCGAATCCGCAGGTTCCAGGCCGGATTGCTTCTGGGACAACGCCGTTCTGCTCGCCGGCGCGGCCGCGCCGCTCCCAACCTGTTTATGCTTTCGCTTCTTTCCCCTGCCTCAGGGGTAAAATCATGATCGGAGACCCGCATGGCTGACACTTATGATCTCATCGTGCTCGGCTCCGGCCCGGGCGGCTATGTCGCGGCGATCCGTGCCGCGCAGCTGGGGCTGAAGACCGCGATCGTCGAACGCGAGCGGCTGGGCGGCATCTGCCTGAACTGGGGTTGCATCCCCACCAAGGCGCTGCTCCGCACGTCGGAGATCTATCACTACATCACCCGCGCCGATGCCTATGGCCTCAGCGTCGAGAAACCGTCGTTCGATCTGGCCAAGATCACCGATCGCAGCCGCAAGGTCGCCGGGCAGCTGAACGCCGGCGTCAAGGGGCTGATGAAAAAGAACAAGATCACGGTGGTCGAGGGCAACGGCACCATCACGTCGAAGGGCAAGATGGACGTCAAGCGCGGCGACGAGACCGTCAAGCTTGAGGCGAAGCACATCATCATCGCCACCGGCGCGCGCGCACGCGACCTGCCTTTCGCCAAGGCCGATGGCGATCGCATCTGGACCTATCGCCACGCGATGGTGCCGCCGGCGATGCCGACGAAGCTACTGGTGATCGGATCGGGCGCGATCGGCGTCGAATTCGCATCCTTCTATTCGGACATGGGCGCCAAGGTGACGATCGTCGAGATGCTCGATCGCGTGCTGCCGGTCGAGGATGCCGAAGTCAGCGATTTCATGCACAAGGCGCTGACCAAGCAGGGCATGACCCTCCACGTCTCGACCGGCGTCCAGAAGCTGACGCCCTCGGCCACCGGCGTCACTGCCGAGATCAAGGGCAAGGACGGCAAGGTCGTCGTCGAGGAATTCAGCCACGCGATCGTCGCGATCGGTATCGTCCCCAATGTCGAGGGCATCGGTCTCGACGAGCTGGGCGTGAAGCCGTCGAAGAATTTCCACATCGAGGTCGACGGCTTCGGGCGGACCAATGTCGAAGGCATCTACGCGATCGGCGACGTCACCGGGCCGCCCTGGCTCGCGCACAAGGCGAGCCATGAGGGTGTCGTCTGCGTCGAGGCGATCGCCGGCAAGAAGCCGCATGCGTTCGAGACCTGGAACATCCCCGGCTGCACCTATTCGCGGCCGCAGGTGGCGTCGGTCGGGCTGACCGAGGCCAGGGCGAAGGAGGCCGGCCACAAGGTCAAGGTCGGCAAATTCCCGTTCATCGGCAATGGCAAGGCGATCGCGCTCGGCGAGGCCGAGGGCTTCGTCAAGACCGTGTTCGACGAGGCGACCGGCGAGCTGTTGGGCGCGCACATGATCGGTGCCGAGGTGACCGAACTGATCCAGGGCTATGTGATCGCGCGGCAGATGGAGACCACCGAAGAGGAACTGATGCACACTGTCTTCGCGCATCCGACGCTGTCGGAAATGATGCATGAGAGCGTGCTCGGCGCCTATGGGCGGGCCATTCACTTCTGATGGCGCTGGGCACGCATGATTTCACGCCCGACCCGCGCAACGACGACATTCTGATCAACGTCAACGGCGCGCTCGTGCCGCGCGCCGTGGCCACCGTCTCGGTGTTCGATTCGGGCTTCATGCTCGGCGACGGCGTGTGGGAAGGGCTGCGCGTTCATGCCGGCCGCTTCGCCTTCCTCGACCAGCATCTCGATCGGCTGTGGGAAGGCGCCAAGGCGATCGCGCTCGACATCGGCATCGATCGCGCGGCGCTCGCGGCGCGGCTGTTCGACACGATCGACGCCAATGGCATGGAGGCCTGCCATGTCCGGCTGATGGTGACGCGCGGCATCCGCTCGACGCCGTATCAGGATCCGCGCGTGGTGATCTCGCCGGCGACGATCGTGATCATCGCCGAGCATAAGGATCCGCTGCCGGCGACGGTCGAGCGCGGCCTCTCGCTGTTCACCGTCCATGTCCGGCGCGGCCATCCCGACGTCCAGGATCCAAAGCTCAATTCGCACAGCAAGCTCAACTGCATCACCGCCTGCATCCAGGCGGCGCAGGCGGGCGCGGACGAGGCGCTGATGCTCGATCCGCACGGCTTCGTCGCCACCTGCAACTCGACCCATTTTTTCATCGTCCGCCGCGGCGAGGTCTGGACGTCGACCGGCGATTACTGCCTCGCAGGCATCACGCGCGCCAATGTCATCGGAATCTGTCGTGAGGCCGGCGTGCCGGTGTTCGAGCGCAATTTCTCGCTAACCGACGTCTATGGCGCCGACGAGGCGTTCGTCACCGGCACCTTCGCCGGGGTCGTGCCGGCGCATACGGTTGACGGGCGGGCGCTGACCGCCGGCCGCGGCCCGATGGTCGCGCGGCTGCAGGGACTCTACCGCACACTGATCGAACATGACGTGGCGGGTCGCGCGCGGCCGTGACGATGCCGACGCTGCGCATCGCGATGTGGTCGGGTCCACGCAACATTTCGACCGCGATGATGCGCAGCTTCGGCGCGCGCGCCGATTGCGCGGTCAGCGACGAGCCGTTCTATGGCTGCTTCCTCGCGACCAGCGGCGCCGATCATCCGATGGCGGCGGAGATCGTCGCCGCCATGGATTGCGACTGGCGCTCGGTCGCCGCGGCGATGGCGGGGCCGGCACCCGGCGGTCGCGCGGTCTGGTACCAGAAGCAGATGAACCATCACATGATCGGTCCGGTCGCGCCCGACGATCTCGCCGGCGTCGTCCACGCCTTCCTGATCCGCGATCCGGCGCGGACGGCGCTGTCCTACCGTGCGAAACGCGAAACGGTGTCGGCGGACGATCTCGGCACCGCGGCGCAGGCGGCCTTCTTCGCGCGCGAGGCCGATCGCCTCGGCCATGCGCCGCCGGTGGTCGATGCGGCGGATATTCTCGCCGATCCCGCCGGTACGCTGTCGGCGCTGTGCGCGGCGCTCGGGCTGGCCTGGGATCCGGCGATGCTGCGCTGGGCGCCGGGACGGCGTCCCAGCGACGGCATCTGGGCATCGCACTGGTATGCGCGGGTCGAGGCCAGCACCGGTTTCGAACCGCCGCCGGCCGACACCGGCGAACTCGACGACGATCTTCAGGCGGTGGCGAAGGCATGCCGTCCGCACTATCAGGCGATGGCGGCGCATCGCCTGACCGGGGGCAGGGAGTAGGATCATGGCAGGTTTTTCGATCGTCTGGCCCACTTTGGCGCTGGTCGCGCTGATCTGGATCGTCTGGTTCCGCATGTTCCAGAAGCGGATCGCCCATCTCAAGGCCAACCCGCCCACCGGGGACACGTTCAGGACCAGCGAATCGGCGTTGCGCTATTTCCAGCCGGTCGAGATGCCCGCCAACAATTTCGCCAACCTGTTCGAGATGCCGGTGCTCTACTTCGCGCTGGTCGCGCTGCTGCTGGTGTCGGGACAGGCAACGGTCGCGCAGACCATCCTCGCTTGCCTCTATGTCGCATTCCGGGTGCTGCACAGTTGGGAACATGGCGGCGCCAATCGCGTGCCGATCCGCTTCCGCTGGTATCTGATGTCGTGCGCGGTGCTGCTGGCGATGTGGATCGGCTTCGCGATCGATTTCGGCTTCGCGACGATCGGTCGCTACATCTGACGAAATCGACCCTCGTCGAAAAGGCGGTTGCCGCCCACCGCCCCGACTGCGACGAAGACGCGGTCAGCCAAAGGTCGCCAGAATCATGAAGACAATCGCCGCCGTCGCTCTCGCTTTGTCCATCGCCGCCGCCCAATCCGCACCGGCGGCGGCCGAAACCGTGGTCGTCACCGCCGATCGCATGATCGACGTGATCGCCGGCAAGGTCGTCGAGCATCCCGCGATATTCATCGTCGACGGCCGCATCACCAACATCGCCGACGCCCGGATCATCCGCTGGGGCAGCGACGTCAGACATATCGATCTCAGCGGCAAGACGATCCTGCCCGGCCTGATCGACATGCACGTCCATCTGACCTCGCTCGCCGAGATCGGCGGTTATCAGACTTATAAATATACCGACAGCTTCTGGTCGGCGGTGGGCGTCGCCAATGCCGGCAAAACCTTGCGGGCGGGTTTCACCACGGTGCGCAACGTCGGCTCGGACGGCTTCCAGGACGTCGGACTCAAGCAGGCGATCGACAATCACTATGTCGTCGGCCCGCGCATAATTCCTGCCGGCTATGCGCTGGGCGCGACCGGCGGCCATTGCGACACCGGCGGCCTGCCGCCGTCGATGGACCGGAAACAAATTTCGGTGATCGACAGCCCCGAAGAGGCGCGCGCCAAGGTCCGCTGGCTTCACAAATATGGCGCGCGCGTGATCAAGATCTGCGCGACCGGCGGCGTCTTCTCGCTCGGCGATTCGGTCGGCGCGCAGCAGCTGACGCTCGAGGAGATGAAGGCGATCGCCGAAGAGGCGCATAGGCTGGGCCTCAAGGTCGCGGCCCACGCGCACGGCAATGACGGCATCCGTGCCGCGATCCTCGCCGGCATCGACACGGTCGAGCATTGCAGCCTCGCCGACGACGCGACGATCAAGCTCGCCGCCGATCGCAGGACCTGGTTCGACATGGATATCTACAACGACGATTATATCCTCGCGACCGGCACCGCCAACGGCACCGAGCAGGAAAGTCTCGACAAGGAGAAGCTGATCGGCCGGCTCCAGCGCGAAACCTTCCGCAAGGCGGTGAAGGCCGGCGTGCCGATGCTGTTCGGCACCGACGCCGGCGTCTATCCGCACGGCGACAACGGCAAGCAGTTCGCCAGGATGGTCGAATGGGGGATGACGCCGATGCAGGCGATCCAGGCCGCGACCAGAAGCGCGGCCGAAGCCCTGGACATGACCGCCGATGTCGGCGCGATCGCGGTCGGCCGTTACGGCGACATCGTCGCGGTCAATGGCGATCCGCTGAAGGACGTCGCGGAACTGGCCGATGTCGATGCCGTCATCAAGGGCGGCGTGCTGATCACCCGCAAGGATTGATCCGGATGCGCGGGCGAGGGGCGGTTCGTTGCGCCCGCGCCGGCATCGCACTGATCGTCGCCGCGATCGCGCTGGGCTTCGCCGTGACCACCGGCTGGCTCGGCACCGCCGATCGCGACATCACCCTCGCTCTGTCGCCGCTGCGCGCGAACGCCGGGCCATGGCTGCTGCTGACGCGGCTGGGCGATGGCGATGCGCGCATCCTGGTCGGCGCGATCGCGGCGTTGCTGCTGTGGCGGCGCGGCGATCGGTCCGCGGCCTTGTTCCTGCCGCTGGCCGCGCTCGTGGAGACGCTGGCGACCAGCGCACTCAAGCTGACGTTTGGGCGCGCCCGGCCCGATCTGCTCGAACATCTCGATCGGGTCACCTCGCTCAGCTACCCCAGCGGCCACGCCGCACATAATGTGGCGCTGTGGCTGCTCGTGGCCGTGCTGCTCGCACCCGGCCGGCGCTGGCCGGTCACGGCGGCCATCGGCTTCGCGACCGCGATCGGCGTCTCGCGCATCGTGCTGGGCGTGCATTGGCCGACCGACGTCGCGGGCGGCCTCTTGTTCGGCACCGGCGCGGCGCTGCTGGCGCTTGCGGTTTACCGCAAATCGGGAACCATCGCCGCCGCCGCGACTTGATCCCCGTCGCGGTGTGCTTTTGCCGCGAACAGGAGTATCGCCATCATGAACAAGCTCATCATCCCCGTCGCGGCGCTGGCCGCGGCGCTTTCGCTCTCCGCCTGCGGCGGCAAGGGCGACGATGCGGCCGCCGCCAATGCCCAGGCCGGGTTCGAGAACATGGCCGACTCGCAGGACGACATGGCCGACAACGCCACCAACAGCCTGGCCGAGGAGGCTTATGAGGCCAATGCCGCCGCGCTGCGCGAGCAGGGCGAAGATGTGGCCGACTCGATCGACGACCACGACATCAACGCCCAGGCGGCCAAGCCCAAATAGATTGGCCGACCGTTTTGCGCCCGCTGCGCGGTGGGCGCAAACCCTTGTCCGTCGGGCATTTTCGCATGCGCAGTGATGTTGGTCACAACCCGCTAACCGAATCGGGTGATAATGCCTGCCATTGATCCTGGGAGAATCGAATGGCGGAGGGACGAGCCATGGCGGTCGGCGAGAAGGGCTGGGCCGGTACGGCCTTGGACAGGCTCGGTGCCTGGCGGCAACGCCGGCGCGTCGAGGAGATCAGCGCGCTTTCCGAGGAGCATCTCGAGCGCGGGCTGAGGCGGACTGCGGCGTCGATGATGCTCGAACCCGAAGGCTCGCCCGATTGGGAACGCGCGACCCAGGCCCACCGCGCGATGCTGATCGAGCGCCTGCGCCGCCGCGGATTTCAGGTTTGAGGACTTAACCGCTCTCCCGCCCCGTTGACCGTCCCCGAGTCCGCCGCTATAGGCGCGCTGCCCGAGAGGCGGCGATCGATGTCGTCGTCCTCGACCGGGTTTTGAAACCCGTCAGGGTTTTTGAGCTTGAACATTGCTGGATGCGTGTGAGGGCCTGGGGGGTCGATTGGCCGCCGGGTTCTTTTCGTATTGGGGTTTCGACGGCCTCCAGCAGAGTAACCAGATAGAGGTGAAGGGCTTCATGCCGACGATTAACCAGTTGGTCCGTAAGGGCCGTGAACCGCAGAAGGCCAAGTCCAAGGTCCCTGCGATGGAGCAGAACCCGCAGAAGCGCGGCGTCTGTACGCGCGTCTATACCACGACCCCGAAGAAGCCGAACTCGGCGTTGCGCAAGGTGGCCAAGATCCGCCTGACCAACCAGCGCGAGGTCATCAGCTACATTCCGGGCGAGGGTCACAACCTGCAGGAGCACTCGGTCGTGCTGATCCGCGGCGGTCGCGTTCGCGATCTTCCCGGCGTCCGCTACCATGTGCTGCGCGGCGTGCTCGACACCCAGGGTGTCAAGGACCGCAAGCAGTCCCGTTCCAAATACGGCGCCAAGCGTCCGAAGTGATCATGCCGGGGGCATGATCATCCCCGAAAAATCGCTATAGGCGATTTTGTCGGGGATCCATGATCCAGCTCCCGCACCGCCAAGGCACAGTAAGCCCCGGACGGGTTCCGGACCTGGCTGAAGTTTAGAAGGAAAATCTGATGGCTCGTCGTCGTCGTCCCGAGAAGCGGGAAATTCTGCCCGATCCCAAGTTCGGGGATGTGGTGCTTTCGAAGTTCATGAACAGCGTGATGCTCGACGGCAAGAAGTCCGTCGCCGAGGGCATCGTCTATGGTGCGATGGAAACCATCGAGCAGCGCGCCAAGCGCGAGCCGATCGGTGTGTTCCACGATGCGCTGAACAATGTGAAGCCGGGCATCGAGGTCCGCAGCCGCCGCGTCGGCGGTGCGACCTATCAGGTGCCGGTCGAGGTGCGTGTCGAGCGCGCCCAGGCCCTCGCTATCCGCTGGCTGATCACCGCCGCCCGCGCGCGCAGCGAGAACACGATGTCGGCCCGCCTCTCGGGCGAGCTGATGGATGCGGCCAACAACCGCGGCAACGCCGTCAAGAAGCGTGAAGACACGCATCGCATGGCCGAAGCCAACCGCGCGTTCAGCCATTATCGCTGGTAATCCGGCGCGGTGACCGGGCGCCGCTGATCCGGCGCCCGGCCGCTCGCGCATCTATATCCGGGGAGCCGGCCGGTCCGGCTCTCCGCATCGCTCAAGGAACACGTCATGGCCCGCAGCCATCCGCTCGCGAAATATCGTAACATCGGCATCATGGCCCACATCGATGCCGGCAAGACGACGACGACCGAGCGAATCCTCTACTACACCGGCAAGTCCTACAAGATCGGCGAGGTCCATGAGGGCACCGCGACGATGGACTGGATGGAGCAGGAGCAGGAGCGCGGAATCACGATCACGTCGGCCGCCACGACGTGCTTCTGGAACGATCACCGCATCAACATCATCGATACGCCGGGTCACGTCGACTTCACGATCGAGGTCGAGCGTTCGCTCCGCGTGCTCGACGGCGCGGTCGCGTGCTTCGATGGCGTCGCCGGCGTCGAGCCGCAGTCCGAGACGGTCTGGCGCCAGGCCGAGAAATATCACGTGCCGCGCATGTGCTTCGTCAACAAGCTCGATCGCACCGGTGCCAATTTCGAGATGTGCGTCAGCATGATCAAGGATCGCCTCGGCGCGCGTCCGGCCGTGCTGTATCTGCCGATCGGCATCGAGGGCGGCTTCAAGGGCCTCGTCGATCTGGTCGAGAATCGCGCGATCGTCTGGCTCGAGGAGAGCCTCGGCGCGAAGTTCGAATATCAGGACATTCCCGCCGATCTGGCCGATGCCGCCGCCACCGCGCGCTCGGAACTGATCGAGATGGCCGTCGAGCAGGACGACGACATCATGGAGGCGTATCTCGAAGGCACCGAGCCCGACGTCGCGACGCTGAAGAGCCTGATCCGCAAGGGCACGCTGAACTTCTCGTTCGTGCCGGTGCTGTGCGGCTCGGCGTTCAAGAACAAGGGCGTGCAGCCGCTGCTCGACGCGGTCGTCGACTATCTGCCGTCGCCGCTCGACATCAAGGACGTCGAAGGCCTGAAGCTGGACGGCGTCACGCCGGACACCCGGCCGCCGGCCGACGACGCGCCGTTCAGCGCGCTCGCGTTCAAGATCATGAACGATCCGTTCGTCGGCACGCTGACGTTCGCGCGGATCTATTCGGGCAAGCTCGAGGCCGCTTCGGTCGTGACCAACTCGGTCAAGGACAAGAAGGAAAAGGTCGGCCGCATGCTGCTGATGCATGCGAACTCGCGCGAGGACATCCAGGAGGCTTTCGCCGGCGACATCGTCGCGCTCGCGGGTCTCAAGGACACCACCACTGGCGATACGCTCTGCGCGCAGAACGCGCCGATCATCCTCGAGCGGATGGAATTCCCGGATCCCGTCATCGAGGTCGCGGTGGAGCCGAAGACGAAGGCCGACCAGGAGAAGATGGGCATCGCGCTCAATCGTCTCGCCCGCGAGGATCCGTCCTTCCGCGTGACCAGCGACCATGAGAGCGGCCAGACCATCATCAAGGGCATGGGCGAACTCCATCTCGAGATCCTGGTCGATCGCATGCGCCGTGAGTTCAAGGTCGAGGCGAATGTCGGTGCGCCGCAGGTCGCGTATCGCGAATATCTCGCCAAGGCGGTCGAGCTGACCTACACCCACAAGAAGCAGTCGGGTGGTTCGGGCCAGTTCGGCGAGGTCAAGGTCAAGGTCATCCCCGGCGAGCGCGGCTCAGGCTTCGTCTTCGTCGACGAGGTCAAGGGCGGCAATATTCCCAAGGAATATATCCCGTCGGTCGAGAAGGGCATGCGCGAGACCGCGGCGACCGGATCGCTGATCGGCTTCCCGATCATCGATTTCGAGGTCCATCTGGTCGACGGCAAATATCACGATGTCGACTCGTCGGCGCTGGCGTTCGAGATCTGCGCCCGCGGTGCGATGCGCGAAGCGGCGCAGAAGGCCGGTATCAAGCTGCTCGAGCCGATCATGAAGGTCGAGGTCGTCACGCCGGAGGATTATCTGGGCGACGTCATCGGCGACATGAACAGCCGTCGCGGCCAGATCCAGGGCACCGACACCCGCGGCAACGCGCAGGTCGTCGAGGCGATGGTGCCGCTCGCGAACATGTTCGGCTATGTGAATCAGCTGCGCTCGTTCACCCAGGGCCGCGCCCAGTACACGATGCAGTTCTCGCATTATGACGAAGTGCCCGCCAACGTTGCCGACGAAGTGAAGGCGAAGCTGGCATAATCCACGAATCATCGCTAAGGGCCGCGTTCCATCGCGCCGGAAGCGCCCGAATCGCTGCGAATATCGAGTTGAGAAGAAGGTAGGACAGACATGGCGAAAGCTAAATTTCAGCGGAACAAGCCGCACTGCAACATCGGCACCATCGGTCACGTCGACCATGGCAAGACGTCGCTGACCGCAGCGATCACCAAGGTTCTCGCCGAAACCGGCGGCGCGACCTTCACCAGCTATGACAATATCGACAAGGCGCCCGAAGAGCGCGCCCGCGGCATCACCATCTCGACCGCGCACGTCGAATATGAGACCGAAGAGCGCCATTATGCGCACGTCGATTGCCCCGGCCACGCCGATTATGTGAAGAACATGATCACCGGCGCCGCGCAGATGGACGGCGCGATCCTGGTCGTGTCGGCCACCGATGGCCCGATGCCGCAGACCAAGGAGCACATCCTGCTCGCCAAGCAGGTCGGCGTGCCGCAGATGGTCGTGTTCATGAACAAGGTCGATCTGGTCGACGATCCCGAGATCCTCGAGCTGGTCGAGCTCGAGATTCGCGAGCTGCTCTCGAAATATGATTTCGATGGCGACAATATTCCGATCATCCAGGGTTCGGCGGTCGCCGCCCTGAACGACAAGACCCCCGAGATCGGCCACGCCGCGATCCTGAAGCTAATGGCGGCCGTCGACAGCTGGATCCCGCAGCCCGAGCGTCCGCTCGATCGTCCGTTCCTGATGCCGATCGAGGACGTGTTCTCGATCTCGGGCCGCGGTACGGTCGTCACCGGCCGCGTCGAGACCGGCATCGTCAAGGTCGGCGAGGAAGTCGAGATCGTCGGCATCAAGGATACCCGCAAGACCGTCGTCACCGGCGTCGAGATGTTCCGCAAGCTGCTCGATCAGGGCCAGGCCGGCGACAATATCGGCGCGCTGGTTCGCGGCGTCGCGCGTGACGATGTCGAGCGCGGCCAGGTGCTGTGCAAGCCCGGCTCGATCACCCCGCACACCGAGTTCAACTCGGAAGTCTATGTGCTGTCGAAGGACGAGGGCGGCCGTCACACGCCGTTCTTCGCCAACTATCGTCCGCAGTTCTACTTCCGCACCACCGACGTCACCGGCGAGGTCATCCTCCCCGAGGGCACCGAGATGGTGATGCCGGGTGACAATGTGAATCTGGGCGTCAAGCTGATCGCCCCGATCGCGATGGACCAGGGCCTGCGTTTCGCCATCCGTGAAGGTGGCCGGACCGTCGGCGCAGGGGTTGTCGCGGCGATCACAAAGTAATATAGGGCAGCCACCGCGCGATTCCCCTGGGGAGTCGCGCGGTTGCGCTTTTTGGTAATTTCGCCGGAAACGGAGGCAGCAGCTTCCGTCGACGGCACGGCTCTTTCGCATCGGTTGGGACATGGAAACGCAGAATATTCGTATTCGCCTGAAGGCATTCGACCATCGAGTGCTCGATCAGGCCACCGGCGACATCGCCGACACCGCACGCCGCACCGGCGCGCTGATCCGCGGCCCCATTCCCCTGCCGACGCGCATCGAGAAGTTCACCGTGAACCGCGGTCCGCACATCGACAAGAAGTCGCGTGAGCAGTTCGAGGTCCGTACCTACAAAAGGCTGCTCGATATCGTGCAGCCCACGCCGCAGACGGTGGACGCGCTGATGAAGCTCGATCTCGCTGCCGGCGTCGATGTTGAGATCAAACTCGCCTAGGCGAGTTTGTCCCGGCGAAAGCCGGGATCCAGTTGGACCCCCGCATATTGAGGGTCCGGCATAAGGGATACCGAACGGCCTCGCCGTTGTCCGAGTCCCCACCGCCGTCCTCTCCGGGGAGCGGCATCCAGCCCGGGTGGGGGCAATCGGTAGTTGGGTTGGGGCTTCGGGAAACCGGAGCTTTTTTTATTGTCACGCTCGCCGGCGCCTGGGGACAGGTCTGGTGAGCCTCTGAAGGAAGGGAACAGATCATGCGCACTGGCGTGATCGCTAAGAAAATGGGGATGACCCGCCTGTTCAAGGATGATGGCCGGCACGTGCCCGTCACCGTCCTGAGCCTCGAAGGCTGTCAGGTCGTCGCCCGCAAGGATGCGGACAGCGACGGCTATGTCGCGGTCCAGCTCGGCGCCGGCACGGCCAAGGCCAAGAACGTCGCCAAGCCGCAGCGCGGCCATTTCGGCAAGGCCGAAGTCGAACCCAAGGCGCAGCTCGCCGAATTCCGCGTTGCCGAGGATGCGCTCCTCGATGTCGGCGCGTGGCTGTCGGCCGACCATTATGTCGCCGGGCAATATGTCGACATCACCGGCCATACGCAGGGCAAGGGCTTCGCCGGCGCCATGAAGCGCTGGAACTTCGCCGGCCTGCGCGCCACCCACGGCGTCTCGGTCTCGCACCGGTCGCACGGTTCGACCGGCCAGCGCCAGGATCCGGGCAAGGTGTTCAAGAACAAGAAGATGGCCGGCCACATGGGCGACCGTCAGCGCACCCAGCAGAATCTGGAAATCGTCTCGACCGACGTCGAGCGCGGCCTCCTGTTCGTCAAGGGCTCGGTCCCCGGTCACAAGGGCACCTGGCTGCTGGTCAAGGACTCGGTGAAGATCGCGCGTCCCGCCGATGCGCCGTACCCCGCAGGTCTCAAGCAGGCCGCCATTTCCAATGACAATGCTCCCGCCGACACGCCCGCCGAGGACGTGACCGTCGTGGAAGCCACCGACGGCCAGGAGGGCTAAACCGTGAAGGTCAAGGTTCAGACCCTGGATGCCACCGCCAACGGCGACATCGATCTCAACGACGAGATTTTCGATGTCGAACCGCGCGCTGACATCCTCCACCGCGTCGTCACCTGGCAGCTCGAAAAGCGCCGCGGCACCGCCCGCGGTGCGCGTGAGCGCTCCGACGTCGCCCGTACCGGCAAGAAGTTCGGTCGCCAGAAGGGCGGCGGTACCGCCCGTCACGGCGATCGCCGCGCCCCGATCTTCGTCGGCGGCGGCAAGGCCCACGGTCCGCGCGTCCGCGATTTCAATCCGTCGCTGAACAAGAAGATCCGCGCGCTGGGTCTGCGGATGGCGCTGTCTTCGAAGGCGAAGGCCGGCCAGCTGATCGTCATGGAGTCGCTGACCGTCAAGGACGGCAAGACCAAGGCGCTGGCGGCCGACCTCACGAAGCTGGGCTTCGGCAAGACCGCGCTGGTGATCGATGGCGATACGGTGGAGACGAGCTTCGCGCGCGCTTCCGCCAACATCAGCGCGATCAACGTGATGCCCGCGATGGGCGCCAACGTGTACGACATATTGAAGCATGACACGCTGGTGCTGACCCGCGCGGCGGTCGAGAAGCTGGAGGCGCGGTTCAATGGCTAAGAAACAGGCCAAGGACGCGGTCGACCTTCGTCATTACGACGTCGTCGTCGCGCCGCACATCACCGAGAAGTCGACGCTTCTCTCCGAGCATAATGCCGTGGTCTTCAAGGTCGCGAACGATGCCACCAAGCCGCAGATCAAGGCGGCCGTGGAAGCGTTGTTCAACGTCACCGTCACCGGCGTGAACACCATCGTCCAGAAGGGCAAGACCAAGAAGTGGAAGGGCACGCCCTACCGCCGCTCGGACATGAAGAAGGCGATCGTGACGCTGGCCGAGGGCCAGTCGATCGACGTCACCACCGGTATTTGAGGGCGGATAGATGGCACTCAAGCATTATAACCCGACGAGTCCGGCCCGCCGCGGCCTGATCCTCGTCGACAAGTCGGCGCTCCACAAGGGCAAGCCGGTCAAGGCGCTGACCGAAGGCAAGCGCAAGACCGGCGGCCGCAACAACAAGGGCCATGTCACCTCGCGCGGCATCGCCGGCGGTCACAAGCAGCGTTATCGCATCGTCGATTTCAAGCGCCGCACGTGGGACGTCGAGGCGACCGTCGAGCGGCTGGAATATGATCCCAACCGGACGGCGTTCATCGCGCTGGTCAACTATCCGGACGGCACGCAGACCTATATCCTGGCGCCGCAGCGGCTGGCGCCGGGCGACAAGGTGATCGCCGGCAAGAAGACCGACGTGAAGCCGGGCAACGCCATGGAACTGGGCCAGATGCCGGTCGGCACGATCGTCCACAATGTGGAGATGAAGCCGGGCAAGGGCGGCCAGATCGCCCGCTCGGCCGGCACCTACGTGCAGGTCGTCGGTCGCGATCGCGGCATGGTGATCGTTCGCCTGAACTCGGGCGAGCAGCGTTACATCCACGGCAATTGCATGGCGACGGTGGGCGCGGTGTCGAACCCCGACAACGCCAACCAGAACCTCGCCAAGGCCGGCCGCAATCGCTGGCTGGGCCATCGCCCGCTGACGCGCGGCGTTGCGAAGAACCCGGTCGATCACCCGCATGGTGGTGGTGAAGGCCGGACCTCGGGCGGCCGTCATCCGGTCACGCCGTGGGGCAAGCCGACCAAGGGTGCGCGTACGCGCAACAACAAGTCGACGGACAAGATGATCATCCGGTCCCGTCACGCGAAGAAGAAGAGGTAAACCATGGCCCGTTCCATCTGGAAAGGTCCGTTCGTCGACCTGCATCTGCTGAAGAAGGCGGAAACCGCGCAGGACGCGAACACGCGTGCGCCGATCAAGACCTGGTCGCGCCGCTCGACGATCCTGCCGCAGTTCGTCGGCCTGACGTTCAGCGTCTATAACGGCCGCAAGTTCGTGCCGGTCTCGGTCAACGAGGACATGGTCGGCCACAAGCTCGGCGAGTTCGCACCGACGCGCTACTTCCCCGGCCACGCCGCGGACAAGAAGGGCAAGAGGTAAAGATGTCGAAGCCCAAATCCCCCCGTCGCGTCGGCGACAACGAAGCGCTGGCGGTGGGCACCACCGTCCGCGGTTCGGCGCAGAAGCTGAACCTGGTCGCGGCCTTGATCCGCAACCGCAAGGCCGGCGACGCGATGAACATCCTCGCTTTCTCCACCAAGGCGATGGCGGTCGATGTCCGCAAGGTGCTCGCTTCGGCGATCGCCAATGCGGAGAACAACCATAATCTCGACGTCGACGCGTTGGTCGTGACCGAGGCGAGCGTCGGCAAGAGCCTGTCGATGAAGCGCTTCGCGACCCGCGCCCGCGGCCGTTCGAGCCGCATCGTCAAGCCGTTCAGCCGCATCCGCGTCGTCGTGCGCGAGCAGGAAGAAGCATAATGGGTCACAAGAGCAATCCGATCGGGCTTCGTCTCCAGATCAACCGCACCTGGGACAGCCGCTGGTACGCCGAAGGCGCCGATTATGGCCGTCTGCTGCTCGAGGATCTGAAGATCCGCAGCTTCATCTTCAAGGAATTGCCGCAGGCGGCGATCTCCAAGGTGGTGATCGAGCGTCCGGCGAAGCTGTGCCGCATCTCCGTCTTCGCCGCGCGCCCCGGCGTGATCATCGGCAAGAAGGGCGCCGACATCGAGAAGCTTCGCAAGAAGCTGAGCGCGATGACGACGTCGGACGTCAGCCTGAACATCGTCGAGATCCGCAAGCCGGAGATCGATTCGAAGCTCGTGGCGCAGTCGGTCGCCGACCAGCTCGAGCGTCGCGTCGCCTTCCGTCGCGCGATGAAGCGTGCGGTCCAGTCGGCGCTGCGGCTCGGGGCCGAAGGCATCCGGATCACCTGCGGCGGCCGTCTCGGCGGCGCCGAGATCGCGCGGACCGAATGGTATCGCGAGGGCCGGGTGCCGCTGCACACGCTGCGCGCGAACGTCGACTATGCCGAAGCCACCGCGCACACCGCTTATGGCGTGTGCGGCGTCAAGGTGTGGATCTTCAAGGGCGAGATCCTGGGCCATGACCCGATGGCGCAGGACCGGCTGATGATGGAGGCTCAAACCTCCGGCGTCCGGCCGGCGCGCTGATAGGATAAAGAACAATGTTGCAACCGAAGCGCACCAAATTCCGCAAGGCCCACAAGGGCCGCATCCATGGCGATGCCCCCGGCGGCACCCAGCTCAACTTCGGCTCCTACGGGCTGAAGGCGATGGAGCCGGAGCGGATCACCGCGCGCCAGATCGAGGCGGCTCGCCGCGCGATCACGCGTCACATCAAGCGCCAGGGGCGTTTGTGGATCCGCATCTTCCCGGATGTGCCGGTCTCGTCGAAGCCCGCCGAAGTCCGCATGGGCTCGGGCAAGGGCGCGCCGGAGTTCTGGGTTGCCCGGGTCAAGCCCGGCCGCATCCTGTTCGAGCTCGACGGCGTTGCCGGCCCACTGGCGGCCGAGGCGTTCTCGCGCGCGGCGATGAAGCTGCCGATCAAGACCAAGGTCGTCGCCCGCCTGGGCGACTTCACCCACCTGGGAGGCGAATGATGGCCAAGGCTGCCGATCTCAAGGTCAAGTCCGACGACGAGCTGGGAGTCCAGCTCGCGGAACTGAAGCGCGAGGCGTTCAACCTCCGTTTCCAGGCGGCGACCAACCAGCTGGAAAAGCCGGCCCGCGTGCGCGTCGTGCGCCGCGACATCGCCCGGATCAAGACGCTGCAGACCGAGCGTTCGCGCTCGGCGCCGGCAAAGTAAGGAACGAGACATGCCGAAGCGCGTGCTGACCGGATTGGTCGTGTCGGACAAGACCGACAAGACGGTGGTTGTGAAGGTGGAGCGTAAGGTCAAGCACCCGCTCTACGGCAAGATCATCCGCCGTTCGAAGAAGTATCACGCCCATGACGAGGCGAACGATTATCACGAGGGTGAGACCGTTCGCATCGAAGAGACGGCGCCGATTTCGAAGCTCAAGACCTGGAAGGTGGTCGGTCGCGTGGATACGCACCAGTCGCCGGTCGTGGTCGAGGCGTAAGTCTGTTCCCGCCCAGGCGGGGAGCCAGACTAGGTAGTAGCGGAACCCCCGGGACATGTCCCGGCAGGCCAGGTGAGAAGGAACCGGATCGATGATCCAGATGCAGTCCAATCTCGAGGTCGCCGACAATAGCGGCGCGAAGCGGGTGCAGTGCATCAAGGTGCTGGGCGGATCGAAGCGTCGCTTCGCCGGCGTGGGCGACGTGATCGTCGTCAGCGTCAAGGAAGCGGCACCGCGCGGCAAGGTGAAGAAGGGTGACGTGCATCGCGCGGTCATCGTGCGGACGGCGAAGGACATCCATCGTCCGGACGGCTCGACGATCCGCTTCGACAGCAATGCCGCGGTGCTGGTCAACAAGAACGAGGAGCCGATCGGCACTCGCATCTTCGGGCCGGTCGTCCGCGAACTGCGCGCCAAGAATTATATGAAGATCATCTCGCTCGCGCCGGAGGTCCTGTAATGTCCGCCGCCAAGATCAAGAAGGGCGACAGCGTCGTCATCCTGTCCGGCAAGGACAAGGGCCGCAAGGGCAACGTCCTGCAGGTGATGCCGAAGCTCGGCAAGGTGCTGGTCGACGGGATCAACGTCGCCGCGCGTCACCGCAAGCCGAGCCAGGAAAATCCGCAGGGCGGCATCGATCGCCGGCCGGCACCGATGGCGATCAGCAAGGTCGCGGTCGAGGATCCCAGGAATCCGGGCAAGCCGACGCGCGTCCGTTTCGAAACCAGGGACGGCAAGAAGGTCCGCGTGGCCGTGAAGTCCGGGGAGGTCATCAGTGGCTGACGTTTATATTCCGCGCATGCGCAAGCTGTACGACGAGACCATCGCCAAGGCGATGACCGAGAAGTTCGGCTACAAGAACGCGATGCAGGTGCCCAGGCTCGACAAGATCGTGCTCAACATGGGCGTCGGCGAAGCGACGCAGGACAAGAAGAAGGTCGAGACCGCCGCCCAGGAAATGGAGCGGATCGCGGGTCAGAAGCCTGTCGTCACCAAGGCGAAGAAGTCGATCGCGCAGTTCAAGCTGCGCGAGGGTATGCCGATCGGCGTCAAGGTCACGCTGCGCAAGGAGCGGATGTTCGAGTTCCTCGACCGCCTGATCACGATCGCGCTTCCCCGCGTTCGCGACTTTCGCGGCCTGAACCCGAAGAGCTTCGATGGCCGTGGCAATTATGCCATGGGCCTCAAGGAGCAGATCGTGTTCACCGAGATCAACTATGACCAGATCGACAAGGTCCGGGGCATGGACGTGATCGTCACCACCACGGCGAAGACCGACGAGGAAGCGCGCGAGCTGCTCCGTCTGTTCGGTTTCCCGTTCCCGCAGGACCAGGCCGACGAGAAGAAGGCGGCGTGATCTAAACAGATAACCCTCTCCCCTCCGGGGAGAGGGTCGAGCGAAGCGAGGGGAGAGGGGCAGTCGAGATATCGACACAGCCCCTCTCCCCGGCCCTCTCCCCAAAGGGGAGAGGGGGAAAAGAAGGAAGAGAACTTAAGTCATGGCGAAACTGAGTTCGATCAATAAGAACGAAAAGCGCAAGAAGCTCGTGAAGCAATATGCGGGGCGTTACGCCCGGCTGAAGGCGATCGCGGACGACGAGTCCAACGACGAGTCGGAGCGCCTGATCGCGCGGCTGAAGCTTGCGGAGATTCCGCGCAACGGCAACCCGACGCGCATCCGCAACCGTTGCGAAGTGACGGGCCGTCCCCGCGCTTACTACCGTAAATTCCGCCTCTGCCGCGTGCAGCTGCGGGAACTGGCCAACAAGGGCCTGATCCCGGGCGTCACGAAGTCGAGCTGGTGAGGAATCGATAGATGTCTCTGACAGATCCCCTGGGTGACCTGCTCACCCGCATCCGTAACGGCCAGCGGGCCCGCAAGGACAGTGTGGTTTCCCCCGCGTCCAAGCTGCGCGCGCGCGTTCTCGACGTGCTCAAGCGCGAAGGCTATATCCGCGGTTACTCCGAGGAAGAGGTCGGCGGTCACGACGGCCTGCGCATCGAACTGAAATATTTCGAGGGCCAGCCTGCGATCAAGCATGTCGCGCGCGTCTCGAAACCCGGCCGCCGCGTCTATTCGGGCTCCAAGGAGCTTCCGCGTATCCGCAACGGCCTCGGCATCACCATCGTCTCGACGCCCAAGGGCGTTCTGTCCGACGCGGAAGCGCGCGACCAGAACGTTGGCGGCGAGGTTCTCGCGGAGGTCTTCTGATGAGCCGCATCGGTAAAAAGCCGGTTCCCGTCCCCGCAGGCGTGACCGCATCGATCGAAGGCAGCGAACTGTCGGTCAAGGGTCCGAAGGGCACCTTGTCGATGCCGATGATGGACGACATCAGCTACGGCATCGAAGACGGGCAGATCGTCGTCAAGCCGGCGAACGACACCAAGCGCGCACGCGCCTTCTGGGGCATGCACCGCACCCTGGTCGACAATCTCGTGATCGGCGTGACCACGGGCTTCACCAAGACGCTCGAGATCACCGGCGTCGGCTATCGCGCCAATTCGCAGGGCAAGAACCTGAAGCTGCAGCTCGGCTACAGCCATGATGTCGACTTCGCGGTGCCGGACGGCATCACGATCGCCACGCCCGACCAGACGACGGTGCACATCACCGGCATGGACAAGCAGCAGGTCGGCCAGGTCGCCGCCGAGATCCGCCGCTGGCGGAAGCCCGAACCCTATAAGGGCAAGGGCATCAAATATCGCGGCGAGTTTATCTTCCGCAAGGAAGGGAAGAAGAAGTAAGATGGCAAAGCTCTCTCTCTTCGCAAAGCGCCGCCAGCGCGTCCGCACCGCGCTGCGCGCCAAGGGCGGGGTCCGTCCCCGCCTGTCGATCCATCGTTCGGGCCGGCACATCTATGCCCAGGTGATCGACGATGCGGCGGGCAAGACCGTCGCATCGGCCTCCACCCTGGAGAAGGACGTGCGCGGCCAGACCGGAGCCACCGCGGCGGCGGCGGCGGACGTTGGCAAGCGCGTCGCCGAAAAGGCGAAGGCGGCCGGCGTGACCCGGGTCGTGTTCGATCGTGGCGGCTTTCTGTTTCATGGTCGCGTCAAGGCGCTGGCTGATGCCGCGCGCGAAGGCGGATTGGAGTTCTGATAATGGCTGACGAAACCGAAAATCTGGTCGCGGCGGCCCCCGAGGGCGCCCCTGCCGACGCTCCGCGCGAAAATCGCGGACCGCGCGGCGGCCGTGGCCGCAGTGGCCCCGGCGGCGGCAATGATCGTGGTGGCGGCCGTGGCCGTGACGGCAATCGCGGTCGTCGCGACGACCGTCGCGGCGGCAACGACGATGGCGGCGAAGAGCTGATCGAAAAGCTCGTCCACATCAACCGCGTCTCGAAGACGGTCAAGGGCGGCAAGCGCTTTGGCTTCGCGGCGCTGGTCGTCGTGGGCGACGGCAAGGGCCGCGTCGGCTTCGGCCATGGCAAGGCGCGCGAAGTGCCGGAGGCGATCTCGAAGGCGACCGCCGCCGCCAAGAAGAAGATGCTGCGCGTTCCGCTACGCGAAGGCCGCACGCTTCACCATGACGGCAAGGGCCATTTCGGCGCCGGCCGGGTGACCGTCCGCTCCGCGCCGCAGGGCACCGGCATCATCGCCGGCGGCCCGATGCGCGCCGTGTTCGAGAGCCTGGGCGTTGCCGATGTGGTGACCAAGTCGGTCGGCACGTCGAACCCCTACAACATGATCCGGGCAACGTTCGAGGCCTTGAGCGAGCAGACCTCGCCCAAGAGCGTCGCGCAGCGCCGGGGCAAGAAGATCGCCGATCTGCTCGGCCGCAGCGGGACCGACAAGGCCACCGCGCAGGCCGATGCCGAAGCGGTCGTGGAGTAAGATCATGGCGAAGATCAAGATCAGGCAGACGGGTTCGCCCATCCGCCGCACCCAGGATCAGCGCGCAACGCTGATCGGCCTGGGCCTCAACAAGATGCACCGGGTCTCGGAACTGGAAGACAGCCCCGAGGTTCGCGGAATGATCCGCAAGGTGCAGCACATGGTGCAGGTCGAGGGATAAACTCTAATGCCCTCTCCTTTTGGGGGAGAGGGAGGGACCCGCCGCGCAGCGGTGGGAGGGTGAGGGTCTGGACCACAGCCTCACCAACTTCGACTAGGCCCGGCTTCGCCGGACCAAGTCTTCATATCCTCTCCCCCGAAGGGGAGAGGATGGCGCGACAAAAGCGAAAGCGAGTGCAGACGATGAAACTCAACGAGATCAAGGACAATGAGGGCGCGCGCAAGGGCCGCGTCCGTGTCGGCCGCGGCATCGGCTCGGGCCTGGGCAAGACCGCCGGGCGCGGTCAGAAGGGCCAGAAGAGCCGTTCGGGCGTTGCCGTCAAGGGCTTCGAGGGCGGCCAGATGCCGCTCCACATGCGGCTGCCGAAGCGCGGCTTCAACAATATCTTCGCCAAGGACCATGCCGAGGTCAATCTCGGCACGATCCAGAAGCTGGTCGAAGCCGGCAAGCTGGCGACCGACGGCACGATCGATCACGACACGCTGAAGGCGGCCGGTGTCGGTCGTGGCGGCAAGGACGGCGTGCGCATCCTCGGCAAGGGCGAATTCTCCGCGAAGCTCAGCTTCCGGGTCGCCGGCGTGTCGAAGGGCGCCAGGCAAGCGATCGAGGCGGCCGGCGGTTCGGTCGAGGTGATCGAGCTGGTCTCGGCCGCCGACAAGCACAAGGCCAAGCATCGCGTCGAGCAGAAGGCGCGCGCCGCCGACAAGGACGCCAAGAAGGCGGCCGCGAAGGGCTGATCGGGACGTCGGGCGGTGCAGGATCTCGGTCCGCGCCGTCCTTTGTCGCCGCGCCGGTTAGACAAGCGCGGATCAGGCACTATATGAGGCGGCGGGGCGCTAGGGGCGCATTCCCGCCGCCTTTGTTTTTCCGGGATCATATACGCACATGGCATCCGCAGCCGACAGTCTCGCCAGCAATCTGAGCCTCGCCAAATTCGGCCAGGCGACCGAGCTCAAGAAGCGCATCTGGTTCACGCTGGGCGCTTTGATCATCTTCCGGCTGCTGAGCTTCGTGCCGATCCCCGGCATCGATCCGCGCGCGCTGAACAAGCTGTTCGAATCCACGCAGGGCGGGGTGCTCGATTTCTTCAACACCTTCTCGGGCGGCAGCCTGCAGCGGATGAGCCTGATCGCGCTCGGCGTGATGCCCTACATCACCGCCTCGATCGTCGTGCAGCTGGCGAGTTCGCTCTCGCCCACGCTCGCCGCGATCAAGAAGGAAGGCGAGGCGGGCCGCAAGCGGCTCAATCAATATACCCGCTACGGCACGGTCGGCCTGACCATCGTCCAGGGCTGGTTCATCGCCATCGGCCTCGAGAGCTGGGGCCTCAAGGACGGCATGTCTGCGGTGGTCGATCCCGGCATGCTGTTCCGCGTCGTCGCGGTCATCTCGCTGGTCGGCGGCACGATGTTCCTGATGTGGCTGGGCGAGCAGATCACCAGCCGCGGGATCGGCAACGGCGTCTCGCTGATCATCATGGCCGGCATCGTCTCGCAGCTGCCGACGACGATCTTCAACCTGCTCGAGCGCGGCCGGACCGACGCCGATCCGCTGCTGATCCTCGGTATCATCGTCCTGGTGATCGGCCTGATCGTCGCGATCTGCTTCATGGAGCGGGCGCAGCGGCGCGTGCTGATCCAGTATCCGAAGCGCCAGACGGCGCGCGGCATGATGCAGGCGGATCGCAGCCATCTGCCGCTCAAGATCAACACCGCGGGCGTGATCCCGCCGATCTTCGCCTCGTCGCTGCTGCTGATGCCGCTGACCATCTCGCAGTTCGCCGGCAAGAATTTCGACGACACGACGATCTGGGGCCAGGTGATGGGCTGGCTCAACATCAACATCGCCCACGGCCAGCCGCTCTACATGGCGCTCTATGGCGCGGGCATCATCTTCTTCTGCTTCTTCTACACGGCGGTGGTGTTCAACCCCGAGGAGACCGCGGACAATCTGAAGCGCTATGGCGGCTTCATTCCGGGTATCCGGCCGGGCAAGAACACCGAGAAATATCTCGATTACGTGCTGACGCGGATCACCGTGATCGGCGCCGCCTATCTGACGGTGCTGTGCCTGCTGCCCGAATATCTGGTCGCCAGCATGGGCATCCCGTTCTACCTTGGTGGGACTAGCCTGTTGATCGTCGTCAACGTAACCATGGACACGGTCACCCAGATTCAGAGCCATTTGCTGGCGCTGCAATATGGCGATCTGATCAAGAAGTCGAAGCTGAAGGGCGGCAGGGGCCGCTGAGGGCTTCACCCATCAACGGGGCTGACAACCGGGGCCAAATCAAGGGGGAGGACTGCAACCTCATGAATATCATTTTGCTGGGGCCGCCTGGGGCGGGCAAGGGCACCCAGGCGAGCCGGCTGGTCGAAGAGCATGGCATGGTCCAGCTTTCCACCGGCGACATGCTGCGTGCCGCGGTCAAGGCGGGCACGCCGGTCGGGCTCAAGGCCAAGGCGGTGATGGATGCCGGTGAACTGGTGTCCGACGAGATCGTCTCCGACCTGATCGGCGACAAGCTCGACGCGATGGGCGCCGACAAGGGCGCGATCTTCGATGGCTATCCCCGCACCGCGGCGCAGGCCGAATCGCTCGACGCGATCCTCGCTGCGCGCGGGCGCACGCTCGATTTCGTGATCGAACTCGATGTTGACGAGGATGCGCTGGTCGAACGCATCACCGGCCGTTTCACCTGCGCCAATTGCGGCGCCGGCTATCACGACAGCTTCAAGCAGCCTGTGGTTGCGGACACCTGCGACAGCTGCGGCGGCCACGAGTTCAAGCGGCGCCCTGACGACAATGCCGAGACGGTGAGGACGCGGATGGCCGAGTATCGCGCCAAGACCGCGCCGATCCTGCCGATCTACGAAGCGCGCGGACTCGTCCGGCGAGTCGACGGCATGGCCGATATCGCCGAGGTCAACACCGCGATCGAGGCGATCCTGGGGACCATGCGGCGTTGAGCATTCGCTGAACCGCGGCACAACGCGGTCACGTGGGCGGTCAGGTGGGCGGTCAGGCGGCAGCCGTGCCGCATTGTCCCCGTGCAACGCCGCCGCCGCCGCTCTTCATCCGGTAGAGCGCGGCGTCCGCGGCCGACAGCAACGCATCCAGCTCGCAGACATCGGGCGGTGAGGTTGCAAACCCCAGGCTGACTCCGATCCGGATCGGCTTGCCGTCGACGTCATAGGGCGCGGTGATCACGCGCGCGAGGCGGCGTGCGAACATCTCGGCTTCGTCGGGGTGGCGAAGCGGTGTCTGGACGACGACGAACTCGTCGCCGCCGATCCGCGCGGCGATGTCGCTGTCCCGCAGCGTCGCGCGCACGCGATCCGCCAGCGTCATCAGCAGCATGTCGCCGGCCGGGTGACCATGGCGGTCGTTGACCGGCTTGAAGCCGTCGAGATCGAAACAGTGGACGGCGATCATCGGCGTCGCATCGTGCGTGCCCCTGATCGCGCGGAAGGCCTCGCGCAGGCCGAGCCGGTTCGCCAGCCCGGTCAGCGGATCGTTGCGCGCCAGCGTGGCCATGTCGATCCGCATGGCGATCTGGCGGACGGTGGCGGCGTGGACGTGCCGCACGCTTTCGAAGCTGGCGACGAGGAAGATCAGGAATATGGCGGCCAGGATCCAATAGGCCGTTCCACCGTGGATCGCGGCCGCCGCGATGACCGGTGCAGTGGCGACCGTCGTGGCCGCGACCGCCAGCTTCGGGCGGATCGAGGTCCGTGCGACGATGCCGGAACAATAGCCGAACAACAATCCGGTGGCGAGCATCTGGAGCGAGGGGTCCGATGCAAAGAAGGTCGCCGCCGCGACGATGCTCAGCTGCACGGCGAAACCCAGATTGGCCAGCGAGAGCGCCTGTTCCCACCGGGCGGTCCGAGACCGGTTCGAACGGGTCGACGGGCTTTGCCGGCGATAGGCAATGATCAGCCCGACCCTCACGATCGTGAGCAAAACGCCGGCGAACGTGGCGATCAGCAGGAACGGAGAAGCGAGCGATACTGCGATGAACAGGCCGATGGCGACGAAGGTGAGGCCCATGACCGTCGCCGGCACCAGGGTGGTAGCGAGTTCGCCGACGAGGGCAATATAGACGTCGTCGGCTTCGGGAGCGAAATGGAGTCTCCGATGCATCGCGGCAGCATAAGATGCGGCGGTCTTGAATTCGTTAACGTCCGGCCTGCGACCGAATCGAAATCCTGGTCTAGGCACGGGCGATCCGATCTGCTGTTCTGACGCCGGGAGGACTCGTCATGCGCCAAATCGCCGCCATCGCCGCATTGCTGTGGGCTGCGCCCGCCGCCGCCGAGGTCAGGTCGCAGACCGACGCCGGCTTCGAGGTCGTCAACACCGTCCAGATCGCGGCGAGTCCCGACAGCGTCTACAAGGCGCTGATCGCGCCCAACCGCTGGTGGAGCAGCGAGCATAGCTGGTCGGCCGACGCCCGGAACATGTATATGAGCGCACAGGCCGGCGGCTGCTTCTGCGAATTGCTGCCCGACAGCAAGGGTAGCGTCGAACATGGCCGCGTGATCTTCGCGCAGCCGGGCAAGGCATTGCGGCTGGTCGGCAGCCTCGGACCGCTGCAGACGATGGCGGTGACGGGCGTGTTGTCGTTCGCGCTGGCAGCAAAGGACGGCGGCACCGAGGTGGTGATGAGCTATGCCGTCGGCGGCTATATCCCGGGCGGCGCGGCCCAGCTGGCGCCGGCGGTGGATGGCGTGCTGGCACAACAGCTTGGCGGTCTCAAGACGTTTGCGGAAGTCCCCGCCGGATAGGCCCGCCGGAGAGGGTTGTGCCGCACGATATTGTGCTAAGGACAGAGCGGTAAACGGCCTCGACTCGACAGAAGGCCGGCAGACGCGGGTCGCCTCTTGAAACACTCCGGAGAGGGGCAAATACATGGCCGTTACCGAGCACGTCGATCTTCCGACGTTCATCGAAGGCGTGAAGAAACGGAATCCCGGCCAGCCGGAATTCGTGCAGGCGGTCCAGGAGGTCGCCGAAGACATCTTCGAGTTCATCGAGGACAAGGAAGCCTATCACTCGCAGCAGATCCTGCGCCGCATCGCCGAGCCCGATCGCGTGATCTCGTTCCGCGTCTGCTGGCAGGACGATGCCGGCAACATCCGCGTCCAGCGCGGCTGGCGCGTCCAGAACAACAATGCGATCGGTCCGTACAAGGGCGGCATCCGCTTCCACCCGTCGGTCACCGAAAGCGTGTTGAAGTTCCTCGCCTTCGAGCAGACCTTCAAGAACGCGCTGACCGGCCTGCCGATGGGCGGCGGCAAGGGCGGCGCCAATTTCAATCCGAAGGGCAAGAGCGATCATGAGGTCATGCGCTTCTGCCAGAGCTTCATGACCGAACTCTATCGCCACATCGGCGCCGACGTCGACGTGCCGGCGGGCGATATCGGCGTGGGCGGCCGCGAGATCGGCTATATGTTCGGCCAGTACAAGCGCATCACCAACCAGTTCACCGGCGTGCTGACCGGCAAGGGTCTCGAATATGGCGGCTCGCTGATCCGTCCCGAGGCGACCGGCTATGGCGCGACCTATTTCCTCCACAACATGCTCAAGACCCGGGGCCGCGACCTGACCGGGCTGGTCACGGTGATCTCCGGTTCGGGCAATGTCGCCACGCATGCCGCCGAGAAGGTCACCCAGCTGGGCGGCAAGGTGGTCACGCTCAGCGACAGCGCCGGCTTCATCCACGATCCCGACGGGCTCGACCAGGAGAAGATCAACTGGGTCAAGCATCACAAGACCCACACCCGCGGCCGGATCTCGGACTATGTGAATAAATTTCCGGGTGCCAGCTTTCACGAAGGCAAGACGCCGTGGGGCGTGCCCTGCGACGCCGCAATGCCCTGCGCGACGCAGAACGAGCTGCTCGGCGAGGATGCGAAACTGCTGGTCGGGAATGGCTGCTTCGCGGTCAGCGAAGGCGCCAACATGCCGACCGATCTGGCCGGCGTGCACGTCTTCAAGGATGCCCGGATCCTCTACGCCCCCGGCAAGGCCGCCAATGCCGGCGGCGTCGCCGTCTCCGGCCTTGAGATGAGCCAGAATTCGGAACGACGCTCGTGGAAGGAAGCCGAACTCCAGCAATTGCTGCTCGACATCATGGAGGGCATCCACACCAGCTGCCTGACCTATGGCCGCGTGTCCGACGACTATGTCGATTATGTGAAGGGCGCCAACATCGCCGGCTTCAAGAAAGTCGCCGATGCGATGCTGGCTTACGGCGTGGTCTGACGCGACTCGTCGCGGCTCCGCGGCGGGACGGTGGTGCGAAAGTGCCCCGAATGCCCGCCGCGGGCCGATGGCCGGACGCTCTGATGCTGCTTCATCCCCGCTGCGGCGGCGGGGATGAAACAGCACGTCGCCGAACGCTGACGAAGCCGACAGGCCATGCTATGAGCGCCGGCAGGGTCGTGGAGACTAAGTGATGCGGACACTGATTTTGCTCGTCGCGGTACTGGCGCTGCCGGGATGCCTGGCGCGGACGGCGGTTGATATCGTCACTTTGCCGGTCAAGGCCGGATCGCAGGCGGCGGACTGGGCGACCACCAGTCAGGACGAAGCCGACCGCAATCGTGGCCGCAAGATCCGCAAGGAGGAACGGCGCGAGGCCAAGGAGCGCCGCCGCGAGGAGAAGGAAGCGCGCGAACGCTACGAACGCGACGATTGATGGAGCGCCCGCTTTTGTACCGCGCGCATCCTCATGCTAGTCTCGAACGATGACCGCGCTCCTCGAATTGACCCAGCCGCAGCCCGTGAAGCTGACGATCGAGGACTATACGCTCCTCGATCGGTCCGGTGCGCTCGACCGCTACGTCCGGACGGAACTGATCGAGGGGACGATCGTCTCGATGAATGCACAATATCGTCCGCACGCGCATGCAAAGTCGCAACTCGCATTCCGTCTGCTCGCCGCGCTGAAGGACCATCCAGACGGCTGGAGTGTGATCATCGAAGCGTCAGTGGCGATGCCGCCCACGAGCATGCCGATGCCGGATATCATACTTACCACCGAGCCGATGGGCGACGGCGCGATCCCGCTGACCAGCGTAGGGCTGCTCGTCGAGGTCGCGGACACGACACTGGATTTCGATCTGCGGCGCAAGGCATCGCTCTACGCGCGGATGGGCGTGCCGGAATATTGGGTCGTCGATGTCAAAGGCAGGACAATCGAACTCTTTACGCAGCCGCGTGACGACGGCTATGCCGAGCGCCGACAAATCGCCTTCGGCGAGCCGATCGTTTCGGCTACGATCGCGGGCCTCGAAATCGGGACCGAACAGCTCGCTTGACAGCAGCCGTCGCGCGGTTTATCGCGCATGAATTCCGAAACACCGGCCACCCGGCGGCGACTCTGTGCGCCCGCCGGTTTCAGTTGTTTGAAGCCAATCGGGCCGGAATCACAGCGTCGAGATGGAGCGGTTGCCACCGCTCCGTGGAGCAGGAGAAATACACAGTGGCACGTATTGCGGGTGTGAACATCCCGACCAACAAGCGCGTGGAAATCGCACTTACCTACATTCACGGCATCGGCCCCACGAAGGCCAAGGAAATCACCGCCAAGCTGGGCATTGCGCAGGCGCGCCGCGTTCAGGACCTGTCGGACCAGGAGGTCCTCCAGATCCGCGAAGCAATCGACGCCGGTTACACGGTCGAGGGCGATCTGCGTCGCCAGACCGCGATGAACATCAAGCGGCTGATGGATCTCGCCTGCTATCGCGGGCTTCGCCATCGCAAGGGTCTTCCGGTCCGCGGCCAGCGCACGCATACCAATGCGCGCACCCGCAAGGGCAAGGCCAAGCCGATCGCCGGCAAGAAGAAGTAAATCGTCCGGGGGACGATTTACTCCGCCGGAGGCAGGCTTCCGGTAGCACCAGATATTAGGTAGGACCGAAAAATGGCACGCGAACCTCAGCGCATCAAGCGCCGCGAGCGGAAGAACATCACCTCGGGCGTGGCCCATGTGAATGCCAGCTTCAACAATACGATGATCACGATCACCGATGCCCAGGGCAACGCCATCAGCTGGTCGTCGGCCGGTACGATGGGCTTCAAGGGCAGCCGCAAGTCGACGCCCTATGCCGCCCAGGTCGCCGCCGAAGATGCCGGCAAGAAGGCCGCCGAACATGGCGTCCGCACGCTCGAGGTCGAGGTCAAGGGCCCGGGTTCGGGTCGTGAGTCGGCGCTGCGCGCGCTGCAGGCCGTCGGATTCCAGATCACCTCGATCCGCGACGTGACTCCGATTCCGCACAACGGGGTCCGGCCGTCCAAGCGCCGTCGCGTCTGATCTGACCTTGCGGAGGCCTGGCCCGGTCTCCATTTCCCGCATCCGGCCGGAGGACTGCCCATCCCCGGCCCAACCCCAAGGGGAAGCCCATGTCTGTGAACGCCAAGAATTGGCAGGAACTGAAGAAGCCCAACAGTCTCGAGAAGAAGGCTGGCGGCGGTGATTTCCGTCGCAAGGCCACCTTCGTCGCCGAGCCGCTGGAGCGCGGCTTCGGCCTCACCCTCGGCAACGCGCTGCGCCGCGTGCTGCTCTCGTCGCTGCAGGGCGCTGCCGTCACATCGATCAAGATCGAGAACGTCCTTCACGAATTCTCGTCGCTCGCTGGCGTGCGCGAGGACGTGACCGACATCGTTCTCAACGTGAAGCAGATCGCGCTCAAGATGCAGGGCGAAGGCCCCAAGCGCCTCCAGCTCTCGGCGACCGGCCCGGCCGAAGTCACCGCGGGCATGATCGCCGTCTCGGGCGACATCGAGGTGATGAACCCGTCGCTGGTGCTGTGCCACCTCGACGAGGGCGCCACCCTGAACATGGAGCTGACCGCGGACATCGGCAAGGGCTATGTCCCGTCCGCGTCCAACCGCCCGGCCGACGCCCCGATCGGCCTCGTGCCGGTCGACGCGCTCTACTCGCCGGTCCGCCAGGTCGCCTACAAGGTGGAAAACACCCGCGTCGGCCAGGAGCTCGATTACGACAAGCTCACCTTGACGATCGAGACCGATGGCACGGTGCTGCCCGAGGATGCGCTGGCCTATGCCGCGCGCATCCTGCAGGACCAGCTCCAGCTGTTCGTCCACTTTGACGATTCGATCGCACCGGTCTCGCAGCCGATCGGCATGGCCGCGCAGCCGACCGGCGACATCGAGGGCGATACCAACCAGCTCAACCGTTACCTGCTCAAGAAGGTCGACGAGCTCGAGCTGTCGGTGCGCAGCGCCAACTGCCTCAAGAACGACAACATCATCTATATCGGCGATCTGGTCCAGAAGACCGAGGCCGAGATGCTGCGGACGCCGAATTTCGGCCGCAAGTCGCTCAACGAGATCAAGGAAGTCCTCTCCAGCATGGGGCTTCGCCTCGGCATGGAGATCCCCGGCTGGCCGCCCGAGAATATCGAGGAAATGGCCAAGAAGCTGGAACAGGACATCATGGCCTGATTGCTCATCCTCCCTGCGCGCAGCGTGGGGAGGGGGACCACCCGCAGGGTGGTGGAGGGGCGGCGCGAAGCGCCCTTGCTCGAATGTAGAAGACAGGGTTCAAGGCGGTGGCCCTTTGTCAGCACCGCCTGGCCGGAAGTGCCTCACACGGCTTCCGGACGAACGTGAAGGAAGATCATCATGCGTCATCGCGTCGGCGGCCGTAAGCTGCAGCGTACCTCGTCCCATCGCGCGGCCCTGTTCCGCAACATGGCGGCGGCCCTGATCAAGCACGAGCAGATCACCACCACCGTCGCCAAGGCGAAGGAACTCCGCCCCTATGTGGAGAAGCTGGTGACGCTCGCCAAGAAGGGTGGCCTCTCCAATCGCCGTCTCGCCCACGCCCGCCTGCTCGACGATGCGCAGTTGGTGAAGCTGTTCGACGTGCTGGCCGATCGCTATGCCGGCCGCGCCGGCGGCTACACCCGCGTCATCAAGGCCGGCATCCGCGCCTCGGACGCGGCGCCGATCGCGATCATCGAATTCGTCGATCGCGACGTCTCCGCCAAGGGCCAGGATTCGGGCCCGGTGATGGGCGATGACGATCTGGACGAAGCGGCCTGAACGAGGCGCGGAGGTCTCGCACCTCCGGTCGGTCCATTATGAAAAAGGGGGCGTCGCTCATGCGGCGCCCCCTTTTTCATTGGGCCCGCGAGCGCGCCAACGCATCGCCGCACCGCTCAGGACAGCAGCCGCACCGTGTCATGGTCAATCGCGGCGGACGCGAAGCGCGCGCATTCGGCGGTGTTCACCACCTCGGTCTGGAATTCGCTCTCGTTGATCGCGAAGATGAAGAAGCCATAGGCGGTCTCGCGGCGATAGGCTTCCCAAGCTTCCTCGAAATCGGGCGCGTCGACACCGCAGGCGCGCAGCGCTTCGAGATAGCGCACGAGCAGCGGCTTTTCCCACTGCTTGCGGTCGAGCATGTCGAGACCGACGATCAGGTGATAATTGACCTCGAACTGCCAGGGGCCGCGATTGGCCTGCGCATCGAGGAAGCCGGGGGTGCCGTCCGCCTCGACATAGAGGTTGCCGAGATGCGTGTCGCCATGGGCGAGGCAGACCGGGAACTGCTTGTGATAGGCCTCGAGATAGGCGAGGGCGCCCGCCATCCAGTCGCGGTCGCTGCCCGCCGGCGGCGCGACGACCGGCGCCGAATATTGGGTATAGGGCGCCTGCGGCGTATAGGTTTCCCAGTCGCGGCTGCCGACGTCGGGACGCTCGAGCATCATCGGCGGCGGCAGGATGTAATGCGCCATCCGCGCGGTCGCGGTCATGAACGGCTCGATCGCGACGAGCAGGTCTTGGCATGTGCCTCGGCGAGCGTCAGCCCCTGGATACAGGCATAGCCGCGCGTGACCGGATTGGCCTTGTCGCCGCGCGTGCCGACGATCGCGCCGCCTGCGTCCAGTTCGAAGCGAAGCGAGCATTGCCCGGCGCAGATCCGGCAGGAGGCAATTGCCTCGGTCATGAGACGCTCGATTTCGCGGCCGCAGCGGCCATTCCCACCCCCGGCCTCACCGGCGTGCAGTTGATCGAGGAGCAGCTCGACTTGCAGCCGGGCCAGCGCGTACTGATCACTGGCGCAACCGGCGCGGTCGGCCGCTTCGCGATGTTCGCGGCGAAGGCGCGCGGGGCGACCGTCATCGCCGCGGTGCGAGCCTCGCAACGCGAGGAAGCGCGTGCGCTGGGCGCCGACACCGTTCTCACGCTCGGCGAGGAGGCTTGGGACGGTCTTCCGTTCGACCGGGTCGCCGACACGGTGGGAGGCGCGCAGGTCGCCGCACTGTGCCGGCACGTCGCTCCCGACGGCGTCATCCGCACCGCTGCGACCACGCCGATTCCGCCGGAGGGGCTGCCGGTCGCGCCGGCCGGCTTCGCGGTGCACGCCGATGCCGGCCGTCTCGCCGCGCTGGCTGCGGCAGTCGCGGCCGGCGAGATCACCGTGCCGATCGCCCGTATATTTCCGTTCGAGGAGGTGCAGCAGGCGCATCGCCTCCTCGAAGCGGGCGGGCTGGGCGGCAAGGTAATCCTGCGGCCCTGAGCACCGTCGCACTTATCGTCAGAAGTCGACCTGCGCGCGCAATGCCACCGAGTCGGCGTCGAAATGCGAAGGGCCGATCGCTGCCTCGTCATAGATCAGATGGAAATAATTGGCGGTGAAACGGATGTAGGAGAGCGGAATCCAGATCACCGACACGCCATAGGCATCCTGCGTGCCGCCGGCGAGGAACGAGTCGGTGAGGTCGAGATGGTCGTAGCGGGCGTTGAGCTGGATCGCGCCGATGCCGCCCTGGTCGATCGGATGCGCCGGACTGGTGCGATCCCAGACGCCGCCCTTGTAGCCGCGGGTATCGCCGTGCGTCAGGAAATAGCCGATTTCGGCATAGCCGCCGAAGAAGGTCGCATCGGCATTTTGCGGCAGTCGCGCGTTCATCCACGCCGCCTCGCTCGCGAAGTGGAGGCGTCCGCGGATCAGCGCCGCCTCCAGGCCATAGCCGAGCTCGCTGTCGACCGAGACCAGTCCGGTGTCGATGTAACGGATGTCGGTCGAATGGATGTACGGCCGCTGGCGATATTGCGTGCCGGTCACCTCCTGCAGGCTGCCGATGCTGCGCCAATGGCCGGAGCCGGCGAGATGAAGCTGGGTCCTGCCCCAGCGCGGCATCCACACCAGCCGCCCGTCGACGCTGAAATTCTTGTTGCCGTCGGCGCCCAGCGCCGAGACGTCGTCGGTGAACACACCGGCATTGGCGATCACGTCGCCGGTCTTGAGTCCGGCCGAAATGCCCACCCGCCGTTCGTAGTTGAACGCGTCGTTGAACGCCGCACGCTCGGTGAAGCTGGTGTAGAGGTCCGAGGTCAGCCGGTCGAGCGACTGGAAATTATGATGCTGGCCGACCGTGACGCTGACCGGACCCTTCTCCCAGCTGAGATACAGATCGGTCCACTCGACGCTGTTGCCGGCGAGATCGACCTCCGCGCGGTAGGTGAAGCCGCCCGGGATCGTTCCCTGCGCGCCGATGAACGCGCGGCGCAATTCGGTGGTGAGGCCGCGCCCGTCGCTGATCCCGCTTTGGCGCGAGGCCGGCCCCGCAAGATAGCCGGCATCGAATTGCATCCGGCCGCGCGGCTTGAAGCTCCAGCCGCCGGGCGCGGTGAACTCGGGCGCGCCCTTCCATTTGATCTGCGTTGCATCGGCATCGTGGGCCGGCGCCGGTCGGGCCGCCGCGACCAGCACCGGCGCGGCGGGAGTCGCGGATGGCGGCGGAGTCGTGGTCGCCGTGGTCGCGGGCTGGGGCCGCATCGCACGGATCTCGGCCTTCAGTTCCTCCACTTCGGCGCGCAGCCGTGCGACCTCGTCCGCAAGCTCGGTTTGCGAGACGGCGGGCGCTTGGGCTTGCGCGGTAGCGGTCGTCAGCGACAGCCCGATCAGGCTGGCCCCGAGCAGGATTGGCGTCTTGATCATCCCGAAGAGTCCCCTGCGTGCCCGATGGCGCCCGCCGCCCTGTACGCAAGGCACTGGCACGGGTCGATGACGAACTGATGGCAGCGCGACCTTGCCGGCTTCGAAACGACTGCAACCGTTCTGTCATCTACCGGGTCTAGGGCGCGGATGGTCCAGGCGTTTTGGGGGTCCCGATCGATGAATGCGAGCATAGCAGCCGATGCGTCTGCCGCGCAGCGGGGGCGTCCGGATCTCGACAAGGGACTCGGCACCGCCGGCAAGCTCGGCTTCGGTGCGGCGATCCTCGCGGCCCTGCTCTATGTCGGCTACAGCGTCTATGCCGACGCCACCGCGTCCGGCGTGCATCCCGCCGCGTGGCTGCCTTTCCTGCTGCTGTTCGTCGCGCTGCTGATCGCGCTCGGCTTCGAATTCGTCAACGGCTTCCACGACACCGCCAATGCGGTCGCGACGGTGATCTACACCAACGCGATGCCGGCCAATGTCGCGGTGGTCTGGTCGGGCTTCTTCAACTTCCTCGGCGTGCTGCTGTCGACCGGCGCGGTCGCGTTCGGCATCGTCTCGCTGCTCCCGGTCGAACTGATCCTCCAGGTCGGCTCGAACGCCGGCTTCGCGATGGTGTTCGCGCTGCTGATCGCGGCGATCATCTGGAACCTCGCGACCTGGGCGCTCGGTATCCCCTCGTCGAGTTCGCACACTTTGATCGGCTCGATCATCGGCGTCGGCGTCGCCAACGCGCTGCTGCACGGGAAGAGCGGCACGTCGGGCGTCGACTGGACCAAGGCCACCGAGATCGGCCAGGCGCTGTTGATCTCGCCGTTGATCGGTTTCGGCGTCGCGGCGCTGCTGCTGCTCGCGATGAAGGCGCTGATCCGCAACAAGGACCTCTATCAGGAACCCAAAGACGGCGTGCCGCCGCCGTTGTGGATCCGCGCGCTGCTGATCTTCACCTGCACCGGCGTCAGCTTCGCGCACGGATCGAACGACGGCCAGAAGGGCATGGGGCTGATCATGCTGATCCTGATCGGCACGGTGCCCACCGCTTATGCGCTGAACCGGGCGGTGCCGGCGAGCTATACCGCGGAGTTCCACGCCAACAGCACCGCCGCGCGCGTCGTGCTCGATGGCGGCCCCGCTCCCGCCGCCGTTGCGGTGGCGACGTCCGGGGTCGCGTCGCAACCGCTCGCCGGCGTGGCCGATGCGCGCAAGGCCGTCACCACCTACATCGCCGACAAGCAATTCGCGCCGGCGACGGTGCCGGCGCTCTCGCTGCTAATCGGCGACATCGACCGCCAGGTGACCGAATATGGCTCGCTCGCGAAGGTGCCGGCGTTGGCGGCAGGCAATATCCGCAACGACATGTATCTTGCTTCGGAAGCGATCAAGCGGCTGGGCAAGGACGGTGCCACCACCGGCATATCGGAAGCTGGCGGCAAGGCGCTCGCCGCCTACAAGAAGTCGCTCGACGCGGGCACGCGCTTCATCCCGATCTGGGTCAAGATCGCGGTCGCCTTCGCGCTCGGCCTCGGCACGATGGTCGGATGGAAGCGGATCGTCGTCACCGTCGGCGAGAAGATCGGCAAGTCGCACCTCACTTATGCGCAGGGCGCCTCGGCCGAACTGGTCGCGATGGGCACGATCTTCAGCGCCGACGCGCTCGGCCTGCCGGTCTCGACCACCCACATCCTGTCGTCGGGCGTCGCCGGCACGATGGCGGCGAACAGGTCCGGCCTGCAAATGAGCACGATCCGCAATTTGCTGATGGCCTGGGTGCTGACCCTGCCGGTCTCGATCCTGCTCGCGGGCGTGCTATACTGGCTGTTCTCGAACATCTTCTAGGGGGAGCGGTGACACGGTTGCGACGTCAGACAATCCGTCGTTCGTCCCGTTCAGCTTCGGGACCGCGCTCGCGCCCGGACTGATCTGGGGCCTCGATCTCGACGCCGACGGCAGTCGTCAGGTCGAACAATGCGACAGTCCGGCGACCGGCGCCTTCCGCTGGCTGCACATGAACCTCGCCGATCACGGCACGCGGACGTGGATCGAGCAGGCGTCGATCTTTCCCGCCGCCGTCCGCGAACTGCTGCTCGCGCCCGACACGCACCAGCGTGCCCTGGTCGACGGCGAAGCGGTCGGCTGCGTGCTCCACGATTTCGAGCGCGATTTCGACGTCACGGATACCACGCGGATCGGCGCGCTCAGGATCGCGCTGACGCCGGCGCTGATCGTCACCACCCGCCTCCATCCGCTGCGCTCGGCCGACATAACCCGCCAGCGGCTGCGCGCCGGCGCCCCGGTCACCGGGCCCGCTGGCGCGCTCGACCTCATCGTCGGCGCGATCAGCCAGAACATCGCCGGCATCAGCCGCGATCTCGGCGCGCAGGTCCAGACCGCCGAAGACGCCTTGCTCGACGGCCGCCATCCGCCCTCGACGCGCGACCTGATCAACATCCGCCGCCGCCTCGCGCAGATCCACCGCATGCTCGATGGCATGCGCGGCGTGTTCAAGCGCCTCGAGGAGGACGAGGATCTGCCCGAAGCGCTGCTGGCGACGGTCGAGAAGATGTCGCAGCGGCTGCAGGCGCTCGACGGCGACATCGTCGGCATGCAGAGCCAGCTTCGCCTGCTGCGCGACGAACTCGACATCCAGGCGGCGCAGCGTACCAACCAGAATCTCTACATATTGTCGATCATGACCGCGTTGATGCTGCCCGCGACCCTGGTCACGGGCATCTTCGGCATGAACACCGGCGGCCTGCCCTTCACCGGTCCCGCCGGCACCTTCGTCGCGACGCTGCTGGCGATGGCCGCCGCCGCCGCCACCTATGTGCTGCTGCGCTGGATGGGGTTCATTCAGCGTTGACGGGCGGCCACCGGCGCGGCCGCGCCGGTGCGGCGATCACGCGCGCCGCGCTGCGCAACATGTATAATCCGCTATTCATCATAAGCTGTTACCCGGCGGGGTAATATCCGGTGCGGCCGCCGCTTGATAGGCAATCGACGGGGCGCCGCGCTGTCGTGTCGCGTGCCGGATGCCGGCTCCGCAGGCCGCAGTGCCCCGCTTTGCTGTCCTCCCAACCGGAGTCATGGTCATGGCCGATATGGATACCGTCATCGTCAAGCCGTCTGTCCTCCACGTCCGCGAATGCCTCGATCGCGTCGGCAAGAGGTTCGATGTCGATCTGCTCGCGATCGTCGACGACCCGACGATCGCGCCCGAAGGACTGGCCGCGGCGCTGCGGCAAAGCCTCTATCCGGCGGTGGTGCGCGCGCTCGACGCCGAGCCGGCGGGGGAGGACGCGCAGGCCCATGCCGATATCCGCGCGCGGTTTGCGGCGGCGCAGGCGACGACCGCGCAGCCGCTGTGCAACGTCGCCTTCGAACAGGGCTTCGTCACCGGCACGCTGGCCAGCAAGACCGGCAGCGACGTGCAGGAGTTTGTCTCGGGGGTCATGAACACGCTCAGCCTCACCCAGGCCAAGGGGATGACGGCGGCGGAAATCGCGACGACGATCACCGTTACGGGCGTCTTCGGGCTCGGGCCGGTCGTCTATTATGCGGCCAAGGCCACCGGCACGCTCGCCGTGCGGATCGTCGCCGGCATCTCCAAGATCGGCGTCACCGCCTGGGCGGGGCTCGCGGGGGTCATCGTCGTCGAGATCGGCATCTTCCTGATGCAGAAGACCGCGGTGTTCATGGGCATGATCGCGAACAACACCGCCAACGACCTCGCGGTGGAGAAGTGGCGCAAGGGCCTCGACGGCGCCGACAAGGGCGATCTCTATCTCAACCACGGCAAGATGCTCGGCTTCATGGTCGCCGATCAGCGCAGCCTGAAGACCGAGAACGAGGTCCAGATCGGTGCGCTTCAGACGATCGCGGCCGACGATGGCACGCAGACCATGGTCAGCCTCGGCCTGTTCTACGCCTCGAAGCGTGACGGCGCGCTGGTCGGCGTCGAAGGCGCGATGATCTTCAGGCCGAAGCATGACGACAGCGATCCGCGGCTGGTGCTCGCCTTCTCCTGTCCTTATTCGGGCAGCAACGGCGCCGCGGTGAAGCTGACCAACGATCATCACTCGGCCGAGCATTGGTGGGACAAGCTGGAAGACAAGCTCGGCCTCAGCACCACCTCATCGAGCGGCAGCTATACGGTGGCGGCGACGGTCAACGCTGCCAGCGGCGGCGAGGCGAGCGCGATCGTCATCCTCGACACGAACTGAGGCGCGAACCGCACCGCGTGGTTCAGGAATCACGCGGTGCGGTCTCGATGTGTCATCGCTTCGTTTTCGCCGAAGACCGGTCTCCAGGTTTCGGCACGAAGCGCCGGCTGCTACCCGCGATGATCGACCCGTGCCCGGCCCGCGCGCCCGCCGGTCGGGTATCGGGGCAGCCGGGACGGTGGACGTCGTCATGCCCCCAGGCATCGGGCTCCAGCGTCCACAGCGGCGGACTCTCGCCGAACGGCGCCACCGTATGGGCGATCACTGCGGCCTCAAGCCGGCTTTCCGAACCGGTCTTGCGATACAGCGCCTTGACGTGCGCCTTGATCGTGTCGATGCCGACTGACAGGATCGTCGCGATCTCGGGATTGGTCCGCCCCTGGGCGAGCCACCAGGCCACTTCCAGTTGCCGCCGGGTGAGGTCGGGAAAGGCCATGTGCAACCGGTCGAGCGGTGTCAGCCGCGCCAGCAGCCGCTCCTGCGCCTGGCGGTAGCAGCGCGAGACATGCGGGCGGAGGCTTTGCAGCCGGTCGCGCTCGGCGTCGCTGAACGGCGGCCGGCCCAGCACGCGATGCAGCACAAGGCTGAGCGCATGACCGCCCTGCGCGATCACGATCGCCATGATGTGGCGAACGCCTGACGGCAGGAAGACGTCGCGCGCGATCGGCAGCGCGAGATAGTCGCTCTCGGAGAAATAGTCGGATTCGCGCAGCGCCCGCTCGCCGTAAAATGTGGGGTTATGGCTCCAGAAGGGGTGGCTGCGCATGTGGCGCGCGAAGGCGAAGATGCCGTCGCCGCGCCGCCGAGGGTCGTCGCCGATCGACAGCAGCGATCGGAAGGCGCTGGTCGGCGGGTGGACTTCGGTATAGCTGATCGCGTCGCTGTCGATCACCCGCGCGACCGCCGCGAACAGAATCGCCGGAAGCTGCCTGAGGTCAGGCTCAAGCGCGTACAGGCCGATGATCTCGTCGCTGAGCGCGGAATCGGCGTTGACCTCTCCAGTCATCCGGACGGGCTCCGACCATAGGGCGTGAGGGACTGCTGTCTTGGTGGGGATCGTCGCACGCGCGCGCGCCGGTGCGCAGGTTGTTCGGGTGTCATACCGGAACATGCCGGGCCGTTGCCTGTTCCGAAGGCGGCAGAGGTGCGATGAGATCGACTTATCGAACCTTGGGTAAGCCCGCGCGGCGCTTGAGCGAAACCCGCTTGTGATCGGTCGAAGACCGAGCATGATGATATTGGACCGTTCGGGGCGGCGGCGAAGATTATCCGCCCCGGCCGTCTCCGCCGTCAGAACAGGTCCGGCACATGCATCTCCGCCGGCACCGGATGCCGGATATAATCCTCGTTCCGCACGCGTGCCGGCAGCACCACCGGCGTCTTCGGCACGTCCTGATATGGAATCTGCGTCAATAGATGGGCGATGCAGTTGAGCCGCGCGCGCTTCTTGTCGACCGCCTCGACCACCCACCACGGCGCTTCGGCGATGTGCGTGCGATCAAGCATCACCTCCTTGGCGCGGGTATAATCCTCCCAGCGCCGCCGCGATTCGACGTCCATCGGCGACAGCTTCCATTGCTTGAGCGGATCGTGGATGCGCATGTTGAAGCGGAACTGCTGCTCCTCGTCGGTGATCGAGAACCAATATTTGAGCAGGATGATGCCCGATCGCACCAGCATCCGCTCGAACTCGGGCACCGTGCGGAAAAACTCCTCCACCTCATCCTCGCTGCAGAAGCCCATCACCCGCTCCACGCCGGCGCGATTATACCAGCTGCGATCGAACAGCACCATTTCGCCCGCCGCCGGCAGATGCGCGACATAGCGCTGGAAATACCATTGGCTGCGCTCGCGTTCGTTGGGGGCGGGCAAAGCGGTCACGCGGCAGACCCTCGGGTTCAGCCGCTGCGTGATCCGCTTGATCGCGCCGCCCTTGCCGGCCGAATCGCGGCCTTCGAACAGGATGACGAGCCGCAGCCCCTTGTGCTGCACCCAGTCCTGCAGCCGCACCAGTTCGTGCTGCAGCCGGAACAATTCGCGGAAATAGACCCGCCGGTCGAGCTGCTCACGCCCCGGCCGGTCGTCGAGATCGGCGAGCACCGCCTCGAGCCGGCTCTCGTCGAGCTCCATCTCCAGTTCCTCGTCGAGGCTGTCGGTGATTTCGCGCTTGATGCGCTCCATCTCGGCGTCGATCTGCGATTGGGTCAGCAGCGACATGGGCCAGATCCTTTGCGGTCGTGAACCCCTTTGGTGACGCCCGACTATGACCCTGATGTTACGGTCCGCTCAATCGTCATGATCGGCGATCACCGAGAAGGGCGACCAGAACGCCGGATGCGCCCATTCGGGTTTCCAGCCGGCGATCGCGCTGCCGTCGGGGCGCGTGCCGGTGCGTACGCCGCGCATCGCCGCCTGCAGCGCGGTCGCGCGCGTCATCCGGGCGGAATCGCCCAGCGTCTCGACGGTCAGGATCGCGGTCGCCTCGTCGCTGACCCGCCAGTGGCTGGCGAGCAAGGCGCCGGCGCCGGCGAACAGGAAGGCGCGCGACAGGCCCGACAGGCTCTCGGCGCCCGCCTCGGCCGCGGCGGTGTTGCACGCCGACAGGATCACCCAGTCGGCGGACAGCGTCAGGCCCGCCGCTTCGGACGCGGTCAGCACGCCGTCGTCGTCGGCGCTGGCGATGCCGGGCGGCGTGAACACCAGTCCCGGCTCCTCGAGTCCGCTTATGTCGTCGGGCAGCAGGCCGTGCGTGGCGAAGGCGATCACGCGCGCACCGGCGAGGCCGGAATCGCGCCGCAGCGCGCCTTCGGTCGCCGCGGTGTCAAGCCGCAGCGCACTCGCCGGCGCCTTCAGTGCCGACGCCATCGCCATCAGCTCGACGCGCGTGCCCGGCAGCGGCAGCAGATCCCGCAATGCCGCCGGATCGGCCAGCGCCGAGCCATTGGCGCCGCCGAACACCGCGCGCGCCGGCGCCCGCAAGCCGCGCGCGGCGCCGGCGGCATCGCTGCCGTTGAAATGCGGCGCGCCATAGCCGCGGAACGCGGTCTGGCCGCCGGTCGGCCGCATGCGTTTCAGCGCGTGCAAGGTCGAGACCGCGGGCAGCACCGTCAGCGCATAACGATCGGCCAGCCACGGCGTCGCCGCCAGCACCGCCGGATCGGCATCGTCGCCGGCCGGCGGCGGCGCCGTCACCAGCAGCCCCAGCGGCAGCCGCGCGAGCGAACCGGTGGTGGTGACATACAGCCGCCTGGTCCCCGCCAGCGCGCCCTCCACCGGCGCCACCAGGTCGCGATACAGGCCATAGGCCGTCGCGCGGTCGAACCGCGCATAGCCGTCGTCCTGGAACGGCGTCTCGGGTCCGGGCGGCGGGATTTTGGTATAGTCGCAGCCGTCGGGATCGACCTGGCAGATCAGGATCTCGACCTCCTTGCCCATCGGGATCTGCCGCTTCGGCGCGCGATGCCACGCCACTGTGTCGCGCGTGACCGCGAAGCTGAACATGTCGCCGTTCGAAGGCTGGATGAACAACAGCCCCTCGTCGGGCGCGAGTCGTTTCTGCACCTCGGCGATCGTCACCGTCCGCGGCGCGATCAAAGTGCCGTAGTCGGGAAATTGCCGCGCGATCGCGGCATCGGCCGCGGCCAGCTCGGCCGCCGCCTTCGCGCTCTCGGCAGTCGCACGATCGGCGGCGGTCCGGTCGCCGCGGGCATTGGCATCGACATAAGCGGCTTCCAGCGCCGAAACCTGGTCGGCCAGCGCCTGCTGCCGGCTGACCAGCCGGCCCAGCGCGCCGGTGCCCGCCGCCGCCCGCGCGGCGGTGCGCGCCATCGCCTGGCCCGCCTTCGACACGTTGATCTCCTGCGCCGCGACGAACGCCTCGGCGCGCAGTCCATCCGCCGCCGCCTTGTCGCGGCCGGCGACCACCCAGTCGACCTGGGTCAGCGCGATATAGCTGGTCACGGACGGGTCGTCGGCGAGCGCGCTGGCGCCGCGCGCGCGCAACGCCGCCTGCGCCGCGCTGTCGCTGCCCGCAGCGCTGCCCGCGAGGATCGCCGAGCGCCGCGTCGCCGAGATGGCGGAGGCCTCGCGCGCGAGCGTCAGCGCCTCGCCGCCGCCGGTCGGATCCTCGACCAGCACCATCGCGAGATTGCCCAGCGGCACCACCAGATCGGGGTTGCGGTCACCCAGCGCCTTGCGGAAGGCGGCGGCGGCGCGGCGGTAGAGCGGCAGCGCCTCGGCCTTCCGGCCGCGCACATAGAGGCTGTAGGCGAGATTGTTGAGGCTGTTCGCGGTCAGCGGATGATCGTCGCCCAGCGCCTTGCGGCGGATCTCATAGGCCTTGCCGTAGAGCGGCGCCGCCTCGGCATAGTGCTCGCGATTGTCGAGATTGGCGGCGAGATTGTTCATCGCCGCCGCGGTGGGCAACGCATTCTCTCCATAGAGCTTGCGGCGGATCGCCAGCGCGGTCTCGAAGAACGGCCGCGCATCCTCATATTTGCGCTGGGCGTCGAGCGTGAAGCCGACGTTCGACTGGCTGTCGGCGGTGTCGGGATGGTCCTCGCCCAACGCCTTGCGGCGGATCTCCAGCGCCTTGCGGTGCAGCGTTTCCGCCTCGACGAACCGGCCCTGCAGGCCGAGATTATGCGCGAGATTGTTGTAGCTGGTGCCTGTCGCGTCGTGCGCCTCGCCCAGTGCCGCGCGACTCGTCGCCAGCGCCTTGCGATAGAGCGCCTCGGCCTCCACCTCGCGGCCCACCCGCTCGAGCAGGGCGGCCAGGTTGTTCGCGCCGATTCCGGTTTCAGGATGCGCGTCGCCCAGCACGCGCTGCCGCACCTCGTAGACCCGACGCAGGATCGGCTCGGCCTCGGCGAAGCGCGCCTCGTCGATCAGGCAGGTCGCCAGATTATTCTCGACGAGCAGCGTATTGGGATGATCGGGTCCGGCCGCCGCCTGCCAGATCGCCAGCGCCTGACGGAACAGCGGTTCGGCCTCGCTCGCCTTGCCCCACGCCTGGAGCAAGGAACCGAGATTGCCGATGCTTTCGGCGGTCATGGTGCTCTTCTCGCCCAGCGCGGCGCGGCGAATCTCCAGCCCCTTGCGCAGCATCGGCTCCGCCTCGGCATAGCGTCCCTGCTGGGTGAGCACGAGACCGACGCTGTTGTAGCTGGCGCCGACGTCGGGGTGTTTCGCCCCGAACAGCTTGAGCCGGATCGCGAGCGCCTTGCGATGCTCGACTTCGGCATCCGTGTAACGGCCGTTGCCGCTGAGGATCGTGCCGAGATTGGTCAGCGATCCCGCCACCGTCTCGCTCTCCGCGCCCTTCAGCGCGACGTTGATTGCCAGCGCCTTGCGGAACAGCGCCTCCGCCTCGCCGAACTTGCCGTTGCGGCCGAGATTCGCCGCGAGATTGTTGTAGGCGAGCGCCGCCTCCTGCGATTGCGCGCCGAACAGCGCGACGCGGATATCCATCGCCTTGCGATACCAGCCCTCGGCCTCGCCGAACTTGCCCTGCTGGCCGAGCGCCTGGCCGATGCCGTTTTCGATCATCGCCACCTGCGGATGCCGCTCGCCGACCGTCTTGAGCCGGGCCGCGAGCGCGCGGCGGAACAGCGCCTCGGCCTTGACCCCGTCGCCCCCAAGCTGGACCGCGAGCGCCCAGGTCTCGAGCGCGACGATCGTGTACGGATGCTCCGGCCCCCAGCTCGCCGCGTCGATCGCCACCGTCCGTTCGAGCGTCGCCGCCGCCGCCGCCCAGTCGCGCTTCGCCATCGCCGCCGCCAGCTCTGTCTGCCCGGCGGCAAGCGCCTGGTTTTCCGCCGCGGTCGGCGCACGGATCGCCGGCGGCGTCTTCTGGCCGGACGCGCCGGCCGAAACGCCGGTGAGCAGGACAATGAGCAACGCGGTCCCAAACCGCCGTGAGATACGCAAGAATCACCTCCGCCGGGCTGCCCCGCGCGGCGGAACAGACCGCAGCGGCGCGTGGGTTGCAATGCCGTGCGTCACAGAGGGCGTGACGTGACCAATCGCGAGTTCGGCTTGCCCCCGCTCGCGTTCGCCCGCACGACTTTACGACACGGATGTCCCATCCTATATTCTTCTCCATCAGGAGAAGAATAATGACTCATGCCGCGCGACTCTATACGCCGACGGAAGCCGCCGCGCTGAGCGATGTCGGCGTGAAGACCGTCAACAATGCGATAGACAAGCGCATCATCGATCCGGTTCGCGCGCCGGCGGGTGGCAGCGGACGCCTCAGGCCGCGCGTGCTGAACGCCGATGATCTGCTGCGGGTGAAGCTTTGGTCGAAGATCGGCGGCGTCCTGTCGCAGGATCGGCGCCAGCGGCTGTTCGATGCGCTGGGTGACAGTCCGGGCGCGAGAACGATCAAGGCGGACGATCTGCTGATCGTGGACGTCGGTGAAGCGCGTAGGCAGATCGCCGCGCGTATCCGCGACCTCGATGCTGCCGAGGCGATGGTCGAGCACGGCAAGGGGGTGATGGGCAACGAGCCGGTTTTCCGGGGTACGCGCATTCCGGTGCGCATGATCGCCGCGATGCTCATCCAGGGCGCTACTGAAGACGAACTGCTCGAAGGTTATCCCGCACTCGACCGGCGGCAGCTCGAACTCGCCCGCATATGGGCGATCGCACATCCGCCCCGCGGCCGACCCAGGACGCTCCGGGATGCCGGCTTCAGGCTCCAATGGACGCGACACCATAGTCTCGAGAGCGACTCCAAAGCGGACGACGCTGCCGCGTGAAGCTTCTCATCGACGTCGGATGCCGGACGAAGGCGAGGCGTAAATAGTCTGTCAGTTCTGCGGCTGGACCGCAGGCTGATCCGGCGCCACCGCCGGCGCCGTCGGTTCAGCCGCCGGCGCGACCACCCCGGCTGCCGGCTCGGCACTCGGCGTCTTGCCGTGAAGCTCGTCGATCGCCGCCTGCCGGCTGCGCAGATAATCCTCGCGCGACGCCTTGTAGGCATTGTCGGCGCTGTGCAATTTCTCCAGCTTGTGGTCGAACTCGGCGCGCTGGTCGAGCGAGCTCAATGTGCCGGTCGTGATCGAATAGACCGGCTGGTTGAACGGCGATCCGAACGTCAGCGGCACCACCGCCCGATCGAGCGTATCGCCGATCAGATCGCGCACCGTGGTCGGCCCGACCAGCGGCAGGAACAGGAACGCTCCGGGCTTCACGCCATAATAGCCCATCGTATAGGCAAAGCCGTTGACGCGGCGCGGCAGCTTGAACGGCTTGCGTTTCGCCATGTCGAACAGCCCGCCGACCCCGATCGTCGTGTTGATCGCGAAGCGGCCGGCGGTCTCCGCCGCCTTGCCCGGCTTCAGCTGCAGCATATAGTTGATGAAGACCGCCGGCTCGCGCAGATTGTTGAGGAAATTGCTGAAGCCTGTGCGGAGCGGCAGGGGCAAGGTGCGCTGATAGGTCATCGCCACCGGGCGGACGATCGCGGTGTCGACCGCCTGCGTCACCTCGAACGACTTGACGTTGACGGCCTGCAGCGGATCTTCCGGCGGCGCGCGCGTTTGCCCCTCGACCACGATATCGGTTCGATCGGAACCGGGGCTGGCCGGTGGCGTCGTCGGCTCGGCCGTTGACGGCGAGTCCGTCGGTGCGGGCGGCACGGACGACTCGGGCGGCGGCGGGGAGCCGGCCGGCGCGGCCGGTTGCGGCGGCGCCGGCGAATCGGTCGCCACCACCGGCGCCGGCGGCAGCTGAACCGCCTGGTCGCTCGCCGCTGCGGCCGCCAGGACCACGGGTACCGCGGGCGCGATGCCGATCGGGTCCATCGCAGCGCCGGTCAGAAGGACCGCGGTCGTCATTGCCGAAACGCTCAATCGTCTGTCCTCACCGTCGACCGTCCTGGTCTGCTTTCCCTCATGGCGCGCCGCCCGATGTCGGGCACCCGCAGCCGCGTGCGGCGCTAGCGCAAGCGGCGATCGAATACACGGCCATTCCTTCGCATGCGCAGCCTGTCACCGTCACGCTCCATATCCGCTCTCCGCACCATCGCGCCACCGATTGCCGATTCCCCATCCGCACGCGCTGCGCCACCCGCGGAATTCTGGCGAAGACTCATTGATATCCAGCAAATTTTCGAATCGGGACCGCTCCGTCGCCGCATCCGTTTCAACAGGAGCGATCGCGAGGCGGCCACCCGGCGCGCCGCGCCCGGCTCATGCGGTCGCGCCCGCCGCCTTGTCCCGGAATGCCGCCTCGCCGGCGTCCGAAATCTCGACCCACTCCGGATCGGGCGCGGCGCCGGGGACATAGTCGTCGTGCCAGTTCCACCATTTATATGGCCGGTTCTGCGGATAGCCCTCCGGCGAATCCTCCCAGATCTCCTGCCGCCCGAGCGCGGTCATATCGAGATAGCTCCAGACCGTGCCCATCGCCTCGTCGCCACGGGTGTTGATGAAATAGGTGCGAAAGATGCGGTCGCCGTCGCGGATGAACGCGTTGTGGCCGTGCCATTCGTCGACGCCGAAGTCGGCGTCCCAGCCGTCGGTGATCGTATACCACGGCATGGCCCAGCCATTGTCCGCCTTCAGCCGCGCGATGTCGGCTTGGCGGGCGCGCGAGGCATAAGCAAGCGTGGTGTCGCGCGCGTTCAGATGGGCGAGGTGGGAAACCTGGTCGGCCCCCAGCGAACAGCCGATGCAGCCATGCTCCGGCCAGCCATGCACGCCGGGCTCGAAGAAGGCGCGATAGACGATCAACTGGCGGCGGCCCTCGAACAGGTCGCGCAGGCTCACCCGTCCCGCCGGTCCCTCGAACGCATAGTCCTTCTCCACCGCCATCCACGGCATCCGCCGGCGCTCGGCGGCCAGCGCATCGCGCGCGCGGGTCAGCGCCTTTTCCCTGACGAGCATCTCGGTATGCGCAGCCGCCCACGCCTCGGGCGACACGACCGGCGGGGTCTGCATCTTCGGTTGTCCGTTATCGGCTGATATCGTCACGGTTCTACCTCGTCCTATCGTTGAATTCGCGCGACCCGCGGGTCGCGCCTCCACGTCAATATTGATCGTGCAACCGCACCCAGGTCATCGTGCCCTCGGCCTCGTTGCGCCCCTTGGGGGCAAGATCGAGCCAGTTGAACGCTCCCATCAGCAGCTCGGTGCCGCGGTGATAGCTGGAGTAGCTGTGGAAGATCGCGCCCGCCTCGTCCTTCACGAAGATGCTGACGCCGAACATGTCCGGGCTGGTCTGGATCACCGTGCCGTAATTATAGATCGCCCGGCCGGCCGCGCGGTCCTCCGGCGTGAACGAGACGCCGAAATCGAAGTTGAAGGCGTTGCCGGCCGACGACAGCCAGGGAAATGTCCAGCCCATCCGGGCCCGCACCGCCTCGATCCGCGCGATCGACGCGCGCGAGACCGCCGCGAAGGCCAGGTCCGCCTGCTCGAAATGCTGCCGCGCCGCATCGACATGGTCGACCGTGAACGCGCAGCCGGGGCAGATATGGTCCGATCCGGGCGTCAGCATGAAGTGATAGATGGCGAGTTGGCTGCGGCCGCCGAACAGATCGCCCAGCGTGCGGTCGCCATCGGGGCCTTCGAAGACATAAGGCTCGTCGATCCTGACCCAGGGCAATGCCCGGCGCTCGGCGCGCAACGCGTCGAGCTGGTGGGTCATGGCGCGCTCCCTGGCGAGCAGCGCCTTGCGCGCGACGAGCCAGTCTTCGCGCGATACGACGGGGTGGTTCATGGTCGGTCTCCTTCAATGCGTGTCGTGCGTCGGTCGGCCCGCGAGCCTGAGCCAGGGCGCAAGATGGAACAGGCTCATCAGCAGATGCATCCAGGCCATCGCGTCGATCGGCAGCATGGCCGTGGCCGCGGAGCAGAGCGGGATTCGCGGCGCATCGGCCGCCGCGACCGCTGCCATCAGCGCGAAACTCGGCGCGGCGGCGAGGCTGAGCCAGCACGCCGCGTCGTGCGCCGGCCGGGCACGTGCGGTGCCGTCCCGTGCGGCTGAGGTCGACATCATGGATCTCCCGTTCGGTTACGCCGTGTCCGGCCGTTGCACGACCAGGCTGTAAGGCGGGAAGCGCGGCGAATGGGAGTGACAAATGTGTCGCGATTTCAAAGGGCTTTTGGTGAGCCGGTCATGGGGGCACAAGTGCGGACAGACATCGCGGCTGTTCCACCGTTGATACGGCGCGCTCTGCGGATAGCCCGCCGACGAATCCTCGTCGGTCTCCTGCCGCCCGAGCGAGGATGTCTTCCGGCGGGTCTCGCCGCAGACGCCGATCCCACCCACACAGGCGGCCATTGCGAACCCCCGGCATCTGCGCCAATCATGCTGTCTCGCAAACTGATCCAGGAGCCAGGAGTCCTGAAGAAGCCGCCAGATGAGTCCGAGTCTACGCCCATCAAACTCAGCGAGTTGATCGAGGCTTCCGAGTTCGTGAGCGTCTCGGACCTTGACGAGCACCAGGCCTACATCTGCAAGAGGACGGGCAGGATCATCTCGGTGTCGGAAGGCATGGATCTGGAGGAGGAGGTGGAATTCCCCGATGATCCCGATCTGGACGCCTATCACATGGTGCCTCATCGACGGGACCTCGATCTTGGCAGGCGGGTCGCTTTGTCCTTTGTAGCGGAAGAACTTCCAGCCGCGCTCGACAAGGCCAGGAACATCTTCAGCCGAAAGGGCGCCTATCGCCGATTCAGGCAGTTGCTGCAGGCGACCGGCACGCTCGACAAGTGGTATGCGTTCGAAGAGCGGGCGACCGTAGCGGCTCTTGAACAATGGTGTGACGAGGTCGGGGTGACGTTGATCGACAACGACAGGCCGTCGTGATGGCCGGCCATGCGGCCAGAGCAACGATCCCATGACCGAAGTCGAATGCAACACCTGGCACGCCCGCGTCGCCGGCTATGACACGATCCATTTCGGCTCGATCGAGACAGGCTACCGGGATCTTTGCAGTCGCTGCTAACGAGGAGGTGGCCCGGAGCGGGCAGCTCGCGTTCGAGCATGTGGGCTTCGAACCCGTCGACATGTCCGATGCGGCCGGGGTCAAGCGCCGATTCCATTTCCTCCTGCGGCACCTCGGCGATCGGGTGGCGCTCGAGGCCTTCGAAGTTCAGGGCGGCGAACGCGGCGGCTGTGAGTTTCAGATCCTCGACGACGCGGAGGTCGATCTCTTCGAACTCATGGCGCGGCTGGTCGAGCGCATGCGGCGCGCGCTCGCGCTGCGGCACCTGGTGGACGATGGTCCGCACCTCTCGATCGCGGACATGGTTGTACGAGGGAGGGTGAGTTGTGATCCGGAATCGGAAGATCGTATCCCCGTGCTGGTCATCGATGGTCGCGAGGTGAGCTGGGCGCAGTTCGGTCAGGTGCTGATGGCGTTCGAAGGTTGGCAGTTCAAGCTCGAGATCAAGGATCCGAGCGAGGAGGTCTAGAAACGGGCAAGCGCCTGGCGTGAGGCGATCACTTGGCGAGGCGGGGATTGCAGCGACCATCCGGTGACCGCGCAGGCGGTGCCGGCCTCCTTATTGTCCGGATCTGCCGGCTTCTACCGTTGCTGCCGAAGTTGGTCGTGGAATTGGGTATATCGGTTTGCGCCATCTCCAAGCCGGCTGCGGTGCAGGAGCGTGTGGCGGCTGGCGCCGTGTCGCCGTGTTGATCCGCCGGAAAAAGATTGCGCGTCTCGATCAAACGGTTGCACCGACCGCAGTCGTCGAGCGTGAAGTCGCTCATCCCTTGGCAATTACATCGTCATCGGCGAAGTTCTGGGGTAATTACGCTTGGAACCGTAATCCAATTTGTAGAAAATCAATCCTCGTCATGGCGAAGAGAGTCAAAGATATCGCTCACCGACCTATAACCTACCCGTTGCTCCCATTGTCGTTCAGATGCGCGATTGTCCCCATCATCCGGTTCGATAGCCTCTACGTACATTCTGAGTTCTGTTTCTACGGCGGCGATGGGGCCTCGCAAATCGACACTGAGAGCTTTTTCGATGCTTCGGAGTTTTTCGGCTAGACTTTGCAGTTCGCCTTCCGACTGACATTTGCGGAGGCGGTCCGCCATGCTGCTCGGCCAACTGGCGACAGTCACGCAAAGGGCGCGAATGTCCATATGATCGAGGGCCTTCCCTGGCTCAAGGCTCAGAAGTTGTACTACGTCTGCCGGTTCTAGTTTGTACCGCATCTGCGCCATTAGAGCGGATCTCATTTGAAGTCGAAGACTCTCTGGCACGGGGCCATCGCAGAACGGTGGCCGACTGAGCTCATTGAGGACATACAGTGTCGTACGAAAATCTGGAGCGTCGTTCTCCCATGCGACAATGGCACGTTCAACCGTGGGGGCGACCTCGGCCATCAAAATGGCGGAGTTCGTTTGGAACGCCAAATCCATGAGAAGGACGAGCCGATCCTCGATTCGCGGATGCAAGTTACCGCCCAGGTCCCTTCCAACCGACGCCTCCAGCGCTCGAATCACTCCGCTGACCCACTCGCCCTCCCGGATTTGCAAAAGAGTTAGGATGTGCTCGCCATCTCGCGTTTCGGCCAGGTTCAAAATCGTCTGTATTTGGGTTATAGATCGGGTGCCTTGGAGGATATCGATGCAGTTGTCTGGAGCATTCAAGAGTACCGAATTCATCAAATCGCGGACCGACGGGTCGATGAAGTGCACGGTATTGTGATAGATGGTGACGAACGAGCCCGCCAGGATCCGAAGTGCGACCAGAAAATCATCCGGTCCCGTATTGAACCGATACCGCCTTGATCGCACAGCATTAAGTAATGTAAATGATTCACTCAAGCTGCGATGTGATGCGCGGCCTTCCAGCGAGTGTAGCGCTAATAGAAGACTTCTAGCAGCTTGACTGATCTGTCGGTCATACGCAAACTGCCATATCTCAGAAGGGTCATCGAGAAGACTCTGAGCAAATCGCTGATAGTTCCGTGGTGCGCAGGTTCTAATGCGTCGAGGACTCGTCATCCAATCGATCAGGCGAGGAGAGAATTTTGGGTGTGAAATGATATCAAGATAAAATTCACCAATTAAAAGTTGAGCCATATAATCGCGCGGCAGCCTATTGAAGTAAGCATTGTTGTATAGAATACGAGCGCGTTCGATCTCGGTGTAAGTGCCGATCTCTACAACAAAGCGATAGGATGTCATCATCGACTGTTTTAGTCGTTCCGACTCTACTAAAGCCTCGACGAGAATGTGTTCCCGTGTTGTCAAAATTAAAAATTTGTCCTCGTCGTCGGCGACCATGCTAATGAAGTCGGAGATTGTGCGATCTTCGTTTCGGACAAAGGCTGATCCACCCTCTCCTAAGAAGGTTGCCCCGAGGAAGTCGTCGTAGTAGAAAATTTGCCGCGCCCCCTCTTTGTGAAGGGCCAGAGCTTCCTGTAGTCCGTTCCGAGCAATCACCGGTTCGAACCCATCAGCAAATTTCTCATAAAGGAGGAACTCGGCGATCGTCGTCTTACCCACGCCAGGGCTTCCTGAAAGGATTAGGATTCGATCTCGCTCGAACTGCTTGGCGGCCAGATTATAGGCATGCGACTGGACGAATCGGGGTAAGCGGCGCCGTATACGCTTGAATTCGAAATCACTTTGCATGATCTCGGCGTTGTGAAGAACTCTCTGCAAGACGGTCGTGCTCGACAGCCAAAGCTTATAGTGTGCCCTCTCAATCCGCGGGTAAAGGCCGAGCAGATTGTTGAAGTCATTGCTGCCAAGGATATCAGCCGTGTCGCTTACTCCCAAGACATCCGCTAGCTCACACTTATTAGCGTTTGAGAGTTCAACGCTTGTCGAGAGGACGTAGCGTGTCGGTTTAGGCCGAATCCGTTTAAGCTTATCGACTTCTTTTCGAACTTCCCGAAGCAAGGTTTTATAGCCTGATTTTCGAAAGTGTTTGCATTGCACAATTCTGTTTTCACCATCGCTCGCGAAGCGCAGGTCGACACCTCCGTCCCGCCCTGTTTTGAAAGACTGGAGAATAATGCCATCACGGGCCTGAAGCAGATCCCGCGTTAGTTCTTCGAAATCAATCGGCGAGATAGTATGGAAGTCGTAATCCGCCATACGCCTATCTCCTTGTTGATGCGCGCAGTGGTGGCTGCGGCGAAGCGCAGCAACTTGCAGTACGAGCCTGTCGACAAACCACGAAATCCCCCTTCGCGAACGCCTCCCGATCAGCGTGGACGGTTTCGCATTGCGTACACTCTGACCGGAGTCATTCACCACGCAAAGTTTTTCTAGCTGCACGAACGCTTTCCAAATTGCGGTAGTAGCTTACACTTAACTCCGTTTGGCTCCCGCTCGCAGAATGATCGGCGCCGTGCTGCTCTGCAATTTGCCTTACCCCTTTACTCGCTCAAACCCAATCCTCCGCTCCCCCACCGCCACCGAAACCAGCCTCACCCCCACCGCATCCCCCGGCCGCACCCCCTCCGCCACCACCCGCGCTACAACCGGCAGATCCCGCAGCTGAATCCGCGCCCCGCGCTCGTCCACGTCTGTCACCACCGCCGCAAATTCGCGCCCCACCTCGTCCTGCAGCATCACCGCCTCGGCAAGATCGATCACCGCGCGCTCGATCTGTCCGCCCTTCGTGTCGGCGCGCGCCATCACCGCCGGCAGCCGCCCGAACGCGTCGGTGACCGCGTGGGGCACCGCCTGTCCATTGGCGATCGCCAGCGCGGCGCGCACCACATAGCGGTCGGCGAGCCGGCGCAGCGGCGCCGTCGCATGCGCATAGGTCGCCGCCATCGCCTCGTGCCACGGCGTCACGCCCTCACGCCACGGCACATAGGACGCGCCCTTGCCCGCACGCCGGATCGCCAGCATCACCGCCGCTTGCGCCGCGTCGGCGCCGTCAAGCCCGCGCTCGAAGTCCGCGAGCGTCACGCCATCGGGCCATGTCAGCCCGAACGCGCGCGCCGTGTGACGCAACCGCGACACCGCATGCGCATCGGGCCCGGCCATCACGCGGAACAGCCCGGTGTGATGCGCCTGCAGCGCGTCGGCGACGGCCATGTTGGTCGCCAGCGACAGCGCCGCGTTGCGATCCTCCGAGTCCAGCCGCGCGCGAAAGTGCAGCGCGAACCCGCCGTCCTTGGTCGCCGCCACCTCCTGCTCGGGCGGATCGACGCGCGCGGCGCCACGCCGCGCCTCGGCTGCCTTGATGCGGCCGGCGAGCTCGGCGAACCCGTCCGGCAGCTCCGCCTCGGTGACCCTGTCATAGGCCAGCTTGGCGACGCTGCGGATGATCGCGCGCTCGGCGCCGTCGAGGCGGACCGCGCCGTCGGCGGCCACGCGCACGCTGAAGATCACCGCGGGCCGCCGCCCGGTTGGCAACAGGCTTGCCGTGTCCTCGCTCAGCACCGGCGGATAGAGCCCAGCCTTGTCGTCGGGCAGATAGAAGGTCGTGCCCCGCCGCCACGCCTCGGCATCGATCGCGTCGCCATCGTCGACGAACCAGGAAGTGTCGGCGATCGCATATCGCAGCAGCAGGTCGACGCCGCTGCGCTCGATCGTGAACGCCTGGTCGAGATCGGTCGAGGTCGCGGGATCGAGCGTGACGAAGGGCAGGGCGGTGCGATCGACATGCCGGTCTGGCGCCCGCCGCGCGGCGGCGTCGGCGGCGGCCAGCACCGCGTCGGGGAAGGCCGCCGGCACTTGGAACTGGGCGCGGATCGCCGCCAGCCCGGCGGCCAGCGCGTTGGTGGGATCGGCGAGCGTCTTCATCGCCGTCCTCGATACACTGCGGATCGCCGGTGCGGGAAGAGTGGTGCCGACATTGGGGCGTCCCAGGCTTTTCGATATGTCGTTCCCGCGTCATTCATCCTCGAGTGGTGAACGTCACGCGCTTGGTACCCGGCGGATTGCCCCGGGTTGAGGGAGCCAAAGCGGCTGGTCGGCAATCGCCCAGTTGCGGACGTAAGCGAGCGCGCGTAGGAGTCGATGTACACCCACTTAGTCGTGCGAGGCTGCGGCGTGACGGACGAGCAAGTCATAGGTGCGTTGAAACAGCGAGCAGTTCAGGCCGCGCCGCACATGCTGATCGCTACGTTATCGCAAGCGATTGGCAGAGACCCGACCCAGTTTGAGTTCATCACTTACTTCAAGAGGGCCTTCGTCTGCATACCGCTCAGCGCGCTAACCGAGGCGAGTACGTCGCGACAGATCGTGGGCGAAGCTGGCTTGGCCGACGAAGACTTCGACCACCTGCTGAGGCCTCATATTGAAGCATCTCTGGGAACGTCGTCGCCACCTTAGGCAAGAACGTCTGCTCTCCACCAGACACGGTCGTTCGTGTCACAGGTTCGCGGGTGCCAGCGTGTGATTTTCACCACTGGCTCAATCGAGGGAAGAATCCCGACCTCGCGCGTCTTCGCGATGCCGCGCTTGATGAGGTTTCGGACTAGCCGCACATGGACGTCCGGTCCACAAGATCGGATGACGGCATCTCCATGATTTCCGCTGCATTCCCGCTGCAAAAGCAGCCGGCCCCACCGGTCATCCTGCTCACGCCCGATCCCGCACTGGCGACGCCCGCCGGTGACTGGCGCCCGGCTCTCGCCGCCCTGCAAGCCGTGCTCGCCACCCGCGACATCACCATCGAAACCGTCGCTTGGACCGAGGCATCGCCGGCGGCGTTGGCCCGCGCACCGCTCGTCCTCCCGCTGCTCGCCTGGGGCTATCAGCACGACCCCGATCGCTGGCAGGCCAGCCTCGTCACTTGGGCGCAGGCCGGCGTCCGGCTCGCCAATCCCGCCGCGCTGCTCGCCTGGAACAGCGACAAGGCCTATCTGCAGGATCTCGCCCAACGCAGCGCGCCGGTTGCGCCGGCGATCTTCGTCGATCGGCTGACGATCGCCGCGTTGAACGCCGCCGCCGACCGGTTCGGCACGCCGCAGCTCGTCGCCAAGCCCGCCATCTCGGCCACCGCCTTCCAGACCATCCGCTGGCAGCCCGGCGACGGACTGGCGGGTGGCCCCGCCGGCCGCGCGCTGATCCGCCCTTCCTGCCCGCAATCGCCACCCACGGCGAACTCTCGCTGATGTTTTTCGACGGCATCTTGAGCCACACCGTCATCAAGACCGCGCGACCCGGCGACTTCCGCGTCCAGAGCGACTGGGGCGGCGCCGTCGCCCCCTGCGTGCCCGAACCGGCCGCGGTCGAAGCGGCGACCCGCATCCTCGCCGCGATCGGCGAAACCCTGCTCTATGCCCGGATCGATCTCGTCCTCGACGAAGCCGGGCGCTGGGTGTTGCTCGAAGCCGAACTGATCGAACCCGAACTCTTCCTCTCGCAAGATCCCTGCGGCGGTGCGGCCTTCGTCGATGCGGTCGCGGCGCGGCTGGTAATGGACGGGCGCATCCCCGTCGCCTAGCGTCGCGTCCCGGCGCGTTGTCGCCGGGGGACGAATCATGCTGCGCCGCTGGCGTCGAATATTGGCCGCATCGCTGTGCGGCCTCTGCCTGCTCGGCGCCACCCACGGCGCCCGGCTATTGCCGCTCGACATCCTGTTCAACGGCGCCTCGCGACCCGACGACGTGGTCGAGACCTTGTCGCATTTCGATCGGCTGACGCCGGTCGCTATGGTCAAGCGATCGGGGCCGGTCAGCACGCTGCCGGTCCGCGCCGCGCCATTCCCGGCCATCCGCTTCGAGGATCGCGGCGACAGCTTCGATCTCCACGACTATCTCGCCACCAACCGCGTGGCCGGGCTGCTCGTGCTCAAAAATGGCGAGATCGCGCTCGAGGATTATGAACTCGGCTTCGGGCCGCAATCGCGCTGGGCATCCTTTTCGGTCGCCAAGTCGATCGCCTCCACGCTCGCGGGCGCGGCGATCCGCGATGGTCACATCCGCAGCATCGACGATCCGGTCGATCATTATGTGCCCGCGCTGAAGTCGGGCGCCTATGCCGGCGTGTCGATCCGCAACATCCTGACGATGAGTTCGGGCGTCGCCTGGGACGAGACCTATACCGATCCCAAGTCCGATCGCCGCAAATTGCTCGCGCTGCAGCTGTTCCACCGTCCCGGCGACGTGCTGCGCTACATGAACGGCCTTGGCCGGGCCGCGCCGCAGGGCACGCTCTGGCACTACAGCACCGGCGAAACCTATGTGCTGGGCGCGGTGATCGAAGGCGCCACCCACCGGCCGCTCGCGCACTATCTGTCCGAAAAGATCTGGGCGCCCGCCGGCATGGAGAGCGATGCGACCTGGTGGCAGGAAAGCCCCGGCGGCATGGGGCTCGCCGGCGGCGGCCTCACCGCCACCTTGCGCGATTATGGCCGCTTCGGCCTGATTGCGGAGAATGGCGGCAAGGTGGCCGGCCGCCCGATCGTCCCCGATGGCTGGTTCGCCGAAGCCGGCGCCCCGCATATGATCGGCGGCAAGAAACAGGATTATGGCTTTATGTGGTGGATGCCTACCACCGCCGCGCCGCTCGACGCGGGCGCGTTCGAGGCGGTCGGCATCTTCGGCCAGTTCATCTATGTGAACCCCGCCGAACATGTCGTCATCGTCGTCCTCAGCGCCCGCTCCAAACCCTCGAACGTCGGCCATTCGATGCTCGACGACGACGCCTTCTTCAGTGCCGTCGTCAAGGCGCTGCACGATCAGTAAATCCGCTGGAGGTCCCGCTCCGTCCGATGCCGCATTGCCCTCAAATCCCCTTGCGACACTCGAAGCTACCCGCGGACGCCTCGTCGCCGCGCACATAAGCCGGATAGCTCGGCCACGGGCACAGCGGCCGTTCGCCCGGTACCGGCAGGCTGCGGCGGGCGGTCACCGCCTCAGGCGCCTTGCCTGCTTCGACCCAGTCCACCACCGCGCCCAGCAGGTCGAAGCTGTCATAGGTGTTCGTCCCGCCGCCGCAATGTCCCATGCCCGGCACCATGTAGAAGCGGCTGCTGTCGGCCCAGACCGCGCCGTTCGCCGCCTCGGCACGCTGCCAGTAATCCAGCGTGTCCCAGGCGGAGAACCAGGGATCGCTCACGCCATGATAGAACAGGATCTTGCCGCCATGGCCGGTAAAGCCGTTGAGGTTGGTCCACACATCGGTGTCGGTCAGCCGCTGCCCGCCATCGGCGCGGATCGCCGCGATCCGCGCATCGACATCGATCGTCAGCGCGCGGTTCGCGGGTCCGAATATGCCGGGCCTGCCGGTCGGGAAGAAGCCGGCGATACCGGGGCCGTCGAAGATATTGCCCGTATCATGGGGGTAGGGGGCGTAAAGCGCCCGTCCGCCCGCGTCCCTCGGCGGCTGATACGCCGCCTCGATCGCCTTCACCTGCGGCGCGCTGAAGCAGGTGTCGGCCTTCGCGCCCTTGCACTGGAGCAGCGCCGGCCTGAACCGGCACGCGCCGACGTTTGCGACCACGCCGTCCTTCAGCCCGTCGAGCGCGTCGCACTGGTCGAGCAGCCCGTCGAGGAACAGCCTGCGGTCGCTCGCCGAAAAGATCCGGTCGACGATCGGCAGTCCCTGGCCGTCGCGCGGCGCCGCCTGGTTGAACTGGACCGCCGCCCACGCCATGGCGAGGTTGGAATGGCCCGTCCGCATCGCCGGCGCCCCCACGACGATCCCGTCGAACAGCTCGGGATAGCGCTGCGCGGCGAGCATCGATTCGCGCCCGCCGGTCGAGCAGCCCGCCATATAGCTGCGCATGATCGGCTTGTGATAATAGCCTGCGGTCAGCGCCTTCGCCATTTCGGTCACGACGCGCACCGCCGTCTCGGAAAAGTCGAGATTGGCGCGCTGGTCCGCCATGAAGCTGCCGTCGAACACCGCGCCCTGGTGGCCGCTGTCGTGGCTCACCACCGCGAAGCCGCGCGCCAGCGCCGGCCGGTCCCCCGCCGCAGTCGCGCCGATCGGCAGCCCCACGCTGCCGTTCAGCGCGCCGCCGCCCTGCAGCAGAAAGCGCCCGCTCCAGTCGTCGGGCAGCGCGAGCGCAAAGCGGATGCCATAGCGCCTTCCCTGAAATCCGGTGCGTTCGTTGATGACGCCCTCGACCTTGCAATAGGCCGGCAGCCCCATGGCGAGCGGCGGCCCCAGCCCCGCGCGTACCGTGCCCGGCGCCGCCGGCGCGACCCGCGTCGCCGCGGCGATCCTGAGATCCGGCAGCGCGAAACCCTTCATCACCGCACATCTGGCCGTCGGCGATGCAGCTATCTTCTTGGCCGGCGCGGCAGAGGCGCTCGTCGCCAACAGACTCCCCAGCGCCGCGAGCGCCAATCGCGTGATCCGCATCGTCCCCTCCCGCAAGCGGCGTCGTTCGGCCGATCGCCGCGTTGCCGCTTTGATGGCGGAGAATGTGACGAAACGCTATACTGAATAGCGAACGGAGTCCGCATGGCCCCACCCGTCATCCCGCTCACACCCGCTCGCCCCACAGTTTTGCGCCTATTACCTTGCGCCGCACCAAGACATTGATTTAGCTGGTCGGGACGGGACGGCGTGTGATGGCGGCGCCCCTCAACGCCATGCCACGCCATCGACACGATTCGGCAGGACGAGCAGGATGCCCCAGGCCCAGCTTCGCGCACAGAACGTCACGCTGACCGGAACGCTGCCGCTCGATCGGCCCCATCCCGATCGCCCGCACCGCCTCTATTTCGCACTGACCAATCACTGCAATCGCGCCTGCCCCTGGTGCAGCACCTGCTCGACGCCCAGCCGCGGCACCTGGCTGACGCTCGACGCCTATCGCGCCTGTTTTCCCGAATCCGGCGCGTTCGAGGTGCAGCTCGAGGGCGGCGAACCGACGACGCATCCCGATTTCCTCGCCTTCGTCGGGATCGCGCGCAGCCATCCGCGCTGTTCGCGCGTCGTCGTCGTGACCAACGGCGTGCTGGTGCCGCGCGACGCGGTGGCGCTGCGGCCGTGGCTGGAGCAGCTCGGCGCGCCGCTGACGCTCAAGCTCTCGATCAACCATCATCTGCTGGCGCGGGATGCCGGCCTGCTCGATCTCGCGGGCGCGTTGCGCGACGCCATCGCGGCGCTGGGCGGCGATCGCGCGCTGGTGCTCAACGTGCGGCTGCGCAAGGGCCGCGCGGATGACGACCGATCGGTCGTCGATGCGGTCGCGGCGGCCGGTCTGACCGGCTTCGCCAACATCTTCTTCCTCCAGCGCTACGGCTTCGGCGATCGCTACCCCGACTGGGACGAACCGTTCATCGTCGGCGAGAATTTCTCGCTGATCAATCCAGACGGAACGCTGTTCGCGGGCGACCTGGTCGGGCGCTCCGAAGCCATGCGGCGGCTGGACTGACCGCGCGATGGCGACCCCGGCACATCGGACCGACCGGCCGTTCGTCGAGAGTTGGCGGCGGCGCAAGAGCGCGGCGTTCGACCTGCGGGACAACAGCACGGCGCGCGGCACCACGCGGTTCGATCTGTGGGGCACACCGGTCGAAATCTATGGCAATGCCAATTTCTCGATCTACAGCGCGCAGACGTGCAACGCGAAATGCCGGTTCTGCGTGGAGGAGCTGCGCCCGGCATCGCGCGGACGGCAGCTCGCGGCGCAGAAGATCGTGGAGGCGGACGATGGCCGCTATTTCGCCGCGCTCGCAGCGACGCTCGATGCGCTCGGGCCGCTCCGGCCGACGATCAGCATCACCGGCGGCGAACCGAGCATCGATCCGCGGCTGCCGGCGATCCTGACTTTGTGCGCGCGCTACGCCTCGCCGCGGCGCTCGCTGACCACCAACGGCTCGGGCCTGATGCAGGTCCGCGACGGGCGCCGGGTGATCGACCATATCGTCGACGCCGGCATCGATCATCTCAACATCAGCCGCGCGCATGTCGACCATGACGCCAATGCCCGCCTGATGGTGTTCCGCGAGGGGCTGGACCTCGGCCAATTGCGCGAGGTCGTCGCGATCGCACGCGCCGGCGGCGTGCGCGTGCGCCTCTCCTGCGTGCTGATCGCCGGCGCGGTCGAGTCGCTCGACGACATCCGCGCCTATCTCGCATTCGCCCGCTCGATCGGCGTCGACAACGTCATCTTCCGGCAATTGATGAAGCCCGATGACGAGAACATGCTCCACAATTTCGTCATTGCCTTCTCGCGCCGGCGCGGCGTTCGCCTCGAAGCTTTGCTCGATGCGCTCGGCGCCAGCACCGACTTCGTGTTCCAGCGGCAGATCGTCGGCTATTATTATTATGTCGAGGTGTGGAAGCATGGCGACATCGACGTCGTGTTCGAGGAAGCCGATCTCGCCCAGCTCGAACGCACCAAGCGGACGATGCCCGGCGTGATCCACGAACTGATCTTCCACCCGAACGCCCGGCTGGCATCGACGTGGCAGCCATGGGACGGGGTGTTGGGCCCGCCCCCGGCGGACGCCGGCGCGCGATGACGGCGCAATTGCCCCCAGTGCCGCATGTCGGCTGCAACCTGCTGTTCCTCGCGGAGGTCCTGTCCGTTTTGGCCGATGCCGGCATTGCCGCGCCGGTCCTGTTCCGTGCGAGCGAGATGGACAAGCTCGACCGGATTCTCGCGCACGGCACCGATCGTGCCGGCTATCCGGGCGCGCGGCTGTGGACGAGCGAGAGCGTGCCGGGAATCGCGCTGCCGCACGAAGACGTCATCCTGGCCACGACCGAAGACGATATCCGCCGCGGCGAGCGCGAGCCCGATTTCTCGACCTCGTTCAAGAAGTTCGGGCTGTTCGGCGAACCGCTGCTGCTCGTCTACGATGCGCGCGCGCTCGAGCATCTGCACGACAAGCATTACCGGTTCCGCGCGCCGGCTCGCAAAGGCGAGGCGCTTCTGGCGACGATGAAGGTCGACCTGCAGGGTGAGATCCCCGGCTGGTTCCCGGCGGAGGATGGTGCATGCTATCGGCACCTCGTCGGCGCGGCGCTGGATCACCGGCCGGCACCGGCGCGAATCGTCGAAATCGGCTGCTGGGCGGGACGCTCGACGGCGTGGATCGCGCGCCTGTGCGCCGCACGCGGCGCCGAGCTGGTCGCGGTCGACCATCATAGCGGATCGAGCGACGACTATGACGCGCGCTATCGCGCGCTGCTGTCGCGCCAGGACGTCCCCGCGCTGTTCCGGCAGCGGATGGCGGCACTCGGCGCCGATGTCCGGCTGCTGCAGGCGGAATCGACCGCGGCGGCGCAGTCGTTCGCGCCGGCGAGCCTCGACCTCGTCTTCCTCGACGCCTCGCACGACCGGCGCGCGGTGGCGAGCGACCTCGACGCCTGGTGGCCGCGGATCGCCGCAGGCGGCGTGCTGGCAGGTCACGATCATGGCGCGAAGCACCCGGGCGTGATCGCCGCGGTCGACGACTTCGCCGCGGCACGGGGCCTGGCGTGCGGCCATGGCGGGCGATCTATCTGGTGGCTGCGGCGGTGAACCCGGGCGCGGCGCCCGAGCTCTATGTCGTGACCGGCGCCTCGGGCGTGGGCAAGACGACGACTTTGCGCTGGCTGCGCGACCATGACGGCATCCGCTTCCACGGCGAGGCGCACACGGGGATGGTCCGGTCGCTCGGCGCCCGCACGCACGGCCATCCGCCCGACGAGTATTTTCGCAGGATCGACGATCCCGGCCATTTCTGCCCGCTCTGCCGCGGACGGGAATTCCGCGAGATGGTCGTCGCGGCGCAGAAGGCGCTCGAAGCCGGAGCGGCCACGGGCGATTTCGTCGATCGCGGGATCCTCGACCCGATCGAATTTTTCCTCCGGCACAGCGGCGCGCCCGACGCCGCGATTCCCGACGGCGATTGGCAGCCCGTCGGCCGCTATCGCACAATCTTCCTGTTCGAGGTGATGCCAGAACTGCAGCGGCCGAAATGGGGGCGATCGGCCGAGGAGCGGATCGCCGAGGCGCTGATGATCGAGCAGCGGCTGGCGCGGATCTATGCGTCGCGCGGCCATGACGTGGTCCGCGTCCCGCCGGGCGACGTGGCCTGGCGCGCATCGTTCGTCGCGTCCAGCGTGGCTGGGCGATCCGCATAGTGCGCTGCGGCGCGACGGAATGCCCGATTCGCGCCGAACGCCCGCAACGTTCGGCCCAGGCCTGAAATATGGTCGAAACTCCCGACCGCAGCGAGGAGATTGGAATCGGAAGTATGCGATAATATGTTATGTTCATACTCATCAAAGACCAGACTGGCGAGGCTCCATGTCGAATGTCGAGCGGATGACGATCGTTTTTCCCGAACCGATGGCAACGAAGATTCGCGCAGCCGTCGCGGCGGGCGAATATGCGTCGACCAGTGAAGTCGTACGTGAAGCGGTCCGTCTGTGGAGCGGCCAACGACGACTGCGTGAGGAGGAAATCGAGGCGCTGCGTCGGGCCTGGGACGAGGGCAAGGCCAGCGGCAGCGCCGGCGCGCTCGACATGGCTGCATTGATCCGCGAAGCCAAAGACGAAAAGGCCGCTGCCGTTCGCCGCGATGGCTGAAATCTGCATTTCGCGGCGCGCGCGCGAGGATTTCAAGCGAATCTGGCGCTATATCGCGCTCGACCACGAACCGGCTGCCGACCGATTGCTGCTTGCGCTGGAGTCGAAGATCGAGCGGCTCTCGGTGTTTCCCGAAATCGGACGTCCAAGGGACGATATTCGATCTGGCGCACGTGCACTGGTCCATGGCGCCTATCTGATACTCTATGACTATGACGCGGCGAGCGACGTCGTCGAGATCGTCACGGTCGTCGAGAGCATGCGCGATCTCGAACGGCTCTTTTGAAGCAGTCAGGTGATTGCCATCGCCCGCCTGATGCATCATCGTTTCGAATGGCCATCCGGCGAAAACGCCAGGGAGCATATGATGGACATCGGACATCTTCTCGCGATCGCCCGCCAGCTGATCGACGACCTCACCTTCTGCTTCGCGATCACCGCCGGCGAGTCGGGCGACAGCAACGCCCGCATCGTCCAGCCGCGCAAGCTCCAGGACGACTGGAGCATCGACGTCCTCACCAACCGGCGCTGCCGCAAGGTCCGCGAGATCGAGGCCAGCGGGAGGATGACGCTGGCGTGGCAGCACGACGCCGATCGCAGCTATGTCACGCTGATCGGCCGCGCCGTCATCGTCGAGGACCTTGAACTCAAGCGCGCGATCTGGAGTCCCGCGGCCGATCGCTGGAACCCCGGCGGCCCCGAAGACCCCGACGTCGTCTTCGCGCGCTTCGCCACCGAACGGATCGAGCTGTGGAGCGCCGTCCATGACGTGATGCCGCCGCCGACGGGCTACAGCGCCGCCGTGCTCATCCGCGACGGCGCCGGCTGGCGCTATGAGGCGACGTGACGCCTCCAGGCTTCGTGGATCACGGATAGCCTGCGAACTATCAGTGGCGCCCCAAACCCTCGCCCGCTTGCGGGAGAGGGACAGACCTGCGCAGCAGGTCAGGGTGAGGGCCTGAAGCTTCGGGAGTTTTCACAGGCCCTCACCCTCGCCGCCTGCGGCGTCTCTCCCTCTCCCGCAAGCGGTAGAGGGCAGTTGAAGGCGTCCTCTCACCGCCCCACGACCGGCAGCACCATCTCGAACGCCGCCCCCCCGCTCGCATCCACCACGTCGATCCGCCCCCGCGCCGCCTCCACCAGCGATCGCGCGATCGGCAGGCCCAGGCCGGTCCCGCCGCTCTGGCGCCGCCCGGTGAAGAAAGGTTCGAAGATCCGCGGCCGGTCCGCCGCGGCGATGCCGGGGCCGTCATCCTCGATCCGGATGTGCAGCCTGTCCCCCTCCACGCGCACGCCGATGCGCGCCTGCCGCGCCCCCGCCTGCCGGCTGTTCTCGACCAGGCTGGTCACGATCGCCGACAGCGACCCCTCGGGCATCGCCGCCGGCGGCAGCTGTTCGGGCGCATCGATCGTCACCGCGAACCGCGCGCTGCCATAGCCGTCGGCGATCCGGTGCAGCACCGCCAGCACGTCCGCCGCCGCATCCGCCTCGGGCCGCGCCATGTCGGCGCGGGCGAGGTCGAGCAGCCGCGACACCAGCAGCGACAGCCGTTGCGCGTCGGCCGACGCATTGGCGAGGAAGCGCTGGCGATCATCCTCATTCATGTCGCCGAGATGGTCCTGCAGCAATTCGATCGCGCCGGCGATTCCGGCCAGCGGCGTCTTGAACTCGTGGCTGACCGCGTGTGCGAAGTCGCGCAGGTAGCGCGACCGTCGCTCGATCGCCGCCGCCATCGCGGCGAAATCGGCATAGAGCGCGCGGATCTCGATCGCGGCGGTCTGCGGCACCGCCGGGATCGTGCCGCCGCCCTTGGCCACCTCGCGCGTCGCCGCGCCCAGCGCCTCGATCGGCCTGGCGATCGCGCGCGACAGGATCGCGGCGATGCCGATCAGCACGAGCAGGATCACCACCACGCCGAGCGCGATCTTGCCGCGATCCTGGTAGATGCCCACGAACAGCCCGCGCGGGCTGCGCGACAGCAGCAGCGCGCCGACGACGCGGCCGTTGACGATGATCGGCCGCGCATGGTGGACGCGGATGCCGGCCGCGCGACTGAACAGTTCGAGAAAATAGCGCGGCTCATAGTCATTATCGGCGCGCAGCAGGGTCATCGTCCGGCCCGCGAGCGCCGCCCGCACCTCGGGCAGGTCGGCCAGCCGCACGCCGCGATCGGTGGCGCCGGCGATCACCCCCTGGCCATCGAGCAGCCGGATCGAGGCGAGCGTCGTCCGGCTGGTGGCGGCGATCACCGGCGCGACCAGATCCGCGCCGGCGACCGCCTCGGCCAGCGGCGCGGCGTTCGGGCGCCGTTCCGGCCGGTCGGGCAGCACCGGCGAGGTGCGCAGGTCGATCGTCAGCGGTTCGAGCCGGTAATAGTCGCCGGGCCGCGACTCGCCATAATAGGCCGGTGAGCCGAGGCCGCGGACGGCGCGGCGATCGGCCGGCGGCGCGGGCGGCGGCGCCGCAACCGGATCGGGCCGCGCCCCCGGCCAGCGGTTGGCCGCCGCGGCGCCGACCGCGACGCCCTGCGCGATCAGCTCGGCCTCGGTCTGCCGGACCAAAGTATTCTCGTAGACCCGGAGGAACACCGCGCCCACGCCCGGCAGCGCCGCCGCGAACACCAGCACCGACAGCAGGATCACGCGCAGCCTGAGCGCGGGCCAGCGCGCCTTGACCCAGTCCTTCGCCGCCCGGATCAAGGCTCGGCGCCGGTGCAGGCTCCGATCCGATAGCCGATGCCGGCGCGGGTCTCGATCACGTCATGGCCGCCCGCGCGCGCGAACTTGCCGCGCAGATTGCGGACATGGCTGTCGATCGTCCGATCGGTGATCGCGAAGCCCGGCCCGTGCAGTCGGTCGATGATCGCATCGCGGCCGAAGATCTTCGAGGGCATCGCCGCCAAGGTCCGCAGCAGCGCGAACTCGGTCACGGTCAGCGGCACCTCGTCCCCCGCCCAGTCGGCGCGCCAAGCCTCGGGGTCGAGCGTCAGCCGGCCATGACGGATCGTGCCCGCCGCGCTCTCCACCGCCGGCGGCCGCGGCGACGTCCGCCGCAGGATCGCCATCACCCGCGCCACCACTTCGCGTGGGGAGAACGGCTTGACGACATAATCGTCGGCGCCCAGCTCGATCCCCAGCACGCGATCGATCTCGTCGTCGCGCGACGACAGGAACAGGATCGGGATCTCGCCCGCCGCGCGCAGCCGCCGGCACACCTCGAGGCCGTCCATCCGCGGCATGTTGATGTCGAGCACCACGAGGTCGGGCGCATGCGCGGCGACCTGCGCCAGCGCCGCCTCGCCATCCTCCGCCTCGCAGGTCTCGAGCCCGGCCTTGGCCAGCGCGAAGGCGAGCAGCTGGCGGATGTGCGGATCGTCGTCGGCGATGAGGATGGTGCGCGGCATGGGACATAGAATCATCGCCCGCCGTCCCGCGTCAACTCCGGCAGCGGCCGGGGCGCTTCGATTGGCGCTTTGGTCGGCGCTTTCGCCGGGGTCGGCGTCACCGGCGCGGCCGGCACCGGCGCTGGATCCGGCGCCGGGATGATGCCGCCGCAGTAGCGGAAGTCGGCCGGCTTGGGCAGCACCGGCTTCGGCCCCAACATCGCCTGCGCCACCGCCAATCGTCGCGCGCCGCGCCATGTCCAGCTGTGCCAGTCGCGCTGCTGGACCACCAGCTCGATCATCCGCTTGTGGCGCAGTGCCGTCACGCGGTCGCGGATCTCGGCATCTTCGATCCGCGGTTCGAGTTCGATCAGCGGCAGCAGTGCGGACTCACCCAGCTGGTCGAGATAGCACAGGTCGATCGCGGCCCCCGCCCCGCCGACCTCGCGGGCATGGCGGACGTTCCACTGCGCCGCGACCGCGCCGAGATCGACAAAGCAGGCCGCGGTCAGCAGCGCGGTCGCCGCCACCAGATTGGAGTTGACCAGCCACGTTCCGCTCTTGCCGGCCAGGATCCGCCAGCAGATCAGCGCCAGGCCGATGCCCACCAGCACCATCCACGCCAGCGCGGCGATGCGCAGCTCGGTCAGCGAATAGACCTCGACATAGTCGATCGTGCGCAGCATCGACGAGGCGACCAGCAGCAGGTTCTGCGCGACCCACAGCACCAGCAGCGCCCGCGCCCACGGATGCGCCGCCGTCGCCGATCCGGGCCGGAGCATCCACAGCGCCAGCGCGCCGGCGATCAGCGCGGTCGCGATCAGCGCATAGGCGCCGCGATGGGCGTATTCGGCCAGCGTCACGCCGGCGGGCAGCGGCGCGCCGCTCCACAGGAAGGCGATGTCGAGCCCGTTCTGCACCGCGAAGATCGCGTTGAAGGTGGCGAGCGCGATCAGCACCGAGGCGAGCGGCACGATCGGCAGCGGTGCGTCGCCGGTTGTTCCGCCCGGCAGGTTGCGCGTCGTGCCCGCCCATGGCCGTAGCGCGGGCCACACCGCCAGCAGCACCAGCCCCCAGAAGATGATGCGCAGCGGCCCCGGCACGCTGGCGCGCTCGAATGCCTGCGAGATCACCGGATTGGCGAAGGCGAACAGCCCGACGAACAGCAGGCCGCCGATCACCGGCAGCGCCAGCGTCGCGGCGGCGCTGCCGAGATGGAGGCGGCCCGGCCGGCGCTTGACGCGCGAGAGGTGCCATGCGTCCATCAGCGGCCTGAACGGACCGATGCAGGCATGGATGATCAGCGGCAGTATCCAGCCCAGCGCATTGCCGAACCGCCGCCGCGGCAGCAGCGCGGCCAGCGCGATCGTGGTCCACAGCAGCACGAAGGCGAGCAGGTTGGGATCGTCGAACAGGGCGAACGCATAGACCAGCGCCATTGCCAGCGCCGCGAGCGCGCCGATGCTGCGCCATGCGCTCCGCCGCGTCGCCGCGACCGCGATCGTCCACGCGGCGCCGAACAGCCCGATCGTCGAACCGGGCACGACGTCGAACGGAAACAGGACTTCGGCGAACGCGATCAGCAGCAGCGCGGCCGCCACCTTGAACAGGAAGCTGAACCGGGACGAATTCGAAAACAGGGGCATGGCGGTCTCCAGATGATGGAGACGTCGCTAAAGCGGGGTCGTGGAGAGCGGCCGGTCGCGCCGGTGCGGGTTCGATGCGGCCGCCGTGCAGAAGATGTGCAGGCAGCGGAGCCGCCAACCTTTCCATCGCGGGAACGCCGCGCCGTCTGCGGGGTTCTCCGAATAGTGATGCATTTTCATGGGCAAGCTGCCGGCGGCGTGCCCGGAGTTGCGGGTCATGAACGCGTTCGCGAAGCTGCGTGATCATATGGTCGACGACCAACTCGTGCGGCGCGGCATCAGCGACGAACGCGTCCTTCGGGCGATGCGCACCGTTCCGCGCGAGCGTTTCGTCCGCGAGGGGTGCGAAGCGCTCGCGTATCGCGATCTGGCGCTCGCCATCGAGGAGAATCAATCGATCTCGCAGCCTTACATCGTTGCCGTCATGATCGAGGCGGCGGGCATCGCGCCGGGCGACCGCGTGCTCGAGGTCGGCGCGGGATCGGGCTATGCGGCGGCCGTGCTGGGGCAGATCGCCGGGCGGGTGTTTGCGATCGAGCGTCACGAAACGCTCGCCGCCCTCGCGGCCGGGCGCATGGCCGCGCTTGGTTATGACAATGTCGAGATCCGCGTCGGCGACGGCACGGAGGGCTTGCCGCAGGAGGCGCCGTTCGCAGCGATCCTCGTGGCGGCCGGCGGTCCCGCGGTGCCGCCGGCGCTGCGCGAGCAGCTCGCGGTCGGTGGCCATCTCGTCATGCCGGTCGGCGAACGGGACGACCAGACACTCTGCAATATCAGCCGCATCGGCACCGACCGGTTCGAGGATGAAAGTCTGGGCGCCGTGATGTTCGTGCCCTTGATCGGCGCGCAGGGCTGGCACGAGGATGGCACCCGCGCAACGCGACCCCTGTCATAGCCGTTCGGGGAACGACAGCTTGATTGGATTCCCGGCTGGACGACGATCTTTTCGGTGCGGTTTGCGGGCTATTGCCTCAATTCGTTCCGGCGTTCGATGAGGGCCCGCGCCAGGTCGCGGGTGCCGTGAAACCCGGCGAGGACGGTGATCATGTCGGTGGCGGCTAGCAGGGCGGGCGATTCGCCGAAAGGCATGGCGGCATCGGAGCTTGCAAGCCTGCGGCGATGAAAGGCTCGCTCCCCGATGCTCGTCGATGGACTGTTCCACCCGCGCGGCGGGATGACTAGGCTCGGCGTCCTGTTCCCATCTTGCGGAGTCGTCCTTCCCATGCGCAAGGCGCTGATCCTCTCCTCGCTCTCGATCGCGGTCCTGATGTCCCTGAACCACGCCGCCGTCGCGCAGACCGCGGCCAGCGCACCCGCCAAGCTCGGCTACCCGACCACCGAGAAGGTCGACATCGCCGACGTCCAGTTCGGCACGAAGGTGGCCGATCCCTATCGCTGGCTGGAGAACGACGTCCGCGAGGATGCCAGGGTCCGCGCCTGGGTGACCGCCGAGAATGCGCTGACCGATTCCTATCTCGCGACCTTGCCGGGCCGCGACATCTTCAGGGCGCGAATGACGCAGCTGTTCGATTATGAGCGGTTCGGCATTCCGGTGAAGAAAGGCGGACGCTATTTCTACACCCGCAACGACGGGCTGCAGAACCAGTCGGCGCTGGTCGTTCGCGACGGTCTGAAGGGTACGCCGCGGATCCTGATCGATCCCAACATGTGGGCGAAGGACGGCGCGACCGCGCTGGCCGACTGGGTGCCGTCCGAAGACGGCAAGATCCTGCTCTATTCGGTGCAGGACGGCGGCACCGACTGGCGGACGGTCAAGCTGATCGACGCGACCACCGGGAAGCAACTCCCCGATACGCTCGACTGGGTGAAATTCTCCGGCTTCTCATGGGCGAAGGACGGCTCCGGCTTTTATTATTCGCGCTTCCCCGAGACCAAACCCGGCGAGAAATTCCAGGCGCTCAACGAGAATCAGGCGATTTATTTCCACAAGGTCGGCGACCTGCAGAGCGCCGACCGGCTTGTCTTCGCCACCCCCGCCACGCCGAAGCGCGGCCATGGCGGGACGGTCAGCGACGACGGCAAATGGCTGGTGATCACCTCGTCCGAGGGAACCGACGACCGCTATGAAGTCACGCTGATCGACCTGACGACACCAGCTGCTAAGCCGCGGACGCTGATCGCCGGCCTCGACAACAACTGGTCCTATGTCGGCAATCAGGGCACCCGCTTCATCTGGATCACCAACAAGGACGCGCCGCGGCTGAGGCTGGTGTCGCTCGACATCGCCGAGGCCGCGCCGCAGCCGGTGGAGATCGTGCCGGAGGATGCGGCGACGCTCGACAGCGCGTCGATCGTCGGCGACACTTTGATCGCCAGCTATCTGGTCGATGCGAAGACCGAGGTGCGCCAGTTCGATCTCACCGGCAAGCCGAGGGGCAAGCTCGCGCTGCCCGGCATCGGCACCGCCGGCGGCTTCGCGGGTAAGGCCGGCGATCCCGAGACCTTCTACGTCTTCACCAGCTTCGCGACGCCCTCGGCGATCTATCGCTACAATGTGAAGTCGGGCAAATCGAAGCCGTGGGCGGTGCCCAAGGTCGCGTTCGATCCCTCGGCCTATGAGGTCGCGCAGCGTTTCTACGCGTCGAAGGACGGGACGAAGGTGCCGATGTTCGTCGTGCACAGGAAGGGGCTCGACCTGTCGAAGGGCGCGCCGACTTTGCTTTATGGCTATGGCGGGTTCAACATCTCGCTGACGCCCGGCTTCTCGGCGACGCGGCTCGCCTGGCTCGAACAGGGCGGCGTGCTGGCGGTGGCGAACCTGCGCGGCGGCGGCGAATATGGCAAAGCGTGGCACGATGCCGGCCGGCTCGATCACAAGCAGAATGTGTTCGACGATTTCATCGCCGCGGGCGAATATCTGATCGGCGAAGGCATCACCACGAAGGACAAGCTGGTGATCCAGGGCGGCTCGAACGGCGGCCTGCTGGTCGGCGCCGTGGTCAACCAGCGGCCGGACCTGTTCGCCGCCGCGTTGCCCGCGGTTGGCGTGATGGACATGCTGCGCTTCGACCGCTTCACCGCCGGCCGCTACTGGGTCGACGATTATGGCTATCCGTCGAAGGAGGCCGATTTCAGGACACTCTACAGCTATTCGCCCTATCACAACATCAAGGCCGGCAAAGCGTATCCGGCGATCCTGGTGACGACAGCGGATACCGACGATCGCGTCGTGCCCGGCCACAGCTTCAAATATGCCGCCGCGCTGCAGGCCGCCGACATCGGCGACAAGCCGCACCTGATCCGCATCGAGACGCGCGCCGGCCATGGCAGCGGCAAGCCGACCGACAAGATCATCGAGGAAGCCGCCGATCTGTGGGCGTTCTCGGCGAAGTTCACGGGGATGGTGGTGACAGCGCCAGTGCCGGTCAAATAGGCGCCGTCACCGCCAGCAGCCGATATATTTCTTGCGATACTTTGCATCGGCTTCGAGCATCGCGAGCTCGAGCGCCCGCAGCCTGATGCCATCGTCGTCGGTGCGGTCATGGACCGTGCGCAGGACGGTCTGGATGTCGAAGCGGATCAATGTCGCATTCTTCTCGGCCGCACAGTCGCGGAAGCGCGCGGCGAGCAGGTCGACCAGCAGTGCGGGGACCGGATCGCGCGCGGTCGCGACGCGCGCCAGCGACTGCAGGATGTGACGACCGGTGACGAATTGGGCGTCGCGCGTCGCCGCAACCAGCCGGGGCAGCGTGCCGGCAACCGTGCCCGGATCGGCGAACGGCGCGAGCCGCGACAGCATCTGCCCGGCAATCGCGCGGGTGCGGTTGTTGGCGTGGTCGAGCAGCGCGACGAGGTCGTCCCACACCGCGTCCGCCCATCCCACGCGCGTCTCGGTCGCCGTGCAGAGCGTCTGGAACGCGGCGCCCTGCCGCTCGCGGTCGGCGCCCGCGATCTGATCGAGCAGTGTCCGGAGCTCGGTTGGTTGTGTCATCAACCGCCGTCCGGCAGCGGCCGCAGGATGTCGTACGGGTCGTCGCCCGCCGCCCGCCGGACTTCGTCGAGCAGCCAGTCGCGCAGCGCGCGGACTTTGGGCAGATTGCGCTTGTGCTCGGGATAGACCAGCCAGAAGCTGTTTCGGTAGTAAGTGACATGTTCGAACGGCTGCACGAGCTGTCCGCTGTCGATCGCCGGCTGGAACATCGGCGGGCTGAGGACGGCGACGCCGTGACCGGCGATCGCCGCATGCCCGTCGAGCACCTGCGATTCGAAGCGGACGCCGCTGTGCGGGTGGCGATCCGCATCGGGTTCGGCGACCGAAGCGAACCACAATGTCCACCAGTCGTCGCCGGGTGACAGCCGCTCGGCGGCCAGCAGGTCGGCCGGCGTTGCCAGCGGATGCGCGGCGAGGAAGGCGGGGCTGGCGAGCGGCGTCACCGGCATGCGCATCAGGAAATGACAGATCAGCCCCGGCTGCGGCGCTGGCAGGCCACGAATGGCGACGTCGAACTCGCTTGCCGCGAGGTCGACCATCGCGTCGGTGACGTCGAGGCGCACCGCGACATCGCGATGGGCGATGTGAAAGGCGCCCAGGCGCGCCGCGAGCCAGTTGGTGGCGAATGTCCGCGGCGCGGTGATGCTCAGCACCGCACCGCTCTCGGCGCGCGCAACGGCAAAGGCTTCGCCCAAAGTGGTGAAAGCGTCGGTCACCCGCGGCGCGATCCGGCGGCCGAGTTCGGTCAGCGTCATGCCGCGCCCGCGTCGGAGGAACAATGGCGCGCCCAGCCGCTCCTCGAGCAATTTCATCTGATAGCTGACCGCCGCCTGCGTCATCGCCAGTTCCTCGGCGGCGCGGCTGAAATTCTCGTGGCGCGCGGCGGCCTCGAACACGCGGACGGCGGCGAGCGGCGGAAGGCGATGCATGTCGATCATATAAGGTCAGCTTGTAGTGTCAGTCCATCGCTTTGTTGGTCCCGGACGCCGCGATCCGTCACAAGCGCGTCATCGCTCGAACACGGAAAGGATCATCTCATGTCGAAATTCACGCTTCCCACGTTGCTCGCCACGGCGCTGCTCGCAACCATCGGCCTGCCGGCCCCCGGGTCGGCGCAGGAGGCGGTGCCCGACGTCCACGTCGCCTGGCGCGACCTCGATCTCGGCAATCCGGCAGGCGTTGCCGAGCTCGACCGCCGGATCGATCGCGCGATCAAGGAGGTCTGCCCCGATCACTGGGCCTCCGATTTCCGGCGCCGGAACAAGATTGCGAAGTGCCACGCCACGAAACGCGCCCAGGTGGAGAGCCAGCGCGCAGCGGCGATCGCCGCTGCGCGACCGGCCCGAGCCGCGGTGACCGCGGCCCGCTGAACGCCGCTCACTCGCAAGCCATGCTGATATGTCGGCCGTACCCGTTTCCCGGCAATTGGCCGCCGGGAGACGGGTGCCGGCATTTCACGTGAGTGTGACGCAGGTCATTGTGCGTTAACCCGACCGCGCCTATCGCCACCGCCACGGCGTGGGACGCATGCCGTCGTCCGGGGAGACCGGGCGTCAACATAGCATGAGGGAGCCTCATGATGCGGTACGACCATGCGGTCTATATCGGGCGGTTCGAGCCGCTCCATTCCGGCCATTGCACCGTCCTTGCCCGCGCGCTGCGCGAAGCCGAAAAATTGATCGTCCTCGTCGGCTCGGCCGACGCGCCGCGCTCCGCGAAGAATCCGTGGAGCTTCGCCGAGCGCGCGGTGATGATCCGCGCCGCACTCGGTGCCGATGCCGATCGCGTGACGATCGCGCCGATCGCCGACCATCTCTACAACGAGACCGCGTGGATCGCCGACGTCCAGTCCCAGGTCGATGCGGCGCGCGGCGACGCGGGCGGCCGGGTCGCCTTGATCGGCCATCTCAAGGACGCCAGCAGCTATTATCTGAAGGCCTTCCCGCAATGGGAGCTGATCGACGCCGACGCGGTGCCGATGCTGTCGGCCACCGAGATGCGGCGGCATCTGTTCTCCGGCGAGGAGGGCGCGCTGCGGCTGGTCGAGGCCAATGTCCCCGGACCGGTCTTCCAGATGCTGCGCGCGTTTCGTGATACCGAGGCGTTCGCGGCGCTGCTCGACGAATATCGCCACCTCGAGCGCTATCGTGCCGCGTGGGACGCGGCGCCCTATCCGCCGACCTTCGTCACCGCCGACGCGGTCGTCGTCCATTCCGGCCACGTCCTGCTGGTCAAGCGCAAGGCGCAGCCGGGCAGGGGGCTGTGGGCACTGCCCGGCGGGTTCGTCCAGCCGAACGAGACCTTGCGCGACGCGGCGATCCGCGAACTGCGCGAGGAGACGCGGCTGAAGCTGCCGGTGCCGGTGCTCAAGGGCAGCCTCCGCGGCGAGGCGGTGTTCGACCATCCCGACCGGTCGGCGCGCGGGCGCACGATCACCCATGCCTTCCACTTCGATTTCCCGACCGGCGAGCTGCCCGCGGTGCGCGGCGGCGACGATGCGGCGCGCGCGCGCTGGGTGCCGGTCGCCGAGGCGCGGCGGATGCGCAGCCTGTTGTTCGAGGATCATTTCTTCATCCTCGAACATTTTCTCGGTGCTGCCTGAAGAACTCTGGTCCGGCTGTGATGCACGGCATATCCACCGTGATCAAAGCTTGGTCTGGAGCGCCAATCCCGAGGGGGCAGACCCCGAAGGCCAACCCGACGAGAAGGAGCTTCCGTCATGATCAATCCCGTTCTCAATACCGACAGCTACAAGACCAGCCACTTCGCCCAATATCCGCCCGAGACGAGCCGCATCTTCGCTTATGTCGAGAGCCGCGGCGGCCGTTATGACAGCACCCTGTTCTTCGGCCTGCAGGCGATCCTGAAGGCGGAGTTCGGCCGGCCCGTCACCCGCCGCGACGTCGACGAGGCGCAGGAATTGCTGCGCGACCATGGCGTGCCGTTCAACGCGCGCGGCTGGGACCTGCTGCTGCACCGCCACGAGGGCCGGCTGCCGCTGGAGATCCGCGCGGTGCCCGAAGGCACGGTGGTGCCGATCCACCACCCGCTGATGACCGTGGTCAACACCGATCCGGATTTCCCCTGGCTCACCAGCTATGTAGAGACCGCGCTGCTGCGTGCATGGTATCCGATCACGGTCGCGACGATCAGCTGGCAGGTGCGCCGGATCATCCGCGATGCGCTGATCGAGACCGCCGACGATCCCGATGGCGAACTGCCGTTCAAGCTCCACGATTTCGGCGCTCGCGGCGTCTCCAGCGAGCAGAGCGCGGCGATCGGCGGCCTCGCCCACCTCGTCAGCTTCAAGGGCACCGACACATTGTCCGCGATCGTCGCCGCGCGTCGCTATTACAATGAGCCGATGGCCGGGTTCAGCATTCCCGCCGCCGAGCACAGCACGATCACGAGCTGGGGCCGCGACGGCGAGACCGACGCCTATGCCAATATGGTCGCGCAGTTCGGCAAGCCCGGCGGCATTTTCGCGGTCGTCTCCGACAGCTACGACCTGTACAACGCGGTCGAGCATATCTGGGGCCAGACCCTGCGCCAGAAGGTGGTCGACAGCGGCGCGACCCTGGTCGTGCGGCCCGACAGCGGCGATCCGGTGACGGTGGTGTCCAGGACGCTGACCTTGCTCGCCGAGCGCTTCGGCACCGATCTGAACAGCAAGGGCTATCGCGTGCTGCGCAACGTGCGCGTGATCCAGGGCGACGGCGTCAATCCCGAGAGCATCGCCGCGATCCTCGCGCGGATCACCGGCGAGGGCTTCAGCGCTTCGAACATCGCGTTCGGCATGGGCGGTGCGCTGCTCCAGCGGCTCGACCGCGACACGCAGCAATTCGCCTACAAGACCAGCGCGGCCGAGGTCGGCGGCGCCTGGCGCGACGTATTCAAGGATCCGGTGACCGACAGCGCGAAACGCTCGAAGCGCGGGCTGCTGGGGCTGGCGGCCAACGAGGACGGTTTCACAACCGTGGCGGTGGACGGCAAGTTCCAGCCCGTCGGCGGCGGCGCCAATCTGTTGCGGCCGGTGTGGCGCGATGGCAGACTGCTGGTCGACGAGTCGCTGACCGCGATCCGCGAGCGGGCGTTTGCGTTCAGCCTGCCGACAGCGACACGCGGATAAACGGATCGTCGATGGCCTCGCTGGAGGCCGGTGGGGCAAGGATAGCCGAGATGGTGATGGGTGTTGGCAGGTTGGTGAGCGGCGCGGCAGTGGCGGCGCTGCTGGTGACGGGGTCGGTGCCCGTCCAGGCGGCGGCGCCGTTCGGCCCGGCCGGCTGGAATCAGGGCAACAGCCAGGATTATGGCGGTCGCCGCTACCGTCACCGCCGGCATCATCGCGGCGACGGCATCGACACTGGCGACGTGATCGCGGGCGTCGCGGTGGTCGGCGTCCTCGCCGCCATCCTCAGTGCCAAGTCGCGCGACGATCGCGATCGTCGCGCGCGCGATCAGGCACCGCCGTCGCCCTCGCGCGCCGATAATTCGGAACCCGGCTACACGCCGGATCGCAGCGGCGATGCCCGGGCCGATGCGGGCGGACCGGCCGGCGCGAACGGCATCATCTCGGGTGAGGCCGCGGCGGTCGACGCCTGCGCCGTCGCCGCCGAGCAGGAAGCCGCGCGCATCGGCCAGAACCCCAGCGTGCGCGACATCGAGACGGTCGACGGCTCGGGCCGCGAATGGCGGATCGCCGGCACGGTCGAGACCCGCGACGGATATCGCAGTACGCCGGCAACGCATCGCTTCGACTGCTCGGTGCGCTACGGCCAGATCGAGCGCGTCGATGTCGACGAGGGGACGCTCGCGTCGCGCTGACCGCTGAGCCCCTTCCTCGCGAGGAAGGGGCTTTAGGGTTCCCACCCGGCGCATTTTTGCTATGGCCGCGCGCATGAGTGCACAGCCCCAGGATTCCATCCTCATCGTCGATTTCGGCAGCCAGGTCACCCAGCTGATCGCACGCCGCGTGCGCGAAGCCGGGGTCTATAGCGAGATCGCCCCGTTCAATGCCGCCGCCGCCGCGTTCGAACGGATGAAGCCGACCGGCATCATCCTGTCGGGCGGCCCCGCCTCGGTGACCGACGCCGACAGCCCGCGCGCACCGCAGGCCTTGTTCGAGGCCGGCATCCCCATACTCGGCATCTGCTATGGTCAGCAGGTGATGTGCGAGCAGCTGGGCGGCAAGGTCGTCGGCGGCATGGGCGAGGGCGAGTTCGGCCGCGCCTTCATCCGCGTCGATACCCGCTCCGCTTTGTTCGACGGTCTGTGGACCGAGGGCGAGCAGCATCAGGTGTGGATGAGCCATGGTGATCGCGTCGAGGCGCTGCCGCCGGGCTTTGCGCCGATCGCGACGTCGGACGGCGCGCCTTATGCGGTGACGTCGGACGAGGCGCGGCGCTTCTACGGCGTCCAGTTCCACCCCGAGGTCGTGCACACACCCGATGGCGGGCGGCTGATCGCCAATTTCGTCCGCCACGTCTGCGGTTGCGCCGGCGACTGGACGATGGCGAGCTTCCGCGAGACCAAGATCGCCGAGATCCGCGCGCAGGTCGGCACCGGCAAGGTGATCTGCGGTCTGTCGGGCGGCGTCGATTCGGCGGTGGCGGCGGTGCTGATCCACGAAGCAATCGGCGAGCAGCTGACCTGCGTGTTCGTCGATCACGGCCTGATGCGCAGCGGCGAGGCCGATCAGGTGGTCGGCCTGTTCCGCGGCGCCTACAATATTCCGCTGGTCCACGTGAACGCCGAGACCTTGTTCCTCAACGGCCTCGCCGGCGTCACCGATCCGGAAGCCAAGCGCAAGTTCATCGGAAAGACCTTCATCGACGTGTTCGAGGATGAGGCCCGGAAGATCGGCGGCGCGGCCTTCCTCGCGCAGGGCACGCTCTACCCGGATGTGATCGAGAGCGTGAGCTTCACCGGCGGCCCTTCGGTGACGATCAAGAGCCACCACAATGTCGGCGGCCTGCCCGAGCGCATGAACATGCAGCTGGTCGAACCCTTACGCGAATTGTTCAAGGACGAGGTCCGGCTGCTCGGCAAGGAACTCGGCCTGCCCGAGATCTTCGTCGGCCGCCACCCGTTCCCGGGCCCCGGCCTCGCGATCCGCATTCCCGGCGAAGTGACGAAGGAGCGCTGCGACATATTGCGCAAGGCCGATGCGGTCTATCTCGACGAGATCCGCAACGCCGGACTGTACGACGCGATCTGGCAGGCGTTCGCGGTGCTGCTACCGGTCAAGACCGTCGGCGTAATGGGCGATTTCCGCACCTACGACTCGGTCTGCGCGCTGCGCGCGGTGACCTCGACCGACGGCATGACCGCCGACATATATCCGTTCGACGCCGGCTTCCTCAGCCGCGTCGCGACGCGGATCGTCAACGAGGTGCAGGGCGTGAACCGGGTGGTATACGACTACACCTCGAAGCCGCCGGGCACGATCGAGTGGGAATGATTTTTATCCCTCCGGCAGTATCCGTTTGTACGCTCAGGTACGTAACAGGGGCAAAAGTCCGGGCACATTCTCGTCGATGCGCCGATGCAACTCCTCCCCGTTCCGGGGAGGAATGTGCTCCAGCGATGCCAGCGTCTGCCCGGACTTTTGCCCCTGTTACCTGACACTGCGATTAAGACGCTGAGATCACAGAAGAAATTGTACAAGGTGAGCGATCGTGACGGTATGTATGTCGTGGTGCGGCCGTCAGGGGCGATCGTGTTCCGGTACGACTACCGACTCAACGGACGTCGCGAGACGCTGACGCTCGGCCGATACGGCCCAGATGGCCTCTCGCTTGCCAGGGCTCGCGAGAAGCTGATCGATGCGAAGCGGGCCATTTCTGAAGGACGGTCTCCCGCTCAAGAGAAGCAGCACGAAAAACGACGGCTGAAGGAGGCGAAGAAGTTCGGCGCGTTTGGCGAGAAGTGGTTCCAGGAGTCGCGCATGGCCGACAGCACGCGTGCCATGCGGCGCTCGATCTACGAGCGCGACATCCTGCCAACGTTTCGAAATAGGCTTCTGACGCAGATCACGCCTGACGATCTCCGCATGATGTGCGGGAAGGTGAAGGATCGCGGCGCAGCAGCCACGGCCGTGCATGTGCGGGATATAGTCAAACTGATTTTTGCGTTCGCGATCTTGCATGGCGAGAAGGTTGCCAACCCAGCGGATGAAGTTGGGCCCGCGTCTATCGCGACCTTCGTACCGAAGGATCGTTCGCTATCTCCTGCGGAGATTCGCGTCATGCTCGGTCAGCTCGAGCATGTACAGACCCTGCCGACTATACGGCTGGGAATGAAGCTCTTCCTCCCTAACGATGGTCAGGAAAAGCGAGCTGCAAGATGCGACGTGGGATGAAGTCGATTTCGAGAACGCCGTCTGGTCGATACCCAAGGAACGAATGAAGCGGTCGAAGGCACACAACGTCTACCTGTCACAGCAGGCCGTCGACATCTTCATCGCGCTGAAAACTTGCGCGGGCAATTCGCGCTACGTCCTTCCGTCTCGATATGACGCTGACGCGCCGATGTCGCGGGCGACGTTCAACCGGATCACGACCGCGGTCGTTGTCAGAGCGAAAAAGGAGGGGCTGCCACTCGAACACTTCACTGTTCACGATCTTCGGCGCACAGGTTCGACCCTGTAGAATGAGCTCGGATTCAACAGCGACTGTATCGAGAAGTGCCTAGCGCACGAAGACGGAAGGTCCTCGCGGGGTGTCTACAATAAGGCGGAGTACGAGCATCAACGCCGGCATATGATGCAGGAGTGGTCCAATCTGGTGGACGCCTGGGTCTTGGGGCGGAAGTACGTCCCGACTCTGCTCCCGGGAACGATGGAGCTTCTTGAGCTCGAGCCTAGTGTTTGACGGGCCGCGAACGGCGCAATTTCACGTCGGGCCTGGGAGCGCGTTTAACAGCGTTAGTCCGAGAGGCACGGCGTCGAGCGTCGAGCCAGGCTTCGACCTCTGCCAAGTCCCAGACGACGCAGCGCGAGGTGAGGTAGAAGCGCTGCGGGAATTCTCCTCGCGGCTCCATGCCGTAGATCGTGCTGTCGGCAAGCGGTACGATCTCTCGTAACTGCTGCCGGCGGATTGTTCTGCGGACGACATGCGGGGCAGTGCTCATACTCTATCTCCGCGTTTTGCTCTTGTGGAGATAGAAGGCGATAGATCTTCCGCTTTGAAGCCCCAGCGTGAATGCATGCGGTGATATCGGGCTATAGCGTGCAAATCGGAGGGGTAACTTCTGGCGGATTTTGGGGACCTACCCTCGTCAAGACTCATCCCCGCGCTCCTCGGGTTGCTCACGATTTGTGTCTTGCGGCCCGCGCAACGAGCAAAAGTATCTTGTAAAATACATGCGAATCGCATGCAATAAGTCGCATGAGAACTGAACTTGAGCCCGCCATCAACCGCTGGCACTTGGCGGTCAACGGCGGCGACCTATCGCAGGCTGCAGCCGCAGTAAGCGATCCCATCGTCGTGCTGGGTCCGAAGGGTGCTGGCCCAATCTCCCCTTCCGCCTTCGCCGATTGGGTAGAAAGGTCGGGGATCAAACTCACAGCGCGGTCTTGGCATCCGATCAGCGAGCGCCTGATGGTAGTTGAACAGGAGGCTACCTAGCCGGGAAGAGTTGGTACAACTCGAGTTGCGACAATCTTTCGCGTTACGGGTGCCAAAGTATCAGCAGCATTAAGGTTGCCCGATCTGAGATCTGCGCTGGAGCTTGCGTTCATCTGTCGTGAAATGGCCGCCAGCGAGTGAGGCGCGAAGAAGTATCTCCGCGATATGATGCGGTGGGTCCCGGACAGACACTCTTCGAATTCGTCCGACACTGGTCTCGCCGGTCAAATACCGATGCCAGCCGCGCTACTGAGCAGAACGGCAGATACGTTCTTGTCACCGAGGTGATTTGGGGGCTCTCGAAGCGCGGGCGGGTCACGATCAATTCCGTCGCGCGAGAAATCGGCATCGATCAAAGTGGTGCTTCTCGTCTCGTCAAGGATGCGGTGCAGGCAGGGTATTTGAGCATGAACCCATCGCCTCGCGACGCCCGACAAAGGATGGTCGCTGTCACAACGGCGGGTAAGCAGTTACTTGTTAATGCGCATCGATGGCAGGAGGAGGTGTTCGAAAGGCTGACGAGCGATTGGAAGATAGAAGAGCGCGATGCCTTTCACCATGCAATGCTTCGAATGCTTGAGAGATCCCACGAGTCGTAGGATCTAGAATGAACCTCCGAGAGGATTTTTTCGACCTTTCCGCCGACGCCGCATGAAGCATTCGCGCTTTGGCTCGATGATGCGCTGGCGGCGGCGGTGCGTGAACCGCATGCCATGACTCTTTCGACTTCCGACGCAGACGGTCGACCCGACGCGCGCATTCTGATCCTGAAAAACGTCGATCGGCGCGGGTGGCATTTCGCGAGTAAAGCGGGCAGCCCAAAGGCGATGCAGGTGGATAGTCAGCCACAGGTCGCTCTAACATTTTACTGGCCCGCCCTCGGTCGGCAAATCAGACTGCGTGGCATTGCAACCCTACTTCCCGCTGAAGAATGCGCAACGGACTTCCTGGATCGGCCCGTCGGTGCGCGTATCAGCGCGGTCGCGTCCAGACAAAGCGAAGCGCTTGAAGATGAATGGCAACTCGAAGCGAATATCTCAGAGACAAAAGCATTGCTTAAAGCCAATCCTGATTATGTTTGACCTGCTTGGCGCGTTTATACGGTAGCACCGGACACGGTAGAATTTTGGCAGGGCGCCTCGGATCGCAACCACAAGCGCCTTCGCTACCATTTGACGGATGATGGCCAGGAGTGGGAGAGTGCCCATCTCTGGCCGTAATCGGTGAATCGCGCCAAAACTCTGGCCGCTCATCAGCCGACGTCAATCACTGTTCACAAGCGTGGAGGCATGTTAAGGCTGGTTGCGCCATTGCAAGGCAGTTGGCGTGAGCCATCAATCAACGGGGTCGTTCTAATCGGAGTTTAAGGGGTGCTGGCGAAATAGGCGTAACTAAAAGGAAGAGTGCGAAGCTTTCGGCGACAATATCGCAGGACTATCTCGCCTTTGATGCATCCTAATTCTATTGTTACTGTAAAACGAAGCGGGGAAAATATTCATGGATCTGATAATTCCCAATGCAACGAATCTCAGCCTGTTCGTTAGTGCCACGCTCGTGCTGCTTCTCGTGCCGGGGCCAGCAGTCCTTTACATATTTGCGCGCTCAGTCGAGCAGGGCCGTTCTGCGGGTCTCGTCTCAATCCTTGGCATCCACACGGCCACACTTGTTCACGTCGCCGCGGCCGCTGTGGGGCTGTCGGCGCTCCTGGCATCGTCTGCGCTCGCTTTCAGCGTCGTGAAATATGCCGGCGCGGCCTACCTGATTTGGCTTGGCCTCAAGAAGCTCCTCGGCCCGTCGGACATTCCCGACGTTGAGGCCAGTTTCCCAACGCGAAACCGTATGCGCCTCCTTCGCGAGGGCTTCATAATCAACCTTCTCAATCCGAAGACGGCGTTGTTCTTTTTGGCTTTCCTGCCCCAGTTCGTTGAGGTGGGCCGTGGTCACGTGGCGATGCAGATCGCTTTTCTCGGGGTTCTCTACACAGCGATTGGCATCTTGACGGATGGCGCTTATGCGCTTGCGGCAGGCACGGCCGGCAACTGGTTAAAGCGTAGTCCCGCCTATCTCAAAGCTGAACGCTGGGTGAGCGGCTTCGTCTATATCGGGCTTGGTTTGACGGCCGCCTTTGCAGGTAATGAAAAGAAATGAACCGCCTACCTTCTCGTAGTCGCCCTCAACGGCTCGCCCGCGGGCGACGAACTGGGATCGATGGCATGTCAGGGCAAATGTCAGGTGTACAGTTGCTAACTCCGAAGGGATTTTGAGACGCGATTGTCGGCAGCTTTCTAGCCCATTCCGCTTCCCGCCAATCTCAGCCCTTCGCGTTTATTGCTGCCTATAGGCTCACGGCCTAGAAAGACATTGAGACCTCAGTGATAGCATTGCGCAGCCAAAGATTCGCGGGATCGCTGGCACGCCGTTCATGCCAGGCCTGAACGAAGGGGGTGGCCAGACCATGTCAGCCAAGAAGTCGGATCAGCATAATCCAGAATCATCGTTAGGACAGGCATCTTGATCGCTTGCCTCAGCGGCCTCGCCACCGGGGCGGCCGGCGCTCATTCCACGCCGAGGATGCTTCCCTGCAATCCTGTGTCGCGGCATAGGCGTCGATGAGCGGATAGCGTTGGCCGAGCGCCGCCTCCAATCCGGTCTCCAGGCCGGCAAGAGCGGCCTGCTTGGCGGCCTGGGACGCAAGCGGCGCGCAAGCGACCACCTTCTGCGTCCACCGTTCGGCCGCCTCGGCCAGGCCCGCCAGCGTCGTGGTTTCATTGACGAGCCCGAGCTGAAAGGCGCGGGCCGCGTCGAGCGGTTCACTGGCCATGATCATCGCCAATGCGACATGGTGGGGAAGTTGCCGGATCGCGCGATGAACGACGCCGCAATGGTCGATGAACCCCGCCTGCGCTTCTGGAAGACGAAACCGGGTATCGTCGGCCGCAATCAGAATGTCCGCGCACATGGCAAGCTCGAAGCCGAGGCCGAGGACATGGCCATGAACGAGGCCGATCAACGGCTTTTGCAGGCGCACGAGCCGACCGCCGATGCCCGTCAGCCCGCCGCCGAACGAGAGGCCACCATGTCCGGTCGGTGGGTCCGAGATGTCTGCGCCGGCACAGAACGCCCTGTCGCCGGCGCCGGTGAGAAGCGCGACGCGGATATCGGGATCGCCGTCAATCCGCGCCCAGGCTTCGGCCAGCGCCCGATCCATCCCGGCATCGATGGCATTGAGGACCGACGGCCGATTCAGGCGAACCTCGGCCACGCTTCCGCGAACGTTAAATTCGATCACCGGCATGGCGCGCGGGCTCCACCTCTCGTCTAATGCGCCAGCATGCCGGCATCGACGAGATGCTCAGATCCGGTGATGTAGGACGATTCGTCGGATGCCAGGAACAGAACGAGGTTGGAGACCTCTATCGGGTCGGCGATGCGTCCGAGCGGAATCTGCGCAAGCGCTTCGCCGCCCACCTCATCCGTCGCCTCGACCATCATCGGCGTCTGGATGAATCCCGGATGGACCGAATTCACCCGGATATTGTGCTTGCCATATTCGATCGCCGTGGCTTTGGTCATGCCGCGCACGGCAAATTTGCTCGCGACATAGGCCAGGCTTGGAAATCCGTAATTTGCTGCCATGCCGGCGATCGACGAGATATTCACGATCGATCCGCGCCCTGCTTCGACCATGACCGGCAAGACCGCTTTCATGCCGTAGAAGACGGAATGCTGATTGACCGCGCAGACCAGATCATAGCCGTCATCGGTCAGTTCGGCGGTCGTCGCCATGGGTCCCAGGATGCCCGCATTGTTGACCAGGATGTCGATGGTGCCATGGGCGGTCACCGTCCTTGTAATCACATTGCGCCAGGAATCCGGCTTGGTGACGTCGTGCGCCATGAAGGTCGCAGCATCGCCAAGCTCCCGGGCAAGCGCCTCCCCACCATCGACGTTGAGATCGGTCAGAATGACCTTGGCCCCTTCCTGCACGAACAGGCGGACATGCGACGCCCCCATTCCGCGCGCGGCGCCCGTGACGATGGCAACCTTTCCGGTCAGCCGACCCATAAACCCTCCTCCTGCTCGGCCATGCTGGCCTAATTTTCATTATACATATTATCGACGGGTTTGAAAGCCAGAACGTCCGGCGGCCATCGCCTCGCCCCGCGACGCCGAGTCCGCCGAGATTGTCGCAAAAAATATATATTATCAAATTCTTATGAGTAGGATGGCGAGCGGAGACGAGAGGCGCCAATCAGGGAGAGAGACGCGTTTCGATATTCCTACTTGCATCTTCTGTCTAATTCCAGTTAGCTTATGAGCGCTCGCATGTCGGTTCCGATGGGCTCGATGTCGACATGACGAGGATGGCTTGACCATGCATGGTCGCCACCGGGAGGATAAGCAATGTACGGTCAAGCCGCGGTGCTCGTTGAAAAGAACCGACTGGAAACATGGGATGTCGAAGTCCACGCGCCCGAGCCTGGCGGCGCCCTCGTGCGAACCATTCTGGGTGGCGTCTGCGGAAGCGACGTCCACATCCTCACCGGGGAAGCGGGCGAGATGCCGTTCCCGATCATCCTCGGGCATGAGGGTGTCGGCGAGATTGCCCAGCTCGGCGCCGGCGTCTTCGCCGATTATGCGGGGACGCCCGTAAAGGCGGGCGACCGGGTCGTCTGGTCGCCGATCGCGCTTTGTCATCGCTGCTATTCGTGCACGATCCTCGAAGAAACGCCGTGCGAGAACAGCCAATATTTCGAGGATGCCTCAAAGCCGAACTGGGGCAGCTATTCGGACTATGCGTGGCTGCCGAACAACATGCCCTTCTATCGCCTGCCCGATGGTGCGCAACCCGAGGCGATCGCGGCGCTCGGCTGCGCGCTGCCCACCGTGTTGCGCGGCTTCGATCGTTGCGGTCCGGTCCGGTTCGGCGACTCCGTCGTCGTCCAGGGCGCAGGCCCGGTCGGGCTGTCGGCGGTCCTGGTGGCGGCGCAGGCGGGCGCGCGCGAGATCATCGTCATCGACGGTGCCCCGGCCCGTCTCGACGCAGCGATCAAGTTGGGCGCCACATCGACGGTTTCGCTCGGCCTGCCTGCCGAAGAGCGCAAGCGCATGATCTACGATCGGATCGGAAAGCAGGGACCCGATATCGTCATCGAGGCTGCCGGCGCGCTGCCGGCATTCCCTGAGGGTGTGGACATCAGCGGGATCCACAGCCGCTATATCATCCTGGGACTGTGGGGCGCGATCGGTACCCAGCCGATATCGCCTCGCGATCTGACGCTGAAGAACCTGACCATCGGGGGCGCATCCTTCCCGGCACCGAAGAATTATTATCAGGCGATGCAATTCGCGGCACGCGTGCAAAATCAGGTGCCGTTGGCCGAACTCGTCAGTCATCGCTTCGGCATCAGCCAGGCCGCCGAGGCGCTTCAGGTCACAAGGACCGGTGTCGCCACCAAGGCGGTCATCGATCCCACCATTCGTTGAAAAAGCCCATTATTCGCTGAAAAAGGACGCCGGCATGGATACTGCCACGATTTCTCCGCCGCCGCCTGCCAAACATCGCATGCCGATCCCCGACCATGTGCCGCCGGAGCTGGTGCGGGAGGTCGATGCATACGCGCTCGACGGCATCGAGGAGGGTGTCCATGAAGCGTGGAAGAAGGTGCAGCAGCCGGACATCCCGCCGCTGATCTGGACCCCGTACACCGGCGGTCACTGGATCGCGACGCGTGGCGCGCTGATCGACGAGATCTATCGCCGGCCGGACCGCTTCTCGAGCCGGGTGATATGGGTGCCGAGAGAGGCCGGCGAAGCCTATGAGATGGTTCCCACGAAGATGGACCCGCCCGAACATACGCCCTATCGCAAGGTCATCGACAAGGGACTGAACCTTGCCCAGATTCGCAAGGTCGAAAGCGACATCAGGGCCGTGGCGATCGACCTGATCGAGGGCTTCGCGTCCAATGGCCATTGCGACTTTGCCAAGGATTTTGCCGGCATTTTCCCCGTCAAGGTCTTCCTGGCGCTTGCGGGCCTGCCGTTGGACGACGCAGCCAGGCTCAACCTGCTCGCAAAGGAGATGACGCGGCCATCAGGGCATACGCCCGAGGAGCAAGGAAAATCGCTGGAGGCGGCGAACAGGGGATTCTTCGCTTATGTCGCGCCGATCATCGCTGAGCGACGCGGCGGCAGCGGCACCGATCTGATCACACAGATGGTGAACAGCGACATCAACGGCGCGCCGATGCCGGAGGATAAGGCGCTCGGCCTGGTCTCTCTGCTATTGCTCGGTGGGCTCGATACGGTCGTCAATTTTCTCAGCTTCATGATGATCTATCTCGCGCGCCATCCCGATACGGTCGACGCGTTGCGGTCGGATCCGGTGAAGCTCCAGCGCGGAGTCGAGGAGATGTTCCGTCGTTTCGGCGTCGTGTCCGACGCGCGCTACGTGGTCGAGGATATGGAATATCACGGAACCCGGCTCAGGGCAGGGGATCTGATTCTTCTTCCTACGGTGCTGCACGGCCTCGACGATACCCAGCACGAGGACCCCATGACGGTCGATCTGTCGCGGCGCAATGTGGCCCATTCGACGTTCGCGCAGGGTCCGCACCGCTGCGCCGGCATGCACCTGGCCCGGATGGAAGTCATCGTCATGCTGCAGGAGTGGCTCGCCCGCATACCGCGTTTTTCGCTCAGGGACGGGGCGGCACCGATCTATCATGCCGGCATCGTCGCGGCGGTGGAAGATGTTCCGCTCGTCTGGGATGTTTGAGAAAGGGCATGTCGATCGCCGCCGATGCCGCAACCTTCCGGCAAATATTAGGCCATTATCCAACGGGCGTGTGCGCCATAACCGCGATGCAGCAATACGGTACGCCAGCCGCGATGATCGTCGGTTCATTCACATCCGTCTCGCTCGATCCGCCGCTGGTTGCTTTCTTTCCGGACAAGGGCTCGTCAAGCTGGCCGAAGATCGAAGCATGCGACGGATTCTGCGTGAATGTCCTGGCGGACGACCAGGAGGGCCTCTGCCGCACGCTTGCATCCAGGGATCCCGACAAGTTCGATGGCGTGCCGCATCACCTGTCGGCACGCGGCGCGCCGATCCTGGACGGCGCGCTGGCGTGGATCGATTGCTCGTTCCACGCCATCCATGAAGCGGGGGATCATTATATTGCCATCGGCGAGGTCCATGCCCTCGACATCCACCATCCCGGCGCCCCTTTGTTGTTTCACAAAGGGACCTTTGGAAGGTTGCATCTCTAATTTCTACGAAGAACTGAAGCAATAATGATCCAACCGATCGTCGTCGGTCGATCTGGACGAGGACATCATTTTCGACTCTTCGCTGTTTGGAGTGGGTAAGGCTCGGCGGGATGGACTACGACCTCGGCAAGCTGAGCAGCCGAAATCTGAAAACCGCACGTGCTAACCAGAGACGTCTGACATTCCAGGAACTCTACGAACAGCGGACGCCCGAAGTGGCCAAAGCCTTCCTGAAGAAATGGTATTTCTGGGGAACGCATTCCCGCCTCCCGCCCATCATCGAGGCCGCCAGAACCATCAAGCGGCATGAAGCAGGTATATTACGGTGGTTCCACTCCGGCATTGCAAATGGAATCCTCGAGGGTATCAACAGCCTTGTCCAGGCAGCAAAAGCCAAGGCCCGAGGATACCGTTCCCACCGACATCTCAAGGCCATCATCTACCTGATCGCCGGCACGCTCGATCTGCGCCTACCCACATGAAACAGCGAGCAGCCTATTAATCTCGATCATCTGAAGGCGCCATCACAATTGTGTCCTGGCAGCGGCCCAGGCCATTGGACAATCCATCCCAAGTTTTGAAGTCCAGGGCTTATGACCGCGAACCAGGAGCAGGTGGGCGGGGATAATCCGCCCACCATCCATCGAATTCAGAACCTGAAGGTGACTTCCGCGCCAAATGTCTGTGGCTCGCCCCAGATCGCGGTGTTGAATCCGCCGCTCGCGCCTTCGACATATCCCGAATTGTAGTAAAGCTTGTCGAACAGATTCTTGGCATAGATTGCGGCCGAGAAGCCACTGCCGCTGATATTGTCCCAGCTCAGCCGCATGTCGACCGTCACGTAGCCCGGTAACTGGGTCCGCGGCGTGATCGAGCCCTCATTGTTGGAGAAGTAGGTCTTGGTCTGTCCGAAGACGTCGGTGCGCAGTTTGACCTCACCCAGATCCTCGGGGAGCGGCAATCCGATTACGGTATAGACCGAACCGGCCCATTTCGGGGCGTCGGTGTAGGTATCGAACGGGATCGTCAAACCTGGAACGCCGGTAGCCGCCGAGAGATCCACCACATTCTTGGTGAATTTGGCATCGGTATAGGCGCCCGAAAACCCGAATTCGAACCAGGTGACGGGTTTGAAGTTGGCGTCGAACTCGAAGCCCTGGATGCGCTTCTCCTGCACGTTGACGGTGAAGGCGGCAGGATTGCCGGCCACCAATGCGTAGATCGAATGCTGGGCGTTCTTCACGATCTGGCGATAGGCCGCGATGTTGAACCGCGTCGGCATGTCGCCCAGATGGCCAGCAAACTTGTAGCCGAGTTCGAAATCGTAGGTAGTCTCGTTGTCGAAGAAGTTGGTGTCGTTGAACGGCACGACCGCGCCGTTGAAACCGCCCGCACGGAAGCTGCCGCGCTGGGAGAGATAGACCATGTTCGACGAATCGATCTGATATTGAAGGTTGAAGGTCCAGCTCGGATCGTGGAGCTTGGCCTCCTGACGAAGCGGCGTGGTGCCGGTGAGGTTGAACAAGCTGCCTTGGATTTGGTCCAGACCCGCAGTTTCCCAAGTATAGCGACCGCCGGCGGTGGCCTTGAGCTTGTCGGTCAGCTCGTAGCTGAGCTGCGCGAACACCGCCTTCGATTCCGACCGTTGATGATAAAAATAGGCGATGTCGGCCAGAGGCGTCGGTAGTTCGTCACCTACGATGACGGGGATGTATTCCTTCTTCTTAGTGTTCGAATAGAATGCACCAACGATATATTCGAGCGCGCCCGACTTGCCCTGCAACTGCAGTTCGTTCGAGACTGCCCTCGTCGAGAATTCCTCGCCGCCGGGGCGACCGTTACCCAGACCGGAGCGGTTGTAGAGGTTGAGCGACCCGAAAGGCGAACCCGAGAGAATGCCCGGTGTGCGGGCAAAGGCGTCGGCCCAATTGAAGATGTTCTTCAGCTTGATGTCGTCACCAAGCTCAATTTCGGTGGTGTTCGTGATGAAGGCGGCGTGCGCCTTGTGCGGCAAATCGTAGCTCAGCCAGACCTCGTAGGGGTGCTGCTTCTGCCAGGCGAGATAGCCGGGGACGGCGCCGGGCCAAGTGCCTTCGCCCATCGGCCCGTCGCCCAGCGTCGGCGCAAAGGGGCTGTTCAACCCATAGACGCAGTCGAGCGTCGCGGTCAGCGTGTAGCCGTTGTTGGTCTCGCCGCAGGCGTGGTACGAATAGAGGCCGCCGGAGCCTTCGGTGCCGCCGAAGTCGCTATACTGTGCGACCGTGGTGTTCTTGAAGCCCGACGACGGCTCGATTACCAGGGTGACGCGGCCCGAAAGGGCATCGGTGTCGCCCAGCGTGTTGCCGGTCCGGGCATTGCGGATATAGCCGTCCTGCTTGTTCCAGTCGCCGGCGACACGGACCTTGATCGCTTCGGACAGCGGAATATCCAGCGCGCCCTGGAGCTGGATATAATTGCGCTCACCGCTCTTTATCGTCGCATAGCCCCCGAAAACGTCGCCGGGCTTGGTGGTCTCATAAAGGATTGCGCCGCCAGTCGCGTTGCGTCCGAACAGGGTTCCCTGAGGCCCCTTCAAGACTTGGACGGAACTGAAGTCGAAGAAGGCCGTCGACGTGTTGCCCGCGCTCTGGGGCGCTTCGTTGATATAGGTCAGCACGGCGGGGCTGGAGCCAGAGAACGGATCGAGCGTCTGGCCGCGAAGCGTGAAGCTGATCTGGTTGGAGTTCTGCCCGCTCTTCACGATCAGGCCGGGCACCAGTGCCGCCAGATCCTGTTCGCTGGACACGTTGCGATCCTGCAACATCTCGGCGTTGAATGCGGAGACCGAGACCGGGACTTTCGACAATGATTCAGAGCGGCGCTGGGCCGTGACGATGATCTCGCCCGTGTCGGGCGCATTGCTCGATGCGTTATCATTTCCTTGTTCGGCAGCGCTCTGCGCGAACGCAGGCATTCCGGCCATGAGCCCACTCAGCGCAGCCCCGCAAGCGACATAATTTTTGATTCTGGGCGCCATTCCCATTTCTCCCCTTCGGCTTCAGCCCCTTGCTAGAGCCATATCGTGGACCAAAAGCCTAATAGAAATTAGGTCGATGTCAATGCCATTTAGGGAACCGCGGCAAGGAAAGATCCGTTGGCAGGATCGCCCCGGTTCGTGGCGCGCAGCTTTGCCTATTCAGCGTATTTCAAGCGCTAAGTGATTGGGCAGGTGCAGGTGGGCAGAGCCAATCCATGCTGGAGAGACCAAGGTGGTGTTAGGGGCTTTCCGTTGTCTCCCGACCATTGGCCAAATGTAAATTAGGGATTGTGCTCACGGGGCCTGGGAGATCATCGACATATCTGCGCCTGATGGCCGTCAGGCTGCCCATCACCTTCATCGCTCGCGCATGCGCTGTGCAGCGCACGACTGGCTCAGTCGAGATTGAGGTGGGACACGGGATTTTCCTCGCGTAGCTCGAGGCGACCTGTCACCGTCAGGCCGAAGCCCTCCAGTGCCGCCAGTTTGGCCTTGCTGGACGTCAGCAGTGTCATATGTCCGACACCCGGATCGAGAAGGATTTGAGCGCCGATGCCATAATCACAGCTTGCGCTTGTTTCATCGTCCAGGAATGGATCGATAAAATTCTGGGCTGCGCGCCCTTGGTGTCCCAGGCCACGAAACAGGCGGCGCTTGATGGCCTGAATACCAGTCTGGAGGAAGCTTTGGCCGCGCGATACCGTCTCATCGAACTCTTTCCCGAACCGAAGATGGTCAGGAAGCGATACGCGCATGGCAAGAGCGCCGGGCGCCGGAATGGAAGGGGCGATAAGCGTCCACCTTCACCTAATTGATCTTAGGTTTTTACGAGACATCCAATCTGCTGGCTGGAAGCCGAATTGCCGAACAGGCTGCATGAGTCGCGCGGCATCTCCCCCGCACTCACGGAGCGGGGTAGGTAAAACAAGCACTTCCCCGCTAGTGCACGGACACCCGCGAAGAAGACTTGCCCAATCGCGCCGTCCTGTCCATCGCACGCAATGCCTATTGCGTATTGGACTAAATGCAATTAGGTTCATGCGCAAATCAGACGCGGACTCGCTGCTCGCTGTCGAGGGCTGCAAAACGTGCAGAAAGCCGAGGAGCTAGGCGGGATTGGGATGGAGACGGATTTATGACTCTGAGTCAGAAGAAAATCGTCGTCACCGGTTGCGCGCAGGGCATCGGTGCGGCCGCGCTTCGCGCCTTCGTTGCGGAAGGGGCCGAAGTTTTCGCCATGGACATTGATCCCCAAGGTGGCCATGCCGCCGTGGACAGGGCCAATGCCGAAGGCCCCGGCAAGGCCCATTTCATCGCCTGCGACGTTGGCGAGCGCGCCGCCGTCGATGCCGCCTTCGATGCGGCTGTGGCGGAAATGGGCCGGCTCGATGTCCTTGCGCATATCGCGGGCGTTCACCGCCACGCTCCCACCCATGACGTACCCGACGACACGCTGGAATGGCTTTTCAATATAAATGTCAACGGCACCATTTACACAAATGGCGCAGCCTACAGGCATATGCCCAATGGCGGGGCGATCATTAATTTCGGCTCCGAATCCGGCCTCACCGCCGAAATCAACAACGCCGTCTATGGTGCGTCGAAAGCTGCAGTCCATACATGGACGCGCAGCGTTGCCCGTGAGTGGGGAAAGCGCGGTATCCGCGTCAATGCGGTGCTGCCTTATATCGTGACGCCCATGTACGAGCGCTTTCGCGAAGCCCTGTCACCAGTGGATCTGGCCGCTCATGACAAGGCGACCGCCGAACAGATTCCGCTCGGGGGTAAATTTGGCAATGCCGACACCGATTTGGCGCCGGTTCTGGTGTTTCTTGCGGGCGAAGGGTCGCGCTTCATCACCGGCCAGCTCATTCCCGTTGATGGCGGGCTGATATCCGTGCGGTGAGCGAGCTCGGCGCAACGCGCCGGACGATGACGGCGATCTTCCCGTTCTCCATCTGCGCATCCGCTCCAGTTCGCCGGCCAGCAATATGCCGGGATCAACATTTAATCCGCTTGGGGTCAATTCCCCCCACGTATTTCGACAGGCTGACCGAAATGAACCAAAATCAAACGCCCAATTAGGACGCGCCAGTGATCGGCGGCCTATCTCCTCGATCAGGCCGGCATGCGTGCGATATCCGGGATGCAGTCTGGATACCGAAAGTCATGCCTATGGCTATTTCGCATTGAAAGCTGTTCTGCCTGACTGGGAATGGAGCGAGCGTTTCGCCTCCCGGTCCGAGATGCTGCGTTACATGAACGCAGCCGCTGACAATATCGATGTCAGGAGGCTGTATAAATTCAACACGAACATTGTTTCCGCACAATATGATACAAATAATAGGGCTGCTCGCTGTTTGGAGTGGGTAATGCTCGGCGGGATGGACTACGACCTCGGCAAGCTGGGCAGCCGAAATCTGAAAACCGCACGTGCTTACCAGAGACGTCCGACATTCCAGGAGGCCGACGCCCGAAGTGGCCAAGGCCTCCCTGAAGAAATGGTATTTCTGGGGAACGCACTCACGCCTCCCGCCCATCATCGAGACCGCCAGAACCATCAAGCGGCATGAAGCAGGCATTTTGCGGTGGTTCCACTCCGGCATTGCAAATGGAATCCTCGAGGGCATCAACAGCCTTGTCCAGGCAGCAAACGCCAAGGCCCGAGGATACCGGTCCCACCGACATCTCGAGGCCATCATCTACCTCATCGCCGGCAAGCTCGATCTGCGCCTTCCCACTTGAAACAGTGAGGAATCTGATTTCGGATACTGGCCTTGCACAACCTGTCACGCTAAGCGCCCACATCAGGATTGCGCAGCGGCAAGCGATTGACCACAGTCAGCCCAAAGCCTTCGAGCGCCGCCAGTTTCGCCTTGCTCGAGGTCAGCAGGGTCATTTGACGGACCCCCAAGTCGAGCAGGATCTGCGCGCCGATGCCATAATCGCGCGTGGCATTCGTGTCGTGATAGGTCTTGCGCCCGCCCTCGATCCGCTTCGAGATGGAGTCCGGACTGGGATCGCGAACGAAGACGGCAACCGCCTGACCGTCGTGCGCGGCAATGGCCTGCAGCGCCTGCGGTACATATTCGGGATGGGCCTGTGACCAGCCGAGCATATCCGTGGTTATGTCGACCTGGTGAACGCGCACCAGCGTATCGCGATCCGGCCGCACCTCTCCTTTGACGAGCGCGACATGCTCGCCACCGTCGACCAGATTGCGATAGACATGGATGGTGAGATCGCCCGCGTAAAAGCTATGGAACGGCGCGCTCGCAACCCGCTGCACCAGCTTCTCGAAGCGCCGGCGATAGGCGATCAGATCCGCGATGGTGCCGACCTTCAGTCCATGCTCCTTCGCGAACACGAGCAGTTCGGGAAGCCGCGCCATACTGCCATCATCGTTCATGACCTCGCAAATCACGCCAGCCGGCGTCAGGCCGGCTATGCGGGAGATGTCGACCGCCGCTTCCGTGTGTCCGGCACGCACCAATACGCCGCCCTCGCGCGCGGTCAGCGGAAAGACGTGACCCGGCGACACGATGTCAGCCGATGACTTCGTGGGATCGACTGCCACCGCAATCGTGTGCGCGCGATCCTGCGCCGAGATCCCCGTCGTCACGCCCTCACGAGCCTCGATCGATACGGTGAACGCTGTGCCGTGGCCGGATTGATTATTGGCCGTCATCGGCGGCAGCTTCAACTGCTCCGCCCGCGCCCGGGTGATCGCCAGGCAAATCAGCCCGCGCGCATGCTTCGCCATGAAATTGATCTGGCGCGGCGTTGCGAACTGGGCCGGTATGATGACGTCGCCTTCATTCTCGCGATCGTCGGCATCGACCAGAATATAGGGGACCCCGTTTATCGCGTCATGAATGATGTCCTCGATCGAGGAAATGCCTTCGCTGCTCATCGATCGATCTTTCCATGCCCCCGGCGGCTGCCTGCGCCGGCCGCATCCTGTCGTGCGGCAAGGTGAGCCAGCGCCATCTCCTTCAAAACAGTCTTCTGGACCTTGCCCGTCCCCGTCTTCGGCAGATCGCTCTCCGCAATGAACCAGATATCGCGCGGAAGCTTATACCCTGCGACCTGTGGCTTCAGCCATGCGAGAATGTCGTCTGCCACGAGGTCGTGGCCGTCCGTGCGGACGATCCATGCGCAGCCGCATTCGCCCCAGCGTTCGTCAGGCATGCCGATGAAAAATGCCTGCGCGATCGCAGGATGGGTGGTGGCGAGCTGCTCGAGTTCCTTCGGCGAAACCAGTTCACCCCGGCTCTTGTACAGTTCCTTCGATCGGCCGGTCAGGAACAGGTTTCCATCGGGCCGGAACCGGCCCAGATCCCCGGTCCGCAGCCACCCCCCCGGAAGGAAGAGCTTTTCCGTTTCCTCCGGGCGGCGGAAATAGCCCAGGCTGTTCATCGGACCCCGTGTGCAGAGCTCGCCGGCGGTCCCGGGGGGCAGATCGGCGCCCGTGACGGGATCGATGGTCTTGAATTCGCAGATCCGGCCATCCTGTTCGGGAATCCCGGCGATGCCGGCCTGGACGATGCAGCCTTGGGTCTCGGCCACGACTTCGATAGGGTCGCCGGGTTGGGTGCACACGATCGTCGCGGTTGCTTCGGTCTGGCCGTAGCTCGTGAAAATCTCGTCGCAGCCGAAAACCTCCTGGATCTGCCGCCACACCCAGCTGGGTGTCGGCGCAGCAGCACTGTGGACTGCCGTGAGCGAACTCAGGTCATACGTTTTGATCTTCGCCCGTTCCATCATCGCGATCGTCATGGTGGGGACACCCATCAGGTAGGTGGCACGGAAGCGCTCGGTGGCGGACAACAGCGCATCCGCATCGAAGCGCAGCAAGGGGACGATCGATCCCCCGACGATCATCCCGGAAAGCAGGCCGACGACCAGGCCGAAACCATGGTATAACGGGAGCGAGAAAACGGCTCGCCGGCCCTCTTCGAACGCCTGGTGATAGGCGCCCGCATAGGCCGCCCTTAGCAGATTGTCATGGGTCTGCATGACCCCCTTGGGCGCCCCGGTCGTGCCGGATGTGAACATGATGACGGCAGGATCGTGCGGCGCCGCGGATTGCGCCGGCAGTTTGCCGGACGGGAGCGACGCGAGAAACGCCTGCGGAGCCTCTGCGTCATACACCAGGCCGCCGCGCAGTTCCGGCAGCGCGGGGCAGTCGCCCGTTCGCCACCCCGGCATCTGGGCGTCGAGTTCCAGATCGTACCGGCGCGAACCGAAGCGCGCCATGCTGATGACGAGATGGCACCCGGCTTCCCGGACCACATAGTTTAGTTCGCTGGGACCGTAGAGGGTATTGATGGCGACGGCGACCGCACCGGCCCGCCAGATCGCAAACATGAGCGAGACCGTGACCGGATAATTGGCCAGCAGCAGCCCGACGCGGTCGCCCCGGCCGATTCCAAGCCCCGCAAGCGCGGCGGCGAAACGCTCCGATTGGGTGTGGACCGCGCCATAATCCAGCGTTTCCGCGTCGGTGATGACAAGCGGCCTTGCGGCGAAATGCTGCTGCGCGCGCCGGAGGTAAGCGTCGAGGGTCATCTCCTCCCAGACGGGATGCCGGTCAGACATGGCCTGCCGCCGTTCTGCTGTGGACTCGATCACCTCGATATCTCTCCTCTACCTAATTGCGATTAACGTGCCAATTTCTCTGTTTTGCGTCAAGCACGATCCGCTTCCCGCCGCTGGTCACCCCGCCGGCGCGGTCCGGTTTCGACGGACGGAGATTTGCCACATAACATCATGATTATACGTGGATATCGCTGATCCTGACCAAGGCGGAGGGGCGCCAGGCAAGGTACCGAATACCGACCCGGACAGCAAAGTTTTTTCGAAGGGCTTGCCAAGCCAACCTAATTACTATTAGTCTGACCTTCAAGGAACGCTGTTTTTGGAGGCATGTATGGATGTGGGGTTGGGGTTGACGTTCCAGAACCTGAACGATCGGGTCAGCGATATCGAGGTTTTCCGGCACGAATTGTCGTTGGCGGCGCGCGCCGAGGATCAGGGTTTCGATTCCGTATGGACGCCCGAGCATCATTTCACCGGCTACATGATGACTCCCAACGTACCCCAGTTTCTGTCCTGGGTCGCCGCCAAGACCACGAGGATCAAGCTCGGCACCACGGTCACCGTGCTGCCCTGGCAGAATCCGGTCCGCATCGCCGAAAGCTTCCTCCTCCTCGACCAGCTGTCCGAAGGTCGCGCCATTCTGGGCATCGGCCGGGGCCTTGGCAAAGAAGAGTTCGACGGCTTCCAGGTGCCGATGGGTGAGGCGCGCAAGCGTTTCCGTGAATATGCCGAGGCACTGCTGGAAGCGCTCGAAACCGGCGTCATGGAATATGACGGCGAGTATCTGAAGCAGCCGCGTGTCGAACTGCGCCCGCGACCTTATGCGAGCTATCGCGGGCGTGTCTTCGCGTCCGCCGTATCGCCCGAGTCGGTCAAGCTGATGGCGAATCTCGATGTCGGCCTGATGATCATCGCGCAAAAACCCTGGGACAAGGTCCAGGAAGATGTCACCAGCTATCGCGACCGCTTCTTCGCCATGCAGGGGCGGCCGGCGCCCAAGCCCGTCGTCGTTGCATTCGTCGCGGTGAACGAGGACGCGGCCAGGGCACAGGACATGCGTGACAAATATCTTGTCGAATATGCCCGGTCGACATCATCCTTCTACCAGTTCGGTAACAAGGATTTCGAGAAGATCGAGGGTTATGAATATTATGGCGCGCTGGCGAGCAGCGTGGAAAAGCATGGCATCGAGAAGTTCAACAACTTCCTGGCGGATCTTCAGATCTGGGGGCGTCCGGAGGAGGTCGTGGAAAGGCTCAAGGCGATGGTCGAACGCTTCGATGTCGGAAGCTTCATCATTTACACGCAGTTCGGTGACATGCCGTTCGACGTCGGTCGGGACAATTATGAGCTGTTCGCTCGCAAGGTCCTTCCTCATCTCAAGGACATCGACGTTTCAGCGCCGGTGGCGCCGTCCCAGCTGCACTCGGTTGCCTGAACGGCGATAGCGCGCCAGGATCGGCCCGTGGCGATGCGCAAGACGTCGCTCGGGAGGAAAAGGGATGAGAATGGCAGATCGTGAACAATTGGTGCTGTATGAAGTCCGGGAAGGCGCAGCCTGGATCACGCTCAACCGTCCCGAAAAGCGCAATGCGCTGAGTGAGCCGCTGCAGGAGCAGCTCAACGCGCTGCTGTGGGAAGCCGATGAGGATCATCGCGTCCATGCGGTCGTCCTCAAGGCTGCCGGTCCGGATTTTTGCTCCGGCTACGATCTGCAGAAATATGATCAGCCGATTCCAGGGCAGGTCGATCACAAGCGTGGTCGCGCAAAGTTCGATGACGACGCCTGGCATCAGGAAAAGGCGCAGCGACTGCGCATGGCCCTGTTCGATATGCACAAGCCGGTCATCGCCCAGGTCCATGGCCGCTGCCTGGCGGGCGGGACCGATCTTGCGCTGCTGTGCGACATCGTGATCTGCGCGGAGGACGCGCTGTTCGGGTTCCCGCCTGCGCGTTCGCAGGGATCGCTTCCCAGCCATATGTGGCTCTATCTCGTCGGCCCACAATGGGCAAAGCGGCTGCTGCTCACCGGCGATTCGATCCGGGGCGGCGATGCGGCGCAGATCGGCCTCGCCCTCAAGGCGGTTCCGGCCGACGCGCTGGATGCTGAGGTTGCCGCGTTGGCGTCGCGCCTCGCCCTCATCGATGCCGACCTGCTCAGTGCCAACAAGCGGATCGTCAACATCGGTCTGGAACTGATGGGCGCGCGCACCTTGCAGCGCATGGCCGCGGAAATGGACGCGCGCGGCCATCTCGCGGCCAGTCGCACACGATTCAATGAAACCGTGCGCACCGAGGGTCTGAAGGCGGCGGTGCGCCAGCGCGACGCGCCGTTCGGCGATTCGGTGGTCAAGCTCTGACGACAGGATGGGATCAAGCGATGATGGACGGTGAAGGCTGGCGCTGCCTGTGGGATGCAAAGGCCATCCTCGGCGAAAGCACGATTTGGGACGAACGGGACGGCTGCATCTACTGGGTCGATATCGAAGCGCCGAGCGTCAACTGGTACCATCTCGAGAGCGGGAATACGGGAACCTGGGCAACCCCTGCCTGGATCAGCGCCATCGCGCCGCGCGCCAGCGGCGGCTTCGTGGCCTCATGCGCCGACGGTTTCGCCCACGTCGATCCCAAAATGCGGATCTACAAGCCGTTCGTCCATCCGATACCGAACCCCGGCATTGCACGGCTCAACGACGGCGTCACCGATCGCAAGGGGCGCTACTGGTCCGGCTCCTGCGATTCGAGCCAGTGGGACGAGAGTACGACGGCGCAGGACAAGGAAAGCACGCTCGGCAATCTCGACGTCCGCAACACCGGTGAACTCTATCGGCTGGACACGGATGGCAGCGTGAGCACGCAGGAGCGCAACATCGTGACCGCCAACGGCCCGGCGTTCAGTCCGGACGGTCGGACGGCCTATGTCAACGACTCGATGCCGCTCGTCAGCTGGGTCTATGACGTCACGGACGATGGCGCGTTGTCGAACCGCCGCGACTTCCTGACCTTCAAGCCCGAGGACGGCTATCCGGACGGCATGGCGGTTGATGTCGAGGGCTGCATCTGGATGGCCTTCTACGAAAGCTGGATGCTGCGCCGCTTCGCACCGGACGCAAGCCTGCTCGAGGAGCGCCGGCTGCCCGTCCGTCGCGGGCTTCGTCCGGCGTTCGGCGGAAGCGACTATGCGCGACTGTTCCTGATTACCGGATCGCAGGGCTACTCGGCCGAGACGTTCGTGCAGCAGCCGCTCGCCGGCGGACTGTTCGAGATTCTCGATCCGCCTGCCGCGGGCGTGCCCAACAGCCCTTATCTCGGATAGGACCCTAAGGTCGGCAGAGGCTGTCTTTCCGCCACATCCGGGTTAAGAGGGGATCATGGCAAACGCAGATAATGGCCGAACGCGCATTCTTGATTCCGCCGCCGCGATTCTCCGGCAGAAGGGGCTTGCCGGCGCAAAACTCAGCGATATCGCCCAGGGCGCCGGCATGCTGGCGCCCAGCATATACCATCATTTCCCGTCCAAGGACCATCTGGTCGAGGAGGTCATGATGGAAGGAATCTATCACAACAGCCACCATATCGTGGCGCGCGTCGAGGTGCTGGGACCGAACGCACCGTCGCTTGTGCGGCTCAGGGCTGCGATCGTGGCCCATATCGACTTCCTCCTGTCGGGCGACGACTATTCATCGGCGGTTGCACGCGTGTTCGACGATCTGCCGGACGAGATGAAAAAGCGGGTCCTGGCCGCATATTCGAGTTTCGATAATTATTGGCGCGACCTCATCGTGGCGGCGCAGGCCGACGGCAGTGCCAGTACGGCATTGGACGCGACCGTGGTGAGGAAATTCCTCATCGCCATGCTCGAATCCTGTTCATCCTGGTATCGACCCGGCAAGCTGGGACCGTCGCAGATCGCCGAACAGGCGGCAGACCTTCTGCTGTACGGCTTTGCCGTCAAAAGCTCCACCGCCCCGCGGAGGACGTAGCAGAGCGGGGTTGCTGAACCCCGCTCTTTACATCGACTTTCAAGATCAGGCGGCCACGGCTTGCGGGACCGCATCGTTCGTTCCGGGCAGCTTGACCCGCGGGGCGACTTCCTTGGCGATGAGTTCCAGGGAATTCCACCACGGCGACGGATCGTCGTAATAGTCGTGCGATTCCACCTGCAACGTTCCCCAGCCGCCGCAGGCTTCGAACAGCGTGCTGAGCTTGTCGACGACCGTGTCGGGCGACCCGACGACGAAGACGTTGTCGACGAGGAACTCCAGATCCGCATCGGCCGGATCGATGCCGGCGTCCTTGGCGAAGCCGTCCATCATCCCGAACCGCTGCCAGATCGGGATGAGATACCGGTTGAAGCAGTAGCCGATCGGACCGTCCATCACCAGGCGCTTCGCTTCCGCATCGGTGTCGGCGCAGAACACCGTCTGCGACACCGCGTGACGCTGGCGATTGGGCGTAAATCCGGCCTTTATATTGGCTTCGGAATAGATTTCCCAGTGGCGCCTGAGGGCGTCAAGGCCCGAGAAGATCGAAACGGGCTTGAAGTTCCGCTCGCCTGCAAGCTTCATCGACGGAGAGTTGCTGCTGAAACCGGTGACGGCGACTTCCGGAAATGCGCCGTTCCAGGGCGCAAAATTGGCGAGCATGTGCTGCTCGTCTTCCTCGGTCTCGGCCGGCGCCTCTTCGGGGAAGCCGGCATCCCAGAATTTTCCCTCGTAGAAGAAAGGTTCGCGCTTCCAGATTTTCTCCATGATGATGAAGGACTCGCGCACCATCTCGTTCAGCATCTGCGGCTCCGCGTCCTTGATGCCATGCATATAGGATGCCTGCGGATAAGCGCCGGCGCCGATCCCGAGGAAATAGCGGCCCTCCAGGATCTGCGAAAGCCAGCCGACCATGATCGCCAATTTGGTCGGATGCTGATGCGGAAGAATGTGCGCCATCGGCGCGAACCGGATCTGGTCGGTCTGCAGCGCGGCGGCGGCCATGATCAATTCGGGGTTCGGGATATTCTCCCAGATCTGCGAGGCATGCTCGGAGATCATCATCGAGGTGAAGCCGGCTTTATCGCACGCCACGGAATTCTGGACGCCCCACTCGAACGTCTGCTTCGCCGTCCGTCCAGGACGCATATAGGGGTGAAAGATGAGGCCGGTTTCCATCGCCATGAAAGTCTCTCCTTGAGCGTAAATGCATCGCACCGGCTTTGACCGTCATTCCGCGGTGGGGTCCGGCATATCGCAATCTAATGACGATTAGGGTGATAATCCTGCGCGTCACTTTAAGTCAAGTGTAAATTCAACTTGAGTCCTACGTCAGGGCATGCGCCTCCACGAGGGCGCGCGACCGAGTCGCTCTCCGGTCAGAAACGACGAAAACCTTGAATTTCTGCCGCCCCTCCTGTAGCACCGAAGGTGATCCGGGCCGTGTCCGGTCGCCGCTGCCCGCCATCTCGCGCCTGCGAGATGCAGAATAATGTTACACGTGTTTTAGGATGACGCATTGGCGAAGGTGATGACGGATGTGGAAGAAGCGCCTTCCGCTGAAAATATCGACGCAAAAACGCGGCTTATCCTCGCGGGCGAGCAATTGTTCGCCAGGAGCGGGATCAACGGTGCCTCGATGCGCGAGATCGCCACGAAAGCGGGGCAGGGCAATCACGCTGCAGTGCAATATCATTTCGGCTCGCGCGAGGGGCTGGTCCGCGCCATCTTCGATCATCGCATGGAACAGATGGAAGCGGCGCGTGGCGCCATGTTGCACCGTGCCCGGATCCAGCGGCGCCTGAAGGACGCGCGCACGATTCTGGAAATCATCCTCCTTCCGCAGCTCGACCTTCAGGATGCCGACGGCAACCATTCCTATGCCAGCTTCCTCTGCCAGTATCTCCTGCAGAGCCGATCGCCGGAGTTCGGCGATTTCAGCGGATCGGAGCCGCCCAATCTGACGCAAGCCCTGCGGCTGTTGCGTGAGCGCGTCGATTATCTGCCGCCCTACGTGGCCCAGCGGCGGCTGATCAGCGTCAGCCTGATGTTCCTGAATATCCTGGCACGCCACCATGGCACCGAAGAGTCGGCGCTCGGCGAATCCTTTTCGGAGGCGCTCGAGGACACGATGGAGCAGATTGTCGGGGTGATGTGCATGCCGCTCCGGCTGACGCTTTCGTCACCTGCAGACATCCCGGCTTGAGCGCCGAAACATGCGCTGGTCGGGAAGGCGCGATCCCGCCCCGGTCGCCGCTTGGGGGTGCGATCGTGCTGGAGTTCGGATCATTGGTGCCAGGCCCCCTGGCGAGTCTCATCCTCGCGGAGGCAGGGGCAAGGGTCATAAAGGTCGAAAGACCGCCGGCAGGCGACGATTTGCGAGGCTATGAGCCGAAGATCGGACAGGATAGTGTCCATTATCACACGCTGAATCGCTCAAAGTCGCTTTTACTGGTCGATCTGAAGGACGAGACTGATCGCAGGCGCGTGGAGCCCTGGCTGAAACGGGCAGATATTCTCATCGATCAGTACCGGCCCGGCGTGCTCGAGGGGCTTGGCCTGGGTTACGACTATGTAAGGTCGATCAACCCCGGGATCATATATTGCTCCCTGACCGGATGGGGCCAGACCGGCCCAAAGGCGCAGAAGGCAGCCCATGATCTCAACTTTCTCGCGGAAAGCGGACATCTGGACCTGACGTGCGGTGCCGACGGTGCGCCGGTTCTGCCGCCCTTGCTCGCCGCGGACATAGCCGGCGGTGTCTATCCGGCGATCATCAACATCCTGCTGGCTTTTATCCAGCGGCAGATCACCGGGATCGGGACTTATCTCGACGTCGCGATTTCAGATGGCCTGATGACCTTTCATTACGACACGCTGGTGCCGGCGTTCGCGCTGGGTCTGTGGCCCAGGCGCGGACGTGAATTGGTCACGGGCGGGTCGCCTCGCTATCAACTCTATTGTGCGGCGGATGGACGCCATGTCGCGGTCGCCGCGATGGAAGACAAATTCTGGAACAACTTCTGTGACATGATCGGCCTTGCCGAAGCGTGGAGGGATCGGCGGGCGCCAGCAGGCGACGTCATATGCGAAATTGCAAGGCTGATTGCGCTGCGCTCCTCCGACGAATGGCGACAGGCCATGGAAGGCAAGGATGTATGCTGTTCGATCGTCGCCACGCTGGAAGAGGCGCTGAACGATCCACACACAAGGGCGCGCGGCTTGTTCGAGCGGCAGGTCATGACGAAGGCGGGTGCCATCCCGGCATTGCCGCTGCCGGTCGCCCGACAGTTTCGGAATGATGCCGCGCTGGGAGCCGCCCCGGACATTGCCGGGTCGACGCCAGGCCTGTGAAGGTGCGGGGGACGGCAGGTCGGATCGAGATCCGATTCGACGCTGCCGTCATGCGCCATCAGTTCCGGAAGAACGCCAGCAGATCGGCGTTGATGATATCGGCATGGGTGGTGCACATGCCGTGCGGCAGGCCCTCATAGGATTTGAGCGTGCCGTTCTTCAGCAGCGCGACCGACAGCGGCGCCGAGTCCGCATAGGGCACGATCTGGTCGTCGGTGCCGTGCAAAACGAGCACCGGCACGTCGATCGCCTTCAGATCTTCGGTGAAGTCGGTCTCGGAAAAGGCCTTGATGCAGTCGTAATGCGCCTTCGCGCCGCCCATCATGCCCTGCCGCCACCAATTGTCGATCGCGCCCTGGCTGACCGCGGCGCCCGCGCGGTTGAAGCCGTAGAAGGGTCCCGTGGGCACATCGACATAGAATTGCGCGCGATTGGCGACCAGCGCGGCGCGAAAGCCGTCGAACACCTCGATCGGCAGGCCGCCGGGATTGTTCTCGGACTGAACCATCACCGGCGGGACGGCGCCGATCAGCACGGCCTTGCCGACGCGGCCCGGCTCGGCACGGGCGACATAATGCGCGACCTCGCCGCCGCCGGTCGAATGGCCGACGTGGATCGCGTTCCTGAGATCGAGCGCCGCCGCCAGTTCGATGACGTCGGCGGCATAGGTGTCCATCTCGTTGCCGGTCGCGGTCTGGCTGGAGCGGCCATGGCCGCGGCGATCATGCGCGATCACGCGGAAGCCATGCCCGAGGAAGACCATCATCTGATTGTCCCAATCGTCGGCGCTCAGCGGCCAGCCATGGTGGAAGACGATCGGCTGGGCGTCCTTCGGGCCCCAATCCTTGTAGAAGATTTCGGTGCCGTCCTTCGTGGTGATCGTGCCCATCGCTTTCATCCTCCGCGCGATCGGACGGGTCCATCCCGTCCCGTGGTTGAACGCATAAGCGAATTCGGCCAGCATGGGCATCGGCGGACCGGCCATGGTTCGCGCCGGATTCGACGAGCAGACGCGCAAGGGCGACGATCGCCGCCGGGCTGAATGCGAAGGCCGGCACGGGGATGGGAGGGATGCGTTTCAGGCGGGGTGAAAGCCGGGCACGGCTGGAGTAGATGAGGAGTGGAATGCCATGCGTGTGATGGTGATCATGAAGGCCAACGCCAAGTCGGAAGCCGGCGAAATGCCCAGCGAACGACTGCTGACCGAGATGACGGCCTATAATGAGGACCTGGCGAAATCGGGCATGCTGCTGGCCGGCGAAGGGCTGCACCCGTCGTCGAAGGGTGCGCGCGTGCGCTTTGAAGGCACCGAGACCAGCGTCGTCCATGGCCCGTTCGACCAGACCAGGGATTTGATCGCCGGCTTCTGGCTGCTGCAGGTGAAGTCGATGGACGAGGCGATCGACTGGATTCGCCGCGTCCCCAATCCGGACGGCGATCATCACGAGATCGAGATCCGCCAAGTCTTCGAAGCCGCCGATTTCGGCGAGGAATACACGCCCGAATTGCGCGCGCGCGAGGATGAACTTCGCGAACGGACCGGCCATTATGGCGAGGCGCCACAGTCCTGACGTCGGCGCGGGTCGGGGACCGGGGCGGATCAGGCGCCGGAATCAGGCTGTTGCCGACACCAGCCAGGCCTTGCCGGCCATCATCACGCCCTGTCCGGGCCGGTGGTGACGGGCGAACAGCGCGTGCAGATCCTGTTCCACGCGATGGCGCAGGTCGGGGTCCTGGTCGTCGAGCAGCCGGCCGACGGACATCGAAGACAGGAAGAAGCGAACGGCATCGTCGGGATCGGCATCGCTGCCGCCGACCGGCTGAAGACCCGCATAGGCATCGATCGTAGGATCGCCGAAACCGCCGGCCGCCAGAATCTCGGTGAGATAATCGACATCCTCGAACGCGAACGGCCCCGGCGCGCGCGGAATCGCGGGCGCGACTTCGATATGCTGCCGGACGACCCCTATGATCTCCATCATCCAGAGATTGTCGCGCGGCGGTCCCCACACTGCGAGGTCGATCCGGCCACCCGCCTTCAGCGATCGATGGAGATTGGCGAAGGCGGCGGCGGGATCGACGAAGAACATGCTGCCGAACCGCGAGAACAGCCGATCGAACGGGGCCTCGTCGGGCAGACAGGTCGCGGCATCGGCGCAGGCGAACCGGACATTGGCAATTCCCGCCGCATCCGCGCGCGCGATCGCCGTCGCGACCAGGTCGGCCGAGATGTCGATCCCGACCGCGACGCCGTCTGGTGCAACCGCCTCGGCGATCGCGAGCGTCGTCGCGCCGCCGCCGCAGCCGATATCGACCACCCGGTCGCCCGGGCGGTAATGCGCGCGTGCCAGCAGCGCCGCGCCGACCGGGGCGATCATCGATTCGAAGCGATCGATATTGGCCAGCCACTTGGCGCCCATGTCGCCCGCCCAGTCCTCGGCTTGCAGGCTTTCGATGGTGCCGCTGGGTGTGTCCGTCATGGTTTGTCCTCGATTGGCCGGAAGAAGCGTCATGGGCTGCCTTGCTATCACGTCAGCGCAGATTGCTCTCACCCTCTTCGATGATGTCCACCGCATCGCCGACACCGATCTCGCCGGGACCATCAGGGATGGCATTCTGCCCGAACATGATGCCGCCCTTCGCCATCCGCCCGATCGCGCGCAACGTCGTCAGCGGGTCGTTGCCCTGTTCGCGTTCGCCGGTCAGCGGATGCTGGGTCGTCACGATGCAGCGCGAGCATGGCTTGGCGATGCGCAAGATGACTTGGCCGATGCGGATCCGGCGCCAGCGATCCTCGTCCCAGGCCCCGGCGCCGCTGATGATTACACTGGGCCTGAATCGCTCGATTCCGACCGGCACGGCCAGGCGGTCGTTGAGCGCCGCCAGCGAGGCTTCGGTGACGATCAGGATCGGGAAGCCGTCGGCGAGGCTGACATGGTCGCCGTCTCCGGCATAAGCGGGATCGACCGGCCGCCGGCTGGCGTCATGCTGCCAGGCGAGCCGCACCGTCTTGCCCAACGCCGCGCTGAGGAAATTGCCGGCTGCGTCGTCGGCGAGCCGCATCGGCAGAGTGTCGCGCCAGACCTTCGCCGCGATCACCGGCGCCGTTTGGTCGGGTGTCTCGACGCGATGCTCGCCACGGGCGGGATGGACGAGGACGAGCGCGTTGCCGTCCTGTCGGACGTCGAACTGCGCCATATGCGGCAGTTCGCGCCGGGTGATGAAGCGGCCGGCTTCGTCGACCAGCATCCAGCGCCGGTCGCCGGCGATGCCGCGCGGTTCGATCGTCGCGCGCGAAAGGGCGTGGCCGCGCAGGCTCTTGACCGGATAGCAGGACAGGCCGGCAACGCGCGGCGGATTCGTCGTCATGCAGCCCGTCATAAAGCGAAAGCACGTCGCGTCCATGCCGTGCGCCTCTGCGTGCGCCGGCTGGCCTCTTTCGTGACGGGACCGAATCGCATAGCCTCCGGCGCGGAGTAAGAACGGGGGATGGCATGAACGTCACAGCAATCGGCACGCCGACGGATCTTGCGCGATGACGACGCGGCGCGCTTTCCTCAACGCGATCGGCCGCATCGGCGGCTATGGTGCGGCCTATGCGGCGATGCAGTCGATGGGGTTGCTGGCGCCCGCCACCGCGGCACCGCCTCGGCCGTTCGCGCTGCCGGCCGGTAGCGGCGTGCGCGGTGGACGGGCGATCCGCGTCGGTATCCTCGGCGCCGGCATCGCCGGGCTGGTGGCGGCCTATGAGCTGCAACGGGCGGGCTATGCGGTCGAAATCTTCGAGGCCAACGACCGGATCGGCGGGCGCGTCTGGACCGTGCGCGGCGGCGATACCGTCGTCCAGGACGGACGTCCCGATCAGGTCTGTGGGTTCGACTCCGGACTCTATCTGAATGCCGGCGCGGCGCGACTGCCGACGCACCACCACGCGATCCTTGGCTATGCCCGGCAGTTCGGCGTGCCGCTGCAGGTGATGGTCAACGTCAACCGCAGCGTCAAATTTGATTTCGGCGCGCCGGTCACCGAGCGGCAGGCGGTCAACGATACGCGCGGCATCCTCTCCGAACTGCTGGCCAAGGCGATCGACCGCGGCGCGCTCGATCAGGAACTGACCGGCCTCGATCGCGAGGCCTTGCTGGCGCGTCTCGACGGTTATGGTGATCTCGACCGCTTGCATCGCTTCCGCGGCACCGAGCGATCGGGTTTCAGCGATCTGCCGGGCGCCTATGACCATGCCGGCACCCGCGTGGCGCCGCTCGACCTCAAGGCCGTGGTCGATCGCAATTTCTGGGGCGTCGGGCTGGGGTTCGAAGAGATATTCGACCAGCAGGCGCCGATGTTCGAACCCGTCGGCGGCATGGATCGGATCGCCCATGCGATCTACGAGCAAGTGAAGCCGCACGTCGCGCTGAACACGCCAGTGCGGCGGCTGCGACGGACGGCGAAGGGCGTCACGCTCCATGTCGGCGACGCGGCGGCGCCACGGAAGGTCGAAGTCGATTTCGTCGTCTGCACTCTGCCGGTCACGATGCTCGCCCGCCTCGACAGCGATTTCAGCAAGGCGCGCAAGGCGGTCGCAGCGCGCACGGCGATGGCGCCGTCGACCAAGGTGGCGTTCGAAGCGCGGCGCTTCTGGGAAGAAGACGACCATATCTATGGCGGGCTCGCCTGGACCGCGGCCGAGAACGAGGTCGTCTGGTATCCGTCATCGGGGTTCAACAGCGCGAAGGGCGTGATCGTCGGCGCTTATGCCGCGGGCTTCGTCGGCGAGGCGTCGGCAAAACGCTTCAGCGACCGGTCGGCGGAGGCGCGGTTCGCGATCGCGGCCGAGACGATCGAACGGATGCATCCCGGACGGTCGAAGGAATTGACCAAGCCGCTCACCGTCGGCTGGGCGCAATGCCCGTGGGCGAAGGGCGTCGCGGTGTTCTGGGACCAGGCCGATGGCGGCGCGGGGCGCGGCGCCGACTACAAGCTGCTGTGCAGTCCCGAGGACCGTGTCGTGTTCGCCGGCGAGCATCTCAGTCATTTGGCGGCATGGCAGGAAGGCGCGGCGCTGTCGGCGCAGGCGGCGATCGGTCTGCTCGCGGCGCAGGCGGCAGAGAAGAAGATCGCGGCCTGACGGAACGGCAGCTCCCGGCCCCGTTCGACCCTTCATGGCCGCGACCCGCGCGCCTATACAGGCGGCGCGAGTCGTGAAACCATCGACAGCTGGAGGGAATGACCATGTCTGTGAACGTGATCTACAAGACGAGCGCCACCGCCACCGGCGGGCGCGATGGCGCGGCCCGTTCCGACGACGGCTCGGTCGACGTGAAACTGGTCGTGCCCAAGGAGATGGGCGGCCCGGGCGGCGTCGGCGCCAACCCCGAAAAATTGTTCGCGGCCGGCTATTCGGCCTGTTTCCTCGGCGCGATGAAGGCGGTGTCGGGCAAGGAGGGCGTCAAGGTCCCCGCCGACGCGACCGTCACCGCCGAGATCGGTTTCGGCCCGCGCTCCGAAGGCGGTTACGGCATCACCGCCGACCTGACCGTCTCGCTGCCCGGCGTCGAGCGCGAGGCCGGCGAACGGCTGATCCACGCGGCCCACGAAGTCTGCCCCTATTCCAACGCGACGCGCGGCAATGTCGATGTGGGGCTGATTCTGGCCTGAGCGGAGATTCAGCGGCTCCCGAAGCAGATGCCAGGGAGGGTGTCAAACGTCCCAATATGGCCAATTATATCGACAGTCGGCATATAATTGGCCATATAGGGACTATGTTGAAGACGGCACCCGAACTTATGCAGGAAGTCGCCGGCCGCATCCGCGCGCGCCGCGTGGCGTCCGGCTGGTCGCAACAGGACGCGGCGCAGCGGGCCGGCATCAGCTATCGAACATGGCGGCGTCTCGAGACCGAGGGCAAGGCGTCGATCGAGGATCTGATCAAGGCGGCAATTGCCCTCCGATGCGAAGAGGGCGTCGACGGATTGTTTCCCGAGCCGGTCGCCAAGAGCCTCGACGAACTGCTGAAGCGGCAGGTCGAACGGCAAACCGCTCGCTCGCCGGTCCGTGCCCGGGCATCGAGAGCGCGCACGCGATGAAGCTCGCACCCGGATCCCCGCTTTCAGTCCGTCTGACCCTCGACGAAGCCGGACCGCCGCTGCCCGTCGGTCGCCTGGCCATGGCAGACGGTCTCGCACAACTCGAATGGTCGAGCGATATGCTCGCCGCGCCCATGCCCGTTTCTCCAATGCTCTATCCTGTGGAACGCGGCCTCCATGCCGCGCGCGGTCGCCTGTTCGAAGGGCTGCACGGTTTCCTGGCCGACAGCCTGCCCGAAGGCTGGGGGTATCTGGTCATGCGGCGACGCCTGGCAAGACAAGGCATGTCGATCGAAGACCTCAGCGCGTTGGATCGCCTCGCGCTGGTCGGCGAGCAGGGCAGGGGGGCATTGACCTATGCACCGGCGACAACGCCGGCCCCCGAAATTGCGAGCCTCGATCTCGACGCCCTCGCCGCCGAATCGGTGATGATTCTTGCCGGTCATCAAGGTGCGCTTGCAGATACTCTGGCGGCTTTGGCCGGAGGTTCGGGCGGCGCCCGTCCCAAGGTCCATGTCGGCTTCGATCCGAGCGGAAATATCTCGGTCTCCGATGGTGAAACGCGAGCGGGACTTGAGGCCTGGATCGTCAAGTTTCCCGCACCTCATGATCCGCCGGATATCGGGCCGATCGAGCTGGCCTATACGGCCATGGCATCGGCCGCGGGATTGGTCGTCGCTCCTTGCCGCTTGCTGCCTTCCCGGCGCGGACCCGGCTATTTCGCGACCCGCCGCTTCGATCGCCCCGTCCCCGGCCGCCGCCTGCATATGATCTCGCTCGCCGGTGCCATCGAGTCGCCGTCGCACGTGCCGTCGAGCTATGATGTCTTCATGAGAGCGACGATGGCCATCACGCGACGCGCCGATGATGTTGCCGCCGCCTTCAGGCGGATGGTCTTCAACGTACTGGCTTCCAATCGCGACGACCACACCCGCCAGCACGCTTACCTGATGGACGCGGACGGCCGATGGCGGCTTTCACCGGCCTATGACCTGACCTTCTCTGCCGGGCCGGGTGGCGAGCATTATCTCGACATCGAGGGCGAGGGGCGTCATCCGACGCTCAGCCATGCAAGGACTTTGGCGCAGCGGCATGGACTCGGCGAAAAGGTAGTGGGCGCCAGCATCGAAGAGGTCCGCGACGCGGTCGAAGCCTGGCCGTGCTTCGCCGCCGATGCCGGCGTTACGCGCGATTCCATGACCGCGATCGGGAAAGCACATGGGGCGGTGTCCACGCGCTTTTTCGGGTCAGCATGAAGATATCTGAATCGGTGTTATCGCATGAAATCGCGTGTTTTCCGACCGAATCGGCCTCATCATGTCTATCTCGCAAACGATCCCGAACACTTCCCCTAAAGCCAGCTGCAATCCTCGTGATCGCGACGGAGGTCCGAATAGCTGATCCTGCTTGCGCAGAGTGACATCGCCGCTAGAAAAGATCAGGATCTTCGATTCTGGAGGGGCGGTGCCTGGATTTTCCGATTTGGGGCAGCGCAACGGCGATGCGCACTGGCGTTACGATCTCGACTATTTCGACGTCGAGCGCTGGCAGGCCGCCTGGCGAAAATTCAACCATGCACATGGACTCGACGGGGGTGAGAGCAGCCACTGGAATTGGCCAGCCAAAGTCCTCCATATTGGACTTGGTGGGGACTTTCTGGTAGCGGGCTTCGTCGATGAGGCCAATGATCGATGTCATGGCCTCATGAAGCTCATTTTTCCCAAGGAGTCCCGTCTGGTCCCCGGGCGGGCCACAGCATATGTAGACTATCTTGAGATCGCTCCATGGAATCGGTGGGGCAGTCCAGCGCATGTCGAGCATCCCGGCCTTGGGACGGCGTTCATGCGACAGGCTGCGCGGATCAGTCGTGATCTTGGTTTCGAAGGACGGCTCACGCTGTGCAGCCTTCCTCAATCCGAGATGTTCTATCGGCGAAAGATCTCGATGATCGCCAGCGGCTGTGGTGATGGCGACGACCACATGTTGACGTACTTCGAACTTGAGGCGTCGGCAGCTGAACGGTTTATTGAGGAGTTCGAGTGAACAAGGAGCGCATGATGATGGACGGCAAGACACTCGCTGGGCATCTGTCCAAACGGAAGGATCACGATCGCGCAACGCAGCGCGAACTCGCCGCGCGTCTCGATGATGGCGGTCCGGTGGGAGCGGGTGCCGAACGTGTACCAACGATCATCAAGACGCGCCCCAAGCGCGCTGTTGGCGCCTGAGGGCATATTGGCGGCGTTGTGCGCGGGTCCGCCGTTCGTCTGCGATATGCGGTGATGCACTGTCGAGAAGTCCGGGACACGGCCTGTGCCAGCGTCCATTCGTTCAGCGGGTTCCAGGCGCGCCATAACCGATCCCGAACGGATCATCCCCATAGCGCACCGCGATATCGTCGAACAGCAAGGTCCGCTCGGTGATCCCCGGCTCGGTGCCGCGATAGCCCCAGCCGGGGATGTAGCTGCCGACCTTCATATAAGGCCCGATCAGGTCGCGATGCGCATTGGCGCCGTGGTCGTCGGCGATCTTCCGGCCGTCGAGCCACACTTCGGTGCTGCCGGCGGCGGTCGACGACCAGTGGACGCGCAGCGTGAAGGTCAGCCAGCGGTCGCGGACCAGGGGCGCATGGCCGATCTCGGCGATGCCCTCGACATTGCCGGTCGGTGTCTTGGTCGTGACGATGCGATGGTCCCAGCTCTTGGTCACCTGCCAGCGCTCGCCGCGGATGCTGATGTCGAGCGGCGGATATTTGCCCGGCTCGAGCAGGAAGAAATCCTTCGAGCCATGCCATTGCATCGCGATCACCGGCATTTCCGACGCGCGCCAGTCGGCCGGCACCAGCACGCTCGCGCGATACCAGACCGTCTCGCCGACTGCGTTCGGCCGCAGCCGCAGCTCGCTGCGGAAATTGCCCTTCACATGCGCATCGGTCGGCCGCGTGCGGAAGCCGCGGACCTGCGATCCGCCGCGGCGCGGATCGCGCAGCAGGAAAGTCGATCCCTTGCAGCAGGCCTGCAGCGCATAATCGGCATTGCCGAACACCAGCTGCAATTCGCCCTTCGCGCTGGCTTCGCCCGGCTCGAAGCCGATTGCGACGGGCTCTCCCCACGGCAAAGTGATGATCTTGAAGACGAGGATCCACGCTGCCAGTGCGGCGAGTCCGCCAAGCAGCGCCAGCCAGCCACCCCATTTGCGCAGGCCGGATTTCCGCAAGCGAGCTTCGGTCACGTCATGCTCCTGTCGACACGGGTCACGCCGGCAACCGGCCAAGCGGCGACGCTAAACCGTCAAGCCGGCCCGAATTCAAGATTATTTTGCATTGCAAGATGAAGGGCGATGGGCAAGAGGTGACGGATCAACGGCGGGTGGGACGATGATGGCTGCGGCCAGGTGCGACGATCGAGCGGCGACCGCGCCGGCCTGCGCCAACCCGATCCGTTCCGGTTCGATCCGTTCAGCCGCCAGGGTCGCCACCGCCTGATATGCTGTTCTTCACGTGGACCTTCGGGGCGTTCTTCGCGATCTTCTATCCGGCCTTCCTGCTGGTCAGGAAGAACGTTACCGCGCGGAATCTGCTGCTCATTCTCGCCGCCTGCATCTTTTATGGCTGGTGGGACGTCCGCTTCCTCGCCTTGCTCGCCTTCACCAGCGCGCTCGATTATCTGACCGCGCTCGGCGCCGCCGGACACCGGATCCGGCGCAGCCAGCTGCTCAAGAGCTCGGCCTTCCTGTCGATCGTTTCGATCGCCGGCTTCGTCGCCCACTGCCTGATCGAGGGCGCGCGCGGACGCGATCCGATCGCGGTCGGCTTCGCAGATGCAGCATTGCTGTTGCTGCCCGCGGTCGCGGCGATCCTGCTGTTCATCGTGTCGGTCGCCTTGCTCAACCGCGTCGCCGACGATGCGTCCCGCAAATATCGCTGGCTGCTGCTATCGGTGATCGTCAATCTCGCGGTGCTCGCCTTCTTCAAATATGTGAATTTCTTCGGTGAGAGCCTGCAGGAGGCGCTGGCGCCGCTGGGAGTCGATCTCGGCTTCGTCGCGCTCAACATCATCCTGCCGCTGGGCATCTCGTTCCACACCTTCCAGTCGATCGGCCGCACGATCGACACCTGGCGCGGCAAGCTCGAACCGTCGACCAGCCTGATCGAGTTCGCCGCCTTCCTCACCTATTTCCCGCAGATCCTGGCAGGCCCGATCGAACGCGCCAACCATATGCTGCCGCAGTTCCGCAGCGTGCTGCCGATCAATGCGGCGATGCTGCGATCGGGCATGATGCTGTTCCTGTGGGGGCTGTTCAAGAAGATCGTCATCGCCGACAATATGGCGATCATCGCCAATCCGATCTTCGACGACACCGGCGCGCACAGCTCGGGCACGCTGATCGTCGCCGCTTTGGCCTTCACCTTCCAGATCTACGGCGATTTTTCGGGCTATACCGATATGGCGCGCGGCCTCGCCCGGCTGATGGGGTTCGAGCTGCGGCAGAATTTCAACCTGCCCTATTTCGCGCGCACGCCCAGCGAGTTCTGGCAGCGCTGGCACATCAGCCTGTCGCAATGGCTGCGCGACTATCTCTACATCAGCTTGGGCGGCAACCGCGGCGGCGAGCGCAAGACCTATCGCAACCTGATGCTGACGATGCTGCTCGGCGGGCTGTGGCACGGCGCCGCCTGGACCTTCGTGTTCTGGGGCTTCCTCCACGGCGCCATCCAGGTGATCTATCGCTTCTTCAAGCTCGACGACCGGATCGAGGCGGTCAGCGCGCGCGGCGGCATCCGTGCCGTCGCGACCAATCTGGTCGCCTGGGCCGCCTTGATGCCGGTGATCGTGCTGACCTGGATCTATTTCCGCGCCGAGACGATGGTCGAAGGCAATGCGATGGTCGCCGGCATCGTCCGCCTGCACGACCTCACCGACGGTCCCTGGGCGACCTGGGCCTTCTATGCCGTGCCGCTGTTCCTGATCGAATGCGGCCTGCGCTTCGCGACCCCGCGCGAAGCCTATGCGCGTGCGCCCTTCTTCGTGCGCTATACCGGCGTGATCGCCTTGCTGTTCGCCATTGTCGTCCTGACCGCGCCTGCCGGGCAGGATTTCATCTATTTCGATTTCTAGGGATCCGGCATGAAGCTCGCAGCCTTCGCCCGCTCCTCCGCGATCGTCGCCGCACTCGGGCTGTGGACCCTGGTGTTCGGCGAAATCTTCCTGCGGCTGCTGGCGCCGCAGGCGATCATGCCGCGCTACATCACCGGCACCGACTATGGCATTCGCGGCAATGTGCCGGGCGCGGTCTATGCCCATTCGACGCCCGACGTGAACGTCGAATACCGGATCAATGCGCAGGGGATGCGCGACGACCGCCTGTTTCCCGAGGCCAAGCCGCCCGGCACCTGCCGGATCGCGATGCTCGGCGATTCCTATTTCGTCGGTTACGAACTCGACCTGCAGCAGAGCTTCCAGCACCAGCTCGAGCAGAGGCTGAACGCCGACGGCCACAAAGTGGAGGTGCTCAACTTCGCGGTCTCGGGCTTCGGCACCGCCGAGAATCTGCGCGCGTGGCAGGCGAAGGCGCGGCGCTTCGCGCCAGACGTCCTGCTGATGCAGTGGCAGGTCACCGACTATGACGATAATTTCCGCTCCGGCCTCTATAAGCTGAAAGACGGCAGGCTGGAGAAGGGCGCGGCGACCTTCCTGCCCGGCGTCGCCGCGCAGGACCGGCTGATGCGCTTCAAGCTCTACCGCCTGCTTGCCGATCACAGCCATCTCTACAATTTCGCGCGCGAACAGATCGGCTGGCGGGTCAAGCAGTTGCTCGCCTTCGTCGCCAAGCGCGAAGCGGGACCGGCCGAGAACGAGGTCGAGCAGAACACCTATGTCGTCAACCAGGCGCAGGTCGATCTCGCCGCCGCGCTGCTGCGCGAGGCGCGGACCGAAGCGGCGAGGGATGGCGCGACGATGATGGTCGTCGATATCCCCAATCGCACGCCCGAGCGTGTGTTCAGCTCATCCTATGATCTGATGCCCGCCGACGTGAAGCGCGATCTGGCGCCGGTCAGCGCGCTGCCCGCGTTCCGCGCGGCGGCGCGCAATCCCGCGACGCGCATCTTCTTCAAGAACGGCGCCCGTCACCTGACCCCGCTCGGCGCGCGCCTGCTCGCCGAGGAAGCGGCGCGGCGGATCGAGGCGGCGAATCTGCTCGGGGCGTGCAGCTGAACGGCCGGGCGACAGGCAGCCGTCAGCGTACCGGTTTCCACGTCTGGCTCTTGCAGAAGAAGGCGATGCAGCCCTGGACGTCGAGCGTGCCATTGGCGTTGCGCGCCAGGATCGAGCGATAGGTCCGCCCTTCCTCCGGGCTGTAGATGCGGCCGCGCCAGTCCTTGCCCTTGTCGATGAAGCCGCTGAGCACCTCCAGCCCCAGGATGCGGCGCTGGCGCAGTGTCTTGTCGGGATTGTTCGAATCGACCGGCGGCCCGTTGGGCGTCGGCGCCAGGATCCGCACGATCCGGCCGCAGACCGTCGCGCCGCACGGTTCGATCGTGACGATCGCCTTGCCGTCCTCGGTCAGCCAGCGCCCGTTGACGCTGGCCGCCGCGAACGCATCGGCGGGAACCGCCAGCAGCGCCAGGCCGACCAGCAGCCCCAGATGTGACACATGTCTGATCATGCCGAACAGCTCGCTCCGCCGAGCACGCAGAAGCGCGCGCAATGGGGGTGGTTGAGCGCGACCTCACCAATGGACTGCGCCAGTGTCGCGCCCATGTCGAAGCCCGGATCGTACGGGATCAATGTGCAGGCGGCAACGCGCGGTGCCGGTTCGCCCTTGCGATGGACGACCATGCGGCTGGTCGCGCACATGATCGCGGCCGGATCCTTGCCCAATATGTCCCAGCACGCGGTGCTGATCTCCGGCACGTCGGCCTTCGCGTCCATCGCGGGGAACAGCACCAGTGATGTGCCGTTGTCCGCGTCGATCGGGATGTCCTGCGCGCGGAACAGGGCGGCATAGCCGACACGCGCCGCGTCTTCGTTTTCAGCGGCCAGTCGGCGCCCGGCGACCGCGATCGCGAAGCCGGCGGCGGCGAGCCAGCGCAGACCGTCGAGTGCGGGCGCCCAGCTGGCCGGACCGCGCTCGGCCTCGTGCACCGCTGCGCTATGATGGTCGAGACTGATCCGCAGCGTGAGCCGTTCGCCATGCGTGGCGCGGAGGTCGCGCAGGGCCTGCTCGTGGCGGCGCATCGGCTTCATGCCGTTGGTCAGCACCAATACACTATGGCCGCGATAGAGCGCATCGCCGAGCATCGCCATGATGTCGGGGTTCATGAACGGCTCGCCGCCGGTGAAGCCGATCTCTCGCGTCGGCATGCCGCGATCTTCGATCTCGTCGAGATAGCGGCCAACCTCCGCCGCGCGGAGATAGACCAGCGCATCGTTGACCGGCGAGCTTTCGATATAGCAGCTCGTGCAGGCGAGATTGCACAGCGTTCCGGTGTTGAACCACAATGTTTCGAGCGCCACCAGCGGCACACGCGCACGCTCGGCGCCGGTCGCCGTGCGCCGTGGATCGCGAAACTTGGCGGGCGCCAGCGGAAGCACGCCGACCGGCGCGAACGGTGATTCGCCATCCGGCCGGTTGCGTGTGGAGCGTCTGCCGGTGGTCATCGCCGCAACCTCGCGATCAGGCGCGCCCAGCGCCGGGGCCAGGGGCCGAAGATGTCCGCCTCGTGCGCGGCGAAGGCGGCGGCCTTCGATATCTCGCTGCGGGTGGGATAGGCGACGATCGCCGAGGCCAGCGCGAAAATGCCTGCCTTGCCGGCGATGATCTGCGTCCACGGCAGCAGCAGTTCGCCGGCGTGCCGGCCGACGATGGTGACGCCGACGAGGCGCCGCCGGTGCCGGACGAGCTTGATGAAGCCGCGTGTGTCGCCTTCGGCGATGGCGCGGTCGTTATGCGCGAAATCCTGGGTGACGACGTCAATCCGGCCGAAGCGCGCCCGTGCGGCGCCCTCGGTCATCCCGATCTGCGCCAGTTCCGGATCGGTGAACATCGTATGCGGGATCGCGGCGGCTTCGGCTCTGGCGGGCCAGCCCAGTGCGATGTTGACCGCGGCAACCGATCCGTCGTGGCCGGCCATGTGGGTGAAGCGCGGACCGGCGCGGCAATCGCCGACGGCATAGACCCGGCGGTTGCTGGTGCGGCGGCGCGAATCGACGATGATGCCGTCGTCCCCGCATGCCACCCCCGCCTGATCGAGGCCGAAACCAGAAACGTTGGCGACGCGGCCGGTCGCCAGCAGCAGATGCGACGCCACGATACCCGCACCGCCGTCCAGTGTCAGGCGAATGTCGTCGCCGTCTCGTGCCACCCGCTCGACGCCGGTGCCGGCCAGGAAGTTGACGCCCTCCGCAGCGAGGGCATCGGTCACGATCCGGCCCGCCCGGGGGTCGTCGCGCGACAGATATGCGCCGCGCGCGATCACGGTCACCTGCGCGCCCAGCCGGATGAAGGCCTGCGCCATTTCCATCGCGATCGGCCCGCCACCCAGGATCGCGAGATGTCGCGGCAGCATTTCGAGATCGAAGATGGTCTCGTTGGTCAGCCAGGCGACATCGGCAAGGCCGGGAAGCGCGGGCACACGCGGACGCGATCCGGTGGCGATGACGAGGCGCGGCGCAAACAGGTCGCGTCCGGCCGCGGTGACGTGACGGTCTCCGACGATCGTCGCACGGGCACGGATGACCTCGACCCCCAGCGCTTCGAACCTTTCCTGCGAATCGACCGGCGCTATCGCTGCGATCGCGCCGCGAACATGGTCCCGCACGGCACCGAAGTCGATCCGCGGCGGCCCCAGGTCGACGCCCAGCCTTGCTCCGACACGCCCGTCACGCGCCCGCGCCGCCGCCGCGAGCAGCGCCTTCGATGGCACGCAACCGGTATTCAGGCAGTCGCCACCCATCGCCCCAGCCTCGACAAGTACGACGGTCAGCCCGAACATCGCCGCGCCACCGGCGACGGTGAGTCCGGCGGCGCCAGCGCCGATCACGATCAGGTCATGCGTGTAAGTCACGCGGGTCAAGGGGCTCGCTTTCGAAGCGCGGTTTCATGCGCGGTGAAACTTCGGGCGCGGCGGCAGCGTATAAGGAAGCCGGGCAGAGGCAAGGGTGGGCATGGGGGAACCGCAACTGGTGGCCCCGGCGGCTTCGACGATCTCCGCCGGGCGAGGGCATCACCGCACGTCCGGGTAAAGCGCACCCAGCCGCGCCCGCGCCCCGAAGCTCCACATCATCCCCACCTTGAAGTAGATCCAGTTCGCGCGCAGCGGTCCCCACGCCGCGATCCGCCGATCCGATGTCAGCACGACGCGATTGACGAGGCGGACGCGCCCCAGCCGCGCCAGCTTGATGCACAGATCGGCCTCCTCCATCACCGGCGTGCCGGGATCGCAGCCGCCGACCGCGAGATAATCGGCGCGGCGGCAGAACATCGCATGGTCGCCGAACAACAGCCGCACGCCGCGCAGGAACAGATGCGGACGCAGCAGCAGCGGCGCGTACCAGGTCTTGATCCAGTTGTGGAAGCTGGTGCCCCAGCGCGTCCGGTCGGGTCCGCAGATCAGCGGCGTGAAGCTGGCGAGCGCGATCCGCGGGTCGGCCAGTGTGCGTGTGATCACCGCGATCATGTCGTCGGGCGGCAGCGTGTCGGCATGGAGGATGCACACGATCTCGCCGGCCGCCTGCTCGACGCCGGCATTGATCTGCACCGCGCGGCCCCGCGCCGTCACGCGCACGCGCCAGCCCGCCGCCGCCGCCAGCGCGACCGAATCGTCCTCGCTGCCGCCGTCGACCGCGAGGATCTCCCGCGGTCGCGGATCGAGCGCCGCCAGCACCCGGATCAGGCGGGGGAGGGCCGCTGCTTCGTTGAGCATCGGGATCACGATCGAGACATTGCTCATGGCATCAGGTCAGGCCAGCGCGCAAGATCGTCGGGCGTGTCGAGGTCGGCCAGCGTCTCGAGCGTGACCGGATCGATCCCGCGCGCAGCCAGCCGGCGCATCGTTTCGGCGAGCACCCTGTCGGTGCCCCAGATCATCGCATCGAACAGGAACGGCATTGGCTGCCGGAATCCGAGCAGATAATAGCCGCCATCCTCGGCCGGGCCGACGACGACGTCGCGATCGACGAGCGCCTCGGCCGCCGCGCGCAGGTGCCGCACCTCCAGCCCCGGCACATCCGCGCCGAGTAGGATCGCGGGCGCCTGCACCCGCGCCATGCGCGCGCCGAGATCGCCGTCGCCCTGCTCGGCGAGCATGACCGAATTACCCAGCCAGGTGGCGAAATCGGATCGCGCCGCGCCGGTGAAGCGGAGTTCGCACGGCAACCCACTGTCGGCGACGGTGGCGAGCGTCCGCTCGACCAGCCGCCGGTGGATCAGCGCGGCGCCGGCGGCGCCGATGGCCGGGATCAAACGCGTCTTGGCAGCGCCGGGCACCGGAAACCGGGCGAACAGCGCGATCCTGATCAACGCCTTCAGCTGCGGCCCGACGCCAGCGCGAGGCCGCGCGCGAAGCGGAACCAGCGGATCCGGATCAATGTCGCGATCGCGCCGAGTCGCGCGGCCATGCCTTTGAGCTTTGGCGTCACCAATATCTTGGCGCCGTGCGGCGCGATCGAGGCGAGCACAGCCAGGCATTGCAGCAGCCAGCGTCCGCGGCCGCCCGAGCGCTCCATCGTCAGCATGAAGCTTTCCGACGTCGTCCGCCGCCACTTGCGCGACAGCTCGGCCCAGGTCGCGCGCGCCGGATGCGCGACCGCAACCTCCTCGGCGTAACTCAGCCGATAGCCCATCGCGACCGCGCGCCGGCACCAGTCCACATCCTCGGACACCGCCGACCGGAACGGGCCGACCTTGTCGAAGATCGCGCGCGGCACAAACAGATTGGCGGTGACGGTGAAGGATTTGCGCTCGATATAGTCGCGGATCGGGAAGGCCGTCGCCATCTCGAAGGCCTCGATCGGATTGGGCCGCGCCGGGTCGACCGCGACGATGTCGACCCGCCCGCCGACCATGTCGGTGGCGGCGAGCGCGGCGAGGCCGCGTTCCAGCCAGTCGCGCTGCGGCCGGCAGTCCGAATCGATGAACGCCAGCACGTCGCCGGTAGAGGCCGCCACCGCCGCGTTGCGCGCGGGGCCGGCGCCCTGCTCGGGCGCCGCGATCACCTTCGCCTTGTCGCCGACTCGCGCCTTGACCGCATCGAGCCCGATCGCCGAATTATTGTCGGCGACGACGATCTCGACGCGATCGCCGTCGACCGACTGGTCGTGCAGCAAGCCCACGCAGCGCACGAGATTCTCGATATCGTTATAGTGCGGGATGATGACGGATAGGGATTGATTCATCGGCACTCTGACTCCATAATGCTGCACTGCAACAGATGAAGGCGTTTGTCACGTGGAGAAAATGTATCCGGATGTGAGTCGCCACGCGTGCGGGCTGCACGGGTCACGCCGCCGTGTTGCGCGGATCTCCGGCTTTTCGATCTCCAAGTGACATGAAAATGGTCAACAAGAAGCTGTTCAATGTCGAGGCGCTGCGTGCGGTTGCGGCAGTGTTGGTGGTATTTTATCACGTTGACAAATATTATTATTCCAATCCGTTGCTTTGGGAGAATAAATTCTTGGGAGGATTGTTTTCCTTCGGCCATTCTGGCGTAGAATTTTTCTTCGTAATTTCCGGATTCATCATTACAATGATGCATTTTGATGATGGCGGTAAGTCTTCGACAATTCCAACTTTCATAAAAAAGCGGTTCGTTAGAATTTATCCGTTTTACTGGCTGGTCTTGATATCGACTATTATTTCGATGCTGATCGTGCCGGGTGTGATGTCTCGGCTATCCATTAGTGCCTTTATGGGGTCTATCATTCTTGCGGGAATAGACCCGCTGACATCGGTCGTTTTTGTCAGCTGGACCCTGTTTCACGAAATTTTGTTTTATAGCATTTTTTGCATATTCCTGTGGAAGCGTCGCCTGGGAATGGCGATACTGGTCGCGTGGGCCCTGGTTGGCTTTGTCGCAAGCATATTTGCCCGACCCTTCTATGTTCTCTCGCCCATGCATATCCTCTTCTTGTTTGGTATCGCCTGTTCGATTCTGCTCAGTCGTTACCGCATCTCCGGATCGATCTGGATTTCAGCCGCCGGTGTGCTGCTCTTCCTGGCGACCGGGCTCGATGAGGTGTTCTGGCATCAGCTTCATCGGCTGCCACAAATCGTCGGTTATGGCTTAGGCAGTTCGCTCCTCTTGATGGGACTCGTCGAGTTGGAGCGACGGGAGCGTTTCAAGGCAGGTCGCCTGGTCGTATTGGTCGGTCAGGCGTCCTATGCGATATATCTTACCCATATGCTCACCCTCACCGCGCTGACGAAGGTGGTGGCCTATATGAGGGTGTCCGAATATGTTCCGGGCTCGATTGCCTTCATTGTGTTGGCAACGACGGCGGTGGTGGTGGGTGTGATCATGCACCTGGTCATCGAGCGACCGCTCACCAATTGGGTGCGTCTCAAAATGACTCCGTCACCAGCGCTTGCTCCCGCCACATGACCGAGCTGGGCGTCGCGGGTGGGGCGGGGCGAGGCACTGCGGGCGGAATGTCGTGTGGCGTGGCGCTCTTCCGGCGCGCTTGAGCTGGCAAGCTCGTTCGCATACAGAGAGCGCGACTGATGAGGATCATGCAGGAACGTGGCTCAAACTTATCAAGGCGCCAATTCGGGGCGCTCCAGGGCGAGGGTCCGGCCGAAGACGGTGCGCGCCAGATTGCCGGTGCCGCTATGGGCATTCATGCTGGTCATGATGCTGCCGCATACGATCGCATTCTACGCCGGACCCGTCCTCGTCACTGGATACCGCCTGGTCATGATCGTCATGGCGGTGCCCATCCTGCTCAAATTGACCAGCGGGCGATTTCGGCTGGCTTTGCCAGACGCACTTCTTGCGTCGTTCAGCGCTTGGTCCCTGCTGTGTATCGTGACCAATTTTCCAGTCGAACAGTCGCTTGAGCGCGGGGGACAGTTCTTTCTGGAGGTCACGCTTGCCTACTTTGTTTCTCGGGCATACATTTCAAATCTCGATGAAATATATGCGCTGATTAGGCCGCTATTCATAATTGTCGTTATTGCGTTTGTCCTTGCGGTCCCTGAGTCTATTTCTCATAGAAAGCCCATAATCGAGCTTACCAGTGAACTTTCGGGTATTGGGACGGGGTTCTACTATGAGGGAACCGACATACGTCTCGGCTTGCGGCGCGCTCAGGCGTTCTTCGAGAATCCGATTCTGTACGGGCTGTTTTGCGCCACCTCGCTCTCGTTGGTCTGGTTTGCCGAAGAAAAATTGCGTCCTCGCCTCGCCAAGGCCGCGCTGATCGCGGGTGCGACCTTCGTTTCGCTGTCGTCGGCGCCGCTGCTCGCGATGAGCAGCCAGTTCGTGATGATCGGCATCGAGGCAGCGACGCGATCGATGCGCAACCGCGTCCCGATCGTGCTCAGCGGCGTGGGCATCCTCGTCGTCGGGCTCCAGCTGTTCACCAATTCGGGACCGGTCGGCATCATCATCAACTATCTGACGTTCAACCAGGCATCGAGCTACAACCGCGTGCTGATCTGGGATTTCGGCCTCCAGAACATCAACGCGCATCCGATCTTCGGCATGGTGCCCGAGAATTGGGAACGCGCGTCGTGGATGAAGGTGTCGATCGACAATTTCTGGATCTACACCGGCCTGATCAGCGGCTATGTCGGGTGGGGGCTGCTGGCGGCGGGGTTGATCATGGTGATCTGGCGCTTCAATGCCATCCCGCTCAAGCTGCTGACGCCGCGGCACATCGCGTTCCGGCGCGGCTGGACGCTGATGATGATCGCGTTTGCGCTGACCGGCTTCTCGGTCATGTTCTTCGGCAAGATGCAGCCCTATTTCTACTTCATGCTCGGGATCGGCGCGGCGGCGGCCTCGATCTATGCCGAGCATGCGAAGCTGGCAATGCGGGCACAGCGCGATGCGATGCGTGCCCGCCGGGTCGCGCCGATGCCCGACGAGGCCGTGCCGGCCTGATCGTCCGGTGTCATTCATTTCGCAGGTGCGAAATGGAAATGACAACGCTAGAACAAGCGCGGCACGGCCCGCCGTGCTCCCGCCCGTGAACGACCGAAAGATAAGCCCAGCATATGGCGTCAGACCTGCCAGCGCTCGACATCGGCCTCCTGTGGCACAGTTTCGAATCCGAAAATCTCGGCATGGGCGCGCTGACCGTCGGCAATTGCCGGCTGATCGCCGATGCCCTCGCCAAGCGCGGCCGGCGGCCGGTGTTCCACATCATCGGCGCGCGCGGCCGGATGGACTATCGCTTCGAAACCGCGTTCGAGAATGATTTCGTCAAGGTCGGCTACAAGGACCTCGCGACGCCGGGGTCCGCGCTGCACCGCACCATCGGCCAATGCGCCCTGTTCTTCGACATCGGCGCCGGCGACAGCTTCTCCGACATCTATGGCTGGCGGCGCTTCGGCCTGATCCTTGCGTCGAAATGGTTCGCCGCGCGGCGCGGGCCGCTGGTGATGAGCCCGCAGACGATCGGCCCGTTCGCGACCGCGCGCAGCCGCATCGCCGCGACCCGGATCATGAAGAAGACCCGCACTGTGTTCGCACGCGACGAGAAATCGCTGGCGGTGCTGCAGGACCTCGGGCTGGCCGACCGGTCGCGACTGACCACCGACGTCGCCTTCGCGCTGCCGTTCGCGCGCCCCGCCGACAAGGGCGCGCGCGACCTGACCGGCAAGGTCAAGGTCGGGCTCAACGTCTCGGCCCTGCTCTATCGCCGCGACATCGCCGCCGGCGACCGCATCGTCATGACGGTCGACTATCCGAAACTGATCGACGCGGTCATCGCCCGCCTCTCCGCCGATCCGCGGGTCGAGCTTCACCTCGTGCCGCACGTCCTGGCGATCGGCATGGAGCATGAGGATGATTATGCCGTCGCCGAGACGCTGAAGGCGCTTTATCCGGCGTTGGTGCTGCCGCCGCGCTTTCCCGGCCCGGTCGCCGCGAAGAGCTATGTCGCCGATCTTGATCTACTGATCGGCAGCCGCATGCACGCGACGATCGCCGCGCTCTCGTCGAACACGGCGGTGCTGCCGTTCGGTTACAGCCGCAAATTCTCGGGGCTGTTCGGCTCGCTCGGCTATCCGATGGTCGGCGATCTGACCGCGCAGGACGAACCCGCCTTGCTCGGCCTGCTCGATGCGGCGCTGGCCGATCTGCCGGCGCTGACCGCCGAAGCGGTCAAGGCCAATGCCGAGGCGCAACGACGGCTCGACGATTACCGGATCTGGCTCGACGGCCTCTTCGCCGAGATGGTGCCGGCGTGACGCGCGGCATCGAATCGATCGTCGGCGCCGGGCTGTGCTCGGGCTGCGGTCTCTGCGCCGGCGTCGCGCCGGGCGGGCCGATCGCGATGCGCGTGAGCGACGACGGCTATAATCGTCCGGTCCGGTCGGGCGCGGTGCCGAAGGCGCAGGCCGAACTGGTCGATGCGGCCTGTCCCGGACTCAACATCGTCCATGGCGCCGAGCAGACCGGGGCGCCGCGCCATCCGGTGTGGGGGCCGGTGATCGAGACGAAGCTCGGCTGGTCGACCGACGCGGAACTGCGCCGCAACGCGTCATCGGGCGGCGGCCTGTCGGCGATGCTGATCCATCTGCTCGCCAGCGGCGAGATCGATTATGTCGTCCAGACCGCGGTCTCGGACGATTCGCCGGTCCGCAACGCGCTCAGGATCAGCACCGGGCGTGACGACGTCTTTCACAGCGCCGGTTCGCGCTATGCACCATCGTCGCCGCTCGCCGACATCTCCGCGCGGCTCGATGCGCCCGGCCGCTTCGTCTTCGTCGGCAAGCCCTGCGACGTGGCGGCGCTGCGCAACCTCGCACGGCACGATCCGAGGGTCGATGCCAAGGTGCCCTATATGCTCGCCTTCATGTGCGCCGGCGTGCCCAGCTACAAGGGCACCGAAACGGTGTTGAAAGCGATGGGCGTGACCGACTCGTCGGCGGTGGTCTCGTTCCGCTTCCGCGGAGACGGCTGGCCGGGTTTCGCAACGGCGGTGCTGGGCGACGGCACGCGCTTCACGATGGACTACAACACCAGCTGGGGCACGATTCTCAACCGCTTCCTCCAGTTCCGCTGCAAGATCTGTCCCGACGGGATCGGCGAGTTCGCCGACATCACCTTCGCCGATGGCTGGCATTGCGACGAAAAGGGCTATCCATTGTTCGAGGAAACCGACGGACGCAGCCTCGTCGTCACGCGCACCGCCAAGGGCGCGGCCTTGTTCGCGCGCGCCGAGGCGGCGGGCCATGCCGCCAGCGAACCGGTGCCGCTCGATTCGCTGCGCCACATGCAGCCGTTCCAGGCCAAGCGTAAGGGTCTCGTGCTGTCGCGGGTCGCGGCGATGATGACGGTCGGCCACCGCCCGCCGCGCTTCCGCGGGCTGTCGCTGACCAGGAATATGCGGATGCTGGGCGCGAAGGCGAATGCCAAGAGCTATCTCGGCACGCTGCGGCGGCTCGTGCGGCGGCGGAATCCGGCATGACGCATGTCGCCGTCGTCGTCGTCGGCTTCCGCAACGGCGCCGAAGTCCGCGATTGCATCGCGCTGCTCGGGGCATCGAGCCACCAGGATTTCTCCGTTCATGTCTGCGAGAATGGCGGCGCGCCGGCGTTCGGCGATCTGGTCGCCGAAGTCGGCGCCATCGTTCCCGATCTCGCGGCGGCGGCACCCGGCGACCGGATGGTCGTGCATCGCCACGGCAGGCTGGCAGGCGGGCAGGACGTCCATCTCTACGATGCCGGCGCCAATCTCGGCTATGCCGGCGGCATCAATGTCTGCTTCGCTGCGATCGCGGCCGAAGGCCGTTACGACGCTGTCTGGATCCTCAATCCCGATACCGAGCCGCAGCCGCAGGCCCTCGCCGCGCTGCGCGCGCATCAGCAGGCCGGCCATTATGGCATCGTCGGCAGCCGGCTGGTGCTCAAGGAGAGCCGCCGCATCCAGCTCTATGGCGGACGCTGGCGCCGATGGCTCGGACGCGGCTTCAATATCGGCCTCGGCGAAGCCGCCGATGCTATGCCCGACGTCGCGGCGATCGAGCGCGATCTCGATTATGTCGCCGGCGCCAGCATGTATGCGCCGCGTGCCTATGTCGAAGGCGTCGGCGCGTTCGACGAGCGCTATTTCCTCTATTACGAGGAGACCGACTGGTGCTTCCGCCGCGGTGACTGGCGGCTGGGCTATGCGCATGAGTCGGTGGTGATCCACGCCCATGGCTCGACGATCGGATCGAGCGTGTCGCGCGCCACCCGGTCGGCGCTGTCGGTCTATCTCGACGAACGCAACAAATTGCTGTTCACGCGGCGCTTCGATGGCGCGATTCTGCCGGTCGTGGCGCTGTTCACGCTGGCCCTGACCGCGCAATATGTCAGGGCCGGCGCCTGGAAGAATTTCCGCATCGCGCTCGCCGGCTGGTGGGCCGGGCTGCGCGGCGAGGCGGGGTTTCCGAAGCGTTTCGGGTAGCTACGCCGCCACCGCCACCACCAGCTTCCGCCTGTCCTTGAACTTCAGCGCCGGCTTCTCGACGAAATGCCAGGAGAGCGACGCCGGGATCAGCACCAGCAGGAACGCGACCAGGCTGTGCTGCCACGGCGTCAGGCCGGGTGCGAACTGCATCAGCACCTGCTGGATCGGGAAGGCATAGATGTAGATGCCATAGGAATAGTCGGGCAGGTCGCTCAGCCGGCGCAGCAGCCGGCTCGGCACGAAGGCCAGCCACATCACCAGCAAGGCGACCGTCACCGACAGCGCCATCGTGTAGAACGGCGTCGCCGCGAGCAGCCACGTGACGGCCGCGGCGATCGCGGCATACCACCAGCGCAGCGCGAGCAGGGGACCGAAGCACGCATAGGCCATGCCGAGCAGGAAGCAGATCGCGAGTTCGTGGAACACGGCGATGCGCGCGACGATGCCCAAATGGCCGATCAAAGGCTGGACGACGACGAAGCCGATCGCGCCGAGCGCCAGCACCGCGAAGCTGATCACACGCATCCGGCCGGCGCGCAGCAGGCCGGTGCCGGCCAGCGTCGCCGCCATGATGTAGCAGCCGACCTCGAACGGCAGCGTCCAGATCGATCCGTTGACCGCGCGCGGCGTCGGGTTGTGCTCGAACACGCCGGGCAGATGGTGCTGGATCGACAGCAGCGAGATGTTGCCGGCCAGATATTTGAGCGTGCCCGGATCGGAGAAGAAGGCGCCTGCCGACAGCGTCGTCAGGAACAGGCCGGCCAGCACCACCACCAGGATCATGCAGGTGGCGAGACCGGGGAAGATCCGCAGCGCGCGGGCGCGGGCGAAGCGCAGCAGATTGCCCGATCGATTGAGCGACGTCATGATCAGATAGCCGCTCATGACGAAGAAGATGCTGACGCCGGCCCAGCCCATCGATTTTCCCGTCAGCCACCGCAGCGGGTCCTGGATGCTGGGGATGTCGTGAAGATCGTGCGCATGCGCGACGATCACCATCGATGCCGCGACGAAGCGCAGGAAGGTGAAATTATTGTCGTGCTGGCGGGCCAGCGCCGCACCCGGCTGGCCTGGGCCGGAAGCGGGGCTGGGGCCGGAAGCAGGGCTCGGGCCGGAAGCGGGATCGCTGTCGCTCACGGTGCGACGATCTGCACATATTCGACCGTCAGGCCGCGTGTGTAGATCGGGCTGAGGAAGTTGCAGATGAAGTTGCCGGCGCCCTGGACATGCTCGCGCTCCAGCAATTTCATGTCGCGCGCCTCGAGATCGCGCGCGAGCGCGTCGAGATCGGGGACTTCGAATGCGACATGATGCATGCCGCCGGCGCCCTTGTTGAACTTCGCCAGCGGGCCGCCGTCCGGAATCACGAACTCGAGCGGCGATCGCCCCGCAGCGCGCGTGAAGATGCACAGGGCCTGGAACTGCGGCACATAGCCGCGATGCGCTTCCTCCAGCCCCAGCACCGCCATCATCGCGAGCGCCTCGTCCTCGCTCGGCTGGACGATACCGACATGGTGGAGCGGGGGATTGACGATCATCGGCTTTTTCCTTGGCGTTCCAGTTCGGCGGCCGCGCGCGGAGCCAGCCAGTCGGTCAGCACCTGCGCGCCGCCGCTGGTCAGATGGCCATAGTCCATGAACCATTCGGCGTGCGGCGACAGGAAGCCGGCGTTCCACACCGGGCCGTAATGCCCGTAGAACGCCTGCTCCTGAATCGTCGTCGGCCCGGTGTAATAGGGCAGGGCGAGGAAGGCGAGCTTTGCGCCATGGCGGTCGGCCAGCGCCGCCATCCGCCTGATGTTGAACCGTTCGTCGCCGAACTCGATGTCGGCCATACTCTCAGGCAGATATTGCGGATCGATGCTCGCCTCGAGCTTGCGGACGCCGCGGTCCAACTCGGCGGCGGCCGCGGGCGTGTCGCCCTCGCGCACCGTGCCGTCGGGCAATGTGATGTCGCCGGTCGTGTTGTAGGTCGAGCCGGGATAGGCCTTCGGATCGAAGCTTCTCGACAGGCCCATCGCGCCGGGCGCCAGCCGTGCCAGGAACAGCTTCATCTGGCGGAACGGCAGGTACATCAGGTTCGCGGGATAGTTGAAATTGGCCGCATAGACCGGATCCGCGATCAGGCCCGGGCGGGCCATATATTTGAACGCCGAATGGCCGTAGCGGCCGGGCTGCTCGATCACGCCGACGATCACCAGCTTCGGCCGCTTGGTCTCCAGCACCTCTTCGAGGATCGCATAGTTGATGTCGCGGCCGGCCTCCGGGAAGGAGAAGTTGACGACATGGGCGGGCAGGCCGCGCGCGGCGAGCGCCTGGCCCAGCTGCGGCGCGTTGACCGCGGCGCCGATCCGCGACGGCCCGACGACGAGCACGTCGATCGGCGCCGGATCGAAATGGGTGCGCTCATACACCCAGCGCGCCTTGCGGTGGATCGTGTCGTCGAGCAGCTGCGAACGCTGATAGGGATCGTCGGGCAGCAGCGCCGCCGCCACCGCGCTGAGCAGCGCGACGCCGAGGATGGCGAACACGGTCCGGGTCGAACGAAGGCGCTTCATCCACCCACCTCTAGAAGTTGAAGTACAGGAAGATCGCCTGTCCCCGCTGGATGAACATCAGGCCGAAGAACAAAGCGACGCCGGCGAAGACGATGCCCAAAGTCGACGGCCGCCACCGCCAGCGCAGCAGGGCCGGCGCCTCGTCCTTCCAGTCCTGCCAATTATAGGCCGGGTTGAAGCGGCCCATGATCTGCTGGGTGTTGGGCATCAGGAAGACGATCAGGATCCCCACCACCGTCATCAGCATGATCAGCGGCTCGAACACCCACGGCGCGGTCGCGGCGGCGATCGATCCGCCGAAGCCGGTCATCGCCCCCCACACCGTCATCGTGTCGTGCACCGTCGGTGCGCGGAACATGACGTTGCCGAACATCACCGCCAGCAGGGTGATGATGTGGTAGCAGGCCATTTCGCCGCGGCCGGGTTCCGGCATCGCCTGCTTGAGCTTGCGCAGCCTGCGCTTCTTCTGGTTGCGGCGCGCGCGCCAATATTCGTTGATGCAGACATAGGTCGCGTGCAGCACGCCGAAGAGCACGAACGTCCAGCCGGCGCCGTGCCAGATCCCGACGATGACGAAGGTCAGGAATGCCGGCAGCGCCGTTGCCGTCGCGAACGCCGGCCAGGCCGGAAGATCGCGTTCCGCCGCCAGACGCGCCAGCGGCAGCGCCAGCGGCTGGAAGATATAGGCGGTGATGAAACGCTGCAGCGTCATGTGCCAGCGCCGCCAGTAATCGAGGATGCTGGGCGCGCGCAGCGGCGAGTGGAAATTGAGCGGCAGCTTGATCCCGAACATGCGGGCGAGGCCGATCGCCATGTCCGAATAGCCCGAGAAATCGAAATAGAGCTGCAGCGTGAAGGTGATCGCCGCCATCCAGCCCGCCGCCACGCTCATCGGCTGGCCGCTCTGGGCCAGCTTGAACAGGGCGGCGACATGATCGGACAGCGGGTCGGCGATCACCGTCTTCTTGAACAGGCCGATCGCGAAGATCACCAGCCCGACCATCATGTTGCGCGCGATCCAGCGTGCGAACAGCGGTCCCTGGATCTGCGGCACGATCTCCTTGTAGTGGACGATCGGTCCCGCGATCAGCTGCGGGAAGAAGGATGCGAACAGCGAGAAATCGAGGAAGCTCATCCGGTGCGCCTGCCCGCGCGCGCTGTCGATCAGATAGGCGACCTTCTGGAAGGTGAAGAAGGAGATCGCCAGCGGCAGGATGATCTTCGGCAGGGTGACGCCCTCGCCGAACAGCAAAGCGAGATTGTCGGCGACGAAATTGGCATATTTGAACCAGCCGAGCAGCGCGACGTCGACGATCAGGCCGAAGATCAGCCACGCCTTGACGCTGGCCGCGCGGTCGGCGTCATGCGCCTTCTGGATGCGATCGCCGACGAAGAAATTGAAGACGATCGATCCCAGCAGCAACGGCAAATGGATCGGCCGCCACCAGGCATAGAAGCCCAGCGACAGCAAGGTCAGCATCAGCTTGGCGAGCGACTTCCAGCGCCCGGTGCCGAACACCAGCAGCAGCGCGATCGGCAGGAAGCCGAAGATGAAGACGAACGAACTGAACAGCATTTCAGCGCGCTCCGCCTGCCGCCCCGGTCATGTCGCGTCCCCCGCGGTCGCTCATCGCGGCCGGGCGATCACGCCGGCGGACACGCTGACCTTGTTGGCCAGCGCCTTGGCGATCGCGCGCCCCTGCGTCGCGAACAGCTCGATCGATTCGACCGTGAAGCCGGCGTCCTCGACCATCGCGCGGACTTCGGCCGGGTCGGAGAACAGGTAGATATGGTCGGGCGACGGGCTGTTGAGCGGCACGTTGACGAACAGCCGCCCGCCGTCGGCGATCGCCTGGCGCAGGAAGCGCAGCGCCACCGCCGGCGTCTCGAGATGTTCGATCACCTCGGAGATGACGATCAGGTCATAGCGGCGCTCGGGCAGCTTCGCCGCGAGGATGTCGGTCTCGGTCAGGCTGACCGGCTTGGTCACCCCCAGCAGGTCGAGCGCGGCGCGCGTCTCGCGCAGCGACACCGCGCTGAAATCCCAGGCCTCGAGCGATTTCGACAGGTCCGACCGCGCGGCGAGATAGACCATCAGGCCGTGGCCGGGGCCGACCTCGAGATAGTCGAACGGCGCGGTCGAGGCGTCGAGCACGCGGTGGAACATCTCGAACGTCGCGGCATGGTTGAACCACAGCAGCTGCGACAACAGCAGGCCGTTGACGTAGCGGCCCATATAGTCGTGGTTGGAATAGACTTCGGCATCGGCCTCGGCGAAGGTCGACAGGCGGTAACGGCCCTCGCGGTGGAAGAACAGCTCCTCGTCGCGCAGCTGGTCGCAGGTCCAGCGATAGTCGGCGACGAAGCGGGCATCCTCGCCCTGCATCAGCTTGCGTGCCGCCGCCGCCGCGATCTCGGTCGCGGCGAGGATCGCCGGCGAGCGCGGTTCGAAGCTCTTGAGCAGATAGGAGACATGGTCGGGCCAGGCCGCGACGACGGTGTCGATCACCGTGCGCATCTCGGGCATGCCGGCCAGCAGGCCGTGCAGTTTCGCCAATTTCTCGTCGCTCACCGGCGATGTCCCCCGTCGTTCGTCATGGTCGGCCCGCGTTCAGGCCAGCGTGGTCAGGCCGGCGCGTTCAGGCCAGCTTGCTGTCGATCACCGAGACGAGTTCGCCGACATTCTTCAGCCCCTCGATCTCGCTGTTCTTGAACTTGATGCCCAGCTGACGCTCGATCGCGACGATCAGGCGGATATGGCTCAGGCTGTCCCATTCCTCGACATCCTCCGCCGACGTCGCCGGATTGATCTCGAGATCGTCATCCACGTCGAACACGTCGATCATGATCTCGCGGACGGTCTCAAGCGTCGATTCGGACATCTTCTTCTCCAGCAGATACGGTTTCATAGGTGAAGGGCAGATCCTTCATCACATAGTCGTCGACGGCATAGGTCCATACCGAGGCACCGTCGTCCGCGATCGAAACGCGCGTGAAGCCCAGTCTGCCGAAATGCTCGGCGACCATCGCGTTCTTTGCGCTCGGCAGATAATGGCCGGTCAGGCGCTTGATGCCGGCGGCGCGCGCGCCTTCGATCACCGCCTGCATCGTCGCTTCCTCCATGCGGCGGCCGAGCACGCGGCAGCTCATCAGCCACGTGTCGCATACCCAGGTCTGATCGCCATCCGCGCGCCAGATCAGCACCGCGATCATGCCGTTGTCGCCGAACTTGTCGGCGAGCCGGATCTGCAAGGTAAACACCGATGGATCGCTTTCCAGTGCCGCGACCTCGGTCTCGGTGTAGCGCCGCGTCGTCAGGTTGAACTGGTTGCTCTTGTTGATCAACTGCGCGATCCGCGCGCGGCCGGTCTCGTCGAACGGCCGGATCGAGCACACCATCTCGAGCGAGGAGAGATATTCGTCGAGGCTGCCCAGCTTCTGCGCCGCCTCGGCGCGTACCGCATTGGCGCGATACTGCTCGGCGCGCTGCGCATCGTCGGCGGTCAGCGCAACCGTCTCGAACCAGCCCGAATGGGCGATCGCGAGCGGATACAGCGCGGGATCGTCGCCGACCTCGGGCACCGCGACCTCGGGCAGCATCTGGCGCACGCGCGCGCGTTCGGCGGGGTTGTCGTCGAGGAACAGCAGCGCATCGGTGCCGATGTTGAGCGTCTGCGCGATCGTCTTGAGGTTGGTCGCCTTGTCGGTCCAGTTGGCGACGAACACCGCGATGTCGCTGCGCTTGAGCGCCATCTCCTCATGGCTGTCGAACGGCAGCCAGGCATTGGCCTCCTCATTCTTCGAGCAGACCGCGAGGACGATGCCGCGGCGCTTGAGGTCGAGCGCATAATGCTGGATCGCGAGAAAGGCCTCGCCCTCGCCCGATCCCTGGCCGATGCGGATGCCCTCGAGTCCGTCGTCGCCGATGATCCCGCCCCAGCAGGTATTGTCGAGATCGAGCACCAGGCATTTGCGCGTCTTGCCGCGAATCGCGCCGAGCAGGCGGGCGACATGGTCGGCATAGAGCGGCGTCATGTCGAGCGCGTAAGGCAGCTTGGCCATGAACCATTGCGAGCGGTCCGACCACACCGACTTGCCGACCAGCCCGGCAATGCGGTCGACGTCGAGCACCACCGCGTTGATGTCGGCGGCGATGTCCTCGATGCTGCGGTTGAGCCGGCGCAGCATCGCCAGTTGCGATCCGCCGGCACGCGCATCGAAATGCCCCGACCAGGGATCGGCCGGTTCGACGAAATTCTGGATGATCACGGTCGCGCCGATTCGCGCGACGATGCCTTCCGCCAGCCAGCGGATCTGCTGCGCGGCCGCCTCGACGATGCCGTCCTGCGTCAGCACGTCGGAGCGGGTGAGTCCCAGCGAGATGGCATCGAGGCTGAGCAGCACGACGTCGGGCGCGAACGCCTGCAGGCCGGTGCCCTCGCCATGCACCTCCTGCACGGTCTGGCCGTAATCGCCGACATAGACGTCGGCGAGCACGCCGTGACGCGGTGCCGCGGCGACGATCGCGGGCACCGCATAGCTGGTCGTCGAGCTGCTGAGGATCGCCAGCCTGAGCGGACTGAGCGGTCCCGGTGCGATGATGGCGCGTTTGGTCTCGATCAGCTTGGCAAGCTTCAGCGCGCTGTCGAGATCGAGGGCAAAAGTGGCGAAGTCGCGCAGCGCCGCGCCCGACAGCGTGTCGGCCTTGCGGGCCGCGCGAATCTGCGCGTCATATCCCTCGGGCTTGCTCGCAAGCCAAGGCAATCGCGCAACATTATAGGTCAAAGCGACCCTCCCGACGCCCGGTGTCCGGACCTTCCTGCGGTCCCCGCTACGGCTTTTTGCTGCAATGCGGCAAAATGTCCAGAGCCGAGATGGAAACGCCGCACCGGTTCGCGCTCAACGGGCCGTCAGCATCGGCGCGATGAGGGCGAGCGTCGCCTCGGCCGTACGCTGCGCGCCGCTGTCGTTCAGATGGCAGTCGTCGTGCCGGAAGCGCCGGCCGAACTGGTCGGTATTCGGTCCGGCGACGATCCGCGGATTGCCCGCCGCAACCGCGGTCTGCGCGGCGATCACCGAGGGCGTGCTGACCTTGCGGCGCTCGCCGGTGCACAGCGTGGCGCGGTAGAGCACCAGCTTTGCGGCCGGTTTCAGCGCGAAGCTGGTCAGCACGATGCCGGTTACCTTCTCGATCTGCGGCTGGATTTCGGCCTGGGTCGGGCGGAACCACGCGTCGGTCTCGCCCTGGTGCCACAGCACGATATCGGCCGGTCCCACCACCTTCGCGGCCTCGGCCACGCGGTCGCGCAGCCAGCCCATATAAGGCGACTCCGGATCGAGCCAGTCGCCATATTGCGATCCGCCGATCGCGCCGTTGACGAACACCACCGGCCGCCCGGTCTTCGCCGCGAGCAGCGGCGCGAGCCGGCTCCACACGCTGCCGCGCCCGCCGGTCGTACCCAGCAGCGGATCGCGCAGCCTATAGCATTTGCCGGCGAAGAACATGAAGGCGGGCACGGCCGGATCGGCGTCGAGCGGGGTCGAGATCGCGTTGGCCGCGTTCGACTGGCCGCCCGTCACCACCACCAGCGCGTTCGCCGGGCAGGGCAGGGCGGCATTGGCCGCGACGTCGTCGTTGATCTTCGCCCAGTTCTTCGACAGGCCGGCCCACTGGCGCGCAGCGGTCTTCGCGACGATCACCGTGCCCGCCGGAAAATCGCCCTCGGGATCGGCCATCAGGCCATAGACCGTGCCCGCGACGAACGTGGCGCCCAGCGCCAGCGCGGCGACCGCGCCCACCAGCACGCGCCGGACGACGGGTTTCATGACGTCTTGCTCTCCAGGGCGATTTCGCGATGCTCGGTCGGGTCGGCCGGCTGGGGATCGCGATAGATGCGGCTGCCGTAGATCAGCTCATAAGGCCCGATCTCGACCAGCTTGTGGATCACCCAGGAGATTGCGAGCGCCACCGAAACGGTGACCAGCAGATAGGGCAGCAGTGTCAGCTGCCATGGATAGGCGCTGACATGCAGCTTCCGCAGCAATTCGCGCATCGCGATATAGACATAGGGATGCGCCAGATAGAGCGTGTAGCTGATCGTGCCGATGAAGCGCATCGGCGGACTGCACAACACGCGCGAGATCGCGCTCTGGCTGAACAGCACCGCCTGGACGAACACCAGGGTCGCGATCACGAGCGCGAACGCCGGAAGCTGCCGGCCCGGCTCCTCGAGATAGGTCTTGCTGTTGAAGTCCATCGCCGTGGCGATCACCGCGATCACGACGAAGGCGGCGAGCGCCATCGCCGTCGCGGGGCCGGATGCGATCGCCGGACGCATCCGCTGCTGGATGAAATAGAGCAGCGCGCCGCCGGCGAAATAGATCGTGATGTCGAACGCGGCCAGCATGAAGCCCGCCAGCGTCATGAAGCCGATCGCGCCGACCACCCGCCACTTGCTCTGGCTGCGCAACAGGAACCACAGCATTCCGTAGGTCGCGATATAATACCAGACCTCGTAGCTGATCGACCAGGCGTTGGGCGTAAGCGCCGGGGTGCCGGCGAAGATGTCGAGGAACACCAGGTTGAGCAGCAGCTTGTCCAGACCCAGCTTGAGCGGCTCGTAGTGAGTGAACAGGTTGAGCCCGAAAAAGAGCAGGGTGAACAGCGCGAACACCGGATAGAGCCGCCAGAAACGCCGGCCGGCGAACTCGCGCGGCGCATATTTCAGGCAGCTGGCGGTGATCACATAGCCGCTGATCACGAAGAACAGCTCGACGCCGTAGGTGCCGAAATTGGCGAAGTAGCGCACCAGCATCGCCAGCGTCGCGTCGTCATGGTAGAAATGGTCCCAGAATCCGAAGCTGACATGCGCCAGCAACACCATCAGCGACGCGACCCCGCGCAGCCCGTGTAACGGCTGACTGAACTGCACGCGCCCTCCCTCAGGCCATATTGCAGCGCAGCAGCGCCGCTGGCGTGGGTTATCAGATCGCGCACCCGATGCCATCGCAAATTTTTACAATTTTTTCCGTGCGACGTGCCGGACCGGACGAGCGCAGGAAAAAGGATGCGGCAGTTGCAGTTGGCGGCAACTCCGCTATTCCGTCGCTGCTGCTGCACTGCAGCGACGGGTACGGAACGAAGCTGCCGCACGATGTTGTCGGGTAAGAAAACGCGGTCGGCCGCGATCCTCGCCATGGGGCGGCTGACGGATGTCGTCTTTCCGCTGCTGCGCGCCTTCCTGCTCGCCCGGATGCTGCCGCAGGCGGAGTTCGGCCTCGCGATCACCTTGTCGGTGATGGCGGCGCTGGTCGAGCTTTCGACCGATATCGGCCTCGATCGCTATGCCGTCGTCAACGCCGACCGCGAATCGGTGGTGTCGCGCGGCACGATGCACAGCCTCAGCGTGTTGCGCGGCGCGATCATCGGCCTGCTGCTCGCCGTAACCGGGCCGCTGGCGGGCTGGGCATTCGATCGCCCCGACGCCTGGTGGGCCTTCTCGCTGCTCGGACTCGCCAGCTTCATCCGCGGCTTCATGCATCTCGGCATCAAGGAAGCGATGCGCGACTATCGGTTCTGGCCCGAGGGCGTGACCCTGGCCGCGGCGCAGACCGTCTGGACCGGCCTGTCGGTGCTGTTCGCACTGCTGCTCGACGATTATCGCTGCATGTTGTTCGGCATCCTCGGCGCGCAGGTCGCATTCGTGGCTGTCTCGCACCTCACCTCGCGCACCGAGTGGCGGCTGCGCTGGTCGGGCGAAGCAGCGACGACGATCCTGCGCTTCAGCCTGCCTTTGGTCCCCAACGGCATGAGCCTGGCGTTCCGCCACATGGCCGACCGGCTGATCGTCGGCGCGTTCATGAGCCTCACCGCGGCGGCGGTCTACAATATCAACATGATGATCGCGCTGACGCCGCGCAACATCATCCAGAGCTTCGTCACCAGCGTCGCGCTGCCGGTGTTCGCGCAGCATGAGAGCGGCGAGCGGTCGATCGCGCGGCTCTACCCGACCTGGGCGATCGCACTGGCGGCGATCGGCGCGATCTATGGCGCCGGCGTGATCTGCCTCGCCGAACCGCTCGTCACTTTGATCTTCGGTGCCCGTTTCGCGATCGACCAGATCTTCATGACGCTGACCGGGCTGATGGTCGCGATCAAGATCATCTACGGGCTGCCGGTGCCGCCCTCGCTCGCGGTCGGCGACACCAAATTCATCCTGTTCGGCACGATGGCGGCGCTCGGCAGCCCGCTGTTCGGCTTGGTCTCCGCCAGCATCACGCCCGACCTCGACATCTTCGTCGCGGCGATGTGCGTCGGCGAACTGCTCGGCCTGCTGTCGGTCGCGTGGCGCTGCACCAACCGCTATGGCTTCCATGTCGCCGACGTCTGGCTCAGCGTGCTGGTCCCGGTGTTCATGCTCGCGGCGTTGGGCTTCGTCCTCTACGAGGCGGATCCGGGTCTCTGGATGCGAATCGCGATCTTCTGCCTGTTCGGCGCGATCTGCGGCGCGGCGATGCTGTTTGCGCTGGTCCGGACCGGCGTTCCGGTCAGGACGCTGCTGCGCCGCAAGGCGCCGCGGGCGCCGGCGGAGAAGCAGGGATGAGGCCGCCCGCACCCGTCGTCGCGCTGGCACAGCAGCCGCCATCGACGATCCTGCTGATTCTGGCGTCCTTGCTCTATCTCGCAACGGCGGCCTGCCTGATCTTCGTCGTCATCGACAATCGCAGGAGCGCGGCGCGCAAAACGCCTGGCCTTGCCGAGCAATGGCGCCGCGATGATTGGTTCTGGATCGCCGTCGCGGCGCTGCTCGGGCTGATCGCCGCCTATCGCGCGAGCGGACTCGAATATCTGCTCCAGGTTCATTTCCGCACCGAGCTGCGCGCCGATCACATTTATGAGGAACGCCGCGAACTGCAAGCCGTCGCCGTGGTGATCGCACTGCTCGTAGGCCTCGCGCTGTCGGGCCTGACGCTCTGGTATCTGCGCGGGCGTCATATGGCGATCAGGCTGGCCGCGGTAACCAGCCTCGGGCTGATCTCGCTGATCGGCCTGCGCGCGATCTCGCTGCACGCGTTCGATGCGCTGTTCGGCTTTTCGATCGCCGGCATCAAGCTCGGCTGGCTGCTCGAAGCGGCGCCGTTGGTCCTGCTCGCTGGATGTGCGCTATGGTTCCGCCGCTGGCGCACGGAATTGGGCCGCCGGCCGCCGGCCCCCGGTTCGCGGCACAGGAGCGACGGGCGCCATCGAACGCGCCGCTGAACCCCATTTTCTTCGTCCCCCTCCTCGAAATCAAAAATGTTCACTGGTTTCGGATGCGTCACCATCTAGAAACGTCAGGCGCCCCGAAAACGCGCGTCGCTGCGGCACAGAGCCTCCCCCGAAGAGCGCCGGCCGCGATCATCAGCGGGGTTGCCGATTGGGGGCACGATGTCGTTGTCTTGGAGCGCCGACCGGCGCACTGGGGTGGACTCGCAAGGCGCGATCGGGCTGGTGCGTCGCCGCCGGCTGCTGATCGGTTCGGCCGCCACGCTCGGCCCGCTGCTTGTCATTGGCGTACCGCAGTCGGCTCTCGCGCAGGGCGTGGTGTGCGCTGATCCCGCCAACTGCACGGTCGCCGGGCCGGTCTCCGCCTCCAACGGCAATTCGGTCCTCGCCGCCGCCGGCAACGGCGGCACGGTGAACCTCACCGTCGGTCCCGGCGCGATCACCAACTCGGCCACGGCAGCCTATGCGATCAATGCGTTCAGCCTCGGCTTTGATCCGCCGACCGGCGGCCCGGTCACGGTCAATGTAAGCGGTGCGGTCACGACGACCGGCATCAATTCGTTCGGCATCCGCGCGCTCAGCCTCGGCTCGCACGGCGATAATGGCAGCGACGCCGATATCTTCCACGATGGCGGCGACGGCGATCCGGGCGGCAATGCCGGCATCGTCTCGATCGTCAGCACCGCGGCGATCAGGACGTCCGGCTATCAGAGCGCGGCCATCTTCGCGGTCAGCCAGGGCGGCACCGCCGGCAATGGCGGCAGCGGCAGTCTCGCCAATGCCGGCGACGGCGGGCGTGGCGGCAATGCGGCGGGCGTCATGGTCGACGCCACTGGCGACATCAGGACGTCGGGCGCGCTGTCCGCGGGCATTGCCGCGATCGGGATCGGCGGCATGTCGGGGTCGGGCGGCACCGGCGGCCTCTTCGGCAGCGGCGGCAATGGCATCGAGGGCAGCAATGGCGGCAATGTGACGGTTCGCTGGAACAATGGCATGTTCGGACCCCGCCAGATTTCCACGACTGGGATCGGATCGAACGGGATCACGGCCGAGTCGCTCGGCGGATATTCGGGCTCCGGCGGCAATGGCGGCTTCTTCATCCCCAGCGGCGGCAACGCGAACAGCGGCGGGCCGGGGCGGGACGTCATAGTGACCGTCGTGGACCCGCTTCACGGTGCCCGGATCACCACCACGGGAGCCTTTTCCAACGCGATCTTCGCCGAGTCGGTCGGTGGCGGCGGCGGGTCGGCGGGGGGCGCGGGCGCGTTCGGGATCGTCGGGGGTACGATCGCCGGCGCGCTGGGCGCCTCGGGCGGCTATGGCGGCGGCGGCGGCACGGTCAGCGTCGACAATGGCAGCTTCCTGAACACAGTCGGCGATTATGCCCGCGGCATCTTCGGACAGTCGATCGGTGGCGGCGGCGGCGACGGCGGCAGTTCCGAAGGTTTGACCGCGGTCGGCGGCACCGGCTCGGGCGGCGGCGGCGGCGGCAATGTGACGATCGTCGACAGCGGCAGGATACTCACCGGCACCGTGCAGAGCGGGATTCGCTATGGCCGGCAGTCGGATGCGATCTTCGCGCAGTCGGTCGGCGGCGGCGGCGGCAGCGGCGGACGTGCGGGCGGCCTGTTGAGCTTCGGCGGGACGGGGGCCAATGGCGGCAATGGCGGCGCGATCAGCGTGACCACCACGACCGGCGCGACCCTGACCACGCTCGGCGATCTGGCGCATGGCATTTTCGCGCAATCGATCGGTGGTGGTGGCGGCAGCGGCGGCGATGCGGGTGGCGCAGTGTCTTATGGCGGGTCGGGCGGCACCGCCTCCAACGGCGGCGCCGTCACCGTGACCAGCGCCGGAGCGATCACCACCAGTGGTGTCAACGCCGATGCGATCCTCGCCCAGTCGATCGGCGGCGGCGGTGGTGCGGGCGGCAATGCGGGCGGCGCCATCGGTTTCGGCGGCAAGGCCGGCGGCGGTGGGGCCGGCAGCGCGGTGACCATCGTCAACGACGGCAGGATCATCGTCAACGGCGCGTCGGGCAAGGGTATCGTCGCCCAGTCGATCGGCGGCGGCGGCGGTACTGCGGGAACGGCGGCAGGCGCCGCGGCGTTCGGCGCGACCGGCGGCGCCGGCGGCTCGGCCGATGTGGTCACGGTCCAGAATTCCGCAAGCATCACCTCCGCCTCCTCCTCGATCCTGGCGCAATCGATCGGCGGCGGCGGTGGCACCGGATCGTTCAGCGCCGGCATCGCCGCTTATGGCGGTGCGGGTGCCAGCGGCGGCAATGGCGGCACCGTGCTTGTCAGGGATATCGGCGCGCACGCCACGTCGGAAGCGGACGGGTCGGCGATCGTCGCCCAGTCGATCGGCGGCGGCGGCGGCAAGGGCGGCGGCTCGGTCGCGGCGGGCGGCCAGATCGCCTTCACCTTCGGCGGCAGGGGCGACAAGGGCGGGTCGGGCGGGACGGTGTCGGTGGTCACCCTGGCGATCCTCGCTACCGGCGCCACGCGCGCCGCGACCGACGGCATCGCCACGTCGGGCGACCGCGCGGACGGCATTCTCGCCCAGTCGATCGGCGGCGGCGGCGGCAATGGCGGCGGTTCGATCGGCGGCACGCTCGGCGGCACGATCTCGGTCGGCGGCCAGGGCGGCGCCGGTGGTGCGGGCGGCTCCGTCTTCGTCAACGCCGCCGGCGCGATTGCGACGCGCGGTCTCGATGCGCGCGGCATCGCCGCGCAATCGATCGGCGGGGGAGGCGGCGACGGCGGCTTCGCGATCAGCGCAGCGCTGGGACTCACCTCGCTCGTCTCGGCGTCGCTCGGCGTCGGCGGCGCTGGCGCCAATGGGGGCGCAGGCGGTGGAGTCACGTTGATCAATCGCGGCCTCGTCACCACCCTCGGCGATCGCGCGAAGGGCGTGCTTGCCCAGTCGATCGGCGGCGGCGGCGGCAATGGCGGCGCCACGGTCGTCGCGGCCGGCGCCAGCGGCGTGGCGCTGACCGTCGGACTCGGTGGCAATGGCGGTACGGGCGGCTCGGGCAGCAGCGTCTTCGCGTCGCAGACTCAGAGCGGCATCGCCACCTCGGGCGATTTCGCCGATGCGTTCGTCGCCCAGTCGATCGGCGGTGGCGGCGGCAATGGCGGCGTGTCGATCGGCGCATCGGTTGCGGGCGGCGCCAGCGGAACCTTCACGATCGGCGGGCGCGGTGGCGTCGGCGGCGGTGGCGGTTCGGTCTCGGGCACCGTCGGTGCGCCCGGCACGGCCGGGGTCAGCGTCGCGACCAACGGCGCCAGCGCCAATGGCATGCTGGTCCAGTCGATCGGCGGCGGCGGTGGCAATGGCGGACTCAGCGTCGCCGCGGCGGTCGGTGGCGCCGGCGCCTTCTCGGCCGCACTCGGTGGCAGCGGCGCTTCGGCCGGCAGCGCCGGCGACGTCTTCGCCGGGGCCTATGGCGCGATCCTGACCAATGGGATGAATGCGGACGGCGTGCTGGTCCAGTCGATCGGCGGCGGCGGCGGCAATGGCGGCGGCAGCATCGCCGGCGCGGCGTCGATCGGTGCCAGCGCAGTGCTCGCCGTCGGCGGCATCGCCGGCGCCGGCGGCAGCGGCGCGAGCGCGACGCTGATCACCCAGGCCGCGATCACCACGCATGGCACGCTGTCCAACGGTCTCGTCGTCCAGTCGATCGGCGGCGGCGGCGGCAATGGCGGGTTGGCGATCGCCGGCAGCGTATCGGACATGGCCGGCGGCCTGTCCGTCGCACTGGGCGGCAAGGGCGGTGCCGCCGGCACCGGCGGCAAGGTGTCGCTCACCAGCAGCGGCGCGATCTCGACCGATGGCGCAGGTGCGCTCGGCATCCTCGCCCAGTCGATCGGTGGCGGCGGCGGCAGCGGCGGGCTTGCCGCATCCGGCGGCTTCTCGCTGAGCGGCGGCACGGTCTCGCTCGCGCTCGGCGGCAGCGGCGGCCCGGGCGCGAGCGGCAGCGCGGTGGCGGTGACCAATGCCGGGGCGGTCACGACGCGCGGCAACAATGCCGGCGGTATCACCGCGCAGAGCATCGGCGGCGGCGGCGGCAACGGCGGCGACAGCATCGCGGTTTCCGCCGGCACCGATTTCGCGGGTTCGCTCGCGATCGGCGGCGGCGGCGGTACCGGCGGGGCGACCGGCGGGACCAATGTCACCAGCATTGGCGACCTGACGACGGGCGGCGTCTTCTCGAACGGGATCACCGCGCAGTCGATCGGCGGCGGCGGCGGCAATGGCGGCTTCGCGCTGTCCGGCGCCTTCTCGGTCGACGTGTCGCTCGCCGCGAGCTTCGGCGGCAATGGCGGCAGCGGCGGCAGCGTGTCGGTCAACGGCATCGACGCCGGCGGCAATGTCATGGCCCCGCTCGTCAACGTCGGCTCGACCGGCAATATCAGCACCGCCGGCACCGGATCGCACGCAATCCTCGCCCAGTCGATCGGCGGCGGCGGCGGCAGCGGCGGCTATAGCGCGAGCGGCGGGATCAGTTTCGGCGGCGATTCCGCGACGCTGGCCATCGGCGGGAAGGGCGGTGTCAAGGGCGGCTTCTCGAGCGCGGTCAGCGTCGCCAGCACGGGTGCGGTGGCGACCAGCGGTGACATGGCGAGCGCGATCGTCGCCCAGTCGATCGGCGGCGGCGGCGGCGATGGCGGCTTCGGCCTGTCGGTCGCCGCCGGCGATCAGTTCGCCGCCGGGGTCACGGTCGGGGGCACGGGGGGATCGGGCAACCGGGCGGATGCGGTCACAGTCACCAATGCCGGCGCGATCACCGCATCGGGCGTGGCATCGTCCGGCATCGTCGCGCAATCGATCGGTGGCGGCGGCGGCAATGGCGGCTTCGGCGTGGCCGGCGCACTCACCCTCGGCAGCGCGGGACTCGGCATCGGTCTCGGTGGTTCGGGCGGCAGCGGCGACGTCGCCGGCGCGGTCTCCGTCACCTCGCGGGGCGCGATCACCGTCGGCGGAATCAACGCCAGCGGCATCGTCGCGCAGTCGATCGGCGGCGGTGGCGGCAGCGGTGGCTTCACCGGCGAGATCATTGGGTCGGTCGGCAGCGGGGCCGATCTGGTCGGGCTCGCCCTCGGCGGTTCGGGCGGCGCCGGCACCGATGCGAGCATCGTCGCCGTCAGCTCGAACGGCGCGGTGTCGGCGGCCGGCGACAATGGCCATGCGATTCTCGCGCAGTCGATCGGCGGTGGCGGCGGCAATGGCGGCTATTCGATCGTGGCGAGCGCGGGATCGGCCAATCTCGCGGCGAATCTGGCGCTGGGTGGCTCGGGCGCTTCGGGCGGCCGCGGCCAGGCGGTGACGGTCACCTCGACCGGCGCGCTCTCCACCGGCGGGATCTTCGCCGCCGCCCTGTTCGCCCAATCGGTCGGCGGCGGCGGCGGCGGCGGCGGTTTCTCGATCGCCGGCTTCCTCGGCAGCGGCAACGGCGCCAGCCTCGCGCTCGGCGGATCGGGTGCGGGCGGAGGCGCCGCCGGGGCCGTCACCGCCAGCAGCACCGGCGCGATCATGACGTCGGGCGCCATGTCCGACGGCATCTTCGCCCAGAGCGTCGGCGGCGGTGGCGGCACCGGCGGCTTCAGCATCGCCGGCGGCATCACCACCGGCAACGCCGCCGCGATCACGCTCGGCGGGTCCGGCGGCGGTGGCGGCAGCGGCGCGGCGGTGAGCGTCACCAACAACGGTGCCATCCAGACCTTCGGCAAGGGTTCGCACGGCGTGTTCGCTCAGAGCGTCGGCGGCGGCGGCGGCAGCGGCGGATCGGTCGGGTCGGTCGGTATCGGCCTCGCCAGCAACGGCGGTTCGGTCGCGATCGGCGGCAGCGGCGGTAATGGCGGCAGCGGCGGTGCGGTGTCGCTGGTCTCCTCGCGCACGATCGAGACGTTCGGTTCCATCGCCAACGGCATCTATGCCCAGTCGGTCGGCGGCGGCGGCGGCGACGGCGGTTTTTCGATCGCGTCGTCGGCGGCGAAACAATTCGCCGGCTCGCTCGCGATCGGCGGGACCGGCGCGAAAGGCGGCACCGGCGGCGCGGTCGCGCTGCTCAGCACGAGCGACATCAGCGTCCACACGACCCTGTCCAACGCGATCGTCGCGCAGTCGATCGGCGGCGGCGGCGGCGGCGGCGGCTTCGCGCTGTCGGGCTCGCTGGGCAATGGCAACGCCGTCGCCATGGGCCTTGGCGGCAGCGGCGCCACCGGGCAGGATGCGTCGATCGTGACGGTCAGCTCGTTCGGCGCGCTGCAGACCACGGGCCGGCTCGGAATCGGCATCCTCGCCCAGAGCATCGGCGGCGGTGGCGGCAATGGCGGCTTCTCCGGCTCGCTCGCCGCCTCGCCGGGCGGTGGCGCGATCTCGCTCGGCCTCGGCGGCCGCGGCGGCGGCGCCGGCCGCGGCGGAGCGGTCAAGGTCGCCAGCAGCGGCCCCATCACGACCGCCAACGATATGGCCGATGGCATCCTCGCGCAGTCGATCGGCGGCGGCGGCGGCAATGGCGGCTTCGTGATTTCCGGATCCGGCGGCCAGAGCCAGCAGATCGGCGTCGCGCTCGGCGGCTCGGGTGGTGCCGGATCGACCGCGTCGACGGTCACGGTCAGCGCGCGCGGGGCGATCACCACGTTCGGGCGGTTCTCCTATGGCATTCTCGCCCAGTCGATCGGCGGCGGCGGTGGCAATGGCGGCTTCGCGTTGTCGGGCGTGCTCACCACCTCATCGGGCAATGCCAGCGTGGCGATCGGTGGCAGCGGCGGCAGCGGCGGCCAGAGCGCCGCCAAGATCCAGCTCACCTCGAGCGGCGCGGTCCAGACCAGCGGCATGGGGTCGCACGCGCTGTTCGCGCAGTCGATCGGTGGCGGCGGCGGTTCCGGCGGTTTCGCCGGGGCGGTCACGATCGGTGCGGGACAGTCCAGCGGCGGCATCACCGTCGGCGTCGGCGGCGGTGGCGGGACGGGATCGCTCGGCGGCGCCGTGGCCGTCCAGAATAGCGGCGACCTCACGACCATGGGCGACGGTGCGGATGCGATCCTCGCCCAGTCGGTCGGCGGCGGTGGCGGCGATGGCGGATTCGGTCTCTCCGCGGTCGCTGACCGGGCCGACCGGTCGATCAACGCGACGCTGTCGCTCGGCGGCAATGGCGCCAGCGGCGGCAAAGGCGGCAGCGTGACCGTCAGCAGCATGGCGGCATTGTCGACCGTGGGCGCCAATTCGCTCGGCATCTCGGCGCAATCGATCGGCGGCGGCGGCGGATCGGGCGGCTTCGCCGCCAGCGGCATCCTCGCGATCGGCGCCAATACGATGAAGGAGACGGTCAGCGTCGGCGGTACCGGCGCGATCGGCGGGATCGGTGGGGCGGTCACCGTCACCGCGGGCGGCAGCGTCGCGACGCAGGGCGCAAATGCGATCGCGGTCAATGCGCAGTCGATCGGTGGCGGCGGCGGACGCGGCGGCGTGAGCGTCTCGGCGGCGGTCGGCGGCAGCGGGGGCAATTCGGGCGGCGACACGCTCGCGCTCGGCGGCCAGGGCGGCAGCGGCAATCTCGGCGGCATCGTCAAGATCAGCAGCAGTGCGGCGATCACGACCGCGGGCGCCGGGGCTTCGGGCCTGGTCGCGCAGTCGATCGGCGGCGGCGGCGGCAGCGGCGGCCTCAGCGTGACCGGCGTTCTCGCGAAGAGCCAGGGCGCGAACATCGGCCTTGCTCTGGGCGGCGTCGGCGGGCTGGGCGGTCATGGCGGCGCGGCGAGCGTGACCAGCAGCGGCGCGATCCTGACCACGGGCAATGCCGCCTATGGCGTCGAGGTCCAGTCGGTCGGCGGCGGCGGCGGCGACGGCGCGCTGGCGATCGCGGGCAATATCTCCGGCGAGTCGTCGCCGCTCAGTACTGGTACCCAGCTCGGCGCGAGTGCGGCGGTCGGCGGTGCCGGCGGCAATGCCGGCAATGGCGGCGGGGTGACGGCAACCATCACCGGCGCGGGCATCGATACGGCGGGGATGAACGCGAACGCGATCCTCGCCCAGTCGATCGGCGGCGGCGGCGGCAATGGCGGACTCGCGCTCGCGGGCGGGATCGGCGTCGGCAGCCTCGAAACTTCGGTGCGGATCAACGTCAGCATCGGTGGTTCGGGCGGCATGGGCGGCCTCGGCGGGGCCGTCACGGTCAACAGCGATACGAATTTGCGCACGCGCGGCGACGACGCCGCGGCGGTGATGGCGCAGTCCGTCGGCGGCGGCGGCGGCATCGGCGGCGGTGCGATCTCGACGCTGCTCGGACTCAAGTCGCAGAGCGAGGGGCGCAAGGTCGACGTCACCGTCGCGCTCGGCGGCAATGGCGGCAGGGGCAATAATGGCGGCGCTGTGAAGGTCACCGAAGCCGGGCAGATCCTGACCACCGGCACCCAGTCCGACGGCATCTTCGCCCAGTCGGTCGGTGGCGGCGGTGGCGTCGGCGGCCAGGCCAATGCGATGACCTTCCAGATCGGCCAGGCGTGCCAATATGCGTCGACCGATACGGCAAGCTGCCAGAAACCCCCGCCTGGCCCGGCCAATCTCAACCTCAAGCTCGCCATGGGCGGCAGCGGCGGGGCGTCCGGCAATGGCGGCGCGGTAACCGTGATCAACAGCGCGTCGATCATCGCGAGCGGCAATCTGTCCGACGGCATCTTCGCCCAGTCGGTGGGCGGCGGCGGCGGCCGTGGCGGGATCGGCGCAAGCGATCTCGGCGGCGGCATCGTCCCGACCGAAACGGCGATCGATACCAGCACCAAGCTGGTGCCGTTCCGGGCCAGCGGGGCGAAAGGCATCACGATCGCGCTCGGCGGCAGCGGCGGTTCGGCCGGCAATGGCGGCGCAGTCAGCGTCACCAACCATGGCACGATCTTCACCGCCAGCCTGCTTGGCTACGGCCTCCTCGCCGAATCGGTCGGCGGCGGTGGCGGTGTCGGCGGGCTCGGCGATTCGGGGCTGGTGCCGGACATCAAGCTCGGCGGGGGCGGCGCCGGGGGCAATGCCGGCAATGGCGGCGCGGTCACCGTCACCAACGACGGCGCGATCCAGACCCACGGGTTCGATGCGACCGCTTTGTTCGCGCACAGTGTCGGGGGCGGCGGCGGCATCGGCGGCAGCGGCCGGTCCTCCACGATCGGCATCGGCGGCGCGTCCGGCGACAGCGGCAATGGCGGCGCGGTCACGGTCACCAACAGCGCGACACTGTCGACCGGCAGCGTCAGCGCCGACGGCATTTTCGCCCAGTCGGTCGGCGGCGGCGGCGGCACCATCGCCGACGACCAGTTCACCCAGCAATTTGCCGACGGCACGATCGGCGCGCTCTCGGTCGGCGGCAGCGGCGGCAATTCGGGCGCGGGCGGCGCGGTCACCGTGCGCAACATGGGCCAGATCATGGTCGGCAATTTCAACGCGAGCGGGATTGCCGCGCAGTCGGTCGGCGGCGGTGGCGGCAGTGGGGCGAGCGTCTATGGCGTCGCAGTGTCGCTCGGCGGCTCGGGCGGCGCGGCCGGCAACGGCGGTGTAGTCACCGTGACCAACGCCGCCACCGGAACGATCATCGCGAAGGACCAGTTCGGCTATGGCATCGCCGCGCAGTCGGTCGGCGGTGGCGGCGGCCGCGGCGGCGCTGGCAACGGCAATCAGACGCTCGGCCTCGGCTCCGGATCGTCGGGTTTCGGGGGCGCCGTGTCGATCACCAATGCGGGCGGGATCTCGACAGCGGGCAAGTGGAGCGCGGCGCTGCTGGCGGAAAGCGTCGGTGCGGGCGGCGGCCTCGCCGGCGACGGCTCGGGTTCGGTCTCGTTCGGCAGCGCCGGCTTCGCCAATGGCGGCGCGATCACGCTGTCCAACACCGGTACCGTCATGACCAGCGGCCTGCAGTCGTTCGGCCTGCTCGTACAGAGCGTCGGCGGCGGCGGCGGTATCGCCACCGCGACGACGCCCGGCGAGACCGCGACGTTCGGCTCGCGCACCGGCAGCGACAATTCGAGCGGCGGCGGCATCGGCGGCGCGATCAATGTCTCCAACCTGGGCATGATCGCCACGACCGGCGATGGCGCGGTCGGCATTTTCGCCCAGTCGGTCGGCGGCGGCGGCGGGTTGCAGCTCGGCAATGTCGCGATGACCTATGCCGCGGCGGCGAACCCGGTGCATGCCGCACGTGGCGGCGCGGGTGGCGCGATCATCTTCACCGACACGCCCGCAGGACAATTTATTTCGAGCGCGCGGATCATGACCGGCGGCGCTTACGCCCACGGCCTCGTCGCCGAGAGCATCGGCGGCGGCGGCGGCGCCGGCGGGCTTGGTGCGACGACCTCGGCGCTGGGCGCGAACCTCGCCGCATGGGAAGGCAGCGCCGGCGGCTCGGGCAATGCCGGCGCGATCACGCTGACGATCGGCGAGAACATCACCACCACCGGCGTCGGCGCCGACGCGATCCATGCCGCGAGCATCGCCGGCACGGGTACGGGCGGCGCGATCACGATGACCATCTATGGCGATCTCGCCGCGACCGGCGCGGGCGCCAGCGCGATCTGGGCCGAGAGCATCGGCGGGGCCGGCAAGGGCCTCGTGAAGATCACCGACTATAATCAGGTTCTCGCCGGACCCAACGGCTATGCCATGCGCATCGTCGGCGGCGGGGCTGCGATCACGAGCAAGGGTGTCGTGACCGGATCGATCGTCGCCGATGGTACGACGACATTCGACAATTTTGCCGTGCTCTATTCCGGCCCGCAGATCGCGCTGGGAACGGCCGGCGTGTTCAACGGCATGGGCCTGTTGTCGCCGGGCGGCGAGGGCGTGTTGGCGAATTCGGCACTCACCGGCCGCCTCAACCAGACCGGCACCCTCGAAGTGGATATCGATGGCAGCACCGCGACCGGCGATCACGTGACCGTCAGCGGCAGCGCGACGCTCAGCGGCACGATCTTCGTCAATCCGATCAATTTCGCGACCGCAAAGCCCGGCGATGCCAATGTCGTGGTGGTGAGCGCGGCGGGTGGCCTGACGCTGGGCAATCTGCAGCTCCTGCGGCCTGGCGCCGCGCTGATCGACATCCGCCTCGTCCAGATCGATGCCAATAATTGCGCGATCGGCTATGGCGTGAGCTTCTCGCCCGACAGTTTCGGCGAGAGCGGCAATCCGTTCGAAATCGGCCAGGTGCTCAACGATCTCCAGCAATCGGGCGCCTCGGCGACGTTCAACGCGCTCGCCCCGGCCTTCTTCGCTGTGCCCGACGATGCGACGCTGGCGGCCGATTACAACATGCTCTCGGGCGAGGGTTCGGCCGGGATCGAGCAGACCGCGTTCGAGACCAATGCACAGTTCATCGGAACCTTGCGCCGCGCGGTGGAAGCCGGCGGCGAAGGCGACGGGCTATGGGCGGCCGGCCATGACGGCAGCGGTGCCCTCGGCGGGTCGGCTGCGGGCGGCACGGCGGGGTTGCATTATCGCGGCAGTGGTGGCGTGATCGGCGTCGACCGTCAGGTCGGCGCGTCACGGATCGGCGCCGCCTTCGGTTTCGACCATGCGCACTTCTCGGTCAATGCGCGCGCGACAGACGGCTCGCTCGATGGCTATCACGGCGCGATCTACGGACAGACCGGGATCGGTCATGCCTATCTGCTCGGCGCGCTCGCGGCCGATTTCTACGATAACAGCGTCTTTCGTCGCGTCGCCGCGCTCGGGCTTGCCGAACAGGAGAAGGGTCGGCTCCACAGCCGGGGCTTCACCGGCCGGATCGAAACGGGATATCGTTTCACCATCGCCGGCCTGCGCGCGACGCCGTTCGGGGCGTTTCAGGCGGGCACGCTGTACGCGGCGGGCTATCGCGAACGGGCCGTTGCCGGCGCCGGCAATTTCGTGCTCGATTATGCACCGCATCGCACGCGGACCGCGCAGTCCGATGTCGGCCTCCAGCTCGACGAGCATTTCGGCAGCACCGGCGGCACCACGATCTTCGCCCAGGCCGACTGGCTGCACGAATATGACCGCAGTCGCAGCGTCGCGCCGGCGTTCGCGGCGTTCGGTTCGGACCGCTTCCCCGTCGAAGCCGCCCGCGCAGCGCAGGATCGCGTGCAGGTCAACGCCGGGATCAGCATCACGGTGCGTCCGGGACTCACGCTGAGCGCGAGCTATCTCGGCGAGACGGGTGGTCATGGCCACAGCGAAGCCGGGAACGCGGGACTGCGCTGGACCTGGTGACAGGGCGCCCGGATCAGTAGCTGGCGGATCAGCCCCTGGCGAGCGCCAGCAGATATTGCCCATAGCCGGTCTTCGAGAACATCTCGCCGCGGCGGATGAGCTGGTCGCGGTCGATGAAGCCGTTCTCGAACGCGATTTCCTCGAGGCAGGCGATCTGGATGCCCTGGCGCTTCTGCAGCACGCGCACGAATTCCGAGGCTTCGACAAGGCTGTCATGCGTGCCGGTGTCGAGCCACGCATAGCCGCGCGAGAGCGTTTCGACATAGAGTTCCCCCAGCTCCATATAGAGCCGGTTGAGATCGGTGATCTCATATTCGCCGCGTGCCGAGGGTTTCACCTGGGTTACGAGGTCGACGACGCGGTTATCGTAGAAGTAGAGGCCGGTGACCGCGAAGTTGGACTTCGGCACCGCCGGCTTTTCCTCGATGCTGAGCGCGCGCCCGCTGGCGTCGAGTTCGACGACACCATAGGCCTGCGCCTGCTCGACCTGATAGGCGAAGACGGTCGCGCCATGTTCGCGACTCGCTGCCGATTTCAGCAACCCGCTCATGCCGGCACCGAAGAAGATGTTGTCGCCCAGCACCAGCGCCACCGGATCGTCGCCGATGAAGTCGCGGCCGAGGACGAAGGCCTGGGCAAGGCCGTCGGGGCTCGGCTGGACGATATAGCTCATCGCCAGCCCGAACTGGGATCCGTCGCCGAACAGCCGCCTGTAATTATCCAGATATTCCGGCGACGAGATGATCAGCACCTCGCGGATGCCGGCCAGCATCAGGATCGACAGCGGATAATAGATCATCGGCTTGTCGTAGATCGGCAGCAGCTGCTTGTTGACTGCGAGGGTCGCCGGATGGAGCCGGCTGCCGGTGCCACCGGCGAGGATGATGCCCTTCATATGCGTTCAGTTCCCAAGAAGTTCGGCGACGATCTCGTCCACCATCTCGCGCCAGGGGCGCGGCGCATGGCCGAAGGTCGCGACGAAGCTCGACGTGTCGAGCCGGGAGTTGGCGGGGCGGCGCGCCGGCGTCGGATAGTCGGCGGTGGTGATCGCTTCGACCGTGGGGGCGGGGCCACCCAGCGGCGCGGCCGCGGCGAACACCGCCTCCGCCAGCGCATGCCAGCTCCCCTCGCCGCCATTGACGAGATGATAGGTGCCCCAGGGCTGGTCGCCCGCGACGATCCGGTCGAGTACGGCGAACACCCCGTCGGCGATGTCGGGCGCGCCGGTCGGGCAGCCGATCTGGTCGGCGACCACGCGCAGCAGCGGACGCTCGGCGCCGACGCGCAGCATCGTCTTGATGAAGTTGTTGCCGTGCGCGCTCACCACCCAGGCGGTGCGCAGGACGACATGGGCGGGGTTGGCGGTGCGCACCGCCAGTTCGCCGCCCAGCTTGGAAGCGCCGTAGACGCTTGCCGGGCCGACCGGGTCGGCCGGCAGATAAGGCGCATCCTTGGTCCCGTCGAACACATAGTCGGTCGAGATCTGGACGATCGGGATGCCGGCGTCCTTGGTCGCGGTCGCGAGGATCGCCGGCGCGACCGCATTCAGCTGCCATGAGGCCAGCACGTCGGTCTCCGCCTTGTCGACCGCGGTATGCGCGGCGCAGTTGACCACCGCCGCCCAGGGCCGCGAGGCGATCGCGGCGGCGACCTGCGCGGCGTCGGTGATGTCCAGCGTGTCATAGTCGGTCGGGGTGACCACGAAGCCGGCCGGCACGCGGCGCTGCAGCTCGGTGCCGACCTGGCCGTTGGCGCCGGTGACCAGGATCGGTCGGGGGATCGGAAGCGGCTCCGCCATGGCTCAGCCCACCCCCAGCCGTTCGCCCTGATAGGCGCCCGACAGGATCGCCTGCCACCAGCCCTCATGGTCGAGATACCAGCCGATCGTCTTCTCGATCCCGCTTTCGAACGTCTCGCGCGGCTGCCAGCCCAGTTCGACCTTCAGCTTGGTCGCATCGATCGCATAGCGGAAATCGTGACCCGGCCGGTCGGTGACGAAGCGGATCTGCTCGGCATAGGATTTGCCGTCGGCGCGCGGGCGCAGCCGGTCGAGCGTCGTGCAGATCGTCCTGACGACGTCGAGATTCTTCCGCTCGCTATTGCCGCCGACCATATAGCTCTCGCCGATCCGGCCGCGCTCGAACACCGCGCGCAGCGCCGCGGCATGATCGTCGACATACAGCCAGTCGCGGACGTTGGTGCCCTGGCCGTAGACCGGCAGCGCCTCGCTGGCGAGCGCCTTGATGATCATCAGCGGGATCAGTTTCTCGGGGAAATGATAGGGCCCGTAATTGTTCGAGCAGTTGGTGATCACCACCGGCAGCCCGTAGGTGTGGTGCCACGCGCTCACCAGATGGTCGGACCCCGCCTTCGATGCCGAATAGGGCGAGCGCGGGTCGTAGGGCGTTTCCTCGGTGAAATAGCCCTCGTCGCCCAGCGCGCCGAACACCTCGTCGGTCGAGATGTGGTGGAAGCGGAAGCGCGCCTTGGCCTCGTCGTCCAGCCCGCGCCAGTGATCGAGCGCGGCCGACAGCATCGTGAAGGTGCCGACCAGATTGGTGCGGATGAAATCGGCCGGGCCATCGATCGAGCGGTCGACATGCGATTCGGCGGCAAGGTGGGTGACGATGTCGGGCTTGAAGTCGGCGAACAGCGCACCGATCGCCTCGGCGTCGCAGATGTCCGCCTGCGCGAAGCGATAGCGCGGATCCTGATCGACCTCGGCCAGCGAACTGAGATTGCCGGCATAGGTCAGCGCGTCGACATTGAGCACCTGATGACCGGTTTCGCGGATCAGCTGGCGCACCAGCGCCGAACCGATGAAGCCGGCACCGCCGGTGACGAGGACGCGAAGGGACGAAGGCGAGGTCATCGAAGCGGCTTTTCCTGTCGTTGCTGGAGAGTCGGATCAGGCGGCGACCGGGGTCAGCGGCACCCCGTCATAAGCGAACGGACTGTCGAAATCGGCCAGCCGGGGATGTTTCTTGTCCTTGTCGGACAGGACCGGACCGCCCGCCGGCAGCGGCCAGGGCAAGGCGATGTCCGGATCGTCCCAGGCGATGCCGCCGTCGCATTCGGGCGCATAATGGCCGGAGACCTTGTAGATCACCTGCGTATCCGGCTCGAGCGTGACGAAGCCGTGCGCGAAGCCGGCAGGCACGTAGAGCTGGCTGCCATTGGCGGCGCTGAGCTCGGCGGCGGTCCATCGACCCCGGGTCGGCGAGTCGCGGCGGATGTCGACCGCGACGTCCCAGATGCGGCCGGCGACGCAGCGCACGAGCTTGTCCTGCGCATGCGGCGGCGTCTGGAAGTGCAGCCCGCGCAAAGTGCCGATCGGGCGCGACATCGAATGATTATCCTGCACGAAGGCGTGGGTGATTCCCAGTTTCTCGAGCGCGCGGTCGCTGTAAGTCTCGGAAAACCAGCCGCGTTCGTCCTCGAACTTGCGCGGGGTGATCAGTAGAACGGGCAATGGCAAATCCGTAAAAATGCGGGCAGGCGGTTCAGGCGGCGCGGCGCGTGCGCGCCAGGCCGTCAGAACGCATTGCGGTGAACGAGAACGCGGAAGGTGGACAGGATGATCGCGATGTCGCGCCACACCGTCCATCCCGACAGATATTCGAGATCGGCCTGCAGCCGGTTCTTGAGGTCGGATTGCCGGTTGGTGGCGCCGCGGAAGCCGCGAATCTGGGCGAGACCGGTCAGGCCGGGCTTCATCGCATGGCGGTCCCAGTAGCGCTGGTCGATATCCCAGAACAGCAGATTGTCGGCGGTGGAGGCGATCGCGTGCGGCCGCGGGCCGACGATCGACATGCTGCCGAACAGCACGTTCAGGATCTGCGGCAGCTCGTCCATGCTCGTGCGGCGGATGAAGCGACCGACGCGCGTGATGCGGTCGTCGTCGCGCGAGGCCGAGCGCGCGCCGGTGCTGTCGAGCTGTTCGGTCCGCATGCTGCGGAACTTGTACATGTTGAACATGCGGTTGCCCTGGCCGATCCGGCGCTGGATGAAGAACACGCTGCCGGCGCTGTCGAGCTTGATGGCGATCGCCACCAGCGCCATCACCGGCAGCAGGATCGGCAGCGCCGCGGTCGTCAGCGCGACGTCGAGCAGGCGTTTCAGCGTGCGGTCGGTGAGGCCGAGCTGGCCGGTCGCGACCTGCAGGGTCGTCCGGCCGCCGAGCTTGCCGAGTCGCAAGGGTCCGAGACCGTCGAGTTCGGGCGCCAGCACCTCGGCATTGACGTCGGCGCCCTTGAGCGCGAGCGCCCAGCGCTGCCGGTCCTTGGGTGCGCAGGCGACGACGACGCGGTCGGCATTCTTCAGCACGCAGCCGAGCCGGTCCATCATCGCCGGATCGTTGATCGTCGGCGCGAGGCGATAGCGCTTGGCGTCGATCACGAAGCGGCCGCCGCCGCCCTCGACCTCGACATTGTCGCGGATCACGATCTCGGTCAGCGGACTGACGCCCAGCGCGCGGCGCGAGATCCGCGAGAAGATGAAGCGCTGCGCGAAGATCAGGGCGAAGGCGGTGGCGACGCCCAGGCCGAACACGAAGCGCGAGAAATCCGCCGACGCCTTGAGGAAGAACACCGCCAGCACCGCGGCGCCGATCGTGAACAGCAGCGAGGTGGAGGCGCGGTAGAGGCCGACCCGCCATTCGCTGACCGCGCGCGTCTCATACGCGCCGCTGTTGAGCGCGGTGCCGAGAAAGACCGGCAGGATCGCGACCAGCATGCTCCAGGTATCGGACACGAGCAGGCCGTTGAAGCGAATCAGGCTGCCGATCACGAACGCGACGGTGATCGCCAGCAGATCGCCGGCCATCGCGCCGAACGAAATCGCGAGTCGTCGCGTCTTCTTCGGGCGCGGCAGATCGGCCGGAAGCGCCGGTGCCGAATCGAAATCGGCCGTGATGGTCTTGGATTCCGGCGCATCGATGGCCGGAATCAATCTCGTTTGCAGCTTTGTCACGTGCAAGCCCCGCTTTCCATGACGACCCGTGCCAACGATCTTATTATTTTGCAGCGCAATATTTATGACAGCCGTAGTGCGCCCGGGCAAGGGTCTCCGTCGAGAGAAAAAACGTCCAATGGCCGCAACCACCCGGTTAAAAGTGCGTTTTGTCTCGCTCGGGGACGGGGATTGTGCAAAATTCGGCTTGGGGAGTGTGTCGAGGGTCACATCGGTGCCGATAGCAATTGCGCTATCTGCATGACGCAAGTGCGAGTATGGCGGGACTATGTTGGGCTTCAGGCGGCGTTGGAAAAAGGAAGAGCCGGTCGCGCGAATCGCGCGGATTCCCGAGGGTGAGCGGGTCTATGCGATTGGCGACGTCCACGGCCGGCTCGATCTGCTGAAGTCGCTGCTGCTGCAGATCGAGACCGATTCGATGCGGCGGGGCCATGCGCGCACCCACATCGTGTTTCTGGGCGATCTGATCGACCGCGGCCCCGAGTCGGCGCAGGTGATCGAGTTCCTGATCGGCTATCGCCCCGCCTTCCGCTCGCTCCATTATGTCGCCGGCAATCACGAGGAATGTTTCCTCGACGTGATCAACGGCAGTTCGGCGACCGAAATGGCCTGGTTCCAGTTCGGCGGCTACGAGACGATGAAGAGCTATGGCGTGGCGGAGCGCGCAGTGATCGCCCGCGGTGCCGTGCTCCAGCAGGAGCTGGCCGATCGCGTGCCGCAATCGCATATCGATTTCCTGACGAAGTTCGTCGATCAGGTCCGCATCGGCGACTATCTGTTCGTCCATGCCGGCATCCGCCCGGGCCAGCCGCTCGAACGCCAGTCGCCGCAGGACATGCGCTGGATCCGCGACGAGTTTCTCGAGGACGATACCGACCATGGCTTCGTCGTCGTCCACGGGCACAGCATCTCACGTGCGCCGGTGGTGCGCGGCAACCGCATCGGCATCGACACCGGCGCCTATCGCAGCGGCCGCCTGACCGCGCTCGGGCTGGAGGGCGACGAGAGCTGGTTCCTCACCACGCGTGCGTTCGAGGCCGACGTCGCGGCTTGATTTGCACGGACGGCAGAGGGTTCCGTCACGGAACCGTCACGGGAACGCGATTCCAACTGTAACATGACACGGCCATGGCTGCCCCGACGCAGACGGGGAAGAACGGCCGATGGACGCGATCGCACGCTTGCCATTCGATGGGGATTTCGGCGATTTCGCCGCGTCCGAACCGCATCATCCAGAGCGCGGCGGCAAGCGCCGGCGCTTCCGCACGATATGGATCTCCGACATCCATCTCGGCACGCGCGGCTGCAACGCCGCGATGCTGATCGATTTCCTCGATTCGACCGACAGCGAGACGATCTATCTCGTCGGCGACATCATCGACGGCTGGCGGATGAAGAAGCGGTTCTACTGGCCCAGCACGCACAACGACATCGTCTGGCGGATCATGAAGCGCGCCAAGCGCGGCACCCGCGTGGTCTATATCCCCGGCAATCATGACGAGATGTTCCGGCAATTCTCCGGCCTGAACTTCGGCGGCGTCGAGATCCGGCGCAAGGCGATCCACACCACCGCCGACGGCCGCAAGCTGCTGGTGCTGCATGGCGACGAGTTCGACACGATCATGCTCGCGCATCGCTGGCTCGCCCATGTCGGCGATTTCGCCTATGAATGGCTGATGCGGCTGAACCTCGTGGTCAACGCCGTCCGCAGCCGGCTCGATCTGCCTTACTGGTCGCTCTCCAAGCACGCCAAGCACAGGGTGAAGAACGCGGTCGAGTTCATCAGCCGGTTCGAGGAGGTCGTCGCGCACGAGGCCGGCGCGCGCGGCGTCGACGGCGTGGTGTGCGGCCATATCCACAATGCCGAGGTTCGCGAGATCGCCGGCGTCGAATATTATAATGACGGCGACTGGGTCGAGGGCTGCACCGCGCTGGTCGAGCATTTCGACGGGCGGATGGAGGTGCTCCACTGGGCCGACGAGATCGCCCAGCGGGACCAGCGGGACGTGCGCGAGGCCGGCTCGGTCAGGCTCGCCGCCTGATGCGTGGCTGGCGGGCACGGCCTGCCCAACCGCAACCCAGGCCCGGACGCGACGCGCCGATGCGGATCGCGATCGTCACCGACGCGTGGAGTCCGCAGGTCAACGGCGTCGTCCGCACGCTCCAGTCGGTCAGCGCCGAACTGCGCCGGCAGGGCCATGAGGTCGAGATCGTCTCGCCCGATCTCTATTATTCATTGCCGTGTCCCACCTACCCGGAGATCCGGCTGGCGATGGCGCGCGCGCGTTCGGTCGGCGCGCGGATCGCGGCGTTCGGGCCGCATGCGATCCATCTCGCGACCGAAGGCCCGTTGTGCCTGGCCGCGCGCCGCTGGTGCCTGCGCAACGGGATTCCGTTCACCACCGCCTATCACACCCATTTCCCCGATTATGTCGAGAAGCGCACCGGCGTGCCGGCGCGCTGGATCTGGCACTATATCCGCTGGTTCCACGGCCCCGCGCAATCGGTGCTGGTGTCCACCGAAAGCGTGCGCCGCGCTCTGCGCGCGCACGGCGTGGCGCAGCTTCGTCACTGGGGCCGTGGCGTCGACCTCACCCATTTCAGCCCCGATGCGGCGCCGCTCGCCGCCTTTGCCGATCTGCCGCGGCCGATCATGCTCTCGGTCGGACGCGTCGCGATCGAAAAGAATCTCGAAGCCTTCCTGTCGGCGGACGTCGCCGGCACCAAGGTCGTCGTCGGCGACGGGCCGGCGCGCGCCGACCTGCAGGCGCGCTATCCGGAAGCCGTCTTCCTCGGACCCCTGTTCGGCACCGATCTGGCCGGCGCCTATGCCGGTGCCGACGTGTTCGTCTTTCCCAGCCGGACCGACACCTTCGGGCTGGTGATGATCGAGGCGCTCGCTTGCGGCACGCCGGTCGCCGGCTATCCGGTGACCGGCCCGGTCGACATCCTCAACCCGAGCGTCGGCGGCATCAGCGATCAGCTGCCCCGGGCGATCGCGGCCGCGCTCGCCTGCGATCGCGCCGCCTGCGCCGCTTATGGCCAGAGCTTCACCTGGACCGCCAGCGCCGACCAGTTCCTCGCGGGCCTCGCCCCGCTCCCACCCGAAAGCCTCAGCGCAGCGGCGTGATCGAGTCGTCGACGGGTCGAAGAAGCGCCAGACCAGCAGTGCAAAGCGCGAGATGATTGCGCGGCAGGCAGTCCTCCAGATCGAAGATATCCCACGGCTTTTGCGTTCGGCTATGCCGAATGCACCCAAGATCTGTTTTTCTCGCCGTCACCGGTAGCCCGACCTCAATTGGAGACGGATGACCTGAACTTGACAACTTATCGATGTAGGCAGCAGAGATTCGTCAAGGATTTAATTCCGGCTTAATCGTTTCTCGTAGAAAAGCGAATATCTTGTACAGGTAAAGGCGGGACGTGACCACGATCGATTATCGGCCGGAGATTGACGGTCTGCGCGCCGTTGCAATCCTTCCCGTGCTGCTGTTCCATGCCGGTTTTCGCGGCTTTTCCGGCGGCTATGTCGGCGTGGATGTGTTCTTCGTCATCTCGGGCTATCTGATCACCGGCATCATCGCGCGTGAGATCGATGAAAATCGCTTCTCGATCATCGCATTCTACGAGCGCCGTGCCCGCCGCATCATGCCCGCACTGCTCGTCGTCATTCTCGCCGTCCTCGGTGCTGCAGCCTGGCTCTACCTGCCCGGCGACTTCGAGTCGGTACCGCGATCGGCGCTTGCCGCCACGCTTTTTCTCTCCAACGTCAGCTTCTTCCTGGAAACCGGCTACTTCCAGGGCGGCGCCGAGACCAAGCCGCTGCTCCACACCTGGTCGCTCGCGATCGAGGAGCAATTCTATATCGGCTTCCCGCTCCTGCTCGTCCTGCTCGGCCGTTATGCGTCCCGCTGGCGAACTGCCATGGTTGCCGGCATCGCGCTCGGGTCCTTCGGACTCGCCGTGGCAACGCAGAACAATGGCGACGGCTTCACCTTCTATTTGCTGCCCCCGCGCGCCTGGGAGTTGTTCACCGGTGCGCTGCTGGCGCTGGGCGCGCTTCCCCGGATCACCTCCCGCCCACTCTGCGAGGCGATCGCCGCCGCCGGTCTCGCCGCAATCGGCTTCGCCGTCTTCACCTACGACCACGACACCACGTTTCCCGGCATGACCGCGCTTGCGCCGGTGCTCGGCGCGGCCGCGCTCATCCACTGCGCGCCGGGTACGCAGGTGGGACGCCTACTCGCACTGAAGCCGATTGTCGCGATCGGGCTCATCTCCTATTCGCTCTATCTGTGGCACTGGCCGCTGATCGTCTTCACCGAATATGCCATCGACGAGCGCCTCTCGGGCTGGACCAGCGTCGCGGTGATCGCCGCCTCGTTCGTGATCGCTACCGTCTGCTGGCGCACTGTCGAAGGCCCGTTTCGCGACCGCACCCGTCTGCCTCGTGCGCCGCTGTTCGGCGTGATCGGAGGCGCGATGGTCGCGATCTGTGCCGTCTCGCTGGCGATGGTGAAGGCCGGTCCATGGCCTGGCCGTTTCGACCGTGAGGTCATCCGCATGGCCGAGGCGAAGAACGACTTCAGCCCCGATCGCAATCGCTGCCACGACAAGAGCGCGGCCGGCCGAGCGCCCTGTGTGCTTGGCGCGAACGTGCCGCCCACTGCGCTGCTATGGGGCGACAGCCACGGCGTCGAGTTCGCCTATATTCTCTCCCGGATGGCAGCGGGCCGGGGCCATTCGCTTGTCGAGCGTACTATGTCGAGTTGCCCGCCCGTGCTGGGCTATGATCCGCCCGAGGTCCCGGCCTGCGACCGCGTCAATCGCCAGGTGATGGACGCGATCCGCGCCGATCGGCGGCTGCGCACGATCTATCTTGCCGGCTTCTGGGCCAGTTCGCGCTATGCAGCGCCAGCGATCGCGCAGGGGCTGGACCGCACCATCGCCGCGCTGGTACGCGATGGACGCCATGTCGTGCTGATTGGTCCGGTGCCATCCGCGCCCTTTGATGTGCCGCGCCGCCTGGCGCATCTCGCCCAGATCGGCCGGCTGGATCAGGCCCGCGGTGTGGCCCGCAACGAGACGCTGGCCGCCGCCGACCGCATCCGCGCGGTCGCCGACCGCTGGCGGGCGAGCGGATTGATCTATATCGATCCCGCCGCAGCTTATTGCGCCGCGCCGCGCTGCGCCATCGTCCATGACGGCGCGCCGCTCTATTTCGACAGCCATCATCCGAGTCTCGCCGGCGCCCGCCTCGTGCTCGCGCCGCTGGCAAAGGCGGACGTGGACGCCCCTCCCGTCGTGCCCCGGTCGCGGCGGTGAGGAACGCCGTGCAGATATGATCGGTCGCGGCACGAGCGACCGTGGCGTCGAGCGATCCGATCTCCCGCAGCGCCTGCCGCCAGGCGATCGGGAGCGTATCGGATTGCCCGGCCGGGCGCCGTTTCCAGCCGCCCGCTGCATCGTGCCTTGCCCTTCGGCGCGCAGGCGACTATCTCCGATCCGATATTGCGGCCGCTCCGGGAGGGGCGGCCCTGTTTATTTCTGGAGAACCCCGTCGTGGCACAGCCGCTCATGCCTCATGCGACCGCGTCCTGGCTGGTCGACAACACCGCGCTCAGCTTCGAACAGATCGCCGCCTTCTGCGGTCTCCACATCCTCGAGATCCAGGCGATCGCCGACGATATGGCCGCGACCAAGCTCACCGGCCGCGATCCGGTCCGCGCGCACGAACTGACGCTGGACGAGATCGAGAAGGCGCAGAACAACCCGGCCTACCGGATGGTGATGACCAAGGGACCCGACCAGGTCCGCCGCACCAAGGGGCCGCGCTACACGCCGGTCTCCAAGCGGCAGGACAAGCCTGACGGCATCGCCTGGATCATCCGCAACCATCCCGAGATCTCGGACGGCCAGATCGGCAAGCTGATCGGCACCACCCGCACCACGATCGCCGCGCTCCGCGACCGCTCGCACTGGAACATCGCCAACATCGTGCCGAAGGATCCGGTCACGCTCGGCCTGTGCTCGCAGCGTGAACTCGATGCGCTGGTCGCCAAGGCGGCGAAGGCGGCGGGCATCGAGGCGCCGGTCGACGACCGGCTCGAGGGCGATCGCGAGGCGCTGATCGGCGAGCTGCGCGCCCAGCGCGATGCCGCCGCGCGCGAGGCCGAGGCGGCGCTGACCGGCGAGACCAGGGTTCCGGCGCCGGCCGAGATGACCCGCGACACGCTGTTCAAGCGCTGAACCGCGGATGGCGGACCTCTCGCCCGATGCGTCGCTGACGCAGGACGAGAGTTTCGTTCCGACCAGCTATAAGGGCCTCGACTATCCGCTCGGCGCCTTTGCGCCGGCGCGGGGCGAACTGCATCGCCTGTCGGCCGGGCTGCGCTGGGCGCGGATCAGCCTGCCGGGTTCACTGGGGCACATCAATTGCTGGGTACTCGACGATGAGGGCGGCGTCGCGATCTGCGACACCGGCATGAGTCTGCCGGTGTGCGTCGAGGATTGGGAGTCGATCTTTGCCGGCGAACTCGCCGGCACCCGCGTCACCCGTGTCCTCGGCACGCATTTCCATCCCGATCATATCGGCCTGGCCGGCTGGCTCGCCGATCGTTTCGACGCACCGGTGTGGATGACCCGCGGCGAATGGCTGACCGCGCAGCTGAGCCGCGCCGATGCGCGCGACGCGGTGCCGGCCGACGTGATCGCGCTGCGCCGCGCGGCGGGCTGGACCGCCGACCAGATCGCGGCATCGCTGAAGGGCGGCTGGGGCCGGATGCGCAATTATGTCGCGCAGATGCCGCTCGGCTACCGGCGGCTGCAGGATGGCGACCGGGTGACGATCGGCGCCGGCATCTGGACGGTGGTGACCGGCAACGGCCACAGCCCCGAGCATGCCTGCCTGCTGAACGAGCAGGACGGCCTGCTGATCGCGGGCGATCAGGTGTTGCCGCGGATCAGTTCGAACGTCTCGCTGGGCGTCACCGAGCCGGACGGCGATCCGCTCGGCGACTGGCTGGCGTCGATCGACAAACTGCTCGCGCTGCCCGACGATGTGCTGGTGCTGCCCGCGCATGGCGAGCCGTTCCGCGGTCTCCACACGCGGCTGGCCGCCTTGCGCGACGAGCATCGCGGCCGGCTCGACGCACTCGCCGGCCATCTCGCCGAACCGCGGCGCGCGGTCGACTGCTTCGGCCTGCTGTTCTCGCGCGCAATCGGCGAGGAGGCACTGCCGCTCGCCAGCGGCGAGGCGCTGTCGCATCTGCGCCATCTCGAGGTGACGGGCCGGGCGGTCCGCGAGGTCAGCGACGACATCTGGTGGTACCGCGCGCCCTGAGGTTGCCGGCCTGAGATTGACGGCCTGAGATTGACGGGCCTTGCGGCCGTCGCTTACATTGATGTCAATGAGAGGGCCTGAAGAGATCTGGCGGACCGCGTACCGCCATCATGGCGCGTGGGATATCGACTTCCCGCCATTGACGCTGCCCGACATGCTGACCGCCGCCGCCGCGCGCGCGCCGCAGGCGCCGCTGCTCGATTTTATGGGCCGGAAATTTCATTACGCCGAGGTGCTGCAGGGCGTCCGCCGCGTCGCCACCGGGCTGCAGGCGCTGGGCGTGAAACCCGGCGACCGGGTCGGCCTGTTCCTGCCCAATACGCCGCATTATGTCGCCGCCTATTATGGCGCGCTGCTGATGGGCGCGACGGTGGTCAATTTCTCCCCGCTCTACACCGTCGACGAACTCGCGCATCAGGTCGCCGATTCCGGCACGCACCTGCTCGTCACTTTGTCGGCGCAGGCGCTGCTGCCGACCGCGCTGAAGGTGATGGAACGGTCGGCGATCGAACGACTGGTGGTCGGCAATATCGCCGGGGCGCTGCCGCGGACCAGTTCGCTGCTCTACCGGCTGTTCAGACGGCGCGAGGTCGCCGCCCGGCCCGACGATCCCCGCATCACCACGTTCGCCGCACTCATCGCCAATGCCGGCGACGGCGCGATGCCGGTGGTCGATCCGGAAACCGCCCTGGCGCTGATCCAATATACCGGCGGCACGACCGGCAGCCCCAAGGGCGCGATGCTGACGCACCAGAATCTCAGCGCCAATGCGCGGCAGGTCAATGCGATCGATCCGCGGCCCGACGCCGTCGACCGGATCATGGGCGTGCTCCCCTTGTTTCACGTCTTTGCCAACACCTGCGTGCTCAACCGCACCGTCGCTCACGGTGGCGAGATCGTGATGCTGCCGCGGTTCGAGGCCGGCCAGGTGCTCGCTGCCATCACCCGGACCCAGCCTTCGGCGCTGCCCGGCGTGCCGACCATGTATCAGGCTCTGCTCGATCATCCGCAGATGGCGCGCACCGATTTCTCGTCGCTGCTGGTCTGCATCTCGGGCGGAGCGCCGATGCCCGCCGAACTCAAGCAGCGCTTCGAGGCGGCGACCGGCGCGACCGTGGTCGAGGGCTATGGCCTGACCGAGAGCAGCGGCGTGGTCTCGACCAACCCCTATGCCGGCCCCACCAAAAGCGGCACGATCGGCCAGCCGCTGCCCGCCACCCACGTCCGGCTGGTCGACAAGGAGGATCCGGCGAAGCCGCCACCGCAGGGCCAGCCGGGCGAGATCGTGATCCGCGGCCCGCAGATCATGAAGGGCTATTGGCGCCGCCCCGATGCCGACGCCGATACCTTCGTCGACGGCTGGCTGCGCACCGGCGACGTCGGCGAGATCGACGAGGACGGCTATATCCGCATCGTCGACCGGCTGAAGGACATGATCACGGTCGGCGGCTTCAAGGTCTTCCCCAGCCAGATCGAGGCGATCCTCTACCATCATCCGGCGGTCCGCGAGGCGCTGGTGATCGGCGTGCCCGACACCTATCGCGGCGAATCCCCCAAGGCGTTCGTGACGCTGACCGAAGGTTTCGAGATCGACGGCGCGGCGCTGATGGCGTGGCTGAACCCGCAACTCGGCAAGCATGAGCGGGTGATCGCGGTCGAGGTGCGCGAGGACCTGCCGAAGACGCTCGTCGGCAAGCTCAGCCGCAAGGAACTGGTGGCGGAGGAACGGGCGAAGGCAGGTGAATGATCCTGATCGCAGGCGCCGTCCCAAATCCCTCTCCTGCTTGCGGGCTAAGGTATGCACACATTTTCGGATCGCGCCGGATTTAGCCCCTCCCCTTCAGGGGAGGGGTTGGGGTGGGGGCGAGCGAAGCGAGCGTTTTTAGCCAATTTTTCGCGCGTTCGGATCGACATCGAGCGGCTCTCCCGACTCCCCCACCCCAACCCCTCCCCTGAAGGGGAGGGGCTTAAACAGCTGACATTTCATCGAAAATGGAGATGTGTGCATCGCTTAGCGCTTGCGGGAGAGGGCGGAAACCGATCATTTCGCCACCGGACCCGCGTAAAGCCGCTTCAACGATGCCGGTGCCCCGCATGTGCGGATCGCGTCCCCGGCATGCCGCGCGCGCTCGACCGTCAAAGCGCTGGTGGTCAGCGCCAGCCGACGCTCGCGCGCAACCTCCTCGCCGGTGAACGGCTTCGTGCCAGGCGGGGCGCTGCCTTCGCCCAGCACGAACACCACGAAGTTCATCATATCCGCCAGATCGTCATTGTCGGTGATCCGGCTCTGCGCGACATTGGGCAGGCGCAGCAGATAGGCGCGCGACTCCGGCGTACACATGAACCAGCCCACCCGGCCGCGCAGTTCGGGCAGCTCGGCAGGTGCTGTACTGCCCTCGACGCCGTGGCAGCCGGCGCACTGCTCCAGATAGTTCGCCCGCGCGAACGCCGGATCCTGCATGGCCATCGCGGGCGGCGCGGCCCTGACGTCAGCGCGCCGCGCGCCGATGGCTGCCACGGCCATCGCGGCCAGGCACAACGCAAATCTGGCGACACCCCTCATCTGCGTTTCGCCGTCCTGTCCTTCGCCCGGCGGCGGCGGCCGATCAGGCCGTGCCGACCAGCACTGCGGTCGAGCAATGATATTCCATGCTGCTGGTGCCGAAGCACCAGATCACGTCATTGTTGAGCTGCGGCACATAGAGCTGCGTCTCGCGATCGCTGTTGTTGCAATCGCACTGTGCGCAATAGGCCTTCCCGCAGCAATCGCGGTAGGCGATCAGATACGCCTTGCCATTGTCGGGGTTGATGCAGGTGCCCACCCACGAGACCGGCGAGGGTTCGGCGCCCGCCGGGCAGGTGTGGATGCCGCCGCCGCAGCAACCGCACAGCGACCCGTCGATCGCGCAATAGCGCCAATAGTCGCATTTGGTGTCGTCCTTGGTCTGTGCCGTACGGGCGAACGCGGTCTTCGCCTCGGGCGAACGATCTGGCTTGGCGGCTGCCGCGCGGCTCACCGGCAGCAGCGGGAAGACCGGCGCTGCGACCAGCACAAGTCCCAGCCTCGAGAGGATCCCGCGACGCGAGGTGCCGCCGGCGAAGCGCCGGAGCATCTTTTCGCCGATGGCGTCGGGATCGAGACTCTTCATGATTTTGTCCCCTTTTCAGGCCACTTTGGCGTGGAGTGTGCCGATATAATCCTGCACCGATCCGATCCCCATCTCGTGCGCGATCACCAGGCTTTCGAGATGCTCGCGGCTGTTGACGAGGCCCTTCGACAGGATCACCCCGTCGGCGTCGAGCAGCACGGCATAAGGCAGCTTGCCCACGGCGAACGCCTGGCCGACATCCGGCCCGTTGATGAACTGGTAGCCGCCCAGGCCGTGACGCGCGATCATTTCGCGCTGCACCGGCGGTTCGTCGTCGCCGATGAAGATCAGCCGCACGCGCTCGTCGCGCGCGAAGGATTTCGCCATCGGGATCAACGCCTTGCACAAGGGGCAGGCGGCCGAGACGAACATCAGCAGCCTGAGCGGCACGCCCGCCGCCGCGCCGCCGACCGTCGCCTTCGCGCCGTCGAGCGTGAGCGCGGGGACGGTCGGCGCGCTGTTGCCGACCGCCGGTCCACCGGCGGTGGTCAGCGCACCGGCCGGCGCCACCCGCATGTGCAGCACGCCCACCTGCCGCGCGAGCGCCAGCAGCGCCACGCCGAGCAGCAGGATCACGATCCACGCGATGATCTGGGAAATCATGAGAGTCGTGAGCATCGGTAATCAGCTCCGCTTGGCTGCGAGCGGCGATGCAGCAAGCGCACCGATCGCGTTGAACAGCAGGATGATCAGGAACAGCCCCGCGCCGCCGGCACCGGCGATGATGACATCGAACGGATCGGGCGCGGCGCGCGGCAGCAGCGCCGGCAGCGCGATCGCCGACAGCGCCAGGTTGCGTGCCACCAGCGGCCAGCTCAGTGTCTGGCGCAGCTGCGAACGGCCGCATCCGCAATCGATGTGGCTGCGGCCACGGCGGATATTGACCGCCATCGTCGCGGCGAAGATCCACAGCAGCAGGATCGCCGGCATCACGGCGAAGCGCTGTCCGCCCGCGATCAGCGCCAGTCCGATGGCGAGTTCGACGACCGGGAGCGCCGCCGCCACCGGCGCGACCAGCGCCTCCGGCAACAGCCGGTAATTGGCGACGATGCCGGGCATCAGATCGCGATGCTGCAGCTTCGCCAGGCCGGCGTGAGCGAAGATCATCCCGACGCCCATGGCCCCGGCAAGGCCGCCGATCGCCAGACCGGACGCCAGCCCCGGACTCACGAAGGATCCGCCACCGCGATGACGCCGCCGCCGGCTTTCTCGAGCTTGAATTTCTCATCCCAGCTGGTCGCGTCGAGAATGTGGACGGTCCCGCTCTCGCCCGCGACGATCACCTTGGGCGCGGCGTCCTGCGTCACCTCGATGGACTTGGCGGGATCCGCCAGCGGCACGCGTTTGACGACCTTCTTCGTCGTGAGGTCGAGGTCCCAGATCTCGCTGCCGGCCGCCTTGTGCGACCAATATTCGCCCATGTGCATCAGCACGTAGAGATGCCCGGAGGCCCGGTGCAGCGCCATCGGCTGACCGCCGCCGGGATACCAGTTGACCTCCAGCGGCTTGGTCTCGCCGGCGCGCACGCCCGCCATCGCCTGGATCGAAACCGGTTCGGAGATGGTGGGCGAGGGACCCATCTTCGCGGTGTAGACCAGCCCGGTATAGGTCAGGAACACCGCTTCGCGCTTCGCCTTGTCATAGGCGAAATTGTCGAAGATCGGATCGCCGGTCGCCGAGAAGAATGAGGCCGAGCGCGTCGTCACCGGCTTCGTCCCGGCGATCGACACCGTCGCCATCGATCCATCGCTGCACAATGCCGAAAATCCCACGCCCGGATTGGGGATCAGGCTGGCGCAGCCCGCCAGTTCGATGTTGCGCACGAACCTGCGTTTGACGAGGTCGACCACGTTCACCGACGAGGCGGGATTTAGATTATAGACGAAGGCGGTCTTGCCGTCGTCGCTGATCACGAAATTATTCTTGCGTCCGCCGATCAGGATGCGTCCGGGCATCGCGATCTCGCTCTGCAATTTCAGCCCGGTCGAATCATAGACGGTGACCATATCCTGTCGAACACCGCGCCAGCCCTTGGTCCAGATCGTCTCCGACACATAATAATATTTGCCCGCGGGATCGATCGCCATGTCCGAAAGCAAAGACGTCTCGACCATGCCGACCATCTTGCCGCTGGCGGTGTCGTAGATGGCCACGCCGGGGAGCACGAACCCGCGATTGACGTAGATCCAGCTGGGCTTGGGCGGCGAGATCGTCTGGACATCGGATTCTTCGGGTTCGAGACTCGCCGTCGTCTCCGCCCTGCTCGACGTTGATGCCGAAAATAAAGCGAGCGCGATTGCGGATGCGGCGGAGAGCTTTCCGATGGCGGCGAAATTCATCTTGCCCGGCCCCTTTTGCTTGCAGCGGTCGATGCCGTGCTTGCCCACTGCATGACGCCAAATGCAAACTGGACGGACGTCAAGATTCAGTCAAGCGATATTTGCGACATTGGCGTCGAGCAGGCGGGATCGCGTCCCGGCTCCGCCGGGCAAACCGGCGGAGATCGCCCACACCACCGCGCCAAGCCCCGCCGAAAGCGCGAACAGCAGCCCGCCAAGCAATCCCGTCGGGCCGAACAGGCCCATCATGACCGTGCCCAGCACCGGCCCGGCGATCAGGCCGAGGCTGTGCGTGCAGGCGACGAAAGTGCGGAAGCGCGAATCGGTGCTGGTCGCGGCGGCGCGGCCCGAACAGCGGATGATGATCGCGGTGGAGCCGATGTTGAGCAGGATGATCGAGGCGACGAACGCCGCATCCGCGCCGGGTGCGATCAGCGCGATCGGCGCGGCCAGCGCCGCGCCCGCCAGCAGCGCCGTCACCGGCAGCGGCAGCAGCGATGTCTCGCGCATCACCGCGAAGGCGGTCAGCGCGCCGGAGATCGATCCGATCGCCACGGCATGGCCGATCGTGCGGTCGCCGATCCCGGACGATGTCGCCAGCGCTGCCGCGAAGCTCCACACCAGCATCGTCGCGCAGATGAACCAGAAGGTCGCCGCCGCCAGCGCCCAGCCGGCGACCGGCACCCCCGCGCGCACCTCGCCGCGCGGGACGGCGTCGCCGCGCGTCGCGCGTCCGGACATCAGCACCAACGCGCCAAGCGCCGTGGCCGGCGCCAGCGCCAGCATCGCCAGCGCGGCGTCGGCGCCCAGGGCCAGCCCGATCTCGGGCAGGAACACCGACACCAGAGTGGACAGCAGCAACTGGATCAGGAACACCGCCCCATAGGCCTTGTTGGGCCGGCGCGCGGCATAAGCGGCCATGGCGTAGGCATAGACCATGCCCATCATCAGCCCATAAACGCAGCGGATCGGCAGCGTCGCGGCGATGTCGTCGACCAGCGCGGTGGCCAGGCTGCATAGCAGTGCGGCCGCGGCCGCGGCGATCACCGCCCGATGCGGCAGCGCAGAACCCAGCCGCCACACTAGCAGCGATCCCAGGGCTGCACCGGCCTGAGTGCCGCCGACGATGATGCCATGTGCGGCAAGCGGCATTTGCGTCGCGTTGGACAGCACAGTGAGGAAAACCGGATCGATGCCCGGCTGAAGGCAGGCCAGAGCTGCGGCGAGCGGCGCCGCGGCCCTGGCATAATTCTGTTGTGATCCGACCCACTGCATGCCGCGCCCCCGCCTGCGGCGCGCCGCGCGCGCCCTCAGCCGATCAGTGCAGCCTCTCCTGAATCCGCAATGCGGCCCTGCCGCTTGCCCTATCGCAGATCGTCAATCTGATCCGGTGTGATCGTCTTGGCAAGCGCCACCAGCGCATGGGTCGCGATGTTGATGAATGCGGGCATCTTGGCGGCCCACGGCTTCTCATAGCCGAGGAATGGCGTCGAACCCTCCATCGAGGCGCTGATGTAGAGCGCGACGGTGTGGACCTGGTCGGGCGACAGCGCCGGGTTGAGCAAAGCGACATATTCGCCGATGAAGTCGTGGACCTTCTGGTAGAATGCACGAACGCGATCGGCGACGAAATCATTCTGGTTGGCCAGCGCCCACAGCTCGGTGAACAGCCGGGTGGTGCGCTTGCCGGCAATGTCTTCGAGGCAGATGATGATGATCAGCCGCAGCCGTTCCTCGGTGCTGAGATCGGGCTGGCGGACGCGATGCTCGAGCAGCTTGTCATAGCTTTCCAGCAGCTCGTCGAGCAGAAAGTGGATCAGCATTTCCTTGCGCGGGAAATGATAGCTGACATTGCCCACCTTCATGCCGCATTCGGCGGCAATGCGGCGAATGGTGAAGGCGCCGGCGCCCTCGTCGATCAATACGGTGCGCGCGGCCATCAGGATCGCATCGACCGTTTCGGTGCCGCGGGCATAGGTGCCCGGACGCGTGGCCGACAGCATGAATGTATCGTCTGTCATCGCCCCATCCCCTAACACGCATCTCGGTCCGTTGCCAGTCACCCATCGGAGTGTATGATAAGCCGATAAAATAGTCAGTTTGAGTAAACAACTCTCCCCCAAACCCTGCCGTCATCACCAACTTGTTTCAGGATCCATAAACTCAGGCTGTCCACTACTGATCCCTTCCTGACAATTCGGCGTTTATGGATCCCGGTACGGGATGACGATGAAGGGGGAGTGAAGCCGCTCTCTATTCCAGTCACGAAGAGCATGCGCCTGTCCCGCCACGCTCCACCGCAATTTGCCACTTGACGAAAACTTGAAGTCTGTCCAACATTTTCTCGGATACGGCCATGCGGCGAGGAGTCCACACGCGCAATGAAGATCGCACTTTGCTGGCCGGACGCAAGCTGATCCCCTAAACGGCAATTCCATATTACAGGCAGAAAGTCCCGGCATGGCTATTTCGTTGACCGTCAACCGCAGGAAGCGGACGATCGAAACCGATCCCGACAAGCCTTTGCTGTGGGTATTGCGCGAGGATCTCGATCTCCCGGGCACCAAATTCGGCTGCGGCGCCGGCCTGTGCGGCGCGTGCACGGTGCTGCTCGATGGTGAGGCGGTGCGATCCTGCCAGACGCCGATCGCCGACGCGGCCAGCAAGCAGATCGTGACGATCGAGGACGTGGCGACGCTGCCCGCGGGCAAGAAAGTCGTCGCCGCCTGGGTCGATCTCGACGTGCCGCAATGCGGCTATTGCCAGGCGGGTCAGATCATGTCCGCCACCGCTTTGCTCACCCGCACGCCCCGGCCGGGCGCCGACGACATCGATGCGGCGATGAGCGGCAATATCTGCCGCTGCGCGACCTATCTGCGGATCCGTAAGGCGATCCGTCAGGCCGCCGGCCTCGGGGCCGCGGCATGAGCGGCGCCGCGATCCTCGACCGCCGATCCTTCCTCGCCGCCTCGCTCGCGGGCGGTGCGGCGCTGATTTTCGAAGCCAATCTGGCGCTCGCGCAGACCGCCGCCGGCACCGCCGAGCCGGTCATGCTCAACGCCTTCATCCGCATCGGCGCCGACAACAGGGTGACGATCGGCGCCAAGAATCCCGAGATCGGCCAGGGCGTCAAGACGATGCTGCCGATGCTGATCGCCGAGGAACTCGACGTCGCCTGGGATCAGGTCCGCATCGAGCAGACCGACGCCGACGACAGGATCTACGGCCTGCAGGTCGCCGGCGGCAGCACCGCGACCCCGAACAACTGGCTGCCGATGCGCCAGGCGGGCGCGGCGGCGCGCCAGATGCTGGTGACCGCGGCGGCCACGAGCTGGGGCGTCGACGTCGCCAGCCTGTCGACCGCGGCCGGCAAGGTGCTCCATGCGGCGAGCGGCCGCAGCATCACTTATGCCGATCTGGCCAAGGACGCCGCCGCCGTTCCGGTGCCCGATCTCGCCACCGTGGAGCTGAAATCGCCCGACGCCTTCAGGATCATCGGCCAGCCGGTGCGCGGCGTCGATACGCCGAAGATCGTCAGCGGAGTCCCGCTCTACGGCATCGACACGAAGCTGCCGGGCATGGTCCACGCCGCTCTGCTCAAATGTCCGATCGCCGGCGGCACGCTCGCCACCTTCGACGATGCCGCCGTCCGCAAGCTGCCCGGAATCCTGGCGGTCGTGCCGATCAGCGGTGGCCTGGTGCCCAAGGGCAAGACTGATGCGCTCGCGATCGTCGCCGACAGCTGGTGGAGCGCACACAAGGCGCGCGACCAGCTGGTGGCGACATGGGAGTCTGCCGCCCAGTCCGGCTTCTCGACCGACGCCTATGCGCAGCAGGCCGCCGCCTTGCTCGGCGCCGCGCCGATGTCCGATCTCTACAAGGCCGGCGACGTCGATGCCGCGCTGGCCGGCGCGGCGAAGACCGTCACCGCCGATTATTCATACCCGTTCCTCGCCCACGCCACGCTCGAACCGCAGAACTGCACCGCGCTCTGGACCGCCGACGGCAGACTGGAATTCTGGGCGCCCACGCAGAATCCTGGGTCCGGCCGCAAGGAGGTCGCGGCGATGCTCGGCATCGCCCCCGAGGCGATGACGATCCACATGACGCGCGTCGGCGGCGGTTTCGGCCGGCGGCTGATGAACGATTATATGGTGCTGGCGGCGCAAGTGGCGAAGGGCGTGCCCGGCCGCCCGGTCAAATTGCTGTTCGATCGCACCGACGATCTGCGCAACGATTATTACCGCCCGGCCGGCTGGCACCGCCTCACCGCCGGCCTCGATGCCAAAGGCGCGATCGTCGCGCTCAAGGATCATTTCGTCACCTTCGGCGCCGACGGCAAGCCGATCCGCGCCGCCGAGATGAGCGCGAACGAATTCCCCGGGCCCGTCGTGCCCGCCGTCCATTACGGCATGTCGCTGCTCGCGACCAACCTCGCCACTGGCTGGCTGCGCGCGCCGACCTCGAACGCGATGGCCTTCGTCTTCCAGGGCTTCCTCGACGAGGTCGCCGAGGCGGCCGGGCTCGATCTGCCCGAACTGATGCGCCGAACGCTCGGGCCCCCGCGCGAGCTGTCCGGCGAAAAGGGCAGGCCCGCCTTCCACACCGGCCGCGCGCGCGGCGTGATCGACGCGGTCTGCAAGCTCGCCGGCTGGACCGGCAAGCCGTCGGCAACGAAAGGGCATGGCCGCGGCTTCGGCTTTTACTTCAGCCACCGCGGCTATTTCGCCGAGATCGTCGACATCATCGTCGGCGACGATGCGACGATCAAGGTCGACAAGATCTGGGTCGCCGGCGACGTCGGCAGCCAGATCATCAACCCGCTGAACGCCGAGCAGCAGATGCAGGGCGCGGCGATCGACGGCATCGCCCAGGCTCTGGTCTGGCAGCCGATCGTCCAGCAGGCGGGCGCGGTCACCCAGGAGAATTTCCACGACTTCCCGCTGCTCCGCCTCGACGCGGTCCCGCGCGACGTGGCGATGGTCTGGGTCAGGACCGATTACCCGCCCACCGGCCTCGGCGAACCCGCGCTCCCGCCGGTGATCCCAGCGATCGGCAACGCGATCCGCGCCGTCACCGGCAAGCGCCTGCGCAGCCTGCCGTTCCAGCTGGGCTGAGCCCAGTTCAACTCCGCGCGAATTCGTCGATGCGCTCGCCGAGCGGCGCCGCAAGCTTGTCCAGATAGACGCGCCGTTCGGCAAAGCTCAGTTCCGACCGTGAAGGAAACGCCCGCCTGGCAGCGGCGACCGCCCGCTCGGCCTGCTCCGCGCTGGCGCGCGGTGCGGTAGCGAGGACCTGGCCGGTCGCGGGGTTGATGACGTCGAGCGTCGCATCGCCTGCCACGGGCGCTCCCTCGATCAGAAGTCCATAGTCCATATGGTGTCCCTTCCCGGCCGTCGGCCACCTCGCGGCTCGATCGGCGTCAACGTCCCGCACCCGCATGGATGCATGCTGCGCGCCCGGCATAAGGATGACGGCCCGGCGGAGATAGTCCGACTTTTCATAGGTGTCGGCGGATCACAGCGGGCACGTGCGTCCCGTTATCCCGAGACACTGCGCAGCCCGCGCGTTGGCGCCGCCCCTTTCAAGCTGAGATCGGCCCCATTTGCGACAATCCGGACATCGCACCACAGGTGGCAAAATCGATCGCTGCGCTGGCCACATTGCTCCGTGATCAAGAGCAACGAGTCATAAAGCGGCTTGCTGAAAAGGCAGCGCGCCGCCGTCGCGCGATGCCGAACGGCTGCGCGGCGAAGACATCGGCCTGGAACAGATCAGCAGCGCCGCATAGCGCGCATGACCGGTTCCAGGCTAGCCGGCGATCTTCAGCACCACGCGGAAGCGTGCCTTGCCGCTCATCATATGGTCATAGGCCGCCTGCGCCTGCTCGAACGGGTAGATTTCGTTCATCGACGCGATCGCGTGCCGTTCGCTGAAGGCCAGCGTATCCTCGGAATCGACGCCGGTGCCCGAATACCATCCGCGCACCGCCGCGCGCTTGCCCAGCAGTTCGATCGGATTGATCGTGATCGGTCCGACCGCGCCGATCAGCATCATCGTGCCGTTGGGGCCGAGCCCGCCGACGATCGCCTGCATCGCCTCGGCATTGGTGACGGTCGCGAGGATCGCCTTCGCGCCGCCCATCGCCAGCAGCGCGGCCGCGGGATCGTCGGTCGCGCTGTCGATATAGTCATGGGCGCCCAGCGCGCGCGCCAGCTCTTCCTTGTCGCGGCCGCGATTGACCGCGACCGTCCGGAACCCCAGGCGCGCGGCGAACTGGATGCCGAGATGGCCGAGACCGCCGACGCCGTGGATGGCGACCAGCTCGCCCGCGCCCGCGCCTGAATTGCGCAATGCGTTGAAGGTGGTGATCCCGGCGCACAGCAACGGCGCCGACTCGATCGAATCGAGCGAGTCCGGCACGTGCGCCAGTGCCGACACATCGGCGATCATGTGCGTGGCATAACCGCCGTCGCGCGTGACGCCGGTCGCGCCATGCACATTTTCGCAGGCGAATGCGTTGTCGCGGCGGCATTGCGAACAATGGCCGCACGATCCGGGAAACCAGCCGACGCCCACCCGCGTGCCGATCGGCCAGCCTGCGACATCGGCGCCGATCGCCGCGATCGTGCCGATCACCTCATGTCCCGGCACGCGCGGATAGCCAATCCCCGGCATATGGCCTTCGACGGTGATCGAATCGCTGTGGCACACGCCGCACGCCTGAACCGCGATCAGCACCTCATGGGCGCCCGGTTCCGGCATGTCGCGCGTCTCGAGCCTGAGACGGCCGCCGGCTTCGGGAACCACCATCGCGTGCATCCGGGACATGTTCGATCTCCTCGTCGTGGCAGAGGGACTGCCGTCATGGTTTCGGTCTCACATAGTCGAATTCCGCGCGGCCCGCTTCCGCAATCTACTTCGGTGACGCTTATCTGGCGCTCCGCCGCGCTGAAAGCATCGGACGCCCGGTCGGTGATGCGGACTGGATGGCGGCGCTCGAAGCGCGGACTAAAAAGGGACTGAGTAAAGGCGTCACCGTAATGACGTAATGGAACGCTGCTCGACATATAATAACCCTCGGCTTATATGTGGTCCCATGCCGTGGGCTGTCGTCTTCCATCAGGCGTTCGAAGCCGAGTTCGAGCAGTTTCCGCTCGATGTCCGGGAATCCCTTGCGGCGACAGCCGGGCTTCTGCAACTGCAAGGGCCGCTCCTGGGAAGGCCGCACGCCGACACGCTGGAAGGCTCGGACTATGCGAATATGAAGGAACTGCGTTTCACCGTCGCCGATGGTGTATGGCGAGCGGCGTTCGCGTTCGACCCGATGCGCAAAGCCATCGTTCTGGTTGCGGGCGACAAGGCGGGCGTGGCGCAGAAGCGCTTCTACAAGGCATTGATCGCCAAAGCCGATGCCCGTTTCGCCGAGCATCTCGAGACGTTGAAAGGATAGCATCATGCCACCATCGACGAAGCCGCAAAAGGCCAGTGTCATTGGCCGCACCCTCGACGAGTTGATTGCCGAGATGCCGCCCGAAAGTCGGGCGCGCATCGCCGAGCGTACGGCAGAGTTGCACGCTGAAGTCGAGGGTCTGAAAGCGCTGCGAAAACTTGCGTTGCGATCTCAGGAGCAGATCGCCCAGAGCCTCGGCGTCAAGCAACCCGCCATCGTCAAGATGGAGCGCCAGACGGACCTTTATTTGTCGACGCTGCGTCGTTTCGTGGAGGCGGCGGGCGGTACGCTCGAACTTCGGGTGGAATTGCCCGGAACCGGCGTGCTCACACTCACCGGGGTGGGGGAGCTCGATGTACGACGGGCAACGTGATTCAGTTGGAGTCTGACTGCATGTTCAGGATTCCCGAATTGTCCCGTAATCCTCCCGAGGACCATCTTCATGTTGCTCACGGCGCTTGGCATCGTTGCACTGGGCATGGCCGCTACCGGCGGCGCAAGCGAATATTGCGACTATTATAGAACCAATATCACGCCCGAGTTGACGCTGACCTACCATCCGAAAGGGGGGCGGGCATATTTCTACGGCGATCCGCCCCACGCAGCAGACACCTTCAGTCTTTCGTTCAGCATCGAGTCTAACAAAAGTGATCAGCATTTCGCTTTCGGCATCTCCTGGCCTGACGCGCCAACGCCAATGGGCAGCCGAATTCAGCAAGCCGAGTGGTGGGATGTGCTTGCCATCTGGCGCAACTCGGGTCCGCGGGTGGGGTCGATCATTCGTGTCGTCGCGGATGGAAATGAAATCGCCCGGTCCGACAGCTCGGACTTCAACGCCGAACGCCATAAGGAAGCGAACGGCTCACGCCGATTCGTACTGCCCCGGCCCGTGCCCGATCTGGCCCGGTACCGGAGGCTGACCGTCGTCATCGAAGAACCCGAAGGGCGCGTCTACGACATTAAGACCTTCAAGCTTCCCGTATGGAATAAACTCGACAAGGCATTGGCGCGGGCGGTGGCGCGGATGATACAGGCCAAGGATGAGTTCAGACCGCCCGAATGCGAAATGTGGCCGGTTTTCTGAAGCGACGACTTCATGGCGCCGGATACGCCCGATCATGCGGAACCGGAGGTGCGGATCGAGGGAGTCGGCGACGCGGAATCGGTGGTCGTCGCCGATGATCGATACCGCGATGCCGACGGACCATGGATCGGCAACCGCCGCGCGCGCCGCCGTGCACAGGCGCTGGCCACGCGGGGCACGGGCACACCGGGCGTCGAGCATGGGGCGAGGGCGCAACCCACGATTGGATCCACTTGCCACGGCTGCAGCTCGCTGATGCAGCGGACGAGCACGTCCTGATAAAACAGGAAAAATACAGGGCGAACGAGGTCCCGGTCCCCCGAATCCCTCTGCCCCGAAACTTTTCTATCGCGCTGCAGCAAAAGAGGTTGACCAATTCTGGACACGTGTCCAGACTTGTCCCATCAGCCGCATGCGAATCGTGTGCGGTCCGGTCCCAGCGGGGGATTTCGCGCGCATGGCCTTCCCGGATACCGAGTCTCCCACGGCACCGCATGGCAGGCGGATCCTCCGCCTGTTCTCGCTCCGCACGCTGCTGCTCGTCGCCTTCTGCTCGGCGACCGCGGTGGTCGCGCAGGTGAGCACGATGGCCGATCCGCCCGAGACCGAGGACGGCATTCCGGTCACCGACAGCCTGACGCAAGAGAAATGCGGTTCGTGTCACACCGCTGACGCCAAGGGCAATCTCTCGCGCATCTCGTGGGTGCGCACGACGCCCGAAGGCTGGGCGCAGGCGATCAAGCGCATGGTCAAGCTCAACGGCCTCGCCATCACCCCCGAGGAATCGCGCAAGGTCGTGCGCTATCTCGCCAATAGTCACGGCCTCGCCCCCGAAGAGGCGAAGCCGGTGATGTATCTGCCCGAGCATCGCGTCGTCGACGAGACCAACATCCCCAGCGAATCGGTGCGCGGCGGCTGCGCTGCCTGCCATGCGTTCGCGCAGCCCTTGTCGTGGCGGCGTTCGTCGAAGGAATGGAAGCTGCTGCAGGATCTGCACGTCGCGCTCTATTCGCAGGCCGATGTCCAGTATCGCCGCCCCGCGGCCGACGAACCCGGCCCGGTGTTCGGCCAGCCCGTGCCGATCGTCCAGAAACCCGGCGCGATCCCGATCACGCAGGGCCAGATCGCGCTCGATTACATCCGCAAGACCGCACCGTTGCGCACCCCCGAATGGACGTCCTGGTCGTCGCGGATGCAGGCGCCGCGGCTGTCGGGCAAATGGCTGGTCAGCGCATGGCTCGCCGGCAAGGGCCGCTATGTCGGCACGATGATGGTGTCGCCGGGCGCCGACGGCGACGAATTCAAGACCGCGATCAGCCTGCGCGCGCTGGCCGACGGCTCGACCCTGACCCGCAGCGGCACCGGCATCGTCTATGCCGGCTATAGCTGGCGCGGCCGCTCCGCCCCGTCGGCAGCGCCGGCCGCCCCCGACTCGCTCGACAACCCGACGCGGGAGACGATGTGGTTCGCGCCCGATCGCAAGAGCGCGCAGGGCCGCTGGTTCTGGGGCGAGTATCAGGAATTCGGCTTCGACGTGAAGCTGGTGCGCGCCGATGGCGGGCCGACCATCGCCGCCGTCGCGCCTTATGCGGTCAAGGCCGGCAGCAGGGCGGTGCAGGTCCACATCTATGGCGACGGCCTGCCCGCCGCGCCGACCGCCAAGGACGTCGATCTCGGCGCGGGACTGACCGTCACCAAAGTGGTCGCCGCCAGCCCGACCGAACTCGTCGTGTCGGTCGATGCCGCGGCCGATGCGGTCGCCGGCGTCCACGACGTCTCGGTCGGCAGCGCGGTGCTCGGCAGCGCGCTGCCGGTCTATCGCAAGGTCGATTATCTGAAGGTCACGCCGGAGACCGCGATCGCCCGGCTCGGCGGCGGCAAGCATGGCAAGGGCTATGAGCAGTTCGATGCCGTGGGCTTCGACAAGGGTCCCGACGGCAAGCCCTACACGGCCGACGACGTCAATATCGGCGTGGTCGATGCCGACTGGAGCATGCAGGAATTCCAGCAGACCTGGTTCGATGACGACAAGGCCTTTGTCGGCACTCTCAGCCGGACGGCTTTGTTCGTCCCCAATCTCGACGGCCCCAACCCCGATCGCAGCAACAACCGCAACAATTTCGGCGACGTGTGGGTCGTCGCCACGGCGAAGACCGAGAAGGACGCGCAGGGCAAACCGCTGACCGGCAAGGCCTTCCTCGTCGTCACCGTGCCCGCCTACAAGCGCTGGGACCAGCCCGAGGTGTCGCAATGACCGTCATGCCGAACCACCGCTACCGGCGGGGCGAGCTTCACGAATTCCAGGCGTCGGGCACCGACTTCATGTATCTCGTGTCGGCGGGGGCGATTTTCGCGCTCGACGCGGGCACGCGCGCGGTGCTCGATCTGCTGGGCCAAGGTGAGAATGGGCAGCAAGAGATGAGCCATGGCGCGCTGGTCGAGGCGCTCGTCGCTGTCGGCAACGATCCCGCCGACGCCGAGGATCTGGTGCGCGAACTTCGCCAGGTGCGCGCGATCCACTCCGATCAGTTCACGCCGGTCTCGGTCCCCGATTCCCCGCCGATGGACTTCCCGCTGCAGGCGCTGGTGCTCAACGTCACCAACCAATGCAACCTCGCCTGCACCTATTGCTATGAATTCGGATCGGACAAGATCGCCACGCCGCAGGGCAAACCCAAATATATGACGGTCGAGACGGCGCGGGCGTCGGTCGATTTCCTGCTCGAAAGCTCGGGCAATCGTGAGGCGGTCCACATCACCTTCTTCGGCGGTGAAACGCTGATGAACTTCAAACTGCTGCGCGACGTCGTCGACTATGCCAATGCCCAAGTGAAGGCGCTGGGCCGCCGGATCACCTTCAGCCTGACCACCAACGCGACCCTGCTGACCGACGAGATCATCGCCTTCCTCTCGGACAATGCGATCGGCGTCACCGTCTCGATGGACGGGCCGGCCGAGCTGCAGGACAAGCGCCGCGTCTACAAGAGCGGCAAGGGCAGCTATGCGGTGATCGAGCCGCGGCTGCGCGCGCTGATTGCCGGCCACCGCACCCGAGCGATCACCGCGCGCGTCACCCTGACCGATGGCGTCACCGACGTGATCCGCATCTACCGCCACCTGAAGGACGATCTCGGCTTCCACGAAGTCGGCTTCGCGCCGGTCACCGCTTCGGAGAATCAGGCCTATTCGCTCGACGGCGACGGCATGGACGGCGTGCTCGGCGGCTTCCATGCGCTCGCCGACGAGTGGCTCGAATACGCGCTGCGCGGGCAGATGCACGGCTTCACCAATGTCAGCGAGACGATCGGCGAACTGATCCAGGGCACCAACAAATCGCATCCGTGCGGCGCCGGACTCGGGCTGCTGGGCGTGAGTCCATCGGGCGACCTGTCGCCCTGCCACCGCTTCACCGACGCCGACACTCACACTCTGGGCAATCTCACTGACGGGCTCGACCAGGGCAAGCGCGAGGACTTCCTGACGCGCGGGCATGTCGGCGCCAAATATGAGTGCCAGACCTGCTGGGCGCGGCCGCTGTGCGCGGGCGGCTGCCACCACGAGGCCTTCGTCCGCTATGGCGATACCGGCCACGCCAATCTTCATTATTGCGACTGGATTCGCGACTGGACCGATACCTGCCTGAAGATCTACGGCACCCTGGCCGCGCGCAATCCCGCTTTCCTCGAACGCTTCGCTCAGCGGAAGGGCCTGTCATGAAGCATCTCAAGCCGATCAACATCAAGGCGCAGCGGATCGAGGCCAGCGTCGACGCGGCCAATGTCGATGCGATCGACGAGGATGTCGTCGCGCTGCAACAGGCGCCGCGACCACATGTGCCGATGGGCTGCACTTTGTCCTTTTCGCCGGGCTGGGAGGTCGACGCCAGCGGCGGCACCGCCGGCCTGTGCCAGCCGGTCGAGCGCGACATCTATGACTGCTACGTCACCTGCTTCTGGCCGGTGCAGGTCCCCGATCATGTCAATTACTCGCCCGACTGGGCCAGCAACTGCGCCGCCGCCACCAAAGACTGGCGCAACCTCGATCTCGTCTTTCCGTGAGGAGCAGTGTCGCCTCAGTCTTCCCCTCTACCGCTTGCGGGAGAGGGAGTGAGCAGGTAGCCATGCCCCCGGCATGGCTAGGGATTGCCGGGGGCAATCCCGACCTGCTCACCGCCGCAGGCGGCGAGGGTGAGGGCCTGAGGGGCGTGGCACGCTCAGGCCCTCACCCTGACTTGCTCCGCAAGTCTGTCCCTCTCCCGCAAGGCTCTCCTGAGCTTCGCCGAAGGGCGGTAGAGGGGTGCAACGACCAACCGTCCTTTGGCTGGGGGTACAGAATGAACCGGAATGCACGCTCACCCGGCAACAGGCCTCGCTTGATGCGCGCCATCAAAACGGCCCTTGCCGCCGCGACCATCGCCACCGCCATCCCCGCTTATGCCGACACGCTGCTGCTCGGCACCTACCCCGACAAGATGTTCACCGTCGACGAATCGACCGGCGCGATCAAGGAACGGATCCAGCTCGAAGCCGGCCTGCCCACCTCGATGCGGCTCTCGAACGACCGCAAGCGCATCTATGTCACGACCATCACCACCAGCGGCATCGTCGTGCTCGACGCCGCCAGCCGCAAGATCCTCAACCAGTTCAGCCTGAATACGCCAACCACGCGCTACCGCTTCAATGGCGGGGTGCCGGACCCTTCGGGACGCTATTTCTACACCCAGCTCATCCGCCTCGACAAGGAACTCGACCGGTACAAGGTCAGCAAGTCGATGTACGCGGTGATCGACCTGCAACAGAAGAAGATCGTCCGCACCGCCGATCTCGAAACAGAGGACGATACGCTCGCGGGCATGCGGTCGGCCTTCATGATGTCGCCCGACGGCAAGACGCTCTATCTGTTCCGCGACAAGGTGCTGGTGATCGATGCCGCGACGCTCAAGGTCTCCGAACGGCTCGACCTCGCCAAGCCCGAAACCACCGGCATGGAGAATGTCAGCTTCGGCGGCGGCGTTTCCGCGCTCCAGGACCCCAACCAGTTCGTTTCCTTGTTCAATGCCTCCGATCCCTATATCCACAACAAGATCTTCGGCATCGGCCGCTTCGACCTGACCCGCCGCAGCTTCGACTTCACGCCGATCGGTCCGATCCCGAACGCGATGTCGGGGCTCGAGATCACGCCTGACGGCAAGGACGGTTATACCGTCGTCACCACCGGCACCACCGGCAACAAGCGCTGCGAATTCTGGCATTTCGACATGGCGTCGATGAAACTGCTCGAGAAGTCGGAGTTTCATTGCCGCTCGCGCTTCACCTTCGGCATGTCGGGCAATGGCGAGAAGCTCTATATCTACGGCGCCAGCTACGACATCGAAGTCTATGACGCGAAGACGCTCAAGCTCGATCGCACTTGGGACCTGGCGGCGGACGCGACGATGGCCGGCATGCTCATCCTGAAATGAGCGCCGCGCCGGCGACGGTGCTGATCCACGGGTGTGGCGTGGCCGCCGCGACCGCCACGCGCCTGCTCGCCGACGACGGTTTCGCTTTGGCGGGGGAAAGGGAGGGGAGCCGATCCACCGCGCCTGTCGTGATGCTCAGCGACCAGGCGCTTGCCTTGCTGCGCGACCTGTTCGGCCGCGCCGATCTCTTTGCCGGACGGCCGCGCATCATGCGCCGGATCGTCGCCTGGGGGGACGCCGAACTTGTCACATTCCCGCATGCGGCGATCGCCGTTTCCGGAAGTGAAATCGCGGCCGAATTGGCCTTGTCGCCATTACAAGGCGACGCCGTGATAGCGGCAAAGATCCACACCGCGACATTGGCTGTTCCCCGGCGAACGCCGGGGCCCAGGAGTCACACGTTCGGAGTGCGCGACTCTTGGGCCCCGGCGTTCGCCGGGGAACAGAATATGCTCGAAAGCTCACCAGCGCTTTTGTCCCCGTTGCCGGAAACCTTCTTCACCATCCATGCCGCAACACCGTTTCCGGCCGACGCGATGCGCCGCTTCGGCCAACGCGAGGCGATGGCCGCGGCGGTGGACCTCGCCCCCGAAGCCGACGCGCAGGCCTGCCATGTCGAGGCGACCGACTCGGGCTGGCTGTTCCTGATCCCACAGGGTGCGCGCCGCGCCTGGCTGCTCGCCGTCGGCGGCACGCCCGATGCGCTGCTCGGCCGCAGCCGCCTGGTCGCCGCGCAGGTCCGCGACGTCGCCCCCGTCACCGCGCGGTTCGAAACGGCGCCGCGCATGCTGGAGACGATGGCCGGCGACGACTGGCTTGCCTGCGGCACGGCGGCGATCGCCTTCGATCCGATCTGCGGCGACGGCACCGCGCAGGCCGCGCGCGAGGCGATCCTCGCCGCCGCGGTGATCGCTGCCTTGCGCGACGGCGGCGACCCGGCGGCTCTGCTCGGCCACTACCAGTCGATGCTGATCGCCGCGATGCGCCGCCATCTCCAGATCAGCCTGTCCTTCTACCGCAGTGGCGGCGCATCCCCGTGGTGGCGCGCGCAGGCCGACGCGCTGGCCGACGGCCACGCCTGGTGCACCGCGCGCCTCGCGACGATGCCCGAGCCCCGCTTCCTGCTGCGCGGCACGCGGCTGGTGTCGCGCGAGCAAGCGGCGTGAACGGACCGCCGCTCGCGCCGCCGGTCGCCGAATGGCGCACCTACCGCCGGCTCTGGCCCTATGTCCGGCCCTATCTCCGCCCATTGCTGTTCGTGCTGCTGGTTAGCCTTCTCTCCACTGCAACCGGCCTCTCCCAACCTTGGCTGTCGAAGGTGATGATCGACGACGCGCTGCTGCTCGGCGACATGAAAATGCTCGCCATCGTCGCGGCAGCGATGATTGCCCTGACGATGGGCGGCTTCGCGCTCAACATCCTCGCCAGCTACGCCCACGTCACGCTGTCGGCGGCGATGCTCTACGACATCCGCGTCGCTTTGCTCCGCCACCTCCAGTCATTGAGCCCGCGCTTCTATGGCGGCTTCCGACTCGGCGACCTGATGTCGCGGATCAACAGCGACGTCAGCGACGTTCAGCGCGCCGCCGGCGACACCTTGCTCTCGGTGCTGAGCAACGTCCTGTTTCTCGTCGGCTGCGTCGCGATGATGGCCTGGCTCGACTGGCGGCTGTTCCTCGTCGGAACGCTGCTGGTGCCGGCGGCGGTTGCGCTGTTTCTCCGCCTTCAGCGCAAGGTCACGGAACTGACCCGCGAGATGCGCGAACGCGGCGCCGATCTCGGCAGCCTGCTGGTCGATACGGTGATGGGCATGCGCGTCGTCGCCGCGCTCGGCGCCGAGGATCATGAGGTCGCGCGCTTTCGCAGCCGCAATACCGCCTTCGTCCGGACGATGCTGCGGATGCAAATCGCGTCCTTCCTCACCGGTGCGCTGCCCGGCAGCCTGCTCGCGGTCTCGACCTCGGCGGTCACGCTGTATGGCGGCTGGCAGATCATCCACGGCCAGATGACGCTCGGCGCGCTGGTCGCGTTCATGGCCTATCACATGCGCGTGTTCGGGCCGATCCAGGCGCTGCTCGGCCTGTCCGCAGGCCTCGCCGCAACCCGCGTCTCGCTCGCCCGCATCTTCGAGCTGTTCGATACGCCCGCCGAGATCGTCGAAGCTGTTCAGCCGCGCGCGATCGGGCCCGTGCGTGAGGGGATCGCCTTCGAGCAGGTCTCCTTCCGCCACGATCGGGACGCCGTGCTGGCCGAACTCGACCTGTTCATCCCCGCCGGCAGCGTCTGCGCGATCCTCGGGGAGAGCGGCGCCGGCAAGTCGACGATGGCCGACCTGATGGTCCGCTTCCTCGATCCGCAGGCGGGCCGCATCCTGATCGATGGCCACGACCTGCGCGGCCTGCGCCTCGCCGACCTTCGCCGCGAAATTCTGCTGGTCGATCAGTCGCCCTATTTGTTCAACGACACGATCGCCGCCAACATCGCCTTCGCCATGCCCGATGCCACCCGCCCCCGGATCGAGCAAGCGGCGGCCGCGGCAGGCCTCGCGCCGTTGCTCGCGCGCTTTCCCAAAGGCCTCGACACCCCTGTCGGCGAACGCGGCCTCGCGCTGTCCGCCGGCGAACGCCAGCGCATCGCGCTCGCCCGCGCGCTGCTGCGCCGCCCGAGCATATTGATCCTCGACGAACCCACCGCCGCGCTCGATGCGATGACCGAGCAGCGCATCGCCGAAGGGCTGCGCGCCGCGCTGCCCGGCGCGACGATTATCGTCATCACCCATCGCCCGGCGCTGGCGCGCCAGGCCGACATGGTGGTGACGATCGAGCATGGCCGGGCGCTGGTCGCGCCCGCAAATGTGCCCGAACTTGCGCCGGTTTGACACCCTCACCGGCAGGGGCGTCCGCGTCGCCGTGATCGACAGCGGCGTCCAGCCGCGGCATCCGCACATCCGCGCCGATCGCATTCTGCCCGGCGTCGCCATCCTCGCCGACGGCACGATCCTGACCGGCGACGACGTGACGCTCGATCGCCTCGGCCACGGCACCGCCGTCACCGCCGCGATCCAGGAGAAAGCCCCCGGCGCCGAGATCCTGCCGATCCGCGTCTTCCATGATGCGCTGAGGACCAGCGCGCGCGCGCTCGCCGTCGCGATCGGCCATGGCCTGGATCGCGGCGCGGACATCATCAACCTCAGCCTCGGCACGGTGAACCCGGCGCATCGCGATCTCTTCGCCGGCCTGATCGCGCGCGCCACCGCGCAGGGCGCGCTCGTCGTGGCGGCGCGCGAGGCGCAGGGCGAACCCTGCTGGCCCGGCGCGCTCGACGGCGTCCTCGGCGTCGGCCTCGACTGGGACATCCCGCGCGAAGCCTGGCGGGTCGAAGCCGGCATCTTCTACGCGTCGGGCCATCCCCGCCCGATCCCCGGCGTGCCGCAGCGCCACAATCTCTACGGCATCAGCTTCGCCACCGCGCAAGCCAGCGGCTTCGCGGCCCGTTCGTGCGAAAGCCTTGACGATGGCGCTTCGCTGCTCGCGGCGATGTTGTGCCCCAACCCTCTACCGCTTGCGGGAGAGGGACAGACTTGCGAAGCAAGTCAGGGTGAGGGCCTGAGCGGGTCTCGCCCTACAGGCCCTCACCCTGGCCCGCTGCGCGTGCCTGTCCCTCTCCCGCAAGCGGGAGAGGGGTGAACTGCCGGATAATCATCGATCACCGGCCCCAGCGCTTCGACCAAAGGCCCGAGCCAGGCTTGATAATTCTTCCACTGTTCTATGCCGTCGGTGAAGATCGGCCGGCGGACCTGTTCCGAACTGGCGGTACGGACCGCGCGATCATTGTTGTAGAATAAGAGGCAGGCCTGCTCGAACGGCAGGCCGAGAAAGTCGAGCAGCCGGCGGACCTCGCTTTCGGTGTCCGCCACCATGTCTTCATAGATCACGCGGTGCACTGCGCCGGGCGCGGCCGCATCCCAGGCAGCCATCAGCCTCACATAGTCGCGATAATAGCGGCCGATGTCGGGGAGGTCGTAGGAGAAGGTCTGTCCCCGCGCGAAATGCTGCTTCCAGCCCGAGAAGCAGCAGGACAAGGGATGGCGCCGGGCGTCGATGATCTTCGCGTTCGGCAGGATCAGCCTGATCAGGCCGACATGCTGCCAGTTGTTGGGCATCTTGTCGATGAACAGCGGTTTGGACGTCCGCCGGTGAACGCGGGTGCGCTCGAGATATTCCTCGCCCAGCCGCAGGCGATCGGCGGGGGTGAGGGCGGTGATCATCGCCCGGAAATCGGGGAACTCGCCCTCGTCGACGCGCGATTGCAGCCGGCTGGCGATGATCATCATCTCCGGCAGTTCCATCGTCCCTTCGACCTGGCTGTGGCTGGCGAGGATCTGCTCGACCAGGGTCGAGCCGGAACGGGGCAGGCCGACGATGAAGATCGGGTCCGGCGCCGGGCAGCCGCCTTCACCCATGCCGGCGATGAACGCCGCGGTGAAGACGTCCGCCGTGGCCGCCACCTCGGCGGAAAATTCGTCGGCGTCGTGTCGCACCATCGCGCGGCGCAGGCGGTTGCCGTGATCATAATGGCGGAACGAGGCTTCATAGTCCTTCGCGTCCTCGAAGGCTTTGCCCAGCGAAAAATGCAAATGGAAGATGTCTTCCTGTTTATCCGTCGCATCCTGCTCCAGCGACTTCAGCGCCCGTTGCATCGCGGCGATGTCTTCGGTGCCCAGCTTGACCGTCTTGAGGTTGGCGAGGCTCCACCACGCTTCGCCCATCGTCGGCTGCTGCGTGACCGCCTGGCGATAGGCGTGGATGGCATCGTCCTGCTTGCCCAGCGTCTTGAGCACATGGCCCAGATTCTGCCAGACCTGCGGCTGGCCGGGCTGCTGCGCCAGCAGCCTTTCGTAAATCTCCCGCGCCCGCGCCTGATCGCCCAGCCGCACCAGGACCGACGCCCTGATCAGATCGTGGCCAGGGGTCTTCAACGGCGAGCGGGCCAGCATCTCGGCATGCTCCAGCGCCTCGGCAAGGCGGTTGCTCTGAAGCAGCAGGCGGATCAGGAAATCGCGCGCCAGATCGAAGCCGGGGGCGAGTTCCACCGCGCGCTCGACCAGCGCCAGCGCCTCGGTGATGTCGCTCCGCCGCCAGTGGATCTCGCCCAGCAGGCGACAGGCTGCCGGATCGCCTTCTATCCGCGTGAGCCGCGTCGTCAGCATCGCCGCGCCGTCGTCGAGGCGGTCTTCGTTCATCGCCACCGCCGCTTCGAGCAACTCGGGGTTGCGGGACGCGGCGTGCACGCCGGACAGATCGGCGCGCCAGGCATCCTCCTCGCGGCCGGCCTTGCGCAGCTGCTTTGCCATCAGCAACCAGGCGCTGGCCATCGCCGGCCGCTGCCGGGTCAGGCTTTCCAGCGCGGCGATGGCCTGCCTGGTGTTGCCGGTCTCGCTCGCGGTCTGCGCCAGCTCCCAGGCCACGCCGAGCATGCGGGGCTGGCTGCGTGCGAGGGCAGAGAGGCGGGGCAGCGCGGCCTTCGGTCTGCCCAGTCGCCGCAAAGCCTGACACGCGAGAAACTCCGCGGCCGGCAGCCCGCGCGCCTGCTTCAGCATCGCTTCGGCTCGCGCCAGCGCCGCCTCCGGCTGCGTGTCCAGCAGCCGCCTTGCCCGGTCGAGCGCCTGATCGAGCGCCAGATCGAGCGATAGCGAAGCGGTCGACATGCCAGCAGTGCGCGCGGCGACTCCCATCGATGACCCCATATCTCGTTCGCATCTGCACAATGAAACCGATTTTGCGGTTGCGCAATCGGTAATCCGAAAGGCGCGGCACGGAACTCGAACAAGGGAGTTGACTCCTCGGCATATTGCAGCATTATCGATTCTGGACGTCCGTCATAATTGCTCAAAAGCAGCGGAAGTTCGGGGCCACTGAGTCAGACTGATGATTCCGCACTGCCGCGCGGCGGGCTGGAGAACATTCGATGTTCCCGGTCGTAGGGTCGTTTTGCGCTAGCGAAGGCTGAGGTCGAAACTGGCGGCCATAAGTACATTGCAACGCAACAAGCACGCCTGTGGGGATGGTGCGATCACGGAGAGGGAGGGAGGTTTTTTCAGGGGAGTCAAACGGGATGACAATGCACTCGGGTCGACGGTCGCAATTCGTGAAGACCCTCGCGGTGACCACCATATTGGCGAGTCTCGCCTTCCCCGGCATGGCTCGGGCGGCCGAAGAGGTCCCTGCCGCCGCCGCAGGCGAAGAGGTCCCTGCCGCCGCCGCGGGCGAAGATCCGGCCGCGGCCGCGCCCGGCGAGGAAGCTGACGGCTTTGGCGACATCGTCGTGACCGCCACCCGCACCTCGGAAAGCATCCAGAAGGTGCCGATTTCGATGCAGGCACTGGGCACCGAGACGCTGCAGCAGCGGCAGGTGAAGGGGCTGAGCGACTTCGCGGCCTTGCTTCCCTCGGTGTCGTTCGAGGGCATCGGGCCGGGTCGCAACACCGCCTTTTTCCGTGGCATCGTTCCCGCGGGCGGCGCCTACGCCTCGGTCGGCTATTATCTCGACGACATTCCGATCACCGGCACCGAAGTCCCCGACATTCACGCCTATGACCTGGAACGCGTCGAGGCGCTGTCCGGGCCACAGGGCACGCTCTACGGCGCCGGATCGCTGGCGGGCACGATCCGCCTGATCACCAACAAACCCAAGCTCGACGCGTTCGAATTCGGCTACGACGCGGAAGCCAACAAATATGGCAAGGGCGACTTCGGCGGCCAGCTCGAATCCTTCATCAATTTGCCCGTGAACGATACGATCGCGGTCCGCGCCATGGGCTATTACCGGCGCGACGGCGGCTATATCGACAACACACCGAACGACGGCAAGTTCAACGACGGCCGCCCGTCGGTTTACACACTGGGCGACGACAATCCCGGCACGTCCTACACTCTGAGCAACGCCGACATCGCGGAGGACGACTACAACACGATCAGGGAATATGGGGGACGGCTGCAAGTTCTGTGGGAGCCGGTGGATGGCTGGGAGATCACGCCGTCGATCACCGCGCAGCGCCAGATCGCCAAGGGCTATTTCGGCTTCGATCCGCGCGTGGGCGACCTCGAAGTCCATGACTATGACAAGACCCGTAACGATGACAGATGGTATCAGGCGGCGTTGAGCATCCACGGCCATATCGGCGACTGGGACATTGTCTCGGCAACCGGTTTTTTCAAACGCCGGACCAAGACGCTCAACGATTATACCTATTACACCGTCACCTATGACGGTTTCGGCGGCGGATATGAGAGCTATCTGCAGTTCTTCGATCAAAGCGGCTGCACGGGATCGGGTGCGTCGCTTCGGTGCACCAAGCTGCTCAATCCGACGCAATATTATCATGCCGATATTCACAGGAACAAATTCACGCAGGAACTTCGTCTAAGCACGCCGAAGGACTGGCCCTTCGATGTCACCATCGGCGGCTTTTACCAGCGGCAGAAAAATGAGAACAACGTTTACTACGCCATCCGTGGTCTGGATAATATCGCCGGTTATACGGAAGCCTGCGCATACAGCATAACCAACGGCTGTGAAGGCAATGCTACCGATCTGACGGGCTTCGGAATTCCCGTTTCGCAGGGCGGCACGATGATCCCCGGCACGAATGCGGTGAAGGGCGATGGCTTCTACATCGTCGAGAATAACCAGCTTTATCATGACGAAGCGATTTTCGCCGAGGGCCATTATAACATCACGCCAACTCTCAAGATCACGGGCGGCATCCGCTATTTCTGGACGGACTTCGCGGTCAAGGGCTTTGCCGGCGTGGCGGCCTCCGCGCAGGGCAGCGCTGCGACCGACGTGACCACCGGAATGCTCGGTGGCTGTCCGACGCCGCTCCCCGCCAAGCGGCTGCAGTGCCTGAATTACAATCGCCTCGCGCCCGACCAGGTCGGGCGCTACAAGGAAGATGGCGAGACGCACAAGATCGCGCTGAACTGGCAGTTCCTGCCGGACAAGATGATCTACGCCAATTATTCGACCGGCTTCCGTCCCGGCGGCTACAACCGGCCGCTGCGGATACGTTCCTCCGGCATCACGGCGGCGGCGCCCCCGTTCGAATCGGAAACCCTCACCAACTATGAACTGGGCGTGAAGACCACATGGAGCAACATCTTCCGCCTCAATGCCGCTATATACTTCGAAAAGTGGGACAATATCCAGTATAGCGTGGTTGTCGCCGGCGCCCAGGGCGCCGGCTATACCGGCAACGCTGGCAAGGCGGAGGTCAAGGGCATCGAATTCGATGCCGATCTGAAGCTGGGGAATTTCACCTTTTCGACGTCCGGGGCCTATAATGACGGCAAGCTGAAGGGTGACTTCTGCAACTTCGTCGTTGATCCCGTGACAGCGTCGATCGGCCAATTGTCGTCCTGCGCGCCAGGTGAACTCACCGACACCAACCCCCCGGTCGCGACAGTGGCCGCAGACGGTGGTACGCGGTTGCCCCGCCAGCCGAAGTTCAAGGGCACGACCTCGATCCGCTACGATGTCCAATTCGGCGGTCTCGATGCTTACCTTCAAGGCGCGGCGCTCTACCAGACCGGCGCCACGCAGGACCTCAACGTCAACAGCAACGAGTTGCTGGGCAATACGTCCGGGTTCATCAGCTTCGATTTTTCGGGCGGCTTAAAGAAAGATAATTGGTCGCTCACTCTTTTCCTTCAGAATGCGTTCGACAAGCGTGGAGAACTCACCAAGAACACTTTCTGCTCGATCGATTTCTGCGCCAATTCCGCGCGAACCTTCACGATCAAGCCGCAATTTTTCGGAATCCGGTTCGGACAACGCTTCTGATCGATTGCAAGATGCTGACTGCACCCGCCTCGGCCATTGCCGGGACGGGTGCTTTCTTTTCTTCGCCCTCCGCGAATGGCCATTCGGACGTAGCGGTGTGATGGTGTCGAATTCAGGAGCCGGCATGGGTGGCCCACTGACTTGAGTTATCGCAACAATTGGATCGTAAGACCGGAGCTATCAGCAATCTGTGCCCAAGGCCGATCGGCCGTCAGCACTTCTGCTTGGCGGAGAGTCGCCAATGCGAGGCATGCCCGATCGCCGAGCGAGAGTCCGACCTTGCGCGTGACGCGGGCAAGGCTGCCTGCGATCACCGCCTGGGCCTGGTCGAATGCGGCGATCTCGATGCCGGTATCGGCGAAGAAGGCGTCGATCGCGCCGGTCGCAAGATCATTGATCGCAGCGTAGGTGTAGACTTCGGCGATATTGACGGTGCTGACGGCGGCATCGTCCAGCATTTCGAAAACGGCATCTCCGCCGGTCTCTCCAAGAATTGCGGCGAGAATCGCGGATGCATCGATCACGACCATGTTCAATCCTGATCCGGCTTGCCTGCCTCTACCATGCGCTCGTCGGCGCGCCAGGCAAGGAAATCAGCGACGCTCGCCTTCTCCGCAAAGCCGCTCTCACGCGCAAGCGCGCGGATTCGATCCCTGATCTCCCGCATCGTCCTGATTCTGATCGCGCCATCGACGAGGTCGATACGGACTGGACCGCCCTTCTCGAGCCCTACCGCCCGTCGGAGTTCGACGGGAAGGCTCAGGCGTCCGGTCTCGCTGACATGACCGCGCAGGCTCGCTTCATGCGAAACCGCTGCCGCCGCGCTCTTGCGTGCTGCCACTCGATATTCCTTTGGCTGATCCAGAACCAATGCCACACATCGAAGATAGGCCAAAGAGCTGAAGTCTGCCACATATATGTCGTGTCTGCGCAGGCAATCGAGTGAATGCCCTCCTGCTGCTGTTTCCAGTCATCCCAGCGAAAGAGGGAGTGAAAAGTCCGAGCCTATTTGACATGCAGATCGAAAAAGACCCCGCTCGCGCCGGTTGGGGCGAGCGGGGCCGAGGTTGAGAACGCCGGAGAGGAGGGCGTTCAGAACTTGCCGCTGATCTGGATCTGGACCGTGCGGGGCAAAGTGGCGAAGCCGAGCTGGTCGGCATGCACGCCGGCGGCGGTGCCGGTGCCGGTGCCGGTCGACGGGCCGTCGACGATGCCGGTGATGTAGAAGCGGTTGGTCAGGTTCTTGCCGATCAGCGCGACCTGCCAGCGATCGTCGACATCGCCGAAGCGGATCGAGGCGTCGATCGAGACATAGCTCTTCTGCTTCGAATCGGGGTTGCCGAAGGCCGAGGCGAGATAGGAGTCGCTGTAGCGGGCGTCGGCCGAGATGCCGAGCTTGGTGCTGTCGCCAACCGGCACGTCATAGCTGGCGCCCAGCGTCCCGGTCCATTCCGGTGCCACCGACAGCGGCTTGCCGGCGAGGTCCTGGAACAGCGCCGTCTGTCCCGCGCCCGGCGTGGCGCCGGCCGCGTTGAGGAACACGCAGCCCTCGGCGGGACGCTCGCCGGCGGCGGCAATATCGGCAAGGTGATCGCGACCTTGTGAGGCCGTGATCTTCGTTCTCAGGATGCCATATTCCCTCGTGCGAGGTCGCCGTCTCAAAGCCGCTCCCCTGAACGGGAGGGGCTTGAGTTTGCTTGCGCTTCTAGCGCATTCGCCAGTCCACGCCGCGCCCGAACACGGGCATTTCCGGCGCGACAGGATTATCGGGAGGCAGAAGACATGTCCGATTTAAGGGAAATCGCCTGATGCCGGTCAACCGCCGCTTCACGCTGGTCCGGCGACCGGATGGCATGCCGGTCGCCGACGATTTCAGCCTGATCGAGGAACCGACGCCCGAACTCGCCGAGGGCGAATTCCTGCTGCGCAACCATTATGCGTCGCTCGATCCCGCGATCCGCGGCTGGATGGACGACGCGCCTTCCTATCTGCCGCCGATCGCGCTCGGCGCGCCGGTGCGCGCGACGACGGTCGGGGTCGTGGCCGACTCGCGCAATCCCGATTTTCCGGTCGGCCAATGGGCCTCGGGGCTGAACGGCATCGAGGATTATTCGCTGTGCGTGGCCGGCGGCTTCACCAGCCCGATCGACCCGGACGCGGTGCCATCGGTCACCAACTATCTGTCGGCGGTCGGCGCGATCGGCCTGACGGCCTATTTCGCCTTGCTCGAAGTCGGCCGGCCCAAAGCGGGCGACACCGTGCTGGTCTCGGGCGCCGCCGGCGCGGTCGGCTCGCTGGTCGGGCAGATCGCGAAGATGAAGGGCTGCCGCACGATCGGCATTGCCGGCGGCCCCGCCAAATGCGCACGGCTGCTGCGCGACTATGGCTATGACGCCGCGATCGACTATCGCGGCAAATCGGCGGCCGAACTCGCCGCCGCGATCCGCGAGGCGGCGCCCGACGGCGTCGACGTGCAGTTCGAGAATGTCGGCGGCGAGATCCTCGACGCCGGCCTGCTCGCGCTCAATCCCAAGGGCAGGGTGGTGCTGTGCGGCCTGATCAGCCAGTATAATTCCGCACCCGGTCCGACCTACAATGTCTGGCAGCTGATCGTGCAGGGCGCGCGGATGGAGGGTTTCATCCTCACCCACTATATCCCGCGCTTCGCCGAGGCGATCCCGGAGCTCGCGGCCTGGGTGAAATCGGGCGCGCTGCGCGTCGACGAGCATATCGACGAAGGCATCGAAAATACGCTGCCGGCCTTCCTGCGGCTTTTCGCGGGCACGAACGACGGCAAGATGATCCTGAAGCTGGCGTAATTCGTGCTCATCCCTCTCCCGCAAGCGGTCTAAGGTATGCACACATTTTGGGATCGCGCCGGAACAAGCCCCTCCTCTTTAGAGGAGGGGTTGGGGTGGTGGCGAGCGAAGCGAGCATTTCCGCCATTTCTTGGCTTGCGTCCGTCGATGTCGAAATTTTCTCCCGAGTCCCCCACCCCAACCCCTCCCCTGAAGGGGAGGGGCTTAAGCGGCTGACATTCCATCGAAAATGGAGATGTGTGCATCGCTTAGCGCAAGCGGTAGAGGGCAGGGCGAACCCAATCACCCGATTGCCCTGCCTCAGTCGCTCAGAACTGCACCCGCTTCGTATAGCCGCCGTCGACGATAACATTGGTCCCGGTGGTGTATTGCGACGCCGGGCTGGCGAGGAACACGATGGTCTTGGCGATATCGTCGGGTTCGCCGATCCGGCCGAGCGCGAATTGCGGGGTCTGCGCGTCGTAGAGTTCGGGCATGCCGGCCTTGATCGCCTCCCAATTGCCGCCCGGGAACGAGACCGGGCCGGGCGAGACGGCGTTGACGCGGATGCCCTTGGGCCCCCACGCCTGGCCCAGCTGCTTGGCATAAACCAGCAGCGCGCCCTTGATCGCGTTGAACGCCTGGGGAACGAGGAAGGTCTCGACGCCCGCGGTCGAACTCATGATCACGACCGAACCATGCGCCGACGCCTCGAGATAGGGCTCGAGCGCCTCGCAGCCCTTGACCGCGCCCATCAGATCGAACTTGATGCACCTGTCCCAGTCGCCGGTCGCCTGGCTGCCCGAGGCGCTGGCGCCGGGCACGAAGATGTCGCAGCCGCCCAGTTCCTCGGCGGCATTCTTCAGCCAGTCCTGATAGCCGTCGAAATCGTTGAGATCGAAGGTCGATCCGACGACCTTGCCGCCATATTGGGCGAGCTCGGCCTTGGTCGCCTCGACCTGTTCGGCGTTGCGCGAGAAGAAGGCGACGTCGGCGCCTTCCTCGGCGAAGATTTCCAGCGCGCGGCGGCCGATGCCGCGGCTGCCGCCGGTGAGGATCACCTTCAATCCCTTGAGGCCCAGGTCCATATCTATTCTCCTTTTGAAATCAGCTCTTTGATCGTCGTACGAAGCTGGTCCTTGCGGATCTTGCCCGATGCGGTGCGCGGCAGGTCGGTGACGAACAGGATGCGCTCGGGCCGCTTCTGGGGCGCCAGGCCGCTGGCGGCGACGAAGGCGATCAGGTCGGCCGGGGCGGGTTCGTCGCCGCGCGCGATCACGAACGCGCAGATGCCCTCGCCCAACCGCGCGTGCGGCATCGCCACCACCGCCGCCTCGGCGACGTTGGCGTGGCGGTGGAGCACGTCCTCGATCTCCTTGGCGCTGATATTCTCGCCGCCGCGAATGATCAGGTCCTTCTTGCGTCCGGTGATCAGCACCGCATTGTCGGCGGTCACGCGGCCCAGGTCGCCGGTGCGGAAATAGCCGTCGTCGCTGATCGCCTCGCGGGTTTGCGCCTCGTCGGCATAGCCCATGAACATCGCCGGCCCGCGCGCGATGATTTCGCCCTCGCCGCCGGGCGCCACGTCGGCGCCGTCGTCGTCGACCACGCGCACCTCATAATCGACGATCTCGCCATCGGTGGTCGCGGCGAGTTCGGCATCGTGCGGGAAGCCCAGCGTGACCAAAGGCACTTCCGAACTGCCGAACACGCGGAACGCGCACGGCTGCGCGAACTGCGCATTGGCCTGGCGGATCACGTCGGGGGGGATCGCGGCGCCGCCGCACGCGAAGAAGCGCAGCGAGGGCAGGCGGGTCTCCGCTTCGGCCGCGCGCTGCGCCAGCTCGACGAGGAACGGCGTCGCCGCGACCGTGCCGCGGATCTGATAGCGCTCGATCAGCGCGAGCGCCGCGCGCGCGTCCCAGCTTTCCATCAGCACCGTCCGCGTGCCGGCGAGAAAGGGGAGTTCGAGACCGTTGGAATAGCCGCTGACATGCGTGACCGGGGACGGCATCAGCATCGCGTCGCCCTCGGCGATCCCCCAGTGCCGGACGCAGGCGAGCACCGCGCGCGCCAGCGTGTCGTGGCTGTGGAGCACGCCCTTGGGCCGGCCGGTGGTGCCCGAGGTATAGAGGATCAACTTGACCGCGGCCGGATCGACCCGCGGCAGGTCCAGCGTGCGGCCGCGACCCGCCGCGACCAGCGCCGCGAATCCGTCGCTGCCGCCGCGCACCGGAATGGCATGGGTCAGTGCCGGCAGATCGGGCCGGATCCGCGCCACCATCGCCGCGAAATCATAACCGCGGAAACTCTCGGCATGGAAGAACACCCGCGCGCCGCAATCGCCCAGCATCTGCCGGACCTCGGCATCGCGATAGATGCTGACGATCGGGTTGATCACGAACCCGGCCATCGCGGCGGCGAGGTTGATCACCGCCGCCTCGATCCAGTTCGGCGTCTGGAAGCCGACGACGTCGCCCGGCCGCATCCCCAGATCGACCAGCGACACCGCCAGCGCCTCGGCATCGGCGGCGAGCGACGCATAGGTCGGTGCCGCCGGATCGTCGAGGAACACCACCGCATCGGGCAATCGCCCGGCCAGGTCGCGCGCCAGGTCGCCGACCGTGCGGCCGGGCCAGGCATCGCCGCCGGCATAACGCCGGTGATGCGCCGCGGGTGGCGTCAGCCAGGCCCATGGGGCGGGCGTGAGCAAGTCGGTGTCGGGCCTCTCCATCATCCATCGGTCGCCCGCGCTACAGGTTTTGGCAACAGGTCCTTTTGCTAGGGCGACCGGCGCGCGGAGATCGCTACCTGTGATTCCTCCCAGCTTGTCGGGCACCGTCGAAGATGGTCGAATGGCGCCGGAACAGCGCTGCGAAGGAATGACGATGGACCGCCCCGATATCGGTGACGTGGCTGAAATTCTGCTCGACTATGTCGAGCACGACCGCACATTCCAGTCGGACAAGATCACCACCGTCCCCGCCGCCAATTATTTCGATCGGGCGCTGTGGCAGCGCGAGATGGAGGTCGTGTTCAAGAGCGTGCCGCTGATGCTCGCTCTGTCGTGCGAACTGCCCGAGCCGGGCGACCACAAGGCGATGGACGCGCTCGGCCTGCCGGTGCTGATCGCGCGCGACAAGAGCGGCACGGTCAACGCCTTCCTCAACGTCTGCGCGCATCGCGGTGCGCCCGTGGCGAACGAGGGCCATGGCTCCTGCGCGCGCTTCACCTGCAAATATCACGCCTGGACCTACGGCCTCGACGGCAAGCTGCTGGCGGTCTCCGACCGCGCCAAGTTCGGCGATATCGACAAGTCCACTCGCGGCCTGCGCGTTTTGCCCTGCGTCGAGAAGGCGGGGATGATCTTCGCCGTGCTGACACAAGGCGCCGAGATCGACGTCGATGGTTTCTTCGCCGGCATGCTCGACGATTTCGAGGCGGCCGATCTGAAGAACTGGACCTTCCTCGGCAGCCGCGTGATCGAGGGGGCGAATTGGAAGATCGCGTTCGACGGCTATCTCGAAGGCTATCATTTCTCCACTTTGCACCCGCAGACCATCCACCCGCGCACGCCCTCCAACGTCACCCATTACGAGAGCTTCGGGCCGCATCTGCGGATCGGCTTCCCGCAGGTCGGCATCGCCAGGCTGCGCGACGTGCCGCGCGAGCAATGGTCGAGCAGGGAGAATGACGGCTTCGATTTCGTCCGCATCCTGTTCCCCAACGTCTCCGCCTTCCTCGCCCCCGAAATCGCCCAGATCGCCCAGCTCTTTCCCGGGCCGACGCCCGAGCAGAACCGCACCGTGCTGCTCTATGTCCGCCGTGAGCCGCCGCGCGACGATGCCGACCGCGAACAGCTCGAGCAGATGATCACCTTCCTGCGCGACGTCACCTACACCGAGGATTATCTGATCGGGCTCGAGGTGCAGAAGGGGCTTGCGTCGGGCGCGCTCGACAGCATCATCCTCGGCAAGAACGAACGCGGCAACCAGTTCTTCCACGAAGTCCTCGCCTGGTACATGGGGGGCAAGCAGGGTCCGATGCCGGTGATTTGACGATGTTCAAGACCGTCAACCTGATGAAGCGCCGGGCCGATCTGACGCACGACCAGTTCGTCGAGCGCTACGAGGCCGGCCATGCCAGGCTCGGCGAACGCGTGCTCGCCGGATCCGCCTTGCGCTACGTCCGCCGCTATTTGAAGCCGGTCGACGGCGTCGGTGACGACGCCGATTTCGATGCCGTGATGGAGATCTGGTACGCCGACCGCGCGACCTGGGAGGCGACGATGGCACGCCTGTCGGAGCCCACAATCGCCGCCGAGATCACCGCCGACGAGGAAACCCTGTTCGACCGCACGAAATACCGCTTCTACTGGGTCGAGGAAAGCGAGAGCGACATGTCGGGAACCGTAGCGGCAATCGACGCAAACGCGCAACTGCTCGCCATCGAGGCGATCAAGCAGCTCAAGGCGCGCTATTTCCGCTCGCTCGACACCCGGGACTGGGCGACGTTGCGCACGGTGTTTTGCGACGACGCCCGCTTCGATGCTCGCACGTCGCTCAGCATCGACGGCCAGGGCGAAAGCGGCCGTGCCGCCGAAAGCAACGATTGGGTCTATGAGGGCGGCGACACGATCGCGCAGTTCATCCAGACCGCCGTCGGCGACTCGCGCACCGTCCACCACGGCCATTGCCACGAAATCGAACTGCTCTCGCCCGACGAGGCGCGCGGCGTGATCGCGATGGAAGACCAGATCTGGGACGCCACCGGCACGACGCTGACGCTCCACGGCTGCGGTCATTATCACGAGACCTACCGCCGCGTGGACGGCCACTGGCGCATCCACAGCTCGCGCATCAGCCGGCTGCAGGTGGTGCTGGGCGGGTGACGCGTGCTCTCTCGGCGCACAGCACCGCGTGAGCCAACCCGTGTTCGCGCGCTACCTCAACACCAGCGAATCGACGATCGAAAAGTGGGAGACCGGGGCCAAGCGTCCAAGCGGCATGGCCTTGAAGCTGCTCGCCATCGTCCAGAAGCATGGGCTCGAAATGCTGGCCTGACGCGCTTCCGCTGCCCGCTCAATGCGCGGTAAACCCCCCGTCGATCACCAGCTCCGACCCGGTCATGAAGCTCGCCGCCGGCGAGCACAGATAGACGATCCCGCTCGCAATCTCCTCGGGCCTGCCCCAGCGGCCGAGCGGATGCTGCGCGTCGAGTCGCGCGCGGGCGGTCTCCGCGTCGGGGGCGGCGCCGAGTTCGACGTAACGCGCGACGATGTCGTCCATCATTGCGGTCTCGATGCCGCCGGGATGCACCGAATTGACGCGGATATTATATTTGAGCATCGCAAACTCGATCGCGGCGCTCTTCGAGAACAGCCGCACCGCACCCTTGCTCGTGCAATAGCTGGTCATCAGCGCCGCGCCGCCGATCCCGCCGACCGACGACAGGTTGACGACCGACGCGCCGCCGACGCGCGTTTCGCCGGCCTTCTTGAGCAGCTTCAAGGTCGCCTTCAGGCTCAGCAGCATCGATTCGACATTGACCGACTGCAGCCGGCGCCAGCTTTCCAGCGTCTCGTCCTCGATCCGGTTGACCAGCGCCAGGCCGGCATTGTTGACCAGGCAGTCGAGCGTGCCGAAGCGGCTGTCGATCTCGCCGGCGATCCGTGCCCAGTCGGTTTCGCTGGTCACGTCCTGCGCGAAATTGACGTCACCGCCATCGGGCGCGCGCAGGTCGGTCGCGATCACCGTCGCTCTGGCCGCACGCAACGCGGTCACGGTCGCCCCACCGATGCCGCCGCCGGCACCCGTCACGAGGATGATGCTGCCGTCGAGAACTTCACCCATGGTTTCGATCCTGTCTGTTATTGCGCGGTATAGCCGCCGTCGACGACCAGCTCGGACCCGGTCATGTAGCTGGCATCGTCCGAGGCGAGGAACGCCACCGCCGCAGCGATCTCCGCCGGCTGCGCCATCCGCCCGAGCGGCGTCGAACCGGTGTAGAAGGCGAGCTGGTCGGCCGCCGAACTCTGCATCAGCAGCGGCGTCTCGACGAAGCCGGGATGCACCGAATTGGCGCGGATCGGCACCTTGCCGCTCGCGAATTCGAGCGCGACCGCCTTGGTGAACAGCCGTACCGCGCCCTTGCTGGCATTGTACGGGCCGGCCCCGGCCAGGCCGACGAGGCCCATGATCGACGAGATCGTGACGATGCTCGATCCACCGCGCCGGTCCTTGCCCGCTTCGGCGAGGAGATCGGCGCACTGGCTGACCGCCAGGAACACGCCGTCGACATTGACGCGCATCGTCTTGTGCCAGTCGGCCAGGGTCACGTTGCGGACCGGGCCGGTGCCGCCGATGCCGGCATTGGCGACGAGGATGTCGAGCCGGCCGAACCGCTCGCGGATCGCCGTCACTGCCGCCGGCCACGCCGCCTCGTCACCCACGTCGAGCCGCACATAGGCGGCCCTCCCACCGAGCGCGGCGAGATCGCCGGCGGCATCCTCGGCGCTGGCGAGGTCGGCGAGCATCACCGAACCGCCCTCGGCCAGCAGCCGTTCGACGATCGCGCGGCCGATGCCCTTGAGTCCGCCGGTGACCAGCGCGACGCTGCCTTCGAGCCGGTTCATACCCCCATCATCCCCGCGGTCGAACAGCCGTCGATCGAATATTCGGAGCCCGAGATGAATGCAGCCTCGTCCGTTGCCAGGAACGTCACCAGCGCGGCGATCTCCTCGACCTGCCCCATGCGGCCGAGCGGCGCCATGCCGTTGTAGATCGCGCGCGCCGCGTCGGGATCGTCCTGCTTGGCGATGATGTTCTTGATCATGTCGGTCTCGACCACGCCGGGGTGGATCGAATTGGCCCTGATTTTCGTGCCCTGGTTGGCGCAGTGCATCGCCACCGACTTGGTCAGCGCGATCAGCGCGCCCTTGGTCGTCGAATAGGCAACGAAATTGCCCATCGGCTTGTAGGCGCTCATCGAGGAATTGACGATGATCGATCCGGTCGCGCCGCCGGGATTGGCGCGCATCAGCTTCACCGCGGCCTGGCAAGTGAGCATCACGCCGGTCAGGTTGACCGCGACGATCCGGTCCCAGCCCTCGATCGTGATCGATTCGACGCTGCCGTCGCCGGCCTCGACGCCGGCATTGGCGAAGGCGATGTCGAGCCGGCCGAAATCGCGCGTGATCAGCTCGGCGAGCGGCGGCCAGCCCTCGGGATGTTCGACGCGATTGGCGTGGAAGGTCGCACCGGTCGCGGCGCACAGCGCGTCGGCGGCCGCGCGGTTGGAGCCGGTGAAGATCACGCGCGCGCCTTCACGCACGAATCGCCTGACCGTGGCCTCGCCGATGCCCGACGTGCCTCCGGTGACCAGCGCCACCTTTCCTTCCAGCCTGCGCATCGCATCCTCTTTCGGATAGTCCTCTGACAGCGTCACTGCGCCCGACCTCGGCGCGCTGTAAACCTATGCTTTCCGCAAGGTGATCCACCGCGCCATAAGCGCCAAGATGGCCAGAATCGATCGGCGGCACCCGATCGGCAGGGGCAGGATCATGACATTCGAGAGCCAGCAGCAGGGCCTGCATTCGAAGGGCTATACCGGCGGACTGCTGACCGGACAGGAGAAGCGCATCCAGCGCTTCCACGAACCGTTGAACGATTTGATGGCGTGAATCTCGTACGCCCCTTCCCCCTTGGCGGGCCCTAGTCGGAGCTGGATGGGGGTGATGTTCGGCGTAGAGCCATTCGCCAAACATCACCCCCATCCAACTTCGACTAGTCGGCAAAGCCGCCAAGGCTCCGTATCCTTCCCCCATCAAGGGGGAAGGGTAAGGGTGCGATCGCAATTCCTCCCCTGCAAGGGAGGACCAGGGAGAGAAGTATGACCGAGAGCCAGGGCGCCGACCGGATCGACTGCGTATTGATCGCCGGCGGCAAATATCACGACATCGATTTCGCGCGGCTCGAACTGCTCAAGCTGTTCGCCGAGGACCAGCGCGTCCGCGTCCGGGTGTTCGAGGACTATGAAAATCTCGCCGCGATCGCAGCGGCCGACATGATCGTCACCTATACATGCGACGTCATCCCCTCGCTCGCCGCGCAGGAAGCGCTGAAGGCGTGGCTGGAGGCGGGCGGCCGCTGGTATGCGCTGCACGGCACCAGCTCGATCCTGCGCCTGCTCGATACCGGCCTGTGGGATGCGCCGCGCTGGGCGCCGTTGTTCATGGAGCTGCTGGGATCGCAGTTCATCAGCCACCCGCCGATCGAACCCTACACCGTCACCGTCGCCGACCCGGGCCATCCGCTGGTCGAGGGCGTCGAGCCGTTCGACACCACCGACGAACTCTATCACCTCGAGCGGCACGGCGATCTCCACGTCCTGCTCGAGACCGACTGTACCGAACCGGGCACCGGCTTCGTCGAAGCGGCCGATGCGCCCGGTAAACATCCGGTGTTCTACATCAAGCAGCACGGCGCCGGCGCCGTGCTCTATCTGACGCTCGGCCATTGCCGCGGCCATTACGACCTCCAGCCGATGGCCGACTGGTGGCCGACGGTCGATCGCTGTGCATGGGATCTGCCGGTGTTCTACACATTGCTGCGGCGCGGCATCGCCTGGGCGAAAGGCTAAGTCTCGAACCCGCGGCGCGCGCTGCGGCCGAATTGCAACAGCGCATCGCGAAGGCGGCGACGGCGAAGAATCGGCGTTGTCGGTCGCGCCGTTCGCGCCTAACATATGTACTCTTGAGAGAGGTGCTCGACCTGCGATCCTGAAAGGACAGTCGCGCGTGCTGAAAGTCGAAAATATCAAGGCCTGCCGCATCCTGTCGGCGGAAGACGTCCGTCCGGTGGCGGAATCGTTCAAGCGGATCGTCGAGGAGCTCGGCGATTTCCGCATCGCCGCCTGCCACAACATCGCGATGAAGGAGCCGATGGTCGACGCCCGGGGCGGCATCCTCGCGACCGAGGTGTTCGGCTGGACCACGCAGGAGGGCGATCGCTGGTGGCAAAGCCCGCGCATCGCGCTCGATTCGCCGCTGCCGACGGCGTGCCGCTACACCAGCGATCCGTTCTGGTGCAACGCCAACGGCATGCACGCGCATCAGAGCCACCCCTTCCTCCAGAGCATCGACCTCAACAATTTCGAGGCGCGCGCGATCACCCGGGCGGCGATCGTCGCGCCGGTCCACTTGCCCTTCGGACAGGTCGGCGCGGTCAGCTTCACCCTGCGCGACCAGAGCCGCGACGATCTGTCGCAGGAATTCGACCGGTTCAGCGACGAACTCGGCATCTATGCGCGCACCTTCATCTCCAGCTACGTGCCGGTGATGTGCCGCATGCAGCGGCTGCCGGCGAGTTCGCGGCTGTCGAAACGCGAGGTCGAATGCCTGCGCTGGGCGGCGATCGGCAAGACCGATCACGAGATCAGCATGATCATCCATCGCAGCCGCGCGACGGTGCGCTTCCACATCAATAACGCCTCGACCAAGCTCGACGCGGTCAACCGCAGCCAGACCGTCTTCAAGGCGGCGCAACTGGGGTATATCGGGCTCAACAGCTGACCACGAAATCCTCCCTGTTGCGAAGCGATGGGGAGGGGGCGAGGCGCGCAGGATCCGCGGCCTGTCAAGACGGTTTCCGATGGCGAGCGGCAAGCGTTCGCGAAGGCGTCGTCGGCGGCGCAGGTTGCCACCGTGACTTACAGCTACAGTCTCTCGCCCGATTTCACGCAGATCCGGGTGATCGCCGATGTCGCGCTGTGGAAGCCGGTGGGGAAACAAGGCGGGCTCACTCCGCTGTACCGGCAGCGGATCGCCGCGATCGCCGAGCTGAGCAAACGGTCCTACGACCATGCCGAGAATGTCGCGCTGTGGAGCGCCGGCGCCGGCGCGCTGGCGCGGGCGTCGATCACGGCCGCGGTCGGGCGGCTGGAGCGGCTGATCCCGTTCGCGCTCGGCCTGACTCAGGCCGACCTGAACGCACTCGACTATCCGAAGTCCGACAAGCAGTTCGCCGCCGGCTTCTAGGGGCCGCCGGTCAAGGCGTTCGCGAGCGCCCCGGGCGAAACGCTGATCTGGTCGAAGGCGCTGATCAGCGCGATGCCGGCGCAGGAATGAGCGCAGGCGTCGGGACTTGCGCGGGCTGATCGCTGAAGCGAGTCGCTCGGGGACTCGTCGTCACAAGCGATTTCACCTGGCTGACCGCAAACCAGGTGCCCTCATCCGATCGGGCTGATACCATGGCGCAGGACCATCAAACTCACCGAAGCCAGGCCCGCATTATCGCCATGATTGAACCGTCACCGGGATTGTCGCCGCTGATCCTCCTCCTCGGCATCGGCATTTTCATGGTCCTGCAAGGCCTCGCGGCGGCGGATCCCGCGGATCGGCAGGGGCGAGGCGCGGTGCGCGCGCGTGCGGTTTCGCAGATCGACGACCTGCAGGAACAACTCCGGTCTGCGGGGTCGGCGACGGCCGTTCTCGATCGCTGGTGCGTGTCGCATGGCTATGCCGCGGCGGGCGCGGTCGTCGCCGACAAGCTCGCCACACGCTTGCGTCCCTCCCGGCAGGTGCGGCGCCAGCTTCGCGTCGGACCGTCCGAGCCGATCGGCTATCGGCATGTGCGTCTCCGCTGCGGTTCGCACATGCTTTCGGAGGCATCGAACTGGTATGTGCCGTCGCGGCTGACGCCGGCGATCAACGAGCGCCTGGCCAATAGCGACGTGGCGTTCGGCCGCGCCGCCGCGCCGCTCGACTATCGCCGCCGGCCGCTTGCCGAGCGCCGGCTCTGGCCTGCCGCCGGCGATCGCGGCACCGCGCCGATCCCGGCCGACCTGTTCACGCACGATGCGCTGCTGGTCCTGCCCGACGGACGCCCGATCGCCTATGTTCGTGAGGTCTACAAAAAGACCATTCTCGATCTCGACGATCCGGCGCCCGCGTCGGGCGAGCCTTGAGCCGCTATGCAGGCGATACCATGCCCCTGACAGCAGGGCCGTCGGGTGAAGGGGCGCTCGCTAAGCCGCGACTCCCACCAGGGTGGGTTATCGATGGCCGCGCGCCATAAGTGATTGCCTTTTCGAGGGGCTGCCGACGCTTGCGCAATCCGGCATTTTGCCGTATTTATGGAGGCGAAGGAGTTCACCATGCGCAAGCCCCAGGTCGAAGCCGAAACCGCCCGACTGGAAGCGCGCATCCCGGCTCGGATTTATGACCAGATGCAGCGCGCCGCTCGCCTGCGCGGCATGACCCTGACCGGCTATCTCATCGCCACCGCTGGCGAGGACGCCCGGCGCGTCGTCGAGGACGCCGAGATCATGCGTCTCGCGCGCGAGGATCAAATCCGCTTCGCCGAGGCGCTGATCGATCCGCCCGCGCCGAGTGCGCGCCTGGCCCGTGCGGCGAAACGCCATGCCGAGCTGATCGAGCGTCAGTGAGCCTGCGCTTCGTCGTCGAACCGCTGGCGAAGGCGCACAGCCGGTCGGCGTTCACCTGCGGTAATGAACGGATCGACAGCTATTTCCGCGACACCGTCTCGCAGGACGTGAAGCGCAGATATGCCGCCTGTTTCGTCGCCAGGGACATCGCGACGGATCGGGTCGCCGGCTTCTATACGCTGTCGTCCAGCAACGTGCCTTTGAATGAGGTTCCCGAGTCGCTGGCGAAGAAGCTCCCGCGCTATCCCACCGTCCCCGCCGTGCTGATTGGATGGCTTGGGCGGCACAGCGACTATGCCGGGCAAGGACTTGGCGAGGCGCTGCTGTTCGATGCGATCAAGACCGTGGCGACGGCGCCGGTCGGCGCGCACGCGATCTTCGCCGACGCCATCGATGACACGGCAGCGGCATACTATGCCGCCTTCGGCTTCACGCCTTTGATCGGCCGGCCGAATACGCTTTATCTGCCGGTGGCGACGGCATTGGGTTTGTTGTCGCCGTGAGATGCTCGGGCTCCCCCACGCGGATCTGAACGCGTTCGCGTTGCGCCGGCTAACCGCGCCGCTCATCGCGCTGCTGCGCCCAGTGATAACCAAAAGCTCAACCTCGGACAATTGTCGTTCCCGGACATGGGATACAGAGATGGACCGGGATGTATGGCGAGACCAACGGCGCCATGGTACAGTGTTGGCGACGGTAACCCCGGAGGCTGTCATGACCGTATATAAGGGCCGCATCGTGTCGGGCGGCCGCCTTCAAATCCCGGCCGATATCCGCAAGGAGCTCGGGCTGGCTGACGGCGACGACGTTCGGATCTGCGTCGAGAACGGCGAACTGCGCGTGCGCTCGTTCAAGGAGGTGATCAGGGCGATCCAGGCCGAAGTCCGCAGATATGTGCCCGAGGGCGTCAGCCTGGCCGACGAACTGATAGCGGATCGCCGCGCGGAAGCCGCGCGTGAGTGAAATCGTCCTCGACGCCTCGGCACTCCTGACTGTTTTCAATAACGAGACCGGTGCGGATCGCGTGCTCGACATGATCTCGACCGCGGTCATCAGCGCCGTCAATCTCGCCGAGGTCGCGACCAAGCTTCAGGAGCGAGGTATGCCGGACGACCGCGTCCGCGCAAACATCGAAGCACTGGAGCTGCGCGTCGAGCCATTCGATGAACAGCTCGCGGTTGAAACGGGCCTGCTTCGCGCCGCGACGCCGGGCGCGGGCCTGTCGCTCGGCGACCGGGCCTGTCTCGCCCTCGCCCGCGCGCGAGGTGCGACAGCGCTCACCACTGACCGGGCCTGGGCTAAGCTCGATATCGGCATTCCCATCGAACTGGCCCGCTGACATCGCGGGGCGTCCGCCGGTTCCAATCGATCGGAATATGCTGCTCGAAATTCTCCGGGCGGCGATCGATCGCGCGGCCGGATATGCGTGCGCCGCTGGATCGGCCGCTGGATCGCCGCGGCTCGACCGATACCCGACTCCTGCGTGCTGAAGCATCTCGTCCGACCGGCATCGATGTTCGACAATTCCGGGCGCCGCTGCTGACGCAGACGACGGCAAGCATGGAACGTTGCACGCATCCGCGAAATGCATGAGCGCAGCAACAAGATGCGCCGATGCATGGGCACGCGCGGTTATGAGCGCGATGCGATCCCGGAAGCGGCGTGGGACGCCCTGAACGAGGGCGACGAGGCGCAACTGATCCTGATGCAGGCCAAACTCGGTTCGGCGCCGAAACCACGAGATGAGCCGGTGACCGAATGAAGCGGATCGCCCTGTGCCTGCTGGCCCTGTCCCTCGCGCTGGCGACGCCGGTTGCCGGCCTGGCGAAGGATAATGCCGGCGTCACGCCGCTGCAGGCCGCACCGGCGGCGCTTCGCGCGGATGCCGCATATCTGCTGCTGCGGACGAGCAAGGCGAAATCCGGCCTGTTCGCCATCCAGCACGTGTTACTGCGAAATCCCCACCGCGCAGGAGATGGACGACTATCGGGCTGCCAGGAAGCGCGCCTATGACAAGGCCCTGCCCGAACTGACCAGGAAGGCGAAAGACTGCAAGGTGCCGGGCATTGACGCGTTCGAGTTCGACTATGCCGGCAAGGCCAACAGCTTCGTGGTCGATTCAGGCAAGTTCCTCGAAGACGGAGACATGCGCACGATCCTGCTCGAGGTGCCGGCGGGGCCCTATATCCTGTACGGGAGCACGTTGGGCGGCCGGGGGCTGGCGACCTGCAACTGTCTGGGCACCGTCAGCTTCGGCGCGCGGGCCGGGGTGATCACCGACATCGGCTCGCTCTATGTGGACAAGGTGCACAGGCCTTCTCCCATTGCGCATCTGGAGGACAATCTGGGGCCATCGATGTTCCAATATGGACTCGTGCTTGGCCAGGCGCTGGTGCCGCCCGATGCGGCGGTGCCGGTTCCGACGGCGCTGCACGGCCTCGCCCGCGAGCCTGCCCGGTTCGAGGTCGTCGGCGCCTATTACGAACCGGGGGCCAGCGTCATCAACCGGCTGGCGCCGATCCCCGGCATTCTCGGCTATGACCGAGGGCGGGCGGTTGATCTGCAGACGGGTAGGCCGGGGCAGTGATTACGTTGACGAGTGCCAAACGCCCTTTTCAGTCCGCCTTGGGCGATGAGCGTTCTCACCATCAGCATCAGATTCGAAGTCATCGGACCTGAGATTAGACCGACCGCAGTCAGGCATGGAGTTTAGAGGTTATTGCAGCTGTCACGGTAACCCCACGGCAACCCAAGCCAAGTAACCCAGCCCAACCCGAATCATTCGCATGAGAACCGCTGCGAGCAATTGCGCTGCATCAAGATATCTGATCAAATGGCTCAGAACTGTACGGTCGAGGGGGAATTCGATGAAGCTACACAAGAAGCTGGCATTGAGCGCGTTCGGATGCTGCGCGCTCATTGCTCCGGCCGCCGCTCAATCTCCCCCAGTCCCCGCATCGTCGGCCGCGGTGGAGGCAGATTCGCCCGAGACACAGGTCGAGGAAGCCGCCGCTTTCTTCCTTCTCGATGCGCTGAAGGCGCGCAATACACTACGCGACCAGGGGCTGGACAGCCGCGCGGAACGTCTTTGGAGTTCCGTCTCGAGCTTCGCCGCGATCGTCGATGATGCCGACGTGGACGACGCCCCCATGTTTCTGCCCATCATCGACGGACTGCGCCGATCTATGAGCGAAACCATTCCTGCATCGGCCGCCATCGACAACGACCGCCTGCAGGGCCTGCTCGCTACGATCGATGATCAGGTGGACATATATGAGAGTCCCGGCGCCTTTCCCGGTAGCAAAGGCAAGATTGATGTCACCGTGCGCGCATTGCGCAACGGGCGGGCGGTCAACGGCCTATATGTCGCACTCGACCTGACCGGCGCGGTGCCGTCGGGGTCATCGGCCAACACGCTTCTCAAGACCACCAGCCCGACCACCGGCGCCGTTGGCCCTGGTAAATATCTGGTGCGCCTGATGAACGGCACAACAGAAGTCGCGCGCCGTGAACTGCGTATCGGCAAGTCAGGGACTCGGGAGGCGATCGACATGGTGATCACGCCATGAGTCCCGAGGACGAAGCGGCCGAGACGACGCCCGAGGGACCCGCGACGCAAGAGCCGTCGGCCGACGGACAGGCAACGTCTGGCGCGGGCCCACAAGATCCCGTTCAGGGCGACGTCGACACGGCAAAGCGGCGCTGGGCGCTCGCGGTCGGATTTATCGGCTGGCTGTCCGCGATCATCGCACCTGCCGTGTCATTCGATATCGAACTGGCGATCCACAGCGGCGCCGGCCCGCAGTTCCAGGCTTTTTTCCTCATCGTGAGCGCGGTACTATTCCTGGTTGCTTGGCGCGCTCTCGACCACCTGCCCATGTGGGCGCTTGGGGCGCTGGCGATCGCATCCGCGACTGCATTCATAGGCTACACCCTGGCGAAAGAGAGTTGGACCTGCACTTACTATCCGGCCGTGCAACCGAACCGGTTGGTGATGGGCAGCGTGCAGCTGGACCCGGCCAAGAGCTTTCTCGCGGCTCACCCGCCGAACCCGGCGACATGCGAAGCGCTGATGGAAAACTGGGGTGGTGATGCGACCCAGATCTGGCAGTGGAGTGGCATCGTGACCCGCTTTCTGACCCTGTTTGGGCTCTACGCGTTGGCATGGCTTGCGCTGGCGCTACTCGTCGTCGGTGCGATACGCCGGAGTCTGCTCAACTGGAAAGCGACCTGATGAGCCAAAGAATGCTGGCAGGCGCGCGTCGTTTTGCGGGGCTCGCGGCCTGCTTCCTGCTCGCCGCCCCGGCGACTGCTAAGGGCGAACCAGTGCCCGAAACGATAGTGGCAACGCTTGATCGCCTGCGGCTAGACTGGCCCCAGACACCACAACCCCAGATGCGGAACGGTCGTCGGTTCGACTACTACGATGGCACAATTCGCGTAGGGCAGGTAACGTTCGACGAGTTGGAAGGCGCGCCGGAAAATCAGAGCGGTGTAATTCTCTCTTTCCTCCTCGGCCATGAAGCCTGGCATGGGGTACAATATGCCGAACACTCGATGGCCGAGATTCGCCGGATGGGCGACAACCGCCAGCTCGAATGCGAGGCGGACTTCATGGGCGCCGCCGCAGCCTACCGCCTGCTAAAGGCACGAGGCCTGACGCAAGAAGCGCTCGAAGACGCCCGCCGCAGTCTCATGCGCTATGTCCGCCGGACCGCTGCGCTCGCCGGTGACGCCAGCAGCTATCCTGCAGCCAATCAACGTGCCGAAACGATAGCGATCGGTTGGGGACAAGCGGCCTCACCCGCGCTGATTCGCTATGTCGGCCGGGGTCGCGTCCCATCGACGGAAATTGACCGCGCCGCCGACATCTGTATAAAGATCGTCGCGCTAAGTGATGGATCCGTTGGCGGGCTGGAGATCAATTGGCTGTCTGAGCCCGTCAAAGCCTCCGGCCCGACCGAAACGTGGCAAATGCACGCCGAAAATCAACTGAAGCGGGCGATCGTAACCAACTTTATCGCTATTGTCTGGCTCGAACAATTTACCCCTTATGTGTGGCCGGCTAACGGACAGGAGGCAATTCAGCCAGAACGCCCGGAACCAGCGGCGTTCGAGGTGATCGACATTACTGTCCCCCTCGCGCCTGATCAGAAGATTGACCGCACCTATGATTTCCGTCGCATTGAACTTCCTCCGGGCGATGGTCCAGAAAGTTCGTATTACTCCCGGGCCGACCTGCGTCGGGCGATGAGGTATAGCACGCCCCTGGTTTCGTCCCGCTATCAGACACCCGTAGTTGCTCCCAATTATTGCATCGACCGCATCTCTGGCGCGCCGCGCAGCGCCGACCGCCTCCTGCTCGCCCGGCTGGGCACGATCGCCCTTGCAGCGCGCGACGATTTCTCGGCGATTGGGAGCAGCCGCGTTGCCGATAATGTTTATGGCCGGACAATCCAATTGCAGCGGGCGCTTAATTTCAGCGGGAATGATAGCATTAACATTAGCAGCGGCTCGGTAACAGCCGGTGCCGAGATATTCCGCGACGAGGCCGATCAGCCCGCGATCGACGAATATGCCAGGCTGCGAGCGTTGCTACAGACGACCTGCGGGGCGGCCAACATCATCGACACGAAGCCCAACGAGCATGGCGAACCATCGTTGCAGATCAGTAACTTCGCACCCTACGCGGACATTCGCATGACTCTCGATCTCGATCGAAGCCGCCCCTGGACTGATCAGACTGGGCCGCGGACGGGCGGATCGATATTCCTGAACTTCAAAAGGCTACCTGGACTCTAACGGGGGATTCCGGTGACGCGTACAACACTCCTTATCATTCGGGCGTGAGCGTTGCATCAATTGCGTTCGGATGCCCCGTTGCCACCCTACTTGGCGACCTCGCCACAGGCGGAATTCGGGGGTTATTGCACGAGGCACCGTAACCTGACCAAGCCTCGATTCCGGACGCGAATCCGCGAATATGGGCTAGCTAGAGCTTGGCGGGGCCAAGCCAAGCCATGCCACGCGCTGTCTCGCACGCAACGATTGACGAACCGAGTTAGCCTTCCGATAGTCCGGCACCGCGTCGTGCTATCTCGACCAATGCAAAGGCGATATCGCTGTCAAGGTTCGAATATCTCTGGAGGTTGTGCGACTGAAATTTTAACGGAGCGCCGCCCAATTCGACGATGCATATGCTCTTCGCCGCGGGAGCGTTTTCGAGTATTTCTATCTCAAAGCGCGTGCTGCGTGACTGGCCGTATTCGGGCGTATTGAGCACTACAACCGGATTGATTTGCAGATAGACGAACCGCATGATCGCATCGATCTGCAACCCGCTCTGCCTTAGGAGGTGGCGGGAATAATGATAGCAGGTCAGGCCATGGAACTCGACGAAATCGGCGAAACAGTGCGCCAGCGCCTCTCCATCGGTGGAAAAGCTTATCGCTAGGTCGAAGAGACCGACCGCATCCTCAAAGCGCTGCGTTTCGGAGCTCAATTGCAATCTTCTCTAGCGGGCCACTCAGCCAGTTCTGGGTAATCAGCTGTTCGGCGGCAACCATAGCGGACTTGGCGATCGATATCTGGGTATAGTTTCCCTTGTTGCGCTCCTCCACGATGCCGTGAATTTTCATCAAGTTGTACAGTTTTTTGAACGGAATGACACTATTCGACTTTCCGTAGTATCTCTCGATGTTGTCGTAACTGATCTGTCGGAAGTGTGCTTGCTTATAAAAGTCCTCCACGAAGGACTTGATAGAATCAATATTCTGCTCGTGTGTGTTACTTACCCGTTTGCGACCGTGCGCATAGGTATGCTCGAACACGTCGTCCAGTTGACAAGAGGAATCGAAGGTGGCATGATTCATGCCGCTGCTGCTGGCAAAGCTTCCGCTGCAATTGATGAAGCGGCACCGCGAGAAGACCGATTCCACGTTATAATCGCAGTTCCAGATGTCCACCGCCCGAAATAGCGAATCCTCGACGCGCAGATCGCGGAAGTCGATCCGGACCCGCTCCTCGTCATGAACGAAGCCGTCGAGCAGGACGACACCCTTGAGCGACCGATCGTCGCCGAACACCTGCTTGAGCCCGTTGGTGAATTGTTCCTTCTGAAGCGGTTGGTTGCGCGCCTCATGCGCCGCGAGCAACGAGACCATCGCATAGGAGAATTTCGCCGCGGCGCTGTCGGGCCGAAGGATTTCACTGTCCTCGGGAAGGAAATCCCGGCTAATGAGGCTGGCCACTTGCTCGTTCATCTGGATGAGCATGAGATAAAATTCCGTATCTTCTAGTGCCAGACGATTGTTGATGCCGCGGCAGAATGGCGTGTTGAGTGCGCAAAGTTTGGTGAAGATGCGCACGTCATCCGCGTCGAGCGGCGTGTTCGATCGCAGGCGCCCCACGGCATCGAGCATCAGGAAATATTCGGGCATGAAATCGAAGCGAAAATCTACCAGTCCGCTCTCCTCGTACGTGCTCTGCGAGATGAAGGGATGGTTGAGGAACTGGTCAATATAGGCGCGCACCTCCTTCTTGGCTAAGCACTGGGAAAGCATCTCTTCGAATACTTCGGGACGGATGCCACCGTGCGCCGCCTCGACGCCTCGGGCAAGGCGGCTGAAAATCGTGACCTGTTGGTCAACAGATAGTGCTCGCATCGGATCGGGAGTCTTGCCAATCTCGCGTCTGCAGAACTGACCGACGATACGATCGTTGACGTCAGTCAGAATCAGTATGCCCGAGTGGAACTGCTCGATTGCCTCCTGTCCGCCCCCGTCCGCTTCCTTGCGGATGACGTCCTTTATCAGATCTAGCACGAAGGGAACGTATCGCCCCTCGGATGAGACAGCGAGGCGCTCACTCAGGGCGGCCGCCTTTTCTAGCTTGCGAGGAAGTCCGGGAAAGGCCTCGCTGAGGAACTCATCGCGGCGATGCGCGTCGAACGCAAGGAGTTCGAATACCCGAATGCCGGGTGAAAGTCGAAAATCCTCCTGATCAAAGAATAGCGTCCGACACGAAATGACGACCTTGCCATCTGATTCGCCACTGAGACGTGCGGTCAGATCGTTAAAGAAGTGGATGGCATCGAACTGCGAGCGGTAGCGTGTGACGACCTCATCAAGGCCGTCGACGAAGACCACCAGCGTTCCCAGTTCGAGCGCGTTGTAAAAAATGTCCCGCGGAAGCGGTGATGATGCGCTACCTTCACTGGACCCAGCAGCGTGCGATGCGACATAGAGATCGTAAAGAGTGATCCCCGCACCTTGAAAGGTGGAGCGCGCCAGCCCGCCCGTGACGTCAGTCGAGGAGATGAAAATGATCTTCCGGTCGATCTGGCGCGAAAACGTGATCCCGGCGGTCGTAATCCGCTCGCGCAGATTGAGCATGGCCCAAGTCTTTCCGATACCGCCTTGGCCCATAAGAATGAGCGCCCCCGATTGGGGGCCGCCGAGCCATTCCTTGATGACATGATAGTCCCTGGGCGGTTGACCTCGTCCTTCGCACACCTGCGGCTCAACGAAGGTGCGGGGTGCGGCGCGGGCTCCGGCGACATGCGCGCTGTTCGCGGTGTTCTCGATCAGGCGCGAGACCAAGGTTTCGAGATACTCGACGGAGCTGCACTGGAATGCCATTCCCACGTTCGCAAGCCGCTCGCTCGGTCGAACGTGCCCCTTTTCGATATTGAGCACGATCATCTTGCTCTTGGCCGCGGCCTCTGCGGGATAGTGTTCTATCAGGTGCTTTGCAGTATTCGAAATAGTGATCCAGCGATGAAGGTGAATATAATAGGTGATCTCGCCGTCCGTGCGAATGCGGTGCTTGCATCGGAAGATCTCATAGGATATGTGTTCGTTGCTGACACGCACATTGGCGATCCTCTCTACCGAGGAGGCCGGTTCGAGATCAGAAATAATTGATTCAACGTTCTTGAACGACGACATTTCGTGCTGAAGCGGGTTGGAATCGAAAGGTTCCTGCGACGCGTTCAATATCGCTTCGCGGGTCTGTGCGCTGTTTCGTAGCCATTGATGCTGGTTAATCCACGTGGACTTGACCAGACCTTCCGCCTCGTCGTCGATCACCACTAGGAAGAGCTTGAAACTCGGATTGACGGATAGTTTGGCGATGGCGCGCCGCAGGGCGGCTGATTCCTCTCCACTGCGGGATGTCTTGCTCGCTCCCGGAAACAGGTCGGTGGAGATAATGAAAATCAGTGCGCCGGTTCGTTCATTGACGAGATGCTCTGCCTCGGTCGCTTGCGGATAACTTTCCATGTTCGCGAAATTGACGAGCAAGGGGAAGCCTTGGCTATCAAGAACTCTGGCATAGTCCAGCGCGACCTTGTGACCACCCTGTTTGCAGATGAGCGTCACATTCCGTCGCATCTTTCGCCCTCGCAAATGATCTTCCATTCCTCTGCCTACGAACTGTCCGAAATTCTGATAAGAGAGCAGAAATTGATGCTGGTCAAGCCCTGAGATTAGGGTGTCACCTCAATAAATACCAAAATGCGGATCGACTGCCTTGTAATCGACGAGAAAATGTGCGTGATCTTGGTCCGATTGCGATGACGCTTTAACAAATACCTTGCCTGGAACGGTGCCTACCTCTTCCTCAACCGGCTTCGGTCGCGGCTTGTTCCACGGCTCGCCGCCGCGTCGGTTGTGCTCCACTAGGGAACGCATTTGTGGCGCTTCGGTTCGCGAACTCGGCGGTGAGCGCGAACTCATCGACCAGCAAGCGCAGCGTTTCGATCCGAGTGACTATTCCCTGTGGCGGCGCGCCGGAATTCAGGGCAATCAACCCATGAAACGCGCGGCACTATGGGCGCGAAGGAACAATCTCAGTTCCCGATAGGATGCATGTTCCAGTTGGCGAAGTGCCTCGACCTTCGCTTGGCGGCCTCCTCGTTCGTAAGCTGCTTTGACTTGTCCGACTTCCTCGGCATACCATTCGTACCGGTCTAACTCCGCTTCGTTCTGCAAGCCTTGGTTGATGGATTGCGCCATGAGGCCGACCGCGCTTGCAACTGCGGCAATGATCGTCCAGAGTGTAACGTTGGCACCAAGGATCGGCTGCTGGAGTAACATAGAAATCAGACCGGCGACGGCAACCGGAACGATCAACAGGAAGCATGAATTGACTGTTGCTTTGAGAAATTTAGACCGTATCGAAGGTGAGTAGACATCCGAACCAAGATTCTTATCTGCGTATGTCGACTGAATTCCGATCCGAAGTCTATACAGCCCTTCCAGAACCTCGTCGACTTCAGTTGACGCGCCGACCGAAGGTTGCCCCGGCTCCCACTCATGCCGAATCCAGGTCCTCGATTCCGTTCTGTCCTGGAGGAGCGCGCGAATGCGCACTTGCGGGTCGTCTGGATCGTGATACAGATCCGCAAGCCAGAGGCGGCGGTACTGCACGAGAGCATCGAACGCGGCGTCGTCAGTGATGGCCTTGGCCGCGAACTCGACATGGTTGACAAGTGACTGGAAGTGCAGCTGGCGAAGGCGCTCGGTCCAGAAGCGATGTCCAAGCCAGCTGTGCTTCGAACGCAACAGTCCCCAGTGCAAAACGCCGACAAGGCCGCCGATAAACATGGAAGCCAGGGCCAGCCCAGTCGCGAGATTCTGATCTCGCTGCGGCAAGATCGGCAAGAGGCTGAGCAGGATCACGCCTAAGCCAGCGAACAGGACTGAGCCCACGCCCTGCCGGCGGCTCCAGCGCTTTCCTGTGCCGGCAGGTCCGTCATGGCGACCGAAGGCGTCGCGGAGTTCGGGCCAGTCGAGGATCCGCAGCAGCCGCGGCCGCGTCGCCTGAAGGCGAATACGGCTTTCCTCCGTCAGGAGCAGGTCGTCGTTTGGCCAATCCTTGAAGGGATCGTTGAGCGGAGATGCGTTGACCATGACCTCTACTGTGCGCAGATGGAATGCGGCATTGGCGATTGGATCATTATAACTCCTCGTGCAAAAGACAGTGTATCTGCTACCTGACTAGCAAATCCAGATGCCGCTGGCGACCTGATCGTCGCCAAGCGACGCGAACCGCGGGACGGGAAGGTACAAGCTCTGCGTTATGAACTGCGGTTCGTCGATGGTTGCGAAGTTTGTGCCGTCCACCGGAATGCGCTCCTAGACGTGAATATCTATGACGTCACCGAATTCCCGGTGGCACATGGTGCGGATATCTATTTCCCGCGGGAATCGCTTCGACTTCGGCTTTCATGTCGGTCAGCATGGATTCCAGGGCGTCAATATAGGTGGTATCCGCCACCCTTTGGCGGCGCAGCGACCAGCGTTTGGAGAAGCGCTCGATCCAGTATAGGATTGGATCGGAAAGATAGACCATCATCAGGTCATCGAGCGAGTGGCCCGCGTCGACGATTTCGCCGAAGTCGACGACCCTCCCGAACGTGCGCATGATGCTAGCCATGTCAGCGGCATTCTTCCGCTCCGCATCCGGCAGGATCAGCGCGATCCCGCCTGGCGGGGACGTAGCGAGCACCTGCGAGAGTTCCCAGGAAACCGATGGAGTCGAGCCGCGGGAAGGTGGGAAGGCGAAGATGACGCCATAGGCACGGGCGGCCAACAGCGCGACGTCGCTCTTCCAAGTCTCGCCCTGGGGCTCGGCGGCGACATAGATGGGGCCCGGTGCCAGTTCGTCGAGAACCGGATCGACCAGCGCGACTGTCGCCAGCGCCGCCGTCTTGCGCGCGACCCGTGCGATCAATTGCTCGATCGTGACGGTCTCGGCCGCTGGATTGACCACGGTTTCCAGCAAACCCTTGCTCCGCGGGACGTGCAGATAGCCGTCCGCACCGAACGGTCGAAGGATCAGTAGATATTCCGAGCCCTTGGCGTCGATGTCACGGATCAGTTCGCTTGCCGACACGCGCGATTCGCTTGATTTGGAACGATATTCGCGGGTGATCCGCCGTTGCACAATGGCGATCATCATGACGGCGGTAGCGACCATCAGCAGGGCAAAGCCGAATTTCGTGAAGAAGGTCGAGCCGGTCAGCGGTCGGCTAACGGTGCGGTCGCCGATCACGACCGTGAGGGGATTGGCGATCAGGAGACCGAGAACGCCGGCGACGAGCAGGAAATAGATCAGGCGGACGACGACCGCTCCGATCGACCAGCCCCTGAACAACATCGCTATCCGCTGATTTCTGCTGCTCACCGCAAGGCGCTCCTAGGCCGAAAGATGTCGCGTCGGCCGCCCTCATGGCAGATGGGTCGCATCATCGGCAAAGAGTTTGTTGGGCGATTGCCGAAGAAGATTGCGGCGCCACTTCACCAGATGCACTTTTCCCCGGCATCGGGCCGTGGCTCTGCGGCATCAGCGCGCGCAGTCGACTCGAATTTCGGTGCCAGTACACTGTCCCGTGGCACGGCAAAATGGGTTGCGCCTCTCGAATTGCCTGGTGAGACCCAATGAGGTGGTGGACTGGCACCTCTCGGAATATCTGATCCTGTGGGCTCGAGAGCAAGGTCTCTCAGAGCGACAGATCATAGACGGATTCCATGCCGGAGCGAGCGGGCGCTGACGCCCACGTCGGCCATGGCGCGACGCTTGCCCGGTTCCAATAGATCCAGCACGTCGATCGAGATGATGGGGCTCTCAATCTTCACAAGAAGAATATGCTCCGAAAATTTGCCACCGAGCATCGTTCATGATATGTTCGACATTCGGGAGGCACGCCATGTCCACACAAGAATCAGCCCCAAAACAGCGGGGCCGCCCATTCAGCCCCGGCCAATCCGGCAACCCCGCCGGTCGTCCCAAGGGCGCCCGCAACAAGGCCACCATCCTCGCCGAATCCTTGCGTGAGCAGGAGACCGTGGCGAAGGCGCAGACACTGGTCGACCGCGCACTCGCCGGCAACGTCGCCGCGATGCGAACCTTCCTGAATCGCGTCGCCCCGGTCGAGCACGACATGGTCCACCTCGATCTCACAGAGCTTCGCACCTTGTCCGATATCATCGATGCCTCGACATCATTGATCGCCGGCGTCGCAGCAGGCGAAATCGGCCTGGGCGAGGGCAAACGGGTGATGAAGCTGCTCGTCGCTCACGAGACCCGACTTGCCGTGCGGAGCGAAGAATCCGTCATGGATACAGGTGAAAACAGCGGCCAAAGCACCGGCGTCACCGCACCCGCCGCCGATTGCCCGCCGCCCGCTGCCGCGCCAAACTCCGAATTAGCAGGTCAAATACAGCGAGCAGCCCCCTCCAACCCGGTCCGATCCGCCGAGCCGGAAAGCGAATCGGCACCACCGGCCCCGCCGCAAATCGCCCCAGCGCCAGCCGCCGGCACCCAACGCCCGATCCACACTGCCGATCCCCGCCACCGCAGCCGCCCTCGCCGCACATATGCCTTCGGCTCGGTCGCCATGGCGCCGTTCGCTGTAATTATAGCGGAAATACAAGCGGCAGCGGGAGCGCGGCCCGCTCATTGCGGCCGCCTCCCGCGCCCGCCCTAGCGTTTTGACGAGTCACACCCACCCCGTCTTTTCGGCTTAGTGAGCCTCGACCAATCCGGGGAGCGACGATGTCGACACGAATGATCGCCGAAGGCCTGCTGACCGATGAGGACGATCCTCGCCTGATCGGCGGCCGTGATCGCGAGACCGGACGGATCGTCTTCCCGATGCCGGTCGGCGGCGATGCCGAGCGTTTCGACCCCGTACCGCTGCGGCGCGACGGCACGATCTGGTCGTGGACCGTCCAGCGCTTCGCGCCCAAATCGCCGCCCTATGTCGGCACTTTGCCGTTCGAGCCGTTCGCGCTCGCTTATGTCGAGCTGCCCGGCGAGGTGATCGTCGAGTCGCGGCTGACCGGCTTCGTGTTCGACGCGCTCGATTGCGGCCTGCCGGTCAGGCTCACGACGATCCCGTTCGGCACCGCCCCCGACGGCGCCACCCTCACCACCTTCGCCTTCGAGCCCGCAGCATGAGCGCCATCCTATGAGTGACACCGTCTGCATCGTCGGCATCGGCATCCACCCGTTCGGGCGGACCGATGGCATGACCGGCCTCGACATGGGAGTCGCCTCGGTGCGCTCCGCACTCGCCGATGCCGGCGTGGGCTGGGAGGATATCCAGTTCGCTTATGGCGGCTCCGATTCGGCGGGCAATGCCGATACGATGGTCGCGCGGCTCGGTCTCACCGGCATCCAGTTCATCAATGTCAAGAATGGCTGCGCGACCGGCGGTTCCGCCTTGTTCGGCACGCTCGCGACGATCCGCTCGGGCGAGTTCGATCTCGGCGTCGCGGTCGGCTTCGACAAGCATCCGCGCGGCGCGTTCGATCCGCGGCCGGCCGAATGGGGGCTGCCCGAATGGGTCGGCGAGACCGGCCTGATGCTGACCACGCAATTCTTCGCGACCAAGATCCACCGCTACATGCACGAGTTCGGCATCAGCGCGACCTCGCTCGGCCGCGTCGCGGAGAAGGCCTATGCCAATGGCCAGCACGCCGATCATGCGTGGCGCCGGTCGCCGGTCGATCTCGAGACGATCATGACCTCGCAGATGGTCAGCGATCCTCTGACCAAATATATGTTCTGCTCGCCGGCCGAGGGCGCGGTGGCGCTGGTGCTGGCGAGCGAGAAGAAGGCGCGCGCGCTCGGCGGCCCGATCATCCGGCTCGACGCCGCGGCGATGCGGACGCGGCCGGCCGGATCGTTCGAGGTGTTCGCGCCGTCGATCGACATCGTCCGCGGCGGCTCCGCGACGCAGAACGCCAGCCGCGCCGCGTTCGAGGCGGCCGGCATCGGCCCCGGCGATATCGACGTCGCACAGATCCAGGATACCGAGGCCGGCGCCGAGATCATGTACATGGCCGAGAACGGCTTCTGCGCCGATGGCGAGCAGGAGCAATGGCTCGCCGAGGGCCGCACGACGCTGGGCGGCGCGCTGCCGATCAACACCGATGGCGGCTGCCTGGCGTGCGGCGAGCCGATCGGCGCCTCGGGCCTGCGGCAGGTCTACGAGAATGTCGTCCAGTTGCGTGGGGACGGCGGTGCGCGGCAGGTGCCCGGCGATCCGAAGACGGCCTATAGCCATGTCTATGGCGCGCCCGGGGTTTCGGCATGCACGATCATGACGCGGTAGTGGGATGACTGATCGAAGCGCCGAGGCAATTCCTCCCTGGAGGGGAGGGGGACCGGCGAAGCCGGTGGAGGGGTTCGAAGTGTCAGGACCAATGCCGAAATTCGGCGAAGGTTCGGATGCCTTGCCACCCCTCCGTCAGCCCTTCGGGCTGCCACCTCCCCTCGAAGGGGAGGATTTGAGAATTGCTTGGCGTCGCCTGGGTAATGGCATGACCCGCTGAACGCGCACAACGATACGGATTGAACGGATGAGGATCATCAGATGCAATTGAGCCGTGACGAGCTGCTGGGCGCGTATCGCCGCATGACGACGATCCGCGTCTTCGAGGAGCGGCTGCACGACGAGATCGCCAAGGGCGAGATCGCCGGCTTCACCCATCTTTATTGCGGCCAGGAAGCCGCCGCGGTCGGCGTCTGCGATCATCTCGCCAATGACGATTTCATCGTCTCCACGCATCGCGGCCACGGCCACTGCCTCGCCAAGGGCGTCGATGTGAAGGGGATGATGAAGGAGATCTATGGCCGCGCGACCGGCACCTGCAAGGGCAAGGGCGGATCGATGCACATCGCCGACATCGACAAGGGCATGCTCGGCGCCAACGGCATCGTCGGCGCCGGCGCGCCGCAGGCGGTGGGCGCGGCGCTCGCCGCGAAGATGGACGGCAACGGCAAGATCGGGCTGTCCTTCTCGGGCGACGGCGCCTGCAACCAGGGCACCACCTTCGAGGCGATGAACATGGCGGTCGTCACCAAGGCGCCGTGCGTGTTCGTGTTCGAGAACAACCATTATTCCGAACATACCGGGCCGGCCTATGCGACCGCGACCGCGACCGATATCGCCGGCCGCGCCGAAGCGTTCGGCATGAAGGTGTGGCGCGCCAATGGCTGCGACTATTTCTCCACCTACGAAACGATGCGCGAGTTGCTCGCCTATGTCCGCGCCGGCAACGGCCCGGCCGCGATCGAGCTCGATACCGAACGCTTCTACGGCCATTTCGAGGGCGATCCGCAGCGTTATCGCGGTCCCGGCGAGATCGACCGGATCCGCGCCGAGCGCGATTGCCTGAAGGCCTTCCGCCAGCGCGTGACCGAGGCGAAACTGCTCGAGGACGACGATCTCGACCGGGTCGAGGCCGAAGTCCATCAGCTCATCGAAGAGGCCGTCGTGGAGGCGCGCGCGGCACCGCTGCCGACCCCCGCGATGGTGCTCGAAGACGTCTATATCTCCTACTGATCGGACCATTTCTCCATGGCTGAGATGATGTTGCGCGACGCGATCGTCGAGACGATCCGAAGCGAAATGCGCCGCGATCCCACGGTGATGATGCTGGGCGAGGATATCGTCGGCGGCATGGGCACCGCCGGCGGCCCCGAGGCGATCGGCGGCATCTGGAGCACGTCGACCGGACTCTGGGCCGAATTCGGCGGCAATCGGATCATCGATACGCCGATCTCCGAAAGCGCGATCATCGGCGCCGCGGCCGGTGCCGCGCTCGCCGGCAAAAGGCCGATCGCCGAGCTGATGTTCGCCGATTTCGTCGGCGTCTGCATGGACCAGATCTGGAACCAGATCGCCAAGTTCCGCTACATGTTCGGCGGCAAGTCGAAATGTCCGGTGGTGATCCGGCTGGTCTATGGCGCCGGCTTCAACGCCGCACCGCAGCACAGCCAGGCGGTCTATTCGATGATGACGTCGATGCCCGGGCTCAAGGTGGTGATGCCGTCGACGCCCGCCGACGCCAAGGGCCTCCTGACCCAGGCGATCCGCGACGACGATCCGGTGCTGTTCTTCGAGCATAAGGCGCTTTACGGCACCAAGGGCGAGGTGCCCGACGGCGACTATCTGATTCCGTTCGGCCATGCCCGGCTGACCCGCGCCGGCGAACATGCCACGATCGTCACCTGCGGGATGATGGTGGGCTTCGCCGAAGCCGCCGCCGACAGCCTCGCCCAGGACGGCATAGGCTGCGACGTGATCGATCTGCGCACGAGCAGCCCGCTCGACGAGGAAGCGATCCTCGATTCGGTCGAGGTCACCGGCCGGCTGGTCGTGGTCGACGAGAGCCCGCCGCGCTGCAGCCTCGCCACCGATATCGCCGCGATGGTCGCGCGCAAGGGGTTCGCCAGCCTCAAGGCGCCGCCCGAACTCGTCACCGCGCCGCATTCGCCGGTGCCGTTCGCGCGCGAACTCGAAAGCGCCTATCTGCCCTCGCCCGCGAAGATCATCGACGCGGTCCGTACCGTGCTGGCGTACCGCTGATGGCCGCGCTCAAGCCCTTCACCATGCCCAAATGGGGCATCGAAATGACCGAGGGCACGGTCGCCGAATGGCTGGTCGCCGAGGGCGGCAGCTTCGCCAAGGGCGATCTGCTCGCCCTGATCGAGACCGACAAGATCACCAACGAGGTCGAGGCCGAGCGCGACGGCGTGCTCGCCCGGATCGTGATTCCCAGCGGCGAGACCAAGCCGGTCGGTGCGCTGCTGGCGATCATCGCCGACGGCGCGGCCGAACCGGCGGAAATCGATGCCTTCCTCGGCACGTTCAAGGCGGCCGACACCAAGGTCGCGGCCGGCGCCGCCGCGCCCGCGCCCGCGCCCGCCGTGCCGGTCGCCGCGCCGGCCCCGCCGCCGCCGGCCGCACCCAAGCTCAGCATCGTCCCCGAGGATCTCGCGATCAGCCCGCAGGCGCGCAAGCTCGCCGAGGAGCGCGGCATCGACGTGTCGACGATCACCGGCTCCGGCAAGGGCGGCCGCATCACCTATCAGGACGTCGACCAGGCCGGCCGTCCGCCCGCGCCCGCGATCGGCGGCGCGCCGGTCGCGATCGCCAACGATACCAGCATCGTCGACACCATCTATGCCTCGCCGCTCGCCAAGAGGCTGGCGCTGATCCACGGCGTCGACCTCGCCGAGATCGACGGCACTGGGCCGCGCGGGCGCATCTCCAAGGGCGACGTGCTCGCGAAGGTCGCGCCCGCCGCGCCGTCGGCAGCGCCCGTGCGGGCGGTCGGCGGCCCGCCGCGGATCGTGCCGATGGACCGGATCCGCAAGGTCATCGCCCGCCGCCTCACCGAGGCCAAGCAGACGATCCCGCATTTCTATCTGCGGCTCGAAGCGGGCGTCGACAAATTGCTCGAACTGCGCCGGATCGCCAACATCGTCGCCGGCGGCAAGACGTCAGTCAACGACTTCATCGTCCGCGCCGCGGCGCTGGCGCTGATCGAGGAGCCGGGCGTCAACATCCAGGTCCATGGCGACGACGTCCATTTTTTCGCCGAGGCGCATGTCGCGGTGGCGGTGGCGACCGACAAGGGGCTGGTGACGCCGGTCGTGCGCGGCGCCGACACGCTGTCGGTCCACGCGATCGCCGCGGCGACCAAGGCGCTGATCGCCAAGGCGCAGGCGGGCCGGCTGTCGTTCGAGGACATGGACGGCGGCAGCTTCACCGTCTCCAATCTGGGCATGTTCGGCATCGATCAGTTCGACGCGATCATCAACCCGCCGCAGGGCGCGATCCTCGCGGTCGGCGGCACCCGCCGGGTGTGGGCCGAGCAGGCCGACGGATCGGGCAAGTTCGAATCGCGGATCGGCCTGTCGCTATCGTGCGACCACCGCGCGATCGATGGCGCGGTCGGCGCGAAGTTCCTCGCGGGGCTCAAGCGGCTGATCGAGGATCCGGAACGATTGTTCTAAAAAATCCTCCCCGTTCCGGGGAGGAATTAAGTCAAGCCATCGCCGCCTTCGCGGCCACCGCCCGCGCCGGCAGCGCCGGGTCGAAATAATAGGGCTTGATCTGGCAGCACAGTCCATCGCGGAACTGCAGCGCCTCGGCCAGCGGGATGCGCAGGTCGCTGCCGTCCGCATCGCGCGTGACGATGTCGAGCAGCACGACCACCCAGTCGCCGCCCGCCGTCATCTGCTGCATGTCGAAGCCGGTCACGTCCATCACGCCGGTGACCTTGGCAAACAGCGCACGGAAACCGTCGGCGCCGCGAAAGACGCCTTCGAACGGCAGGCCGGGCGCCTCGGTGACGAAAAAGTCCCCGGTGACCAAAGTCGCCACCGTGTCCCAGGCACCGGCGCCGCAGACTTCATAGAGTTTCGTCGCCGCGGCCAGATTGCTTTGTTCCAGGGTCATGTCTCGATCCTCGCCTCTGTTCATTCCCGGTGGATAGTCTTGAACACCCGCTTCTGGAACAGCCACTTTCCGTCGCGCTTGGTCGCGCCGCCCATGTCGTAAACCTCGGACGTATAGCTGCGCACGATCGCCCGGTCGCCATCGACGACGATCGAGCCGGGATTGGCGACGAAGACGATGCCGGGATAATTTTCCATCGCCGCCTTCCAGGTCGTGACGATCGCTTCGCGGCCATGGGCCTCGCCCATCTCGGGATAATCGGGCAGGCTCCACACGCCGTCCTCGGCCCAGGTCGCGCCCCAGGCGACGGCGTCGTGCAGAATCACGGCGTCGGCATAGGCATCGATCAGTTCGCGGATCGCCAGCCGATCCTCCACTGGTCCTTCAAAGGCCATCATTCGCTCCTCTCGCTGGTTGTAGCCGCGACGCTAGCCGGTCGCTGCGCCGGCCGAACCTGCGGAAAGTGCGAGTCGTCGGCAGGCTCAGGCGCGTTGACGCACCGGCATATGTTCGAACCCCGGCGCCGCGTCGGGCACGGCGATCTCGATCCAGTCGTCGATGATTCGCGTCTCGAACAGCATCAGCGGCTTGTACGGCCCGCCGATGCACTTGCCGGTGGCGAGCTCGAACCGCGCGCCGTGGAGCGGACACATCACCGCGCCGCGGCGGATGCGCCCGGTGCTGAGTTCGGACGCCGCATGCGGGCATCGGTCGATCGTCGCCAGATATTTGCCCTCGCTGCGCGCCAGTAGCACCGGCCAGCCATTGACGATCAGCCCCTTTGCGCTGCCGTCCGGCACCTCGTCGGCCGCTGTCGCACGATGGAAAGTCTCTGCCATGAACCCGCTTCCAGAATCTGGCCTTTGCGGCCGATCGGATCACCCGGCCTCAGGCCGCCATGTCCAGATAGCGCTCGAGCTCCGCATCCGCATCCCCGAACAGCGACGCCAGCAGCAACAGCCTTTTGTGGCCGTGGCCGATCGCCAGTTCGTCGGTCGTGCCCATGCCGCCGTGGAGCTGGATGCAATCCTCGCCCAGCGCGATCGCATTGGCGGCGATCAAACTCTTGGCGCCGGCGATCGCGCGTGCCCGCCCTGCGCCAGCCGCCGCCAGCGCCGCGCGGTAGAGCTGCGAGCGCGATTGCTCCAGCCGCACGAAATTGTCCGCCATCCGGTGCTGGATCACCTGGAAGCTGCCGAGCGCCGCGCCGAACTGCTTGCGCGTGCGGACATGCTCGAGCGTCGCGTCGAACAGCCGCGTCATGATGCCGAGCATTTCGGCGCAGGCGGCGATGCGGGCCTCGTCGATCACCGTGGCGAATGCGGCGAAGCCGCCCGCCAGCGGCTGCGCATCGGTGACGCCGCGGAAATGGACCTCGCTCGCAACCGAGCCGTCGGTCAGGCGATAGGCGCGCGCATCGACGCCCCTGGCATCGGCCGGAACCACGAAGAGACCGATCCCGGCAGGATCGCCGCATCCGCCGGACAGCCGCGCCGACACCAGAAGGCCATCGGCGCCCACGCCCGCCATCACCATCGTCTTGGCGCCGTCGATTACGGTGCCGCCGCTTTCCGCGACTTTGGCCGTGGTCGCGACTGCGCTCAGATTATAGCGCGCCGCATGCTCGAAATGGGCGAGCGCGATCCGCGCCTCGCCGGCGATGATCCGCGGCAGCCATGCGGCCTTCTGCGCGTCGGTCCCGGCGGCTTCGATCAGTCTGCCCGCAATCAGCAGTGCCGGCAGCACCGGTTCGGCGACGAGTCCCGCGCCCAGCGCCTCCATCACGGTGATGATTTCGACCACCCCGCCATCGAGTCCGCCATGCCCGGCCGCGAACGGCAGCGCGAGCAGCCCGAGCTCGGCAATCAGCCGCCAATTCTCCGTCGAAAAGCCCTGGGCCTCGCGCTGATAGCCCGCTCTCCGCGCCAGATCATAACGGTCTTCGACGAAGTTCTCGACCAGCCCCTTCAGCAGAACCTGATCTTCGTTCAGTTCGAAATCCACGCGATCCTTACCCCCCGTCACCCGATGCTGTCGGCAGTCAAGCGGATCGCGGATGGGGTTACCACTCGGATTAGAGATAGGCTCCCAATCCGCGCGGCACACCGGAACCTGATCAATATGGCAGCGGCCCTGCGGGGAAAAGCCGTGTTAGGCCATGTTGCCAGGCTGACGGCCCGGCCGGCCGCTGCATATTCGGAAAAGACCCATGGATCTCGACTTCACCGACACGGAACAGGCCTTTCGCGACGAAGTCCGCGCCTTCCTGGCCGAACATCTGACCGATCATCTCCGCGCCGGCACGCGCGCGACGCCGACCGTGTTCGCCGAGCCCGATATCGGCCGCGAATGGCAGCGCATCCTCCACGAGAAGGGCTGGATCGGCTATAATTGGCCGGTCCGGTTCGGCGGCACCGGCTGGACGCCAACGCAGCGCTACATCTTCGAAAAGGAATGCGCGATCGCCGACGCGCCGGGTCTGCCCGTGCTCGGCCTCAAATTGCTCGGCCCGGTGATCCATCATTTCGGCTCGCCCGAACAGCAGGCCGAATATCTGCCCAGGATCCTGTCGGCCGAACATTATTGGTGCCAGGGCTTTTCCGAACCCGGTTCGGGTTCCGACCTCGCCAGCCTCAAGACCCGCGCCGTGCGCGACGGCGACACCTACATCGTCAACGGCAGCAAGATCTGGACGACCCACGCCCATTTCGCCGATCACATGTTCTGCCTCGTCCGCACCGATCCGGACGTCAAGCCGCAGCGCGGCATCAGCTTCCTGCTGATCGACATGGCCCAGCCCGGCGTGCGCGTGCGCCCGATTCTCGGCCTCGCCGGCGATCATGAGGTCAACGAGGTGTTCCTCGACGACGTGATCGTGCCCGTCCACGACCGCGTCGGCGAGGAGGGTCAGGGCTGGACGATCGCCAAATTCCTGCTCGAGAATGAGCGCGGCGGATCCTGCCACGCGCCCAAATTGCTCGCCGACATCGCCCGGTTGCGCGACGCGGCCGGGCAGGAACCTTCGGGCGCCAACGGCGCGCTGATCCACGACCGGCTGTTCGCGGCGCGGCTTGGGCGCGCCGAACTCGAGGCGCAGGCGCTCGAGATGACCGAGCTGCGAATCCTCGCCGAGATCGCGCAGGGGCGCCCGCCGGGGCCGCAGACCTCGCTGGTCAAGCTGGTCGCGTCCAACCTGCGCCAGGCGATCGATGGCCTTGCGATGGAGACTTATGGCTATGCCGGGCTGCAACTCACCACCGAGCGGCCGCTCTACGGCAATATGAGCGACGAACCGATCCACAACAAGGCGGCGCAGGTCGCCGCGCCGACCTATCTGAACAGCCGCGCATGGACGATCTTCGGCGGCAGCAACGAGATCCAGCGCATGATCATCGCCAAAACCGTGCTCGATCTATGAGCATAAGATGAGGCTGCGCAAAGTCACAGCTGCTGGGAAGCGGCGTTTTTCGTGGAAGGGAGCAAGGGAAAACCCCGCCGGTCGTGGCGGACCTGATCATCGTGTCGGGCGGAAGTCCCAGGACTTTCGCGTCCGGCATCATGCCGGATGGGACCGTCATGCCGGCACCACCCGCCCGGCACGAATCTGATCGGCTGGACGCGCAAGGCGGGCAACAGCCCGCTGGTCTATCTCCAGCCCGGCGACGACCACACCACCTGCGACAACCCGGCCTATCGCCGGCGGGTCGAAAACGCGATCCGCTGGGTCGTATCGCCCGAAGCGCGGGGCGCATAGGCGCCCACATTCACGGCACGCACAACGGCCCGCCGCAATACAGCTTCACATAGACCTCGCCGCGCACCATCCAGCCCGTCCGCCCCCTGAACCAGTGCGCCAGATAATCCCCGCCATAGCGTGTCTCGCCGCGCGCCTCGCGCTTGATCGCGATCCACGTCCCATGTTCCGCGGCGCGCTCGCTGCGATCGTTGACCGAGATCCGCCCGGGGGTGCGGATATAGGTCACGAACGCCGGATCGGCGAAGTCCAGCGCGAAAGACCGTTCCAGCGCCGCCTTGCCGGTTGCCGAACTGCCGTTGCTCCAGACGAACACCGCGTCGTCCGCGAACATCGGCGTGAACGCCGCCAGATCATGCCGGGCGATCGCCCGATTATTCTCGGCGCGCAACGCGAAGATCTCGGCCTCGTCGGCGCCATGGCCGGTGACGGTCGCGGGCGCCGGTGCCGGTACCTGCACTGGCACTGGCACTGGCACTGGCATTGGCATTGGCATTGCAGCCTGCGCCGGCTCGGCGGCCGCCACGCGCGTCGAATGGAGGAAATCGACCCGCCAGCCGCGCGCATCATGGCTGAGCGCCGCCGATTCCAGCCATTTGAGCGGCTGCCTGCCGTTCTCGTCGGTCACCGCGCCGAGATTGACGTAGCTGACCCACGCGGTGTCGCACGACAGCCGCACGCGCGGTTGGGTGACGCGCCATTCATAGACCTTGCCCGCCGCATGCGCCGCCTTCATCAGCGCCATCAGCGTCGGAGCCGTCAATTCGTTGCCGCTGTCATAGGCGTAGAAGCCGGGCGACACCGCCGCCGCGAAACCGGCCATGTCGTCGATCTTCGCCGCGGCGTACATGCGCTCGATCGCCCCCACCACCTCGGTTTCGACGAATTCGCCGGTCGGGCAATCGGCGGTCTGGGCCTCGGCGCGGCACGGCGCCCAGGCGATCGTCAGCCCCGGCGCCAGCGCCAGCATCGCGATCCGGAGTGCCGACAGGGAATAACGCACGCGTGCCTCCATCGAATCGGCTGGCACCCGTTTCGCGGCCGCCAGATATCATGCCCGTGTTGGCCCCACTGCCGTCGATCCATCATAGCCCGGACATGACGGCTTCGAAACGATGAACCACGAGGATGAAGACTCCGTTCAAACGCGGCGCGGATGACCCGTATGGCGGGAACGCGAAGGCGGTGAGACTGCGGGCGTGACGAGGGTGCCCAGGCCCGGGCGCCGTGCCTTACTTCGCCTGCCCCATCAGCGTGACCGGGCCGATCAGGCCCGACGGCCGCAGCGGCGCATCCTTGCGATAGGCCGGCAGGGCGGTCCAGGTCAGCGCCTTCGCATCGGGCTGGGCATCGCCGATCAGGCGGTTGACCCACAGATTGGCGACGCGAACCTCCAGCCGGTTGCGTCCCTTGGTCACATAGTCGCCGATATCGGCGCGGAACGGCGCGTGCCATGGTGCGCCGGCCACCCTGCCATTGACCACGACCTCGGCCAGCTCATGAACGCCGCCGAGGTCGATCCACAGCGGCTCGCCCGGGCGCCAGCCCTTGGGCGCGACGAAATCCTTCGCATAGGTGGCGATGCCGGAGAAATAGCGGATGGCGGGGTTCGCATTCGCGTCGAGCGGCGCGAGCGTCGCCATGCTGGCCGAGGCGGGCGCACCGCGGCCGGGCTGGAAGCTGATCGTCCACGGTCCATCGAGCTGCGCGAGCGCGACCGGTTCGAGCCGCTTGATCGCCAGCGCATCCGCGCGGGCGGGCCTGCGGAACACGACATGGACGGCCTCGCCCGCGGCCAGCGTCAGCGGGACGATCGTTTCGCCATTCTCGATCCGGTAGCCGACCGCCTCGGTCTTGCCGGTCTCCGCGCGCCACAGGTCCGGCGCCTTGCCGGTCACGCGGAAATGCGCGTCGATCGTCTCGGTGCGGTCGCGCTGGTTGACGAGGAAATAGCTGTCGCCGTCCGCGAGCTTGCGGTGAACGAACGGGATCATGCCGTCCGGTTCGCCGCCGGTGTAACGGAAGTCCGGCGCGACGCCGATCGTGCGCAGCGCCGCCTCGATGTCGGCGGACGCGATCACCCGGCCATTTCCGACCCGGGCGTCGCCACCCGCCGGCCACAGCTTCGCGACCAGCGCGGCATAGTCCGCGGCATCGCCGGCGAGGCCGGGATCGGCTTCGGGCGGCAGGCCGACGATCGTCGCGCCGCCCTCCGCCAGCGCGGCGATCCGGCGCAGCGTCGCCAGCGTCATCCGGCGCGACGATCCGCCGAGATAGAGCGCGCGGTAGCGGGCGCCGCCCGGCGTCACCAGCTCGGCGCCGTCGTTGCGGAGCGCGCCGGCGAGGGCATCGGCGTTGACGAAGTCATAGGCGCTCGCCACCGGCGCGTCGGCGACGGGCTTCAGGCCGTAAAGACCGGTCAACGGCGCTTCCTCGCCATGGAAATAGCCGACGTCGGCGACGTTGCGGCCCTGCTGCAGCATCAGGCTGTTGCGCGCGAGATAGTCGACCCACGGTTTCGCCATTTCGGCCCAGGCCTCGTGGCGGTTGAAATATTGCCCGAAGATCATAAGCGACAGGCCGGGAAACTTGTCGTCGCGCGGTTGATGGACCGACGTGTGGATCACCGGGCGATTCACCCCGGCCACGAACTCCTGGTCGATGATGTGCTTCAGGCTGGCAGGCGAATCGTTCCAGTAGGTCAGCGCCGACGTCATCGATTCCGCCGCCACCAGATTCTGGCCATAGATGTGCGCGACCGAGGCCGCGCCCTTGATGTCGGCGAGATAGGATGGATTCGGCCGGCCGCCCTGCGGATAGGTCCACATCGCCGCCATCGGCACGTCGGCATGGCGGCGCATCGCCATATCGTCGCCCAGCGACGGCCTCTTGTCTTCCAGCGCCTCGCCATAGACCTTCAGGCCGCTCTCATGCGCGACCGCGGCGACCGTGCCATAATGCTCCGACGCCATCAGGTCGGCGAGCGTGCGGCGATAGTCGAACAGGAAGCGGTCGCTCTGCGCGCGCGTGCCGATCAATGTGCCGGCCACGGCCGGCAGCCACGGCGTCGGATCATAGCCGCGCAGCGCCTTGAAGCGTTCGATCATGCGCGGCGTCCAGTTGGCCGCGCCCACTTCGATGCTGTCGGTCAGGATCGCCTGCACGCCGCGCTTGCCGATCAGCTCTGCGCCGGCCGCATCGCGGTACATGCCGATATAATGCTCCATATAGCGCCGCACCGCCGCGCCATCGAACTTGTCGACCTCCAGCCCGGTCGCCTCGGGTGGTGCCGGATGGTTGGTCGTGCCCAGCAGCGAATAACCGAAGCGCAGCACGCGCCAATTGCCCTTGGGCGGCGTCCAGTCGAGCGAACCGTCGGCCTTCATCCGCGCCGTCAGGTCGATCACCCGCGCCGGATCGCTCCCCTGCGCGCCGTCCGCCGGCGTGGCGAGCGCGAAATAGTCCATCGTCAGCGCGAAGCCCGCCTTGGTTTCGAACTGGTCGATCCGCGCCTCGGTCGACAGGCCGAGTTCGCGCACCGTCCATGGCTTCGCTCCCGACGCACCCATCGCCGCGAACATCTCCGGAAACGCGATTCCCGGCGATGGCGCGCCCATGTTGCTCATCATCGGTGCCAACGGCTCGAGCACGATACGGAAGCGGCGGGCGGTCACCGGCGCGAAACTGATCGTGGTCGGCACGTCGGCAACCGGAATCGCGCTCACCTTGCGCCACTGGACGCCATCGTCGCTCGCCTCCAGCACGGGTTCCACGGTGGCGCCGACAAACTGCATCTTCGCGCCCGGGATGAAGATCGATGCCGATCGGATCGCCTGGGGCTTGTCATAGCCGATCAGCAGTGTGGCCGGCGCTTCCTTCGATCCGCGCGCCAGCGTCACGCCGGTGGTCAGGTCGCCGTCCAGCAGTTTCGCCGCGTCGATCGGCGTGCCGTCGGCCAGCGTGATGCCGGGCACGGCCGCTGCCTGGCCCGCGACCGGAACCGCCAGCACCGCGACGTCGCCATAATGGACCGCGCCCGGCTTCGGCGCCTCGCCCGAGATCATTTCCGAAATGCCCGGCTGCATCGGCATCGACTGGAACGGGCCGGTGACCCCCGGCGGCTTCGCCAGCACGCCGGTGAAGCGCTTCCCTCCGGACACAGAGGTTTCGCTCCACACCAATTTCTTCAGCCCGTCCTCGGGCGGCACCCAGGGGCCGCCGGTCTCCGACCAGCCGGGCGACGCCGCGATCGCCAGTTCGAGGCCGAGCCGGTCCGCCTCGGTCGCCGCGAACCGGAACGCGTCCTTCCATGCCGGCGTCATGTAGATCAGCCGCCGGTCGACGATCTGCGGCGTCCGGAGATCGGCGTCGAAATTCTGCAGCCCGCCGATGCCGACGCGCTTCATCCAGGCGAGATCCTTGGCGATCCCGTCCTTGCTGATGTTGCCGTTCATCCAGTGCCACCACACGCGCGGACGCGCCGACTGCGGCGGATCGCGGAACGCGGTTTCGAGGTCGGCGGGCGGCGCGGCCGGTTCGGCCGGCGCGGCGGGCGGTTCGGCCCATGCGGTGAAGGCGATCGGCGCGCAGGCCGCGACGAGGGCGCTGCGCAGCACCCGCACCAGAGTCCGTCCGTTCATCCCCCACTCTCCCCAGTCATTTTTGCGCGCGTGGCCGACATTGAGTCGACACGCACCTCGTCACGCCGAGGCACTACCAACACATAAGTCCATGATCAATCTATTTCGATATCAATTGATCATAATCGATCATTGCCGGCAAGCTGCGCGTTTGTGCAAAGTCGGCAGTCGCGATTGACGCCGTCGCGTCACGCGATCAGACCGGTCTCGAGGAACGGCCACGATGACAGGCGCGACCCGGATGACGACCGATGACGCAATCACGATCCTGCCCGCCAACGCGGCCACGCCGGACGATCTTGCCGCGATCTTCCGGACCCGCGGCGAAGCCGCCCGGCTTCGCCGAGATCGGCCGGCCTACGCCGCGGCGGGCGGTGGTGCGGATCGACTTCTGATGCCCCCGCCGGCCGAACGCCATGATCGGCGATACAACCTCATCCGTTCCGCACGTTGAAAGGTTCCACGATGTCGCTCGCGCTCTACGGTCATCCCTTTTCCTCCTACACGCAGAAGGGACTGATCGCGCTTTACGAGAACGCCACGCCCTTCGAGTTCCGCTGCATCGGCCCCGATACGCCGCAGCACGCGGCCGAGTGGCTGCGCCGCTGGCCGCTGGCCAAATTCCCGCTGCTGGTCGACGGCGACCGCGCCATCGCCGAGACCAGCATCATCATCGAATATCTGCAGCTCGCCCATCCCGGCCCGGTGCGCCTGCTGCCCGCCGACCCGATGGCCGCGCTCGACGTCCGTTTCCTCGACCGCTTCTTCGACCTGCACGTGATGGACGCGATGCAGATCGCGGTCGACAGCGCGCTCGGGCGCTTGCCGGGCAAGAGCGAGGACGGCCTGGCCATCGCCGGCGAAAGGCTGAACCGCGCCTACGCCTGGCTGGAGGGCCATCTCGCCGGCCGGACCTGGGCGGGCGGCCCCGACTTCACACTCGCCGACTGTGCGGCCGCGCCATCGCTATTCTACGCGGACTGGGTGCACCGGATTTCGGACGCCTATCCGGTGCTGCGCGCTTACCGCACGCGGCTGCTCGCGCGCCCGTCCTTCGCGCGTGCGGTGGAGGAGGCGCGCCCGTTCCGGCCGCTCTTCCCGCTGGGTGCGCCGGATCGGGATTGAGACGCCGCGCGGCAGATTTTCAGCGGCGGCCTTCGAGATAATCGTTGATCACTTCGTGGCCATAACCGCTTGATCTGCTGCGCATCGGGATAGCGGCCCGACGGCTGCAATTTCTCGATCGTCCGGTTGTGGCCGTTGGGATACATTTCGAAGATCGTCGTCGCACGGGCGCTAGCTGCCGCTTGTGTTAGTGCGACCTGCCGAACCATGTCCGGAGCCTATGCTCCGAAGCAATTCCTCCCCGGAACGGGGAGGGGGACCGTCGAAGACGGTGGAGGGGCAGGGGCAGGACTGGATGCTTCCGACGTGGCCACTGCCTCCACCACCCACTACGTGGGCGGTCCCAACCGCGGATTCGTCGATGATCTGGCGCAGCGAGACGCCGTCATATCCGCGCCGGGAGAATTGGCGTTCCGCGACATCGAGGATCGCGGTCCGCGTCCGTTCGCCCTTGACCGTGAGACGCCGGGGCGTGGACGGCGCCGTATCCGCCATAGTCTTGTTTGCCGGCGACTGCGTCATGGCTGCCCTGTCTGTTCCGGCGGGATTTCCAGGAACACCAGGGCCGGCGGACAAGGACTGCGGCTGGGTTTGCGGTGACGAGCGCCGTAGCTGTGACGACGATCATCGTGTCTCGCCCGATGAGGACTCCGATCTTGACCCGTACGCCTTTGCGGCGTACAAAAATCAGATGTCGAACCAGGAGGCAGTCATGCTCGCTTTCGAGGATGTGGTCGGTGGCATCGAGGAGCGCAGCAGCGAGCGGATGAATTTCCGAACGAAGCCGCGCATCAAGCAGGCGATCCAACGTGCGGCGGCATTGTCCGGCGTCGATGATTCGGTCTTCACGATGAATGCCGCTTACCAGTCCGCCTTGGCGACGATCGCGGCGCATGAGCGCACTGCGCTCCAGCCGGTCGATCATGACGCATTCTTCGCTGCGCTCGACAATCCGCCTGCACCGACCGACAAATTGCGTGCGGCTTTCTTGCGTCATCGGGATACCGTCGCGAGCACGTGACCGAAGCGCAGGCGCCACCGCGATCCATCATAGAGCCGTTCGATCCCGACAAGCATGATCGCACGGCTTTTTCCTGCGGCCTGCCGCAAGTCGATAATTTTTTCAAACGCACCGCAAACAAGCTGGCCAAAGCCCACAACCTGCGCGTTTACGTGATGCTTGGGGTCGGGCGCGAATTGATCGGCTTTTACGCGCTCAATGCGCATGCGGTCGATTTCGCCGATCTGCCCGCGAAATACGCCCGGACGCGGCCCGGGCATGGCTCGATCCCCGCAGCCTATATATCGATGATCGGGGTGGACGAGCGCTTTCAGGGACGCGGGTTCGGCGGCGATCTCCTGATCGATGGACTTCGCCGGATCGCTCTTGCCGCCGATGCCATCGGGATCGCGGTGGTCATGCTGGACGTGCTCGACTGCGGCGATCCCGATCGCGTCACGCAACGCGCGTCACTGTATGAGGGATATGGGTTCATCCCCCTCGCCGCCAACCCGCTGCGCATGTTCCTCCCCATTGCAACGGTGCGATCGCTGCTCGCCTAGCAAGCCGGAACCTCGGGTGAGTCGTTCAAGCGATAGGGGGAGAGTCGAGAATCTACGGCCTTTCGCCGTTCGGTCGCTGCCGACTCAATCGAGAGGATTGGAAGCGGACCGATGGGTACCGAGTGGAAAAGCTGCTGACCGGCAAGCGCCCAGCTGCGGACGTTCGGCTGTAACAGGGGCAAAACTCCGGGCGACGACGATTTCGGCCGAGCCAATTCCTCCCCGGAACGGGGCTACCATGTTCACACATCTCTGTTGACCGCCGATTCTCGTTATGATTCGAGGCTCCTGTCGTGTTGCGAGGAGTGATCGGATGGTGCCGGGTATCGTACTGGGCAAATTTGGTGACGCTCGCTTGGAGAAGCGTAGCGGATGGTTCTTGAGCCGGGTCCTTGAGGTTGGCACGTGCGGTGTATCGCTTCGCCGGATTGGCGGGGATCGTGCCGGAGAGATCAG